>Ga0228700_1000042_pt1 | contig 140468 bp, 164 predicted proteins | sample McNCre317_Aug_MG_FD_178019 | JGI IMG/M metagenome (GOLD analysis project Ga0228700, IMG submission 178019) | Freshwater microbial communities from McNutts Creek, Athens, Georgia, United States - 3-17_Aug_MG | ecosystem: Environmental > Aquatic > Freshwater > Creek | place: USA: Georgia...
ACGCCTTGGCAGCACCGCCGAACTTGGCAGCCAGCACGGTGGTGATGGCCGCTGTCAGTGTGGTCTTGCCGTGGTCAACGTGACCGATGGTGCCCACGTTCACGTGCGGTTTCGTCCGTTCGAATTTCTCTTTTGCCATTTTTCGACTCCGAAAAAAAATGTGATCAAACTCAAGACAGAGGGCGCGCAGCCTGAAGCTGCGCGCCCGGAACTGGTGCCCTTGGCGGGAATCGGACCCGCGACCTCTCCCTTACCAAGGGAGTGCTCTACCACTGAGCCACAAGGGCAAAATCTTCAAAACCCAAACCGGATGACTGGAGCGGGAAACGGGAATCGAACCCGTGTCATTAGCTTGGAAGGCTAAGGTTCTACCATTGAACTACTCCCGCATTGCCTGCATTGCACGAGTGGATGCAATGCCAATGCCTGGAAACCTTTTCCAAAATGCTCAAAATCACCTGACTCAAGTCAGTTCGCTGGTGGAGGAGACTGGATTCGAACCAGTGTAGGCGTAAGCCAACAGATTTACAGTCTGCCCCCTTTAGCCACTCGGGCACCCCTCCGGAGCGAGCCTCAAATTATGCCACCTTTTTGCGTTGGGACACAAGCCGGGCTGAACTTTTTCACCAATCAATCACTTTTTGACCGTTTTCGACCAGAAATGCGTTGGCCAGCCGGAAATGATCGCAGCCCAAGAAGGGAACTGGCGGCCGCAATGCCGACAAAGGTGAGGGATGGTTGGCCTCCAAAATCAGATGCCGGCCCTTTGCAGCGCTGGCTTGAATCAACCTTTTTTTGGTTTGTGCATGGCCGCCCCAAAGCATGAACACCACCGGCCGGGGCCCGGCGGCCACCAGCGTCACCAATTGATCGGTGAACGATTCCCAGCCCCAGCGGGCGTGGCTTGCGGCTTGGCCATCCTGAACCGTCAAACAGGTGTTGAGCAGCAACACCCCCTGTCGGGCCCAGCGGACCAGGGAGCCATCCGCAGGGGCCATCAAGCCCAGACTGCGCTGCAGCTCCTTGAAGATGTTGCGCAAACTGGGAGGCACTTTGACACCCGCCGCCACAGAAAAGGCCAACCCCTCGGCCTGCCCCGGGCCATGGTACGGGTCTTGCCCCAGAATGACGACGCGCACATCCTCTGGCGCGGTCAACGAAAGCGCCCGGAAAGGCTCAGGAGGGTAAATCACCTGTCCTTGAGCCAAGGCCTGCGTCAAACGCGCCGACAGCTGCCGCCCACCGGGAGAATCCAGGAATTGATGGACCACGGCTCGCCACGAAGGCGCCAGATCCTGGATTTCGCCGGGCCAGGTCTTCAGATGAGACGCGACCGGTGACGGCGCCCAGTCAAAACCCTGCTGCATGACCACACCCCATCAATTGAACAGGGCGGCCAGCGCCTCGCCTGGCTCGGGCGCGCGCATGAACGCCTCGCCCACCAGAAAAGCATTCACATGGGCTTCGCGCATGCGCTGCACATCGGCTTTGGAGAGGATGCCACTTTCCGTGACCAACAGGCGGTCAGCAGGCACATCGGGCAACATGTCCAGTGTGGCTTGCAGCGACACCTCGAAGGTACGCAAGTTGCGGTTGTTGATGCCCACCAGACGCGTCTTGAGCTTGAGGGCGCGCTCGAGTTCGGCGCGGTCATGCACCTCCACCAGCACCGCCATGTCCAGGCTGCGGGCCACTGCTTCGAGCTCGGCCATCCTGGCGTCGTCCAGACAGGCGGCAATCAACAAGATGCAGTCAGCACCGATCGCACGCGCTTCATAGACCTGGTAAGCATCCACCATGAAGTCCTTGCGCAGCACGGGCAGGTCGCAGCTGGCACGCGCTTGCTTGAGGTAATCGTTGCTGCCCTGAAAGAACTGCTTGTCGGTCAACACCGACAGGCACGCTGCGCCGTGCTCGGCATAACTTTGCGCAATGTCTGCGGGAATGAATTCCTCGCGCAACACGCCTTTGGACGGGCTGGCCTTTTTGACTTCGGCAATCACGGCGGCTTGTCCGGCCTGGATCTTGGCGCGCATCGCACCCTCAAAGTCACGCGTGAGCACACGGCTTTCGGCATCGGCACGCATGGCCGCCAGGGATTTTTTCTTGAGACCGGCCGCGACTTCTTCGCGTTTGACGGCCACGATCTTGTTGAGGATGTCGTTCATGGGGATTCCTGTCGATTAAGCCTGGCTGGACTGGGTGAAAGCCACGAACTGCGCGAGCTTGGCCTTGGCTGCGCCCGACTCGATGGCAGCCCCAGCGCGTGCGATGCCTTCCTGGATACTGGCCGTGACATTGGCTGCATACAACGCTGCGCCGGCATTGAGGATCACGATGTCGCGCGCAGCGCCAGGTTCGTTGTCGAGCACGCCGCGCAGCATGGCCATGGACTCTTCAGGGGTATCCACCTTCAGCGCACGGTTGCTGGCCATGGTCATGCCGAAGTCCTCGGGATGGATTTCGTATTCCGTGATCTGGCCGTTCTTGAGTTCACCCACCAAAGTGGCCGCACCCAGGCTGACCTCGTCCATGCCATCGCGGCCATAGACCACCAGCGCATGCTCGGCACCCAGCCGCTGCAAGGCGCGCACCTGGATGCCCACCAGATCCGGATGAAACACGCCCATCAGGATGTTGGGCGCACCTGCGGGGTTGGTCAGCGGCCCCAGGATGTTGAAAATGGTGCGCACGCCCAGCTCCTTGCGCACAGGCGCAACGTTCTTCATGGCCGGGTGGTGGTTGGGCGCAAACATGAAGCCGATACCCACTTCCTGAATGCACTGGGCGATCCGCTCCGGCGACAGCCCTAGACTGCCCCCCAGGGCCTCGATCACGTCGGCGCTGCCCGACTTGCTGCTGACACTTCGGCCACCGTGCTTGGCCGTCTTGGCGCCTGCAGCGGCGGCCACGAACATGGCGCAGGTCGAGATGTTGAACGTGTGCGAGCCGTCACCGCCGGTGCCGACGATGTCCACCAGGTGCGTGGGATCGGGCACATGGACCTTGGTGGAAAACTCGCGCATGACTTGCGCGGCCGCCGTGATTTCGCCAATGGTTTCCTTCTTCACGCGCAAGCCGGTGATCAAGGCCGCCGTCATGACGGGTGACAACTCGCCTTGCATGATCATGCGCATGATCTTGAGCATCTCGTCGTGGAAGATCTCCCGGTGCTCGATGGTGCGCTGCAGGGCTTCTTGAGGGGTGATGGGCATGTTGAGTTCCTTACAAGATTCAATATCAGTGAACAGCACCGTCAGCGAACAGGTGCATCGGTCCAGGCCAGCTTGAGCCCAAAGCCCACAAACAGCACGCCTGCCAAACGGTCAAGCCAATGCATGCCTTGTTGCACCACGCGCGCATGCTGCGCGAGCCAGGATGCGGCCAAGGCCCACGCCATGCAAATGATCATGCCATTCAGGTTGAACAAACATCCCAGCACCACAAATGTCAGGGCCGGATCCGAGGCCTGCGCAGGAATGAACTGCGGCACAAACGCCAGAAAGAACAGGGCCACCTTGGGATTGAGCACATTGGTCATGAAACCATTGAAGAAGACCGTTTTCAATGCACTCACCCCGGGGGGGATGCTCGCAGACAAGACGGCATTCGAATCCGAGGACGCTTGACGCCACAACAAACGACACCCGACCCACACCAAATAGGCCGCGCCCACCCACTTGAGCGCATTGAATGCCATGGCAGAGGCCGTCAACAGCGCCCCCACCCCCAAGGCAGCGGCAGCCACATGCACAAAACACCCCGCCGTGATACCCAATGCCGCCACAAGACCCGGGCGCACGCCCCCACGCAAGGCTTGGCTCACGATGTAGAGCAGATCAGGGCCTGGCGTGAGGTTGAGCACCACGCCGGCGACGAGGAAAAGCCCCAGATGCTCCATCGCGATCATGGGCGAACCAGGAAATTCTTGAGCATGGCGTGGCCGTGCTCGGTCAGGATGGACTCAGGATGGAATTGCACCCCCTCGATGTCGAGCTCGCTGTGACGCACGCCCATGATCTCGCCGTCATCGGTCCAGGCCGTGACTTTGAGACAAGCCGGGCAGGTGGCACGTTCGATGGCCAGCGAGTGGTACCGGTTCACCGTGAACTGCTCCGGCAATCCGGCAAACACACCTTCCTGCGTAGTGGTGATCACGCTGGTCTTGCCGTGCATCTGCTCCTGGGCCCGCACAATGCGGCCACCAAAGGCTGCGCCAATGCTCTGGTGCCCCAGGCACACACCCAAAATGGGCAGCTTGCCCGCGAAGTGCTGGATGGCGGCCACCGAAATGCCGGCCTCGGCCGGCGAGCAGGGGCCGGGTGAAATCACCAGTCGGTCAGGCTGGCGGGCCGCGATGCCTTCGAGCGTGATTTCGTCATTGCGAAAGACTTCGACGTCGGCACCCAGCTCACCAAAGTACTGCACGATGTTGAAGGTGAACGAGTCGTAGTTGTCCACCATGAGGAGTTTGATTTTCTGGGTCATGGCGTTCACTCCAACCCTTCTTCCACCAGCTCGCTGGCGCGCAGTAGCGCGCGCGCCTTGTGCTCGGTCTCTCTCCATTCCATTTCAGGAACCGAGTCGGCCACCACCCCGGCGGCGGCCTGTACGTACAAGGTCTGGTCCTTGATGACAGCCGTGCGGATCGCGATCGCCACGTCCATGTCACCGGCATAGCTGAGGTAGCCACATGCACCGCCATAAATGCCGCGCTTGACGGGCTCGAACTTGTCGATCAGCTCCATGGCGTGCACTTTGGGCGCCCCTGTCAGCGTGCCGGCCGGGAAAGTGGCCTTGAGCACGTCCATGTTGGTCATGCCTTCGTGCAGAAGGCCCTCGACGTTGCTGACGATGTGCATCACGTGGCTGTAGCGCTCCACCACAAAGGCCTCGGTCACCTTGACTGAACCGATCTTCGCGATGCGGCCGATGTCGTTGCGGGCCAGGTCGATCAGCATCACATGCTCTGCGCGCTCTTTCGGGTCGGCCAGCAACTCCTGCTCGGTGGCTTTGTCTTTCTCTGGCGTGGCACCGCGTGGGCGCGTGCCCGCGAGCGGACGGATGGTGACTTTGGTGCCCTCTTCCGTCTTCTCCTGGCGCACCAGGATTTCCGGACTGGCGCCGACCACATGGAAGTCACCAAAGTTGTAGAAGTACATGTACGGGCTCGGGTTGAGCGAGCGCAGGGCGCGGTAGAGGGACAGTGGGCTCTCGGTATAACGCTTCTTGATGCGCTGGCCCACCTGCACCTGCATGAAGTCACCGGCCGCGATCAGCTCCTTGGCCTCCTCGACCGCACGCAGGTAATCCGCTTTCGCAAAGTCCCGCTCGGCCGGGTAGGTCTGGGTCGCCTTGACCACCGGGGCGCTGACCGAATACTTGAGCTGCTCCTTGAGGTCGCGCAAACGCTTTTTGGCGTTGGCATAGGCCTCTGGCTGCGCCGGATCAGCGTACACGATCAGGTACAGCTTGCCCGAGAGGTTGTCGATGACGGCCAGCTCCTCGCACTGCAGCAGCAGGATGTCGGGCGTGCCCAGCGTGTCGGGCGGGCAGGTGTTTTCGAGTTTCTTCTCGATGTAGCGCACCGCGTCGTAGCCGAAATAGCCTGCCAGGCCGCCGCAAAAACGGGGCAAGCCCGGACGCAGTGCCACCTTGAAGCGCTTTTGGTACGCGTCGATGAAGTCGAGTGGATTGCCGGTGGCGGTCTCCACCACCACGCCGTCGCGCACCACTTCGGACCGGGCCTGGTCACCAAAACCACTGGCGCGCACCAGGGTGTGTGCGGGCAGCCCGATGAAGCTGTAGCGCCCGAAGCGTTCGCCACCCACGACAGATTCCAGCAGGAAGCTGTATTTGCCACCATCCTTGCTGTGCGCCAGCTTCAGGTACAGCGAAAGCGGGGTTTCGAGGTCTGCAAACGCCTCCAGCATGAGAGGGATGCGGTTGTAGCCTTGGCTGGCCAGGCTTTTGAATTCAAGTTCGGTGATCACGGCAAAGAGCCTCCAAGTGAGCTCTGCAACCTCGCAGGAGGTGCGTTCAATCCATCCAGGTGCCCGGCGAAGTGCGGGGCGCGGGTGGCGGCCCACAGGCCGCACGGTCGGTGAAAGTCAGACTGGCTGACGCCAGGGCCAGGCTCCCCGGCCTTCCGATGGGGAGAGGCCCGGCAGAAGGTCTGCATGGGAGTGACTTGGGATGTTGAACATGATGCCTCAAGTGTAGCAAAGCCCCGGAGGCGTTCTGCAGCCCACACCTCAGGGCATGGTTGCGCCCCAGACAGAAGGCAATTGCGCCAGGGAATCGAGCCAGGCCAGGGCAGGCGTTTGCCGGATCGGCTCACCGTGGTTGTAGCCGTAGGTCACCAGCACCACACCGCAGCCGGCTGCATGGCCCGCCTGCGCATCGTTGCTGGAGTCGCCCACCATCAGCGTCTGCGCGGGCTGGGACTGAAGGGCCTCGCAGGTCTTGAGCAAAGGCAACGGGTCTGGCTTCTTGCGCTCAAAACTGTCTCCGCCGAAAACCAGCGGGAAAAACCCGGCCAGGCCCTTGGCTTCGAGCAGCGGCCGAGCAAAGGACAGGGGCTTGTTGGTCAGGCAAGCCAGCTCAAAACCTGCATCGCGCAAGGCCTGCAGGCCTTCAGCCACCCCGGGGTAAACATCCGAATGCGCACCATTGATTTGCGCGTAATGGTGCTGGTAACGCAGCCATGCTGGCTCGTACAGCGTGTCCACGCTGCGCCCAGCGCAAACATTGGACAGCCCAGTCACTTCTGGCAAGGCCAACTGGTGCGCCAGCACCGAGCGGATCAGGTGCTCCGAGCCCTTGCCCACCGTGCGCTCGACCAGGGCGCGCGTCACCGGTGGCAAATCCAGATCGGCCAGCGTGCGGTTGAGTGCGACCTCAAAGTCACCGAGCGTGTCGACCAGCGTGCCGTCGAGGTCGACGATGGCAGCGTTCCAGCACAGTGTCATGTCAGGCCAGCGCCACACGCATCTGATCGATCACGGCCTTGTAGTCGGGCTTGCCGAAGATGGCGCTGCCCGCCACAAAAGTGTCAGCACCCGCATCGGCCACACGGCGGATGTTGTCGGCCTTGATGCCGCCATCCACTTCCAGGCGGATGTCGCGACCGCTGCGCTCGATCCACTTTCGGGCCTGTTCGACTTTGCGCAGGGCCGAGTCGATGAAGCTTTGACCGCCAAAACCGGGGTTGACGCTCATGATCAGGATCAGGTCGATCTCGTCAATCGTCCACTCCAGCACATCCAGCGGCTCGGCCGGGTTGAAGACCAGACCGGCTTGCACACCCTTGCTCTTGATGGCCTGGACGCTGCGGTGCACATGGGGACTGGCATCCGGATGGAAACTGATCAGGTCAGCACCCGCTTCTGCAAAAGATGCAGCCAAAGCGTCCACCGGAGAAATCATCAGGTGCACATCGATGGGCACAGCCACGCCTGCGGGCGTTTTGGCATGCGGCTTGAGGGCCTGGCAAATCATGGGGCCGAACGTGAGGTTGGGTACATAGTGGTTGTCCATCACGTCAAAGTGAATCCAGTCGGCGCCGCTGGCGATGACGTTCTTCACTTCATCGCCCAAACGGGCGAAATCAGCCGACAGGATGGAAGGGGCAATTCGGTAAGTGGTGCTCATGCCCTTATTGTCGCAGTTACCATGGGGCATGGCCGATTACCAATTCCACATCCAGACCGAGCCGCGATACGTGCCCGAACAGAGCACCCCGGAGCAGCATGTCTTCGGCTTCGCCTACACAATCACCCTCACCAACACGGGCGCTGTACCGGCCCAATTGATTTCCCGCCACTGGGTGATTCAGAACGGTCGGGGCGAAACAGAGGAAGTCAGCGGCCTGGGTGTGGTGGGCCACCAGCCCTTGTTGCAGCCGAGCGAGTCATTCCAGTACACCAGTGGCTGCCGCCTGGCGACCGCCACAGGCACCATGCATGGCGAGTTTTTCTTTGTGGCCGTGGACGGCCACCGCTTTGAATGCCCGATCCCTCCGTTCATGCTGGACGCATCGGCCATCCCCGGCGCACCTGGTGGGCATCTGCTGCACTGAACGCGCCCACGAGCGGTTAAGCTTGCGCCATGGGTGAATTTGACCTGATCGATCGCTATTTCAAAAAACCTGTGCACCACGCCGATGTGGGCATCGGTGACGACTGTGCGCTGTTGAGCGCGGTGCCCGGGCACCAGCTGGCCATCTCCACCGACATGCTGGTCGAGGGGCGCCACTTCCTCTCCACAGTCAACCCGGAACATCTCGGCCACAAGTCGCTGGCCGTCAACCTCAGCGATCTGGCGGCTTGCGGTGCACGCCCCAAGGCCTTCCTGCTGTCCCTGGCCCTGCCTCGGGTGGACACGGCCTGGCTGGAGGGCTTTTCCAAGGGCTTGTTTCGGCTCGCCGGGCAGCACGAGTGCGAGCTGATCGGAGGCGACACCACGCAGGGGCCGCTGAACATTTCCATCACGGTGCTGGGCGACATGCCACAGGGCCAGGCTTTGCTGCGCAGCGGTGCCCGCGCAGGAGATGACCTGTATGTCAGCGGCACATTGGGCGATGCACGCCTGGCACTGGAGGCGTTTCGGGGCCACATCAGTTTGCCCGAGTCTGTTTTTCGGCATGCCCGCGCCCGCATGGAAACGCCGACACCCCGGGTTCAGTTGGGCATGGCCTTGCGCGGCGTTGCCAGTGCAGCAGCCGACATCAGCGACGGCCTGCTCGGTGACCTCGGGCACATCCTCAAAGCCAGCGGCGTTGGCGCCACCATTGAGTTGTCTGAGGCCGAATCCTTGCTGGGCTGCAGCGCAATTTGGCCCTGCCCAAGCGAACTGGCGCACACCTGCATCCTGTCTGGAGGCGATGACTATGAGCTGGTCTTCACCGCTCCTTCGCATGCCCGTGACCAGGTGCAGGCCGCGTCGTCACGTTCACAGACTGCCGTCACCCGCATCGGCACCATCCGTGCATCCGCAGGCATTGAGGTATTCGATCACCAGGGTCAGCCATTGACCCGTCGCTTCACCTCTTTTGACCACTTTGCCGACGCATGACCGACATGACGCCATCGGTGCCCCAACGTCCCAGCGTGGCCTTCATGCTTTCGCACCCGGCACACTGCGTGGCCTTGGGTTTGGGCTCAGGCTTATCGCCCAAAGCACCCGGAACTTCTGGCTCCTTGTGGGCCTGGCTCGCCTGGCTGGTGCTACAAAACCACCTTTCGGTCCCAGCCCAAGGCGGCCTGATTGCAGCGAGCCTCTTGATGGGCTGGTGGGCATGCACCGTCACGGCCAAAAATCTCGGGGTCAGTGACCCAGGTTGCATTGTGTGGGATGAAGTCATCGCCATGTGGCTCATCCTGTGGCTGGTGCTGCCTGCGGGCTTCTGGGCACAAGTGGCGGCTTTTGCCTTGTTCCGGTTTTTTGACGCGGTCAAACCCGGCCCTGTGGCCTGGGCGGACCAACAGTTCAAGGGGTTCGGCTGGCGGGGCGGCTTTGGCATCCTCTGGGACGATCTGGTGGCCGCATTTTGCACATTGCTGGTGATCGCCTTGTGGCGCTGGCTCTGATGAATACCGCACCGATTTGCCAGGCACTGGCCCAAGGCCTCATGGAGCGCGAATGGCTCATGAGCACGGCCGAGAGCTGCACGGGCGGCATGATCGCAGCGCGTTGCACCGACCTGGCGGGCTCCAGCGCGTGGTTTGAGCGAGGTTTTGTGACTTACTCCAACGCGGCCAAAGAGGAGTTGCTTGGCGTTGATGCGCAGCTGATTTCACAGCATGGCGCCGTGAGCGAGGCTGTCGCCAAAGCCATGGCACTGGGCGCATTCCAAAACGCAAGAGCGCAGGTGTCTGTGGCTGTGACGGGGGTCGCTGGCCCCACTGGCGGGAATGTCGACAAGCCCGTCGGCACCGTCTGGTTCGCCTGGTGCATCAACGGTGCCGTGGATGCTCAAAAAATGTTTTTCCAGGGCGATAGAGCCGCTGTGAGAGAGGCCACTACCGCACACGCGCTGCAAGGCCTTTTGACACGGATCGCCTGAACAAAAAAAGACCCGCATCAGCGGGTCTTTTTCAATGTCGGTCGAGACCGAATTTGGTTGCGGGGGCCGGATTTGAACCAACGACCTTTGGGTTATGAGCCCAACGAGCTACCAGACTGCTCCACCCCGCGGTAAGACGTAAATTATACCTTATTCTGCGGCCTGTTCGGCAGAAGAATCAGCGCGATCGACCAATTCGACCAAAGCCATGGGTGCGTTGTCGCCCACACGGAAACCCATTTTCAGGATACGTGTGTAACCACCAGGACGCTTGGCAAAGCGCGGGCCCAGATCGGCGAACAATTTGACGACACTGTCGCGGTCGCGCAGGCGGTTGAATGCCAGGCGCTTGTTGGCCAGCGAGTCTTCTTTGGCCAGGGTGATCATGGGCTCGATCACACGACGCAGCTCTTTGGCCTTGGGCAATGTGGTCTTGATGACTTCGTGCTCGATGAGCGAGTTCATCATGTTGCGGAGCATTGCAAGGCGATGCTCGCTGGTGCGGTTGAGTTTGCGGAGGCCGTGACCGTGACGCATGGTGCTTTCCTTTCTTTATTAAACAGGCAGCCGTATCAGGTACTGCCCGTGCACACCCTGGAATTTTTCCAGGAACTTGAGATTATCGCTTTTCCAGACCTGCGGGTGGCCAGGCTTCGAGCTTCATGCCCAAAGTCAGACCGCGAGAGGCCAGAACTTCCTTGATTTCGTTGAGTGACTTGCGACCCAGGTTAGGGGTCTTGAGCAACTCGTTCTCGGTGCGTTGGATGAGGTCACCGATGTAATAGATGTTTTCTGCTTTGAGGCAGTTGGCCGAACGAACGGTGAGTTCGAGCTCGTCCACAGGGCGCAACAGGATCGGATCGAAGTTGCCAGCACCACCGCGTTGTGCAGGCGCATCGAAAGCCGACAGTTCGCCGCCTTCGAGCTGTGCAAACACAGCCAGCTGTTCCACCAGGATCTTGGCCGAAGCGCGCACGGCGTCTTCAGCGGTGATAGCACCGTTGGTTTCGATTTCGAGGACCAGTTTGTCCAGATCGGTACGCTGCTCGACACGGGCGCTCTCGACGGTGTAGCTCACGCGCTGAACCGGAGAGAACGATGCGTCCAGCACGATGCGGCCCAAAGCCTTGGTGGGCTCATCGGCAAAGCGGCGCATGTTGCCAGGCACGTAACCACGGCCTTTTTCCACCTTGATCTGCATGTCCAGCTTGCCGCCTTGCGACAGGTTGGCAATGACGTGCTCGGGGTTGATGATTTCAACGTCGTGCGGTGTCTGGATGTCGGCAGCAGTGACGGCGCCTTCGCCATCCTTGCGCAGGCTCAACGTGACTTCGTCGCGATTGTGGAGCTTGAACACCACGCCCTTGAGGTTCAACAAGATGTTGACCACGTCTTCCTGGACGCCATCGATGGACGAGTACTCATGCACCACGCCAGCAATGGTCACTTCGGTTGCTGAATAGCCAACCATGGAGGACAGCAGCACGCGGCGCAGGGCATTGCCCAGCGTGTGGCCATAGCCACGCTCGAAAGGCTCGAGTGTGACTTTGGCACGGTTGGCTGCCAGTTGTTCGACCTGGATGGCTTTGGGTTTCAGCAGATTGGTTTGCATTCAGACTTCCTGTCAATACCCCCGGCTCGTTACACCGGTAAGGCTGATGAAGCACCCGGAGCCACCCTGCAAGGCGACCCGGGAACGATTGAAACGACTCAGAATTAACGCGAGTACAGTTCGACGATCAACGACTCGTTGATGTCGGCGCCGAATTCGTCACGGTCAGGAACCTTCTTGAAGGTGCCTTCGGCTTTGTCGGCATTGACCTCGATCCAAGCGGGGATACCCACTTGAGCGGCCAGTTGCAGAGCTTCAACCACGCGGTTTTGCTTCTTGGACTTTTCGCGAACAGCGATCACATCGCCGGCCTTGACCAGGTAAGAAGGGATGTTCACGGACTGGCCGTTCACGGTGATCGCCTTGTGGGAAACCAGCTGACGCGATTCGGCACGTGTAGAGCCAAAGCCCATGCGGTACACGACGTTGTCCAGACGGCACTCGAGCAGGGCCAGCAGGTTCGAGCCGGTGTTGCCTTTGCGGCGATCGGCTTCAGCGAAGTAGCGGCGGAACTGCTTCTCCAGCACGCCGTACATGCGTTTGACTTTTTGCTTTTCACGCAGCTGCAGACCGTAGTCAGACGTGCGCTGACCGGAGGTGCGGCCGTGTTGGCCTGGCTTGGTGTCAAATTTGGACTTGTCCGCGATCGAGCGGCGTGCACTCTTCAGGAACAGGTCGGTGCCTTCACGGCGGGAGAGTTTGGCCTTGGGGCCGAGGTAGCGTGCCACTTGGATTTCCTTTGATTAACAACTACCGCATTCTGAAAATGCGGGAGCCAGGCGATGCAAGCATGGCCTGGCGGTGGGCTTGGTGAAAAATTAGATGCGGCGGCGCTTTTGAGGGCGGCAGCCGTTGTGCGGCACAGGCGTCACGTCCGAGATGGAAGTGATGCGGATGCCCAAGGCGCCCAGAGCGCGCACAGAAGATTCACGGCCAGGACCTGGGCCCTTGATCTCGACGTCGAGATTCTTGATACCTTGGTCTTGCGCAGCACGACCTGCCACTTCAGAAGCAACCTGAGCTGCAAAAGGAGTCGACTTGCGCGAACCCTTGAAGCCCTGGCCACCGGAAGAAGCCCACGACAGAGCGTTGCCCTGACGGTCGGTGATGGTGATGATGGTGTTGTTGAACGAAGCGTGAACGTGTGCGATACCGTCGGCAATGTTCTTGCGGACTTTTTTGCGGACACGCTGAGCTGCGCTGTTCGATGGTGCTTTAGCCATAATGGTCTCTCAATCCTGATTATTTCTTCAGTGCTGCAGCACCTTTGCGCGGACCCTTGCGGGTACGGGCATTGGTACGTGTGCGCTGACCACGCATTGGCAGACCGCGGCGATGACGGAAACCACGGTAGCAACCGATGTCCATCAAACGCTTGATGTTCATGGTGGTTTCGCGACGCAGGTCACCTTCAATGGTGAATTCAGCGATGTGATCGCGAATTTTTTCCAGGTCACCGTCAGTCAGATCTTTGATCTTCTTGGAATACGCAATGTCGCAGGCCTCGCAGATCTTGCGAGCGCGGGTGCGACCAATACCGAAGATGGCGGTCAGGCCAATTTCAGTGTGTTTGTGCGGCGGAATGTTGATGCCAGCGATACGTGCCATTTTCGTCCTCTAAAACTAGTGCAATCAGCCTTGACGCTGTTTGTGACGTGGATCAGTGCAGATCACGCGAACAACGCCTTTACGGCGAATGATCTTGCAGTTGCGGCAAATTTTCTTGACCGAAGCCGAAACTCTCATGGTTTTCTCCTAAAACTCTTCGTTTAACCAAACTCATGAGTCTGGTTGGAATGGTTGCCCCGCGTGCGGCGCAGAAATTCATTTTTCAAATCAATCAAGACTTGAAGCTCGCTTTCTTCAAAAGCGACTCGTACTGTTGGGACATCAGGTAGTTTTGAACCTGGGCCATGAAATCCATGGTGACGACCACAATGATCATCAGGGAGGTTCCGCCGAAATAAAACGGAACATTGTATTTCAAGATCAGGAACTCGGGCAACAAACACACAAAAGTGATGTATGCAGCACCGACCAATGTCAACCTCAGCAAAATCTTGTCGATGTGGCGGGCAGTTTGATCACCAGGACGAATACCTGGAATGAATGCACCGCTTTTCTTCAAGTTGTCTGCTGTTTCCCGGCTGTTGAAAACCAAGGCCGTGTAGAAGAAGCAGAAGAAGATGATGGCTGCCGCATAGAACATGACATAGATCGGCTGACCTGGTGTCAATGCAGAGGCTACATCCTTGAAAAACGCAACAACAGGATTGGTGGTTTCACCAGAACTGAACCAGTTGATCACCGTTGCAGGCAACAAAATGATCGACGAAGCAAAGATCGGAGGAATGACACCCGCCATGTTCAGCTTGAGCGGCAGGTGCGACGATTGACCGCCATACACCTTGTTGCCCACCTGACGGCGTGCGTAGTTCACGAGAATTTTGCGCTGGCCACGCTCAACAAACACCACAAAGTACGTCACAAGGACGACCAGTGCCAGAATGAAGATCGAAACCAGAGGTCCCATCGCACCTGTACGAACCAACTCAAACAAGCCACCCATCGCATTGGGCAGACCGGCGGCGATGCCTGCAAAAATCAGGATCGAAATGCCATTGCCCAAACCACGCTCGGTGATCTGCTCACCCAGCCACATCAGGAACATCGTGCCAGCCGTCAGGCTGACCACGGCGGTCATGCGAAAGCCAAAGCCAGGGTGAATCACCAAACCAGCTGAAGCTTCCAGTGCCATCGCAATGCCCAGCGACTGGAACAAAGCCAGGGCCAAAGCACCAAAACGTGTGTACTGAGTGATCTTGCGACGACCAGCTTCGCCTTCCTTTTTGAGTTGCTCGAAAGCGGGCAACACATAAGTCAGCAACTGCATCACGATGGATGCAGAGATGTAAGGCATGATGCCCAACGCGAACACGGTAAAGCGCGACAAGGCGCCACCCGAGAACATGTTGAACAGGCTCAAAATGCCGCCTTGCTGGCCATTGAACAACTGCTTGAGTTGATCAGGATCAATGCCCGGCACAGGGATATGCGCCCCGATGCGATAGACCACCAGCGCGAGCAGCAAGAAGACCAGACGGCGACTCAGGTCTCCGTACTTGCCTGACTTGGCTGTTGAATTAGCGCTGGTTGCCACGGACTTGCTCTTTCGCCAACATTCAGGCCACGGAGCCGCCGGCTGCCTCGATGGCAGCCTTGGCACCAGCGGTGGCACCAATGCCTGTCAACTTGACGGCTTTGGTGAGTTCACCGGACTTGATGACCTTGACCACTTTGGCCAGCTGGGACACGAGGCCCGCTTGCTTGAGTGCCAACAGATCCACTTCGGCCAGACCCAGATCGCTCAGGGTAGACAAAGTGATTTCTGCATTGAACTTCAGCAGATGAGACTTGAAGCCACGCTTGGGCAGACGGCGCTGCAAAGGCATTTGACCGCCTTCGAAGCCCACTTTGTGGTAGCCACCCGAACGGGATTTTTGACCTTTGTGGCCACGGCCGGCGGTTTTACCCAGACCCGAACCGATACCACGGCCAACACGGCGTGCAGCGTGCTTGGCGCCGGCTGCAGGTTTGATGCTATTGAGTTCCATCATCGGTCTCTCAGAGAACTTTGACCAGGTAAGCGATCTTGTTGATCATGCCGCGCACTGCAGGAGTGTCCTGCAATTCGCTGACGCTGTTGAGCTTGCGCAGACCCAGACCACGCACGGTGTCGCGGTGAGATTGCTTGCAACCGATCGGGCTGCGAACGAGCTGGATTTTCACGGTAGTTTGTGTAGACATGTTCCGTCTCCAGTTCAGGCGAAGATTTCTTCGACCGACTTGCCACGCTTGGCTGCCACTTCCGAGGCAGTCGTGCAGTTGGCCAGTGCGTCCAAAGTGGCGCGAACCATGTTGTAGGGGTTGGACGAACCGTGGCTCTTGGCCACGATGTCGGTGATACCCACGACTTCAAAGACAGCACGCATGGGGCCGCCAGCGATGATGCCGGTACCTTTTGGTGCCGGAGCCATCATCACACGGGCTGCGCCGTGGTGACCCATCACGGTGTGATGGATCGTGCCGTTCTTGAGGGCGACCTTTTTCAGGTTGCGACGGGCTTCTTCCATGGCCTTTTGCACAGCTGCAGGCACTTCTTTCGATTTGCCCTTGCCCATGCCGATGCGACCATCGCCATCACCCACCACGGTCAATGCTGCGAAACCCAGGATACGGCCACCCTTGACCACCTTGGTGACGCGGTTGACCGCGATCATTTTTTCCCGCAGACCGTCCTCTGGACCATCGTTTTGGGGTTTTGCTTGAAATTTAGCCATTTGAAATTCCGATCCGATTAGAACTGCAGGCCAGCTTCACGGGCTGCGTCGGCCAGGGCCTTGACGCGGCCGTGGTAGGCAAAACCAGCACGGTCAAATGCGACTTTCTCAACACCAGCGGCTTTGGCTTTCTCGGCAATGCGCTTGCCGATCAGCTGAGCGGCAGCGGCGTTGCCACCCTTGCCGGATGCGCCCAGTTCTTTGCGCACATCGGCTTCTGCAGTGGAGGCGCTGGCCAACACTTTGGTACCGCAGCCAGAAATGACGCTGGCATAGATGTGCAAGTTGGTGCGGTTCACGCTCAAACGGGCCACGCCTTGCTGTGCAATGCGAATGCGGGTTTGACGTGCACGACGCAGACGCTGCTCTTTCTTGGTCAACATGATGCAGCTCCTTATTTCTTCTTGGTCTCTTTGATCGTGATCTTCTCATCCGAATAACGGATGCCTTTGCCCTTGTAAGGCTCGGGAGGACGAACAGCACGGATCTCAGCAGCAATTTGGCCAACACGTTGACGGTCAGCACCCTTGATCACGATTTCAGTCGGACCAGGGGTAGCCACCGTGATGCCAGCTGGCATGTCGATGTTGACGGGATGCGAATAACCAACAGCCAGGTTCAGCTTGGCGCCTGTGGCTTGGGCTTTGTAACCCACACCGATCAGGTTCAGCTTCTTCTCGAAACCCTTGGTCACACCAGTCACCATGTTGTTCACCAGCTGACGCAAGGTGCCGCTCATGGCATTGGCTTCACGCGAATCGTTGGCAGGCACAAAGCTCAGCTTGCCGCCTTCGTTGTTGACCTTCACCAGTGCGTTGGCCGCGATGGCCAATTGGCCACCTGTGCCTTTGACACTGATTTGATCGTCTTTGATGGACACATCCACGCCAGCGGGGATGGTCACAGGCATTTTTCCTACTCGGGACATTTCGTCTCTCCTGCCATTAAGCGACGTAGCACAGCACTTCGCCGCCGACACCGGCTGCACGCGCTTTGCGGTCGGTCATCACACCTTTGGGCGTGGTGACGATAGCGACGCCCAGGCCATTTTGGACCTGAGGAATGGCATCGCGGCCTTTGTACACGCGCAGGCCAGGACGGCTCACACGCTCAATACGCTCGATGACCGGACGGCCAGCGTAGTACTTCAGGGCGATTTCCAACTCGGACTTGCCGTCGTTGGATTTGATTTGGAAGCCATCAATGTAGCCTTCATCTTTCAGCACTTGGGCGATGGCCACCTTCACTTTGGAAGAGGGCACCGACACGCTGGCCTTGGCGACCATCTGTGCGTTGCGGATGCGGGTCAACAGATCGGCAATGGGATCACTCATGCTCATGTTGTATCTCTCCTGCCGATTACCAGCTGGCCTTGGTCACGCCCGGAATGTTGCCCTGGAAGGCAAGTTCACGGATCTTGGCGCGGCCCAGACCAAATTGACGGAATGTGCCACGTGGACGACCGGTGATTTCGCAACGGTTGCGCTGGCGGGTGGGGTTGGCGTTGCGCGGGAGCTTTTGCAGACCCAGACGGGCTGCAGCACGCTCTTCGTCGCTGCGCTTGGCATCATTGGCAATGGCTTTCAGTTCCGCGTATTTTTTCGCGTACTTGGCTGCCAGTTTTTCACGCTTGAGCTCGCGCTCGATCAAAGCTACTTTAGCCACGTGACACCTCAGTTCTTGAAGGGGAAACGGAAAGCGGCGAGCAGTGCTTTGCACTCGTCGTCGGTCTTGGCCGTTGTGGTGATGCTGATGTTGAGACCGCGCAAGGCATCCACCTTGTCGTACTCAATCTCAGGGAAGATGATCTGTTCTTTGACGCCGATGTTGTAGTTGCCACGACCATCAAAAGCGCGACCAGAAATACCACGGAAGTCACGTACACGGGGCAGAGCCACGGTCACGAAACGGTCCAGGAATTCATACATCTGCACGCCGCGCAGGGTCACCATGCAACCAATGGGCTGCTGCTCACGGATCTTGAAACCCGCGATGGCCTTCTTGGCCTTGGTCACCACAGGCTTTTGGCCCGCAATTTTGGTCAGGTCGCTCACAGCGTTGTCCATGACTTTCTTGTCGGCCACAGCCTCGCTCACACCCATGTTCAGGGTGATCTTGGTGATGCGGGGCACTTGCATGGGCGACTTGTAACCAAACTTGGCTGTCAGCTCAGCAGCGATCTTGTCGCGGTAGATTTCTTGAAAACGTGCCATGTTTATGCCACCTTGATTTCTTCGCCGCTGGACTTGTACACGCGCACGCGCTTGCCGTCAGCCAGTTGCTTGATGCCCACGCGATCAGCCTTACCCGTTGCGGCGTTGAAAATCGCCACATTGGATTGGTGAATCGGCATGGCCTTTTCGATGATGCCGCCGTTGGTGCCCTTCATAGGGTTTGGCTTGGCATGCTTTTTGACGATGTTGATACCGTCAACCACCACGTGCGAGTCATCGGCGCGCAACGACACTTTGCCGCGCTTGCCTTTGTCACGACCGGTGATCACGATGACTTCGTCGCCTTTTACGATCTTGTTCATGGCGCGTCCTCTTAGAGCACTTCAGGAGCCAAAGACACGATCTTCATGAACTTCTCGGTACGCAGTTCACGCGTGACCGGGCCGAAGATGCGGGTGCCGATAGGCTCCAACTTGGCGTTCAGCAACACTGCTGCATTGCCATCGAATTTGATGAGGGAGCCATCGCCACGGCGGATGCCCTTGGCAGTGCGAACCACCACAGCACTGTAAACCTCGCCTTTTTTGACGCGGCCACGTGGAGCGGCTTCTTTGATGCTCACCTTGATGATGTCGCCGACGCTGGCGTAGCGACGCTTGGACCCGCCGAGCACTTTAATGCACAGCACGGACTTGGCGCCGGTGTTGTCAGCAACATCCAACCGAGATTCTGTCTGGATCATTTCAATATTCCCAACTTGTATTCCCAGCCGCCAGAGGCAACCAAAGGAATCAGTCTTGGACCCGTCATTCACACTGCAAACCACTTGCAGCACTTCAGATTGGGCAGATAACTACGCTTTTTGCAAAGCGAAGCCCTCTACTATGGCAGAAAAAAGTGCCGAGCGCAACACTTATCTGGATTTTTTTGCACAGCTCGCTTGCGAAGCCGATTAAGTTGCTCGAAAATTGAGCAAAATCAAGATGAACCGCCGCAAACCAACACAAAAGAGGTACTTACTCTGCCCCTATGCGCAAGCGTGATCAGCGGCATCGATGATTGAAAGAAAGTCCCTTGCCGATAAAGAGGCTTTGCCCACCAGGACTCCATCAATCTGCGCCTCACGCAGTAACCCCATGGCTGAATCGGGACTCACGCCTCCACCATACAAAATTGGGACGCACTGGCTCAACACAGAATCCAACTTGGCAATGGCCATGCGCAATGCCGAATGAACCGCCACAATTTGCTGGACCTCTGCACTCAGGCCTGTTCCTATTGCCCAAACCGGCTCATACGCTAGCACACACAAACATCTCTGCTCTTCTGTTAAATCACCCAATACTGCCAGCGCCTGCGCATCAACGACAGATTGACCACGCCCGAGGTTTCTGTCCAACAAAGACTCGCCGATGCAAATGATGGGCGTTAAAGATGCAGCCAAGGCTGCCCTCACTTTGGTCAACACCATTTGGTCTGATTCTGCATGCTCATGACGGCGCTCGGAATGCCCAACGAGCACATATCGGCAATCAAAATCTTTCAGCATGGCAGCAGAGACGTCCCCCGTGTGCGCACCATCCGCATGCAACGCCAGGTTCTGAGCGCCCAACGAAAGCCCGTTCTTGAGAGCAAGGCGACCTGCGGCCTCCAAGTAAGGGAAAGGCACACACAGCGCAACATCCACGCAGCGGAGAGGACTGAGTTCAGCCGCCAACAACCCAATTTCTGACTCGACCATGGCACGTGAGCCATTCATCTTCCAATTTCCAACAATCAGTTTCTTACGTTTCATGCAAGACAGCCTTTGACCGATTGAAGCAAGCGATTCGACCCACGCAACCCAGATTCCTGATTGCCGTTTATCGCTATCGACTCAGGAAACAATTGCATGTCATAGAAATTTGTTGCACAAGCTCACAAAACTGGATGCACAAGGATCCTGCCCAGTTTCTTCATGCAATATCAGCGCCACCTCGTGTGCCATGTCCCGCGCCTGTTTGGCATCGACGAACAATGCACGCCAGCGTCTGGCCAAGACATCCTCCACCGTCCACGCATACTCATAGCGAGCCGCATACCTGACCATGGCTTCAGTCAACCCCAAGCCAAGCAATCGGTCAGCCCCTGGGCAAGCACGCACAGCGGCCTCCTCACTGCCATACAAATGCCACCCTGGAGGATCGCACACGGTGGCACTCACAGCGCTCTGGAGCGCCCCCATCAATGCATGCCGACGAGTAGATTCACCCGATCGCCTTGGCAATATCTTGGCGTCAAAGCAAGCCTCCATCACGTCCTCGGCCATAGACCGATACGTCGTCCATTTGCCCCCTGTGACGGTGATCAACCCGTTGTCATCCGTCACGATGGTGTGTTCACGAGACAGGCTCTTGGTACCTGCCTTAGCGTGAGTGGACGCCACCAACGGACGCAATCCGACCCACACACTTTGAACGTCGGTGCGCTTGACCGGTCGGCGGAACACCTTGCTCGCCTCACTCAAAATGAAGTCAAGCTCATGATCAAAAGCCTCCGGCTCACGGGACAAGTCCTGTCGTGGCGTATCAGTGGTTCCAAGAATCAAAGCCCCCATCCATGGCACGGCAAACAAAACACGACCATCTTGCGTCTTGGGCACCAGCAAAGCATGACGCCCCGGCATGAAATCGCGGCTGACCACCACATGGACACCCTGACTGGCCGTCACAATCCGCTCGGGAGGCGCTTGCCCGCTGTCGGCCAACGACTGCTCCCGCACAGCATCGACCCAAACACCCGTCGCATTGACCACGGAACGGGCGAACACCCGGTACGTACCCGGCTGACGCTGGTCTCTCAACGTCAGCTCAAAGCGTGCGCCATCGGTCTGCAACACCGGCAAGCCGTGAACACCTTCGACATTCATGTAATTGAGGAGCTGGCCACCGGCCTGCTCCACCGTGCGAGCCAACGCCAGCGCCAAGCGGGCATCGTCGAATTGACCATCCCAATATTTGACGCCCCCCTTCAACCCCTTCGATTGAAGGCCAGGCAAGGCCGCCAGGGTTTCTGGCACATTCAGCCACTCGGTTTGACCCAAGCCTGCTTTTCCCGCCAACAAGTCGTACAGCTTCAGCCCCAAGCCATAAAACGGCGTCTGCCACCATTTGTAAGAGGGCATCACAAAAGGCAACGACTGTGCCAGATGCGGCGCCAACTTCAACACCGCAGCACGCTCGGAAAGCGCCTCACGGACCAAAGAAATATTGCCCTGCGCCAAATAGCGCACGCCCCCGTGCAGGAGCTTGGTCGATCGAGATGAGGTGCCTCCTGCGAAGTCATGAGACTCCAGCAGCAGCACCGAAAAACCACGCAACACAGCGTCCAAAGCCACACCCAGGCCTGTAGCCCCCCCACCGACCACCACCAGATCGTAGGTTGGATGCAGGCCCAATGTGGTCAGCAGTTCAGCGCGTTTCATAGTCAGAAAGTTGAGGCCCTGCGGTCAATGACCGCAGGGCAGTTGGAGAACAACTTAAGTCAGTCGACGATCAGCGTGCTCGGCCGTTTTTCCAGGCGTTGAGCAGCTGGTCATAAGCGATGGTTTCACCCTTTGGCTTCTCATTGGCCAACTTCTTCCAGGGGGCCTGCTTGTCGCTGAGCCACTTGGCGGGGTCTTCCTTCTTGTTGAGCTTGGGCGCGCAGCGCTCCATGCCCGCACGCTCCAGACGGCCCATGACCTGATCCATTTGCTCGGCCAGGTTGTCCATGGCCTGCTGGGGGGTCTTTTCAGCCGTCACAGCCTGCGCCACGTTTTGCCACCACAGCTGGGCCAGCTTGGGGTAATCGGGCACATTGGTGCCTGTGGGCGACCAAGCCACACGGGCCGGGCTGCGGTAGAACTCGACCAGACCACCGAGCTTGGGTGCCATGTCGGTCATCGCCTTGCTCTGGATGTCGGATTCACGGATCGGCGTCAAGCCCACCAGGGTCTTCTTCAAGCTGGCTGTTTTGGCCGTCACAAACTGGGCATACAACCAGGCTGCAGCCGTGCGGTTGGCATCATGGTTCTTGAAGAAGGTCCAGCTGCCCACGTCCTGGTAGCCGTTTTGCATGCCTTGCTTCCAATACGGACCATTCGGGCCAGGGGCCATGCGCCACTTGGGTGTGCCGTCGGCATTGACCACGGGCAGACCTGGTTTGGTCATGTCGGCCGTGAAGGCGGTGTACCAGAAAATCTGCTGCGCAATCTGGCCTTGTGCGGGGACCGGACCGGCTTCACCGAAGGTCATGCCCGAGGCTTCCTTGGGTGCGTATTTCTTCATCCAGTCCACGTACTTGGTCAGGGCGTAGACCGCTGCAGGCGAGTTGGTGGCGCCGCCGCGAGACACCGATGCGCCCACCGGGGTGCACTTGTCGTCGGCCACGCGAATGCCCCACTCGTCAATCGGCAAACCGTTGGGCGCGCCGATGTCGGCCGTTCCCGCCATGGACAACCAGGCATCGGTGAAGCGCCAGCCCAAAGAAGGGTCTTTCTTGCCGTAGTCCATGTGGCCATAAATCGCCTTGCCGTCGATGTTTTTCACATCATTGGTGAAAAACTCGGCGATGTCTTCATAAGCGCTCCAGTTCAATGGCACGCCCAGGTCATAACCATATTTGGCCTTGAACTTGTCCTTCAAGTCCTTGCGATCAAACAAGTCGGCACGGAACCAGTACAGGTTGGCGAATTGCTGGTCGGGCAACTGGTAGAGCTTGCCATCGGGGCCGGTAGTGAACTTGGTGCCGATGAAATCCTTCAGGTCCAGGCCGGGGTTGGTCCACTCTTTGCCCGCACCGGTCATGTAGTCAGACAGGTTGAGGATCTTGCCGTAGCGGTAGTGGGTGCCGATCAGGTCGGAGTCCGAGATCCAGCCGTCATAAATCGACTTGCCGGACTGCATGGACGTTTGCAGTTTTTCAACCACATCACCTTCTTGGATCAGGTCATGCTTGACCTTGATGCCGGTGATTTCGCTGAAGGCTTTGGCCAGCGTTTTGGACTCGTATTCGTGGGTGGTGATGGTCTCTGACACCACCGAGATTTCCTTCACGCCCTTGGCCTGAAGTTTCTTGGCGGCGTCAATGAACCATTTCATCTCGGCCAGCTGCTGGTCTTTGTTCAGCGTGGAAGGCTGGAACTCGGTATCGACCCAACGCTTGGCCGCTGCCTCGTCGGACCAGGCCACATTCGAGCCCAGAGCCAGCGCCGCAGAAACGGCCAATACGGAATAGCGCAATTTCATGATGTCTCCTCAATGATGTGAATTCCCCGAGTGCAGTCAAAAGGTACCGCGGCCCCCGGGGAAGCTCCGGGCCGCAATTCCGGAAAAATGAATCAGCCCTTGCGCATGACACCCAGCAGCCAGACGATGGACAGCCCCAGGCTAATCCAGACGCTGGGCTCGCTGTCCAGCGACAAGCGTTCGGTGAGCCAACCGGCCACCCCCACAAACGCCAGGTTGATGTAGGCCGCCCCCAGCAAGCCAATGAACAAGCGGTCACCACGGGTGGTGGCCATGGGCAAAAAGCCCTTGCGCATCACCGTGGGGGACTTGATTTCCCACACCGTCATGCCCACCAGCATCAGCCCGATGCACGAGAAGAAAACGGCCACAGGCGTGGTCCAGACCATCCAGTCAAACATGTCAAACCCTTCCCATGGCAAAGCCTTTGGCGATGTAATGCCGCACAAACCAGATCACGATGGCGCCCGGAACAATGGTCAGCACACCGGCTGCCGCCAGCGTGGCCCAGTCCATGCCCGAAGCGCTCACAGTGCGCGTCATGGTGGCCACAATCGGTTTGGCATTCACGCTGGTCAGGGTGCGCGCCAAAAGCAATTCCACCCACGAGAACATGAAGCAAAAGAAAGCGGCCACGCCGACCCCGGCCTTGATCAGGGGCAAGAAAATCATGACGAAAAAGCGCGGAAAACTGTAACCGTCGATGTAGGCCGTTTCGTCAATTTCGCGTGGAATGCCGCTCATGAAGCCTTCCAGAATCCACACCGCCAGGGGCACGTTGAACAACAAGTGCGCCATGGCCACGGCAATGTGTGTGTCCATCAGGCCCAGCGTGGTGTAGAGCTGGAAAAACGGCAGCAAAAACACGGCTGGCGGCGTCATGCGGTTGGTCAGCAACCAAAAGAAGATGTGCTTGTCACCCAAGAAGCGGTAGCGTGAAAACGCATAGGCTGCGGGCAAAGCCACCGACACCGAAATCACCGTGTTGATGGCCACATAAATCAGGCTGTTGATATAGCCCGAGTACCAGGACGGATCGGTGAAGATCGTCAGGTAGTTGCCCCAGGTGAAGTGCTGCGGCCACAAGGAAAAACTCGACAGGATTTCTTCATTCGTCTTGAAGCTCATGTTGACCATCCAGTAAATGGGCAACAAGGCAAAGATGATGTAGGCGGCCAGAAAAATCGACCGCTTGTGAAAACGCTGGTCATGCATGTGCGTGCTCCTTGTGGGCGGTACCCAGGCTTTGCATCCAGTTGTAGAGGACAAAACACAACAGCAAAATGATGAGGAAGTAGATCAAGGAAAACGCCGCTGCGGGACCCAGGTCAAACTGCCCCACGGCCTTTTGCGTCAGGTATTGCGACAAGAACGTGGTCGCTGTGCCGGGGCCGCCACCGGTCAGCACAAAAGGCTCGGTGTAAATCATGAAACTGTCCATGAAGCGCAGCAGCACCGCGATCATCAGCACCTCGCGCATCTTGGGCAGCTGGATGTAGCGAAACACCGCGAACTTGCTGGCACCATCAATACGGGCGGCCTGGTAATAGGCATCGGGAATGCTGCGCAAACCGGCAAAAGCCAGCAAAGCCACCAGTGGCGTCCAATGCCATACATCCATGATCAGCACCGTGAACCAGGCGTGCACGGGATCACCGGTGTAGCTGTAGTCAAACCCCAAAGCCTGCAAGGTGTGGCCCAGCAAACCGATGTCGGCGCGGCCATAGATTTGCCAGATGGTGCCCACCACGTTCCAGGGAATCAGCAGCGACAAAGCCACCAGCACTAGCACCGCCGAAGACTTCCAGCCCTGTGCAGGCATGGACAGCGCCAGCGCAATGCCCAAAGGAATTTCCACCGCCAAAACAGCCAATGAAAACTGCAACTGCCGCCACAAGGCACCATGCAGCTCCTCATCGCGCATCACGGCGGCAAACCACTCCGTGCCCACAAACACACGGCGCTCGGGCGAGATGATGTCTTGCACCGAATAATTGACCACCGTCATCAAGGGCAAGATGGCCGAAAACGCCACACACAACAAGACCGGCAGCACGAGCCACCAGGCTTTTTGATTGACGGGTTTTTCTGTCGGGTTCATGCCACCAGCTCCTCATTCTTGTAAAAGCAGGTGTGCGGCCCCAGCACATGCAAAAACACCTGAGCACCCACCTGCGGCGCCTGCGCTTGCGGTGTCAGTCGCAGCTTGAGCACCACGCCGACGGCATCACAGGTGACCATTTGGTAGGTGCCAACGTCTTGCACCTGGCGCACCACGGCGGCCAAAGTGCCCGGCTCAGCCACCGCCGAGACCTGCAGGTATTCCGGCCGAATGCCCAGCTTGAGCGCGCCTTCCGGCACCGCCAAGCCTTGCGGCACCTGCACGGCTTGGCCTTGCACGGTCAAAACGCCCCCGCCCGCCTGCGCTGGCAAAAAGTTCATGCCGGGCGAACCGATGAAATGCCCCACAAAGGTGTGCGCCGGACGCTCGAACAAAGCCTCGGCCGATCCGACCTGCACCGCCTTACCGCGCGTCATGACCACCACTTCGTCTGCAAAAGTCAGTGCCTCGACCTGGTCATGCGTGACATAAATCAGCGTGAGCTTGAGTTCGTGGTGAATCTGCTTGAGCTTGCGCCGCAGTTGCCATTTCAGGTGCGGGTCGATCACCGTCAGCGGTTCATCGAACAGCACCGCCGACACGTCCGAGCGCACCAGCCCCCGACCCAGTGAAATTTTCTGCTTCTGGTCGGCAGACAAACCCGCTGCGCGCATGTCCAGCTGGTGGCTCATGTCCAGCATTTCGGCAATTTGGCCCACGCGCTTGCGGATTTGATCGGCGGGCACCTGGCGATTTTTGAGCGGAAACGCCAGGTTCTGCGCCACCGTCATGGTGTCGTAGATCACCGGAAACTGGAACACCTGCGCAATGTTGCGCTCTTGCGGGCTGCTGCGCGTGACATCGACCCCGTCAAACTTCACCGTGCCTTGTGAGGGCACCACCAGCCCCGACATGATGTTGAGCATGGTGGTTTTGCCGCAGCCCGACGGTCCCAGCAGGGCATAGGCCCCACCATCGCGGAAGCTCATCTTCAGGGGCAGCAAGGCGTAATCCGTCTCCACCTGCGGATTCGGTTTGTAGGCATGCGCCAAGTCCAATTCAATTTGAGCCATCAGCCCATCCTCCCGCTGCGCAGGGGTGCCATCACCAAGGGGCCTGCAGCATCAAACACATACACCTGCGAAGGCTGCAAAAACAAACTGATGGGCGCCCCCAGCTTGAACTCGTGCACCCCCGTGAGTTGCGCCACCAGATTGCCCACCGGGGTCTGGGCATGCACAAAGGTGTCCGAACCGGAAATCTCCGCCAGTTCCACCACACCCGGCAATTGCAGGTCACCCGGCTGCCCCTGCACACGCAAGGCGCTGGCGCGTGCGCCCAAGACCACGTCTTTGGGTGCCGAAGCCGGCAAAGCCAGAGGCAGCTCAAAACCACCCGGCAAGGCCACACCCGTGGCGCTGGTCTGTGCAGGCAAGAGGTTCATGGGCGGGTCACTGAATGCGCTGGCCACCTGGATGGACGCAGGCTGATGAAACACCTCGGCAGTCGGACCGTATTGCAACAAACGCCCACGGTCCAGCACCGCCGTGTACCCCCCCAGCAGCAAGGCTTCGGCCGGTTCGGTGGTGGCATACACCACGGTGGAATCGCCAGTGGCAAACAGCTGCGCCAGTTCTTCGCGCAACTCTTCGCGCAGCTTGTAGTCCAAATTCACCAGCGGCTCGTCCAGCAGCATCAACGGCGCCTTTTTGGCCAAGGCACGCGCCAAGGCCACCCGCTGCTGCTGCCCACCCGACAGCTCGGCGGGCAGGCGGTCCAGAAACATCTCGATGTGCAGCTTGGTGGCCAACTCATGCACCCGCTTGGCCACATCGGCCTGCCCGCTCAATTTCAAGGGCGAGGCAATGTTGTCAAACACCGTCATGGACGGGTAATTGATGAACTGCTGGTAGACCATGGCGACATTGCGATGGCGCACCGCCAGCCCGGTGACGTCTTGCCCATCCACCAGCACACGCCCCTGCGTGGGGGTGTCCAGACCGGCCATGATGCGCATCAGACTGGTCTTGCCCGCCTGGGTGGCCCCCAGCAAGACCGTGACCTGGCCCGGATGCAGCGCCAGGGTCTGTGGATACAGATGGACCTGGCCCGAAACGGACTTGCCCACCCCTTCCAGAATCAGTTGCATGTCGGCTCTCCGCACAGAGAATTCAATTTCATCCAAGTTCCAATTTTTTCGTTTGACAAATTTTAAAGTTCGTTTCAGTGCTTTTTTAACCAGTATTTACCCTAGGCATGGCTGAATTTATTTTCGTTTATGTTCGAATACAGCAACTTAGCCGTCATCACCATGGACCTGAATCCCCGACAAACCGCCCTCATTGACGCCGTCCGCACCCAAGGCCCCACCTCCATTGAGGCACTGGCCGAACGGTTTGGCGTCACCTTGCAAACCGTGCGCCGCGACGTGCAACGTCTGGCAGAGGCGGGACTGCTCACGCGCTTTCATGGCGGCGTACGCATGCCCGGCTCGACCACGGAAAACATCGCCTACCGCCAACGCCAGGCCATGCAGTCCGAGGGCAAATTGCGGATCGCCCGCGCCATTGCACAACGCATTCCCAACGGCTGCTCACTGATCATGAACATCGGCACCACCATTGAAGCCGTGGCCCATGAGCTGCACAGCCACAGGGACTTGCGCATCATCACCAACAACCTGCACATCGCCGCGCTGATGAGCACCCACCGCGACTGCGAAGTCATCGTGGCCGGGGGGCAGGTACGCGGCAGCGACCAAGGCATCGTGGGCGAAGCCACCGTGGACTTCATCCGTCAATTCAAGGTCGACATTGGCCTGATTGGCATCAGCGGCATCGAATCCGACGGCACCCTGCGCGACTACGACTACCGGGAGGTGAAGGTCGCACGCACCATCATTGAACATGCCCGCGAGGTCTGGCTGGCCGCCGACCACAGCAAATTCAATCGCCCGGCCATGGTCGAGCTGGGCCACCTGCACGACATCGACGTGCTGTTCACCGACGCCACTCCCCCTGGCACGTTCCCAGACCTGATGGCACAGGCCAACGTGGAATGCGTGGTCGCCGACCCCAAATGACATCCTGAGGATTTTTCATGCGCTACATACTTGCCCTGGACCAGGGCACCTCCAGCTCCCGCAGCATCGTGTTTGACCAGGCCGGCCAGGTGGTGGCTATGGCCCAGCGCGAGTTCCGTCAGATTTACCCCCAGCCCGGCTGGGTCGAGCACGACCCACAGGAAATCTGGTCCTCACAGCTGGCCACCGTGCATGAAGTGCTGGCCAAAGCCCAGCTCCAGGCCAGCGACATTGCTGCCATCGGCATCACCAACCAGCGCGAGACGACCGTGGTCTGGAACCGCCGCACGGGTGAGCCGATTTACAACGCCATCGTCTGGCAAGACCGCCGTGCCGAACCCACCTGCGCCGCCTTGCGCGCGCAAGGCCACGAGGACACAGTGCTGGGCAAAACCGGGCTGCGCATCGACGCCTATTTTTCAGGCACCAAGCTGCAATGGGTTCTGGACCATGTGCCGGGTGCCCGGGCCTTGGCCGAGCAAGGCGAGCTGGCCTTTGGCACGGTGGACAGCTGGCTGATCTGGAAGCTCACCGATGGCCGCTCGCATGTGACCGATGTGAGCAACGCCGCCCGCACCATGCTGCTGAACATCCACACCAACACCTGGGACAGCGAGTTGCTGAGTTTGCTGAACATCCCGGACGCGCTCATGCCTCGGGTTTTGCCCTCCAGCGCCCACTTTGGCGACACCACAGCCGCGCTGCTGGGCGCCAGCCTGCCCATTGGCGGCGTGGCCGGTGACCAGCAAAGCGCCTTGTTCGGCCAGGCCTGCTTCACCCCTGGCATGGCCAAAAACACCTACGGCACGGGCTGCTTCATGCTCATGCACACCGGCAACACCTTTCAGCGCAGCCAAAACGGCCTGATCACCACCTCGGCCGCCCAAGCCACCAGCACCCCGCAATACGCCCTGGAAGGCAGCGTCTTCATCGGCGGCGCCGTGGTGCAATGGCTGCGTGACGGCCTGCGGGCCATCTCCAGCAGCGGCGAAGTCGAAGGCCTGGCCCACAGCGTGCCCGACGCCGGGGGCGTCATGTTCGTGCCGGCCTTCACTGGCCTGGGCGCCCCTTATTGGGACGCCGAAGCCCGCGGCGCCATTGTCGGACTGACGCGTGGCTCCACCGTGGCGCACATCGCACGCGCCGCGCTCGAAAGCATCGCCTTCCAGAGCGCCGCCTTGCTGCACAGCATGAACCGCGACGCCGTGGCCGGTGGCGGCGTGGCCGTGACCGAATTGCGCGTGGACGGCGGCGCCTGCGTCAACGACCTCTTGATGCAAATCCAGGCCGACTTGCTGGGCATTCCGGTGGTGCGCCCCGCCGTGACCGAAACCACCGCACTGGGCGCGGCCTATCTGGCCGGTCTGCACGCCGGGGTGTACAGCGGCTTGGACGAATTGAGCCAGCAGTGGCGTGCCGACCGCACCTTCTACCCCACCTTGCCCAGAGACCAGGCCCAAGAGCGCATGGACCGCTGGGAGCGCGCCGTGCGCCAGGCCACTGCGTGCTGAAACCCATGTGACGGCGCTCAAAGTGCTCTGACAAACAGCGACAATCCCGGATAAATCGCTCTTGTAGATGGGCCTTTTGGAGCACCAGACCTTATGACCTCTTCCTCACACATCGCCTTCATCGGCGGCGGCAACATGGCCAGCGCCATCATCGGCGGCCTGATCCGTCAGGGCATGACGCCCACACAGATCACCGTGATCGAGCCCTTTGCCGAGACCGCTGCCAAGCTGCACAAGGACTTTGGCATCACCGCCCTGCCCGCCGCAGGCCCGGCCCTGGCGCAGGCCACACTGGTGGTCTGGGCCGTCAAGCCGCAGGTGTTCAGCGAAGCCGCAGCCCCGGTCAAAGACCACACGCTGCAGGCCCTGCACCTGTCGGTGGCCGCAGGCATCCGCACCGACAGCATCTGCCGCTGGCTGGGCACAGAGCGCGTGGTGCGCTCCATGCCCAACACCCCGGCCCTGGTCGGCCAGGGCATGACCGCGCTCTACCCGTGTCCGGCCGTCACCGCAGACGACAAGGCCCTGGTCGAAAAAGTCATTGGCACCACGGGCCAGTTCCTCTGGGTGAACCAGGAGTCGCATCTGGACGCCGTCACCGCCTTGTCGGGCTCTGGCCCCGCTTATGTGTTTTTCTTTCTCGAAGCCATGACCGAAGCGGGCGTGGGTATGGGCCTGACTGCCGAGCAGGCCTACCAGCTGGCCGTGGCCACCTTTGCCGGGGCTTCGTCACTGGCCGCAGCGTCTGCCGAACCTGCCGAAGTGCTGCGCCAGCGTGTCACCTCCAAGGGTGGCACCACCTACGCGGCCATCACCGCCATGGAAGCCGCCGGCATCAAACCCGCTTTTGTGAAAGCCATGCAGGCCGCAGAACAACGCGCCCGAGAGCTGGGCGACGAGTTCGGCAAGGCCTGATCAAAGGCTGTAGCCCAGCACCACGCCTGCAAACACGCTGAACCCTAGCCAGTGGTTCAGCCTGAAGGCCTTGAAACAGCCTTCGCGGGTGCGCTGGCGGATCAGCCCAAAGTGCCAGACCACTTGGGCGGCCGCCACGGCCCAGCCCAATGCAAACAGTGGGCTTTGGGGCGGCACGGGCAAGAGGGCGGCCCAGATCAGCAGGTACGCCACATAAAAGCCCATGATGGCGGGCACGTCCTTGTCACCCAGGGTGATGGCCGAGGTCTTCATGCCGATCTTCAGGTCATCGTCGCGGTCCACCATGGCGTATTCGGTGTCGTAAGCCAGCACCCAGAACAGGTTGCCCAGCAGCAAGCCCCAGGCCAGCAGCGGCACTGCACCCTGCACTGCGGCAAATGCCATCGGGATGCCAAAGCTGAACGCCACGCCCAGCACCGCCTGCGGCATGGACACATAACGCTTGGCATAGGGGTACACCAGCGTCACCGCCAGCGCCGCAAACGACCACTGGATGGTGGCGGTGTTGGTGGTCAGCACCAGACCGAAAGCGCACAAGGCCAGCACAGCGCCCACCAACAAAGCCTCGCGGGTACCAATGCGCCCACTCGTGACAGGACGCTGGGCGGTGCGCTTGACGTGCTTGTCAAAGTCGCGGTCAGCCACATCGTTGACGCAGCAACCCGCGCTGCGCATGAGGATGGTGCCCAGCGTGAACACCGCAATCAAGTGCCAGCCTGGAAAGCCCCCTGCCGCCACCCACAAGGCGGCCAGTGACGGCCACAGCAGCAGCAGCCAGCCTGCCGGGCGGTTCCAGCGGATCAGGTCGAGGTACAGCTTGAGTTTGTCGCGCATGTGGGCGATTTTAGAAGCTGACTTTGTAGGAGCCGCGCCCTCGCGGCGATGGCACCAGGTGCCTCTGCGAGCTGATCGCGACGGGGGCGTCGCTCCCACAAACAGCCGAGGTCAGGACAAACGCGTCACACCCGGCAAGGCACAGGCATAGATCGCATTGCGCATGGCCGCAATCGCTTCGTAGCGGGTGAAGCTGCGCCGCCAGGCCAGCACCACGCGGCGCGTGGGGGGCGGGCCGCCTTGCGGGTCCACCACGGGCAGGTAGCGCACAGGGGCATCTTGCGACCCAGACTTGCCCGACTGCTCGGGCACCGACAGGCGGGGCACCAGCGTCACACCCATGCCTGCGGCCACCATGTGCTTGATGGTTTCCAGTGACGAGCCTTCAAAGGTCTTGCGGATGCCCTCGGTCTGGCTCGCATAGCGGGCGAACTCCGGGCACACTTCCAGCACATGGTCGCGAAAGCAATGCCCATTGCCCAGCAAAAGCATGGTCTCGTTCTTGAGCTGGTCGGTGGTGATGGACGTCTGCGAAGCCAGCGCATGCTGCACAGGCAAGGCCGCCATGAATGGTTCGTCGTACAGCGGCGCCATGGCCAACCCCGATTCGGGGAACGGCTCGGCCAGGATGGCGCAATCGATCTCGCCCGTGCGCAGCATCTCCAGCAGCCGCACGGTGAAGTTCTCCTGCAGCATCAGCGGCATTTGCGGAATGTCCGAGATGATCTGACGCACCAGGTCAGGCAGCAAATAAGGGCCGATGGTGTAGATCACGCCCAGCCGCATCATGCCTGCCAGTGGGTCCTTGCCGCGCTTGGCAATCTCCCGGATCTCGGCCGCCTGCTCCAGCACGCTTTGCGCCTGCCGGATGATTTCCTGCCCCAGCGGCGTCACAGTCACCTCGCCCGCCGTGCGCTCGAACAACTTGACCTCCAGCTCTTCTTCGAGCTTCTTGATCGCCAGCGACAGCGTGGGCTGCGACACATGGCAGGCCTCGGCGGCTTTGCCAAAGTGCTTTTCGCGGGCCACGGCGACGATGTATTTCAGCTCGGTCAGGGTCATGATGGTTGGTTCTTGGGGCTATTGTGACGGATGTCAGATCGGTTTTATAATCAACTCAAAATCCCTTCGCAGTGTCATTGAGTTGGCTCGGCTTGGGGCGAAAAAGCCACCTTCTGGTGGCTTTTTCATTAGAGCGACAGGGAGACAACAATGAAAACAACCATCTACATTGATGGATACAACTTCTACTATTCCCGCCTGAAAGGTACGCCGTTCAAATGGCTGGACATCGTGACCCTTTTCCGGGACCTGATCGCCTTACCCCAGCAGCCCGAAGCCGACATCGTGGCTGTGAAATTCTTCACCGCACCCGTCAAAGCCAGCTACGCGCGACACGGCGCACGCTCGGAACAGGCACAAACCCAGTACCACCGGGCATTACAAGCCAAGCACCCTGATTTGATCGACATCATTCAGGGATTTCATGTGTTTGAACCCACCACCATGCCCGCCTTTCAGACAGGTGTACCACCCAACAAGGAAAACGGTCACCGCGTCTGGCTCATCGAAGAAAAGCAAACCGATGTAAACATGGCGCTGCACATCTATCGGGATGCCGTGCGCGGCCATCTGCAGCAACAGATCATCTGCACCAATGACAGTGACCTTGAACCTGCCCTCAAGCTGGTCAGGACAGATGCCCCGGAGATGCAAATTGGCCTGGTCATGCCACTGCGGCCGAAAACCGTCTCTGATCAAGCCATCTCCAACAAGCGTTTGACCGAACTGGCCCACTGGACACGCAAACACATTCTCGACAGCGAGCTTGAAACAGCACAGTTGCCGGATACCGTTCCGACAAAGAAGAAGCCCGCACTGAAACCTTCACACTGGCAGTGAAGGCAAAGTCTCAGGCTTTCAGATACTCTGATTTTCCACCCAGCCAGCGGCTGACATGGCGCTCGGCCAGTGGCGGGTAGCGATCCAGCATGACCGGGGCCAACTCCCGCGCCCAGTCCAGCAAGGGCGTGTCGGTGTTCAGGTCGGCAAATCGCAGCAAAGGCGCACCCGACTGCCGCGCCCCCAGAAACTCGCCCGGGCCACGGATTTCGAGGTCTCGGCGGGCGATTTCAAAACCATCGTTGGTCTCGACCATCGCACGCAGGCGCTCGCGAGCTGTCTCGCCCAGGCGACCACTGTCGCCCGTGCCGTACAGCAGCACACAGGCCGACGCCGCAGCGCCTCGCCCCACACGACCGCGCAGCTGGTGCAACTGGCTCAGGCCAAAGCGCTCGGCGTGCTCGATCACCATCAGCGAGGCATTGGGCACATCCACCCCGACCTCGATCACGGTGGTGCTCACCAGCACACCCATCTGGCCGCTGGTGAACAGGTCCATCACCGCCTTCTTCTCGGCCACGGGCATGCGCGAATGCAGCAGGCCCACCATCACGCCCGGCAAGGCCTCACTCAGGTCAGCGTGGGTTTGCGTGGCGTTGGTCAGGTCCAGTGCTTCGCTTTCTTCGATCAGCGGGCACACCCAGTACACCTGCCGCCCCTGCGCGAGTTGCGCTCCGATGCGCGCCACCACTTCATCGCGGCGGCTGTCTGAAATCACCCGCGTCACGATGGGCGTGCGCCCGGGCGGCAGTTCGTCGATGACCGACACATCCAGGTCGGCGTAATAACTCATGGCCAACGTGCGCGGGATGGGCGTGGCGCTCATCATCAGCAGGTGCGGCTCCATGCCGTCTTCCTGCATCTTGCCGCGCAGGGCCAGGCGCTGTGCCACGCCAAAGCGGTGCTGCTCGTCGATGACCGCCAGCGCGAGGTTTTTGAACTTCACCTGTTCCTGGATCACCGCGTGCGTGCCCACCACCAGCGCGGCCTCGCCCGAAGCGACCATTTCGAGCATGGCCGTGCGTTCTTTCTTTTTCTGGCTGCCGATCAGCCAGGCCACCTTGACGCCCAAGGGCTCCAGCCAGCCCACCAGCTTGGCAAAGTGCTGCGTGGCCAAAATCTCGGTCGGCGCCATCAGGGCGCACTGCCAACCCGCATCGATGGCCACCATGGCCGCCAGCGCCGCCACCACCGTCTTGCCTGCGCCCACATCGCCCTGCAGCAAACGGTGCATGGGCACGGCTCGCGCCAGATCGGCCGCGATCTCCTGCCCCACGCGCTGCTGCGCCCCCGTGAGGCCAAAGGGCAGCGCCGCCAACAGGTTGGCGTGCAAACCACCCGACTTTTGGCGCAACTGCGGTGCACGCAAACGGTCGCGCTCGCGCTTGGCCGTCAGCTGCGACAACTGCTGCGCCAGCAGCTCCTCGCACTTGAGGCGAATCCAGGCCGGGTGGCTGCGGTCTTCGAGCGCGGCCATCGACACATCGGGCGCGGGATGGTGCAAAAACTGCAGCGCATCGCGCAGCGACCAGGCCCCGCGCCGATCCGGCCAGGGCGCTTGCGGCGGCAGAGTCTCGCTCAGGTCCGCATGGTTCAGCCCGGTGATGACTGCACGGCGCAAATACGGCTGCGGCAAACCCGCTACCGTGGGGTACACGGGCGTCAACGCCGTGGACAAAGCCCCGCCCGCCGCCTTGAAATGCGGGTGCATCATGGTCAGACCCATGAAGCCGCCACGCACCTCGCCCCGGGCGCGGATGCGGTTGCCCACCGCCAGCGCTTTCTGGTGCGAGGGGTAAAAACTGAAAAAGCGCATCACGCAGGTGTCCGACCCGTCGTCCACCGTCACCAGCAGCTGGCGGCGCGGGCGCATCGTGATCTCGCAGGCGGTGACGGTGGCCTCGATCTGCACCGAGTCGCCCTCGCGGGCATCGGCCAGCTTCACGATCCGGGTTTCGTCTTCGTAGCGCAGTGGCAAATGCAGCGCCAGATCAATGTCGCGCACCAGCCCCAGCTTGCGCAGCGCTTTTTGCGGGGCGGTCAGGGGTTTGGCGGGGGACGAGGGGCGCTCGGACATGCGCCGATTGTGCCCCGAGGCCAACGCCTCAGGCGGGCTTTTTGGCGATGGCCGCAAGGGACAGTGCAGTCACCACATCACGCACGGTCTTGCGGTCGGCCACGGTCAAGGCCAGATAACGGTGCAGCATTTCCCGGTCGGCCATGTCCAGGCGCTCAAAGCTGGCATCGGCCTCCGCAGCGACAGATGTCGCCCGCAGGTTACCGAAACGCAACTCATCAGGACTGACCTGAAGCCACTCCGCCAGAACCCGCAGTTTGTCCTGCGTCGGGATGGATTTGCCCAGCAACCAGTTGCGCGCCGTGTGCGGCGTGATGCTGCGCCCCCAATAACGCAGGTTGAACTCGTTGGCCACCACGGTGGGCGAAGCACGCACACCACTGCCTTCCAGTGCCCGCTTGAGCCGCTGGGCAAATGCTTCTGTTTCGGATGCGGACGCCATGGGACAAAAGTAGCTGGCGGCTTCATCTTTTATTTGAATGTTTATTACAATTTCTGTTAAAGTAAATTACTTTTTATGGTAACTGTGTACCTGTTCACACCAATCATTCAAGGAGGCACCTCATGAAATCGATCAGCACCGTTCTTTCTATTACCGCACTGCTAATCACTACTGGATGCGCAACAAGACCCGAGAGCATCTCTGCGTCTTACATTTCACATGAAAAATACATGGGTCAAGACTGCACGCAGCTTGCTCTACAGATGTCCGATGCCCGAAGCCAACTCGCCAAGTTTTCATCTATGCAAGATAGCAAGGCGAACATGGATGCAGCAACCGTATTTTTTGTCCTGATTCCTGCAAGCAAGCTTTCGGGTGATCATGCCGCCGATGTTGCCAAATACAAAGGTGAGGTTGAAGCTGTCGAAACAGCCTTGATTAAAACTGGCTGCAAGAAACTTTGACAAGTTCAAAGCACCGCCGATAACGCTCAGGACATTTAGCTCGGGCGAGATCGTCAATAATTTGCACCTTTGAACTTCGCACGGGCCTGTCCAGCCCTGAATCATGTCTGCATCCCCTCCCCGCTCCTTCACGCTCAGCGATTTCGACTTTGAGCTGCCCCCCGAACTGATTGCCCAGCACCCGGCTGCCGAACGCAGCGGATCGCGTTTGCTGGATGGCTCATCGCCCACGGTGGTGGACCGCATCTTCAACGCACTGCCGGGTTTGCTGAAGGCTGGCGACCTGCTGGTTTTCAACGACACCAAGGTGGTCAAGGCGCGCATCTTTGGCGAGAAGGCCACGGGTGGCAAACTCGAGTTGCTGATCGAACGCGTGCTGCCCGGCCACCAGGTGGTGGCGCACATGAAGGTCAGCAAAAAGCCCTTGACTGGCGGCAAGATGTTCATGATGGGCGGCGCGCAGAACGGTGGTTTTGATGCCACCCTGCTGGGTCGCTGGCCCGATGAAAACGGCCAGCTGTTTCATTTGCAGCTGAGCGACGAGCCGCACGCGCTGATGGAAAAGCACGGCCATGTGCCGCTGCCACCCTACATCACTCACACCGATTCAGAAGAAGACGCCCGGCGCTACCAGACCGTGTTTGCCCGTGCGCCCGGTGCCGTGGCCGCACCCACGGCGGCGCTGCATTTTGACGAAGCCCTGCTGGCTGAACTCGATGCACGCGGTGTGCAGCGCGCCAGCGTGACGCTGCATGTGGGTGCGGGCACCTTCCAGCCCGTCAAGACCGAGAACATCGCCGAGCACACCATGCACCGCGAGTGGTATGAGGTGCCCGAAGCCACACAGCAGGCGATTGCCGCATGCAAGGCACGGGGCGGCAAAGTGGTGGCGGTCGGTACGACGACAGTGCGCACATTGGAGTCGTGGGCCAAGTCTGGCCAGGCCAACGGTGACACGCAGATTTTCATCACGCCAGGGTTTGAATTCAAAGTGGTGGACCGCCTGATCACCAACTTCCATCTGCCCAAGAGCACGCTGATGATGCTGGTCAGCGCCTTTGCGGGCTACGAGCACATCATGGGGCTGTACCGCCACGCGATCGCGAACCAGTACCGCTTCTTCAGCTATGGCGATGCGATGCTGCTGAGCCGCGTTTGATATGACGAGGAATGGGCTTGCATTACAATTGCAATGCAAACTCTCCCAGGAGACTTCTCATGAAATCCGCCACGCTGCCCGCATTGCGCGTTAGCCCCCAACTGCGGGCGTCCGCTGAGCAAGCCCTTCGCCCTGACGAAACACTCTCGCAGTTGATGCAGGCATCGCTGGAACAATTCATTGCACAGCGGGCTGCTGAAGACGCGTTCATCGCACGGGGCTTGCGCTCTGCACAGACTGCCCGCGAAACCCAGGTGTATTTTTCAGCGGAGTCGGTTCTGGATGAACTGAAAGGCAAGCTGGCGCAAGCCAAATCATCACAAGCCTGACAAGGCATGGTGATGCATGTGTTCACCGTCCGCCTGACCAAGGAGGCCAACTCCGACCTGCAGGAGCTTTACGGGTTCTTGCTTGCTTTGGATGTCTCTACGGCAGAACGCGCTTTGGCAGCCATTGAAGACGGCTTTTACTTTTTGAGTCAATCGCCCTTCTCTTGCCGCAAAGCCGCCAACGGTGCACACGGTCCCTTGCTCAGGGAATTGATCATTTCATTTGGTGCATCGGGCTATGTGGCACTTTTTGAAATTGACAATGCCAATACCGTGACCGTGCTGGCCATCCGGCATCAAAGAGAAAGCGACTACCACTGACCCGCAGTCACGCGAGCATTTGCAAATAGACCCGCCCACCATCGATCTTCACAGGCCAGGACTTGACCGGCTCGGTCGCCGGGCCGCATTGCACCGTGCCGTCGCGCAGGCTGAACTGGGCCTGGTGGAAGGGGCACTCCACGTGGTGGCCTTCGACAAAGCCGTCGCACAGCTTGGCGTTGCCGTGGCTGCACAGGTTGTTGATGGCGAAGACTTCGCCTTCCACACTGAAGAGGGCAATGTCTTGCCCTTCGGGGGCCACGGCGATGCCCGCGCCTTCAAACAAATCGGCCTCGGCGGCCACGTCAATCCATTGGGTCATGAGAGCTTTCTGTTGATGCGTGTTGTGATGGTGGGAGCCCCGCCCTCGGGGCGATTGTGTGGTCGGCGAAGCCCCCTATCGCGGCGAGGGCGCCGCTCCTACATGATGTGCAGCGCTCACCTGTTCAGATGGGGTAAATGATGGAGTTGGGGATCATTTCGCTGTCGTACACGCACAGGCGCTCGGCGAACTTGAAGCCCTCGGGCGTTTGCACAATGGTGTCGATGTAGCGGCCCACATTGAACACCGTGCTTTCCTTGTCGTATTTGGTGCGGAACACGGCGTAGTTGGCTTCGCTGTGGATGCAGCCGCCCTCGACCTTGCGCACCATGGGTGCGCCCACCACATGCCGCTGGTAATAAGGGTCGTGGTACAGCGTCTCTTTGATGCCGTACACGCGATCCTTGAGCATGCCCTTGCTGGTCAGCGACAGCGTGCACAGCGGAAAGCCCCGCTCAAAGTTTTCACGCGGCTGCAGTTTGTACACACACTGCTCGGTGAAAAACTCGGGCCACAAGTCCCACTGGCCACTGTCCACGGCGCTGGCGTAATCGGCATAAAGCTGCTGGATGCCGAACCAGGTGTTCATTTCGACCATCATCAAGCCTCCATCACTTTGCGCCAGTATTCGTACATGCCTCGGATCAGCGTCTCGGTCACCATGTGGTCGGTCTCGCCCACGTCGCGCCCGCCCAGCTCCACCAGCATGCGGTGTTCGGGCTTGGTCTCGAAGGCCTGCTGCGAGAACTCGATCACCTCGCCGTCGTCCGCGCTCACAAATCCCGCCGGGCCAAACAGGTTGGACTGGCGCAGGCGGCGCTCGGTCATCTCGGGCGTGTCGTCCTCAAAGCCGAAATGCGTCCAGACAAAATCAAACGCGCCATGCCCATCGGGCTGGATGTGCCGCGTGGACACGCTGTTGACCTGCTGCTGAAAAATCACGCTGGGGAACAGCGTCATCATCACCGCCGTGGGCATCTTGTCTTCCATCTGCCACCAGCCTTCGGGCACGATGTCCAAGAAGCTCGGGTCGTTGAGCTGCATGCTTTCCTTGAAGCTGCTCACTTGCGTGACCTGCGACGCCTGCCCCGTGGCTTGGCCCGCGCTGCCGCGGGTCGAGACCATGGCCGCGTGGCGGTGGTGCGCGTCCATGCGCAACTCGCTCTTGTTGTCGGCGCGCCAGAGGCCAAAGGTCACAAACCAGGTGTGCAAAAGGCCCGGGTGGTAGGGGTCCTTGATGTTCTCCTGCATCAGCTTCCAGTTGCCCGGAATGCGCTGGCGGTTGTAGCCCAGCACCACCAGCTTGCGGCCATTAAACAGGCGGTCAAAGTATTTCAGGATGGTCGGGCCCATGTAGTCTTCAAGCGACTCCACGGCATGGTCAAACGACGCGAACACCACGCCACCGCGTGTGGCCACTCTCAAAGGCGTGAGGCCATGATCCTTGGGGTCAAAGTCGGCCGGCATGCCGCCGTTGACCTTGCCGTCCTGTCGCACCCCGCGCCGGAATGGCACACCCTGCAAGTCGCCCTTGAGGCTGTAGCTCCACTGGTGGTAGGGACAGACAAACTCTTTTTTGTTGCCATGGCGTTCGCGGCAAAACTGCATGCCCCGGTGGGCACAGACGTTTTCGACCACATGGATCTGCCCGTCGTTGCCGCGCGTCATGATGACCGAACGCTCGCCCACCACCGTGCGCTTGAAATCGCCGGGATTCGGGATCTCGGCCTCCAGGCCCACATAGCTCCAGTGGCTTTTGTAAAAGAAGCGCTCCAGCTCCTTCTTGTGCCGGTCTTCGTCGGTGTACACAGCAAACGGGACGCGGCTGGTGCCTTCCGTTTCCCAGTGGATGGGTTGTTCGGTCATAGGTTTGTCTCCTCCAGTGCTGTTGTGGGAGCGACGCCCTCGTCGCGATAGGTTTGCAAACCGCGGCTGCGCAGCGCAAGCCCTATCGCGACGGGGGCGTCGCTCCTACAAGAACAACATGATGCGGAAAATGAAAAATTCCGTATATCGAAATTTGAAGATAATCATCATTCGCAAATCAAATAATACCAATGGAACTCGCCCGCCTCGACCTGAACCTGCTGCTGGTGTTTCACCACCTGCTGCGCGAAAAGCGCGTCTCGGCAGTGGCCACCGTGCTGGGCATGAGCCAGCCCGCCGTCAGCAGCGCCCTGGGCCGCCTGCGCGCCAGCCTCGGCGACGAATTGTTTTTGCGCACCCAGCGCGGCATGGTGCCCACGCCTTATGCGCTGCAACTGGCCGAGCCGGTGGCCACCGCGCTCGATGGTCTGCAGCAGGCGCTCCATGTACGCGCCTCGTTCGATCCGGCCAGCAGCGAGCGGCGCTTCACCCTGGCCATGACCGATGTGGGCGAGATGTATTTCCTGCCCGTGCTGATGGACGCACTGGCCCAAGCTGCTCCGGGCGTCACGCTGGATGTGGTGGCCGTGACCAGCGCCAGCCTCAAGGACGACATGGCCTCTGGCCGCACCGATCTGGCACTGGGCCTGCTGCCGCAGTTGCAAGCGGGTTTCTTTCAGCAAGCGCTGTTTCGCCAGCCTTATGTGTGCCTCATGCGCGAAGGCCACCCGCTGGCCACGTCCACTGCACTGACGCTCACCGACTTTGCCGCGGCCAACCATGTGCGCGTGGTCGCTGCGGGCACCGGCCACGGCCGGGTGGACGAAGCGCTGGAGCGCCAGGGCCTGCAGCGCCACTTTCGGCTGACCGTGCCGCACTACGTGGCTTTGGGCGATGTGCTCGGCCACTCCGACCTGATTGCCACCGTACCCGAGCGTTTTGCGCAGCGGGTGATCGGCCCCTTTGCCCTGACCGCCCGTCCACTGCCATTGACTGTGGACGGCAGCGCCATCCACCAGTTCTGGCACGCACGCCTGCACAAGGACCCGGGGCACCAGTGGTTGCGTGGGCAAATCACGCAACTCTTCGGCGACAGCAGCAAGCCCTCGACTGAAAAATCGGTGTAGTCCCCGCGCCTTCGCCCCGAGGGCGGGGCTCCTACAATCCTTGCATGCTCCAATTCGACCTGCTCAAAACCGACCCCTCCAGCCACGCCCGACGCGGCACGTTGACCCTGAACCATGGCGTGGTGCAAACGCCCATCTTCATGCCGGTCGGCACCTACGGCACCGTCAAGGGCGTGATGCCGCGCAGCTTGCACGAGATGGGCGCGCAGATCATTTTGGGCAACACCTTCCACCTCTGGATGCGCCCGGGGCTGGACATCATGAAAGGCTTTGGTGGCCTGCACCAGTTCGAGAAGTGGGACAAACCCATCCTGACCGATTCGGGCGGGTTTCAGGTCTGGTCGCTGGGCGAGATGCGCAAGATCACCGAAGAAGGTGTGACCTTTGCCAGCCCCGTGAACGGCGACAAGCTCTTCATGTCGCCCGAAGTGAGCATGCAGATCCAGACCATCCTGAACTCGGACATCGTGATGCAGCTCGACGAGTGCACGCCTTACGAGACCAAGGGCCACCTGACGACCGAGGCCGAAGCCCGCAAGTCGATGGAGATGAGCCGCCGCTGGGCCGTGCGCAGCCAAAACGAATTTGCGCGCCTGGAAAACCCGAACGCCCTGTTTGGCATCGTGCAAGGCGGCATGTTTGAAAACCTGCGCCAGGAGTCGCTGGAAGCGCTGGTGGAGATGGACTTCCCCGGTTACGCCGTGGGCGGTGTGAGCGTGGGCGAGCCCAAGGAGCAGATGCTGCAGATCATGGCGCACACGCCACACCGCCTGCCCGCCCACAAGCCGCGCTATCTGATGGGCGTGGGCACGCCCGAAGACCTGGTGCAGGGCGTGGCCGATGGCGTGGACATGTTCGACTGCGTGATGCCCACCCGCAATGCCCGCAACGGCACCGTGTTCACCCGCTTTGGCGACCTGAAGCTGCGCAACGCCCGTCACAAGACCGACCCGCAGCCACTGGACAGCACCTGCACCTGTCACGCCTGCGCAGGGGCGTCCGGCGTGTCGTGGGACCAGGGTGGTCGAGACGGTTTCTCAAGAGCCTACCTGCATCACCTGGACCGCTGCGGCGAAATGCTCGGCCCCATGCTGACCACCATCCACAACCTGCACTACTACCTGAACCTGATGCGCGAAGTCCGCGAGTCGCTGGACGCGGGTCAGTTTTTACAATTCCGGGCGCAGTTCAAGAGCGATCGGGCACGCGGGGTGTAAACAGCGGGTTTGCAGGCAACTTCAAATCTGCACCCTCGTACCCAGCTCGACCACAGCGTTGTCGGGCAAGCGGAAGAACTCCACCACGCCGCTGGCATTGCGGTTCATGGTGGCAAACAGTTTTTCACGCCACTGCGCCATGCCCGTGCCGGGCGTGGACACCACAGTTTCGCGGCTGAGGAAATACGTGGTTTCAAATGCCGGAATATTCAGCCCATAGGCCGCACAGCCGCTCAAGGCCTGGGGCACATCGGGGTTGTTCATGAAGCCATAGCGCACCACCACGCGCCAGAAGTGCTGGCCCAGCGGCTGCACTTGCAAGCGGTCCTGTTCGGAGACCCAGGGCACTTCGTCAAACAACACCGTCAGGATCACGTTTTTCTCGTGCAGAACCTGGTTGTGCTTGATGTTGTGCAGCATGGCCTGGGGCACCGTGTCCGGATTGGCCACAGGATAAACCGCTGTGCGTGCGACGCTGTGCGGCGGATGGGCTTCCAGCATCTCGATGAAAGACTCCAGCGCCAGGCCATCTTGCCGGATGGTCTCGACCAGCAATTCGCGACCACGCGCCCAGGTGGTCATGAACAGGAAAAGCAGCAAGCCCATCGCCAGCGGGAACCAGCCGCCGTCCCACAGCTTGATGGCGCAGCCCGCAAACAGGAACAAATCCACCACCAGGAAAAACCCCGTTGCCCCCAGCGCCAGCACCAATGGCAACTTCCAGGCTTTGTAGATGACGAAAAACGTCAGCGCGGTGGTGATGGCCATGGTCAGCGTGACGGCAATGCCATAAGCCCCGGCCAGGGCCGATGAACTCTTGAACGCCAGCACGGCCAGCACCACGCCCACCAGCAAGGCACGGTTGACCGCGGGAATGAAAATCTGGCCCGACTCTTTTTCAGAGGTGAAGTGGATGTCCATGCGCGGCAAAAAGCCCAACAAGATGGCCTGCCGCGTCATGGAGTACGCCCCTGAAATCACGGCCTGCGAAGCGATGATGGCCGCCAGCGTCGATAGCCCCACGGCCAGCACCATCCAGGATTCGGGAAACATCCGGTAAAACGGATTTTCCAGTGCGGTCGGGTCTTGCATCAGCAAGGCGCCCTGCCCCATGTAGTTGAGTACCAGACCCGGCAGCACCAACGTGCTCCAGGCCAGCTGAATGGGCTTGCGGCCAAAGTGCCCCATGTCGGCATACAAGGCCTCCGCGCCGGTGAGCGCCAGCACCACCGCCCCCATCGCGGCCAGCACGGCAGGGCCGCGTTCCACCAAAAAGTGCCAGGCATGCACCGGGTTGAGCGCCTGCAAGATGGCGGGCTCCCTTGCGATGTGCGACACGCCCAAGGCCCCCAACGTGGCAAACCACAGCACGATCACCGGGCCAAAGAAACGCCCCACCGAATGCGTGCCAAAGCGCTGCACCGCAAACAGGCACAGCAGCACCAGCACAGACAAAGGCACCACATAAGGCGACAAGGCGGGCGTGATGACCTCGATGCCTTCAATGGCACCGATGACCGAAATCGCCGGCGTGATGATGCTGTCGCCATAAAACAGCGTGGCACCAAACAGACCCAGCAAGAGCAAGACCTGGCGCAGACGTGGCGAGTCCTGCACGGCACGCGCGGCCAATGCGGTCAGCGCCAGGCCGCCGCCTTCGCCCCTGTTGTCGGCCCGCAGGATCAGGATCACGTATTTGAGGGTGACCACCAGCATCAAGGCCCACAAGATGACCGACACCACCCCGACGATGTTGTGCGCGTTGAGCGCCACCCCGGTGTGAGGCGCAAAGACCTCCTTGACGGTGTACAGCGGGCTCGTGCCGATGTCGCCATAGACCACGCCCAGCGCAGCCAGTGTGAGCGCGCCCAGGCCATGACGGGCAGTGTGGGCAGAACTGTGAGGATCGGCGGAAAGCGCAGCAGCAGAAGACATGTCGCAAACAAGCAGTGAACAGAACCACAGCTTGCCCGGGTGCGCATCAGGAACGCATAAGTGCCCTTGTGGCGGAGACCGCTTGTTCCGCCGAACAGACCACGGCTTCGGCCAATTTGTAGCCCACACCCGGCTCGGTCAGCAACCATTGCGGCTCGGCCGGGACGGCTTCGAGCTTGGCCCGCAGCTGCCCCATGTAGAGGCGCAGGTAATGCACCTGATCGACATGCTCTGCCCCCCACACATCCACCAGCAACTGGCGGTGTGTGACCACCTGCCCGGCTTGTCGCGCCAGACGGGCCAGCAGCTTGAACTCGGTCGGCGTCAGGCGCACAGCATGACCGTGCAACTGCACCGAGTGCCGCGCCAGATCGATTTGCAAACCGCCCACGTCGTAGTGGGTTACCGGGGCTTGCACCTGCACCCCCCGGTGGCGCAGGCTCACACGCATGCGAGCCAGCAACTCCTGAACACTGAAAGGCTTGACCAGGTAATCGTCGGCCCCGGCGTCCAGCAAACGCACCTTGCCCGCGTCGTCGTGGCGGGCCGAAATCACCAGCACCGGCAAACTGCGGTGTCGACGCACCCAGGCCAGCAGCTCACTGCCATCGGCATCGGGCAGACCCAGGTCCAGCACCACCAAGTCAAACGGCTGTGGGTGGTGCGCCAGCAAGGCCAGAGCGTCGGCACAACTGCCCGAGCCGGTGACGGCGTAACCCTCGGTCTCGAGTGCCGACTGCAGCGTCTGGCGCAGCGCACGGTCGTCTTCCACCAGCAGCACATGCATGCTCATGTGCTGGGCTCCTCAGGTGCTTCGGTCTGTGCCTGCGGCTGGCTGCGCATGGGCATGCGCAGGTGCACCACCGTACCACCACCTTCACGTGCCTCGATCCAGATCCGAGCCTGGTGCGCCTTGGCCACCGCACGGCACAGCGCCAGCCCCAGGCCCATGCCTCTGCGGGCCATGGCGTCCTGATTGGGGTCGGGGCGCTGCGCAACTTGCATGCGGTAAAACGGATCAAAGACCTTTTCACGCCAATCAGCGGGGATGCCGATGCCTCGGTCCAACACTTCCAGCTCGATGACTTCGTCCATCTGCCTGGCCTGCAGGCGCACCGGCGCATCCACCGGGCTGTAGTGGATGGCGTTGTCCACCAGGTTTTCAAACAGCTGCACCAGCAAGATGGGTTCGCACCACAGCAGCGGAAAGCCCGGGGGCACATCGGCTTGCAGGGCCCGATCGGGGTAGCGCCTGCGGGTGGACGCCAGCACCACACCCCACAGCTCTTCGACCGACTCCCAGCTGCATTGCAGCGGTTCGTCCATGGCATCGAGCCGCGCCAATTGCAGCGTGTGGCTGGTCATGCGGTGCAGGTGTTCGGCTTCGGCCAGGATGGTCTGCGCCTGCTGCGCCACGCGCGGGTCATGCACCTGTGCCGCCTGCTGCGCCATGGACGAGGCCGCCCCGGTGATGGTGGCCAGAGGGGTGCGGTAGTCGTGCGAAATGGCTGCCAGCAAGGTGTTGCGCAACTGCTGGGTCTGCAAACGTTCATGGGCCTGCTGCGCCTGATGGCGTGACTGCAGGCGTTCGATCTCATCGGCCAGCAGCCGGGCGAGACTTTGCAACGCGGCCAAGGGTTGGGGTTGGCGATCCTCATGTGCATCTGCAGGCAAAACCTCCAGAGCCAACGCACCGATCACACGCACCCCGGCGCGCAGCGGCAACACCAAGGCAGGCAGACTCTCATAGCGGCCCGTGCCGGGGCCAATCGCACTTTGCTCCTGCACGCACGCCACCAGCAGCGGCTGCAGACTGGGTGCAGGCTCGGCATGCCCCTCAGGTCCGAACCAGGTATCGGCTTGCTCGGGCCGCTTGAGCAGCAAGGAGACGGTGCAGCCCGTCCAGTCAGCCAGCAGGGCCTGGGCCAAGCGTATTTGCTCGGGCACGCTGCCCGCCTGCTGCAATTGCGTGGACAGGGTTTGCTGCCGACGCGCCTGCTCTGCGGCCAGCACCTGCGCTGCGGCATGGCTGCGCAGACGGGCCATGAGGACACTGATCACACTGCTGGTGCACAACAAGGTCACCAGCAACAGCAAATCCTGGTGCAAATCCACATGGAAAGTGAAGCGCGGCGGCACGGCAAACCAGTTGAACAGTGCCACCGCTGCCGCCGACACCACCACAGAGACAGCGGCCGACAACCAGAAACTGGCCAGGGTGCTGCAAAGCACCAGCAGCAAGGCCATATTGCCCAGGTTCCAGACGCCATCGAGCGCCACCATGAGCACGGCAAAAACCGCCCAGATGGCGATCGCGGGCCAGAAAGAAGGGATGCGTTTCACGAACAGGGTTTCTTCAATGTCGGTTCAGATTAGCAGGTCATGCATCTGGAAAGCATAAGGACGCCGATGTGCCCCAGCCGCCAGCCGCTCAGTCGCTGACGAACACCGTCAACACCCCGGTGTAGCCATACAACTGCTGACCGGCAATTTCGCCTGCGGCGTAGAACCCGACCAGCGGTACATCGCCCAGCGCGTGGCGGACGATCTGCATCTCGGCGCTGGGCCCGCCAAAGTGGCCACCGCCACGCCCCGTGCAACTGACATACACCGCCCCGGCGATGCGCCTGCCGCCCACGGGCAGGGTTTGCGTGGCATCGGGACTTTGCAGCAAGGCGGCCTCCAGCGGCAGGCTTTCCGGCTCCAGCGCTTCGCGGATCTCGGCGCAGATGCGCACCAGGTCGGCCCGCGCGGCTTTGGCGTCTCGCTGGCAAAACGCCACGCGCATACCGCTTTCCAGGTGCTCGGCCACGGCCACGCCCTGTCGCATCGGGTCCAGGCCCACAATATGGCGCACCCGCACGTCCTGCTGCAGGTGGCCTGCGCGACCCACGGCCGCATCGCCAGGCAGACTCAAGCCCACCAGGGTCGAGCGCACCACGGCAATGGCGCGTTGCGGTTCATCGAGCGTGATGTTCAGCTCGCGCAGCATCACATCGAGTGCAGGCTCGGCGTCCAGCTCCAGGATCACATGCTGGTCGGCCCGGGTGATGTGGTGCTCGCCCGCCACAGGCAGGCAGCCCTGCGTCACGCGGGTGGTGCAGGCCACTTCGGGGCCGAAGGCCACACCACTCAAGCCACCTTCCAGCACACCCGAGCCCCTGCTCGCTGCCGCGCCCGACTTCACGGCAAACTGGACCGATTGCTGGCGGCTCGACACCAGGCCGCCCATGAGCGCGCCGTCGGTGGTCCGTTCCGCGAGTTCGGCAATCAGCTCGGCCAACTCGGGGGTTTGAGGCTCGGCATGCACCAGTGCTGTTTGGGCGTTCCAGCTTGCAGGCAAAGGTGCCACGCCGGAGAACACCTGAAACTGATCGGGTGGCAGGTCGCACAGCATGATCGCCAGCGCGGGCTCGTCCCAATACTCGGCCCCGCTGGCCGCGATGCCCACGCCCGTACAGCCTGCCCAGTCGGTCACGCCCGGCAGCTCTTCGCGCAGGTGGTCGAGGATGGCCTGCGCCTCGGGCGCGTAGTGGTCGGTGATGTACAGCAGGCCCAGGTGGGGCGTGTTCGCAAAGCCGGGCAAGGCCATCTGCGCACGCAGCTGGGCCATGGCCAGGCCTGCGGCCATGCGCCACTGCGGGTGCGCGGCATGCCCGCTGGGAAACAGCTTCATGCAGCGGGGCGCTTGCGGGCAGGCGCTTTGCGCACGGCCTTTTTGGCGGGCGCTTTCTTGCTGGCGGCTTTTTTGGCGGCAGGTTCAGTGGTCTTTGGCGTTGCTGGCTTGGCGGTCGAGGCCGCAGCGGCCTGGGCCTTCATGGCTTCGGCCGCCACGTCTTTCATGGCAGCACCCGCGATGTTCTGGAACTGCTGCGTGAGCGAACCCCACCAGGCCATCGGGTCCACAGCGGGTTTCTCGGTGGTGTCTTTGGCCTTTGATCGGGCTTTGGGCTTGGCCTGGGCATCGGGCTGCACTTCGGGCTCGGGTGCAGGCTCTGGCTGAGGCTGGGGCGCAGCAGCAGGCTCGGGGGCCGCAGCCTCGGGCGCCTTGGCCGTGAAGGCCTTGGCCAGATCGGCCATGCTCACGTTCATGCCCTGCAAGGTGGTCAGGGTCATCTTTTGCACTTCGAGCGCCTGGATCGTGGCCTTGAGCGCGGTGCCGTTTTGCTCCAGCCAGAACTGCACGGCCTTGAGCTCCTGGATGCGCTTGTCGATTTCCTCGACATTCAAGGTGGGCGCCACCCAGCTGGGCATGCCCGGAATCGCCCCGGCAGCGGGCGCGGTTTTGGAAGCGGTTTGCGACAGGTTTTGCAAGAAGTCAAAACCCGGGACGAATTTGCCGAAGCCGAAAGCCGATGTGTCGCTCATGGTGTCTCCTGATCAGGAATAGCTGCTCCATTAAACCAAACCGCGCCCCGCACCAAGCTGACAGCGCTCGAAGCCTCAGAAACGGTGTGTCCAGCGGATGCGCCATGTGCGCGGCTCGGACGGATGCACATGACGATCCATCAGCCCTTGCGCAGGTTCGCCCGCGAGCCTGGAGACGTAAGCGTACGCGATGTCATCGACCTTGCGGTTCATCAGGTTGTATACATCGAACGCCCATTGCGCCTGGGCCGATGTGCGGTAGCCCACACGCAGGTTGACCCAGGCCGCAGCGGGCGCGCGCCAGCTGTTGTCTTCCTGCAGCGGTCTGGCACCCCAGTAGCGCAGGCGCAGCGCGCCCGACCACGGGCCTTGCCCGTCCCAACTCAAGCCCAGATGGGCCGTGGTGCTGGCGGCACCGGGGATGAAGGGGCCTGCCGCATCGCCATCGGTGAAACGGGCCTGTGACCAGGCCAGATCGGCGTCGATCGCCCAGCGCGCGTTGAGCGCATACAGCTGGTGCCATTCCACACCGCGCCGCCGCGAGGGGCGTGAGGGCTCGGTGGTGCCCGCGTCCCCCACAAACAGCAACTCCGACGCCATGCGCAGCTGCCACAGGGTGAGCGTCGACTTCCAGCCCGGCAACCATTCGGTGCGCAGGCCGATTTCTTCGCCCTGGGTGCGCACCAGGGGTGACGCCGCCTGCACCGCGCTCACATGGTCTGCCGGGTCCACGCGCAAAGTGGTGCCACGGGCATCGTTGGCGTGAAAGCCCTGGCCGTGGTTGGCGTAAAACTCCATGCCACGCCAGGGCCCGAGCACCACCGACAGCTTGGGCGAGAGCAAGGTGTCCTGCGCCTGACCGCTGTTGGCGGCCAGATTCGACTGGACCTGGAACCGATAGGCATCGCCGCGCACACCCGCCGTGGTGCGCAGCCAGTTGTTCCAGCGCAGCTCGCTCTCGGCCCACAGGCCCAGGCTTTGCTGCTGCACGCGGTCTTCGCGCACGGTGCCCAGGCGTTCGCGCTGGTGCGTGCGATACAGACCCACCGGGGCCAAATCGTCGGCGCGGGCCTGCACGCCCCAAGCGTGGCGCACGTCCAGCCCCTGCCATGTGCTGGCCCAGTGGCGGCTGTGCGCGCCGCCTGCGGCCGTGCGCCGCTCCGACTGCTGAAACTGGTCGCCCATCGGGCAAGTCGCTTGGGCATCGCTCAGGCAATACGTGAAGTTGGACCACAGATCGAGCGACGACTGCAGCGCCCACCATTCTGTTTTGCGGCGCACACCGTCCTGGACTTGCGCCCATTCGCCCGAGAGGCTGTAACGCTGCGTGACGCCGGCCGCCGTCGGGTCCAGGCTGTCGTAGCGGCCAATCAACCCTTGGTCCAGCGCACGCTGCGGCACCTGATCGGTCGAGGTCCAACGACCTTGGTAGGCCATGGCCGTGAGCGAGAGCCCTTGCGCGGCCGTGCCCTCGCTGTAGCGCAGCACGCCATTGAACTTGCGGTAGTTCTCGGGCACGGTCCAGGGGCCGTTGTTGTGGAACAGCTCCACGCCGTACAGCCATTGGCCCGCCGCATCAGAACGGGGCGGGGTCGAATCGGCCAGCAAGGTGCGCGCGTAGCCGCCCGGCCCCACCGTCACTTGAGCCAGGCCCGCATCCAAGCTGCGGCGCAGGTCGATGCGTGCGGAGCCCGCAGAAGCAAAGTCACCGTCTTCGGCAAAGTACGGCCCCTTGCGGTAGCGCACCTGCTGCACGAGTTCCGGGATCAAAAAATTCAGGTCGGTGTAGCCCTGCCCGTGCGCGTGGCTGGGCATGTTGACCGGCACCCCTGCGACCGACGTGGCGAAGTCGGTGCCGTGGTCCAGGTTGAAGCCGCGCAAAAAATACTGGTTGGCCTTGCCATCGCCCGCATGCTGGGTCACCAGCAAGCCGGGCACCATCTCCAGCACCTCGCCGGGGCGCAAGAGCGGCACCAGGGCCAGCCGCTCGGCCGAGACCACACCCTCGCTGGCGGCTTGTGCGACGCCCGCCAGGTCTTCGGCACGGGCGCGGATATCGATGGTGGGCACCGCCTCGGCGTGGCTCAGCCCGGGCAGCGCAGTCCCCAAAAACAAAGCCGCCCCACACAGGGCGGCTTGCCGTGAACCACTGCGCTTGGGCATCAATGCTTGTGGTCGCCGTGGCCCTGCGGCATGCCCGTGGTCACGGGCAGGCTGACCTGCTGCTTGGTTTCCACGCCTTTGGCATCCTTGAAGGTCAAGGTGAGGGCCACACTGCTGTCTTTCATGAGCGGGGCCTTGAGGTCCATCAGCATCAGGTGGTAGCTGCCGGGCTTGAGCTCGACCGCCTGGTTGGCGGGCAAGTCGAGCGCAGGGATGGCGCGCATTTGCATGACCGAACCGTCCATCTTCATCTCATGGACTTCGGCCACGCCCGCCACCGGGGTGGACACGGCCACCAGGCGGGTGGCCTGCGGCGCGGTGAGCTTCATGAAGGCGCCCGTGGCCTTTTGGCCCTGCACGGTGGCGCGGGCCCAGCCGCCCTCGACTTTGACTTGCGCCAGGGCGACGCCAGCGATGCAAAAACCGGCCACCAGGGCTGCGATCTGTTTGAATGTGTTGTTCATGGGGTGTCCTCTGCAGGGAATTGTCTTCTATCAATGGGTATGGGCGGCAGCGCCTGCGCTGGGCATGACTTCGAGCAGGGCTGCGGGCGATTTCAGATCGGACAGCTTCTGTCCGGGCTTTGGAATTTCGGTCCAGTCCATGCGGCCTTGTTCGCACAGCTGCTGCACAGGCCAGTACATCATGCCTGCCTGTGATGGCAAAGTCCCCACCAGCACGAACTCATCGTAGTGGCCGTTGGGCAGCATGTCTTCCGCTGTCTTGGCGGTCCAGCGGATGCGGGTCACGTCTTCGGTGATGCTGCGGCCATGGCTGATGTAGGACTGCGCCAGCTTCTCGCGGGTCACATCCAGACGCCAGCCTGCCTTGGGCATGGGTTTGGCCCCCTGCACGCCCACCGGGATGTCCACCACGATCTGGCGCGTGGGCGATGTGCCGCAACCATGGCTCACCTTGAAAGTCGCCTTGTAGCTTTCGCCAGCGGTGGCCACCGGGTATTCGAGCACGGTGTGGGCCGAAGCCCCCAAACCCAGACCTGAGCCCAATAGAGCCACCATGGCGCACAAGAGGGAATTGAAAAGTTTCATGGTCGGTGTCCTTTAAAAATTGGCCTTCAGCTCAGCCGTGTAGCTGCGCTGCGGGTAGGGGTGGAAGTTCCAGTACTTGTCGTTATTCAGGTTGTCGATGCCGAACGCGGCGACCAGCTTGGGCGTGATTTGCCAGCGGGCACGCACATCGACTGTGGTGAAGGGGCTCACGCCCATGTAGGCATCCCCATTCACGTCCGAGTTGTTGAGCGTGCGGAACTGCTGGCCGCTGTAACGCACCGCCGCCGTGCTGGTCCAGGCCGCGTTCCAGCGGTAGGCGGCCAGCAACGTAGCGCGCCATTTGGGAATGTTGGGCTGCTGCTTACCGAGGGTGTCGCCAGGTGTCGTCACAAAACCCCGATTGGCCACGATGGTGGAGTCGGCATACGTCACGCTGCCCGTCACATCCAGCCCCTTCAGGCCCAGGCCCTGCACCGTGAAAGCGCCCTCCAGACCACGCGTGCGGATGCGGTCCACGTTCTGCACGCGGCTGATGGTTTTGTTGCCCGCAGCGGGGTCGATCACCGATTGCGAATAGATGCCGTCCTGGGTGTCTTCGGCAAACGCCGTCAGACGCCACTGGGTTGTGTCCAAATTCTTCTCGTAGCTCAACTCCTGGGTCCACGATTTTTCAGGGCGCAAGTTCGGGTCGTTGATGTACTGCGAGTTGGTGGTGGATGTGGCGCCGTACAGCTCGTTCACGGTGGGCATGCGCACGGCGCGGCCCACGGCGTATTTGACGAAGGCATCATCGGCGATCTGCCTGGACAAGGCCGCTTTGGGCGAGAGGTGGTTTTCGCTGCGGTCCGCAAAGTCCAGCTTGTTGCCCGCCGAGAAGCGTGTCAGGCCTTGCGTGGCGCGCCAGTGCTCGGCCCGCAAGCCCAGCACAGCACGCCAGTCGGGCGCAAAGCGCCAGGTGTCTTGCGCGTACACGCTTTGCAGCTGGGTGCGGCCACCAACCTCGCTCACGGTAGAACCTGCAGCGTCGGTGGTCCAGTTGCCCGCGATGTTAGAGGTCAGGTAGCGCAGCTTGTAGCTGTCTTGCTGCGCACCGAAGTCCACCACATGCTCACCCTTCACGCCTTTTGGGCCTTGAGGCCGCCAGGTACCGCGCAGGGCCAGGTTGTTCCAACCCGTGCCTGAGCCGTCGGCAATGGTGCCTGCGCCGCCTGTTGCGGCGGTGGGCAAGGTGTTGCTGGCGGCGTTCTGTCTCTTGGTGTCCGAGCCATAGTCGTACAGGCTGACGGCCACTTCCCAGTCGAAGGTGCCTGGCGTGCGGCTCTTGAGCGACAGGCCATGCAAGGTATGCGTGAGTTTTTCGTGAGTGAGGGGCAAGTCACCGCCCGTGAGCGCCGCATAGCTGCGGCCACCGATGTTGACCGCGCCGCTGGTGACGGACTGGCCTGAAGCGTTGCTCAAGTAGGACTGTGGACGGCCCTCGGACGTGTTTTGCCAGACGCCCAGCGTGTAGGTGGCGCGCACGGTGGGGCTGAAGTCGTAGGCCACCTTGGCTTTGGCATGGTCCTGCACCGTGTGGTACTGCGTGGCTGTGCCCACGATCAGCCAGGGCACATTGGCGCTGCTCAGGCCGGGCACCACACCCGTCACACCCGTCACAGCCGTACCCGTCGAACCTGCTGTACCGCTGCTCACGGTGCGCGTCGCAAAGGTCAGGGGCTGGCCCTGGCTGTCGGTGTGGTTCAGGTTGAGGAACCACGACCAATCGCCCGAGCGGCTGCCCAGCGACGCGCTGGACTGCCAGCCGCCATAAGTGGCGTGGGTGTTGTAGAGGTCAAAAGGTTGGTGGGCAACACCGACCTTGACCGAACCCTCCAGTTTGTCGGGCATGCGGGTCGTGTACTCAACCACCGCGCCCACCGAGTTGCCTGGGTAGGCGGCAGAGAACGGGCCATACATCACGTCCACGCGCTCGATTTCTTCGGGTGTGACCATGCCCCAACGCGGTGGAAAGCTCAGGCCGCTGACGCCGTTGCCCAGGTAGTTGCTCAGCAAAATGCCGTCGGCATAGACCGCCGAGCGGGCGCTGTTGCCCGTGCCCGAGGCGCGGCTGGACAGGATGGCGTGGTTGTAATCACCGTTGTAACGCTTGCGCACCAAAAGGCTGGGGAAGTACTTGAGCGCATCTTCGCTGTCGGTGGCGTTGATGTTCTGCGCGATCTGCGCCGCCGTGAGGCCTTCCATGGTGGCCGGGATCTGGGTGGGCAGCGAGCTGGGTTGCTGGCTGACGATGGTGACCACGCCAGCGTCTTTGAGGGGGCCACTGCTGGATTCCTGAGCGGAGATGGCCAAGGGGCAAGCCAGGGCGAGGCCCCAGGCGATGCGGGTTTTACGCATGAAAAATTCCTGAAAACGAAACACGGACGACGCGGCCAGGCGGCATGCACCGCGGCGGCGTCAGCGGGACAGTTCAGGAAAAAGCAGGCGGGCCGCGTGGCGGCAGCGGGGAGCCGGTCAGCCAGGCGATATGGGCTGCCGGTATGGGACGCAGGACATGGGCCAGGGCACTGACAGGTTCAAAGCCCGGAGTCTCGTGCACCGGTGGCGCACTGACATGGACGCACAAGGGGCAATCCATGCTGCCCGAAAAGGTCGTGCCGCCTCCCGCATCGTCACCCACCACCATCTTCATGCCGCCCATGGCCGAGCAGACGATCTGCGCGGCCTGCGGCTTGACCAGGGGAGAGGCGACCGATGCCCCGATGAACAGGACAAACCACACCAGCACAAGGCGGGTGATGAAGCGGGCTTCACGCAAGGTTTGCAGGATGGACATTGGCGCGGATTATCCCATGGGGTGCTGTAACGCTCCGTTGAGACGTCATCTTTGCGACGCAAGCACTGGCCACGACGCGCTAACCTGCACCCACTTTTCACGACACTGGAGACCCCCCATGCTCAAACTCTGCGGCTTCGCGGCCAGCAACTACCACAACAAGGTCAAATTCGCCCTGCTGGAAAAAGGCGTGCCCTTTGAAGAAGAGCTGGCCTGGGTGGGTCAGACCGATGCGGCGTGCAGCCCCTTGGGCAAGGTGCCCTACCTCAAGACCGAGCAGGGCGGGATGTGCGAGTCGGCCGTGATGCTGGAATACATCGAGCAAACGTACCCGCAAAACCCGCTGCTGCCCGCCGACCCGTTTGCCGCCGCCAAGGTGCGTGAGCTGGCACTGTTTCTGGACCTGCACCTGGAGCTGGTGGCGCGCAACCTCTACCCCGAAGCCTTTTTCGGTGGCAAGGTGAGCGATTCGACCAAGGAAAAGACCGCTGCGCAACTGGAAAAAAACATCGCCGCTTTTGCCAAGTTGGCAAAGTTCGCGCCCTTTGTCGCGGGCGACCGTCTGACGCTGGCCGACTGCGCTGCCGTCACGCACCTGCCCCTGGTCTCGGGCGCCACCAAGCTGATCTACGGCAAGGACTTCCTGGCCGATCTGCCCGCCCGCGAGTACCTGAAGATGATGGGCGAGCGCCCCCACATGCAAACCATCAATGCCGACCGCAAAGCCAATATGGAGTTGATGATGTCGCGCCTGAAGGCCAAAAGCTGAGTCTGTGCGCTTGAACACTTGATGTGCATCAACCTTTGCCAGTGGCTTGTGCCACCTGGCAGACAAGGTTGACCCACATCAATACCGGGGCGCACACGGCGCCTAGGATGAAGCCATGACTTCATCCAACACCCTCCACCGCGAGCGCCTCCTCCAGGAGCGGGCTCAACTCCTGCAGCGCATGGCCGAGGAACGCGGCGGCCAGATCTCACGCGCCGACATGGCCGCCAAGCACGATGTGCGCGATGCCGAAAACCATGCACAGTCGATCACCGAACGCGACGACGAGTTCGCCATGAACGAGCACGAAACCGCCGAGTTGGGCGCTTTTGAAGAAGCCTTGGCACGCCTGGACGCAGGCCAATATGGCGAATGCAAGGACTGCGGCGCCACCATCCCCGAAGCACGCCTGGCAGCGTACCCCACCGCGTTGCGCTGCATCGCCTGCCAGACCGTGTTCGAGAAAATCCGCTGATTTTTTAACCAAGCAAAGCACCATGAGCACTTTTCACGCCGTTGTCTGGATGGACCACAATGAAGCCCACGTCCTGATGTTTGACCGCGAACACGTCGAGTCCCAGCGCATCAAGTCCCGCACCCACCACAAACACACGGGCAAGGCAGGTGATCACGCCACCTTCTATGCCGATGTGGCGCAAGCCCTGCAAGGCACCCATGAAGTGTTGCTGACCGGTCCGGGCGCAGCGCGCAACGAATTCCGCGAATGGTGCAAGAGCCACCAGAGCGCTGCCGCCAAAGTGATCGTGGACAGCATTGCCACCGACCACCCCACCGACAACCAGCTGGTGGCGCTGGCCCGGCAATACTTCAAGAAATTCGACGCCATGGCAGCCGACCCCAGCCAGGCCTGAACTGAGCTCGACCCCACCCGGCAGCGGCGCTGCCGGTGCCTCGACAGGCTGCTATGCTTTACCGCATGCGCAGCCTGTTTCATTTCGCTTTCAACGTCACGGACCTGAACGAGGCCCGCCGCTTTTATGGCGGCATCCTGGGCTGCCAGGAAGGCCGATCCACCGACACCTGGGTGGACTTTGACTTCTTCAACCACCAGATTTCGTTGCACCTGGGCGAGCCGCTCAAGACGGCCCCCACAGGCCGCGTGGGCGAGCACATGGTGCCCATGCCGCATTTCGGTCTGGTGCTTCAAAAGGACGACTGGCAGGCCATGGCCGATCGGCTCCAGGCCGCCGGCGTGGCTTTTGTGATCGAGCCGCAGCTGCGCTTTGCCGGGCAGCCCGGCGAGCAGTGGACGATGTTCTTTCTCGATCCGTTCGGCAACCCCCTGGAGATCAAGGGGTTCGCCTCTCTGGACTCGCTTTACGCCAGCTGAGCGATCTGCTGGTCGATGGCACCGAACAGGCTTTCGCCGTCCTTGCCCTTCATCTCGATGCGGATGGTGTCACCGAACTTCATGAATTCGGTCGAGGGTTTGCCGTCGAGGATGGTTTCGATGGCGCGCTTTTCGGCGATGCAGCTGTAGCCCTTGGGCCAGTCCTTTTTGCCGTTGACTTCCACGCCCTTGTTGCTCACCGTGCCGCTGCCCACAATGGAGCCAGCGCGCACATTGCGCGTCTTGCAGATGTGGGCGATCAGCTGCCCGAAGTGGAAAGTCATCTCCGGGCCTGCATCGCACAGACCGACCTTGCGGCCGTTCCAGGTGGACTGCAGCGTCAGGTGCACGCGGCCGCCCTGCCAGGCATCGCCCAGCTCATCGGGCGTCACGGCCACGGGACTGAAAGCGGTGGCGGGCTTGCTCTGGAAGAACCCAAAGCCCTTGGCCAGTTCGTTCGGAATCAGGTTGCGCAGGCTCACGTCGTTGGCCAGCATCAGGAGGCGCACGCCTTCAAGTGCGTCCTCGGGCGTGGCCTTCATGGGCACGTCGCCGGTGATGACGGCGATCTCGGCTTCAAAGTCGATGCCATACGCCTCGTCGGCGCAGACCACCTTGTCGCAAGGGCCCAGAAAATCATCGCTGCCGCCCTGGTACATCAGCGGGTCGGTGTAAAAGCTCTCGGGCACCTCGGAGTGGCGCGCCGCACGAACCAGCTCCACATGGTTGATGTAGGCTGAACCATCGGCCCATTGGTAGGCACGGGGCAGCGGGGCCATGCAGTTGTGCGGATCAAACGGGAAGGCATGACGCGCCTTGCCGCTGTTGAGGGTCTGGTACAGGTCCTCCAGCTGGGGGGACAGAAAGTTCCAGTCGTCCAGCACTTGCTGCAGGGTGTCCGCGATGCCGGTCGCATAATGGGCCATGCCGAGGTCGCGGGACACGACCACCAGTTGTCCATCGCGTGAGCCGTCTTTGTAGGTCGCCAGTTTCATGATGCTTGTGTCTCTTGGGTGCTTGATCGGCTACAGTGTGCAGCAGATCAAAATTACGCATTGGTAAACTCGTTTAACTAAACGAAAATCCATTCTAGACCAAATGGCCACCACAAGCACCCCACCTGAAGACAAGGAACGCGCCGGCATCCAGTCGGTCGAAGTCGGCTTTGCACTGCTCGACGTGCTGGCCCAGGCCCCCGGACCGCTGATGCTGCGTGACCTGGCGGCCGCAGCGAACATGAGCGCGGCCAAGGCCCACCGCTACCTGGTGAGCTTCCAGCGGCTGGGCCTGGTGGTGCAGGACAGCGGCAACACCCGCTACGAGCTCGGCCCCACGACCCTGCGCCTGGGACTGGCCACGCTGTCACGGCTGGACGCGGTCAAGATGGCCCGCGAGCGCCTGCCCGCCCTGATGGAACAAACCGGCCACACCCTGGCGCTCGCCGTCTGGGGCAACCGGGGCCCCACCCTGGTGCACTGGCAGGAGTCGCCGCTGGCTGTGCCTGTGAACCTGCGCCTGGGCGATGTGATGCCCATGCTGACCTCGGCCACGGGGCGTTGCTTTGCCGCCTTCATGGGGCATGGCATCGGTGTCGATCAGGCCCGCACCATGATCGAGGCCGAAATGGCCCAGGCCCGCAAGGCCGGTCGCCACGACGTGCCCCACACCGCCACGCAACTGGAGGCGCTGCTGCGCGAGTTGCGCCAGCATGGCATGGGGCGCGTCGAGAACGTGCTGCTGCCTGGCATCTCGGGCTTTTGCGCCCCGGTGTTCGATGCCGATGGCCACCTGGCCCTGGGCGTGGTGTCCATGGGCTCGTCGGCCACCTTCTCGACCGACTGGAATGGCCCTCTGGCCAAGGCCATCAGAAGCATGGCCACCCAGCTGTCTGCCGATCTGGGCTGGGCCGGCAAGTAAGTTCCGCCCAGGTCCGATGCACGCATGACTGCAGCCTCTCCATCATCTGAGCGCACAGGCCCGTCACGGCGCACGCTGGCGGCCTTGGCGCTGGTGATTGCCCTCGCACACCTGGCCCTGCTGCTCGGCGTGACGCACACGCTCGACTGGAGCCTGCAGCCCAACACCATGGCCACGCCCATGAAGACGCGCATGATCACGCCGCCTGCGCCCGCCGCTCCGGTGATGCGTCCAGCCGCAGCACCAGCACCCCAAACCCCGGTGCGCCCCGTGACGCCGCCTGCCGAAGCACGCGACACCGAAACGGCCGCAGAACCCATAGCGCCAGCGGCTGCCGCGAGTGCGCCTGCAGAGTCACCTGCCACCGAACCCGCCAACGCGGTCGCAAGTGCCGCCCCAGCAGCCTCGGCCCCGGCTGAAACACCCACGCCTGTGCCTGCCACCCCATCCACCTCAAGTTGGCCTTCCATGGCACTGGGGACACTGCCGCCATCTAGCCTGATGAGTTACCAGCTCACCGGCATGGACAAAGGCTTCACTTATTACGCCAATGGCGAGTTGCGCTGGCAGCACAACCCGCAGGCCTATGCGCTGACGCTGTCGGTCAAGGCCTTCCTGATCGGCAGCCGGAACTGGCGCAGCACGGGGCTGATCGACGGCTCGGGCCTGTCCCCACTCAAGTTCTCGGACAGTTGGCGGGGCGAGCGGGCATCCCACTTTGACCGTGCGCAACAACGCATCGTCTTCAGCAGCAACGCGCCTGTGGCCGCGCTGCAGCCGGGTGCGCAAGATCAGATCAGCCTGTACATGCAACTGGCAGGCGCCATGGCGGGCAACCCCGAGCGCTACCCCGTCGGCACGCGTTTGCAGGTGCAGACCGCCACACTGCGTGACGCCGTGCCCTGGTTGCTGATGCTGGAGGGTCACGAGCCCCTGACCGTCGCAGGACAAACGGTCACAACCACCAAATGGGTGTGCCAACCCCGCAGCCAGTACGATGCCAAAGTCGAGATCTGGCTGTCGCCCAGCCACGCCTGGATGCCCGCGCGCATCCGCATCACCCAGGTCAGCGGCTCCTACATCGACCTGAACCTGCGCGGCATGGAGCCACTGCCACCCCTGCCGGTTGAAACACCGCTTGGCGAAAAAACCACAAGCCCTTGAATTTGACCAGGGCATGCCCAAATGCAGGCTGGATGAGGGAGAATGAAACCATGAACCTGCTGTACGAATCTGACGCCTTTGCCGTGATGCATGTGCTGGCCAACGCCACAGAAGACGACAAGTCCACGCCCGGCAAGCCTTTGCTGGAGCGCCACGGTTTTGAAATCGTCGACAAGCGCTCGGGCAAAGAGGTTTACCTCGACGGCTCCTGGGCCGAAATGTTCCAGCAAAAAATCCAGGTCTGGCAGCAACACACCCCCACCCAGGAAGAAGTCGAAGACACACTCGACGGCTACGTGGGCCTGGCGCAGCAGCCTGTCGTCGTGCACTGATCACCCGGCTGCCGGGCTTGGGCGATCTCAAGCCGCTGCGATGCGGCGCTCCTCCAGCCCGAACAAAGGCCCCACCAGCAGCAACACCGCCACCAGGCGGCTGACCTGAAACGCCGTCACCACCGGTACCCCCAACTGCAAGACCTTGGCCGTGATGGCCATTTCGGCAATGCCTCCAGGCGAGGTGCCCAGCGACAAGGTGGCCACATGCAGATCGGTCCACCACGCCAAGGCCCAGGCAAACAAGGCCGAGCCCAGCATCATTGCCAACGTGCCGATCGCCACCGACACCAGCCAATGCGGCGCGGTGTGCAGGAAATCCTTGCGGAACTTCACCCCCAGACTCACACCAATGACCAGCTGCGCCGCATTGGTCAGCCCCTGCGGAATGGCCGACCACTGCAGCCCCATCAGCGTGACGCCCATGGACGCCAGCAAGGCCCCCATGAACCACGGGTTGGCACGGCGCATCGCCAGCATGATCAATGCTCCCGTGCCAGAGGCCAGCGCCAGCCACAGCAGGCCGGGCCACTGGGGCGTGCGGTTGACCATGCGGAGAGTCTCGTCCACATGCAGTCCCCAATGGGCCTGCGCCCACTGCATGGCAAAGGGCACACTGAGCACGACCATCAGCAAGCGCAAGGTGTGCGAGGCCGCCACCAGATCGGTGCGCGCGCCAACGCGCTCGGACAGCAGCGTCATCTCGGAAGCGCCACCAATGGCGCTCGCAAAATAGGTGGTGGCCCGCAGGCTGCGCGGGCTCAGGTGCCCCAAGTCATCGCTGTGGCGCCACTGCAGCCAGGCCCCGAAGGCATAGCCCTGCGCCAGCGCCCAGACCACCCCCAGCAACACGGCCCACCACAAGGTCAGCACCAGGGCACCCACCTGCGGCGTGAAGTACAAGCCCAGTGCTGCGCCAATGACCCACTGCCCGGCATTGCGCAGCAGGTCCGAACTGCGGGTTGGCTGCCCAAGCGCCGAAGCCAGCGCCGTGACCACCAGCGGCCCGAGCATCCAGGGCAGTGGGGTGTGCAACCACAGGCACAGCTGCGTCGCCAGCCAGGCGGCCAGCAAAGTCAGCGCAATGGGTGCAAAGGCTTGTCGGTCCAGTTTCATCGCGTGTCGGTGTGCGCCTTGCCATGGAGGCGTTGGCAGGCCTGGTGGGAGCCCCGCCCTCGGGGCGATGGCTCGTGGTCTACGGACGCTCTATCGCGGCGAGGGCGCCGCTCCCACAAAAGAAGCGTCACCCGCCCGGGCCTCAGGCATGCCGGCGGATGCTGTCGGCCAGGGTCTGGACGATCTGGTCGATGTGGCTGTCTTCCACAATGTAGGGCGGGCAAATCACCAGGTTGTCGCCCGCAGCCCGCACCCAGACACCGCGGTGGAAGCAGTCGAGCATGACGTCGTAGGCCCGTTTGCCGGGCAAGCCCGCCACAGGTGCCAGCTCGACCGCGCCCGCCAGACCCAGCGTGCGGATGCTGATGACATTGGGCAGGCCTTTGAAGGCCGCGTGCATGGCGTCGCCCAGCACACGGCCTTGCTGACCTGCGCGGGCGAACAGGTTTTCATCCTTCATCAAGTCCAGCGTGGCAATGGCTGCGGCGCAGGCCACGGGGTGACCCGAGTAGGTGTAGCCGTGGAAGAACTCGATCGCGTGGTCGGGCGCATCGGCGTTCATCATCGCGTCGTAGATGAAGTCGCGGCAGATCACGCCGCCCAGAGGAATGACGCCATTGGTCACCGCCTTGGCGAAGTTCAGCATGTCGGGCACCACACCATAGAAATCGGCGCCGAAGTTCACGCCCAGACGGCCAAAGCCGGTGATGACCTCATCAAAGATCAGCAGGATGCCGTGCTTGTCGCAAATCTCGCGCAGGCGCTGCACATAGCCCTTGGGCGGGATGTACCAGCCCGCACTGCCCGCGATGGGCTCAACGATGATCGCAGCCACATTGCTCGGGTCGTGCAGCGCCAGGATGCGGGTTTCGAGCTCGACCAGCGGGTCCTCGGTCCAGACGGGTTCCTCGTGGTGGATATAGGCGTGGTTGACCGGGTCGTGGATGAAGCGCATGTGGTCCACGCGCGGCAAGAGCTGCGCGCCGTAGACCTTGCGGTTGGCCGGCAGGCCACCCACGCTCATGCCGCCGAAGTTGACGCCGTGGTAACCCTTTTCGCGACCGATGAAGACGTTGCGATGGCCTTCGCCCCGGGCGCGGTGGTAGGCCAGCGCGACTTTCAGGGAAGTGTCGGCCGCTTCAGAGCCGGAGTTGCAGAACAGCACCTTGTTCAGGTCACCAGGGGCCATGGCGGCGATCATCTCGGCGGCCTTGAAAGCCTGGTCATTGCTGGCCTGGAAGGCGGTCGCGTAATCGAGCGTGTCCAACTGCTTTTTGATGGCTTCGTTGATCGGCTTGCGGTTGTGGCCCGCACCCACGCACCAGAGGCTGGAGATGCCGTCAATGACTTGTTTGCCATCGTGGGTGGTGAAGTGCATGCCGTCTGCGGCCACAAAAACGCGGGGGTCCTTGCGAAAACTGCGGTTGGGAGTGAAGGGCAACCACTGGTTGTCCATGTTGAAGCTCTGAGTTGACATGGCACTGCTCCTGTTGATGAGGCACAAAGTGCCAGTTTACGCCCGCACGGGCCCGGCACCCCGCCCGCAGGTGACAAACGGGGGAACACAAGGGCAGTCTCTACAATACGCCCCACACAGCCTCTCTATCGCCTTGGCGCCCTGGCGCCTGCTGCATTCATGACAACGACCTACATCCTCACGCTTTCCTGCCCCGACCGCACCGGCATCGTGCACGCCGTTTCAGGCTTTTTGCTGGAGCGCGGCGGCAACATCGAAGAAGCAGCCCAGTACAACGACCACGACACGGGCCTGTTCTTCATGCGGGTGCAGTTCGCGTGCGATCAGATCAGGGCCGACGCCCTGCGCGAGCAACTCGGTGAACTGGCGAAGACTTTCCAGATGCAGTGGAACCTGCACACCACCGCCCAGCCGATGCGCACCGTCATCATGGTCAGCAAGGAGGGCCACTGCCTGAACGACCTGCTGTTCCGCTGGAAGAGCGGCCTGCTGCCACTGGACATCCGCGCCATCGTCAGCAACCACCGCGAGTTCTACCAGCTGGCCGCCAGCTACAACGTGCCGTTTCACCACATCCCGGTCACGGCCGACACCAAAGCGCAGGTGGAGGCCAAGCAGTACGAGATCATCCAGGCCGAAGGCGCCGAGCTGGTCGTGCTGGCGCGCTACATGCAGATCCTGTCGGATGATCTGTGCCGCAAGCTCTCGGGCCGCGCCATCAACATCCACCACAGCTTTTTGCCCAGCTTCAAGGGTGCCAAGCCTTACTACCAGGCGCACGACCGCGGGGTGAAGCTGATCGGCGCCACCGCCCATTACGTGACGGCCGACCTGGACGAAGGTCCGATCATTGAGCAGGACGTAGCCCGTGTGGACCACAGCAAGACGGTGGAAGACCTGACCACCCTGGGTCGCGACACCGAAAGCCAGGTGCTGGCCCGTGCCGTCAAATGGCACAGCGAGCACCGCGTGCTGCTCAACGGTCACAAGACCGTGATCTTCAAATAATCTGCTGGCCCATGAGCAACGCATCGCGCATCCCGCCCATCCAGTGCCTGCAGACTTTCGAAGCCCTGGCACGGCTGCGCAGCGTGACACAGGCGGCCGACGAATTGTTCGTCACGCCCAGCGCCGTGAGCCACCGTGTCAAACAGCTTGAGCAAATCATCGGCACCAAGCTGTTTGGTCGCGCCGATTTTTCGCTCACCGTCGAGGGCAGCGAGTACCTGGCCCATGTGCGCGAAGGCCTTCATTCGCTGCAACGCTTTCCCAGCGCCACCCACAACCAGGGTCGCCGCAAGTTGCGCGTGGCCGTGACGCCGACCTTTGCCCGCTCGATCCTGATGCCCCGGCTCAGGCAGTTTCTGGAGGCCTATCCCGAGATCGACATCACGCTGCAGGTGAGCATTCCACTCTTGGACGTGGTGGCCGAAGAAGCCGATCTGACGATCCGCTTTGGCACCGGGCGTTACGCCGATGTCGAGCACCTGTGCCTGACCAAAGACGAAGTCACACCACTGGCCTCGCCCGCCTGGATCCGGGAAAACGGCCCCTTCAGCAGCCCCGAAGACCTCGAAGGCCTGGCCCTGCTGCGCAGCCCGCTGGAACCCTGGCGCACCTGGTTTGCCGCCCACGACCTGGACTGGCCCGAACCCATGGAAGGCTCGTCCTTCAACGACATCGGCCTGATGTGCGACGCCGCCGCCCTGGGCCTGGGTGTGGCGCTGGTGCGGCTCAAGCTGGGCGCGCCCTGGCTGGAGAACGGCCAGCTCGTGCGCCTGTTTGACCGCAACGTGCCCAGCCCCCATGCGCACTACCTGTGCTGGCGCACCGGCACCATGGAGCGCTGGGAATGCTCGACCTTCGCCGACTGGCTCAAGAGCGCGCTGGCCTGAATACCCCCTGCTGTAGGAGCGGCGCCCCCGTCGCGATAGGGCCTCAACGGTCCGCAGGCATTCGCCCCGAGGGCGGAGCGCCCACATTTTCTGCACCGCCTGGGTTCAAATTCACAAGCCAGTCAAAGATTCTTCAGCCCTGCCAGCCGGGCTTGCGCTTACAGTTGGGCATTCTTTCAAGGTTTTGAATGCCATGAGCGCCAACAGCCCTGCCGAAACACAGCAACTGACCGCCACCGAACGTGCCGAGCGCCAACGCGCCGTGGTGCAGGCCTTGGGCCGTGTGTTGCCCCAGGATGCCATCCTCTACACCCCCGAAGACACCACGCCCTACGAGTGCGATGGCCTGACCGCCTACCGCGAGCGCCCCCTGGTGGTGGCCCTGCCCGAGACCGAGGCGCAGGTGCAGGCTGTACTCAAGGCCTGCCACCAGCTGCAGGTGCCGGTGGTGGCACGCGGCGCGGGCACAGGCCTGTCGGGCGGCGCCATGCCCCACCGCATGGGTGTGACGCTGTCGATGGCGCGCTTCAACCAAATCAAGACCGTGGACCCCGTGAGCCGCACAGCGGTGGTGCAGTGCGGCGTGCGCAACCTGGCCATCAGCGAGGCGGCCGCGCCCTACGGCCTGTATTACGCGCCCGACCCGTCCAGCCAGATCGCCTGCACCATAGGCGGCAACGTGGCCGAAAACTCGGGTGGTGTGCACTGCCTCAAATACGGCCTGACGGTGCACAACGTGCTCAAAGTCAAAGGCTTCACCATCGAGGGTGACCCGATCGAGTTTGGCAGTGACGCGCTCGACACGGCAGGTTATGACCTCCTGGCCGTGCTGGTGGGCAGCGAAGGCATGCTGGCCGTGACCACCGAAGTCACCGTCAAACTGGTGCCCAAACCCCAACTGGCGCGCTGCATCATGGCCAGCTTTGACGACGTGCGCAAAGCCGGTGACGCCGTGGCGGCCGTCATCGCAGCGGGCATCATCCCGGCCGGACTGGAGATGATGGACGGCCCCATGACCATCGCCGTAGAAGACTTTGTGCATGCGGGCTACGACCTGAGCGCGGCAGCGATCTTGCTGTGCGAGAGCGACGGCACGCCCGAAGAGGTGGAAGAAGAAATTGGCCGCATGAGCGAGGTGCTGCGCGGCTGCGGCGCGACCGCCATCACGGTGAGCCGCGACGAAGCCCAGCGCATGAAGTTCTGGAGCGGCCGCAAGAACGCCTTCCCGGCCTCGGGCCGCATCAGCCCCGACTACATGTGCATGGACTCGACCATCCCGCGCAAGCGCCTGGCCGACATCCTGCAAGCCATCTCGGAAATGGAAGAAAAATACGCGCTGCGCTGCCTGAACGTCTTCCACGCGGGCGACGGCAACCTGCACCCGCTGATCCTGTTCGATGCCAACGACCCGGACCAGCTCAAGCGCTGCGAGCTGTTTGGCGCCGACATCCTGGAAACGAGCGTGGCCATGGGCGGCACCGTCACCGGCGAACACGGCGTGGGCATTGAGAAGGTCAACAGCATGTGCGTACAGTTCAGCGCCGAAGAGAACGAACAGATGTTTGGCGTCAAGCGCGCCTTTGACCCGCAAGGCCTTTTGAACCCCGGCAAGGTGATTCCCACCCTGCACCGCTGCGCCGAGTACGGGAAGATGCTGGTGCGCGCCGGGCAGATCCAGCACCCGGACTTGCCACGCTTCTGATGCGTGTCAGAGGGCAGTGGCTTTGGCAGTGCTAGATTCCCAGGTGATTGAACCTTGGAGTCTTTGCATGAACACCCCTTTCCATACCTCCCGCCGCCAGATTCTGTCCACGCTGGGCGCTCTGGCCCTGAGCCTGGGCTTGAGTCTGTCCAGCAGCGCACACGCCGACACCACCATCAAGTTGATGGTCGGCTTTCCGCCCGGCGGCGGCACCGACGCCATCGCCCGTCTGCTGGGTGACAAGCTCAAGGACCAGTTGGGCGTCAATGTGATCGTCGACAACAAGGCCGGCGCTGGCGGTCAGCTGGCCGCACAGGCCCTCAAGGCCGCGCCTGCCGACGGCACGGTGCTGTTCCTCTCGCACGACCACACCATCTCCATCCTGCCGCAAGTGGTCAAAAATCCCGGCTTCAACACCGCGCAGGACTTCACACCCGTGGCGGGCTTTGCCACCTTCGTCAACGTGTTGGCCGTCTCGAGTGGCACGCCCGCCAAGTCACTGAACGAGTACATCGCCTGGGTCAAGACCAAGGGCAAGGACACCGTGGGCGTGCCCGCACCGGCTTCGGTGCCCGAGTTCCTGGTGAAGGTGATCGGCGAAAAGTACAAGCTCGACCTGCAAGCCGCCCCCTACCGCGGCAGCGCGCCGCTCATGGCCGACATGCTGGGCAACCAGATCGCTGCGGGTGTGGCCTCGGTGCCCGACTTCATGGAGAACCACAAGGCCGGCAAGCTGCGGATTGTGGCGGTGCTCGGCGGCAAGCGCCAGGCCATCCTGCCCGATGTGCCGACCTTTTCCGAACTGGGCATGAGCGGCTTTGAAGACCTGCCCTACTACGGCATCTGGGCCCCGCACGGCACGCCCAAGGCGGTGGTGGACCGTTACTCGGACGCGGTGGCCAAAGTGATCGCGCTGCCTGAAGTCAAGGAACGCCTGAGCGCCATGGGCCTGGCCGTGGGCCACATGACGCCCCAGCAGCTCGATGCACGCGAGAAGGCCTACACCGCCACCTGGGCGCGCATCATCAAGGCCAGCGGCTTCCAGGCGCAGTAATCCAGACGGATCAAGCGGCAGCAGCTCACCAGGTGTCAATCGCCAGCGGGCGATCGACACCCACCACCCGTCCGGCCTGCAGCCCGGCCACCAGCCAGGCGCGTGTGTCGGCCGGGTCGATGACGGCGTCGATTTCGAGCGTCGCGGCCATGTTGATGGCACTGCCGCCCTCGTACTGCTGCGCCAGCAGTTGCTGGAACAGCGCCTCGCGCTCGGGTCCCTCGGGCACCGCTTCGAGTTCCTTGCGAAAGCCCAGGCGCACCGCACCTTCGAGCCCCATGGCGCCGAACTCGCCGGTGGGCCAGGCCACGTGGCACAGCGGCTCGTGGAACCCGCCCGCCGTCATGGCCATGGCGCCCAGACCATAGCCCTTGCGCAGCACCACGCTCAGGTAGGGCACACGCAAATGGGCGGCCGCGATGAACATGCGCGAGACGTGCCGCACCTGGGCCTGGGTCTCGATGTCAGGCCCGACCATGAAGCCAGGCGTGTCCACCAGGCTCACGATGGGCAGGCCGTGCGCATTGCACAACTGCATGAAGCGCGCCGCCTTGTCAGCCGCATCGGCATCGATGGCGCCGCCCAGGTGGTGCGGGTTGTTGGCCATCAGGCCGACCGGACGGCCTTCGATGCGGGCCAGCGCCGTGTGGATGCCCACGCCGAAACCCGTGCGCAGCATCAAGAGGCTGCCCACGTCGGCCGTGCCCTGCATGGCCGCGCGCGTGTCGTACACGCGCAAGCGGTTTTCGGGCACCACATCGCGCAACGCGTGCGCAGGGGGCGCTTGCCAGTCGGGCTGGACGCCCTGAAAAAACGAGAGGTAGTGCCGCGCTGCAGCCACCGCCTGCGCTTCGTCATCCACCAGCACATCGATCACGCCATTGCCGTGCTGCACACTGCTGGGGCCAATCTGCTCGGGCTTGTAGATCCCCAGACCACCGCCCTCGACCATGGCCGGGCCACCCATGCCGATGTTGCTGCCCCGGGTGGCGATGATCACGTCGCTGCAGCCCAGCAGCGCGGCATTGCCCGCAAAGCAGCGCCCGGCCACCACCCCCACCACAGGCACCTGGCCATTGAGGCGGGCAAACGACGCGAAGGTTCCCACATGCAGGCCCGCCACGATGGGCATGTCCACATCGCCCGGGCGCCCCCCGCCGCCTTCGGCAAACAGCACCACGGGCAGCTTGTGCTGCAGGGCGATGCCCAGCATGCGGTCGGTCTTCTGGTGGTTGCGCATGCCTTGCGTGCCCGCCAGCACGGTGAAGTCGTAGGCCATGACCACCACACGCTGACCGTTGACGCAACCGATGCCGGTGACCATGCCGTCGGCAGGCGTGTTGCGCATCAGGTCATCTGCCGTGCGGCGGCGGCTTTGCGCAGCCACGGCCAGGGCGCCGTACTCGATGAACGAGCCTTCGTCGCACAAGTCGGCGATGTTCTCGCGGGCGGTGCGCATGCCCATAGCATGGCGCTTGGCCACGGCCTCGGGGCGCTGCGCGTCCTGGGTGAAGGCCTGGCGTGCCTGCAGTTTGTGCAGGTCGGCGCGTTCGGCGCTGCCTGCGACAGGGGCCAGCGTGGGGGCTGGTTCGGCGGCCGTGCTGGCACCCGCTGTGGCCGCTTTTTCGGGCGCAACGCCAGGGGCCAGCATCGCCAGCACCTCGCCTTCAGCCACCGCCTCGCCCGCTTGAAAGAACACCTCCCCTAGACAGCCGCCATGGGCTGCACGGATTTCGTGCTCCATCTTCATGGCTTCCAGAATCAGCAGCACATCGCCTGCGGCCACGGCCTCGCCCGGTTGGACCAACCACTGCACCACTTGCGCCTGAAGGGGGGAATGAATTTTTTGCATCTGGGCATTGTGGGGCGATCACCCGCCTGCCCACGGTCAAATTCGGGACAAGGCCCGTCGGGTTCAACGCTTGCCGAAAATCGCCGTACCCACCCGCACCATCGTGCTGCCCTCGGCAATGGCAGCCTCCAAGTCAGCGCTCATGCCCATCGACAAGGTGTCCAGCGGAAGCCCCAGCCCGCACAGGCCGTCGAACAAGGCCTTGGCCTGGTGATGCACGGCCCGCATCTGGGCGTCCGTTTCAGCAGGCTCCGGGATGGTCATCAAGCCCCGCAGCTGCAAGCGCGGCAACGCAGCCACCGCCTGCGCCAGCGCGGGCAGCTCCTGTGGGCTCACGCCCGACTTGTTGGCGCCCCCATCCACATTGACCTGGATGCACACCTGCAGAGGGGGCAGGCTGGCTGGGCGCTGCTCGGACAGGCGCTGGGCGATTTTGAGCCGGTCGATGCTGTGCACCCAATCGAAATGCTCGGCCACCAGCCGCGTCTTGTTGCTCTGGATCGGGCCAATGCAGTGCCACACCAGCGGCAAATCGCGCAAGACCGTGATCTTGTCCACTGCTTCCTGGATGTAGTTCTCGCCAAAAGCGGTTTGCCCAGCCGCGTGCGCGGCCCGCACGGCGTCCGCCCCCCAGGTCTTGGAGACGGCGAGCAGTTGCACGCTGCCCGCAGGCCGACCCGCCGCCTGGCAAGCCGCCTCGATGTGTGCGTGGACCTGCGCCAGATTCTGTGCAATGAAAGCGTTCATGGCCTGAGCGTACCAAAACCCGACCTCGTCCACGGTGCAAGCCACCACGGTGACCACGCACAAGCGCACATGCTGCTAAATTCGCAGCTTTTGACACACCCACCGGACCCCCATGAGCCAGATTGCCTCCAAAACCTACGAACCCGCACCCGCCCGCAAAGTGGCCTTTTTGGGCCTGGGCGTGATGGGCTACCCCATGGCCGGGCACCTGGCCCGTGCAGGCCACCAGGTCACCGTGTACAACCGCAGCGCGGCCAAAGCCGCCGCCTGGGTGGCCGAGTGCCCCGGCAACGCCAGTGCCCCCACCCCGCGCGAAGCGGCTGCGGGCGCGGACATTGTGTTCGCCTGCGTGGGCAACGATGACGATTTGCGCAGTGTGGTGCTCGGTGCCGACGGTGCATTTGCCGGCATGAAGCCCGGTGCGATCTTTGTGGACCACACCACGGCCTCGGCGTCGGTGGCACGCGAACTGTCGGCCCAGGCGCAAAAACTCGGCCTGCAGTTCATCGACGCCCCCGTCTCGGGCGGCCAAGCGGGTGCGCAGAACGGCATGCTCACCGTGATGTGCGGTGGCGACGCAGCGGCTTTTGACAAGGTGAAGCCCGCCGCCATGGCGTTCTCGCGCGCCTTCACCCTGCTGGGCGAATCGGGCGCAGGCCAGCTGGCCAAGATGGTCAACCAGATCTGCATCGCCGGGCTGGTGCAGGGCCTGTCCGAGGCCGTGGCCTTTGGCCAGCAGGCAGGTCTGGACATGCACCAGGTGTTGGACGTGATCGGCAAGGGTGCCGCGCAAAGCTGGCAGCTCGACAACCGCGGCAAGACCATGGCCGACGACAAGTTCGAATTCGGTTTTGCCGTCGACTGGATGCGCAAGGACCTGGGCCTGGTGCTCGACGAAGCCAAGCGCAACGGCGCCCGCCTGCCTGTGACCGCGCTGGTGGACCAGTTCTATGCCGATGTGCAGAAAATGGGCGGTGGCCGTTGGGACACCTCCAGCCTGATCCGCCGTTTGCGCTGAGATCGGCCCCCACAAAACAAAGCGGCCCGGGTGGAAGCCCGGGCCGCTTTTTTCATGGTGCGGAGAGCCCGCCGGGCTTCACTTGCCCATCGGTGGCTGGCTCAGGCGCTTGAGTTCCTCTTCGGAGATCTCTTCAAACACCCGCACCACCTTGGTCACGCCGCCCACACTGCGGGCAATGTCGGTGGCGCGCTTGGCTTCGCGCTGCGTCACGCGGCCCATCAGGTAGACGATGCCGCGCTCGGTCACGACCTTGATGCTGTTGGACTGCAGGTCTTTGGCATCAATGAATGACGCTTTGATCTGGCTGCTGATCACGGTGTCCTTGGTGCGCTGGGTCAGGCTGCTGGGGGCCATGATCGCCAGGTCGTTGACCACGGTTTTGACGTTTTCCTGGCTCTGCGCGAGCTTCTCGGCCTGTTCACGGTCTGAAGCCGTTGCCGCCTCGCCGCTGAGCAGCACCTGGCGGTTGTAGCTGGTGACGTTGAGGTGAACGCGTTCGCCCAGGTTCTGACGCACGGCGCTGGCCACCTTGAGCTCGATGGCTTCGTCTTCCAGTTGTGTGCCTGCCGTGCGGCGGTCGGTGGCGACCACGCCCGTCATCACGGCGCCACCCACGATCAGGGGCGCACAACCAGACAGACCGGACAAAACAGCGCCAGCCAAAACACACGACAGCAAGGACAGTTTCATAGCGGATTTCATTCCAAAGGCTCCTGTTCACCCAGCAACTGGGTATCGATTCCATCACACAAACAATGCAGCACCAGGTGCTGCACCTCACGGATTCTCGCACCCCGCTCATGGGGCACACCGACGTGCACATCGGTCTCTCGCAACTGCTTGCCGACCGCACCGCCATGGCCACCGGTCAAGGCCAGTACGGTCATCTCGCGCTCATGGGCGGCCTGCACGGCCTGCAACAAGGCGGGCTCCTGACCCTCGAGGCTGATGAGCACCAGCACGTCCCCGGTTTGCCCAAGGGCACGCACCTGCCGGGCCAAGCCCAGATCATCCGGCCAGGCGGTGGATGTCAAGGCATCGGCCGACAGGGCCAGTGCCGCCAGACCCGGCCGCTCGCGCTCAAAGCCCCCGACCAGCAAATGCGCCAGGTACTGCGCCAGCGCGGCCGAAGGCCCTTGCCCGGCCACCAGCACCTTGCCACCACCCGTGACACTGGCCAGAACGGCCTGCACCGCGGCGTCCACGGGTTTGGCCAGGGCCTCGGCCACCTGGTAGTGCAGGTCGGCACTGTCGATGAAGTGTTGCTGGATGCGCAGGTCTAACATGGCGCGGATGATAACCGCCGCGCCGACCCGTCTGACCCGTATCGGCTGAATTTGCGTGTCCGCTTGTGAATGGCGGCGGCCCTTCAGCTGGCGTCAAACGCCGCCTGCAACCAGGTAGGCGCTGTGCCGTCGAGCAGCACCACATCAAAACGGGTGGGCGGCATGCGGCGCCAGCGCATCAGGTAGTGGCGCGCGGCAAAGACGATGCGCTGCTGTTTGGTGCGCCCGATGCTGGCACCCGCCCCGCCAAAATCGCTGCGGCTGCGCTTTCGGACCTCGACAAACACCACCGTGCCATCGGGCGATTGCATGATCAGGTCGATTTCACCGCCGCCGCGCCCGGGCGTCCGATAATTGCGCTGCAACAACCGCAAGCCCTGGTCCTGCAGATGGGCCAGCGCCTCGTCTTCGCCCGCATCTCCGCGGGCTTTGGTGGTGGCAGGAGGACCTGCCTTGCCCTGTTGAAGGAATTGCATTGACTTCTTCTCCCTTGACCGCCTCGTTTGCCCGGGCCCTGGAGGCCGCGCAAGACGCTGCCGGATCACAAAACCATCCGACCCACACACTGTATGTGGTCGCCACCCCGATTGGCAACCTGGCCGACATCAGCCTGCGGGCGCTGCAAGTGCTGCGCCTGGTCGATGCGGTGGCTTGCGAAGACACGCGCCACACCCAGCAACTGCTGCGCGCCTACGGTCTGGACCGCCCTGGCGCCCAGCTGCTGGCGGTGCACCAGCACAACGAGGCCGAAGCCGCCCAGAGCGTGCTGGACAAACTGGCGCAAGGCCAGCGCGTGGCTTATGTGAGCGATGCAGGCACCCCCGCCATCAGCGACCCCGGTGCTCGTCTGGTGGCGGCCGTGCGTGCTGCGGGTTACCGTGTCCTGCCTTTGCCTGGCGCCAGCAGCGTGGTCACGGTGCTCAGCGCTGCGGGCATGATCGGCGACAACGGCTTCGTGTTTGCGGGCTTTTTGCCATCCAAGTCAGCCGAACGCCAAAACGCAGTCCAGGCCCTGGCCGCCGAGCCCCGCGCCGTGGTGCTGCTCGAAGCCCCGCACCGGATCGAGGCCCTGGCGCAAGCCCTGGCTGTGCTGGGCGAGCGCCGGGTGACGCTGGGGCGAGAGCTCACCAAACAGTTTGAGCAAATCGAAACGATGAAAGCACAGGACCTGGCCGCCTGGCTGGCCGACAAACCGGAGCGCCAGCGCGGCGAATTCGCTCTGGTGCTGCACGATGCACCCGTGACCGCGTCAGCGGGTGAAGGCGAGCGCGTGCTCAAGCTGCTGTTGCCGGAGCTGCCTCTGAAGACGGCGGTCAAGCTGGCGGCCGACATTTCGGGGGAATCCAAAAACGCCTTGTACGACCGGGCCTTGCAGCTCAAGCAGAGCACAGCGGACTGATCCGGCGTCGCGCCAGCAGCCGCCCTATTCAGCGCTTGCGCAAGCCCAGCGCCATCACAGTGCCCACCACAATGGCCGCCCCGGCCAACTGCATCGGGGCGATCGCCTGACCGAGCAAGGCCCAGGCCAGCACCAGGGCAAACACCGGCTCCACATTCATGATGGGCGAATTGCCCACCACGCCCAGCTTGGGCAACACCATGAACATGATGGTGAAGGCCGTGCCATACAGAAAGGTGAGCAGCCCCAGCCCCCACCAACCCAGGGCGTCGACCGGCATGTGAAAGCCGCCGGTGGTCACCGCCGTGAGCGAGGCCAGAACAGCCACCTGGGCCATGGTGGTGAAAGTGCGCAGGCGGCCATCGAGGTCACCCGCCTCATGCTGGGTCCACACCAGGGCCAGGCCAAAGGTGGCCGAAGCCCCCATGGCAAAGGCCACGCCAACACCGATCTGCCCCCACTGGGCAGCAGCGCCCAGACCAGAAGCTGCGCCCAGCACATCGAGTGCCAACGCCAGGCCGATCAGCATGACCGGCATGGACAGCAGCACCGCACGCTCGGGGCGGTGCCCATAGAGCACACGTGCCCAAAAGGCGGTGGACAGAGGGTAGGTGTTGAACACCAGCAAGGCCAGGGCCACGGGCAGCCGGGCCACCGAGGAATACAGGCAAACACTCTGGACTGCGATCAGCGCGCCGATCAAAGGAAGGAATTTCTTGTGGCGAGGCGTCAGACTCAGTGAGACCTGCTGGCGCCAGAGGATCAGGCCGACCACCAGGGCAGTGACGCCGCTGCGAAAACTGACCGCGGTGACCACATCCACCCCATGGTTGAACGCCAGGCGTGCCGACACATGGTTGGCGCCCATCATCAGGGCGATCAGCAAGAGGGTGAGGAAGGCGGTGGCCGACAGGGCCGGGCGGGAGGGGGTCTCGGTCATTGGGAGAATTTAACCGCCTGCCCCCTGGAGGCGGTGACATGCTGGCGACTGGGGGTCAGCGCCAGCTTGGCAATGGACTCAGGCGCCAGCCCATTCACGCGATTCGATGTGTTGACGGAAACGCGCGGTGCGGGCCATCGCTTCTTCTTTTTCTTCCTGCTGGATGTCGCGCACGGTTTTCAGGTACAGCGCCAAAACCACCAAAGACAACCCAGAAACGACAACAACAGACATCCACATGATTTTTCTCCTTTGACCTCGCGTTTTGCGAGGTCGATGGATGAATTATTGCAAAAACCAGTTTTACTGTCTATTAAAGAATCTTATTTGAAATGGTGATTTAATATTTTTTAACACCGCCAAAGTGATACTTTTATAGGTTTTTAACGAATACCCGGGTCAATCCCATCAAAGCATCGGTGAACGGCGTGTTGATCCCGGTCATTTGACCCAATTCACGCACGGCGCCGACCAGCGCATCGAGCTCAATAGGCTTTCTGGCCTGGACATCCTGGAGCATCGAAGTCTTGAAGGCCCCCAGCTTGCGGGTCACGGCGTGGCGGTCTTCCGGACTTTGGTCGATCGGGATGCCGATGCACTCGCCGATGGCCTTGGCCTCAAGCATCACGCTGGAAATGAAGCCACGCACCAGCGCGTCGTCCAGGATCTGGTCGGTGGTGGCGCCGGTGATGGCGCTGACCGGGTTGACGGTCATGTTGCCCCAGAGCTTGTACCAGATGTCTTTTTGAATTTGCGGCGACTGCGTGGCGTTGAAGCCCGCCTGGCGCAGCAGCGCGTGCAGGGCCTGCACACGGAGCGAGGCCTCGCCCGAAGGCTCGCCCACGATCAGACCGTCGCCAAAGTGGTGGCGGATCATGCCGGGCGCATCGACCGAGCAACTGGCATGCACCACGCCGCCGATGATGTGCCGGGCGGGGATGGCGCGGGCAATCGTGCCATCCGGGTCCACCGCGTTCAGAGATCGGCCTTGCACAGGCCCCCCAAAGCCCTGCAGGAACCACCAGGGCACGCCGTTCATGGCGGTCAGCACGACGGTATCGGGTCCGATCAGTGGCCCCACCTGCTGTGCGACGGAAGCCAGCGCAGGCGCTTTGACGGAAATGACCACCAGATCCTGCACGCCCAATGCCGTTGCGTCGTTGGAAGCCGTGACGGGCACGGTGTGCAGCTCGCCGCCCTGGTGCAGCTGCAGGCCGTTCTTCTGCAAAGCCTGCAGCGTGTCACCGCGCGCCAGCACACTGACCTGTCCCCCGGCGCGGGCCAGGTGTACGCCCATCCAGCCGCCAATGGCACCTGCGCCGACGATGGCGATCTTGTTGAACTTCACCTCGCTCATGCGCGCCACCCTGTGTCTTGTCGGTCCATCTGGCGCACCAGCGCCTCGAACACGTCTTGCCCGGCCCCGTGGTTCGGGTTGAACTGGAGGGCGTCACGCGTGCATTTGGCCGCAATGGCTTCGGGCACCGGAATCGGCACACCCATGCTCTGCGTGGCCAGCTGGATTTCGCAAGCGCGTTGCAGTGTCCACAAAATCGCAAAGGTCTGCGGCAGCGTTTGCCCCCAGGCCAGCAGACCGTGGTTGCGCAGGATCACGGCGGGTTTGCTGCCGATGCTCTGGAGCACATGCGGGCCTTCTTCGGCGTGGATGGTGATGCCTTCGAAGTCGTGGTAGGCCACCATGCCGTGCAGCTGGGCCGAGTAGAAATTGCTTTGAGAGAGGCCGTCCTTGAGGCACGCCACCGCCACACCGGCGGTGGTGTGGGTGTGCATCACGCAGTGCGCGCCCTCGATGCCGCCGTGCAGCGTGGCATGCACCACGAACCCGGCAGGATTGACCTTGTAGGGCGAGCCGTCCAGCACATCGCCGGCCAGGTTGATCTTGACCAGGTTGCTGGCGGTGACCTCGCTGTAATGCAGGCCAAAGGGGTTGATCAGAAAGTGCTTTTCGCCCCCTGTGGCGCTGTCGGGCAGGCGCAGCGTGATGTGGTTGTAGATCATCTCGGTCCAGCCAAGCATGGCGAACACGCGGTAGCAAGCTGCCAGCTGCAGCCGAGCCTGCCATTCGTCGGGGTGAACGCGCGCCTGCAATGAAGGCACAACGGGTTGGGGGGTGGGGAACATGCGGGTATCTCCAGTTTGTTTGTAGGAGCGGCGCCCTCGCCGCGATGAGGGCGGTGGTCAAGCCATCGCGGCGAGGGCGCCGCTCCTACAGGGGGTCAATAGGTGCTGCCTTTGGCGGGGACATGGGCCGTGACGCTGGCCTTGAAGCGCGCCGCCAGCGCGGTGGTCTGGCGCATCAGGATCTGGGTGTCCAGCCCCACGGCAACGAACACTGCGCCGAGCGACAGGTAGTGCTGCGCCAGCTTTTCGTCAGGCGTGAGGATGCCGGGCGCCTTGCCCGCTTTCAGGATGCGGGCGATCGCATCTTCGATCGCGGCCTGCACCTCGGGGTGCGCGGCATTGCCCACATGGCCCATGGACGCCGACAGATCCGCCGGGCCGATGAACACACCGTCCACGCCAGGCGTGGCGGCAATCGCGTCCAGGTTCTTCAGCGCTTCGAGCGTTTCGACCTGCACGATGAGGCAGACCTCTTCGTTGGCACGTTGGAAGTAGTCGGCGTAATGACCCCAGCGCGAAGCACGGGCACCCGCCATGCCACGCACGCCGCCCAGGCCGTCGTCCTGCGGGTAGCGCATGGCACGCACCAGTTGCGCGGCCTGCTCGGGGGTGTCGACCATGGGCACCAGGATGTTCTGAGCACCCAGGTCCAGGTACTGCTTGATCAGCGCCGTCTCACCCACCGGCACACGGGCCACGGCGTGGCTGCCCGGGTAAGCGGCCAGGGTTTTGAGCTGGGCGAGGATGCGGTTCAGGTCATTGGGCGAATGTTCGCCGTCGATGACCAGCCAGTCGAAGCCGGCCAGCGCGCAGATTTCGGCGGTGTAGTCGCTGGCCAAGCCCATCCACAGACCGATCTGGGGGCGGCGCTCGCGCAGGGCTTGCTTAAAGAGGTTGGTGGGTGTTTGCATATTCATTCCTGTATCGGTTGAGCCATCCGGGTCCGGGGTCATTGCCGGGGCTCAGAGGCGCTTCGCTTTGCCACATCGCCCCAACAACAACCCCGAACCCGGATGGCTGTGGTGATGCGAGGGTTCGCGATGCATTCAAACAAACCGGAACTCCAGCTTGCCCAGCGGGCCATAGTCCGCGTTGAACACATCGCCCAGCTTGGCGGGCGCGGGTTTGGTGAACGAGCCGGCAAGCACGATTTCGCCGGCCTGCAGGTGTTCACCCCAGGGTGCGAGCTTGTTGGCCAGCCAGGCAATGCCCACGGCCGGATGCCCCTGCACGCCAGCGGCCAGGCCGGTTTCTTCGACCACGCCGTTCTGGCGCAAGACCGCGCCGCACCAGGGCAGGTCGGTGGTCAGTGGGTCCACGCGTTTGGCACCCAGCACGATGCCTGCGTTGGCCGCGTTGTCGCTGATGGTGTCGTAGACCTTGCGCATCACTTTGGTGTGGCGGTCGAACTGCTCGATGCGCGAATCGATGATTTCAATGGCAGGCGTCACGTATTCGGTGGCATCGAGCACCTGCTCCACGGTCACGTTCGGGCCGCGCAGTTCTTTTTTCAGGATGAAGGCCAGCTCGACCTCGACACGCGGCGCGATGAACTTTTTGTGCGGGATGTCCAGCACCTGCCCCGGTGTGCAGGTGTAGCGCATGTCGTCGAGCAGGGTCCCATAGTCGGGCTCGTCGATCTGGCTGGAGACCTGCATGGCGCGGCTGGTGAGGCCGATCTTGTGGCCGATCATGGTGCGCCCTTCGGCAAACTTGATCTGCATCCAGGCGCGGTTGATGCGGTAACCGTCTTCGATGGTCATGCCCGGATAGCGTTTGGAAAAGTGCTCGATCTGCACACGGGATTTTTCGGACCGGTTGAGCTCGTGCGCGAGCTGCTGGATCAATGCGTCGTCAAACATGGTCTTCCTGTAGGAGCGGCGCCCTCGCCGCGATGGTTTCACTGAGCTTGCCGGGGGTCATCGCCGCGAGGGCGCGGCTCCCACAACAAGAGCAGGACAAATCAGGTCTTATTGGAAAAGTGGATGGAGGTTGCTGTGCTTGGCGTCAAACACTTCGGGACCAACGTCGATCTGCAGTGTGATGCCAATGTGGCGCTGCGCCATGACGGGCGCAAAGAAGGCCTTGGCCACTTCGAGCAGGGTCTGCCCTGCGCGTTGCTGCGTCGCCTCGCTGCGGCCACGGCCCATGCGCACGTTCAGGTACACAAAGGCGTAGTCGCCCGTGCCGCCTGCAGCCTTGCCCGCCGCGCCACCATCGGCCACGGCGTAATGCGGCGCGGGGTAGGCCAGCACACGCGTGCCGCCGGTGGGGAAGACCTGTTTGCCTTCCTCGTCCTTGACGGTGAGCATGGCATCGGCCATCTGGCGGCACAGGGTGGTCATGTTGACTTCAGCGTCGAGCTGACCGGTGTAGAGGATCACGAGATGGGGCATGCGTTGGTACTCCTCAAAGCCGCGTGCTGATGGCGGTGTAGCCCTCGGCTGCACTGGCGACGGCAGCAGGGATTTGCGAACCGTCCTGCGGGGTCACTTCAAAGATCGCGTTGAGCTGGCCCGTGCCGCTGGCGCCAAAGTAGGGCGTGACCATGTCCACGCCACCGTCGTAGCCGGTCCAGCCCAAAGCGCCCATCAGCATGGCGGTGTCGTGCATGAAGCCTTCGCCGTGGCCCTTGCTGGCGTATTCGGGCAGCATCTCGCAAAAGGCTTTCCACTCGCGATTCGCCCACATTTGCAGCACCTGTTTGTCCAGCTGCTCCAGAAACGGGCTCCAGATCTTGTGGGCAAACTCCGGCGCCAGACCGTTTTGTGCAAAGCGGTGGCTGAGCGAGCCGCTGGCCAAAAAAGCCACCTTGCCGTCGTAATGCTTTTCCACCGCCTCGCGCATGGCCCAGCCCAGACGGGCGCTGTCATTGAGGTAATGCACCATGCACAGGGCCGAGACCGACACCACCTTGAAGTGCTGGTCTTCGTTCATGTAGCGCAGCGGCACCAGCGTGCCGTACTCGGGGTCGAGCGTGGTGTTGTCGTGCGCCAGCGTTTCCACGCCGTGCTCGTTGGCCACCTTGGCCAGCAAGTGGCCCAACTCGGGGTTGCCAGGCGACTCGAAAGTCATGTGGTTGATGAAGTGCGGCAACTCGTTGCTGGTGTAGCTGCCCTTGAAGTGGGGCGCACAGTTGATGTGGTAGTTGGCGTTGACCAGCCAGTGCGTGTCGAACACCACCAGCGTGTCCACGCCCATGGCGCGGCAGCGGCGGCTGATCTCCTTGTGGCCGTCGATGGCGTTCTGGCGTGTGCCAAAACGCGGGCCAGGCTGCTCACTCAGGTACATGCTGGGCACATGGGTGATTTTGGCGGCCAATGCGAGCTTACCCATGGCGAGCACTCCTTGTGTTTTCGAGTTTTCCCATTTGTGTGTTTCCTTGTCAGCTCTCGGCAGAGATGCCCGCTTTGCGGATCACCTGCGCGTATTTGTCGGTCTCGCTGCGGATGAAGGCCGCAAAGCGCTCGGACGTGCCCGCCAGCGAAACGATGCCGCCATCCGCAAAGGCCTGCACCACCGCGGGCGCCTGCAGAGCCCTGTTGATCTCGGCGTTCAGGCGCTGCACCACTGCATCGGGTGTGCCGCTGCGCGTGAGGATGCCGTTCCAGGAGTTGGATTCAATCGACAGGCCCTGCTCGGCCAGTGTCGGGATCTGCGGCGCCAAGGGGGAGCGTTTGGCCGTCGCCATGCCCAACGCGACGAGCTTGCCGCTTTGCACATGCTGGCGGAACTCGGGCCAGTTGCCGAAAATCACCGTGACCTGACCGCCGATCAAATCGTTGAGTGCCGGGGCCTGGCCCTTGTAGGGCACATGGATCATCTCGATGCCCGCCTGAGATTCGAGCATGGCCCCCGAAATGTGCGCCGAGGTGCCTGCGCCGAAGGAGGCGTAGCTGAGTTTGCCGGGCTGCTTCTTGGCTGCCGCGATCAGGTCGGCCACGGTCTTGAGACCGCTGCCGGGGTGTGTGGCCAGCACATGCTCGGACATGCCCATGAGACCGACAGGACGCAGGTCGCGCAGGCCGTCATAGGGCAGGTTTTTCACCAGCGTCTGGTTGACACAAAAGCTGTTGGCCACGGTGACCAGGGTGTGGCCATCGGCGGGCGACTTGGCCGCGAGGTCCACGCCCAGCACGGTGCCCGCGCCGGGTTTGTTGTCCACCACCACGCTCTGACCGAGTGATTTGGTGAGTTCGGTCGCGATCAGGCGCGTGACCACATCGGTGGTGCCGCCGGGCGGGAAGGGCACGATCAGGCGGATCGGCTTGGCGGGCCAGGCCGGTGCTTGGGCCTGTGCGGCCCAGGGCAGGGCCGCAGCAGCGGCACCCAAGAGCAGGTCGCGGCGCTGCATGGTCAGACTCCCCAATGCGGAATGTGGTGACCGCCCAAAGACACTGCCACGTTCTTGGGCTCGCAGAACACTTCGTAGCTCCAGGTGCCACCTTCGCGGCCGGTGCCGCTGGCCTTGGTGCCGCCGAAGGGCTGACGCAGGTCGCGCACGTTCTGGCTGTTGACGAAGCACATGCCGGCCTCGATCGCGGCGGCCACGCGGTGGGCCTTGCCGAGGTTTTCGGTCCAGACGTAGCTGGACAGGCCGTATTCGATGTCGTTGGCCTTTTCAATCGCGTCTGCCTCGTCCTTGAACGGGATCAGGCAGGCCACGGGGCCAAAGATTTCTTCCTGCGCGATGCGCATGCGGTTGTCGACGTCGGCGAACACGGTGGGCCAGACGAAGTTGCCGTTCTTGACATGCGCGGGGAGGTCAGCGGCGTAGCCGGGCTGATCCAGTCCGCCGCACAGCATCGTTGCGCCCTCCTTCGGGCCAAGTTCGATGTAGCTGCGCACCTTGGCCAGGTGGTTTTTGCTGATCATCGGGCCGACGATGGTTTTCTCGTCGAGCGGATCGCCCACGGTGATGCGTTTGGCGCGCTCGGCAAACTTCGCGGCAAAGTCGGCGTAGATGCTTTGCTGCACCAGGATGCGGCTGCCTGCGGTGCAGCGCTCGCCGTTGTTGCTGAAGATCATGAACACGGCCGCATCGAGTGCCCGGTCCAGGTCGGCGTCTTCAAAGATCACGAAGGGGCTCTTGCCGCCGAGTTCCATGCTGAACTTTTTGAGGCCACCCTTTTGTGCGGACATTTGCACGATGCGGTTGCCCGTGACGGTGGAGCCGGTGAAGCTGATGGCGCGCACATCGCGGTGCGACACCAGCGGCTCGCCCGCCTCGTTGCCGTAGCCGTGCACCAGATTCAGCACGCCCGCAGGCACGCCCGCCTCCAGCGCCAGCTCGCCCAGGCGTGCGGCGGTGAGGGGCGAGAGTTCGCTCATCTTGAGCACGGCGGTGTTGCCAAAGGCCAGGCAGGGGGCGACCTTCCAGGTGGCGGTCATGAAGGGCACGTTCCATGGGCTGATCAGTGCGCACACGCCCACCGGGTGGAACAGGGTGTAGTTCAGGTGCGTGGGCGTGGGGTAGGTGTGGCCATCCACGCGGGTGCACATTTCGGCGAAGTAATGGAAGTTGTCGGCCGCACGCGGCACGAGTTGCTTACCAGTCTGGCTGATGGTCTGGCCGCAGTCGCGGGTTTCGGTTTCCGAAATTTCGGGCACGTGTTTCGTGATCAGGTCGCCGAACTTGCGCATGATCTTGGCGCGCTCGGTGGCTGGCGTGTTGGCCCATTTCGGGAAAGCAGCTTTGGCCGCGGCCACGGCGGCGTTCACTTCTGCTTCGCCACCACTGGCCACTTCGGCCAGCACGTCTTGCGTGGCGGGGTTGATGGTTTCAAAGTAATCGCGGCCCGCGACGCTTTGGCCGTTGATGAGGTGGTTGATTTTCATGTCGGGTATTCCTCGGTTTTTGTGGGAGCGACACCCTCGTCGCGATCGGTGAAGCACTCAGCTTGCAAATGCCTCATCGCGACGAGGGCATCGCTCCTACAAGTTCATGTCATGCGGAAACAATGGTGTTGGTCAAGGCGCCGATGCCTTCGATCTCGGTGACGATCACATCGCCGGGCTGGCAATCCACGATCCCGTCAGGCGTGCCGGTCAGGATCAGGTCGCCGGGATTGAGCGTCATGAAACTGCTGAAGTACTCGATCAGCGTGGGCACGTCGAAAATCATGTCGGCGGTGCTGCCGCTTTGCGTCACCTTGCCGTTGACGGTGGTCTGCAACTTGAGCGCCATGGGGTTGGGCACGTCAGCGGCATCGACCAGCCAGGGGCCAATCGGCGTGCAGGTGTCGCGGTTTTTCACACGCAGGTTGGGGCGGTACCAGTTTTCAAGGTAATCGCGGATGGCGTAGTCGTTGGCCACGGTGTAGCCGGCGATGTACTCATACGCATCGGCTTTCTTCACATGGCGCGCCGTGCGGCCGATCACCACGGCCAGCTCGCACTCGTAGTGCATGTACTGCACATCCGCTGGTCGCTTGGTCAAGGCTTTGTGGCCAATCAACGAAGCCTCGCCCTTCATGAAAGCCAGCGGTTCTTCGGGCGCCTTGAAGGCGAGCTCCTTGGCGTGATCGGCATAGTTCAGGCCCAGCGCGATCACGGTGCGTGCCTGGGGCACAGGCGAGAGCGGCGGCAACCAGACGACTTCGTCAAACCCCACGCGACGGCCCTTGTGCGGGCCTTGGGTGATGAGCAACTGACCGTCAGCCTCCACAGCTTGCTGGATGGCGCCTGACCAGGCGATGCGAGCGTGTTTCATGCCTGACCTTTCACATGGGTGGTGACTGTGCTGAAACCGGAGGCAGAAATCTCCACCCGGTCACCCGCCTTGGCACGGGGGCGTGTGCCATCCGTCAGGCAGTCGGTACCGACCATCAACACGTCACCGGGCTGCAGCGTCATGAATTCACCCACATCGGCCAGCAGCCGGAGCATGGCGCGCATCAGATCCTGCAGGTCAACGGTCTGCACCAGCTCGCCATTGCGGCGCACCGCGATCTGCAGGGTCGCCCAGTTCTGCACTTTGCCGGGCGTGATCTGCTCGGGCAGCCCCAGAAAGCCGTCGCGACAGCGGAACTTGACCGGTGGGCGGTAATAGCTGGTGTGCGGCACGCTCCAGTCGTTCAGCAGCGCAGCACCCGCCACCTGACCGTCGTCACCGATCACCAGACCCAGCGAAGCGCCGATGTCCACTTCGCTCACGCCATCCTGCAGCAACAGGTCCTGCCCAGCGGGGCAGAAGGTGTTGGCGGTCTTGACGTAAAGCACGGACGCTTTGGGCGCGGCCTTGTGCGGGTCTTGCGTCATGCGCGCAGACCAGAGGTCCCATTCGCGGCGGAAATTGAGCAGGGTGCCGTACACCGTGCCCCGGGGCATCCACGGGTTCATCGTTCTTCTTCCTCGGCCAGTTCTTCCGGCGTTTCAATTTCAGGGGCTTCGAGCGCGATCACCTCGTCCAGCAAGGCATACAACTGGCCCAGCTTGGCCTTGCCCAGCTGCTGTTCCATCCAGCTGTAGTGCGCCTCGATGGTTTGCGACAGCGCCTGCACTTTGTCCAGGCCCAGCGCAGTGGCGCGCACCACGGTGCGGCGGGCGTCCTGCTGGCAGCGCTCGCGGGTGATCAGGCCGTCGCGCTCCATGCGCGAGAGCACGCCGGTCAGACTCGGGCCCAACAGATAAGCCTCACGCGCCACGCGGCCGGTTTCGGTGCCGGCCGGGTCATGGGCATGTTCGCCCAGCACCCGCAGCACACGCCATTGCTGGTCGGACAGGCCATGCTCACGCAGGCTGGGGCGCGTGTGGGCCATGACGGCTTCACGCGCCTGCAGCAACAGACGCGGCAGATTGCGGTGGACGAATGGGGTGGGTGCGCTCATTTATTTAACATGTTAAATGATTAAATGCCAAAAACAACTCAGGGCAAACCATTAAAGTGAAGCCATGGACACATTTTTTGATCGGCTGGGGCTTGCTGCCCCCATCCTGCAAGCCCCCATGGCGGGCGTGCAAAACCATCGGCTCGCAGCAGCCGTCTGCCTAAGTGGCGGTCTGGGCTCCCTGCCTGCCGCCATGTTGAGTCCGGATGCGCTTCAGGCCGAATTGACCGCGCTGCGGGCCCTGACGGACCGGCCATTCAACGTCAATTTCTTTTGCCACACAGCGCCCGCCCCTGACACGGCACGCGAAGCCCGCTGGCACGAGGCACTGGCCCCGTATTACGCGGAGCTGGGGCTCGATGCCACGGCCATTCTGAGTGGACCGGGCCGCGTGCCCTTCAACGCCGAAGCCGCCGATGTGCTGGAAGCCTTTCGTCCAGCCGTGGTCAGCTTTCACTTTGGTCTGCCCTCGCCTGACTTGCTGGCACGCGTGAAAAGCTGGGGCAGTCTGGTTTTGTCCTCGGCCACCACCGTTCAGGAGGCCTTGTGGTTGCAGGCGCATGGCGCCGACGCTGTGATCGCACAAGGCCTTGAAGCCGGGGGGCACCGGGGCATGTTCCTGAGCGATGACCTGAGCACCCAGATGGGCGCCCTGGCCCTGCTGCCGCAGGTGGTGCAAGCGGTGAAGTTGCCCGTGATCGCGGCGGGCGGCATTGCCGACGCTGCAGGCATTGCCGCCGCCAGGACCTTGGGGGCGGCTGGCGTACAAATGGGCACCGCCTATTTGTGCAGCGATGAAGCCACCACGAGCGTGCTGCACCGGGCGGCATTGCAGTCTGCCGCTGCACAACACACAGCATTGACCAATGTGTTCACCGGTCGCCCGGCGCGTGGCATCGTGAACCGGCTGATGCGCGAGCTGGGACCGATCAGTGCGGCTGCGCCCGCTTTTCCACTCGCCACAGCGGCCATCACGCCACTGCGCGCTGCGGCCGAAGCGAGGCAGTCGAGCGACTTCACGCCTTTGTGGGCCGGACAAAATGCCAGCCGCGTGCAGGCGAAGCCAGCCGCCCAAATCACGCAGAACGCGATACAGGCCTGGCACCAGGCCGCCAAAGAAAAAGCCGCTTGAAGCGGCTTTTCAGGGGGTGATCGGGAGATCAGTAGCTGCGGTTGTCGCGGTAGCCACCACCGTAACCGGTGCCGGGTTCTTTGGGCTTGGAGATGTTGACCACGATGGCACGGCCACCGACGGACATGCCGTTCAGGCCAGCGATGGCGGCTTGCGCCTCTTCACCGCTGGACATTTCGACAAAGCCGAAGCCCTTGGAACGGCCGCTGTCGCGGTCCATCATGACTTTGGCCGACACCACGCCACCGTAGGCAGAGAAGTTCTCGCGCAGGTTGCTGTCGTCGATGGAATAAGGCAAATTGCCCACGTAAATTTTGCTGCTCATGTCAGAGCCTTTCAGAGAGAGTGCGCTCGGGTTTACTTCTAAACACCGAAACGCAGGGAGAAGCGATTTCCAAAAGGAAACCGCAGAGATGGGGGAAACGGGGTGAACTTGTGAAACAGCCGGGGGATTCGACCCGCGGTGTGGCGCTGGGGAGGAAGATGAATTGTCTGCAGCGCCGCAGAACAATGGATTCGAGGTCAGTCGATGCATGGCGCAAGCCGACGAGGGCTTGCTTTCAGCAGTTGGAGCCGGACATCCAGATCAACCACTCAGAGCATTATATTTCTCAAAGAAATATTTGTCCATGAATTTATTCAAATCAGTTGTAAGCAAATGCCTTTAGCGTGTCCGGGTGTGCCGTCACAATCCATGGCCATGGCCAAAGACAAATCGATTTACACCTGCACCGAATGCGGCGGCACCAGCGCCCGCTGGATGGGCAAATGCCCCAGCTGCAACGCCTGGAACACCCTGATCGAAAGCGCGGCCGAAGCCGCCAGCAGCGGCAAAAACCGCCTGGGCTCGGCACAGTACCAGGCCCTGGCCCCGTCCAGCGAGGTGCTGCCCCTGTCGCAAATCGAAGCGGCCGACTTTGACCGCCACCCCACCGGGATCGACGAGCTCGACCGCGTGCTGGGCGGCGGCATGGTCGAGGGCGGCGTGGTGCTGATCGGCGGCGACCCGGGCATCGGCAAGTCGACCTTGCTGCTGCAGGCGGTGGACGCCTTGCAGCGCGGCGGCATGAACACGCTGTATGTGACGGGCGAAGAAAGCGGCGCGCAGGTGGCCATGCGCTCACGGCGCCTGGGCCTGCCCGACTCGCAGGTGCCGGTGCTGCCTGAGATCCAGCTTGAAAAGATCCTGCACACCCTGCAAACCCGCCAACCCCAGATTGCCATCATCGACTCGATCCAGACGGTGTATTCGGACCAATTGACCAGCGCCCCCGGCTCGGTAGCCCAGGTGCGCGAGTGCGCGGCGCACCTGACCCGCACCGCCAAAGCCACCGGCACCACCATCGTGCTGGTGGGCCATGTCACCAAAGAAGGCGCGCTGGCTGGCCCCCGCGTGCTGGAGCACATGGTGGACACGGTGCTGTACTTTGAAGGCGACACGCATTCCAACTTCCGCCTGATCCGAGCCATCAAGAACCGCTTTGGCGCCGTCAACGAGATCGGCGTTTTCGCCATGACCGAAAAAGGCCTCAAGGGCGTGAGCAATCCGAGCGCCATCTTTTTGAGCCAGCACAGCGAACCGGTGCCGGGCAGCTGCGTGATGGTCACACTCGAAGGCACGCGGCCCATGCTGGTCGAAATTCAGGCCCTGGTGGACTCGGGCGGCCCGAGCCCCCGACGCCTGTCGGTGGGCCTGGAGCGCGACCGCCTGGCGATGCTGCTGGCGGTGCTGCACCGCCACGCGGGCGTGGCCTGCATGGACCAGGACGTGTTTGTCAACGCGGTGGGCGGCGTGCACATCCGCGAGCCCGCGGCCGATTTGGCGGTGATGCTGGCCATCACCAGCAGCCTGCGCGGCAAGCCGCTGCCCAAAGGCTTCATCGCCTTTGGCGAGGTGGGCCTGGCGGGCGAAGTGCGCCCCGCGCCTCGCGGGCAGGAACGCCTGAAGGAAGCGGCCAAGCTGGGCTTCAAAACCGCCGTGGTGCCCAAGGCCAACATGCCCAAAAAGGGCGACAAGGCCTTTGAAGGCCTCACCGTCTACCCGGTCGAACGCATTGAAGAAGCCATGCAGGTGGTACGGGGGCTGGACTGAGGGAACACAAGGCACAATCTCGGCCCATGAACTTCAACAAAATTCTGGTTCCCGTCGCAGTCATCGTCATGACCATCGGCGCCTGGCGCGCCATGGGCTGGCCGGGCATCGCCCTGGCGGCTGGCGGTGTGGTGATGTGGGTTCTTTTGCACTTCACGCGGCTCATGACCATCCTCAAAAAAGCGGCCAACAGCCCGGTGGGCCATGTGGGCAGTGCCGTCATGCTCAACGCCAAGCTTAAAAAAGGCCAGACCTTGATGCATGTGATCGCCATGACACGTTCGCTGGGCGCCTTGCAAACGCCCAAGGACGAACAGCCCGAGGTCTTCACCTGGACCGATGCCGGGGACTCCAAAGTCACTTGTACCTTTGTGGGCGGCAAACTGAGCGAATGGACGCTGCAGCGCCCCAGCACCGACAGCGATGCCAGCGCAACGATCTGAACCGCCAAACAGCCTCACTGGCGCCCATACCAGCCCGTAAAATGGCTTTTTCCAAGTTGCACACCTTCCACTTTCAAGGACACTTCGATGAGCGTTGTCATCCCCTCCATGTCTGACCGTGACGGCAAAATCTGGATGGACGGCCAGATGGTCGATTGGCGCGATGCCAAGATCCATGTGCTGAGCCACACCTTGCACTACGGTTGCGGCGCCTTCGAAGGCGTGCGCGCTTACAAAACCGAGCAAGGCACGGCCATCTTCCGCCTGCAGGAGCACACCGACCGCCTGTTCAACAGCGCCAAGATCCTGCGCATGGCGATCCCCTTCACCAAAGAGCAGGTCAACGAAGCCCAGCGCGCCGTGGTGCGCGAGAACAACTTGGAAAGCGGTTACATCCGCCCGCTGACCTGGATCGGCGACAAGAAGCTGGGCGTCAGCCCCAAAGGCAACGACATCCACCTGATGGTCGCTGCCTGGACCTGGGGCGCCTACCTGGGCGAAGAAGGCATGAAGCGCGGCATCCGCGTGAAGACCAGCAGCTACACCCGCCACCACGTCAACATCACCATGACGCAGGCCAAAGCGGTGAGCAACTACACCAACTCGATCCTGGCCAACATGGAAGTGACTGACGAAGGTTACGACGAAGCCCTGTTGCTGGACACCTCGGGCTTTGTGTCTGAAGGCGCTGGCGAGAACATCTTCGTGGTCAAAGACGGTGTGATCTACACCCCCGATTTGTCGGCTGGCGCCCTGAACGGCATCACCCGCAACACGGTGTGCCACATCGCCAAGGACCTGGGCCTGGAGATCGTGCAAAAGCGCATCACACGCGACGAGGTGTACATCGCCGACGAAGCCTTCTTCACCGGCACCGCCGCCGAAGTCACGCCGATTCGCGAACTCGACCGCATCCAGTTGGGCGCAGGCAGCCGCGGCCCGGTCACCGAAAAAATCCAGAACGCGTTCTTTGACATCGTCAATGGCCGCAACCCCAAATATGCCCACTGGCTGACATTGGTTTAAGGAAAACACCATGAGCAAACCCGTTGAACTGCTGGCCGCCGACCTGAACCCCCAGGGCGGCGTTTTTTGCCCCAGCCCCAAAGCCGACATGAAACTCTGGAACAGCCACCCCAAGGTCTATCTGGATGTGGCCAAAACCGGCGAAGCCAAGTGCCCTTATTGCGGCACGGTCTACAAACTCAAGGCGGGTGAGGTGGTGGGTCACCACCACTGAGATCCACGGGCCCGGCAACGGGCCCGTCGTTTTTCAACCCTTGCAAACACCCATGAACACCTCCGCCAGCCGCCCCAGCCTCTGCATTGGCATCCTCACGCTCAATGAAGAAAAACGGATCGTCCAGTGCATCCGAAGCGCGCATTTTGCAGACCAGATTCTGGTCATCGACAGCGGCAGCCAGGATCAGACCCAGACCCTGGCCCGCCAAGCCGGTGCCGAGGTGCATGACTACCCTGACTGGCAGGGCTTTGCCGAACAACGCAACCGCATGCTCAGGCACTGCCGTGGCGACTTCATCTTCTTCCTGGATGCCGACGAGGAAATCACGCCCGCACTCGAAAAGGAAATTTTGCAGGCCATGCAGTCGCCTGACGATGTGATCTGGGAAGTGATGTGGGATCAGGTCGCTTATGGTCGGGCTCTGAGCCGCATGAAAACAACCGGCGGCGTACAACGCATGTTCCGCAGCGCCAGCATCGACCGTTTTGAAGGGGTGGTGCACGAAGGCGCCATCATGAAGACAGGCAAATTGCCCGTGCGCACCTTCAAGGCGCGACTTCTGCACCATTCACGCGAAACGATCTACGGCAGCATCCAGAAGCTGGCACAGTATTCACAACTGGGCGCTGCCAAACGCGCCCAGAAGGGCAAGAGGGGCGGCATCCTGCGCGGCTTCGCATCCGGCATGGCGAGCTTCATCCAACTCTACATTTTCAGGCGGGGCTTCCTGTGTGGTCCCGAAGGATTTCTCTACTGTCTGTTTGTGGCACTGGAGGCCTTCTTCCGCTACGCCATGCTGCGCTACGACCGTGACCATCTGGACAAGATCGTCAAGCGCTGAACACCATGCACATCCTGTTCGTCAACCGGGCCAGCATCCCCGTTTTTGCCTACGGCGGCACCGAGCGGGTGATCTGGGACCTGGGCCAGGCCCTGGTGGACATGGGTCACCGCGTCAGCTACCTGGTGCCTGAAGGCTCCACCTGCCCGTTTGGACAAGTGCTGCCGCTCGATGAACACAAAGACTGGGCCAGACAGATTCCAGACGACGTGGACCTGGTGCACTTCCAGTTCAACCCTGGAGTGGAGCTGGCGTTGGATCGCCCCTGGCTGATGACCCAGCATGGCAACTCGCAAGTGGGCGAAATGCTGCCGCTGAACACCGTGTTTGTTTCACGCAACCATGCGCAGCGTCACGGTTCAGCATCGCATGTCCTCAACGGGCTTGACTGGCGTGCCTACGGGGCTGTGGATCTGACGGTGACCAAAGATTCTTTCCACTTTCTGGGAAAGGCGGCATGGCGCGTCAAGAACGTCAAGGGCGCCATCGACACCTGCCTGCAAGCGCATGCCAAACTGATGGTGCTTGGCGGTCACCGACTGAACTTTCAGAGAGGGTTCCGCTACACCTGGTCACGCAGCATCCAGTTCGCCGGTATGGTCGGCGGACAAACCAAACTGGACTTGCTGCAAGGTTCACGGGGTCTGGTGTTCCCGGTCCGCTGGCACGAACCCTTTGGGTTGGCGGTGATTGAAAGTCTGTACTTCGGCTGCCCGGTTTTTGCCACCCCTTACGGGGCACTGCCTGAGCTGGTACCACCCGAATGCGGCGTGCTGTCCAACGAAGGTGCCGTCCTGGCGCAAGCCCTGACACAATCCTTTGACCGCCAAGCGTGCCACGACAGGGCGGTGTCACATTTCAGTGCCCAGCGCATGGCACAAGATTACCTGCACATCTACCTGAAGCTGATGCAAGGCGCCCAACTGAATGCCGTGCATCCTTGCATGACCGAGCCTGCATCGCCACTGCCATGGCACAAGCACCACGCATGACTCTGACTGGCGTTCTGCCCATGCTCGCATGGATATTGTTGGTGCTGAGCCCCACTCAGACCAAACTGGCAGGGCTGCTGTGGGTGATCTTGTGCTTCTGGGCGGTTGCACTCGCCCTTCGCCACCCACCCCAAGCATCAACGCCCACACGCCTGGCGGCGCTGAGGTGGCTTGCGGCCTGCTGCATCACGCTGGGCACCTGGTTCGTGATGTCGGTCTACTGGAACGAGCCGTGCTGCACACTCTCTGCCGATGTAGGCTCCGGTTTGCGTTTGTGGCTGGGTGCCCTTGCCGCCTATCTCTGGGCCAGGCATTGGGCACCTCTGCCTGAATGGAAAAATCGAATCAACCACGGGTTGGCACTGGCCTGCATTTCAAGCTTGCTCATCGCCATCGTGATGGACCGCGGGAATTTGCCTTCTTACCCCATTCCCTGGTCTGCGGCCGTGGCTATGGTGCTGTGCCTGTTGCTGCCCCAGGCACTGGACGCACCCCATGGTGCCTGGCAACGCAGAGGATGGCTTTTGTGTTGCGGATTGGGGCTTGCAGCCGTGTTTCTCAGCCAATCGAGAGGCTCCTACCTGGCGATTGGCTGGCTGATCTATGTGTGGGGGTCATCGTCACAAAGCTGGAACACCCGGATCACACCTGTCAGGATCGCCGCTGGCTGCGCCTTGGTGACCATCGTGATGGCGCTGACCTCGGCACTGCCGTCGGACCCTCTGCGCATTCGCGAAGGTTGGAACGACTGGAATGCTTCCAGACACGAAGAAAGCATGAACACCTCACTCGGTGCCCGATTGGCGCTTTATGAACTGGCATTGAAAACCATTGGCGAGTCACCATGGGTCGGAGTTGGTGCACGCGAACGTCTGCACCGAATTCACACCCTGGGCCAGGACTTGCCTCCACAGGAAGCCCGCAAACTCGCCCACGCTCGGGAACAAGGCCACGTCCACAACGCCTATCTGCACAGCGCCATGGATGGCGGCATGATCAGTCTGACGGGCTTTCTGATGTCGATTGGCGGCTTGCTTTATGCCGCTCAGGCTTGGAAAAAAACCAATCCCCTCGCTCGGCGTCAAATGTTGGGCGTCGCCTTTGTTCATGCCAGTGCATCATTGAGCAACGTCAACCTGGCACACAACTACTATGCAGTCATGCTGTCATTGTGTGTCACGCTCATCGTCATTCAATCTCAATCACAAGGACTGAGCGATTGCACGGTCAGTCTGCGTGAAAGCGCACAGTAAAACACGCCCCACCACCTTCGCGGTCTTCGCAGCGCACAGTGGCTCCATGCCGTTCGGCAATGGACTTGACGAGCGACAAGCCCAGCCCCACACCACCCACGCGCTCACTGGCACCAGGCAAGCGAAAGAACGGTTCAAAAATCCGCTCACGCCACTGCACAGGCACCCCTGGCCCTCGGTCACAGACCCGCAGCCGCACACCCGAAGCATCATGGCCAAGCGACAGCACCATCGCATCGAGCGCGCCATGGGCATCGCCGTAGCGTCGTGCGTTTTCCAGCAAATTGCGCACCATGCGCCGCAGCAGCTTGCCAACGCCCTGCACTTCCAGTGTGTGCATGCCTTCGGGCACATCGAGCACCGCGCCCACACGTGCGCACTCTTCGGCACACAGGCCCACCAGATCGACCGACTCCACGGTGCCCAGATCGGCCTCACGGGCATCGAGTCGACTGGCCAACAGGATTTCATCGATCAGCTGGTCCAGCTCGGCCATGTTGCGCAGGATTTCTTCACGGGTGCGCTGACGAATGACCGCATCAGCCGCAGCCACATCCATCAGCTCCAGCCCCATGCGGATGCGGGCCAGTGGCGAGCGCAATTCATGCGAGGCATTGGCCAGCAAGGACTTTTGCGACACCATCAGCCCCTCAATGCGCGCCGCCGCCGCATTGAAGCGTTGCGACAAATCCGCCACTTCGTCATTGCCCAGCACAGGCACACGAACAGACAAGTCCCCATCGCCCCAACGCTGAACGCCTTGTTGCAGCCCCTCAAGCCGTTTGGTCAGACGACGTACCACCGGATACAAAGCCAAGGCGGCCGCGACCCCCATCAGACCCAGCATCCAGACAAAACCATACGGTGGTCGTGCCCACCAAGGAGGCAGGTCACGCAAATGGGGTGGTCGGCCGCCCATGCGGTCCCCAGCGGGACGCTCACCCCTTCGCTCCAGGAACAAATGCACCTGCTGGCCATTGGCCAGCGGGACATCAATCTGCAAAGGCTGCCCTGGTTGCGGCCGCGCCGAAGTGCTGGCCAATACGTCGCCCTGCGCATTGCGAACGATCCATTCACGCATGGGTGGCGACGCTGTGTTGTGCTCCACAGAAACACGCCAGGCCCAACCCACCAGAGCCATGAGCACCGCCACGCCCAGCACCACGGCCAGCCAGATGCGCAGATAAAGATGACGAGACCAGACCTTCATCACTCAGTCCTGCTGACGCGCAAACACATACCCCACCCCCCGCACGGTCAGGATGCGCTGCGGGTTTTTGGGGTCGGCTTCGATGGCCGCACGGATGCGCCCCATGTGCACGTCGATCGAGCGATCAAACGCTTCCAGTTCGCGTCCCCGCACCACCTCCATGATCTGGTCACGCGTGAGCACACGCCCGGCACGCTCGGCCAGCGCCACCAGCAGGTCAAATTGGTACGAGGTCAGATCGCAATGCTGTCCTTTGACGCTCACGCGTCGGGCGTCGCGGTCAATCTCGAGCGAACCGAATTGCAAAGCATTGCTGTTGGGGCTGACACCCCCCGACTTGCGCCGCAAGATCGCACGGATGCGGGCCAGCAACTCACGCGGCTCGAACGGTTTGGGCAGGTAATCGTCTGCGCCCATTTCCAGCCCGATGATGCGGTCCATTGGATCGCCCTTGGCCGTCAACATCATCACGGGCACTTGGCCATGGGCTCCCGGCAAGGCCCGAATGCGCTGGCAGACCTGCAGGCCATCCATGTCGGGCAGCATCAGGTCCAGAATCACCAGATCCACCTCCTGGCTTTGCAGCTTGGTCAGGCCTGTTTGTGCATCAGGCGCGTGGGTGACGACAAAACCCGAGGCAGAGAGGTAGTCCGACACCATGCTGGCCAGGCGCTGGTCGTCTTCGATCATCAACAATTGCATCAGCACATCATCTCCCGTTCAAAGCGCCTGCCGGTAACGCCGGGGTAAAGTTCGGTAAACACTGACTCAGCTTCGTGGCTTCACCCGCGCCGCCAGCGCCACCAGCAGCAACACGGGCGCCCCCAGCCAGGCGGTGGCATGGAAGAAAGCACTGTAGCCGTAGGCGTTGACAAAGTCGCCAGAGAACCCGGCAATGAATTTGGGCAGGAGCAACATCATCGAACTCAGCAACGCGTATTGCGTGGCCGAGTAACTGATGTTGGTCAGCGACGACAGGTACGCGATGAAGGCCGCCGACGCGATGCCGCTGGCCAGGTTGTCGGCCGAGATGACAAAGATCAGCGACGTCACATCGTGCCCCACCCCACTGAGCCAGGCAAACAACAAGTTGCTGGCAGCGCTCAACACCGCACCCAGCATCAGCACGCGCATCACGCCAAAGCGCCCAGACAGCACCCCGCCTACAAACGCCCCCACCAGCGTCATGACCACGCCATAGACCTTGGTGACTGCGGCCACCTCGTCCTTGGTGTACCCCATGTCCACATAAAACGGATTGGCCATGATGCCCATGACCACATCGCTGATGCGGTAGACCGCGATCAGCGCCAGCACCAACACCGCCTGCCAGCGGTAACGGCGCCAGAAATCGGCAAACGGGTCGATCAGCGCGCCCTGCAGCCATTCGCCCAGGTTGCGCGCTCGCGGCACAGGCACGGCCTGCGGCTCGGCACTGGCCAGCACCGTGACCACGCCCAGCAACATGCTCAGTGCCATCGCCAGGTAAGCCGTTTGCCAGGCGGCATGGGCATAGCCCACCGCGTCTGCGCCCTGGGCTCGGGCCGCAATCCACAGCACCCCGGCGCCGGCCCAGATCATCGCCAGCCGATAGCCGGTCTGGTAGCTCGCGGCCAGAGCCGCCTGGGCATCCGTTTCAGACGATTCGATGCGGTAAGCATCGAGCGCAATGTCCTGCGTGGCCGAGGCGAAAGCGACCACCAGCGCACAACCCACCAGGGGGCCAAGCACCTGTGCAGGGTCATTGAAGGCCATGCCCGCCAGGCCAACCATGATCATGAATTGCGACAGCAACAACCAGCTGCGCCGGCGTCCCAGGCTGCGCGTGAGCCAGGGAATGGGCATCCGGTCCACCAGCGGCGCCCAAACCCACTTGAAGCCGTAGGCCAGCCCCACCCAGCTGAGGTAGCCGATGGTGCTGCGGTCAATGCCCGCTTCGCGCAGCCGAAAACTCAGCGTGCCCAGCACCAGCAAGAGCGGCAGCCCGGCAGAAAACCCCAGCATCAGCATGCGCAAACTGGCGGGTTGCAGGTAAAAAGCCAGTGCCTCGCGCCAGCTGCGTTGTGGGCTCGCGGTGGAATGGTTCGCTTCGGTCATGGGCTTGATTATCGGGGGCCGCCAACCACCCGGTTCATGGCTATCATTGCCCACCATGTGCTGGCTTTGCGATTTCAAAAACCCCTCCTCCGACGCGCCTGAAACCACACACCGTTGGCAGGCCCGGCGCGGCTTTCTGCTGGCAGCGGGTGCGGTCGTCGCCACCGGCGCTGCGGCCCAGGTCGATGTCGGTGCGGCTTCCGGCATGCGCAAGCTCGTGCCTGCCGAATCCCTGGAAAACGACGCACGACAGCAATACAACCAGGTGCTGGCCGATGCGCGCGCCAAAAATGCGCTGGCCCCGGACGGGCATCCTCAGCTGCTTCGACTGCATGCCATTGCCAAACGGCTGATCCCGCACACCCTGGCCTGGAATCCGCGCGCCCGCGACTGGCGCTGGCAGGTCAACCTGATTGGCAGCAAGCAACTCAATGCCTGGTGCATGCCCGGCGGCAAGATCGCGTTTTACACCGGCATCCTGGACCAACTCCAGCTGGACGACGACGAGGTGGCGATGATCATGGGCCATGAAATGGCCCACGCGCTGCGCGAACATGCACGCGAGCGGGCCAGCAAGAACATGGCGACGGAGGGCCTCTCACGCATTGGTGGTGCTGTGGCGGCCAGCGTGTTTGGCATCGACCCGCGGGTGACCGATCTGATCGCTCGCGGTGGCGCCAACCTGCTGACACTGAAGTTCAGCCGCGACGATGAAACCGAAGCCGATCTGGTGGGACTGGAAATCGCTGCCCGGGCAGGCTACCGCCCAGAAGCCAGCGTGGCACTCTGGAAAAAAATGCTCGCAGCCAATGGCAATGGCGGCGCCCAATGGCTGTCGACCCACCCCAGCGGGAGCAACCGCATCCACGAGCTCGAAGCCAACTTGCCCAAGGTGCAGCACCTGTACGAACAGGCCCGTCACAGCCAGAACTGATTGCCCCGGCATAGGCGCCCGCATGTAGGAGCGGCGCCCTCGCCGCGATTCCTCGCTACAGCCTTGACTCAGGTCCCACCCACATAAGGGTTGCTTTTGCGCTCACGGCCGAAAGTGCTTTCAGGCCCGTGCCCCGGAATGAACACCGTGTCATCGCCCATGGGCCACAGGCGCTGCACGATGGCGTTGATCAGATCGTCGTGATTGCCCATCGGGAAATCGGTTCGCCCGATGCTGCCGGCAAACAGCACATCCCCCACAAAGGCGCGCTTGATTTCAGGCGAATAAAACACCACATGGCCTGGCGTGTGCCCCGGGCAATGGCGCACCTGCAAAGTGTGGCCACCCAGCGTGACGGTGTCACCGTCCTGCAGCCAGCGGGTGGGCGTGAACGCCTTGGCCGGGGGAAAGCCATAACCCTGCGCTGACGCCTCCAGACGGTCAATCCAGAACTGGTCGCCCGGGTGCGGCCCGATGATCGGCAAACCCAGGCGCTCGGCCAGCTCGGCCGTGCCTGCGGCGTGGTCCACATGGGCATGGGTGATCCAGATCTGCTCCAGCTTCAAGCCAAGTTTGCCCACGGCACCCAGCAAAACATCCAGATCGCCCCCCGGGTCAATCACTGCGGCTTGCAGGGTCTGGTCATCCCAGACCAGGGAGCAGTTTTGCTGGAAGGGGGTGACGGGGATGGTGAGGTACTTGAGCATGGGCTCGATGGTAATGGATCGACTTTGAAAACATCGGGTAAGCCCTAGTTTCAAGTAGTTTCCCTTGGAAACAAAATACTTTCCACCAGAAATCAATAAGGAGCTTCAGGAATGAACCGTTACCTCTTGTCCAGTGTGGCTGCTGGATCCATGGCCATGATCCTCAGCGGTTGCGGCGGCAGCAGCCTCACGCAACTGTCAGCAGCACAACCTGCGACCTTTTCGGGTGATTGCGCCACACTCGCCAGCTCCATCACGGGCCTGACGGGAACCGTTGTCACAGGCGCCTCGACGGTCGCTGCCGGAACGCTGGTGTCCAACATCAGCATGCCTGAGCACTGCCTGGTCACAGGCAAGATGAATGAACGGGTCAGCAGCGTGGACGGTGCGACTTACTACATCGGCTTTCAGATGCGTCTGCCCAAAAGCTGGAACGGTCGGTTTTTCTATCAGGCCAACGGCGGCACGGACGGTGCCGTTTCCAACGCGGTTGGCGCACTGGGTGGTGGCGCCGTCACCTCGGCGCTGTCCAAAGGTTTTGCTGTCCTGAGCTCGGATGCCGGACACCAGTCACAGACCACGCCCTTCTTCGGCCTGGACCCCCAAGCCCGCATCGACTATGGGTACAACGCGGTCGGACAACTGACCCCCATGGCCAAGGACCTGATCAAGAAGGTCTACGGCAAAGCGCCCGACCGCTCGTACCTGGGTGGCTGCTCCAACGGTGGCCGCCATGCCCTGGTGGCCGCCACGCGTTACGGTGACATGTACGACGGCATCCTCGCAGGTGCCCCTGGCTACAACCTGCCCAAGGCCGCCGTGGCCCAATTGTGGGGTGTGCAGCAGTACGCCACGGTGGCAACAGCCACCAAAGCCACCGACACGACAGCATCAGGCACAGTGGTCACCTTGCCGCAACCCTTGCCGGATGTTTCCACGGCCTTCACCCCGACTGAGCGCAGCATGATCGGCTCGAAAATCGTTGCCAAATGCGATGCGCTGGATGGCGTGACGGACAACTGGGTCGGCGATGTGGCCGCCTGCCAGCAGACCTTCAATGTCAGCACGGACATTCCGACTTGTACAGGCGCACGGGATGGTTCTTGCCTCACCACGGCACAAAAAACCGTGCTGGCCAATGTGCACAGCGGTGCCAAGAACACGGCCGGTACGGCCTTGTATGCCAGCTTTCCTTTTGACGCAGGCATTGCCGCGTCTGGTTGGGCATCCTGGAAGTTCAGCAACTCGACAGGTGTGGGCCGTGACCCGGGTGCGACCGCGTTCATCTTCATGACGCCACCCAAAACCACCGACACAGCCAACTTCCTGGGTCTGCCGTTCGCCATGGGCTTCAACTTTGACGTTGATGCACCCAAGATTTTTGCCACCAGCGGCATCTACACAGAATCGGCCATGTCTTTCATGACCCCCAAGGACTCCAGCAATCTGAGCACCCTGCGCCAGCGCGGCGGCAAACTCATGATCTACCACGGCACATCCGATCCCGTGTTTTCGTTCAATGACACCGTCAGCTGGATGGACAAGGTCAAATCCGACTTCAATGACAGCGCTGCATGGACAAAGCTGTACGCAGTTCCCGGAATGGGCCACTGCTCAGGCGGGCCGGCTGCAGATCAGTTTGACATGATCGAACCCTTGGTCAACTGGGTTGAGAATGGGACTGCCCCTGCTGCCGTGCAGGCAAAAGCACGAGGCACAGGCACCAGCACCATCGCTGCGCTGATCAATGCAGAAGTTCCTGCCGCCTGGGCTGCCAGCCGCACGCGTCCACTGTGCCCTTACCCTCAGGTTGCCCGCTACAACGGCACAGGGGATATCGAAAGCGCCAGCAACTTCAGCTGCAAATAAGCACCCGACTGTGCTGACCTCCAAGCCCGACGAAGGTCGGGCTTTTTTTTCGTTTGAGCATGCAAGAATACCCACCATGCTTCCCAAGTTAACCACCGAGCCCCCCTGCGAAAGCATTGACAGCAGCTTCCTGCGAAGCCTGCTGGGCTACAACACGCGCCGTGCGACCTTGAAGATTTTTGACATCTTCGATGCGCGAACACAGCCCTATGGATTGAAACCCGTCGAGTTTTCCGTGCTCAACCTGATCGGCCGCAACCCCAACATATCGCACGGCCAGTTGTGTGCAGAATTGGCATTGCTCCCACCCAACCTGACCAAGATCCTGCAAAAACTCTCGAAGAAACACCTGATCCAACGCTTGCGGCCCGAGTCAGACAAGCGAGCGGTCTACCTGAAGCTGACTGAAACAGGTCTGCAACAGCTCAAGGAACTGGAAGGCGTCATCACCCAGCTGGAAAGAGATGCTGCATCCAATTTGAGTGACCAGCAGCTGTCCCAACTGATCGGTTTGCTGCAAAAAATTTACAGCCCCCACTGAATCAAACCTCAGTGCTTGGAGGAAGTCGGCTCGATGGTCATGCGCCGCGAGCGAATGACCAATCCAAGCAAAGCGAGCAATGAAAAGAATGCGCTGGCATAGAAGGTGACTGGTGCGCCGTGTCGGTCCCACAGCCAGCCTGCAAAACCGCTGGCCACCAGCATCGCGATGCCGCTGAGCAGGTTGAAGACGCCAAACGCGGTCCCACGAAGGTCGGCCGGCGCGGTAGCCGCCACCATGGTCGCCAGCAGGCCTTGGCTCATGCCCATGTGGACGCCCCACAGGCCAACGCCAACCAGCGTGGTGTGCCAGTCGTGTCCACTGGCCAGCACGCCATCCGCAGCCATCAGAACAAGCAAACTCAGCGCGAGCAATCGGGTGTGGCTCATGCGGTCCGAGAGCCAGCCAAAGGGATAGGCTGCGGCGGCATAGACCATGTTCATGGCCACCATCACCAGTGGCACCAGCGCCATGGGCACCCCCGATTGCTGCGCGCGAAGAACCAGAAATGCCTCACTGAACCGGGCCAGCGTGAACACCCCACCGATGACCACCACCCACCAATAAGCAGTCCCGAGGCGACGCAGATTTTTCCGTTCGATGGGGTTCTTTCGCTTCTCGTCCGTGTGCCGTACAGGCTCCTGAATCCCGAAGAGCAACAAGGCCACCGCAAGCAAGCCAGGAATGACGGCGACCCAGAAAACGGCGCGAAAGTCATTGCTCCAAAGCAGCATCAGGCCGACACCCAGCAGCGGCCCGACAAAAGCGCCGACCGTGTCCAACGACTGGCGCAAACCAAAAGCGGCGCCACGCACTTCGGGCGGCGCAATGTCAGCCACCAAGGCGTCACGCGGCGCTCCACGAATGCCCTTGCCCATGCGGTCCACGAGTCTGGCCAACACCACCAGCCCTGCGCCCGAGGCCATGGCAAACAAGGGTTTGGTCAAGGCGCCAAGTGCATAGCCGAACAGGGCCAGGCCTTTGCGTTTGCCCCAATAGTCACTCAGCGCCCCTGAAAAAACCTTGACGATCAAGGCCGTGGCCTCTGCCAGACCCTCAATGACGCCCACGGCAAAAACGCTCACACCCAAGGTGCCCACCAGGAACATGGGCAGCAAGCTGTGGATCATCTCCGAAGAGATGTCCATGAGCATGCTCACAAAGCCCAGCACCCAGATGCCCGGAGGGATTTTGGCACGCGCCAATGTCGAATCAGGCTGCATCATGGTCCCAGCCACAGAATGAATGAGGCGTGAGCAAAGACATGCCGAAGAACTCCAGAAAATTCAGTTCAGATCGAGAAGTCGTAGCCGATGGTGATCGGCGCGTGGTCCGAAAATTTTTCGCCCTTGTAGATGTGCTCGGTGCGGGCCTTCTCGGCCACGGCGGGCGTGGCCAGGTGGTAGTCCAGACGCCAGCCCACGTTCTTGGCATAAGCCTGGCCGCGGTTGCTCCACCAGGTGTAGCAAGCGTCGGTGGTGTCGGGCTGCAGGCGGCGGTACACGTCCACCACACCGCCTTCGGTGGTCAGCTGGGTCATCCAGGCACGCTCTTCGGGCAGGAAGCCGCTGTTCTTGAGGTTGCCTTTCCAGTTCTTGAGGTCGGCTTCCTTGTGCGCGATGTTGACGTCGCTGCAGACGATGAAATCGCGCTCGGCCTTGAGGGCCATCAGGTGCGGGTACATCTTGTCCAGAAAGCGGAACTTGGCCTCTTGCCGTTCGGGGCCAGACGAGCCACTGGGAAAGTACACGCTGATGATGGACAGCTTGCGGCCGGGCGTGTCAAAGCGTGTTTCCACATAGCGCCCTTCGGCGTCGAACTCGCCGCCGTCAAAGCCGACCACCACGTCGCTGGGCTCGTGGCGGGTGTAAACACCCACGCCCGAGTAACCCTTTTTCTCGGCAAACTGGAAGTGGCCCTTGAGCCCGGCCAACTCTTCAAACTTGCCCGCCACGTCAGGCGCCTGGGCTTTGACCTCCTGCACGCAAATACAATCGGGTTTCTCTTGCGCCAGCCAGGCTTCGACCCCTTTGGTCGTGGCCGAACGGATGCCGTTGAGGTTGAGGCTGGTGAGTTTGAACAAGGATTTCCCCATGGTGACAGGACAGGCAAGCGGCGCCGACACACAGGCGCTCGCTCAGGAATTTGTGCAGTTTGCGGTCGACTCGGGCGTACTGCGCTTTGGCGAATTCAAGACCAAAGCCGGGCGCATGAGCCCTTACTTCTTCAACGCCGGCCTGTTTGACGATGGCGCCAAGCTGGGCCGACTGGCGCAATTCTATGCAAAAGCCCTGCTGGCCAGCGGCATCGAATTCGACATGATCTTTGGCCCCGCCTACAAAGGCATCCCGCTGGGCGCGGCCGTGGCCATCGAGCTGGCCCGCCTGGGCAAGAACGTGCCCTTTGCCTACAACCGCAAGGAAGCCAAAGACCACGGCGAAGGCGGCTCGCTGGTGGGTGCGCCGCTCCAAGGCCGCGTGCTGATCGTGGACGACGTGATGAGCGCCGGCACCGCTGCCCGCGAATCCATCGAACTCATCAAAGCCGCCGGGGCCACGCCCCACGCGATCGCGATTGCACTCGACCGCCAGGAAATGGCGACCGAAAAGCAAGCCGACGGCACGGTCAAAGACGTGCCCCACAGCGCCGTGCAATACGTTCGCAACACCCTGGGCATGGGCGTGTGCTGCATCGCCCAGCTGTCCGACCTGCTGGCCTACCTGTCGGCGCAAAGCGGCAACGAGCTGGGACAACACCTGCCCAAAGTGCAGGCCTATCGGGACCGGTACGGGGTGTAACTGGCCCTGTAGGAGTCGCGCCCTCGCGGCGATTTTGGGCTCTGCAAAGCCTTGTGAAGCGTAAAAAAACCGTTTGCGCTTCACATTTGAAGCGCAAACGGCCGAAGAGGGCAGCAGGTCTTGGGTCAGCCCAGTTTCTTCATCAGCAGCGCATTGACCTGCGACGGGTTGGCCTTGCCCTTGCTGGCCTTCATGATCGGACCGACCAAGCCGTTCAGGGCCTTGGCGTTGCCCGTCTTGAACTCTTCCACGTTCTTGGGGTTGGCGGCCAGCACCTCGTCGATGATTTTTTCCAGCTCGCCGGTGTCGTTCATCTGCTTGAGGCCCTTGGCTTCGATGATGGCGTCCACTTCGCCTTCGCCGTTCCACAGACCTTCAAACACCTGACGCGCCGCGTTGTTGCTGATGGTGTTGTCGCTGATGCGGCCGATCAGGGCGGCCAGTTGTGCGGCGCTCACCGGGGCTTGTTCGATGCTCATCTCGCCTGCGTTCAGGCGGCGTGATACTTCGCCCATGATCCAGTTGCTGGCCAGCTTGGGTTGGCCACAGGCTCGTGCCGTGGCTTCAAAGTAAGCGGCCATGGCCTTGCTCTGGGTGAGCGTGGTGGCGTCGTATTCGGGCAGGGCGTAGTCCTTGACGAAGCGCTCGGCCATCACGCGGGGCAGCTCGGTCATTTCGTTTTTGACGCGCTCGACCCAGTCGCGGCCAATCACCAGCGGCGGCAGGTCGGGATCGGGGAAGTAGCGGTAGTCGGCCGAGTCTTCCTTGGTGCGCATGGCGCGGGTCTCGCCGGTGTCGGGGTTGAAGAGCACCGTGGCCTGCTGGATCTTGTGGCCGTCTTCGATCTGGTCGATCTGCCAGCGCACTTCGTAGTCGATGGCTTGCTGCATGAACTTGAACGAGTTCAGGTTCTTGATCTCGCGACGGGTGCCCAGTGGCTGGCCGGGTTTGCGCACCGAGACGTTGGCGTCGCAACGGAACGAGCCCTCTTGCATGTTGCCGTCGCAGATGCCGATCCAGGTCACGATCTTGTGCAGCTCTTTGGCGTAGGCCACGGCCTCTTCGCTGGAGCGGATGTCGGGCTGGGTCACGATTTCCAGCAGCGGCGTGCCTGCGCGGTTCAGGTCAATGCCCGACTGGCCAATGAAGTCTTCGTGCAGCGATTTGCCCGCGTCTTCTTCGAGGTGGGCGCGCTCCAGGCGCACCGTTTTGTGCACGGTTTCCTTGCCTTCTTCGAGGAAGAACGACACCTCACCGCCCTGCACCACCGGGATCTCGAACTGGCTGATCTGGTAGCCCTTGGGCAGGTCGGGGTAAAAGTAGTTCTTGCGCGCAAAAATGCTGCGCTCGGCCACATGGGCGTTGACGGCCAGGCCGAACTCGATGGCGCGTTCGACGGCGCCTTTGTTCATCACAGGCAGCGTGCCTGGCAGGGCCATGTCGAGTGCGCAGGCCTGCGTATTGGGCTCAGCGCCAAAGGCGACGCTGGCGCGGCTGAAGATCTTGCTGTGGGTGGACAGCTGGGCGTGGGTTTCAAAGCCGATGACGACTTCGTAGCCTTGGACAAGTTTGCTCATGGTGTTCAGACTCCTGCCGGTTTTTGCAGGTGGAAATCGGTGGCTTGCTGGAGGCGGTGCGCCACGTTCAGCAGCTGGGCTTCCTTGAAGTAGTTGCCGATCAGCTGCAGGCCCACGGGCATGTTGTGCGCGCCAAAGCCTGCGGGCACGCTCATGCCGGGCAGGCCCGCCAGCGAGGCGGGCAGCGTGAAGATGTCGGCCAGGTAATCGGCCACCGGGTCGTTGGCGTTCTCGCCCAGCTTCCAGGCCACAGACGGGGCCACAGGGCCAGCGATCACATCGCAGTCCTTGAAGGCGTTCTGGAAGTCGTCGGCGATCATGCGGCGGATTTTTTGCGCCTGCAGGTAGTAGGCGTCGTAATAGCCGTGGCTCAGCACATAGGTGCCGGTCATGATGCGGCGCTTGACCTCGCTGCCAAAGCCTTCGGCGCGCGACTTCTTGTACATGCTCTCCAGGTCGGTGTAGTCCTTGGCGCGGTGGCCGAACTTCACGCCGTCAAAGCGGCTCAGGTTGGAGCTGGCTTCGGCCGGGGCAATGATGTAGTACACCGGGATCGACAGCTCGGTGCGGGGCAGGCTGATGGGCACCAACGTGGCGCCTTGCTTGGCCAGTTCAACCAAAGCGCTATCGACGGCGGCGCGCACATCGGCGGCCAGGCCTTCGCCAAAGAACTCATTGGGGATGCCGATGCGCAAGCCCTTCAGATCCGCGCCCAGCGAAGCGGTGAAGTCTTCGGCCGGCACGTCCAGCGAGGTGGAGTCGCGGTCAGGATCGGGACCGCACATGGCGCTCAGCAGCAACGCGCAGTCTTCGGCAGTGCGGGCCATGGGGCCACCCTGATCCAGGCTGGAGGCGTAGGCGATCATGCCGTAGCGGCTGGCACGGCCATAGGTCGGCTTGATGCCGGTGATGCCGCAAAAGCTGGCGGGCTGACGGATCGAGCCGCCGGTGTCGGTGCCGGTGGCGGCGGGCACCACACGCGCTGCAATCGCCGCAGCACTGCCACCCGAGGAGCCACCGGGCACACGGCTCGTGTCCCAGGGGTTCTTCACCACGCCATAGGCCGAGTTTTCGTTGGCCGAGCCCATGGCAAATTCGTCGCAACTGAGCTTGCCCACCGTGACCATGCCGGCCTCGGCCAGACGGCGCACCAGCGTGGCGTCGAACGGCGAACGGTAGCCTTCGAGCATCTTCGAACCGGCGGTGGTCGGAAAATCTTTGGTGACAAAGATGTCCTTGTGGCCCAGTGGCACGCCTTCGAGGGCACCGGCCTGGCCAGTGGCGATGCGCGCATCAGAAGCCTTGGCCTGCGCCAACGTGGCCTCGGGGTTCACGGCCAGGAAGCTGCCGCTTGTGTCAGCCTGGGCACGGGCCACAAAATGTTGCGCCACTTCGGTGGCCGAGAAACTTTTGGCCTTCAGGCCCTGGGCCAATTCGGCCACGGTCAAGTCATGCAATGTCGTCATCACGGTCTCACTCGATCACCTTGGGCACCAGGAACAGGCCACGCTCGACGGCCGGGGCGCTGCGCTGGTTGGCCTCACGGTTGTTGGGCTCACTCACCACGTCTTCGCGCAGGCGCAAAGCGATGTCCTGGATGGCCGCCACGGGGTGCGCCAGCGGCTGCACGCCCGAGGTGTCCACGGCCTGCATGGCTTCGACAATGCCAAAAAAGCCGTTGATTTGAGCGAGCATGCGCTCACTTTCTTCGGGTTTCAGTTCCAGACGGGCCAGGTTGGCGATCCGGTCAATATCCTGCGAGGTCAGGGACATGGGTTCAAAAGGGTTGTTGGCGACAAATATTTACCCCGCTGTGCAGGCGGCCAAGCCGCCTCGGACAGGGGTGATCGGGTATTATCCAGTGTTTGCTTCAGGCGCCTGCAAGCAACACCGCAAGGCCATTGCAAACCGCTGATTTTTGATCGCTGCGCTCAGTCCTCACCGCCCGTTGTCTGGCCATGGGACTGGCCCCCAAAGGATTCCCGCATGTTTTCCTCATTCCGTCGTTATTTTTCGAGTGACCTGGCCATTGACCTGGGCACCGCCAACACCCTGATTTTTGTGCGCGACAAGGGCATCGTGCTGGACGAGCCTTCGGTGGTCGCCATTCGCCACGAAGGCGGCCCTCAAGGCAAAAAGACTTTGCAGGCCGTGGGCCACGAGGCCAAGGCCATGCTGGGCAAGGTGCCCGGCAACATCGAAGCCATCCGCCCCATGAAGGACGGCGTGATCGCCGACTTCACGGTCACCGAGCAGATGCTCAAGCAGTTCATCCGCATGGTGCACCCCCGCAGCACCTTCCGCCCCAGCCCCCGCATCATCATTTGCGTGCCCTGCGGCTCCACCCAGGTCGAGCGCCGTGCGATCCGCGAATCCGCTCTTGGAGCGGGCGCGTCCGAGGTCTACCTGATCGAGGAACCCATGGCCGCAGCCATTGGCGCAGGCCTGCCCGTGTCCGAAGCTTCGGGCTCCATGGTGGTGGACATCGGCGGCGGCACCACCGAAGTGGGCGTGATCTCACTGGGCGGCATGGTCTACAAGGGCAGTGTGCGCGTGGGCGGTGACAAGTTCGACGAAGCCATCATCAATTACATCCGCCGCAACTACGGCATGTTGATCGGCGAACCCACGGCCGAGTCCATCAAGAAGAACATCGGCTCGGCCTTCCCCGGCTCCGAAGTCAAGGAGATGGAAGTCAAGGGCCGCAACCTGTCCGAAGGCGTGCCCCGCAGCTTCACCATCAGCTCCAACGAAATTCTGGAAGCGCTGACCGACCCGCTCAACAACATCGTGTCGGCCGTCAAGACCGCGCTGGAGCAAACGCCCCCCGAGCTGGGTGCCGACATTGCCGAGCGCGGCATGATGCTGACCGGCGGTGGCGCCCTGCTGCGCGATCTGGACCGCCTGCTGTCCGAAGAAACCGGTCTGCCCGTGCTGGTCGCCGAAGACCCGCTGACCTGCGTGGCCCGCGGCTGTGGCATGGCGCTGGAGCGCATGGACCAGCTGGGCAGCATCTTCACCAGCGAGTAAAACCGCCCTTTCAGGATGCCCGCAGCGGGCATCCTTTGCAGCCTCCCACAGACCTTCGCAACAGGCGCACGCTTCATGGCCTTGGACACCCTGGACCACAGTCCGCCCCCCATCTTCAGGCAAGGCTTGTCCAGCTTGTCCAAGTTGGTATTGCTGGGTTTGCTGGCCATCTTGCTGATGTCTGTCGATAAACGGCTGAACATCTCTCAACCCATCCGCTCCACCGTCAGCGTCCTGCTGACGCCGCTGGAGTGGCTGTCGCTGCAGCCGGGACGCGCCATCACCGCCATGGGCGCGTATTTCAGCCGCGTGGACGAGGCGCGCGATGCTGCGCTTCAGTACCAGACCCGCACCATCGGCCAGGCCCAGCGCCTGCAACAGGTGGAGCAACTGATGCAGGAAAACGCCCACCTGCGGCAACTGATGGACTTGCGCAGCCAGACCGCCAGCCCGGCCAAGGCCGTGGAGGTGCTGTACGAAACGGCCGATCCCTACACCCAGCACATCGTGATCGACAAAGGCCAGCTCTCCGGCATCGCCAGCGGCTCGGCCGTGATGGATGTCGCAGGCGTGGTGGGCCAGGTCACGCGGGTGTATCCGCTCGTGAGCGAAGTCACCGTGCTGACCGACCGCGACCAGAGCATCCCGGTGATGAACGCACGCACAGGCCAGCGCTACATCGCCTTTGGTGATCCGGTCACCCTGGGCGGCTCACTGGAACTGCGCTTCGTACCAGCCAGCGCAGACGTGCAGCAAGGCGATTTGCTGACCACCAGCGGCATTGACGGCATTTACCCGGCGGGCTTGCATGTGGGCCGTGTGCAGCGGATTGACCGCCGCATCGATACCGCATTCGCCAAGGTGTATGCCACACCCATGGCCAGCGCACGCGGCAGGCATTTGCTGATCCTGCCCCCGGCCAAAGACGTGCCCTCCAAACCGCCAGCCGAAGACAACACCCCGCGCAAGAGAACCTCCAAGGCACAGACCAGCGCGCCACAAGCGGCCGCATCGGCATCCGCAGCAGGAGCCAAGCCATGATCATGCCCGCAGGCAAACCGCTGCTGCTGCCCGCCAACCCGAAGTTCATCGCAGCCAGTCTGGTGCTGGCACTCTTCACCAACATGCTGCTGGGCCTCACAGGCCAGGCCTGGCTGCCCGATGTGCTGGCCGTGGTGCTGGTGTTCTGGACCGTTTACCAGCCGCGCCGCGTGGGCATGGTCATCGCCTTCCTGTTGGGACTGGTACTCGATGTCCACGAGTCCGCGCTGCTGGGGCAAAACGCGCTGTCGTATGTGTGTATCAGCTACATGGCCATCTTCATCCACCGACGCATTCAGTGGTTCCCCTTGCGCGAACAGACCTTGCAGGTGCTGCCCCTGTTCGTGATGGCGGCCTTGCTGGAGTGGACCACCCGCTTGGTCGTGCAGGGCGCCTGGCCGCATTGGAGCCAGTTGCTTGCACCTTTGCTGCAGACAGCGCTGTGGCCCTTGCTGGGTGCTGTGCTGCTGGCCCCCCAACGCCGCCCGTTTGAACGCGACAACATCCGTCCGCTCTGACCATGTCGTTGAGCATCCCCTCTCTCGCCGAACTGCGTGACAGCCAGGCCGAAATTCACCGTTTCCAGACGCGGGTGCTGACCATTCAGCTGGTGGTGCTGGTGTGTTTTGTGCTGTTGCTGAGTCGACTCTTTTACCTGCAAGTCATTCGTCACGACGATCTGCTGGAGCAAGCTGAGGACAACCGCACCGCCATCTTGCCCACGGTGCCTCCACGCGGCACCATCCTGGACCGCAATGGTGTGGTGCTGGCCAGCAACTACTCGGCCTACACGCTGGAAATCACCCCGGCCAAGGTGCAGGACCTCGAATCCACCATCGACGAGCTGGCCGAGCTGGTGGACATCCAGCCCAGAGACCGCAAGCGCTTCAAGCGGCTGCGCGAAGAATCCAAGAGTTTTGACTCTCTGCCGATCCGCACCCGTCTGAGCGACGAAGAGGTGGCCCGGTTCTCGGCGCAGCATTACCGTTTTCCTGGCGTGGACATCAAGGCCCGCCTGTTTCGCCAATACCCTTATGGTGAGCTGGCCAGCCATGTGATCGGGTACATCGGTCGCATCAATGCCAAGGACAAGGAGCGCATCGAGGAGGACGACGAAGATGGCAACTACCGGGGCACCGAGTACATCGGCAAACTCGGCGTCGAGCAAAAGTACGAGCGCGAGCTGCATGGCATCACGGGCGTGCAGGAAGTCGAAACCTCTGCAGGCGGTCGGGCCATTCGGCGTCTGTCCAGTCGCCCGGCCATCCCGGGGCATAACATCGTGCTGTCGATCGACATCCAGCTGCAAAAGCTGATCGAAGACCTGTACGGCCCTCGCCGCGGCGCTCTGGTGGCCATGGACCCCAAGACCGGCGAAGTGCTGGCGTTCGTGAGCAAGCCGACGTTTGATCCCAACCTCTTTGTGGAAGGCATTGACGTTGAAAACTGGCAAGCGTTGAGCGAGTCGATCGACAAACCCCTGCTCAACCGTGCCCTGCGCGGCACCTACCCGCCCGGCTCGACCTACAAGCCTTTCATGGCCCTGGGTGCACTGACCACAGGCAAACGCAGTGCCAGCACCATCATCAACGACAGTGGTTCATGGACTTATGGCGGTCATACCTTCCGCAGCCACGGCGATGGTGGTCTGGGCCCCGTGGACATGGTGCGCTCCATCGTGCTGTCGAGCAACGTTTACTATTACTCGCTGGCCAACGAGATGGGGGTGGACGCCATCCACGACTTTATGAAACCGCTGGGCTTTGGCCAGATCACCGGCATCGACCTGCCCGGCGAGGTGCGCGGCGTGCTGCCCAGCACCGAGTGGAAGCGCAACACTTACAAACGCCCGGAGCAAAAAAAATGGTTTGGCGGTGAAACCATCTCGCTGGGCATTGGACAAGGTTACAACGCCTTCACCATGCTGCAGCTGGCCACAGCCACCACCATCCTGGCCAACGGCGGCAACAAATTCACCCCCCACGTGGTGCAAGCCACGCAAGACGCGCTGACCCACCAGCAGCAGCCTGTGGCCACCACGCCCATCGCATCACTCGGCTTCAAGCCCGAACATCTTGAAGTGGTTCGCAATGGTTTGATTGGCGTGGCCACCTCGGGCACTTCGGCCCAGGTGTTCGCGGGCGCTGCGTACCAAAGCGCTGGCAAGACGGGCACAGCACAGGCCGTGACCATCGGCCAAAAAGACAAATACAACGCATCCAAACTCTCGGAACATCAGCGGGATCACGCGCTCTACATGGCCTTCGCCCCGGCCAACGACCCGCAAATCGCACTGGCTGTGATCGTTGAAAACGCAGGTTTTGGGGCTGCGCACGCCGCCCCCATTGCCCGGCGCGTGTTCGACTACTGGCTGCTGGGCCAATACCCCAGCGAGGAAGACATTGCCGCCACCCAGCTGGGTCAAACCGGTCGTCCGATCGGCGTGCCACGCACCAAGAAAGATGTGCCTCTGGCAACGGTCAGCCGCTCACGCAACTGAAGTGTCAACAAAAACGCCACCGGCAAGGGTGGCGAATCTGAAGTTGGTGCGGCTGGCGGGGATCGAACCCACGACCCTTGGCTTCGGAGGCCAATACTCTATCCACTGAGCTACAGCCGCATCGTCTGTACGAGGCCAAATTATCTCACGCATTGCTCAGGCAATCCGGCGCTGCAAGGTGGGCGAAGGGTGGGCCGCTATAATGCCCGGTTGATTCCGGTCAAAATTCGGTTCCAGACGAACCTGTCCAACAAGAGGATGTCATGAGCGACAACAGCCACGATCAAGCACACGAAGCCCACACAGGTCCCATCAAGAGCGCCAAGCAGCTCGTGTGGGCCAGCATTGCCTCTTTCGTGGTGCCCGTTTTCATCATCATCGGTTTGGTGAACTACGTGACATCGGCCAACAAGGAAGCGCCTGGCAGCACCGACTCCGACAAAGCTGTGGCCGTACGCATCCAGAAAATCGGCGCCGTTGAAGTCCGCGATGCCAACCGCCCACTCAAGTCCGGCGAAGAGGTCTACACAGCCCAGTGCGCTGCTTGCCACGCCACTGGCGCAGCTGGCGCGCCCAAGTTTGGTGACGCAGGCGCCTGGGGACCTCGCATCAAGCAAGGTCTGGACGGTCTCACAAATTCCGCCCTCAAGGGCAAAGGCGCCATGGGCGCTCAAGGTGGTGGCGACTTCAGCGACATTGAGATCTCGCGCGCCGCAGCCTACATGGCCAACAAAGGTGGCGCCAAGTTCGAAGAACCCAAGGCCCCTGCTGCTGCCGAAGGCGAGAAGAAGTAATCTTTCTCTGACCCAAAAAAAAGCCGACCTGAGGTCGGCTTTTTTGCGTCTGCAGCCACGCTAAACCGCTGCGCCTTGCTCCTGAGGACTGATGACAAAGCCGTAGCGCTGCGGCAGGTCCTGTGCGTCACAGTCTTGCAGTGTCCACGCCCCCGCCTCCAACGCCTCGGCGACCAGTCCTACATCGAGCGTGTGGACAAGGCCCAGACCCAAAGGCGTCTCCAGGTACACGCGCCCTTGCTGGTCCATCAGGCAGGCCAGCACGGTGGTGCGCTGACCGTTGTGCGCGACCGGCACATGGTCTGCGTCCAGTCGCCAGACCCAGGGGGCGGCCTCCAGCTCCACAAACACACGTTGGGGACCGTTTTGAAAATACCAGCGCCCCAATTCATCCGCTTCATAGTTGCGCTGGATGAAGTCGATGAGTTTTTCATGGCGCAGGACCGAGCCTTTGGCGCCCGGCACCCCACTTTGAAAAGTCCCCAGTGCCTGCACGCGGTCATCGCGCATGTGCCATTGGCCACGGCTGTCCAGGCCCAGCCAGCCCACGCATGCAGGCACGTTGGGCCATTTGCTCATGGCCTGGCGAACGATGTCATCCATGGTGCAACACCTCCTGTGAATGGAACTCGCCTGCCGCTTTGAGTAACCAGCCGCCCACAGCATCGGGCAAGCCGCGCACATGCCCGGGCAAGCTCCCTTGCGTGAAGCCCACATGGCCGCCGTGCGGCGGCTGCCAAAGTGTGACGTGGCGCGACACATCCGCTGGCTGTGGCAAGCTGCTTGCTGGAACGAAGGGATCGTTTTTCGCATTGAGTGCCAGGGCCGGTATGCCCACTGAACCCATCACGGGCTTGGCTGAGGCCCGTCGCCAGTAATCCTCGGTATCACGAAAGCCATGCAAAGGTGCCGTGAACACATTGTCGAACTCGTGCAAATCCCGGGCAGCCATCAGCTTTTGCGGATTGAACAAACCCGGATGTTGCACCAATTTGGCCAAGGCCTTGGGCTTCATGGTCCGCAGGAACATGCGGGTGTACACCTGCCGATTGAAGCCTCGACCAATGGCCATACCGCTCTCCGTCAAATCCAGGGGCGAGCAAATGGAGGCCACCGCATCGACCGACGCAGCAGCTTGGGTTCCATGCTCACCGGCCCAACGCATCAAGGCATTTCCGCCCAATGACACCCCCGCTGCAAGCAGCGTTTGCCCACCAGCGGCCAAGTGGTCAGCCCTGAATCGACGCAACAACCAGTTGATCTCTTCGTGGTCACCGGAATGGTAAGCACGCGGACCACGGTTGAGTTCGCCACTGCAGCCCCTGAAGTGGGGCAACGCCAACTGGATATCGTGTTCCGCAGCCCAATCGGCAAAAGCCTGGGCGTAATGGCTTTGTGACGAGCCTTCCAGCCCATGAAACAGCACCAACAAAGGCCGCGAGGGGTGCGTCGCAGCCTGTCTGTCGACATCCACAAAGTCGCCATCAGGCGCCGTCCAGCGCTCCCGGTACAAAGGCGCAGGTGCATGGAGCCTGCGTCTGGCATACAAAGCTGGCCAGATGGTCTGGGCATGTCCACCGACAAGCCAGACAGGAGCGCGGTGGTTTTTCAATGGAGCACCGGCGCCTGGTGGCCATGGTCCGCGATGTCATGCTGTGTGCCTGGGCTGGTGTGATGCGCCACCATGCGCCACCCTTGTGGCGTCTTGTGGTACACATTGGTGGCCAGCACCCAGGCTGTTTGCGCACCTTGGGGAGTGAGCACCTCCACCCTCTCGACCAGGTGATGCACGGCACAGGCCAGCGACTCGATTTTGTGAATGCGCTCAGGATGCGCTTGCACACTGCCGTTGGAGAACATGGCTTCAAATGCCTGCCGAATGGCCCCTGCACCAATCAATCGGGGCCCACCCGGGTGCACGCAAACGATCTCGTCTTCTTCGGCCCAGCACGCCATCAGTTGTTGAATGTCTGCGTTGTGCAGGGCTTCGTAAAACGCCTGTGCAATGTCATCGGGAGTGCCGCCAACAGTGGCAGCTTGGAGCTTGGCTTTTTTCATGAGGCGATGGGGCGGGCAGAGAAGTTCAATTGTGCCGCTTTCACAAGGCTTGTGCAGTCCCTGTTTACTTGTAGGTACACCCTCATTTTGCAAGCTCCGCATGAAAAAACCCGGCCACATTGCTGCGCCGGGTTTTGACAGACCATGTTCGCCAAAGCGAACGATTGAGGGTCACTTGTTGCCGCGGTACCGGCGCAGTGCAGACAATTGCGCAGCCAGAATGGCCAGCTCCGACTGGGCACGGGCCAGGTCGATTTCGCTTTTGGCATTGCGCAGCGCTTCTTCAGCTGCTGCTTTGGCCGCATTGGCTTTTTCTTCGTCGAGGTCTTTGCCGCGGATCGCGGTGTCAGACAGCACGGTCACGCAGTCGGGCTGCACTTCCAGAATGCCACCGGCCACGAAAACGAATTCCTCGCCGCCGTCAGCCTTCTCGATGCGTACCGACCCGGCCTTGATGCGGGTGATCAGCGGGGTGTGGCGTGGGTAAATGCCCAGTTCGCCAGACTCGCCAGGCAAGGCCACGAACCGGGCTTCACCCGAGTAGATGGACTCTTCTGCACTGACCACATCAACGTGGATGGTGTTCATGTTTACTCCTTGAAAGGTCAATGAAAAGCGGGCTTCGGGGAGACTGGATCAGCCGCCCCGTGGCTCTGCTTTACGCTGCCTTTTTGGCCTTTTCGAAAGCTTCGTCGATGGTGCCGACCATGTAGAACGCTTGCTCGGGCAGGTGATCGCACTCGCCAGCCACAATCATCTTGAAACCACGGATGGTTTCGGCCAGTGTGACGTACTTGCCGGGCGAACCGGTGAACACTTCGGCAACGTGGAAAGGCTGCGACAGGAAACGCTGGATCTTGCGGGCACGGGCCACGGCCAGCTTGTCTTCAGGCGCCAGGTCGTCCATGCCCATGATCGCGATGATGTCGCGCAGTTCACGGTAACGCTGCAAGGTGCCTTGCACAGCGCGGGCTGTTTCGTAGTGGTCTTGACCGACCACCAGAGGGTCCAGCTGACGGCTGGTGGAGTCCAGAGGATCCACAGCGGGGTAGATACCCAGCGAGGCGATGTCACGGGACAACACGACGGTGGAATCCAGGTGAGCGAAAGTCGTCGCAGGCGATGGGTCGGTCAAGTCATCGGCTGGCACGTAAACGGCCTGGATCGATGTGATCGAGCCGACTTTGGTCGACGTGATACGTTCTTGCAAACGGCCCATTTCTTCGGCCAGCGTTGGCTGGTAACCCACGGCGGAAGGCATACGGCCCAACAAGGCGGACACTTCGGTACCGGCCAAGGTGTAGCGGTAGATGTTGTCCACGAAGAACAGCACGTCCTTGCCTTCGTCACGGAAGGATTCGGCGATGGTCAGACCGGTCAAGGCGACGCGCAGACGGTTGCCTGGGGGCTCGTTCATCTGACCGTACACCATGGCCACTTTGGACTCAGGCAGGTTCTCGAGGTTCACGACGCCGGAGTCGGCCATCTCGTGGTAGAAGTCGTTACCTTCACGGGTACGCTCACCCACACCAGCAAACACGGACAAGCCGCTGTGCGCTTTGGCGATGTTGTTGATGAGTTCCATCATGTTCACGGTCTTGCCCACACCGGCACCACCGAACAGACCGACCTTACCGCCTTTGGCGAACGGGCAAACCAGGTCAATCACCTTGATGCCGGTTTCCAGCAGCTCTTGCGAAGGGCTCAGTTCGTCGTAAGCGGGGGCTTTACGGTGAATGGAAGCGGTGAGCTCCTGGCTGACAGGACCACGCTCGTCGATGGGCGAACCCAACACGTCCATGATGCGGCCCAGTGTGGCTTTGCCCACAGGCACCGTGATGGGGTTGCCGGTGTTGGACACGATCAGGCCACGACGCAAGCCGTCGGAAGAACCGAGCGCAATGGTACGCACGATGCCGTCGCCGAGTTGCTGTTGCACTTCCAGGGTCAGCGCGGAGCCTTCCATTTTGAGTGCGTCATAAACCTTGGGCATCTGGTTGCGTGGAAACTCCACGTCGACCACAGCGCCAATACACTGAACAATTTTTCCTTGGGCTTGCATTTTTCGCTCCAAATAATTTGAATTTGCTGAACTGGGAATCAGCCACTGATCGCGGCTGCGCCAGAGACGATTTCCGACAGTTCTTTGGTGATGGCTGCTTGACGGGTCTTGTTGTAAACGAGCTTGAGCTCGCCAATCACATTGCCTGCGTTGTCGGTTGCAGCCTTCATGGCCACCATGCGCGCAGCATGTTCCGAGGCCATGTTTTCGGCCACAGCCTGGTAAGCCAGGGCCTCTGCATAACGGATCAACAAATCGTCAATGACCGACTGGGCATCGGGCTCATAGATGTAATCCCATCCATGAGACACGGTGCCTGCGGCCTGGGTATCAGCTTCCATCTTTGAAGAAGACAGTGGCAGCAATTGGTCGATGGTGGGCACTTGTGCCATGGTGCTGACAAACTTGTTGTAGCACAGGTACACGGCACTCACCTCACCCGCAGCATAAGCGTCGAGCAGCACCTTGACGGGGCCGATCAACTTGTCCAGATGAGGCTTGTCGCCCAGATGCGTCACATGCGCCACCACTTTGGCGTTGACACGGTTCAGGAAACCCAAACCTTTGCCACCAATGGCCACAGCCTGAGGTGTTTTGCCTTCAGCCTGCACTTCACGCAATTTACCTGTCACGGCGCGCAGCAGGTTGGTGTTCAAGCCACCGCACAAACCTTTGTCCGTGGTCACCACGATGAAGCCGACGGACTGGCCGTCGTTTTGCTTCATGAAGGCGTGCACGTACTCAGGGTTGGCCTGCCCGAGATGAGTCGCAATGGTGCGAATCTTCTCGCTGTAAGGCCGGGCCGTGCGCATACGCTCCTGCGCCTTGCGCATTTTGGAGACGGAAATCATCTCCATGGCCTTGGTGATCTTCTTGGTGTTTTCCACCGATTTGATCTTGGTGCGTAGTTCCTTGCCCGATGCCATCAGCGGCTCCTTTTGATCAGGTAGAAATTAAGCAAAGCTTTTCTTGAAAGCAGCCACGGCAGCGGTCAGTTCAGCCTCAGCCTCTTTGTCCAGTGCTTGGGAGCTTTCCATCTTGGCCAACAGGGCTGCGCTCTTGTCTTTGAGGTAAGCGTGCAGACCGTGTTCGAAAGCCAGAACTTTCTTGACGTCGATGTCGTCCATGAAGCCTTTGTTCACAGCGAACAGGCTGGCGCCCATCAAGCTGATCGACAGGGGGCTGTACTGGGCTTGCTTGAGCAATTCGGTCACGCGGGCACCGCGGTCCAGCTGCTTGCGTGTGGACTCGTCCAGATCGGAAGCGAACTGGGCGAAAGCAGCCAATTCACGGTACTGAGCCAGGTCGGTACGGATACCGCCGGACTGGCCTTTGATGATCTTGGTCTGAGCCGAGCTACCCACGCGAGACACCGAGATACCGGCGTTGATCGCAGGACGGATACCGGCGTTGAACAACGAGGTTTCCAGGAAGATCTGACCGTCGGTGATCGAAATCACGTTGGTTGGCACGAAAGCGGACACGTCACCGGCTTGGGTTTCGATGATGGGCAATGCCGTCAAGGAACCTGTTTTGCCTTTGACGGCGCCTTTGGTGAAGGCTTCGACGTAGTCGGCATTCACGCGGGCTGCGCGCTCGAGCAGACGGCTGTGCAGATAGAACACGTCGCCAGGGTAGGCTTCGCGGCCTGGTGGGCGGCGCAAGAGCAACGACACTTGGCGGTAAGCCACGGCTTGCTTGGACAGATCGTCATAAACGATCAGCGCGTCTTCGCCACGGTCACGGAAGTATTCGCCCATCGTACAGCCAGAGTAGGCCGACACGTACTGCATGGCAGCAGATTCAGAGGCGGAAGCGGCCACGACGATGGTGTACTCCATCGCGCCAGCTTGTTCCAGAGCGCGCACCACGTTCTTGATCGAAGAGGCTTTTTGGCCAATCGCGACGTAAACGCAGGTCATGTTCTGACCTTTCTGGTTGATGATGGCGTCGATTGCGACGGCAGTCTTGCCGGTCTGACGGTCGCCAATGATCAATTCGCGCTGACCACGGCCCACGGGCACCATGGAGTCGATCGACTTCAGGCCGGTTTGCATGGGCTGGTCAACCGACTTACGTGCGATCACGCCAGGGGCGACTTTTTCGATCACGTCGGTCATCTTGGCATTGATCGGGCCTTTGCCGTCGATCGGCTGACCCAGTGCGTTCACCACGCGGCCAATCAGTTCGGGGCCCACGGGCACTTCCAGAATGCGGCCTGTGCACTTGACAGTGTCGCCTTCGGAGATGTGCTCGTACTCACCCAAGATCACGGCACCGACCGAGTCACGCTCGAGGTTCAGGGCCAGACCGTAGGTGGCAGCGCCATCAGCAGTTGCCGGGAATTCGAGCATTTCGCCCTGCATCACATCAGACAAACCGTGGACGCGAACGATACCGTCGGTCACAGACACCACGGTGCCCTGGTTGCGGATATCGGCGCTGGCGGACAGCCCTTCGATGCGGCTCTTGATCAGTTCAGAAATTTCTGCGGGATTGAGTTGCATGACTCTTTCCTTCTTTCTTTAAATATGTCCGGTCTCGTCCGCTTAAGCGGTGAGGGCCGATTTCATTTGTTCCAGTCGGGCTTTGACGGAGGTGTCGAGCACCTCGTCACCCACCACCACACGAATGCCACCGATCAAGGAGGCATCCAGCTCAACGCTCACATTGAGCTTGCGCGCAAAGCGCTTTTCGAGCGTGGCTGACAAGTCGGCCAAGGCCGAAGCGTCGATGGGGAATGCGCTGCTGACAACCGCGTCAGCGGTGCCGCCTTGCGAATTCATGAGAACCCGGTACTGCTGTGCAACCACAGGCAGTGCACTGAGGCGACGGTTTTCGATCACCAGGCGCAAGAAATTCTTGCCAGCCTCGGGCAGTGCGGTGCGCACCACGCCAGAGATCAGCTCGAACGTCTGCTCGTCGGACACCTTGGGGCTGTCGGCGAACTGTTGCAGTTGCGCGTTGCCGGCAACCGCAGCCAGTTCGTCCAGCCAGGCGGCCGTGCCAGCGAGATCGGATGCCTGCGCCTTGAACAGCGCTTCGGCATAAGGGCGGGCGATGGTAGCAAGTTCTGCCATGGTCTTCTCTGGCTGGAGCTTTTTACAGCTCGGTCTTGAGGCGGCTCAGCAGATCAGCATGGACGCCAGCGTTGACTTCCTTGCGGAGAATCTGCTCGGCACCCTTGACAGCCAAAGCGGCGACCTGCTCACGCAGGGCTTCACGCGCTTTGACCGATTGCTGCTCAGCTTCAGCTTTTGCAGCGGCGATGATCTTGTTGCCTTCTTCGGTGGCTCGTGTCTTGGCTTCTTCGACGATGCCATTTGCACGGCGCTCGGCATCAGCCAGGCGCGAAGCCGTCTCGTTGCGCGACTGCGCCAACTCGGACTCGACACGCGCATTGGCGTTGGCAAGTTCGGCTTTGGCTTTGTCGGCGGCAGCGAGGCCGTCAGCGATTTTCTGGGCCCGCTCGTCAAGCGCTTTGGTGATCGGGGGCCACACGAATTTCATCGTGAACCACACCAGAACAGCAAAAACGATGGCCTGCAGGAACAGGGTAGCGTTAATGTTCACGGTTCAAGTCCTTCTTCTGCGTGAAGAGGTCCGTGAATTACTTCAGAACGAAGGGGTTGGCGAAGGCGAACAGCAGAGCGATAGCCACGCCGATCAGGAAAGCAGCGTCGATCAGACCAGCCAAGATGAACATCTTGGTTTGCAGTTCGTTCATCAGCTCAGGTTGACGAGCAGAAGACTCGAGGAATTTGCCGCCCATCAGCGCGATACCGATGGAAGCGCCGATAGCGCCCAGACCAACGATCAAACCACAAGCCAATGCCACGAGGCCGAGAATGTTTTCCATGAGATGCTCCTAAAGGTTGGTGGAAAAGTAAAACGAAATCAGAAAAGGGTTGACATCAATGTGCGTCGTGCGCTTGACCTGTGTAGATCAGCGTCAACATCATAAAGATGAAGGCTTGCAAGGTGATGACCAGGATGTGGAACAGCGTCCACACGGTGCCGGCAACGACATGACCAATGGCCAGGCCAATACCGGTGGCGGACAGGGCCCAGCCGCCACCCATCAGGGCGATCAGCATGAACACCAGTTCACCTGCAAACATGTTGCCAAACAGTCGCATGCCATGCGAAACGGTCTTGGCAAGGTATTCGATCATCTGCATCAGGAAGTTGATCGGATACAGGGCCCAATGGTCACCAAAGGGCGCAGCAATCAGTTCGTGGGCCCAGCCGCCCAGGCCTTTGATCTTGATGTTGTAGACCAGGCACACAAACAGCACCGAGCACGACAGGCCCAGCGTGGTCGACAGGTCGGCCGTGGGCACGACGCGCATGTAGTCCTTGAAGCCCAGCGCAGGGCCTGCGGAATGCCAGAACTGGGGAATCAGGTCCACAGGCAACATGTCCATCGCGTTCATCAGGAAAATCCAGACAAACACGGTCAGGGCCAGAGGGGAAATCAGCTTGCGGCTCTTGGCGTTGTGGATCACGCCCTTGGCCTGGTTTTCCACCATTTCGGACAGCAGCTCGACAGCCGCCTGGAAGCGACCGGGAACGCCGGAAGTGGCCTTGCGGGCCGCCAACCAAAGCACGATGCAGCCCACCAGACCCAACACGGACGAGAACACCAGCGAGTCAAAGTTGAACAGGCTGAAGTCCACAATGCTGTGCTGCTCAACGTTCTCGAACGCAAAGTTCTTCTGCAGGTGATGCAGGTGGTGCTGGATGTACTCTCCAGCAGTCGGGGCGTGTGCGCCAGCGTGTTCAGCAGACATAAATCACCAATCCGTCAAATTCAAATTCTTCAGTGCCGGCTCAGGCTTGCGCTTTGCGCTGCATCCAGCCCAGCGCCATCGCGAGCCAATACACCTTCATCGTCACCACAAAGCCCGCCACCAGGGCGAGCCAGCTCAAATCAGAGACCACTTTGGGCGCCACCAGAAGCAGCGCCACCGTCAAGACCACCTTGACCAGCTCCCACACAAACAGCCCCACCAAAGCAGCGCCAGCTTGCGATTGCCGCATTTGCCGGGCCAAAGCCCTGGCGAAAACGACACCGGGAACCACAACAGACAAAGCCCCCCAAGCCACCGACGCCGCCAGTCGGAACTGACCGCTGACGAAACCCGTCAGTGCGGCAGCCACCACCCCCACCAACAACTGCAAAACAAGAACCCGCCAGGGCGAGGTCAGAGGATTGCGCCGTCGCCAGGCTGTCGCCTGCTCAGGGGTCAGGGGCTTGAAATCTGGTTCAAGGCCTTCATCTGCAGAATCTGCCTCCACCCAGGAGGCGTTTGCCTTCGGGTTGCGCGCAGTGCCTTGGTCCGAATCGTCGACGATTGTGCTCATCTCAAATTACACCGAGGTTACGCAGCGGCAGTTCCGCAAAGCCTTTGATTATACGTAGAAACCCGTGCCGAACCAGCTTTTTCCGGCTATGGTTGCATGGTGGATGGCAAAAAAGGACTGGAGGGCATCAAGCCAGACAGCCCCAAACCCTCACCACATCATACTTTTTGACAAGTTGGGACGCTGAAAATGTACGAATGGATCAAGTGGCTGCACCTGTCGGCCGGCATCATCTGGCTGGGTGGCATGACGCTGCTGCTGGCGGCAGTGCGGCCCATGGCCATCACCCAGCTGGCGCCGCCTGAGCGTCTGAGGTTGATGACAGGCATTCTGGGTCGCTTTTTTATTCTGGTCTGGCTGGCGATCGCCACGCTTCTGGCCAGCGGCTTCTGGATGTTTGGCACGGCCGATCTGTTGCTCGCCCCGCGTGGCTGGCATGCCATGGCGGGCCTGGGCAGCTTGATGTGCGTCATTTTTGCCCACCTGTGGTTTGCACCGTTTCGCCGCTTGAAACAGGCCGTGGCTCTCGCGGACTGGCCTGCAGCAGGCCGCGCCCTCGGACAAATCCACCCTTTGGTGCTGGTCAATTTCACCCTCGGCTGGCTGGCGGTGCTGGCCGTTCTGGTCTGGCGATAATCCTTTCATGAGCGCATCCATCACCCCTCCCTCTTGCAGCGATCCACGCAAAGACTCGCTGATCGAATACCCCAGCATCTTTCCCATCAAGGTCATGGGGGTTGAGCAAAACGGCTTCGTGCACGCGGTGGTGCAGGTGGCGCAGCAGTTTGACCCCGGGTTCGATGCAGCAACGGTCGAATTGCGCCCCAGCAAAGGGGGCAAATATCTGGGCGTCACGCTGAACATCACCGCCACCAGCCGCGAACAGCTCGACAACCTGTACCGAGCGCTGACCGCGCATCCGATGGTCAAGATCGTGCTCTGATGCTGATCCGCCAGCTCGGACAGGCGGCGTACCTGCCCACCTACGAAGCCATGCAGGCCTTCACGGCCGGGCGCAACGCCGATACGCCGGACGAACTCTGGATCTGCGAACACCCGCCCGTATTCACCCAGGGCCTGGCGGGCCAGGCCGACCACCTGCTCATGCCTGGCGACATTCCGGTGGTCCAGACCAACCGCGGCGGACAAGTCACCTTCCACGGTCCGGGCCAGGTCATGGCCTACCCGCTGGTCAACCTGCAGCGGGCCGGTTACTACGTCAAGGAATACGTCTTCAAGCTCGAAGAGTCGGTCATCCGCAGCCTGGCCCACTTTGGTGTCACGGGCCACCGCGTGGCAGGCGCACCGGGCATCTATGTGCGCCTGGACGACCCCTTCGGCCATGCGGCACTGACCAGTCCGGCCAATCCATCGGACCCGTTCAAGGGGCTGGGCAAGATCAGCGCTTTGGGCATCAAGGTCAGCCGCCACTGCACTTACCACGGTGTGGCCCTGAACGTGGCCATGGATCTCGAACCCTTTGGACGCATCAACCCTTGCGGCTATGCGGGATTGAAAACCGTCGACCTTTCTACAATTGGCGTTGACACCACCTGGGACGAAGCCGCCCGGGTGCTGGCCGAGCAACTCGATGCCCGTCTTTGATGGCACACGCCCGGCACGAAACGAAAGCACACCATGAGCAACCCCACCCCCGAACGCAACGTCGTGCGCGAAGCGCAAACGGTCGAGAACTACGATCCGATGGCCAAACAAAAAGCCGCCGCCAAACTCTCGCGCATCCCCGTCAAGGTCGAGCAGGCCGAGGTGCTCAAGAAGCCGGATTGGATTCGCGTCAAGGCCGGCTCACCCACCACGCGCTTTTACGAAATCAAGGACGTGCTGCGCGCCAACAAGCTGGTGACGGTGTGCGAAGAAGCCAGCTGCCCCAACATCGGCGAATGCTTCGGCAAGGGCACGGCCACCTTCATGATCATGGGCGACAAATGCACCCGCCGTTGCCCGTTTTGCGACGTGGGCCACGGCCGCCCCGACCCGCTGGACACACAGGAACCCGAGAACCTGGCGCAGACGATTGCCAAGCTGGGGCTCAACTACGTGGTCATCACCAGCGTGGACCGCGACGACCTGCGCGATGGCGGTGCCGACCATTACGTGCAGTGCATCACCCGCACCCGCGAGCTGTCGCCCAAGACACAGATTGAAGTGCTGGTGCCCGACTTCCGCGGTCGCCTCGACAAAGCGCTGGACATCATGGCCGCGGGCCTGCCCGACGTGATGAACCACAACATGGAAACCGTGCCGCGCCTGTACAAGGAAGCGCGCCCCGGCGCCGACTACGCGCACTCGCTGAAATTGCTCAAGGACTTCAAGGCCCGCTTTCCGAACATCCCGACCAAGAGTGGTCTGATGGTCGGTCTGGGCGAGACCGACGAAGAGATTCTGGAAGTCATGCGCGACATGCGCGCACACGACATCGACATGCTCACCATCGGCCAGTACCTGGCCCCGAGCAACAGCCACCTGCCGGTGCGCCGTTATGTGCATCCCGACACCTTCAAGATGTTCGAAGCCAAGGCCTACGAGATGGGCTTCACCCACGCGGCGGTAGGGGCAATGGTCAGATCGAGTTACCATGCCGATCAGCAGGCACATGCCGCTTTAAGCCAGGGTCACGACGCGAAGTCCGTTTCATGAAGCGTCTGCAACCCACCCCCCTGGCCCTGGGGGCGATTGCCTTGTGGGCCAGCCTAGCCACATTGGGTGTGCGACTGTCGCACGTGCCACCCTTCTGGCTCACAGGCGTGGCCTTGCTCATTGGCAGCGTGATCGCCCTGCCTTTGTCGAACTGGAATCCACGCCAGTGGCGTGTGCCACTGCCCACGCTTTTGCTGGGCGTGTACGGCTTGTTTGGCTACCACTTTTTGCTGTTCATTGCGCTGCGCCACGCGCCGCCTGTGCAGGCCAATCTGGTGAATTACCTCTGGCCTCTGGGCATGGTGGTGATGGCACCCCTCTTTTTGCCCGGCCTGACATTGAATGCCCGCCAGGTGCTGGCCGCCTTGCTGGGGTTTGCCGGCGCCGCTCTGGCCATCACCGGCGGACGCAGTCTGGATGGCGGTCTGGCCTGGGGTTACCTGCCCGCACTGGGGGCGGCCTTTGTATGGGCCAGTTATTCCTTGCTGACACAGCGGGTGCCCGCCTTCCCAACCGCCGCCATTGGTTTGTTCGCCTTGGTGTCAGGTGTGTTGTCGCTGGCTTGCCACTTCTGGCTGGAGCCTGCGGTTCAGCTCTCGACAGCTGACGGCCTATGGCTGCTGCTGATGGGGCTGGGCCCGCTGGGCGCTGCGTTCTTTTTGTGGGATGCGGCACTCAAGCGTGGTGATGCACGCCAGATCGGGTTGTTGAGCTTTTTGACCCCCTTGCTGTCCACACTGCTCCTGCTATGGACACGCGGCGAAACGCCGAACCCCAGCATTGGCCTGGCCACAGCCCTGATCATGGGCGCAGCGTGGATGGGGCGCTCAAGACCCGCTTGAGCCCCAGCGGCCACCCAGCAAGGGTTCAGCCTGGCAAGACCAGACTGGACGGATCGTCGCTCTCCAGCACCTCCTGCGCCCAAGGCACGAGTTTGCCGGTGTCCGAGCGCAGGATTTTGTGTTTGACGGCCAGCACCTGCGACGGGTGCATGGAAAAGCTGCGCAAGCCCAAGCCCAACAACAGGCGCGTCATTGCCACATCGCCCGCCATTTCACCGCACACCGACACCCCTTTGCCCTGCGCCTGACAAGCGGCAATGGTGTCGGCCACCAGGCGCAGCACCGCCGGATGCAGCGGGTCATACAGGTGCGCGACCGATTCGTCCGCACGGTCGATCGCCAGCGTGTACTGGATCAGGTCATTGGTACCGATGGACAGAAAATCAAAGTACTTGAGGAACAAGCGCAGCGACAGGGCCGCCGCGGGGATTTCGATCATGGCGCCCAGACGGATCGGGCCGTGAACAATGCCGCGTTTGTCGAGATCCAGACGGGCCTGCTCGATCAACGCCACGGTCTGACGGATCTCGCTGCCGTGTGCCAGCATGGGCACCAGCATGTTCACCTTGCCGTGAGCCGCTGCGCGCAAGATGGCGCGCAGCTGCGTGAGGAACATCGATGGATCGGCCAGGCTCCAGCGGATGGCCCGCAGGCCCAGCGCCGGGTTGAGGTGGGCCGCATCGTGCCGGGATTCGTCCAGCGGTTTGTCTGCGCCCACATCGACCGTGCGGATGGTCACAGGCAAGCCATTCATGCCCTGGACCGCACGGCGGTAAGCCTGGTACTGCTCTTCTTCGTCGGGCAAATTGCCCTGGCGGCCCATGAACAGGAATTCGCTGCGAAACAACCCCACCCCCACCGCGCCCGCTGCAATGGCGGCCACGGTGTCTTCCGGCATTTCGATGTTGGCCAGCAGCTCGATCTTTTGTCCATCGAGCGTCACCGCCGGGGTGTGGCGCAGACGGGCCAGGCGTTCGCGCTCGATGCCTTCCTGGCGCTGCTTGAAACTGTATTCGGCCAGGATGATGGGCGAGGGATCCACAATGACCACACCGACATCGCCATCGATGATGATCCAGTCATCCTGCTTGATGAGCTGGCTGGCCGAACGCGCCCCCACCACCGCCGGGATGTCCAGGCTACGTGCGACGATGGCGGTGTGTGAGGTTTTGCCGCCCACATCGGTCACAAATCCGGCAAACACGCTTTGCTTGAACTGCAGCATGTCGGCAGGCGACAAATCGTGTGCCACCAGCACCAGCGGCACATCGGTGTCTTCAAGTTGCAGCTCCTGCTGCGGCCGTGCCGGCCGGGGCGCCCTGGCCACCACCGAGCCGGTACCCTTGAGGCTTTGCAAGACCCGCTCGGCCACCTGTTCGACATCCGCCTTGCGCTCACGCAGGTAAGGGTCGTCCATCTCGTCAAACTGGCGGGCAATGACTTCAAGCTGGCTCGTCAACGCCCATTCGGCGTTGTACAGGCGGTCCTTGATCCATTGCACCACGCCCGCATTGAGCTCTTCGTCCAGCAAGAGCATCAGGTGCACATCGAGCAAGGCCACCAGCTCGTGTGGTGCATCCTTGGGCATGTCTCTTTGCAGGCGCTGCAGCTCGTCAATCACTTCGTCACGCGCTTTGCGCATGCGTTCGATTTCGGCACTGACCTGGTCGGGCTGCAGAAAATAGTGGGCCACATCGACCCGACTGGAAGCCACCAGCACCGCACGCCCGATGGCGATGCCCCGGGCCACGGCCAAGCCATGGATGCTGAACGTCATAAGCACACCTCCAAGCCTTGCGGGCACACAGGCGTCGACATGCTCACTCGCCTTCGCCGAACTTGTCGGCCATCAGCGCCAGCAGCGCCTGGAGCGCTTCGTCTTCGCGCTCACCAATGGTTTCCAGCACCACTTCGCTGCCCAGGCCGGCCGCCAGCATCATGACACCCATGATGCTCTTGGCATTGACCCGACGCTCGCCTTTGCTCAACCACACCTCGCACGGAAAACTGCCGGCAAGCTTGGTGAGCTTGGCCGAAGCGCGGGCATGCAAGCCGAGCTTATTGCTGATGGTCGTGGTGGCTTGGGACATGTCGATTTCCTGTCTGATTCTGGGGTGCGGTGTTGCCCACAGGCATGATGCCCTGAGCCCCACCGGCCTGGGCCCGGGTGGCCAGCGCCTCCAGGCTCTCGTGCCGGTAGCAGACGCTGCGCAGCAACATGGGCAAATTGGCCCCTGTGACCAAGCGTGTACCGGGTTTGTCATTGAGTTTCTGGGCCACGTTGCAGGGTGTGGCGCCGAACACATCGCTGAGCAACAAAGTCCCCTCGGTGTCCAGTTGCGCCATGACGTGCTCGGCGCGACTCAAGGTGACTTCGGGGGCTTCGTCGGCCAGCACATCGATGGCTTGCACACCTGCCGCACAGTCCGGAAAAACATGCAACGCGCATTCGCGCAAGGCACTGGCCAGCGGAGCGTGGGCGATGATGAGGATGCTGTTCATATCAGACCTCATTATCGGCTTTGTTCAGCAGGAAATAGAGCCACGACAAGAAGGAACACAAGCCAAACACAGCAAACGCGGCCTGATAAGCCAACACACGCGCCAAACCGCAGGTCATGGCCAGGTCCACCAACAGCCCGATGCCCCACTGCACCACGAACACCCCGGCAAAGATGACCAGGTTGTAAGCCGACAAGGCACGCCCGGCCAGGTGCGATGGGAACGCCATGCCCACTGCCGGTTGCGCCAGCGAGACGAAGGTGCTGCTCACACAAAACACGGCCAACACGCCTGCAGCCCAACTGCCGACAGCCGGCCCGGTATAGACAAGGGCAGCGAAACTTGCAAAATTGAGCGGCATGCCCCAGGTGATCAGACGGTTGGACCGAATGCCCTGCCGGGCCAGTCCCGGCGTGACCCAGCCCCAAATCCAGAAAGCCACCAGCATCGACAGGTTGATGACAAACAAGCCTGTCGCGGACTCGATCGGCGTCCAGCCAGCGACCTGGGTCATCCAGGGGCCTGCCCACAAAGTCTGCATGGCCACCAGGCCGCCATAGCTGAAAAAGCCAATGGGGGTCATGCGCCAGAAATAAGGGCTGCGCCAGATTTCAGCGTAGCTGCCATCGTCTTGCGTTGCAGCGGTCGGGACCGAGGGATGGCTTTTTTGCCAACGCGGCACGGTCCAGAAAATCAGCACCATTGCCAGGGCAATGCCCGCACCCAAGGCCACGAACAAGGGCCGCCAGCCCCAGATCGGCATCAGCCACTGCACGGGCAATGTGGACGACAGCATGCCCAGCGAGCCGGTCATCAGCATCCAGGAGTTGGTGCGCAGCTGGGTGCTGGCGTCAAACCAGCGCCGGTAGCCCGTGAGCGGGGCCATCAGGCAAGCGCTCACCCCCACACCGCACAGCATGCGGGCCAACAGCAGACCCGCAAAGTTGTCCGCTGCAGCAAAGGCCAGACACCCCAGCACCGCCACCGACAGGAAAGCCAGGATCACGTTCTTGGGGCCATGGCGGTCCAGCCAGCGCCCCAGTGGCAACTGCGTGAGCGAAAAGCCCAGAAAGTAGCCCCCGGCCAGCAGTCCGAGGTCTTTGGCAGACAGGCCCAGCTCCTGGGTCAATGTGGGCGACAGCGTGGCCGTGATGGCGCGCACCAAAGCCGAAAAGAAGTACGCCACGGCAAACGCCAAGAAGACGGCCACCGCCACGCGGCGGGGCAAATGGTGGTGCGCGGGAGCGTGTGCTGAAGCACTCATGGCTTGAGGCTTTCAAACAGGGTATCAGCCAATTCGGCAGGGACTTTGCGGTCATAGACCGCGGCATGGACCAGGCGAACATGGTCACCCTCCACAAAGGCACCCCAGACCGCTTGCGCGACCACAGACTGACCATCGTTGCGCTGTCCCTCGGCACGGATGCGCTGGGCTTCAGGCAAGGGCAGCATGCCCGCACGCACCCAGGGCTGACGCTGTGCGCTCTTCGCCTGGATGTTGTTCAACGTGGCCTGCTGCCAACCCTGCAGCAGGGCATTGGCGTCAACCCCGGACGGCAAGGCGGCGGTCATCACTGCAACCATCGCAGAACCCGCCTCGCAACCGGCGACCTGCAAGTTCACGGGCAAGCCACCCAAGGGCACCTGGCGCGTGGTCCGGTCCGGTTTGCAGGGCAACTCCGCCTTGAAGTTCGTGCCCTCAAAACCCGTTTGACGCCAGTTCAGATCGGGGCTGCACGCGGCCAGCGATACGGCCCACAAAACACACAACATGACTTTATGCATGGGGCGATTATGGGGGGCTGCCACGTCATGCTTTGTCACTCTGGTCTCACGGGCCATGGGGCTCCACCATGGCGACAAGCGGGTGGCCTGTTTTTCGCGACAATGGCTGCATGAACTCACTCGACGGCATCCGCGTTCTTGACTTGTCCCGCGTCCTGGCGGGCCCCTGGTGCACCCAGACCCTGGCCGACCTGGGGGCCGACGTGATCAAGATCGAGCGCCCCGGCAATGGTGACGACACCCGCAGCTGGGGACCTCCCTTCCTGAAAGACGCCAACGGCCAGGACACGGCCGAAGCGGCGTATTACCTGGGCACCAACCGCAACAAGCGCTCGGTGACCTGCGACATCGCCCAGCCTGAAGGGCAGGCACTGATCCGGGAGCTGGTCCAACATTGCGATGTGTTCATCGAGAACTTCAAGGTCGGTGACATGGCGCGCTATGGACTGGACTACCCCCGCCTGTCGGCCATCAACCCCAGGCTGGTGTACTGCAGCGTGACCGGGTTTGGCCAAACCGGCCCCTACCGCGAACGCGCCGGCTACGACTACGCGGTGCAAGGCCTCGGCGGGTTGATGAGCGTCACGGGCGAGCGCGACGATCTGGGCGGGGGGCCGCAAAAGGTCGGCGTGGCCGTGACCGATCTGTTCACGGGCATGTATTCGACCGTGGCCATCCTGGCAGCATTGCGCCACGCCGAACGCACGGGTCAGGGTCAGCACCTGGACATGGCCCTGCTCGACACCCAGGTGGCCATGCTGGCCAATCTGGGCGCCAACTACCTGGTCAGCGGCAAGGTGCCCGGCCGCGCAGGCAATGCGCACCAGAACATCGTGCCCTACCAAGTATTCGAGGTCCGAGCCGCTGCAGGTGCTGCACCAGGCAGCCGTGACCACCTGATCCTGGCCGTGGGCAACGATGGCCAGTTCGCCAAATTCTGCGCTGTGGCAGGTGTGCCTGAGCTGGCCCAAGACCCGCGCTACGCGCTCAATGCCGACCGGGTACGCAACCGCGCCGAACTGGTGCCAAAGCTGGAAACGATCATGATGACCCGCACCAAAGCCGACTGGCTCGGCGCGCTGGAAGCGGCCAAAGTGCCATGCGGGGCCATCAACAACCTGGCCGAAGTGTTTGCCGACGAGCACGTGCAGGCGCGCCAGATGGTCAACACCTGGCAACACCCGGTCCAGCCCGGTCTGAAACTGGTGGCCAGCCCGATCAAAATGAGCCGCACCCCGGTGCGACAGGACCTGGCGCCGCCCTTGCTCGGACAGCACACCAACGACGTCCTGCGCGATGTGCTGGGCTACAGCGTCGAACAACAAACCGCACTGCGCAACAAGGGAGTGATCTGATGGCCAATTATTTGCTGGTGCATGGCGCCTGGCACGGGGCTTGGTGCTGGCGCCGCGTTCTGCCCGGTTTGCTGCAGGCTGGACACCGCGCGCACGCCGTCACCCTGACGGGGGTGGGCGAGCGGGCGCATCTGCTGCACCCGGGCATTGACCTGGAAACGCACATCACCGATGTGATGGCGGCCATGGACGCGGAAGAAATGGACGATGTGATTTTGGTGGTGCACTCCTACGCAGGCATGCTGGGCACCGCTGTGGCCGATCGCCGTCCTGAACGCCTGAAACACCTGGTCTACCTCGATGCCGTGCTGCCCAAACCCGGTGAGAGCTGGAGCAGCACCCATGCGAGCGCCACACGCAACGCCCGCATTGCGGCGTCCGAAGCGACCCCGTTGCGCAGCTTTCCCGCGCCCGATGCCTCGGTGTTTGGCCTGTCCGATGCCGACCATGCCTGGGTGCAACGGCGCCAGACGCCCCACCCGGGCGGCCCTTACACCCACGTCTTGCAATTCGATCCACAGCGCGTGGCGTCGGTGCCGCGCACGTTCATCAACTGCACCGAACCACCTTTGGGCACCATCGAAATCAGTCGACAGCGCATGGTTGATCCCAAATTCTGGGACGGGGCCTGGCTCCCGGGGTCTCACATCATCGAGATGAAGACAGGTCACGACCCGATGGTGAGTGACCCCGAGGGCTTGGTGAACATTTTGAAGTCACTCGCATAAGGCACTGGATGCAAGGGGGTTTCCGGCAGGCCTCTGCCAGACACTGCCGCCAAGGCTTTTACAATGGGCACCATGCGCCACCTGACCCTCTCTGCCTTTTTGCTTTCTGCCGCGCTGGTTCTGTCCGGCTGTGGCCAGGAGCAGGCACCTGAGTCCTCGTTTGTGCTGCTGGATGGCTCGAAGATCCACTCATCCCAGCTCAAGGGCAAAGTCACACTGGTGAATTTCTGGGCCACCAGCTGCACCACCTGCGTAGCTGAAATGCCCGAAGTGGTCGCCACCTACCAGCAGTACAAGGACAAGGGCTACGACACCCTGGCGGTCGCCATGAGCTACGACCCGCCCAGCTACGTGGTCAATTTTGCACAGACGCGCCAACTGCCCTTCAAGGTGGCCATCGACAACACCGGCGCGGCAGCCAAGGCGTGGGGGGACGTGAAGCTCACCCCGACCACCTACGTGGTCAACAAGCGCGGCGAGATCGTCAAGCGCTATGTGGGCGCGCCGGACTTCAACGAGCTGCACCGACTGATCGAGAAACTGCTCGCCGAAGCCTGAGAGGCAACAGCCCCTTCTCAGTCCTTGCGGAAGTTGTCGTGGCAAGCCTTGCAGCTGCTACCCGCTGGACCCATGGCCGCTTTGAGCGCATCCAGATTGCCCGTTTTCGCTGCGGCCACCACTTTGCCCAGCTCAGCCTGAGCCTTGTCAGCGGCGTCCTTGAACTTGGCTGACTCTTTCCAGATTTCGGGTTTGGCCCGTGTTTCACCTTTGTCTGTGCCCTCACCGAATGCTGCCCAAGGCAACTTGGCCACCGTTGCAATCACATCCGCATTGTCGGCAGCCGCCTTGGCGTCGTATGGCACACGGCCACTGGCCATGGCACCCAATCGGCCAAAATGGGTTCCCAAAACGGTCAAGGAAGCTTTGCGGTATTTGACCGCGTCTTCAGGCTTGGCAAACTGGGCATGCGCTGGCACGGCCAGTGCAGCCATCAGCATGCTGGCCAAGGTGATGAGCTTGTTCATGTCATGTCCTCCGAAATGATGGATGATGTTGAAAATCGAGTCTCGCACGTTTTGGTTTCTTTTGCATTGGGGAGTGCCCTCTCATGGTGAAGGTTCGGATTTGGGATCTGCCCACCCGCTTGTTTCACTGGGCTTTGGCCCTGTCGGTGCTCGGATTGATCGTGACAGGACAGACAGGTGGTGACGCCATGGCGTGGCATTTCCGATTCGGTTATGCCGTGTTCACATTGCTGCTGTTTCGCCTGATCTGGGGCTTCGTGGGTGGCCGTTGGTCACGCTGGCGGAACCTGCCGCTGTCCTGGCAAAGCATCAAGGCCTACCTGCTTGGCCTGCACCAACCCACACTGACAGCAGGACACAACCCGGCGGGGTCCTGGTCGGTGCTGGCCATGCTGTGTTGGCTGGCTTTGCAGGTCAGCACAGGTCTGGTCAGCGACGATGAGATTGTCAATTCGGGGCCTTTGACTTCTCTGGTATCAAGCGCCGTGGTCAGCACCGCCACCGCATGGCACAAGGGGTTTGGCAAGGGCGTTCTCATCGCCCTGGTTTTGCTTCATGTGTGCGCAGTGATTTGGTACAAGCTGCGCAAACAACAGCCCTTGGTTGCTGCCATGCTGCACGGCGACAAAATGGTGAACGTCGAGGTTCCTGCTTCACGGGATGGTCTGTCCACGCGCCTCGTTGCGTGCCTGATCTTTGTGCTTTGCGCCTTGGCTGTGCGCTGGGTCATTTCCCTGGGTACGGCCTGATGCCGGGCACATGCGCATCCAGCTACACTTTGGCCCTTCACCACTCCAAGCACCGATCTTGAACTCGCACGCCATTGCCTTGCTCGCCCCCGTCAGCGCTGACGACTGGCGCGAGACACGAGACATCTTCACCGAGTACGCGCACAGTCTCGATGTGGATTTGTGCTTCCAAGGATTCGACGAAGAGCTGGCCCAGCTGCCTGGCGACTACGTTGCACCACGAGGTGCGCTGCTGCTGGCCAAAGTGGACGATGCCGTGGCCGGGTGTTGTGCGCTCAGGCCACTGGACGCGGCGGACTACCCCAATGCGGCCGAAATGAAGCGGCTGTATGTGCGCAAGGCGTTTCGGGGTTTCGGCCTGGGCCGCCAATTGGCAGAGGCCATTCTGGATCAGGCTCGGCTGGCGGGCTACAGTTGCGTGTTGCTCGATACGCTCGACGACATGGAAGCGGCCCGCGCGCTTTACGAGGATCTGGGCTTTGAAGAGGTGCCGCCCTATTACCACAACCCCCATGCCGGAGCGCACTACCTGAAGGTCGACATCGACTGAGGCACTGCGCCCGAACCATGCAAAAAGGGCTGCCCTGGGGCAGCCCTTTTCGTGGATGGCCGCGGTGGCGATCTCGCGATCAGCCCTTGGCCTGGGCCAGCAAGGTGGCTGCATCACTGACTTCGAATTTGCCAGGGCCTTCAATGTTCAATGTGACCACTTTGCCATCCTTGACGAGCATGGAGTAGCGGTTGCTGCGCAGACCCATGCCGCGGCTGGTCAGATCGAGCGTGAGACCCGTGGCCTTGGTGAAGTCGGCACTGCCGTCTGCCAGCATGCGCACTTTGGAACCCGTTTTCTGGTCACGCGCCCAAGCCCCCATGACGAAAGCGTCGTTCACGCTGACACACCAGATTTCATCGACGCCAGCAGCTTTAAAGGCATCGAAGTTTTCAACGTAGCCCGGCACATGCTTGGCCGAGCAGGTGGGCGTGTAAGCGCCAGGCAAAGCGAACAAGGCGATGGTCTTGCCCGCAGTGGCCTTGGCCACATCCACGGGGTTGGGGCCAATGCTGCAGCCGTTGCCTTCGACTTCAACGTATTCCATCAGCGTGGCTGTGGGGAGTGTGTCTCCGACTTTGATCATGGTGTCTTCCTGTTTGAGAGTGAATGGACGAAAAAAAACGACCCACCATTGTGGGTCGTTTTTTCGAAGTTTGCAGCGTTACAGCTTTTTGGGCTTAAACGGCAGCAGCCTTTTCAACCAGACGCGTAGCGATCCAGTTTTTGGTCTTCGAGATCGGCTTGCTTTCCGTGATTTCGATCATGTCACCCAGGTGGTACTCACCCTTTTCGTCGTGCGCATGGTATTTGCTCGACTTGGCAACGATCTTGCCGTAGAGGGCGTGCTTCACACGACGCTCCACCAGCACGGTCACGGTTTTGGCACGCTTGTCGCTGACCACCTTGCCAATCAAGGTGCGCTTGAGGGATGTTTTAGCTTCCGTCATGGTCACTCCTTACTTGGCGGCTTGCTTTTGGGCAAGGATGGTTTTGGCACGGGCGATGGCACGGCGAGTCTGGCTCAGCGTCCCGGTGTTGCCGAGTTGTTGCGTGGCTTTTTGCATGCGCAGACCAAAGTGGGCTTTTTGCAGCTCCTTGATCTCGGCTTCGATACCAGCAACGTCTTTTTGGCGCAGTTCAGCAGCTTTCATTTCTTCTCTCTCCTGAATTACTGGCCAATCATGCGGGCCACAAAAGTGGTGCGCAAGGGCAACTTGGCCGCGGCCAATTTGAAGGCTTCACGGGCCAACTCTTCAGGCACGCCCACGATTTCGTAGAGCACCTTACCAGGTTGGATTTCGGCCACGTAGTACTCGGGGTTACCTTTACCGTTACCCATACGCACTTCAGCAGGCTTGGTGGAAATCGGCTTGTCAGGGAACACGCGAATCCAGATGCGGCCACCACGTTTGACGTGACGGGAAATCGCACGGCGTGCGGCTTCGATCTGGCGGGCCGTCAGACGGCCGCGATCTGTGGACTTGAGACCGAAGTCACCGAACGCCACCGTGTTGCCACGGGTAGCGACGCCGGTGTTGCGGCCCTTCTGTTCCTTGCGGAACTTTCTGCGAGCAGGTTGCAGCATGTTCTTACTCCTTATTGACCGTCAGCTGCTGCAGCTGGCGCGGCGACTTTGCGTACGCGCTTAACGGCGGGTTTGGCGTCACCACCAGCTTCGGCAGGCTTGTCGCTGCCATCGGCGGGTGCTGTGTTGGTGCCAGCGGGACGACGTTGGCCACCACGACGATCGCCTGTTGGGCGGTCGCCAGGACGGGCATCACGGCGTGGACCACGTGGGCGGCGCTCTTCTTCGGCACGTGGCTCAGCCAGTGCTGGAGCGTCGTTGCGGCCCAGTGTGTCGCCTTTGTAGACCCAGACCTTGACACCGATGATGCCGTAAGTGGTCTTGGCTTCGGAAGTGGCGTAGTCGATGTCAGCGCGCAGGGTGTGCAGTGGCACACGGCCTTCGCGGTACCACTCGGTACGCGCAATTTCGATGCCATTCAAACGGCCAGCCGACATGATCTTGATGCCTTGGGCACCCAGACGCATGGCGTTTTGCATGGCGCGCTTCATGGCGCGGCGGAACATGATCCGCTTTTCGAGTTGCTGGGTGATGCTGTCAGCGATCAGTTGTGCATCGATTTCGGGCTTGCGCACTTCTTCGATGTTCACAGCCACTGGCACGCCCAGGCGAGATGCGAGTTCTTTCTTGAGCAACTCGATGTCTTCGCCTTTCTTGCCGATCACCACACCTGGACGAGCCGAGAAGATGGTGATGCGGGCGCTCTTGGCTGGACGCTCGATCAGCACGCGGGAAACCGCGGCGTTCTTGAGCTTGGCCTTGAGGTACTCACGCACCTTGATGTCTTCGGCCAGCATGCCGGCGAAGTCACGGTTGTTGGCATACCAACGGCTTGCCCAGTTGCGGCTGACAGCCAGGCGGAAACCGGTAGGATGGATTTTCTGTCCCATAGTTCTTCCTGATTAATTGCCGACCGTCACATACACATGGCATGTGGGCTTGCTGATGCGGTTGCCACGGCCTTTGGCGCGGGCGGTGAAACGCTTGAGCGTGGTGCCTTGCTCGACGTAGATGGTTTTCACCTTCAACTCGTCGATGTCGGCGCCGTCGTTGTGCTCAGCGTTGGCAATAGCGGACTCGAGAACCTTCTTGACGATGCCGGCAGCTTTTTTCTGCGTGAAAGTCAAAATATTCAGAGCTTGATCCACTTTCTTGCCGCGAATCAAATCGGCGACCAGGCGGCCTTTATCGACCGACAAACGGACGCCCCGGAGGACTGCACGTGTTTCCATGGTCTTTCCTTATTTCTTCTGGACTTTTTTGTCCGCAGGGTGACCCTTGAATGTGCGGGTCAATGCGAATTCGCCCAATTTGTGGCCGACCATCTGGTCAGTCACGTAAACAGGAACGTGTTGCTTGCCGTTGTGAACGGCGATGGTCAGACCGATGAACTCGGGCAGAACCATGGAGCGACGCGACCATGTCTTGACGGGCTTTTTATCTTTGGTGGCAACGGCTTTTTCAACCTTGGCCAGCAAATGGTGGTCAACGAATGGACCCTTTTTGAGAGAGCGAGTCATTGGCTACCCCTTACTTCTTGCGACGCGACACGATCATGACCTGTGTGCGCTTGTTGTTACGGGTACGGTAGCCCTTGGTGAGGTTGCCCCACGGGTCTACTGCATGACGGCCTTCGCCGGTACGGCCTTCGCCACCACCGTGCGGGTGATCCACCGGGTTCATGGCCACGCCACGAACGGTTGGGCGAATGCCCATCCAGCGTTTGACACCGGCCTTGCCCAATTGACGCAGGCTGTGCTCTTCGTTGGCGACTTCGCCAATCGTTGCACGGCACTCGATGTGGATCTTGCGAACTTCACCTGAGCGCATGCGCACTTGAGCGTAGATGCCTTCACGAGCCAGCAAGGTTGCCGAAGCACCAGCCGAGCGGGCGATCTGAGCACCGGCACCGGGCTTGAGCTCGATGCAGTGGATGGTCGAACCCACGGGGATGTTGCGGATAGGCAAGGTGTTGCCAGCGCGGATCGGGGCTTCCGAACCGGACAGCAGGGTGGCACCGACTTCAACGCCGCGAGGGGCAATGATGTATGTGCGCTCGCCGTCGGCGTAGCACAGCAAAGCGATGTGCGCGGTACGGTTTGGATCGTACTCAACGCGCTCAACCTTGGCTGGAATGCCATCCTTGTTGCGCTTGAAGTCCACCACGCGGTAGTGGTGCTTGTGACCACCGCCTTTGTGGCGTGTTGTGATGTGACCGTTGTTGTTACGGCCGGCCTTCTGGTGCTGGGGTTCCAGCAGCGGAGCGTAAGCCTCGCCTTTGTACAGATGGTCACGGGTGACCTTCACCACACCACGACGGCCTGGGGAGGTTGGTTTGATCTTGATGACAGCCATGATTACGCAGCCTCCCCGGACAGGTTCAGCTCTTGACCGGCTTTGAGCGTGACATAAGCCTTGCGAACGTTGTCGCGACGGCCAATGGTCTTGCCAAAACGCTTGGTCTTGCCCTTGGTGTTCACCACAGAGACGCCTTGCACTTCGACCTTGAACATCAATTCCACAGCGGCTTTGATCTCAGGCTTGGTAGCGTTCTGCAGCACTTTGAATGTCACAGCGTTGGACTTTTCAGCAACCATGGTGGCCTTTTCGGACACGATGGGAGCGACCAGCACGGACATCAGACGACCTTCGTCAAACTTCACGGCGCTCATGCGAACATCTCCTTGAGTTTGTCGATCGCGCCCTTGGTGACCAGCACTTTCTTGAAGTGGACCAAAGACACGGGATCGGCGTAACGGGGTTCAACGACGAGCACGTTGACCAGGTTGCGCGAAGCGAGGTACAGGTTTTCGTCGACTTCTTCGGCGATCACCAGCACGGAGTCGAGGTTCATGGCCTTGAACTTGGCCGCCAGGGCCTTGGTCTTGGGCGATTCGACTTTGAGGGAGTCCACCACAGCCAGACGGCCTTCGCGGGCCAGCTGCGAGAAGATCGAAGCCATACCAGCACGGTACATCTTCTTGTTGATCTTCTGTGTGAAGTTTTCTTCCGGGCTGTTCGGGAAGATGCGACCACCGCCACGCCACAGAGGCGAGGAAGTCATACCGGCACGTGCATTGCCCGTACCTTTTTGCTTGAACGGCTTCTTGGTCGAGTGCTTGACCTGTTCACGGTCTTTTTGAGCACGGGTACCTTGACGCGCATTGGCCTGGTAGGCCACCACGATCTGGTGGATCAGGGATTCGTTGTATTCACGACCGAAAACGGTTTCAGGCGCGTCCACTTTGGAAGCGGCTTGACCTTGGTCGTTCAGGAGTTCGAGCTGCATCAGTTCGCTCCTTTAGCTTTGATGGCGGGACGCACAGTCACGAAACCACCTTTGGAACCAGGGATCGCGCCCTTGATCATCAGGAGGCCACGAACTTCGTCAACGCGCACGACATCGAGGTTTTGGGTGGTGCAAGTCACGTCGCCGAGGTGGCCCGACATTTTCTTGCCAGGGAACACGCGGCCAGGGTCCTGCGCCATGGAGATCGAACCGGGCACGTTGTGCGAACGGCTGTTACCGTGCGATGCGCGCTGCGATTTGAAGTTGTGACGCTTGATGGTGCCGGTGAAGCCCTTACCGATGGAAGTGCCTTGCACGTCCACTTTCTGACCCGCAGCGAACACCGTCGCAGGCACAGCAGCACCCGCTGCGTATTGGGCAGCAGTGTCAGCGGTCACGCGGAATTCTTGGATGATTTCGCCAGCTTCGACGCCAGCTTTGGCCAGATGGCCAGCGATGGGCTTGGTCACGCGTGAAGCACGGCGCTTACCGAATGTCACCTGCAGGGCGACATAGCCATCGTTCTCTTGGGTTTTGACTTGGGTCACGCGGTTGTTGGACACATCCACCACTGTGACAGGAACTGCGTCCCCATCATCAGTGAACAGACGCATCATGCCCACCTTGCGGCCCAGCAACCCCAGTGAGGTGCTCAGACTCATTGTTTTCTCCAGAACTTTCACCGAAGCCACTGCAATTGGCAGCTTCGTTTGGTGTATGAAAGAGGGTTGATAAATCTCACCCTAATTTGGGGTGAGCCTGAAATTATAGCGCGACCCGCCAGAACTGGCAAGCCACGCAATTTTTCAAGAGTTTCGAGCCGTTTTCACGGCCCTCAAGTGCATTACTGCAGCTTGATTTCGACGTCCACGCCCGCTGGCAGGTCGAGTTTCATCAGGGCGTCCACAGTTTTGTCTGTGGGGTCCACGATGTCCATCAGACGCTGGTGGGTGCGGATCTCGAGCTGGTCACGGCTCGACTTGTTCACGTGCGGCGAACGCAGGATGTCGAAACGCTTCATGCGGGTCGGCAGTGGCACGGGGCCCTTGACGATCGCGCCTGTGCGCTTGGCAGTGTCCACGATCTCGGCAGCGGACTGGTCGATCAGTTTGTAATCAAACGCTTTGAGGCGAATGCGAATTTTTTGCTTGGATGACATGTCAATTCCTTGTGGTGAGTGTTTGTTTGCTGCAGCGCAAGGGCCAGGCCCTCGCGCCACCGATCCACAAAAGAATTAAGCGATGATCTTGGCAACGACGCCAGCGCCAACGGTACGGCCGCCTTCGCGGATAGCGAAACGCAGACCTTCTTCCATCGCGATGGGGTTGATCAGCTTCACAGTGATCGACACGTTGTCACCAGGCA
>Ga0228700_1000043_pt1 | contig 139908 bp, 118 predicted proteins | sample McNCre317_Aug_MG_FD_178019 | JGI IMG/M metagenome (GOLD analysis project Ga0228700, IMG submission 178019) | Freshwater microbial communities from McNutts Creek, Athens, Georgia, United States - 3-17_Aug_MG | ecosystem: Environmental > Aquatic > Freshwater > Creek | place: USA: Georgia...
ATTCAATGTGCCGTCTTCGAACCATTTGAAGAAAGGTGCGTGGCTCTCGTCGAGCACTTTGGTGAAAGGGGTCTTCCAGCTCAGCAATTCACGTGCTTGCTCGGCCCAAAAGCCTTCGTAATCGGTTTCTGCTTTTTTGCACAGCGCTTCGTAGGCGGCCATGCCGGATACGTTGGCTTGTTTTACGAACTCAGCTGATGGCTGGTGAATGGTGATGTCGCTCATGAACCGGTCTCCTCTTGTATGGCGGTATCTGTCAAAACCTAGCGACTGTGAGCTGGGGCTCTTACAAGGGTCTGACTGATTCGGTGCTGACAAACCCTTGGGTGATGGCTGAGCGAATTAGTAGGTTTTGATGGCTTCAATTTGGCGCGTTTGTGGGCATCAAATCGCTGAGCGGCAGCTGAATGCCCAAGTGCTGCGCAATGAAGTGCCGCGCCGTGTCCTGCCAGCCACCCAGCTCGGACTCGTGGTGCAGCAGGCCTGGGTCATCCAGCTGGCCATCGTTGAAGTCCAGCGTGGTGGGAAAGCGCAGTTGGAAGAGTTCGTACTCGTTTTGGTAAAGCTTGGGCGCTTGCTTGGCGTTGTGTGCAATGGCCCGCAAGCGGCCTTGGTGGCTCCAGTCGCAAAACAAAATATTGCCCATGCGCAGCATCAGCACACACTGGTTGGGCGCGATCTTGCCCAAAATCTTGGCGTAGCTGAGTTCGCCTGTGGGGTCGATTTTTTGCAACTCTTGCACGGCTTGCTCGCCCAAAGCAATCCACGCTTCTAGGATGTGGCCAGCGTGGAAGTAAGCTTCCCAAAAACGGCGGCGGTAGGGGCCAATGTCGTCTTCGGTGTGGCGCAAGATGTCAAAAAACGCATCCATGGTGCGGCTGGTGAGCCAGCGACTGGCGGTCTCGATGGCTTCGCGGCGCACGCCCAACCAACCCGCATGGTTGTGGCGCGGGTCGCCCAAGGTGCGCAGCAACTCAGACAACAGCGCGTTCTTGATGTCTTGCGGTGGGTTGCGTTCAAACCATGGCGAGAGCAGGCTGTAGGCAAACTCGTCGCGGCACAGCGGGTAGCGCAGGCGTTGGGTGGGCTTGCCGATGTCATGCAGGGCCCATTCGCACATGCGTTTGACATAGCCCAAGGTGCTGCGTATGACTTCGGGCGCTTGCAAGGCTTCTAAAAACGCTTGCTTGCAAAAGTGGTTGAGCCAAAAGCCTTGGGTCAGCGCGTGGCGCTCTTGCCATTGCGCCAGTGTTTTGTCGGCGGGCATGCCCAGAATGTCATTGGCCACATGGACGGGGCCATTCAGCGGGTCCAGCACATCAAGGGTGGTGATGAGGCGCTCCAAGCCATTGGCTTCGGTCTCGGACAACGAGGCCAACACACGTGGATCTAAAAAAAACGCGCGTGCTGTCTGGGCGAGCTTCAAGAACACCGGGTTCTCGGGGTTGAAGCCCTGTAAGTACGTGTGCAGCAACCCACGGCCCCACTTGAGTGGGCGGCGTGAGGCCAGCGCTTCGGGCACGGCCACCTCAAAGTAGCGATCAGTCAGGGGCGTGTGGGTGTGCAGGCCGCGCTCGGCGTCGAGCCACAGCGCGTAGGGGATGTGCCGCCAGTCGCGCTGGCGCGGTGTGGGGCTGGTGGGCGCAAACTGCACGCGCTCAAAGGCGCTGTAGGTGCGCTCGCCCACGGTGCGCAAGTCGGGGTCTTTGCCAAAGCCGCCACCGCGCTTGGTGCGCGCAGCATGGGCCAGCTGGTCAAAGTCTTGCGGCAGGGGGGCGAAGAACGCTTGCATCTTTTTTGTGGTTGCTTAGCGCACCGTCTCTTGCATCTTCTTCAAGGTGCTGCTGGGGCCTTTGGTAGCACCCGTCTCTGTGGGTTGAAACGCCAACACAAAGCGCAGCTCGACGCGGCGGTTTTGGGTGTCGTTGTCTTTGCTGCTGGGGCGCTCATCGGCGTAAGAGCTGATGCCAAACACCGGCTGCTCGCGCTCGTTGCGGTAGCTTTGCATGCCTTCTGAGCCCAGCACTTTGTAAACAGCGCGGGCGCGGTCGAGGCCCAAATGCCAGTTGTTGTAGTCGCCACGGTGCAGTGGCACCGAGTCGGTGTGGCCTTCGATCAGGATGGTTTCAATCTCCACCTGCTGTGGGTTGGGCGGACAGTCGGCCGGCAAATGGCGGCGTTGCGAATAGATGTAGCAAGGCAGCACCTGCTGCAGTTGCTCGGCCGATTGGCGCAGCGTGCGCACGCCCAAGCCTTCGAGCTCGGCGCTGCCGCGTGCAAACAAGGTGTCAGCAGGCAAGCTGATGACGCCTGACACTTGGTTGATGGTCACGGGTACGCCCGCGTTTTGCAGCTTGGTACCAATGGTGTGCACCACCGTGGCCAAGGGGTCGGCGGGGGGCTCGGGCGGCTGCTCGGGCTTGCGCGCGAGCAGCACCATCACCATCACGATGAAGATGAACAGCAGGCCAATCATCAAGTCACTGGCCGAAGCCATGTAACCCGACTCTTCCACTTGCTCGTGGGTGGCAGCGGTGCTGCGGCGTGTTTTGATGAACATGTTTTACGCGTTTAGCTTTGACTTTTAGGCTTTAAGCCTTGGGTGGCAAAGCGTCGATGAACTCGTCCAACACTTCTTCGAGGTTGGTGATGCTGCCGCTGAGTTGGTTCACCGCGCTGGCCAAGTGTTGGTCCATCTTGGTGTGCAGGTCGGCAATTTGGGTGCTGTAGCCCGACACGCCTTGGGTGAGGGCATCCACCGTGCCGGTGAGTGCTTTTTGTGCGTCTTGCAAATGCGTTCTCACATGGCCCAGGGCCTCTTCGGCAGACACGGCGCTTTGTTTGAGCGTGTCCACCGTTTGACCCAAGGCTTGGTTCATGGGAATCAAGGCTTCTTTGAAGTCGGTGGCCGCCGCACGCTGCAAGCCCACTGCACCTTCGATGGCGTTGGCGCTGTCTTTGAACTTCTCTGCCGTTTGGTCAATGCGCTCTACCGTCCCGTGCAAGCCCGACATGGCGCCTTGCACGGTTTGCACGGTTTGGCCCAAGTTGCCCAGCAGGGTTTCCAGCTGTTGCGTGCCTTGTTGGCCCATGGCGCTGGCGCGTGCCAACGAAGCGTCCAGCTCGGTGATGGTGGTGCGGGTGTTTTGAATGGTGTGCGACAAGGTGCCCACGGCATCGCCAAACGAGGCCAGGCCATTCGAGATGCCTTGCGTCAATGTCTCGCCTGCTTTGCTCAGCTCGACGGCGGCTTGGCTGCCGGCATTGCCAAAGCTTTGGCTCGAAGTTTGAATGCTGTCAGCCAGTTGGGCCAGCTTGTCAAACGCGGGCTGCATATTGCGCGACAGCGCATCACCAATGGCGTTGGCAAAGTCACCCTCGAAGCGGCGCAGTTGGCTCACCTGTGAGCGGTTCTCGTCCAAGATGTCTTGGAACAACGCCAGTTGCATGCGCACGCTGGCCTCTGCCGCGTTGTCGGGCACCTTGCTGCGCAGGGTGTGGCACAGGGTGTCGATGCTGGACTGCAAATTTTCCAGCGCCACTTTGGCGCGCCAGTTCCACACCAGCGAACACAACAAGCCCGCGATCGAGGTGATGAACTTGCCGCCGGCGGTGGCAATGAGCGACTGCAAGGCTTGGTCTTGCTGGCGCGCTGACACATCCAAGGCATTGAGCGCCAAGCCCGCTTGCTGCAGGGCGACCGCCAAGAAGATGAAGGTGCACATCAGACCAAAACCAATCAGCAAATTGGGCATGGTCTCGAACAAGGCCAAGTTCATGCGGCCGCCCAACACGCTGCGCACGGTCCAAGTGTCGGCGTGGCTGCGAAAGCTGTAGCTGCTGTTTGGGCCTTGGTTCACACCGTGTTGCGTGGGTAGGTCAATCAGGCCTGCTTCGGTTTCGCGCAGCAAAAACTTCAGTTCGTGGTCGGTGGTTTTGCTTTCGGCCAAAGCCAGCGCGTCGCGGCTGCTGCCTTGGTGCGCCCCTAGGCGCGCATCGAGCCCCACCACCTCGGCACGCACTTGGCGAATGCGCGAAGCCCACACGCCGAAGCTGATGAGCGAGAACACAAAAATCACGGCCGCGATGGCCAGTGGCACAGCCAACTGTTCGAGTTGGGCGAGGTATTGATTCATAGGCATGCCTCTATTGTGAACAACTTAATCACCCAACCCACCGCTGCGCAACACACGCCGCGCGCAGGCCTTCCACAACACACCCAGTTGCGGTGCCCACAGTGTGAGGCGTTGGCGCGCGCGGGTGAGGCCGGTGTACACCAGCTCGCGGGTGAGCACGGGCGATTCTTGTGCCGGAATCACCAGCAACACATGTGTGAACTCGGAACCTTGCGATTTGTGCACCGTCATGGCAAACACGGTTTCTACGCTGTCCAAGCGCGAGGGCATGACCCAACGCACGCTGCCGCCCACGGCAGGGAAGGCCACGCGCAACACGCCATCGGGGCCTGGCAGGCACAGGCCAATGTCGCCGTTCATCAGCTCTAACGCGTAGTCGTTGCGCGTCACCATCACGGGGCGGCCGGCGTACCACGGGCTTTGGCCTAAGCCCAGCGCGTGCTCAACGTGCGCGTTGAGTTGCACCACGCCCAGCGGGCCTTCGCGCACGGCGCACAGCACACAAAACTCGGTGAAGGCTTTGAGCAGTTCCACCGCTTGTGCATCGCTGCACGGTGTGGCGGGTCCTGCTTTGCTGGAGCGGTGTGCGTCAAGCAAAGCCAGCCACTTGCGCCACCCATACCGCAACCCCACCGACAGTTGAGGGTCGTGGGCGCTGGTCAGTTGCAGGCGTGTGACGTCGGGCTCGGGTGCCTCCCCCTCAATGCGTTGTTGCAAGGGCAGGGTCGCCAACCAATCGGGCGCGGCATGCCACAGGGCTTTGAGTGCAGGCGTGTTATCGGCCACATCTGCGTTCACGGTGCGCGCCCATTGGCCAATGCCACTCTGGGCATCAAAGCGGTGGCTGTGCATGAGGGTGACGGTTTGGTGCTGCAGCAAGGTGCCCGTGCACAGCTGCGACATGACCGCACCGGCCTCTACCGATGCCAATTGGTCTTTGTCACCCAACAAAATCAAGCGCGCCGTCGGTGGCACGGCGTGCAGCAAGCGGGCCATCATCTCGAGGTCAATCATGGACGCTTCGTCGACCACCACCACATCGGTGGCGAGTTGATGCACCTTTGCGACTTGGCGATTCGTTTGCAGCAAGCGGTGCAGTGTTTGCGCCTGCGTCGGGATGCGCGCTTGCACATCGGCGGGCATGCGGGTGAGCGCGTTGCTGATGGATTCGGTCAATCGCGCCGCCGCTTTGCCCGTCGGGGCGGCGAGGTGGATGTGCAAATCGCGCGATGACGTCCCCACCAAGAGCGAGAGCAGCTTGACCACCGTGGTGGTTTTGCCCGTGCCCGGCCCGCCCGTGATGAGCGTGATGCGGTTTTGCGCGGCCACCTCGCAAGCGAGGCGTTGCATGTCGGGCTCGCCGTTGCTCGCTGACGTGAACAAGCCATCCAAGCGTTGCTGCAAATCAGCCGGCACCTCGCATGGCAGTGCCAAGCGCTGCGCCAGTTGCAAGCGGATGTGTTGCTCGGCGGTCCATGCGCGGCGCAAATACAAGCGCGCCCCTTGGGCGTCTTCGACCAGCACCAAGGGGCTGGCCTCGCCCTGTGTCCATGGCAAGGTGGTGGCTGCTTCGTGCAGCTTGCTTGGCAATGCCGTCGTTTGCTCATCGGTCCAGCCCAAGAGCGCGGCGGCTTGCGTTTGCAAGGTGGCAAGGTCGAGGCATGCATGGCCGCGCCCCCATTGGTGGCTGGTCAAGGCCGCCAACCACAAGTGCCGAGGGTCGTCGCTGGGTTGTTTGCTGTGCAGCAAGTTGGCCAGTGATTTGTCCAAGCCCGTCAAGGGGGTGGCTTGGGCCCATGACGCTTGTAACAAAGGGGATAAAGAGTTCGGTGTTGGCATGCCATGCCAGTTTACTAGGGGTGACAGTTTTTTAATTGATGCGCATAATATGCGCATATGCTTAACGAGGACCACCATGTCACGCATCAGAACCACAACTGCCGCATCACGCAAACGTCCTGTCAATCTCACCTTGAGCGAAAGCTTGGTGACCGACCTTAAAAGCTACACCTCAAATTTATCAGCCACGGCTGAAGAGTTGCTCACGACCTACGTGGTGGCACAAAAACAGGCCCGAGCAAACCGCCAACAACAGGTCAACCAAACCGTGGCAGCTTGGAATGCTTTGCATACCGATGTTGGCTCCTTCGCTGACGAACACACCACACTCTGATGGCGCAGTTCGATCTTCATAAAAACAAAGGGCTGTTGAAAGACACCATTCCTTACGTGGTGGTGGTTCAGTCGTCTTTGTATGACGGTTATCGCCGACGGGTGGTAGTGCCTTTGGTCAAACGCAGTGTGCTGCCTTCTGGCATTGTGGGCACACGCATGAACCCGAGTTTCAAAGTACGTGGTGTGGTGTTGGTGTTGCACCCGTTGGACATGGTGTCTGTGGCTTGCGATCAGTTGGGCGAATGCGTAGGGTCACTCGTTGAGCATGGTCAAGAAATCGCAGATGCACTCGATGAATTGCTGACGCGCTCTTGGCACTGAGCTTTCAGTCAGTTGCTTGAAGGCCATCAAACCGCATTGACCGCCAAAGGATCACATTCAAAGCGACGCAGCACCAAATCAGACGCAGGCGGCGCATCGCCATTGGCCAGTATCAAGTGCTTGTTCAGATGGTTTTCAGAAGGGGCCAGCAAACGGCGGTACAGCTCTTTGGTCAGCATGCGTGCGGTTTGGCCTGGCCATTTGGCCGGTAGCAGCACCTCTGGCAGTTCTGGGTCGCGCAAGAGCAAACGTCGGTAATCATGGATCAACAACGTGCGGGTGAGAAACGCGCTTTCCTCATCAATGCTCGACTTCTTGGCTTTTTGCAGCGCGTCCAAGATGCCTTTGTAGGTTTTGACAAACGCAACATAGTCCTCACTCAAATGCGCCAAGTCCCAGGCTGAACGAACGATGTCAGCGTCATTGGCCGATTGGCCCAGGCGTGGGTTCACAGCGACCAAGGGCATGAGCTGGGGCAACACCTCGGCCATGCCGTCGACACGCAGGGCATCAAACGCGGCGGCTAAGTCTGCACTGGGGTGCACAAAACAATTGGCGTTGACCTCACCAAACCCTTGCCAATAAAACGCACGGCGCAGGCGCTCGCGGTCTTTAGGAAGCAACTCGGCCACCAACATGACGAGTCGCCAACGGTGGTCCCAGTTGGGTGCGTTCGAGGCATAAATTTGTTTCGACGCTTCTTCAAAGCGTCGCCATCCACTGGCCGACAGTTTGTAATCGGTGCGACGGCCTTGGGTTTGTGTGGTGAGCCACTCGTCTTTGACCAAACGAAACACGGTGGTTCGAATGAGCCGCTCATTGAGGTTGAGTGGTGCGAGCAAGTTGATCAAACCACCTAGCCAAATTTCACCGCCACGTGGCAGCACGGCATCACCAAAAACGGAAATGATCAAAGAGCCAGCTTTGACTCGGTTTCTGTCGCGAAAGGTGTCCAAAAGATTTTGGACGGGTTGGATGGAACATTGACTCATTGCGCTTGATTTTACAGAGCGGCTGTTCAATGTTTAGACCGTCGACAACGTGTGGAGGTCAATGACAAATCTGTACTTCACATCACTTCGGTCCATGCGCTCAAACGCGGTGTTGATGTCTTGTGCTGAAATCAATTCAATGTCCGCCATGATGGCGTGCTGGGCACAAAAATCAAGCATCGCTTGGGTATCGGCAATGCCACCAATGAGTGATCCTTCGAGCGAGCGTTGACCAAAAATCAACGGCGAGGTGTTGAGTGGTGGGTCGAGTGGCCCAAAGTAACCCACCAACACCAACTTGCCGCCCTGTGTGAGCAGACCCATGTAGGGGTTGACGTCGTGCGCTTGAGGAATGGTGTCCAAAATGAGGTCAAACTTGCCCCTGAGCGCTGACATGGTTTTTTTGTCGCTCGATAACGCCACATGGTCGACGCCCAATGCTTTGGCTGCTTCAGCTTTCTCCTCTGAGCGGGTGATGAGGGTCACCTCCGCCCCTAAGCCTTTGGCCAGCTTCACAGCCATGTGACCTAGGCCCCCCAGGCCGACCACGGCCACGTGACTGCCGTGCGTGATGTGGGCCCGTTTGAGAGGCGACCATGCGGTGATGCCCGCACACAACAGCGGTGCCGCACGACTGAGCTCAAGGCCTTCGGGAATGCGCAGCACAAAGTCTTGCGACACCACGATCACATCTGAGAACCCCCCTTGGGTGGTTTGTTCGTCATGCCGATCCATGCTGCCGTACGCATAGGTGGGTTGCTTCAGACAAAACTGTTCATCGCCTTTTTGGCAAGGCTGGCAGGTGCGGCAAGAATCGACCAAGCAACCCACGCCCACGGCATCATGGACTTTGAATTTCGTGACGTGATGGCCTATCTGCACGACACGGCCCACCATTTCATGCCCAGGCACCATGGGGTACTTCGAGTAACCCCAGTCATTGCGCACGTTGTGCAAATCTGAATGGCAAATGCCGCAGTACAGCAGCTCGATCACCACGTCATCAGGGCGAGGCTCGCGTCGCACGAAATGAAAAAGCCCCAAGGGACTGGCGCTGGATAAGGCCGCGTAGCCGCGTGCAGGTCGTGTCATCGTGACTTCAATCGCAAAAACAACCAGCCCGTGATGGACAGGTTCAACAGGTTCCAAGCAATGCCATTCACAAAAGCGACTTGGTAGCTGCCCGTCATGTCAAAAATCCAGCCTGACAACCACCCACCCAGCGCCATGCCCAGCAACGTGGCCATGATGACGCTGCCCACACGTTCGCCCACTTCTTGGGGTGAGAAGTGTTCGCGAACAATGATGGCGTATGACGGCACGATGCCACCTTGAAACAAACCAAAGGTGGCCGAGATCACATACAGCGGCACCAGCCCATCAAAGGGCAAGAAGGCCAACAACGCAAGGCCTTGCAACACAGAGCCGAGCAGCAACGTTTTGATCCCACCGATGCGATCGCAAATCAGTCCAGACATCAATCGGCTCACGATGCCGCAGGTGAGCATCAACGACAACATTTCTGCGCCGCGCGCTGCGCCATAGCCCAAGTCTGTGCAGTACGCCACGATGTGCACTTGTGGCATCGCCATGGCCACGCAACATGCCACGCCGGCCGTGCACAAAAGCAACTGCGCGCGTGAGGGGCGCAAGCCAAACGGGCGTGCCGAGTCATCACGTGTGGTGGACGCTGTGGCAACAGACGCTTTAGGAATGGGCGGCTTGGCGCGCATCTTGAGCGAGAGCAACAACATACCGATCCCGCATACCAAACCGAGCAACAGATAAGTGTGTCGCCAGCCAATCGTGGTGATGCCGTGCTGCACCAAGGGCGGCCAGAGGGCCCCAGCAATGTAGTTGCCACATGCGCAAATGGCCACGGCAATGCCGCGTCGCTTTTGCCACCACAGGGCGGTATCGGCCATGAGGGGTGCAAATGTGGATGAGCTGCCAATGAGCCCGAGGATGCCGTGTGCCAAACCAAACAGCCAAATGTTTGACGCATAAGCGGCCAGTGCAAAACCACCGAAGACCGCCAGCGCACCACACCAAAGAATGGGGGGCAAGCCATGACGGTCGGCCAAGCGGCCAGTCCAAATGCCACCCAGCCCTAAGCAGACCATCATCAGCGTGTAAGGCAAAGAGGCGTCTGCACGTCCAATGCCAAACTCGCTCTGCACCGCAGGCAAAACCACCGACACCACGTACATGCTGCTGTTGCCAAGGACAACCAGCCCAAGGGTCACCAACAGACGCAGCGCTGCTTGAGGTGAGTCAATCAGGCTGTCGTCGGCATGGACTTGGCGCATGTTCAACGGTGGTCGAAATTGATCACCAGTTTTTGCGTGGCTGCACGTGCTTGGCAGCTGAGGGCAAAGCCCTGTGCCACTTCATTGGCCTCGAGCGTGAAGTTTTTGTCCATGGTGACTTCGCCGTGGGTCACCTTGCAGCGGCAGGTGCTGCACACGCCGGCTTTGCAAGAGAACGGCAAATCCAAACCTGCGTTGAGCGCTGCATCCAGCACATGTTCATCAGGGCTTAGAGCGACTTCGTGTTCTTTGCCATCGAGCACCACGGTCATGTGCACGCTCTTGGTTGACGACGTTTTCTCTTTGGATGCATCGATATCTGCCTGAACCTTGTGTGCTTGCGAAGCCGAGGTGGTGAAGCGCTCGCTGTGCACGCGATTGGCAGGAACGCCTGAGTCGATCAAGGCTTTTTCCGTGACTTCAATCATGGCCTCTGGGCCGCAAATGAACACCTCGTCCATGCTCTTGGCGGGCAACAACGCGTGGATGATGGCTTTGATCTTGTCTTCATCAATGCGGCCTTGCAGCAAGTCCACCTCTTGCGCTTGTTGCGACAAGATATGAATCATGGTGAAGCGACTGGGAAAACGATCCTTCAAGTCTTGCAAGGCCTCGTTGAACATCACGCTGGACATGCGGCGGTTGCCGTAAATCAAGGTGAATTTGGATTCGGTTTGTTCTTCCAATGTGGTCGCGGCAATCGACAAGATGGGGGTGATGCCTGAGCCCGCTGCAAACCCCACGCGATGGATGGCACGTGGTTTTTGGCTGGTGAAGCGACCTTCGGGTGGCATCACCCTCACGGTGTCGCCTGCTTTGAGTTGCGTGGCCGCCCAGTTGGAGAACACACCGCCTTCGACCGGGCGAATGCCAATTTCAAGTTCACCGCGTTTCAAAAACTGACTGCGTGGGCTGCTGATTGAGTAATTGCGACGCACATCTTGACCATTCACGTCGGCACGCAAGGTCAAAAATTGGCCAGGCTCGAAATGAAACTTTTCCCGTGAATTCGATGGAATGTCAAAAGTGATGGCCACCGAGCCTGCGGCTTCTGGGCTGACTTTCTTGATGGAAAGTTCATGGAACAAAGGGGAAGACATTTGAATTTCTCCGAGAAAACTTAATAAGGTTTGAAGTAGTCAAAAGGCTCTTGGCAATCCAAGCATTTGTAGAGCGCTTTGCAAGCGGTCGATCCAAAGTGCGAAGACTCAAACGTGTGTGTGGAACCACAACGTGGGCACTCCACCGCTGCTTCTGCCTGCAATGGCTTGCGCATGAAATGAATCACGCTGGTTTGTTCTGACGCTGCGCCGCACTTGCGGTTGGGGGGCGCAATGCCATAGGCCTTGAGCTTGTCTTTGGCTGCTTCAGTCATCCAATCGGTGGTCCACGCGGGGGCAAGTTGTGTGCGCACTTGCACCTCTAAACCCAGCGCTTGGACGGTGCTGCAAATATCGTCATGGATTTGTTCCATGGCGGGGCAGCCGCTGTAGGTGGGGGTGATCACCACCACCACGGCGTTGTCCGCGACGTGTTCCACCTCACGAATGATGCCCATCTCGCGCAGCGTGACGACTGGAATTTCTGGATCGGTCAAACCGTCCAGCGCGTGCCAAACATCTTGCGTGATCACCACACGCCTTCAGGATGTGCGCGGGCCAAGCTTTGCATTTCGCCCAACAAGAAGCTCAAGTGCTCCGAGTGCGCACCTTGCTTACCCGTGGTCACGAAACCATCGGAGGAAGGCAAGGTCAAGGTGGCTTCTTGCAATGTGTGTTGCACCATGCTTTCCCAGTCGGCTTTGAGTTGTGAGGGGTCGACGCCGACGCCAGACTTGGCTGCCGCTGATTCAAACGCGCTCGTGGTCCAAAACTCTTGGGTGTAGGGCATCAAGTGGTTCAGCGCCGCTTGTGCGCGTGCATGTGATTCTTCGGTGCCGTCACCAAAGCGCACCAACCAGTCATGCGAGTGGCGCAAGTGGTAGCGCACCTCTTTGAGTGATTTGGCGGCAATCGCGGCGATGTGTTCGTCTTGCGAGGCTTGCAACTTTTCCCACACCAAGGCCATGAATGCGCTGTACAAAAAGTTGCGAACAATCGTCACCGCATAGTCGCGGTTGTCCACGGCATAACCCACCAAGGCACCGTGGTGTGGCAGCTCTAGCAAGGTGTAGTTCTTGAAGTCTTGTGCATCGCGAAAGTACGCGAGCGAGTCTTCGGTGGCGCCATCATTTTTCAGTGTGGCCGCGTATTGGTAAAGCATGCGTGCTTGACCAATCAAGTCCAAACTGTTGTTGGCCATGGCAATGTCTTCTTCGAGGATGGGGCCGTGGCCACACCACTCGGCATTGCGTTGGCCCAACACAATGGCGCAGTCCGCCAAGTGCAGAACGTAGTCGACATGGGCCATCACATGTGCCCCACTTCTTCTGGGATGGTGTAGAACGTGGGGTGACGGTAAATTTTGTCGCTGGCGGGTTCGAAGAACTCACCTTTGTCGTCTGGCGCGCTGGCGGTGATGCTGTTGGATTCAACCACCCAAATGCTCACACCTTCTTGGCGACGTGTGTACACATCGCGTGCCATTTGCAAGGCGTGTTGTGCATCGCTGGCATGCAAGCTGCCGCAGTGTTTGTGTTCCAAACCTTGTTTGCTGCGTACGAAAATTTCCCACAGTGGCCATTCACTCAGGGCTTTGGTTGGTTTGCTGGCGGTGCTCATGCTGCTTCCTTCAGGGTGTGTTGTTTGCGTGCGTGTGCCAGAGCGGCATCGCGCACCCATTGGCCTTCATGCCATGCTTTGACGCGGGTGCTCAAGCGTTCTTTGTTGCAAGGGCCGTTGCCGTTGACGGTGGCCCAGAACTCGTCCCAATCAATTTGGCCGTAGTCGTAGTGCTGGCGTTCTTCGTTCCACTTCAAATCAGGGTCAGGCAAGGTGATGCCCAAGACCTTGGCTTGAGGCACGGTGGCATCCACAAACTTTTGGCGCAAGTCGTCATTGCTGATGCGCTTGATGCCCCAGCGCATGCCTTGCGCACTGTTGGGGCTGTCGGCGTCAGGGGGGCCAAACATGGCCAAGCATTTCCACCACCAGCGATTCACCGCGTCTTGCACCATGGCTTTTTGTTCGGCGGTGCCTGTCATCATCACCAACAAAGCTTCGTAGCCTTGGCGCTGGTGGAAGCTTTCTTCTTTGCACACACGAATCATGGCGCGTGCGTAGGGACCGTAAGAACAACGGCACAGTGGAATTTGGTTCATGATGGCCGCACCATCCACCAACCAACCAATCACACCGACATCGGCCCAGGTGATGGTCGGGTAGTTGAAGATCGAGCTGTACTTGGCGCGACCTGTGTGCAAAGCATCAAGCATTTGGTCACGGCTGGTGCCCAAAGTCTCTGCCGCGCTGTACAGGTACAAACCGTGACCGCCTTCGTCTTGCACTTTGGCGATCAGAATGGCTTTGCGTTTCAAGCTGGGTGCGCGGCTGATCCAATTGCCTTCAGGCAACATGCCCACAATTTCGCTGTGCGCGTGTTGACTGATTTGACGCACCAGTGTTTTGCGGTAAGCCTCGGGCATCCAGTCTTGAGGTTCAACGCGGCCATCGGCGTCGATGCACGCGTCAAATTTTTTCATCAAGTCTGCTGGCTCAATCGCTGCAACTGACGGCTTGCCTTTCGGTGCTGAGTCATCAGGAACACTGAATGATTGTGTGTACATGTTTTTTCCTAGACGTGTGAACGGGTTGGATTACTTGACCAAAGCCCAGTTGCTGCTCTTGACTTCCAACATGCGGAAGGCAGACAGGTTCAGGCCCATGTGGTCTTCAGGGCTCATGTTGAAGGTGCCGCTGGTGGCCACAAAACCTTTGGTCGATTCAATCGCATCACGCACCTTCGCTTTGTCGGTGCTGCCTGCACGCTTCAAGGCATCCACGCTCAACAAGAGGGCGTCATAGGCGTAGCCACCAAAGGTAGACGCTTCGCTTTTGTATTTCATCTTGTAGGCAGCGTCATACGCGGTGACGATGGCTTTTTGTGGGTCGTTCGCTGGCAGTTGTTCTGGGATCAACTGGGCAGGGGAGGGCAAACGCACACCATCCGCCGCAGGGCCAGAGAGTTTCAAGAACTCATCCGATGCCACACCGTGTGATTGGTACAGCGGCAAGGTGATGCCGAGTTGACGGTAGTTCTTGGTCACGATGGCCGGGCCTTGACCCAAACCAAACACAAACACGGCTTGCACACCGTCGGTGTTTTTGATCTTGGTCAGCTGAGGGCTGGCGTCGGTGTCTTTGGGGCCGTAGGTTTCGCTGGCGATCAGGCTGATGCCGTATTTGGCAGCCACGGTTTCTGTTTCTTTTTTGCCAGATTGGCCAAAGCCACTGGTCTCAGACAGCAAGGCCACTTTGGTGATGTTGCGTTTCTTCATGTCTTCAAACACTTTTTCAGCGGCCATGCGGTCGGTGTGCGGTGTTTTGAACACCCACTTCTTCACAGGCTCCACCACCACCACCGCACCCGCGAGAGAGATGAAGGGCACTTCGGCTTTGGTGACCAACGGCACCATTGACATGGTGGCGCCTGTGGTGGTGCCGCCAATCAAGATGTCGATCTTGTCGTCTTCAATCAAACGCTTGGTGAAGCTGTTGGCCTTGTTGGCATCGCTGCCATCGTCATAGTGCACGAGTTCGAGTTGACGACCCAACACGCCGCCTTTTTTGTTGAGCTCTTCCACATAGAGCTGCAAGGTTTTCAATTCAGGATCACCCAAAAAGGCCGCAGGGCCCGTGACTGAGAGCACCGAGCCGATCTTGATGGTGTCAGCGGCCCATGTGGACAGTGAGCTCACTGCAATGGCTGTACCGAGGGCGATTTGTTTCAATGAAAATTTCATGGTTGTCTCCTAGTCGTGGTTGAGTTGTTCGTTAAACGCGTTCGATGATTAAGGCAATTCCTTGTCCCACACCAATGCACATCGTGCACAGGGCATACCGACCTCCACGGCGTGCCAGCTCGTAGCTGGCCGTGGTGATCAGACGTGCACCGCTCATGCCCAGGGGGTGGCCCAAGGCAATGGCGCCGCCGTTGGGGTTCACGTGCTCGGCGTCATCGGGCAAGCCCAAATCACGCATCACCGCCAACCCTTGGGCCGCAAAAGCTTCATTCAGCTCGATCACATCCATTTGGTCGAGCGTCAAACCCGTTTTGGCCAACACCTTGCGCACGGCAGGTGCTGGGCCAAAGCCCATGATGCGCGGGGCCAAGCCCGCTGTGGCCATGCCCACCACGCGCGCTTTGGGGGTGAGGCCGTGTTTGATGGCCGCCGCTTCAGAGGCAAGCAACAGCGCACACGCGCCATCGTTCACGCCAGAGGCATTGCCTGCGGTCACGGTCAACTCAGCACCATTCACGCCTTTGAGTTTGGCCAGCATGGCCAGCGTGGTGTCAGGGCGTGGGTGCTCGTCGGTGGTGAACACAATTGGGTCACCTTTTTTCTGAGCAATCGTCACGGGCACGATCTCATCGTCAAAGCGGCCAGCTGCGTGGGCTGCGCCCCAGCGTTGTTGTGAACGCACGGCAAACGCGTCTTGGTCTTCACGGCCAATGTTGAAATCGGCAGCCACGTTGTCTGCCGTTTGCGGCATCGAATGTGTGTCGTACATTTTTTTCATCAACGGGTTGACGAAGCGCCAACCGATGGTGGTGTCGTACACGGCGTTGTTGCGGCTGAAGGCCGTGTCTGCTTTGGGCATGACAAACGGTGCGCGGCTCATGCTTTCTACGCCACCGGCAATCATCAATTCGGTTTCGCCCGACTTAATTGAGCGTGCTGCCAAGCCCACGGCATCCATGCCCGAGCCACACAAGCGGTTGATGGTTGTGCCTGGCACTTCTGCGGGCAAGCCTGCCAACAAGCTTGACATGCGTGCCACGTTGCGGTTGTCTTCGCCAGCTTGGTTGGCGCAACCATAAATCACGTCTTCTACAGCCGCCCAATCGACTTGGGGGTTGCGCGTCATGAGTGCTTTGATGGGCACGGCGCCCAAGTCATCGGCACGCACGGCAGAGAGGGTGCCACCGTAGCGGCCAATGGGGGTGCGAATGGCATCGCAAATGAAAGCTTCAGTCATGTGGGGTCCAGTTAAATTTGTTTGGGGCGTGTGTCAATCACACGGCGAGCTTTGCCCACTTCCGTGCGTTGCATGGTGTTGGCTGGCATGACCTTCACATGGGTGGAGATGCCAATCACGGTTTTGATGTGGTGCTGCAGTTCTTTGGCAATGTTTTGCGTGTCGGCAGGGTTGGCCGTGGGTTGCAATTCGCAATGCACTTCCACGCTGTCCATGTGGCCTTCGCGGTTCAAGTGAATTTGGTAAATCGCGGCCAACCGTGTGTCGCGCAAAATTTGTTCTTCAATTTGGCTTGGAAACACATTCACCCCTCGCACGATCAACATGTCGTCCGAGCGGCCCGTGATTTTTCCCATGCGTCGGAATGACCGCGAGGTGGGGTCTAGCAGTCGGGTCAGATCGCGGGTGCGATAGCGGATGACGGGGAACGCTTCCTTGGTCAGCGAGGTGAACACCAATTCACCCAATGAGCCTTCGGGCAACACCTCGCCTGTTTCGGGGTCGATGATCTCTGGGTAAAAGTGGTCTTCCCAAATCACAGGACCGTCTTTGGATTCAATGCATTCACACGCCACGCCGGGGCCCATGACTTCGGTGAGGCCATAAATGTCAATCGCATCAATGCCCAGTTTGGCTTCGATGGCACTGCGCATGCCCTCGCCCCAAGGTTCAGCACCAAAGATGCCCACCTTCAGCGAGATGTCTTGAGGTTGCACACCTTGGCGCTCAAACTCTTCAGCAATCACCAGCGAATACGACGGCGTCACCATGATGGCGTCGGGTTTGAAGTCCATGATGAGTTGGACTTGTTTTTCAGTTTGTCCGCCCGACATCGGCACCACGGTGCAACCGGCACGTTCAATGCCTGCATGCGCACCCAAGCCACCTGTGAACATGCCGTAGCCATACGCGTTGTGCACCATCTCGCCGGGACGCACACCGGCTGCACGCAGCGAGCGTGCCATCAGATCAGCCCAGTTGTTTAAGTCACTCTGGGTGTAGCCCACCACCACAGATTTGCCTGTGGTGCCGCTGGATGCATGCAAGCGCGCCACTTTGTCTCTGGGCACGGCAAACAAACCGAAGGGGTAGTTGTCGCGCAAATCCAGTTTGGTCATGAAGGGAAACTTGGCCAAGTCGGCCAGCGATTTCAAATCGTCCGGATGTACGCCTTTGGCGTCGCATTTTTGTCGGTAGGGCGCAACGTTGTCATAGGTGTGGCGCACGGACCACTTCAAGCGTTCCAGTTGCAGCGCGCTGATTTCATCGCGGCTGGCTTTTTCAATCGGGTCTAGCAGCGCAGCGTTGGGGCTTTGTTTTGCTGTCATGTGTGTCTCTTCCACTTCAGTGTTTTTTTGAATCAGTTGTGGCCTTCTAGGCCGGCGATGACTTCGCCTTTGATACGGTAGCTTTTGCCGCGGAAAAGTGCGACTGTGTTTGCCCCTAGAACTTTGACTTCAATGTCATACACGCCTGTGCGTCCTGAGGTGGATCGCTCGACAGCGGTGGCTTCCAACACATCGCCTTCGCGTGCGGGGGCCAAGAAGTCGATGCTGCAAGCCGAGGCCACGGTGTTGAGGTTGTAGCTGTTGCAGGCATAGGCAAACGCGCTGTCGGCCAAGGTGAAGATCAAGCCACCGTGGCAAATGTGATGGCCATTCACCATGTCCGAGCGCACGGTCATGCGCATCACAGCGTGACCGGGTGCCACAGACGCCAGCGTCATGCCCAGTGCATGTGTGGCGTTGTCGCGGGTCCACATGGCTTGGGTGGCTGCAACTGCCAGTTCTTGTGGTGTCATTGCGTCAGACATGTTCATTCCCCTGTGAATTTGGGTGCGCGCTTTTCTAAGAAGGCACTCACACCTTCCACGTAGTCGGCACTCTGGCCCAACTCACGCATGAGCGTGCCCTCGTAGCTGAGGTGTGCTTCAAAGGTGTGTGTGTGGGCCAATTGCATGGCTTGGCGTGTGCGCACCAGCGCTTTGGTGGGCAGGGTGGCAAGTTTGGCGGCCAAGGCCTCCACGGTGCTGGCAAATGCGGCGTCGTCTACCGCTTCCCAAATCATGCCCCATTCAGCCGCTTGGGCGGCGGGCAGTTTTTTGCCCGTCAAGGCCAAGCCCATCGCACGTGCTTGGCCAATGCGTTGCGGCAAATGCCATGAGCAGCCGGTGTCTGGAATCAAACCAATGTTGGCAAAGGGCAGCACAAACGAGGCGGACTGCGTGGCCACCACCATGTCGCAGGCCAGTGCCAAGCTGGCACCTGCACCAGCCGCAATGCCGTTGACGGCTGCGATGGTGGGCACGCGCAGTTGGCTCAGGCGCATGACCAAAGGTTTGTAGTGGCGCTCCACCACATCCCCCAAATCGGGAGGTGTTTCACCTGGGGTGAATCGCACCTCGGCATCGGCCAAATCTTGGCCTGCGCAAAAACCACGACCCGCCCCTGTGATGACCAACACACGTACCGCTGCGTTGGTTTGAATGCTGTCCAACGCATCACGCACTTCGGCATGCATGTCTGCATTGAAGCTGTTCATCTTGTCGGGACGGTTGAGCGTGAGGCGTGCCACGCCATCGCGCACATCAAATTGAATGAGGCTGTAGTTCATGGCTGTAGTTCTCGCTCAGACGTGGTAGCGGCGTTGCACCACGCGGAAGCGGTTGGCCACAAAGGCTGAGTCGGCATACGAGGCGTTGGCCGATGGGTTGCCGCCCGTGCCGTGGTAGTCAGAGAAGGCCGACGATTGGTTGACGAACACACCGCTGGTGAGGTTGATGGACAGTGCCACTTTGCCGCGCCAGGTGGCCTGGGTCATGGCGTCGATCACGCTTTGTTGTGTGGCATACAAGCCCACCGTCAAGGCCCCATGCGTGCGCACAATGCGCTCAGACAACGCAATGGCAGCTGCTGTGTCGGCGGCTTTGACGATGAAGCTGATGGGGCCAAAGCGCTCTTCCATGTAGGCGCTTTCGTCTGCGGCGTCGCAGGCCAATAGCACAGGGGTGCGCACATCGGCACCGGCAAATTCTGGGTTGCTCAATTTCTGTGAGGCCAACACCACTTGGCCCAGCTTGCCACTGTTGGCGAGGTCAATGCGGTCTGCGGTGGCGCTGGATTGAATCGCGCCCAACACCGCACAGGCCACTTCGGGTTTGCTGAGGAATTTCTCGACCGCTTGGGCCAAATCCGCGCACACCTCGTCGTAGCTTTTGTGGCCTTCGTCGGTGTCGATGCCGTTTGCCGGCACGATGATGGCTTGTGAGGTGGTGCACATCTGGCCCGAGTACAGCGACAAGGTGAAAGCCAAATTGCCCAACATGGCTTTGTAGGCATGGGTCGAGTCAATGACGATGTTGTTCACACCGGCCAACTCGGCATACACCTGCGCTTGTTTGCTGTGGTCGATCAACCATTGACCAAACACATTGCTACCCGTGAAGTCGACCGACTTCACCAGGGGGTGGGTGGCCAGTTCTTGGGTGGTGCTGCGTTGGTCCGTCACACACAGGGTGACCAAGTTGGGGTCAATGCCGTTTTCGCTCAACACGGCGCGAATGGTGCGCACGGTGATGGCCGCTGGCAACACCGCATTGCTGTGTGGCTTGATGATCACGGCGTTGCCTGTGGACAGTGCGGCAAACAAACCGGGGTACGTGTTCCAAGTGGGGAAGGTGCCGCAACCAACCACCAAACCCACGCCACGGCCCACGATTTCAAAATGCTTGGTCATCACCAAGGCTGGGTTTTTGCCTTGTGGCTTTTCCCAGGTGCTTTGTGTGGGCACAAAGCTTTGCTCGCGCCATGCATACGCCACAGCTTCGAGGCCGCGGTCTTGGGCGTGTGGGGCACCGGCTTGGAAAGCCATCATCCAGCCTTGGCCAGTGGTCATCATCACGGCGTGGCCCAGCTCGAAGCTTTGTTGGTTCAAGCGGTCCAAAATTTCTAAGCAAATGCCCGTGCGGCCTTGGGCGCCCACAGCTTGCCAGCCAGTCATCGCAGCTTCGCCAGCTTTCAACAAGGCTTCGTGGTCACACAGCGGGTACTTCACATCGAGTGCCACACCGTAGGGGGATGATTCGTTGCCCACCCAACCGGTTTGACCGGGTTGGTGGAGTTCAAAGTTTTTGCCCAAATGCGCGTCGTAAGCCGCTTTGCCATCAGCAGCGGCTGTCTCACCGTACACCTTGGGGCTTGGCATCTCGCTGTAAGGAGACCAGTAGCCACGTGTCGCGATGGCATGGAGGGCTCCATCCAAAGTGGCACGGTGTTTTTCAAACAAGGGGTGAGACATGACAGGTGCTCCGAGAAGTCGTGAGGGGTGGTTTAAACCGTTACAAAAATTGATCTATATCAAACAAAAATGTATCGCAATGAGGGGTAAAAAAAGATCAGGGTTTTCCCACTGATCTGTTTTTTTATTTACATACCTAGGTAGGCCGCGCGTACTTTTTCATTCTTGATGAGGTCTTGGCCAGGGCCTGTCAGGGTGATTTCGCCCGTCTCCAACACATAACCGCGGTCGGCCAAAGCCAGTGCGGCAAATGCGTTTTGTTCGGCCAAGATGATGGTCATGCCTTCGCGCTTGAGGGCTTTGACCACGTTGAACACTTCCTCCACCAGCAAAGGCGCGAGGCCCATCGACGGCTCATCCAGCAGCAAGAGTTTGGGGCGACCCATCAGGGCTCGGCCAATGGCCAGCATTTGCTGTTGGCCACCCGACAGCGTGCCTGCCGGAAGGTGGCGTTTTTCCTTGAGGATTGGGAACATGGTGTACACACGATCTAAATCTTGCGACAGGTATTGCTTGGGTTGTGTGTAGGCCCCCAAGCGCAGGTTGTCTTCGATCGAGAGAGGGCCAAACACTTGGCGGCCTTCGGGGCTGTGACAAATGCCTCGGCGCATGCGTTGGTCAGAGCGCACACCCGACACATCTTCGCCATCAAACCACACCTCGCCTGCCCCCATGGGCTGCACGCCAGACAGGGCGCGCAAGAACGTGGTCTTGCCCGCGCCGTTGGCCCCCACCAGCGCCACTGTTTCGCCACGACGCACGTCGAGGTTCAAACCCTTCAGGGCTTTGATGCGGCCGTAGCTGCTTTCGAGCCCTGTGACTTTCAACAAGATGTCGCCAGACACTGGCTTGGCATGACGGTCCAGTGTGCCGCTGCTGTGGCCGCCCAAACCGATGGAGTCGGGGGCCAAGCTGACCACGCGGTGGTACAGCTCGCGAAAGTCTGCGCGCGCTTGTTCGCCAAAAACGGGGTCTTGGTTGTCTGAAAACGTGGTGTCGATCTCGTGCCAGTCTTCGGCCGTCAAAATTTGACGGGCCAGCGGCATGGCCTCGGTTTCTTCTTTGGTGATGTGCGTTTTCAAGCGTCGCGTGTAATCACGCAAGGATTGGGTGAGGTCCGCATACGCGCCGTGCTTGGCTTTGGCGAATTTGTCTTTGAGTTGATTCAGGTGCTCTTTGGCCAGACGATGGTCGTCTTCCAGTGCATCGATCATCGGTTGCACTGCGTCTGAGCGAAGGCGCATCAAGCGAAAGAGGTGATCGTCTTCTTTCAGATGGTGGGCATGGTCTGCGAAGTTTTCGATGTAGTTGAAAACAGAGGCAAAGAAAGCGGGATCAACTTTGCCACCTTGGTCGATCTCGTCTGCCACGTGTTCGAGCGTGACGGCAATGCGCCAAAAGTTTTTGTGTTCGTCGGAAATGATGCGTAGTGCTTCCATGTCTTGGTCCTCAGGCGTGTGCGCCCAGATAAGCGGCAATCACATCGGGGTTTTTGCGCACTTCGGCGCAGGTGCCTTCGGTGAGCTTCTTGCCGTAGTCGAGCACCAAGATGCGGTCTGACAGGTTCATCACCATCTTCATGTCATGCTCGACCAACACCACAGTGATGCCCGAGTCGGCCAGCTTGCGCACCAAGCGATCAATCTCGATGGTTTCTTTGGGGTTCAACCCTGCGGCGGGTTCGTCCAAGAAAATCACACGGGGTTTCATGGCCAAGGCGCGTGCAATTTCAAGACGCTTGAGCACGCCATACGACATGGCATCTGAGCGTGCATGGATGTATTGGTCCAAGCCTACAAACTTCATCAACGCCGCAGCTTCTTCGCGCAGCTCGTCGTCTCGGCGGCGCAGGGACGGCCAGCGCAGGGCGGCTTTGAACACGTTGCGGTCGAGTCGCAGGTGGGCGCCCACCATCACGTTTTCGAGGGCGCTCATGTTCATGCAGATTTGCAAGTTTTGAAATGTGCGCGCCACACCACGTTCGGCCAGCTCGTTAGGCGACTTGCCTTGGATCATTTCGCCGTCTAAGCGAATTTCACCCGAGGTGGGTTTGTACACGCCGGTGATCAGGTTAAACAACGTGGTCTTGCCCGCGCCATTGGGGCCGATGACCGAATACACAATGCCGGCATCAATGTTGAACGACACATGTTGAACGGCCTTCACACCGCCAAAATGGATGGAGAGGTCTTTGACATCAAGCAGTGACATGCTCACTCTCCCTTGCCAAACTTAGCAGCCAAGGTGGGGACCAAACCCTTGGGCAAAAATATCATGCACAGCATGAGAACGGAGCCAAACACCACGGTCTCCCAGCCTTCAAAAGTCGCCAGTGCTTGGGGCAAGGCGGTCAGCAACACCGCCCCCACGATGGAGCCAAACACCGAGGCCATGCCGCCCACCACCACCATCGTCACCAATTCAATTGAGTGGAAGAAATCGGCGAAGTTGGGTGTGACAAAACCAATGTAATGCGCGGTGATGCTGCCCATGAGGCTGGCAAACACAGCCGACAACACAAAGATCGACACCTTGTAGCGCACGATGTTCACCCCCACCACTTGCGAGGCAACCTCGGAGCCATGCAAGGCACGCAGGGCACGACCAAAAGGTGAGTCGATGATGTTGAGCGAGGCCCACACGCTGATGGCCAACAGGGCGGCCACCACCCAGTACCACTGCTTGTCGCTGCTGAGTTCCAAGCCAAACAAGGCAAACGCTGGCACGGCCATGCCGTCAGGACCGCCGGTCCATTGCGCTTCATTGCGCAGGGCGATGTTGATGATGATGCCCAGCCCCAGCGTGGCCATGGCCAAGTAGTTGCCTTTGAGTTTGAAGATGGGCTTGGCCACCACGCCTGCAATCACAGCGGTAGCCGCTGCACCTGCGGCCATGGCCAGCAGTGGGTGAAACCCAAAGTGCGTGGGCAACACGGCCGACGCATAAGCGCCAATGCCTAAGAAGCCTGCGTGACCCAAGCTGATTTGGCCCGCAAAGCCAATCAACAAGTTGAGGCCAATCACGATGATGGCGTTGATGGCCATGCGAATGGCCAAATCCATGTAGTAACTGTTGGGCAGGATGAAAGGCAGCACCAACAAGACAGCGATCACCAGGCCTAAGCCCACATAAGCATTCTTGTGCATGGTTACACCCGGTCCGTCGATTTGCCGCCGAATAAGCCTCGAGGCATGAAGAAAAGAATAAGCAGAATCAGCACAAAGGGCATGGCGTCTTTATAGGCCGATGAGATGTAGCCGGCGCCCATGGCTTCCAAGATGCCCACCAGCAAACCGCCCAGCACAGCACCCAAGCCATTGCCCAAACCACCCACCACAGCGGCCACAAAACCTTTGAGGCCGAGCATGATGCCCACGTCATACGACGTCATCGTGATGGGGGTGACCAAGATGCCACCCACCGCTCCTAAGCCGGCAGACATGGCAAAGCTCAAGAACAGCACAAAGTTGGTGTTGATGCCCACCAACTCGGCGGCAGTGCGGTTGAACGATGTGGCCAACATGGCCTTGCCCGTCAGCGTTTTGCTGAAAAAATACCACAGCGACACCACCAACAGCGATGTGACGGCCAACACCCACAGGCTTTGCGGCAACAAGGTGGCGCCCAAAATGTGAATGGGCGCATCGCCCGAGAACGCAGGCAAGCTGAACGTGCCCTTGCCCAACCAAACTTGAATCAAACCGCGAATCACCAGCGATGCACCGATGGTGATGATGATCAACGACACCGTGTCAGCGCCTTTGACGGGCTCGATGGCGACTTTCTCCATGAGGATGCCCACCAATGCAGGAATGACGATGGCCAGCAACAACGCGATGGGCAACGGCAAGCCCATTTGCGCAAAGAGCACCGCCAGCATGCCGCCCAACATGATGAATTCGCCTTGCGCGAAATTGATCACGTTGCTTGCGTTGTAGATGAGGGTGAAGCCCAGTGCTGCTAAGGCATAGGTTGCACCCACCGTGATGCCGGAAAACAAAAATTGCAAAAACTGTGAAAGCATCACATACCCTCTATTTGCGGTGGATCAAATCAAGCTGCTTTTCAATATGTTACTTATTATTCTGTAAAAACATAAAAAAAGTATCGCTTTCAAGTGTGAAACAGCGTTTCCTAGGGTAAGTCCTAGCAAACCCAATGGGCCTGACGGATCAGTGTGAGGCGGCAGTGTCGGGATTACCCGTAAACCAACTGTCCAAGGCTTCGATCAGTGCCTGCGGTGGTCGATGCAAATGCAACCCTGCACCTTCGGCGTGAATGCCGCGCAAAAACATGTACACCGCGCCGCCCATGTGTTGGGCGTAGTCGTAGCCGGGCAGGCGCACTTTGAGCAAGCGGTGCAGGGCCAAGGTGTACAGCACATATTGCACGTCGTAGCGTTTGTGGAGCACCGCGTCTTGCAAGGTGGCGTTGTCGTAGCTGGGCAGCTTGTTCGACTTGTAGTCCACCACCCAATAGCGGCCCTCGTGTTGCACCACCAAGTCCATGGAGCCCGTGAGCATGCCTTGCATCACACGCGCTTGCAGTGCAGGGCGTGGTGTGCCTTCAAACACATGGCGTTGAATGAGTGGGTCTAGTGCTGTGGCGCTGACGTGGTTCACTTCCAAGTTGAACTCCATCTCGGGCCACATGTGCTCGGTGCTGAGGTCACGCAATGTCAAAGGTGCTGCGCTGAGTTCGGTCAATGGCAGCGGTGTTTGCACCACGGCTTGCAGCCAAGGTTCGAGTTGCGCACGCGGTGCGTCGTCGAGTTGTAACCAACTGGCTTTGCGTTCTAGCAAATTGACCCACGCTTGCTTGGCCCACTCGGGCGCGTTCTCATTCGCCACTGGCCAATTGTTTTGCGAGAGCCATTCCAACAAATCGTGTAGCAGCGTGCCGTAGCGCGCACCGGCTGGGAAGCTTTGCCACGCGCTGATGCTTTCGGGTTCTGGTGCAGGCGTGACCGCCGCGTCAGGCTGCGCGTCCGAGGTGGCGTCTGTGATGGCATCCGCCACCGCTTCGTCGCGTTTCGATTCCGACACCAGCCCACGCGTGATGGCGCTGAAGCTGGCCGTCCACCACAGGCTGTGGTGGGTGCGTGTGGGTGTGAGCGCGTTTTGAGTAGCCGCTGGTTCGCTGGGCGCTTGATAGATCACCTTGTCTTTTTCAGGCATGGTCTGAACGGTGATGTCTTTGCAGCTGCCCCACAAAGTGTGGAGCTGATTGCCCAAATCGCCACGCGTTTGGCGCTTGAGCAGTTTGGCTGTGGCACTTTGTTTGAGTGTGCCTTTGGTGGCATCGCCACTGATGTCGCCATACGTTTCAGCCATGCCCAGCCACAGCGCACGCTGGGCGCGAGTGAGCGCCACGTACAGCAAGCGCATGTCTTCTTCTACCGACGAAGGTGCTTCTTTGTCTGAAGTGTCTTCGTCGTCATCGGTATAGCTGGACTTGGCTGCTGTTTCAGTTTTGAAGCTGCCCGCAAATGGCACAAACACCAGCGGGTATTGCAAGCCCTTGCTCTTGTGGTACGTGATGACTTGCACGCACTGCGCATCGGTTTCGAGGCGCATCTTTTGTGCATCTGCGCTTTCTGTGGGCGAATGAATTTGCTCGCCCAAGAAACGCACCAAGGCATGTTCGCCTTGCAAGCTTTGCGCGGCATGTTGCAGCAGTTCGCCCAAGTGCAGCAGGTTGCTCAAGCGTCGCTCGCCATCCATGTGTGCGAGCAGTCGTTGCGCCACACCTTGGCTGTGCATCCAGTGATGCAGCATGGGCAGCACGCCTTGCTGTTGCCACATTTGGTGCCATTGGTGGAAACTGTCGAGCAAGTTTTCCCACTCGGCTTCTTGGTCGGTGAGGTGCAGCACCTCGTCAAGTTCTAAAGCCCACAAGCCACTGCCCACGGCGGAGCGCACCCACGCGGTTTGGCGTGGTGACGCCGCAGCGCGTAGCAAACGCCACAGGTCTAGCGCTTCGGGAGATTTGTACACATTGCTGCGGTCGGACAAATACACACTGGGTATGTGGCGCTCGCGCAGCGCTGCGCGAATGGCGTCGGCGTGTTGTTGGCCGCGTACCAGCACCGCCATGTCACCGGGCTGTGCCACACCCTCATTGAGCAGTTGCACCATGTGGTTGGCAAAGGCTTCAGACATGCTGCGCACATAGGTGCTGGCTTTGGTGGGCTTCTCGCCGCAGGGCATATGCCACACCGTCATGGCGGTGTGGGCTTGGCCATCGACTTGTGCGAGGGGTTCAACACCCCCTTCGGCGCTCACGCGCACGAAATCAATGTGCGATGAAAACGGTGTTTCGGTTTGCGTGAACACATGGTTCACCGCATTGACCAAACCATCGCTGGAGCGGCGGTTGCCACTCAGGGTGTGCAGCGCGAGTGGGTTTTCTTCGAGCGCATCCTCACGCGCTTTCAGGTAGGTGCCCAAGTCTGCGCCACGGAAGCTATAGATGGCTTGCTTGGGGTCACCAATCATCACCAAGGCATTCGCATCGCTGCAGGCGTGTGTGTCGTAGATGCGGTTGAGCGTGCCGTACTGCCAGGGGTCGGTGTCTTGAAACTCATCCACCAAAGCCACAGGGTATTGCTGGCGAATGGCAGTGGCCAGTCGGCCGTCTTCGGCCATGACTGCGTGATGCAGGTTTTGCAGCAGGTCTGAAAAATCAAATGCAGCGCGTTGCGCCTTGGCTTCTTTGTACGCCGTGCCGATGGTGTGCGCGGCGTGCAGCGCGATGTGCCTGTGTGTGTCGGGCTCTGCGTGCAGGTAGGCCACGTAGTCTTCCACCGCGGCAAAGAAAGCAAAGCCTGTAGCATCAGCCCATCCCTTGTCGGTGAGCTCGCTGGTGGCAAAACGGTTGAGCCATTCGGTTTTGATGGGCGTGCTTTGCTCGGCCCATTCTTTCAATGCATTCGACCAACGTGCCAAGTTGGGTGCCGTGATGCCACGGCCTTTGATGGCTTTGCTGGCCATGGCTGCCTCAAGGGCTTGCCACACGCTGTTGCTCCAGAGGGTGCGGGCGTGCGTGGCTTTGGCTTCCAGCGCAGTTTGCCAAGCCACGTGTTGTGCCACCAGTTGTGTGGGGGTGGTGTCAGGGGCTTCGATGGTTTTGGGTGTGCGTTCTTGATCGCGCCAAATGCCTTGCACCGTGGCCAACAAATCATCAGGTGCATGGCCGATGAGTGGCGTGATGTGTTGCAGCGTGTCGGCGCTGAGTGGGTAAAACCATTCGCGCCAATAGTCTTGCACCAAGGTGCGTTGCAGGTCTTCGGCGTTGTCGAGGTGGGTTTGCTCAAACAGGTTGCGGCTATTGAGCGCGTGTTGGCTCAGCATGCGGCGCGACCAGCCGTGGATGGTGTAGATGGCGGCATCGTCCATCCACTCGGCAGCGCAGTTGAGCTGCAAGGCGCAGCGTGGCCAAAGTGATGCATCAAAGCTGTTTAGCAAATTCACCAAGAACGGGTCAGGCTTCAAGCCTTGCGGCAGCTTGCGGTTTTGTGCGCTGGCATCAAAGTAAGCGGCAGCTTGGCTCAGGCGTAGGCGAATGCGGTCACGCAGTTCGGCGGTGGCGGCATCGGTGAAGGTCATCACCAAAATTTGCGGGGGCAGCAAAGCGCCTTCGCGCACATGGCCCAACACCAAGCGCACGTATAGGGCCGCCAGTGTCCATGTTTTGCCGGTGCCAGCACTGGCCTCGATCACTTGCCGCCCGTGCAGCGGTAGGGTGAGTGCGTCTAGCGGTTGGGCTTGGTGGGTGGGCTTGTGCGTCATGCGTCAGCCTCTTCAGTGGCCTTAGCTGCACTCAGCAGTCTGGCGCTTTTCACCATCGTTCCGTACATGCGCTGGGCCATGTCTGGCAATTCGTTTTGTAAATCGGCAAAGCTGTTGAACACACGTTGCAGTGTGGTGCTGCTTTCGTATTCGCCCGTGAGGTTGCGGTTGCCATCAAACACCACTTGTGCGGCTTGCAAACCCATGTCAATTGCGTTTGTGTCTTGATTTTTTTCTTCTTGATTCGCTGGCATGGCCATCACAAACGCACACGCTGTTTTGCGCGCCACAGGCAGTGGTTTGTGCCACGCCTCTTGGTAGAGCGTGGCCAAGTTTTGCAATTCAGCCAAGGCGTCTGGCTGCGACAGTGCATCCAACTGCACCGCACCGTTGAGGCCAATTTGCACGCTGGTGGTGGGCGTGCCACTGGCGCAAGCCACGAGGTGGTTGAGCCACAGCGTGGTGAGTGTTTGTGCGCGTGGGTGCTTGGCTTTTTCTTTGCCTTCCAGCACCGAGCCGGGGCGCATCTCCACTTGTAGCCATGCCGATTGCTCAGCGTTGGTTTTCCAAATTTGTTGGCCGTTGGCCCATTCGGCGCTCAGGCGGTGTGCGCCCAGTGCAAAACGGGAGGACTGCACGGGTACATCCATGGGCCAGTCTTTGGCGATTTCTTCAAACCGCTCGAGCAGCGCGTCGCGTTGTTGCAGCAGCCTGTCTTGCTGCGCTTGCCCAAAACCAGCCAAAGCCAACTCGCCGCTCAGCCGCAGCACTTGCAGCGCATGTTCGGGGTCGGGTGCTTGCACGATGCTGTGTGTGAGTGTGTAGCTGTCAAGGTGGTCTAGCGCAAAGGGCTCTTCTTGTGCGCTGGCGGCTTCGGGTGTGTCGAGGTGTAAGCGCAAGCGGTCGCGCACGAACACATCCACAGGTTGCTTGAGCAAACGGTGGAGTTGCTTGAGCGTCAGCTCTGTGGGCGCTTCGTTGGCGACATCATTTTTCGTGCGCGGTGTTTTGGCGCCTGTGTTGCTTTGCGCTTGTTGCCAATCGGCTGCATAGGTTTGCACGCCCGAGCCTTGGCGAAAGTACGCTTGCGAAAACGCTTGCAGCGGTTGCAACGGTGCATCGCACGCCACGCCACCGTCACGCGTCCACACCGCATTGAGGTAGTCCATCAGTTGCGCCACCAGCACCGAGGGTGGTTTGATTTCATGGTCGGTGGTGCGGCGGCCTTGCCAGCTGATGTAGAGCATGTCGCGTGCGGATAGCAAGGCCTCTAAAAACAAATAGCGGTCGTCTTCGCGGCGCGAGCGGTCGCCTGCGCGCCAATGCGATTGCGTGCTGCCTGTGTGTGCGGCATCGCTCATCAAATCAAAGTCGCGTGGGGTTTGGCTGCGTGGGTAGTCGCCATCGTTCATGCCCAGCAAGCACACGGCCCTGAACGGAATCGAGCGCATGGGCATGAGCGTGGCGAACTGCACGCCGCCGCCAAAGAAGCGGCGTTGCATGGCGGGCTGTTGCAGCTGGGCCATCCAGTGTTCGCGCACCACCACCAATGGCAGCGGGCTGTCGAGTCGGGCCAGTTGGCATTCGGCCAACCAGGTTTCGAGCGGGGCCATGACGCGTTCCATCAAACGCTCATCCGCTTCGTCGCTGGGTTTGAAGAACAGGGCCACCAGCTGCTGCAACACCGCCACCCATTCGGTGGGCGTGTGGTCTTGGCGCAGTTGGCGCAGCGCCATTTGCGTGTGGCGCAGCCATTGCAACAGGCCGTCGACCACGCGTGCATCCAGGCCACCCACGCCAGCTTGCGGCAGGGTGTCGGCCCATGGTGTGGCCAACGCGTCGCTGGCACCGGTGGCGTAGCCCAGCAGCAAACGTTCCACACCAAACAGCCAGCTGTTTTGATTGGCGTCGGCCATGTCGGGTGCCATGCCCCACGGTTGGCGGTGTGGCGCGTCGAGGCCCCAGCGCACGCCGGCGTCGGCCAGCCAGGTGTCGAGCTGGGCCACGTCGTGTTCTTCTAAGCCGAAGCGTTCGCGCACGGCGGCCACTTCAAACAGGCTTTGCCACTCCACGCGTGTCAGGCGCAGTTGGGGCAGTTGCAGCAGGGTGTCGAGCGCTTGCACCAAGGGCTCGGTGCGGGGTGTGGTGTCGGCCACGCTGTAGGGCAGGTGGCGCGGGTCATGGTCTTGGGCGTGATGGGCAAAGCGGCCAAACACGGCGTGGATGTGTGGCGCAAAGTTGGCCATGTCGGGCACCATCACCATGATGTCGCTGGGCTTCAAGGTGGGGTCGGCATCCAGCCACGCCAGCAGGCGGTCGTGCAGCACCTCGACCTCGCGTTGGGCCGAGTGCGTTTGCACAAAGCGCACGCTGGTGTCCTGCGCGGGTACTTCGCTTAAGTGCTCAGGCAGTGGCGCGAGGTTGAGCAAGGACGATTGCAAGTGCTCCAGCATGGTGGGTGCGCGGCCTTCGTCAGCAGCGGTCTGTGCGGGGTCGACAAACACATCCACTCGGTTGAACTGGCTTTTGTAGCGATCCACCTCGTCAAAGCCATCGAGCAAGTGCAAATAGTCGCGGCCGTGTTTGCCCCAAGCGGCGAGCAGAGGGTGCGTGTCGGTGTGCAGGGTGTATTGGTCGGCTTCGCTGAGCGAGCCATCGTCTTGCGGCACGGGCAAGCCCGCTTTGTGCGCTTGGCGCTGCTGGCTCAACTTCGCTAACTTGACCAAGGGCACACGGCTTTCCACCACATGGCCCCAGTAGTGCTGACAGGGGTTTTGCACCAGCATGAGCACTTGGCACACGCGGCCCAAGGCAGCCAGCGCTTGCACGGTTTGCATGGGCAGTGAGGTGACGCCAAACACCATCAGGCGATGCGGCACGCCCGCAGGACGTTGGCCTTCGGGTAACGATGCCATCTTGGCCATGAAGGCTTCGTGTACTTTTGCGCGTGAACTGTAGCTGTGTGGCAGCGCTGCTTTCACCTCGGCATCCGCCGCAAGGTCTGCCAGCAAATCGCGCCAGAGTTCGGGCTGCCAGCTTTGCGCGGCGGGCAGGGGTGTGGCTGTGCCTGTTTGTGTGCGCAGCTGGTCTCGGGCCTGGGCCCAGTCTTCTAGCCAATCGGCGCGGTAGTTTTGGTAGCCGTCCAGCACGTCGGCCAGCTGCGCGGCCAGTTGATACGCGCGGCGGTTCATGGGCGACACGTCAGCCTCAGCTTGGCCGAGGTAATTTCTCAGCGGTGCAAAGCTGGGCTTTGCCAACAAGTCGGGCAGTCGGCGCATGATGCGCCACACCAACGGCGACTTGTCCAGTGGCATGTGCGCGGGCACGCTGTCAGGCCCCAGCACGGCGCGGTAAATCTGCCAGAGCTTGGCCGATGGCAGCGCCACCTGTGTGGCCGCGCAAATGCCTAAGTCTTTGGCCAAGGCCAGCTCTAACCAATGCTTCATGCCGTTGCTTTGCACCAGCAACACCTCGGGCGCGAGCACGGGCAGCGGGTGGTTGCGGATGAACTGCACCGCCAACTCGCGCAGGCCTTCGAGCTGGTTGCTGTGAAGCACCATGAAACCGGTGGCGTGGGGGCTAGGCATGTGAGGCAGAACGAGCGAAAAAAGGGGCTAAATATTGGCGTGTGTCGGTGAGCATACTGGATGCCCATGTGCGGACCGTGCGCTCTGTTCTTCTTAGCGCTTGAACGCCGCCGCCACAAAATCAATCAAGGCCTTCACCCGCACCGAGGTGCGGTGGCGTTCGGCGTAGATGGCATAAATGTCGGCATCGGGGCTGTTGTAGTGGGGGAGCAGCTGCACCAGTTTGCCGGACTGCACATATTTCTCCACATCCCATTGCGCACGCAGCAGCACGCCGTGGCCGTCGAGCGCCCAGTTCAGGGCCACGCCGCCATCGTTGGTGGTGAGGTTGCCGCGGATCTTCACGCTCTCGGTTTGTTGTGCTTTGGCTTTGCCCTTGGCTGTGGTGAAGCGCCACAGGCCGTAGGCTTCGTCGCCTTGGCGTATGCCAATGCAGTTGTGTTTCACCAAATCCGACGGCGTTTTGGGTGTGCCAAATTTTTTGAGGTACGCGGGCGAGGCCACCACCACCCGTTTGTTGGCGGCGATGAAGCGGGCGATCGACCGTGAATCAGGGGGGTTGCCAAAGCGAAAGCAAATGTCAAACGCGTCGTCGCCACTGGGGGGTGGGTTGACCGACAGCTGCAACTGCACATCGACCTTGGGGTGCAGGCGCGTGAACTGCGAAATGAGCGGCGCAATGTGGCTGCGCCCAAAGCCCAGCGTGGCGTTCACGCGCAGCAGGCCTTGGGGTGCGGCAGTGGCCCCGAGCAAATGGGTTTCAAGGCCTTCGATGTCGGCCATGATTTTGCGGGCGTAGTCCAAATACACCTCGCCTTCGGGGGTGAGGCCCATGCGTCGCGTGGTGCGGTTGACCAGCGCAATGCCTAAGCGCGACTCCATCAGCCCCAAGTGGCGGCTGACCGCTGCGGCCGAGATGCCTTGTTCGCGCGCCGCTGCACTGAGCGAGCCTGCGTTGGCCAGCGCGATGAAAAAGCCTAAATCGGCAGGGCTGATGAGCTTGGTCATATCTTTAGCTTTAGGTTAACAATGCTTTTAATATAACGCTGAATTTTTAACCTTGAAAAATCTACAGTTGTTTCCAACAAATAGAAGGAGACCACATGTTGAGCAGGTTCAAAAAGCAAATGCTGGTGGGTGCGGTGTGTGCTGCAGCAGGTTTAGCGCAGGCCCAAGCGTGGCCCAGCAAGACCATCACCATCGTCGTGCCGTTCCCACCGGGTGGCACGACCGACGTGTTGGCCCGTGCGGTGTCCACCAAGCTCTCGGCCAATCTGGGTCAAACCGTGATCGTGGACAACAAACCCGGCGCAGGTGCCACGTTGGGTGCGGCGCAAGTGGCCAAGGCCAATGCCGATGGCTACACCTTGTTGATGGGTGCGGTGCACCACACCATCGCCACCAGCGTGTACAAGGGCTTGACCTACAGCTTTGAGAAAGACTTCGCGCCCATCACCACGGTGGCCTTGGTGCCCAATGTGTTGGTGGTGAATGCCAAGTCGCCCTACAACAGCGTGAAAGACCTCGTGGCCGCAGGCAAGGCCACACCCGACAAACTGGCCTATGGCTCCAATGGCAATGGCACGGCCCAACACATGATTGGCACGCAATTCCAAATGGCTTCAGGTGCGCAAATTTTGCATGTGCCCTACAAAGGCAGTGCGCCGTTGACCACCGATTTGCTGGGCGGTCAAGTGGACATGTCGTTTGACACCGTCACGCCGGTGTTGCCCTTCATGAAAGAAGGCAAGTTGAAGCCCTTGGCCGTGACCACGGCCAAGCGTGCTTCGGCTTTGCCGAATGTGCCCACACTGCAAGAAGCGGGCGTGCCCGGCGTGGCGATTGGCACCTGGTTTGGTTTGTTGGCCCCCGCTGCCACGCCCAAGCCTGTGGTGCAAAAGCTCAACACCGAGATTGTGAAGATCATCAACTCTGCCGAGTTCAAAAAGCAAATGCTGGACATCGGTGCAGAGCCCATCGGCAACAAGCCCGACGAGATGGCCAAACAAATCAAAGACGAAACCGAAAAGTTTGCGTCGCTTGTCAAAGCAGGCAAGGTCACGCTCGACTGAGCGCCCACCCATTAACCAAAGGAGTTCCCCGTGAACAAAGAAGCAGCAGTAGCAGACCTGACCCATGTGATGGCGAAGTTCACGTCGTACATCGGCAAACGTTTGCCCACCGACGTGACCGAAAAACTGGGCGAGTTGCGTGAAAAAGAAGTCAACTTCTTGGCCAAAGAGGTGTACGAGTCCATGCGTCAAAACCAAGACGCTGCTGACAAGCTTGACCGCCCCAGCTGTCAAGACACCGGCGTCATCCAATACTTCCTCACCGCGGGGTCCAACTTTCCGTTGTTGGGCGAGCTAGAAGAAATTTTGTTGGGCGCCACACAGGGCGCCACCAAAGACGGCCCACTGCGCCACAACGCGGTGGAGACGTTTGTGGAGAAAAACACAGGCACCAACACGGGCTCAAAAATTCCATGGCTCGATTGGGAAATCGTGCCCGGTGACGACAGCGTCATCATCGACGTCTACATGGCCGGTGGCGGTTGCACCTTGCCCGGCGCTGCCAAGGTGTTGATGCCCGGCCAAGGTTACGAAGGCGTGGCCGAGTTTGTGTTTGACGTCATCACCTCACGCGGTGTGAATGCTTGTCCACCTTTGCTGGTTGGGGTGGGGGTGTCTACCTCGGCTGAAACGGCGGCGCGTTTGTCGAAGAAAGCCATTCTTCGCCCTGTGACCTCGCGCCACAGCAACGACAACGCCGCCTTGATGGAGGAGCTGTTGACCGATGGCTTGAACGAGTTGGGCTTAGGGCCGCAAGGCCTGACCGGCAACAACAGCGTGATGGGCGTGAACATCGAGTCATCCGCACGTCACCCTTCGACCATTGGTGTGGCGGTGTCCACCGGCTGCTGGGCGCACCGTCGCGGCAAGATCAAGATCAATGCCGACATGTCTTACGAAATCATTTCGCACAAAGGATTCACGCTGTGAAGAAAATTCTCACCACCCCCATCAAAGACGAAGACTTGGAAGCGTTGAACATCGGCGACGTGGTGTACCTCACCGGTACGCTGGTCACGTGCCGCGATGTGGCGCACCGCCGATTGATTGAGCTGGGCCGCGAACTGCCCGTCAACTTAGAAGGCGGCGCGATTTTTCATGCGGGCCCCATCGTGCGCCAAAAAGAAAACGGCGAATACGAAATGGTGTCCATCGGTCCCACCACCAGCATGCGCATGGAAAAGTTTGAGAAGGAATTCATCAAACGCACGGGTGTGAAGCTGATTGTGGGCAAGGGCGGCATGGGTCCCGAAACGCAAGAAGGCTGTGTCGAAAACAAGGCGGTGCACGCCATCTTCCCCGGTGGCTGTGCCGTGCTGGCCGCCACGCAAGTGGAAAAAATCGAAGCCGCCGAGTGGACCGACCTCGGCATGCCTGAGACCTTGTGGGTCAACCGCGTGAAAGAGTTCGGCCCCTTGATCATCTCGATTGACACCAAGGGCAAGAACTTGATTGAAGAGAACAAAGCGGTGTTCAACGAAAAGAAGAAACCAATTTTGGAACGCATCAACCAGCAAATTCGCTTCATCAAATAAGCGTGCTTGCTGCCAAAGCAAAAGCCACCCTCGGGTGGCTTTTTTTAAATGCCTTCGGGTTTGATCTGCGCGCGTGCAATCACAGGTTTCCAACGCGCTTGTTCGACTTTGATGAACGCTTCAAATTCCGCACGCGTGTTGCCAATGGCCAGCGCGGTGTCTTGGCTGAGTTTGTCGTGCACGATTTTTCCGCGTGCAGCAGCGATGGCTTCTTTTTCTAGCTTGTCGATGTAGGGCTTGGGCATTTTGCTGGGGGCCAGCAGGCCGTACCACTGCGTCATCTCAAAACCCTTGAAGCCTTGCTCGGCCACGGTGGGCACATCGGGCAACAGTGGCAAGCGGGTGCTGCTGCCTGTGGCAATGCAACGCAGCTTGCCAGCTTTGATGAACTGCAGCAGCGCGGGTGCGCCTGCGGCGGCGGCATCCAAGCGGGCGGCCATCAGGTCGGTCAACATGGCACCTGTGCCACGGTAGGGCACGTGCAGCATGAAGGTGTCGGTGACCATCTTGAAATATTCAAACGCCAAGTGGCCTGCACTGCCGTTGCCCGCCGAGCCATAGCTGAGCTTGCCTGGGTTGGCTTTGGCGTAAGCCACAAATTCTTTGAGGTTCTTCACGGGCAAATCGGGGTGCACCACATACAGGCTGGGCACTTTGGAAATGAGTGTGATGGGCGTGAAGTCTTTGTTGGGGTCGTAAGGCAGTTTGGGGAAGATGTATTGGTTCACCGCCAGTGTGCCGATGTGGCCCAAGATGAGGGTGTGGTCGTCGCTGGCGTGCGCCACTTCTTGCATGGCAATGTTGCCTGCGCCACCTGGCTTGTTGTCCACAAACACGTTTTGGCCGATGGTTTTGGCCAGCTCGCCGGCCAAGGCGCGTGCCACAATTTCACTGCTACCACCCGGCGCAAAGGGCACCACCAAGCGCAAAGGCTTGGTGGGCCAGGCGGCTTCGGCGTTGGCGAGTGTGGGTGTCAAAGCCAGTGCAGAGGCCGCGGTGCTGGCCAGCCATTGGCGGCGGGTGATGTGAAGATGCTGAGTCAAAATAAAGACCTCTGAATTTGAAGGATGCACGATGAGCTTAACCCGAATGCCTGCCATGTATTTGCCTCACGGCGGGGGGCCTTCGTTTTTCATGACGGGTGAACGCAAAGAACGTTACCAAGAGACAGAGAATTTTTTGCGTGGCATCCACAGCACCTTGCCTGCGACACCGAAGGCCATTTTGATTGTCACGGCGCATTGGGAAACGCCTATTCCCACATTGACTGGGGGGGCACATCCCTCCCTGATCTACGACTATTACGGTTTTCCCCCTGAAACCTACGAAATTCAATACCCCGCGCCAGGCCAGCCTGACTTGGCCCAGCACGCGGCGGCGCTGTTGCAGCACGCCGGCTTTCCTGTGCAGGTGGACCCCGACTATGGCTGGGACCACGGCGTGTTCATTCCGTTGAAGGTGATGTTTCCCGAGGCCAATGTGCCGGTGGTGGCCATGTCCATCCATCCCAGCTTAGACCCGGTGCTGCATTGCAAGCTGGGGCAAGCCTTGAGTCGTTTGCGTGACGAGGGCGTGTTGGTGATTGGCAGTGGCATGAGCTTTCATAACTTGCGCCACTTTGCACAAGGCGGACCTGCGTCTGAGCAATTTCATGCGTGGCTAGACCAAGCGCTCGATGGCAACCAAGCTGAGCGCACGGAGCGTTTGATGCACTGGAGCACAGCGCCAGGCGGGGCAGAATCGCACCCGCGTGAAGAGCACCTGATTCCGTTGATGGTGGCCAGCGGTGCCGGCAGCGACACACCCGGACGCAGGATGTGGGCGGGCATGGTGGGGCCAACGCATTTGGGCGGCTGGATCTTCGATTGATACGTTTGCCTGCTAGGGTTTGTCCGAGTCATGAATTGCAATGCAGAATGCAAGTTCATTTGCCGGAGTCGGTCGTGATTTTTTATAACAGGAGACAAAGATGAAACTATTCAAACAACTGGTGTTGTCGTCATTGATTGGCGTGGCCTCTGTCGCGAGTGCGCAAAACGTCAAGATTGTTGGCTTGGTGGAGCTCACAGGCACAGGCACCACCTCTGGCACCAACTTTGACAACGGCATCAAGCTGGCCGTGAAAGAAATCAATGCGGCTGGCGGTATCTTGGGTAAGAAAGTGGACTATGTGTCGTACGACACGCAGTCCAACCCAGGCGTGGCCAAAGGCCTGACCGACAAAGCCGTGGACGAGGGGGCGTATGTGGTGATGGGCCCGGTGTTCTCGGGCTCCATCATGGTGAGCATGGCCTCCACCAAGCGCGCTGAAATTCCAAACTTCACGGGCGGTGAAGCTGCTGCGATTACCCAGCAAGGCAACCCCTATGTGTTCCGCACCTCGTTCACGCAATCCACGGCGATGCCCAAGATTGCGAACTACATCAAAGACAAGGTGAAGGCCAAGACCGTGGACGTGGTTTACGTGAACAACGACTTTGGCAAAGGTGGCCGCGATTTGATCATCAAGGCTTTGGAAGCACGCGGCATCAAGATCGGTGCAGACATTTCGTCGGAGCCCGGCCAAGTCGACTTCAGCAGCGTGGTGGTGAAAGCCAAACAATCCAATGCCGATGCTTTGTTTGCCTACACCAACGAAGAAGAGTCCGCCCGTTTGCTGCGTGAACTGAAAAAGCAAGGCTACAAAAAGCCTGTGCTGGGTGAAACAGTGTTGACCAGCCAAAAAGTGATCGAACTCGCTGGGGATGCCGCCAACGGTGCGATTGCCCACGTTGGCTTGACCGCCGATGCACCGCAAGCCGGTGTGAAGAAGTTTGATGCCGCATTTCAAAAGGAATACGGCTCACGCTCTGACCACAATGGCTTAAAGGGCTACATTGGCATGTACACCGTGAAAGCGGTGACTGAGAAGATGGGCAAGTTTGATTCCAAAGCGTTTGCGGCTGCGATGAAAAACATCAGCTTGTCAGCCAAGGCCAACCCCGGTTTGTTGTTGGATATTTCCTATGATGAGAACGGTGATTTGGACCGCGAAAGCTACTTGACCAAAGTGGTGAACGGTAAACAGGTGGTGAGTGAAATCTTGCCGCCCGTGAATAAAAAGTAAAGAAAGTTTGAAGAATGTCAGATAGCAATCAATTCAAGTTGGCAGGTGTCATGGGCATGCCGGTGTTTCAATCGCGCTCCCCGGTCATGCACAACTATTGGATTAAAAAGTACAACGTGAAAGGTGCCTACGGGCACTTTCCAGTGCAGATTGAAAACGTCGAGGCCGCCATCCGTGGTTTGTCGGCGTTGGGTCTTGCCGGTTGCAATATCACGCAGCCGCACAAGTTGATGGCCATGAAGTTGATGGATCAACTCAGCCCCATGGCCCAACGCATTGGCGCAATCAACTGCATCGTGGTACAGCCAGATGGCAGTCTTCATGGCTTTAACAACGATGGGTTTGGCTACATTCAAAGTTTGAAAGATGCCAAACCCACATGGCGTGCGGACGATGGCCCCGTGGTGGTGCTGGGTTCGGGAGGCGCTGCGCGTGCGGTGGTGATCAGCTTGTTGGATGAAGGCGCCACAGAAATTCGCTTGATCAACCGCACACGGGCCAAGGCTGATGAGTTGGCCTCGGTGAACCCCTCTGTGGTGAAAACCTACGACTGGGACGAACGTCATGCGGCGCTTGAAGGTGCGGCCTTGTTGGTCAACACCACCAACCAAGGCATGTATGGTCAACCGCCTTTAGAGATCACGTTAGAGGCGTTGCCCAAAACAGCCATGGTGTCCGACTTGATTTACATCCCACTCGAAACACCATTGTTAGCTGCTGCGCGCGAGCGCGGGCATTTAACTGTGAATGGGTTGGGCATGTTGCTCAACCAAGCGATTCCCGCGTTTGAGGCATGGTTTGGCGTCAAACCCGAAATCACCGATGAGTTGCGCAAAGCAATTCTTGCCACCTTTTGATGCATGAGTATCTTCACTGAACCCAAGATCGATTCGCACTGCCATGTGTTGGAACCGAGTCGGTTCCCTTATGGCGACAACGCCTCTTACCGACCTGCAGGGCAGGAGATGGGCAGCGCCAAGTATTTCCAAGAGGTGATGGCTTGCTATGAGGTGAAGCACGCCTTGTTGGTGGGGCCTAACTCTGGCTACGCCACCGACAACCGTTGTTTGTTAGACGCCATTGCATGTGCGCCACATGTCTTTAAAGGCATCGCCGTGGTGCCCAACGACATCAGCTTGGAAGAGCTGCAGCAATTCAAAGCGCAAGGTGTGATTGGTGTGGCGTTCAATCCCTCACTGATGGGGTTTGATTTTTATGCCAACATCGAACCGTTGTTGCAGCGCTTGAAGCAGCTGGACATGTGGGCACAGTTTCAAGTTGAGAATGATCTGTTGCTTGACTTCTTACCCATGCTCTCTCGTGTGGATGTGAAGATGATGGTGGACCACTGTGGTCGTCCCAACTTGAATGGCAGTGTGATGCAACCGGGATTTCAAGCACTGTTGGCTTTGGGCCGTGAGCGGCGTGCTGTGGTGAAAATCTCAGGCTTTGCCAAATTTTCTCAGGCGGGTTACCCATTTGTTGACACGCGCGCTTTCACCGAAGCTTTGGTGCGCGAGTTTGGTTTGGATCACTGTGTCTGGGCCTCTGATTGGCCTTATCTCAAAGCACCGTATCGCCTCGATTACGGTCCCATGCTCAAGGTGTATGAGAACACGTTCAGCGCATCGGAGCGTCATGCCATGATGTGGGACGCACCACGCCAACATTTTAATTTTTAAGACCCATCTCCATGATTGCTCATTCGATTTCAGATTTCATCCGAACCCTCACAGCCTTGAGTGGCATTTTGGAAAAAGGCGCAGCCTCAGCCCAAGCCCGCAAGATTGACCCACTGGTGCTGACCAGCGCTCGCTTGGCGCCCGATATGTTTGCGTTGTCTAAGCAGGTGCAAATTGCGTGCGATGTGGGCAAGCTGGGTTTTGCGCGTTTGAGCGGTATGGACGCACCTAAGTTTGCGGACACTGAAACCACGTTTGATGAACTGCAAGCACGTATTGCCAAAACGATTGACTTTTTACGCACGGTGAGCGCTGAGAGTTTGTCTGGCGCGCAAGACAAAGTGGTGTCTTTTCCTGCCGGCCCTGAGCGTGTGTTGAAGTTGAAAGGTCGTGACTTTTTGTCTCAATGGATGCTGCCAAACCTGTATTTCCACACGGTCACAGCCTATGCCATCTTGCGCCACAACGGTGTGGATGTGGGCAAGATGGATTACCTCAAGGGCGCAGACTTGCTCCCCTGATGTCTTTAGGGTTGCTTGGCGGGTTTAGGGGTACTTGAAAACCACGACACATACAAGGCGGGCAACACCACCAGCGTGAGCAAGGTGGCAGTGACCAAGCCACCAATCACCACAATGGCCAAGGGTCGTTGGGTTTCAGAGCCAATGTCATGGCTCAAGGCCATGGGCAACAAACCCAGTGCGGCCAGCATCGCGGTCATCAGCACGGTGCGCAAGCGTTGCAACGCACCTTCTTTGACCGCATCAATCACGGTGTAGCCCGCATTGCGCAGCTGTTGGAACACCGACAACATCACCACCCCGTTGAGCACGGCTTGTCCTGACAGCGCAATAAAGCCAATGGCGGCAGACACCGACAGCGGGATGCTGAAAAGCCACAAGGCCACAAAGCCACCAATCAACGCCAAAGGCACGTTGATCAAAATCAGGCCTGCAGTTTTGAAGGAGCCAAAGGCATCAAACAGCAACACAAAAATGAGCAGCAACGAAATCGGCACCACCACGCCCAAGCGTTTCATGGCGCGCTCTTGGTTTTCAAATTCGCCTGACCAGGTGACAGCGTAGCCGTCGCTGATCGTCACGTTCTTTTCCACGCGGGCTTGCATGTCGGCCACAACTGAGCCCATGTCACGGCCTTTCACAAAGATGCCAATGGCCATGGTGCGTCGGCCTGCTTCACGCGCAATGTTCATGGCGCCGCTGCCTTGGCGAATGGTGGCGACGTTCTCTAAGGTGGCGTAGCCGCCACCGGGCAACGCAATGGGGGTTGCCGGCAGGTTGATCACCGAGCGACGCTCACCCGCCAAACGCAACACCACGGAGAACTTGCGCTCGCCTTCCCAAATCTCGGTGGTGGCGCGACCAGCCAGGGCCGACTCGATCACATCTTGAATGTCACCCACGTTCAGCCCTAAGCGCGCTGCACGGTCACGGTCGATGTCGACGATGAGCTGGGGCACTTCGCCCAAGCGGTCAATCTCGGCGCGCTGCACGCCCACCACTTGTTTGAACTCGCGTTGCATGGCTTCCGTGGTTTTACGCAACACGTCGAGGTCATCACCCGACACCTTGACCACGATTTGGCCTTTGATTTGTGAGATCGATTCGAGCACGTTGTCACGAATTGGCATGGAAAACGCGGGGTCGACGCCGGGGATGATGGCCAACTTTTGGTCCATCTCTTCGATCAACAAATCACGCGTCATGCCTTTGCGCCATTCTTCGGCAGGCTTCACGTCCACAAACACTTCGGCCATGCTGAGGGTTTTGGGGTCGGTGCCGTCTTCAGGTTGACCTGCTTTCGACACCACCGTGCGAACTTCAGGAATCGTCAACAGTTGCAAGCGCGCTTTGCGCAGCACCTTGGCGGCTTCGTCTTGCGACACGCTGGCAGGCATGTCCCAGTTGACCCAGAAGGTGCCTTCGTTGAGTTCAGGCAAAAACTCTGACCCCAAACTACCCGCCGCAAAGATGGATGCCACAAAGCAGCCCAGTGCAATTTTCACGACCTTGCGTGGTTGCTCAAGCGCCCAGTTGAGCACGGGTTCGTACACGCGTTTGGCCCAAGACACCAAATTGTTGTCACCATGCGGCACACCTTTGCGCAGCAACCAGTAGGCCAACAAGGGCACCAGCGTGAGCGAGAAAATGAGTGAACCAATCAAGGCGGTGGTCACCGACAAAGCCATGGGTTGGAAGATGCGGCCTTCGTGGCGCTGCAGCGCAAAGATAGGGATGTGCGCCGCAATGATGATGAGCATCGAGAACAACGTGGGGCGTCCCACTTCGTTGGCGGCGTTGGTGATGAGGGTGCGACGCTCCTTGTCGTTCATGCCTTCGCCGCGCTCGGCCAAGCGGTGCATGATGTTTTCAATCACGATCACCGCACCGTCCACGATGATGCCAAAGTCCATGGCGCCCAAGCTGAGCAAGTTGGCGGGCACGCCCATGATTTTGAGACCCAAGAACGTGGACAGCAAAGCCAGTGGAATCACCACCACCACAGCCAAAGATGCACGCATGTTGGACAAGAACAAGTACAACACCAGTGACACCAACAAGGCGCCTTCGACCAAGTTTTTAAACACCGTGGTGAGGGTCTTGCCCATCAACCATGTGCGGTCATAAAACGGCACGATTTGCACGCCTTTGGGTAGCACGCGCGCGTTGAGGTCGGTCACTTTTTCTTTGATGCCTTTCAACACCACGCTGGGGTTCTCGCCCTTGCGCATGATGATGATGCCGGTGACCACATCGTCATCCATGTCTTGACCGACAGTGCCCAAACGTGGCACTGCACCAATCGCAACCGTGGCCACGTCTTTGACCAGCACGGGTGTGTTGCCACGCGCCGTGACCACGATGTTGCCAATGTCTTGTGCCGAGTGCAACAAACCAATGCCACGGATGGCGAACTGTTGCGCACCTTGTGCCACATAGCTCCCCCCCGCGTTGGAGTTGCCGCGTCCCATGGCGTCTTGCAGGTCTTGCAAGGTGAGCTTGTAGGCGCGCAGCTTTTGCATGTCAGGCTGCACTTCGTATTGTTTGATGTAGCCGCCCATGCCCACCACGTCGGCGACGCCCGGGACTTGGCGCAACGCACGCTCTACCGTCCAGTCTTGGATGGTGCGCAAATCGGTGGAGGTTTTGCCATCGCCCTTGAGGCGATAGCGCATGACTTCGCCCACTGGGGTCGCGTTGGGCATCACGTTGGCTTGTACGCCTGTGGGGAGGTCAACGCTGCTCAAACGTTCGTTGACTTGTTGGCGTGCGAGGTTGACCTCGGCCTTGTCGTCATAAGTGACAACGGTGAATGACAAACCAAACTGCGTGTGTGAGAACACGCGGATGGAGTTGGGCAATCCCGACAGCGCCACCTCGATGGGCAAGGACACTTCTTTTTCTACCTCTTCAGCTGCACGACCTGGGTAGAGGGCAATCACCGTCACTTGGGTGTCCGTCACGTCAGGGAAGGCTTCCACCGACAGGTTTTTGAAAGCAAACACACCGGCCATCACAAACAGCAAGGTGCCCAGCAAAATGAACAGTGGCTGGTTCAGCGCATAGTCAATGAGACGTTTCATTTGTGACCTGCGTTGCTGGCGGGGGCGGCAGAGCCGGGTGCAGGGGTGTGTTGCATGGCTTCGTCTTGGGCGTTGCGGAATTCACGCGCCAAGAGCAAGCTGTTTTCTTTCACCACCAGTTCGTTGGCGTGCACGCCGTCGACGATCAGGACTTCTTGCAGTCCCTCATAGCCCAGCTTGACACGGCGGGGTTCAAACACGCCAGGTTCGGTTTGTACATACGCCCAATGCTCGGTACCGCGCAGTTGAACGGCACTGGCGGGCACCAACACACCCGCGCCCAACTTGCGCTCGATGCGGGCGGTGCCCAGCATTTCGGCTTTGAGCAAGCGCTGCGTGTTGTCGATCACGGCGCGTACTTTGATCGCGCGGGTGTTGCTGTCAATGAAGTCACCCGTGGCGGTGATCTTGGCTTCAAAGGTTTGGCCCGGGAAGTTGGGCAGGGTCAACGAAACTTTGGTGCCAGGCTTGAGCGAGGCGGTGTCTGATTCGCGGGCGTCAATTTGCACCCACAGCACGCTGGGGTCGCTCACCACAAACAGGGCGAGGTTGCCGGGACCCCCTTGGTCGGGACGCACTTCTTGGCCTGCGCTGAGGTTGCGCTCCACCACCACACCTTTGACGGTGGCGGCCAGACCGAGTTGTTGGTTGACGTGGTTGGTGCTGCTGCCATACATGCGTGTGCGGGCTTGGGCACGTGCCAGTTCAGCGCGTGCGCGCATGGCGTCGGCTTCGGTCAGGTCCAGCTCTTTGCGGGAGATGACGTCGGCTTCAAACAAGGTTTGATGGCGGGCCAAAGCACGCTCTGCCACTTGGGCATCGGCCATGGCTTTGGCGGTGTCGGCTTGGGCTGCACCGAATTCGGGCGATGCCAAGGTGGCCAGTATCTGGCCTGCGTTCACGCTTTGGCCAATGTCGGCATTGAGGCTCAGCACACGGCCTGCAAATGCTGGGTAAATGCGCTGGGTGCGCTCTTCGTTCCAGACCAAGCGGGCGGGCAGTTCGAGGGTCACGCTTTCGGCGGCTTTGGCTTCGGTGGTCCCCAGCAAAGCAAGCTGTGGGTGGCCCGCAGGAAAGCGCAACTGTTGGCCTTGCACGATGGGCTGTGGTGTGGGCGGTTTGGCAGGGGCATCTGGGTTCAACAAGGCGTAAGCCAGCACGGCGATGGCCAAGGCGCTGCCGCCTGCGACGTAGCGCTTGGTCGGCGTGTTGAGTAACTGGCGCGTGGTGTCGCGCAGACGGTCTTGTAAGTTATGTCGTATGCTCATGTCACCTTTATCGTTCACAGTGACTGACCAGTTCCTGACTTCACTTTCATTTGGGTCTTTTTTGTGAGAATTTTGTTGATGGAAGACGATGCCGTGCTTCAAACGGTGATGCTGCGCAGCTTGACGGATGCGGGCCATCGCGTAGATGCGGCTAGCCATTTGGAGGAGGGGGCCCACTTTTGGCAAGTGCAGTCGTATGACGCTGTGTTGTTGGACTTGAATTTGCCCTTGAGTGGCCAACCCCACGCCGCCCAAGGCAGTGGCTTGCAGCTGTTGCGCGAAGCCCGTGCCCGCGGTGACCGCACACCTGTGTTGGTGTTGACGGCGCGTAACCGCACTGACGAACGCATTGCAGGTCTGGACGCAGGCGCGGATGACTACTTGGGCAAGCCGTTTGACTTAGACGAAGTGGAAGCCCGTTTGCGTGCTTTGGTGCGGCGCACCCAAGGGGTGAGTGACGAAGTTCAGGTGGGGCGATTGCGGTTGAATCAAAAGTTGCGCCGCATCTTTATCGGCGAGGCTGATTTGGCCTTGCCTGCGCGCGAGTTTGAGGTGCTGTGCGAGCTGATGACACCGCCCGGCCGTGCGGTGAGCAAGCGCGTGTTGTCTGACAAGCTGTCTGACTTTGATGAGGCCTTGGGTGACAACGCCCTGGAGGCATTCATTTCGCGACTGCGTAAAAAACTGGCAGACAGTGGCGCGAAGATTCGCACCTTGCGCGGTATTGGCTATGTCCTGGAGGAACAACAATGACAGACACACCACGCAAGCCGTCTTTGCGCAACCGGTTGTTGCGCCATGTGCTGATGCCATTGGCTGTGACGTGGTTGGTGGGCTCGGCCTTGGTGGTGGGGATTGCATCGTATTTTGCGCAACAGGCTTTTGACCGTTCGTTGCTGGATGATGCGTATTTGGTGGCCAGCCATGTGCGCCGCGCTGGGGATGATGCAGGGACGTTGGACTTGAGCCTCTCTGCACAAGAGATGAGCACGGTGCTGTTTGACCAAAGCGAATCCCTTTACTTTGCTGTGCTCAGCCCCACGGGTAATTTGTTGGCCGGCCATGCCGGTTTGCGGCCTGAACAATTTGACTTGACAGTGAAACCTCAGTTTGCGGCGATGGAGTATCAAGGGCGTGTGTTGCGCACCGTCACCATTCACCGCCAACACCCAGGTGATTTTTATGTGGTGATGGCGCAAACCACCGCAAGCCGTGACCGTTTGTTGCAGCGTTTGCTCACGTTCTCTCTCGTGCCGCAGTTGTTATTGCTGGGCTTGTTGGCGGCTTGGGTGCAACGTGCGATTGAAGATGATTTGACACCGTTGTCCGCCCTCGAAGAAGCCGTGGGTCAGCGAGATGCGCGTGACCTCACTCCCGTGCCTGTGAGCGCCACCACACGCGATGTGCAGCGCTTGGGGCAAGCTGTCAATGCCTTGCTGGGGCGTATCGCGTACAGCGTTCAGGCGCAGCGCGAGTTCTCGGGGAACGTGGCGCACGAGTTGCGCACGCCGCTGGCCGGCATTCGTGCGTTGGCGGATTACGGTTTGCGGCAAAACGATCCGCAAATCTGGCGCGAACAGCTGCAAGGCATTGCGCAAAGCCAAGAACGAGCCAGTCATTTGGTGGACCAATTGTTGGCCTTGGCCTTGGCCGATGAAGCGCAACAAACTTTAGAAAACACCGAGGTCTCGTTGGACGCTTTGGTGGGCGAGTCGGTGTTGCGCTTTTTGTCACGCGCTGATGCGGCGGGTGTTGATCTGGGGGCCAAAGGCATCGACCATGCGGTGACAGTGCTGGGCAATGCGGCGCTGATTGAAGGCATCTTGAACAATTTGATTGACAACGCACTGCGCTATGGCCGTGCTGAAAACGGCGACAGCCACATCACGGTATCGGTGGAGCAAAGCTACCAGCATGTCACGCTGTCTGTGACGGACAACGGCCCGGGCGTGCCCAGTGACAAACTCAAGCAAATCAGCCAGCGCTGGGTGCAAGGTGCAGCAGGCGAAGCCCTCAAAGCGGGCATGGGCTTAGGCCTGGCAATTGTGGGCACCTATGCCAAGCTGCTGAGCGCACGTGTGGACTTCAAGGCCGTCGAGCCACAGGGCTTTTGTGTGAGCGTGGTGTTTGACCGCCCACAATGACAAGACACCGGGTCACGCCTTTGGGCGCCACATCTGAAACAACTGCTCAGGCCCAATGGTGAAGTAGTCAGCCGGGCCACCGCCTCGCAAAATATGGCCGGCACGGGCGGTGTCGTAAATGCCGTCTTTGAGCAAATGGTCGGCAATGTGCACGCCCACGACTTCACCCAGCACCAACCATGTGGGCACCTTCTGTTTGTCTAAACCTTCGAGCTGAATAATTTGTGTGCTGCGGCACTCAAACGACACCGGGCTGTCGGCCACACGCGGCACATCCACCACGCGGGACGGGGCCGTGGCAAGACCCGCCAGCTCAAACTCATTCACTTCAGGCCCCACAGGCGCGCAGGTTTGGTTCATCGCCTCGGCCAGTGGGCGGGTGACGAGGTTCCACACAAACATGCCGTTGTCTTGCACATTGCGCAGCGAGTCTTTGGGGCCCGTGCTAGAAAAGCCCACGATGGGGGGGACGTAATTGAAAGCGGTGAAGAAGCTGTAAGGCGCGAGGTTGAGCACACCGTCGTTGCTGCGCGTGGAAACCCAGCCGATCGGGCGAGGGCCCACAATGGCATTGAAGGGGTCGTGTGGTAGGCCGTGGCCATTGCGAGGTTCGTAAAAATGCGTCATGGGGCTAGGTGTCAACGCAAACGCGCCAGCAGGCTGTCGCCTACAGGCAAAGTCGTGTGCGTGGTGTGGTTTAGAACGTGCGTTTGGCAACAATGGCCAGCACATCAAGCTCAGCTTGATGGTCGGCTTTGATGTCACCCAAGCTCTTGCGCAAATGGGTTTCGCCTGTGGCTTGAGCAATCAAACTGAGTTGGTCCACCAAGAGCTTGAATTGCGCGGCCGCCAGCGCTGGGTGCGCTTTGGCGTCGAGCACCAAGCCGTTGGCGTGGGTGTGATCTTCGTTTTCTTTGGCTGCGAACTCTGCTCGCGCTTCTTCGGTGAGGCGTTTGACTTCATCGCTGGACAGATGCAAGCGTTCGGCTTCTGCAATGATGAGCTCTTTTTCGGCGTGATCCAGCATGCCGTCTTCATACGCCAGCATGAGTCGTTGTTTGAAAGCTTCGCGATCAATGCGCAGTTGGTCGGTGAAGGCAGAGGCCAGCAAACCCGCAGGGATGGCAAAAATGCCAATGCCTACCAGCGCCAACACCACGGTGAGCGCGCGGCCCATGGGGGTGATCGGCGAGATATCGCCATAGCCCACGGAGGCCAGCGTGACCACCGCCCAGTAAATGGACTGTGGGATGTTTTCAAACTTGTCGGGTTGGGCTTCGTGCTCGAACAAATAGCCCAAGCTGGCGGTGAGCACCACCAGCAGCATCATCACAAACACCGACGCAAAGATGACTTGCCACTCACGCATGACCACCTTGAACAAGGTTTCCATGGCGGAGGTGTAGCGCGTGAGTTTGAGCATCCGCATGAGACGGAAAACCCGCAAGAACCGCAAATCCAAATGCTGACTGAAAAAGCTTTCTAAGACGAAAGGCAGAATCGCCAACAAGTCAATGATGGCCTGGCCCGTGCGCACATGGGCCCAGCGCGGCATGCTTAGGTGTTTGTATTTGGGGTTTTCGGGGGCGGTGTAAACGCGGGCGATGTATTCAAGGGTGAAAATGGTGAAGGCCATCACGTCGATGACTTCAAATTCAACCGCGAATAAAGCACGGACCGAGGTCACCGTTTCAAAGATCACACAGGTGATGGACAGGGCGATCCAAAACACGATGAAGTTGTCAATGTAGGTGTGCAGCCGACCGGAGTGCCCTGTGGGCTCCAGCATGGCAAAAATTTTGGCGCGCCACGTGCGTCCTGCGTTGAGTTCTTGAAACTCGTGCCAAGCAGGAATGATTTGGCGTGACAGCTTGAACATCCGCGCCAACCGCATGACCCGCAAGACGCGCAACATTTCCACATCCACATCCACGAAACGTGCGAAGTAGAAAGGGGCAATGGCGATCAAGTCAATCAGTGCATAAAAGCTCAGGGCGTAGCGCAAACGCGGCCAGCTTTTGCCAGCAAAGTCAGGGTTCAGATGCGCTGTGGCCACCCGCATCACATATTCAGCGGTGAAGATGCCCACTGTGACGACGTCAAACCAATGGAACCAAGGCTTGTACGCGTTGTAGAGTTCAGGCGTGTTTTCGATGAGTACAGCGATCACACTCGCCACAATCAAGAACGCAATGGTGCGCTCGACTTGGCGTTGAAAGCCGTGCTTGAACTCTGGGTCAAACACCCATTTGTAAAAGCTCGTGAGTGGCGAGGTGTGGTGTGGGGTCATCTTTTGTTTTGATCGATGATTAATTGACGCAAGGCGGTCATTTCTTTGCGAAGCTCTTGCAGCTCTTCTTGCACACTCAATTGGTGGCTGTGATCACGGTGATCTTTCTCTTTGTCTGCGGTGATGGAGTCCACGATCACGGCAATGAACAAGTTGAAGATGATGAACGTGGCGATCAAGATGAACAGGATGAAAAACACCCAAGAGTATGGGAAAACTTCCATCACGGGACGGGCGATGCCATCAGCCCAGCTCTCCAGCGTCATCACTTGGAACAAGGTGAATGCACTCGTGGTCAGGCTGCCAAACCAATCGGGAAAGTCTTTGTGATACAGGTTGGTGGCAATGACCGAGGCAACATAAAAGATGATCATGATCAGGCCAAACACAGACCCCAAGCCTGGCAGCGAGCTGAGCAGTCCGCCGACCACTTTGCGCATGCTTTCAACTTTGTTGATGAGGCGAAGCACCCGCAACACGCGCAATGCCCGCAGCACAGATAACGAACCAGAAGCGGGCACCAAAGCAATGCCCACCACGATGAAGTCAAACACGCACCAAGCATCTTTGAAGAAAGAGAACCCGCGTGCCGCAATCAGCAACACGATTTCTGTGATGAAGATGCCCAAGATGATGTGGTCGAGCAAGAACAACTCATGACCCCACGCGTCCATGACGTCGTGGTTGGTCTCAATGCCCAGAATGGCCGCGTTGATGACGATGAGGAAAACTAAAAAATGCTGAATGGCGTGGTGGGTGATGAATTGTTCGATTCGATCGCGCCAAGTGATGATGTCGGTGGAGCTTTGCATTGCTAAATCGGAGATGAAAAAGTTGTATCTGAATAACGCATCACTCTACCTTATGCCAAGGTGAGGCCCCACGATTGGGATCAAGCAAAGCTTTTTTGAATCACGCCACATGTTTCAAATTTTTCTAAAAAATTTATGTCACAAATCGAATTCTTTCAAGCTAAAAAATTAAACATGTTGAATATTATTTAGCGCATTGGTTTTTGAATTCAATTCAAATTGATTCATTTTTTGGGTAGGCTTGTGTGAGCATGCGGTGAGCGGTCTTTCTAAAATCGCCCAGTCCAAATTTCCCGTTTGGTTTACACAAGGAAAGATACACATATGCATGCCAATGTGCGTTACCAAGAAAACTCAGACAGCTTGATTCAACGCGTCTTCACAGACCCCACCAGCAAAGCGTTCACACGCTGGGTGGCCATGATCAACTTCTGGATTTTGATTTCATGTTTGTCACTCGCTGGTGAAACCGTAGAACCCTACGCCACTGTGCACGCCAAATTGTTTGATTACATTGAGTATTCAGCGGTCCTGTTCTTCACGGTGGATTACTTGGGCAATTTGTTCTATGCCAAAGACCGCATGAAGTACTTCTTCAGTTTCTGGGGTTTGGTGGACTTGATCTCGATCTTGCCGACCTACTTGACCATCATGAACCTGACGGCCTTGCAAGGCACCAAAGTGTTCCGCGTGTTGCGCGTGGTTCGGGTGCTCCGAGTGTTGAAGATGGCCCGCATTGCTTTGCAGCAGTTGGAGCAGAAGTTAGAAAACTCCAACCCTATCTTGACCAACCTCAAGATCTATTTCATCGCCTTGTTCTCTGTGGTGATGATTTCTAGCACCTTGATGTATTACGTGGAAGGCGATTTGTATTCTGCGGAAGCCATTTCTTTGGGGCAAGCCAAACTGGATGAGCAAATCAAAGCCAACCCACTGCCTGCTGACGCCCCCCCAGAGGCTGCCAAGTTCATGCCTGTGGACCCCATCAGCGGCAACCCCATTCCAGAAGACAAACGTTTCTTCACATCCATCCCTGCTGCCATGTGGTGGTGCATGGTGACTTTGACCACAACAGGCTATGGCGACATGTTCCCGCTCACCTTTGGTGGGCGAGTGATTGCTGCCGTCACCATGTTGATGGGCTTGGTTCTGTTTGGTATTTTGTTGAACATCGTGGGCAAAACCATCATGGTGTTGTTGTTCGGTGAGCAACTGACAGAAGACAACACAGCACCTGCAACACGCGAAGCGATTTTGCGCATGATGGTCAGCCGCAAATGGATTTCCGAGCACCGCGCTTATGAGTTGGAGCTGATGTCAGAAGAAGACATCAAGAACCGCGCGAAAGACTTCTAAGTCCATCGCCCAACAAAAAGGCCGCTCGGTGAGCGGCCTTTTTTTATGCCTGTTCAACTTAGATGAACAACATAAAGCCATTGATGGTGGAGAAGATGCCCATGATGCCTAAGGCGCAGGGCACCCAGAACAGCACATGTGCGCCAGTCAGGATGGCCACCGAAGTCAGCACGATGGCGATTTGGAGCAAGGCTTCAGCGTAGTCAAACCACGGATCTTGGCGCAAAGCGATGTCTCGCTCGTGCTCGTGCTCCTTGGCTTTTTCCATCAGCTCTTTTTTGCCATCGCCTGTTTCTGGTTCAGACTCGTAACGCGCAATATTTTTCTCATAGGCTTCGAGCTTTTTCTCAGCCATTTGCTTGGCCGCCGGTGAGAGCTTGTCGCTGGCAATTTGAATGCGCAAATCGTCCGCTGCGATTTTGTAATCGGTTTGGCGAATGTTCTTGGCTTGGTAGAACGAATAAGCGTTGGCTGCCAAGATGTTGTTGCTCATGCTCTCTTTGGAGGCGTTGTTGCCCCCCAAACTGGCGATGGCCAAACACATGGCCAGACACGACACCAACATGGCGCAACGTGTGCGGAATGGATCGTTGCCGTGTTCTGGCAATTCTGTTTCGGGTGCTTCACTCATCTGTTTTCCTTTATTCGAGAGGATCTTCTGGATTTTTGTCTTTGCGTTTGACAATGAGTTTGTAAACCGCAAAGACAGCCAACACAACGGCGACCACACACACGATGGTTTCGGCCACGGTGAGTTGGTGCACGAATTGGTCGATGTAGTCGTAAGTGGAGAGGGGCGTGTAAACGTCCGGATTCTCCTGCTTGTATTTTTCGTAAGCGTGGTTGTCCATGGTTAACCTCTCTTTATTTCATTTGTTTATTGGCATCAGAAATTTGTTTTTCTTCTTCCATTTGGTGCTTGATGGCTTCGACTTGTTCATCAGACATGCCCAGTTTGGCTTGCATGATTTTAAGTTGAGCCTGTTCTTCTTCTGTGACCACACCATCCGCCAAGACGTTGCGCACTTCCATTTCGTACAAGGCTTGGCGTCGTTCCACTTGTGCGGTGTAGGCCGTGGCCACCACACCCGTCAAGATGGCGGCCAAAGCAATGGACAAAATTTGCGTGAAGATCACCAAAATCGTGCCGATGAAAGTGACCGGGTCCACGTTGCCCCAGCCTGAGATGATGGTGATGACAAACCAGTGCATCGCTGCAGGAATGGATGGAAACACCTCAGGCTGTTCGTGGCCTTCGATGATGTAAATCAGCGACGAGAACAACAAGCAGCTGATGAACAGCAAGAACACGGCGGATGAGAAGGAGTCCTTCTCGGCCTTGACGGCGGCCACCATGTCTTCAAACGCACTGTTGTAGCGCGAGAGTTTGAAAATTCGCATCAAACGGAACATGCGCAGCACGCGCAAGTCAGCACCGGGGAAAAGCAGTTGCAAGTAAAACGGCACAGTGCTCACAAAATCAATGATGCCGTAGAAGCTGAACACATATTCTTTGCGACCCTCCCATGGTGTGCCGCCTGTGCGAATGTATTTTTCGCCGTAAGACCAAACACGCATGACGAATTCAATCGAGAACACGGCCACGCTGAACATGTCAAACAAATGGAACTGGTGTTCTAACGCTTCGTGGATTTCAGGGACCGATTCCAAGATGATGCCAATCACGTTGGCCACCACCAGCAATGCAATGAAGATTTCGACGAAGTTGCTGTATTTGTCTGGCACTTCACCTTCCATGATTTCGAAGGTGCGACGCTTGACGCGTTGGTAAGTCGAGGGAGTAGGAGCTGCTGTGGTCATGGTTCGCTCAGTCATTGGCGGACGATTTGTTTTTGGCGCGGAGCATCATGGCTTCGACTTGTTCATCTGACAAGCGATAGTGGGCTTGCAAACGCTTCAAGGTTTCTTGTTCTTCATCAGACATGTTGCCGTCTTTGAACACCTCGCGCAATTGGGCTTCAAATGCTGCTTTCTTGCGGGCAACTTGGTTTGAAAAGGCGGAGGCCACGATACCCGTCATGATCGCCGCCATACACACCCCCAAGAAGCCCGTGATCAGTGCGATGGCTTCGCCTGCTTTGGTCATCGGTTCGACGTTGCCGTAGCCCGAGGTGATGGTCACGATGGACCAGTAGATCGAGTGAGGGATCGTGCCAAAAAATTCAGGTTGATGATGGCCTTCGGCGAAGTGCATCAACGAGGCCGACACGATGGTGGCGATGGTCAACAAAAATACCGCAGAGCCAAACGCTTGGCGCTCGGAGTGGATGGCATGAAACAAGTCTTGCAGCGCGGTGTTGTATTTGGAGAGTTTCAAAATTCGCAGCAAGCGCAAAACGCGCAAGATGCGCAAGTCCAAGCCTGGCAAGAACATGTGCATGTAGTAGGGCATGGTGGCAAAGAAGTCGACCAAACCAAATGCACTGAACATGTATTCGAAGCGGCCTTTCCAAGCGCCACCGTTTTCGCGGCTGTACTTGGCGCCCAATGACCACACCCGAGCGATGTATTCACCCGTGAAAAACATCACGCTCCAGAATTCGAGTTCGTGGAAGAACTCTTTGAACTCGGCGTGAATTTCTGGGACGGAATCAAGGATCACGGCCGAGCAGTTGACCAGCACCACAAGGGTGATCATCCACTCGACGTAGCGGCTGGCCGTGTGCTTGGGCGAGCCGTCCAATATTTCCATCAGGGTGTTTTTAAAACCTGTAGTCATGGCAAGGGTCTAACGAATTGGAAGGTATGTCGTGTTGAAATAAAAAAGCGGCCACACACTCAAGCGTGGCCGCTTGGGTTGGGGCTTAAGCCTTACCTTGAATTTTTTGCCACAGCGCGAATTCGTTGGCTGACAGGCGTTCGCCTTGCTGGGCAGCTTGGTCAAACTGCGCCGCATTCACTTGAACCCCCAGCTGTCGGATTTGACCCAGCAAGACTTTGTAATGCTCCACAGCCAAGGCAGGGTTTTCTGCAATCTTGTGGATCGGCAGTGGGTTACGTTCTTCGAGCTCATGCTCTTTGATCACCACTTCAATCAACTTGTTCACTTCTTCCACCGTCAAGTGCAAGCGTTTGGCTTCTGCACGAATCACGATGGCTTCTGCTTCACTGATGTGGCCATCTTTGAGGATGGAGAACAAATTGGCTTTCAATTGGTCACGCTCTTTCACCAACTCGTCGCTGAAAGCCGAGGCCAACAACGCAGCCGGAATCGCGAAAATACCAATGCCCAACAGCGCCAAGACGCTGGTCATGGCGCGGCCCATCGGGGTCACGGGTGAAATATCGCCGTAGCCGACAGAGGCCAAGGTGATGACCGCCCAGTAGATGGAGGTTGGGATGTTTTCAAACTTCTCAGGCTGCGCATCGTATTCAAACAAGTAGCCCAAGCTGGCGGTCAAGACCAACAGCAACATCATGATGAAGGTGGCTGCGCCCATCACGGGCCACTCGCGCACCACCACTTTGACCAACACGGCGGTGGCATCGCTGCCGCGTGTGAGTTTGAGCAATCGCGCCAGACGGAACACCCGCAAGAAGCGCAAGTCGATCAGGTGATGCAAGAACACTTCTAAGAAGAAGGGCAAGATCGCCAAGAAGTCGATGAAGGTGGATGGGTTTTTCGCTTGGCGGAAGCGCCCCAAGAACGCACCTTTGTAGCCGGGCTCTTCCACGCAAGAGTACATGCGCATGCAGTACTCCACTGTGAAGATGGCCACTGCCACCGCATCCAAGATCACAAACTGCAAATGCAAGATGTAGTTGATGCTTTTGACGGATTCCAAGATCACGGCCATCACAGACAAGATCACCCACACGCCAATGAACACTTCAAAGATGTGCTGCATGGTGCCGCCGTAGTTGCTTGGAAACACCAAAGCATGCACTTTTTGGCGGAATGTACGGCCTTTGTTGAGTTCTTTGAATTCAGCGAGGGCTGGAATCAACACACGGAACAACTTCAAGATCCGCAACAGTCGCAGGAATCGCAACACGCGCAAATCGATCGGGATGAAGGCCTTCAGGTAGAAAGGCGCCACCGCCAAGAAGTCGATGATGGCGAAGGGGCTGGTGACGAAACCAAAGCGGGCATGCTTGCGGTTTTTGAACTCTTCGTCTTCAGGGGCGAGGTACAGGCGCAAAGCGTATTCAATGGTGAACACGGCCACAGAGAAGATGTCAAACAGCTCAAACCAAGTGCGGTAGGGTTCGTAGACTGCGGGGACATGTTCAAACATCAAGCTGAACAAGTTACCAATGATCAGGTAACTGATCCACTTGTCCAATTCTTTTTGGAAGTTGCCTGGGATGTTTGGATCCAGCAGCCATGCGTACAGCCACTTGCGCATCGGCAAGTTGCGGTCAATGTTGGCTTCTTCGTCTTGACCCAGAATGGAGTTGACGTCGAGGTCTTGTAGGAACTTGTCTTGTTGGGTGGTGTGCATGTCAGACCTCAGAATTCAAATTCAGCAACTTTGATGGCGTAGCCACCTTTGTCGCAAACGGACAAACGCAATTGCATCTTGTAGTCAATTGGATCGGCATCGATTAACTGAGTCGCTACGAAAGGGGTGGCAGAACCGGGGGGGGTAGGCATCAAGTCCTCCAAAAGGATCGCGCCCATCAAAGTGCGATCTTTGGGGTCACAGGCCGCCACAAAGTGGGGGGCCGCGTTGAAGAACGGGTTGATTTGGTCTTTCAGCTCGGTGGTTTCCAAGATGTGTGCCAAACAAGCCCCCCAAGTGCCGGGGGTTCCCGCTTTGGCATCGGCGGCTGGCTTGACGCCACCTTTGCATGCCGAGTGCTGTGTGTTGGCTTCAAAACGTGTGGTGCCAGTTTCGGTCAGCCACGCCACCCAAGCTTCGCCATTGCTTTTAGAGGTTTCAACCTTGATGGCTTCTTTGTAGTTGACGACACCAAGCAAGGTGACGGCTGCCACAACAAATACCAAAAAGGCTAAGAAGAGCTTGTCTGCGGTCGTGGTGCCGATGTGCGGATGCTCGGACGTGTGATCTGTGGAAGATGCCATGTGTATCGCCATTCAAATAGAGGAAATCCGGCTGATTCAGGAGGCTGGAGCGCCGGGCGAAAGTGGCGTTGATGATATTCGCAAATATCTCGAATTTATCGAATTAACACTAGATATTCGGCGATCTTGCTGTTTGAAATGAGTATGAAAGGCATAAAAAAGCCGCTTTCAAAGCGGCTGGTATGGTTGGGAAAACTCAGTGGTTTTGAGAGCCTCGGTGTGCCCAGCCCGTGGTGTGTTTTTCAATCAAGCTGAACAGCTCATACATGATCATGGCCATCGCACCCACCACCACCAAACCGGCAAAAGCCAAACCCATTTGCATGGCCGAGCCCGCAGAGATGAGCAAGTAGCCAATGCCCTCGTTGGCGGCGGTCATCTCAGACACGGTGGTGCCGACAAAGGCCAAGGTGATGGCGACTTTGAGCGAGCCGTAAAAGTAAGGCATGGAGCGGGGCAGCCCCACTTTGACCAGCACATCCCAGCGTTTGGCGCCCAGCACGCGCAGCACGTCTTCCAGCTCAGGCTCTAGTGTGGCCAAGCCCGTGGCGATGTTGACCATGATGGGGAAGAAGCTGATGAGGAAGGCGGTCAAGATGGCAGGGCCCACGCCAATGCCAAACCACACCACCAAGATGGGCACAAAGGCGGCTTTGGGCAAGGCATTGAAGCCTGTCATGAGCGGGTACACCGCGGCGTAGGCCAAACGTGAGCTGCCAATCACGAAACCGAGCAACACGCCCACGACGATGGCAATGCCAAAACCCACCATCGTCACCCAGAAGGTGCGCCACGCGTGGCCTGCAATGACGTCGCGGTACTCGACCATCTGCTCCCAAATGCGCAGGGGCGAGGGGAAGACAAATTCCGACACGTTGAAGAGCGAGCAAGCGGCTTGCCAAATGAGCAATGTGGCGACGAGCAAGCCCCAAGGCGCCCAAGTTTCGAGTTGTTTTTGGTTCATGGTGTTTTATTGCCCAATGTTGGCGCCGTCGCGGCGCATCGCGCCGATGTGGCCGCGCAGCTCGTGCACGATGTGGGTGAACTCGGGCGTGTAAGTCACTTCCAAGTCACGGGGGCGTGGCAAGTCGATGTCGCGTTTGACCACAAAGCGGCCAGGGCTCTTGCTCATCACATACACGGTGTCGGCCAAGAAAACCGACTCACGCAAATCGTGGGTGACCAAGATGACGTTGAACTTTTGCATGGCATGCAAGTCGCGCAGCGTGCACCACAGCTCCTCGCGGGTGAAGGCGTCGAGCGCACCAAACGGTTCGTCGAGCAACAACATCTTGGGTTCATGAATCAGGGCACGGCAAATGCTGGCGCGCTGTTGCATGCCGCCTGACAGCTCCCAGGGAAATTTGCGCTCGTAGCCACCCAAACCGACGGTTTGGAGCAAGTCAATCGCGCGGGCTTCGTACTCGGCCTTCTTCGCTTTGAAGTTGGCGCGGTAAGGCTCCACGATTTCCAAAGGTAACAAGACGTTGTCAAGCGTGGTGCGCCAAGGCAGCAGCGAGGGCGATTGAAACGCCATGCCACTGATTTTGAGCGGGCCATTGACAGGTTGACCATCCACATAAATCGCACCACGGCTGGGTTTTTTCAAACCCGTGGTGAGTTTCATGAAGGTGGATTTGCCACAACCCGATGGCCCCACGATGGCGATGAACTCGCCTTGTTTGACTTGTAGGTTGATGTCTTCTACGGCGAAGTGGTTGTCCGCCAACAACGACTCGTTGTAGGCGAGCCAAACGTTTTGAAAGTCGACGAAGTGTTCAGGAGAAGCGGTCATGCAGCAGGGCCTAGATTACTTCTTCGCCTTGGGCAGCACGTCGAGTTCTTTGGCACTTGGCAAGAACGCAGCATTCCAAATGTCTTCGGCTTTCACACGTGTTTTGGTGTTGAACGCGTCGGACACTTGAGAGGCCATCAGGCTCAGGCGTGGGCCTTTGACTTGGCCAAAACCTTCGGCGCGGGCGTCTGGGCTGTTGATGACCGTGTCAATGGCCAACTTCAAGCGGCGTGTTTCGAGTTCGGTGTTGATGATGCCGTCACGGGCCTTGACGGTTTCGATGGCTTTGGCGGGATCAGCGATCACGTCTTTGGCACCTTTGGCAAAGGCGGCCAAGAAGGCTTTGAGGGCAGCGGGGTTTTCTTTGATCAGCTTCGGAGACGCGATGATGGCGTTGCCATACAGTTTCACGCCGAAGTCTGGGTATTGCATGACCACCACGTCGTCAGCTTTGACACCACGTGCTTCGATATTGAGCAAAGACGTGAAGGTAAAACCTGTGATGGCGTCCACATCACCACGTACCAGCATGGTTTCACGCAAAGGGGGGTCCATCGAGACCCAGTTCACGGCGCCCACGCTGTTGGCTTTGGCGAAGATGGGGAACGCGCGTCGACCCGCGTCAAACACAGGCGCACCGAGCTTTTTGCCAGCCAAGTCCGCTGGGGTTTTGATGCCAGATTTTTTCAACGCCATGACCGAAGCGGGGGTGTTGTTGTAGACCATCATCACGGCCACAGGCTTGTTGGGCGCGTCGGGGTTGTTGGCGTGAAATTCCATCAAGGCGGCCAAGTCCGCAAAACCCACGTCATAAGCGCCAGAAGCCACGCGGTTGACCGCACCGCCAGAGCCGTTGCCCGCGTCCACGGTCACGTCGAGTTTGGCGTCTTTGAAATAGCCTTTGGCAGCAGGCACCAAGAAGAAGGCGGCTGGGCCTTCAAAGCGCCAGTCGAGTTGAAATTTCAAAGGCGTGGTTTGTGCCGAGGCGCTTGCAAAACTGGCCGCCAGTGCCAAGCCAAGGGTGGATTTGATGAAGGTGCGTTTGATCATGACTGCCTCTGAAAAACAAAATGAATGAAGGATCGATGTAGACGACATTGCAATAAAGGTGCCTGCTAAGCGGGCCTGTTTGCGTGGTGTTGGGCGCGAATTGTGCGCGAGTTTGGTTTGTATACAAACTGACTGTGCACCAACACAGTGAATGGCACGGATGCGGTGCATGAAAAAAGCCAGCACTCAGGCTGGCTTTGGGGGCTCGAAGCTGAAACGCTTATTCAGCGTCTTCAGTTGGGTGGTGTTGTGCAGATTTCAGTTTGCCCCACACCAACACAATCACGGCGCCTGCCGCCGCGCACGCCAAGTGGAACCAATGGTTGGCTTGGCCGAATTCGCGCAGCACCACATCATTGGCCACGGTCTCGCCGCCGACCCAGCCGATCAAGCATGCACCGAGGGTAATGATGACGGGATAGCGTTCCATGAGTTTGATCATCAAAGTGCTACCGAAGATGACCAAGGGGATGCTGATGGCCAAGCCGATGATGAGCAACACTTCGTCGCCTTTGGCGGCCGCAGCCACGCCGATGACGTTGTCCAAACTCATGACCAAGTCAGCGATCAAGATGGTGCGAATGGCCGAGAACAAGTTGCTGTGCGCACTGGCCTCTTCTTCGCTTTCTTCTTCGGCTTCCAGCAGTTGAGCACCAATCCACAGCAGCAACAAGCCGCCGATGATCTGCAAATATTCCAAGGCCATCAATTTGGCGGCAATGACGGTCAAGCCAATTCGCAGCACCACGGCTGCGCCAGAGCCGAACATGATGGCTTTCTTTTGTTGTTCAGGTGGCAGACCGCGGGCGGCCAAGGCGATCACTACAGCGTTGTCGCCTGACAAGAGGATGTTGATCCAAGTGATTAACAACAAGCCTAGCCAGAAGTCAGTGCTTTGAAGTAGTTCCATGTTTTGATGTGCTCCAAGAGGGATGGGGTGATGGCGGGCCTAGAAAAGCTGCTCTTATAGAGCCGTGAGTGTAACGGTGCGATGCGGTGCAGCCGTTGGTATTACTGCTTATGCGTTGCCGTCAAGCGCACCAACCAAAGAAAAAGCCCGCTGAAACAACGGGCTTTTTGGCAAGCGGTGTTGAAGGCTTAGTGGCTGTCGGCTTGACGTGCAGCCGCTACAGCGGCGGAGTCGTCTGCGGAGGCACCGTTGAAGAACAGGTTCAACAGCACAGCAGAAATAGAAGCCAACAAGATGCCGGACTCAATCAATGGGTGCAGATCGTGTGGCATCCATTGCTTGAAGTTAGGGGCAATCAGCGGAATCATGCCAATACCGATGGAGATGGCCACGACCAAGCTGTTGAAGCGGTTGGTTTTGAAGTCCACGTTGCCCAAGATGCGAATGCCGGTGGCGGCCACCATGCCAAACATCACCAAGCCTGCGCCACCCAACACCACCGTGGGCAGCGACTCAACCAAAGCCGCCATCTTCGGAATGACGCCCAAGATGATGAGGATGATGCCACCTGCCACGCACACAAAGCGGCTCTTCACACCCGTGACGGCCACGAGGCCCACGTTTTGTGAGAAGCTGGTGTAGGGGAAGGTGTTGAAGATGCCGCCAATCAGCGTGCCCAAACCATCGGTGCGCAAACCACGGGTGAGCGCGGCGCGGTCCACATGGCGGTCGGTCATTTCGCCCAAGGCCAAGAACATGCCGGTCGATTCGATCATCACCACGATCATCACCAAAGTCATGGTCAAGATGAGCACGGGGTCAAACACAGGCATACCAAACTGGAACGGGGTGACGATGCCAAACCACTCGGCCTTGCCCACTTTGTCAAAGTTCATCAAACCCATGCTGGTGGCCACGATGCCCCCAATGATGATGCCCAACAGCACCGAGATGTTGGCGATGAAGCCTTTGGCGAATTTGGAAATCAACAGGATGGAGGCCAACACCAAAGCTGCAATGCCTACGCCTGTCAGGTCAGCGTATTTGGGGTTGGGCACCTTGGCCATCAGCGCCAAATCTTTGGGCACAGCGGGCAAGGTAGAGCCGGGTGCCGAGGCCGCTGCGGCCGCGTCCGCCAACCATTTGGCGTGCTCTGGGTTGACGATGGATGGTGCTGTGGGACCGAAGGGGTTGCCAAAAATCCAGTTGATGCCAATGCGCATCAAGCTGATGCCGATGACGGCAATGATGGTGCCAGTCACCACGGGCGGGAAGAAGCGCAACATGCGGCTGACCAGCGGTGCAATCAGCATCGAGATCGCCCCTGCGCCCATGATGGCGCCAAAAATGAGCTGAGCGCCGGTGTCGCCAGGGTTGGCACCGGCCATCGCCACCATGGGGGCCACGGCCGCGAAGGTCACACCCATCATGACGGGCAAGCGAATGCCAAACCATTGGGTGGCGCCCCAGGACTGAATGAGGGTGACCAAGCCGCAGACAAACAAGTCGGCCGAAATGAGCATGGCCACTTGCTCTGGGCTGAGCTTCAACGCGCGGCCCACGATGAGTGGCACGGCCACAGCGCCTGCGTACATGACGAGCACGTGTTGCAAGCCAAGAGCGGCGAGCTTGCCTGTAGGCAAGTGCTCGTCAACGGGATGGGTGGATTGGGTCATGGGTAACTCCTTGTAGGATTCTTTGCATGCAAAACTGTATACAGAATTGGTTGGGGTGGTCTTACGGAGAAACCCTATTTTTACGTGTTTTGCTGGGCTCGCTGTAGGCGAAGGCAGTGGGCAGGTTCCTCATGCTGGGGTACCAGAAATCGTCACCTGCCCACTGCCTTCACCCACAGACTGCGGCTAGCAGTTTTTCAGTTGAAACAGTTGAGCTGCTTGGGTGCGGCGGCCAACGATTTCTGGTACTCCAGCATGAGGCGGCCGCCGTGCCCAAGCAGCTCAACCCCCTCCGAAGCGAACCCCCTACCAAAGAGGCTCAGCTCAGTAAATCCAAGAGGGTGCGAGCCACAACTTTGGTCGCCCGTCGCACATCGTCCAGCATCACACGCTCATCGTTGCGCTTGGCGTGGCTCTCCAGCACCGTGCGTGGTCCTGCGCCATAAATGACGCCGGGAATGCCTTGCGCCACATACAAACGCACATCGGTGTAAAGCGGTGTGCCCACAGCGGGGATGGGCTCACCAAACAATTCACCCCCATGTTTTTGAATGGCGTCCACCAAAGGTTTGTTGCCAGCCAACGGCACCATGGCTTTGGCGAGCAAGAGGCGTTTGATGTCGACCTGGAGCTGCTTGCCACCACGCGGTGGGTTGAACGAGGCAGCTGCATCTTCAATGGTTTGGCGAATCGACGCTTCCACCTCGACGGGGTTTTCCTCGGGAATCATGCGGCGGTCGAGTTTGAACACGACCTTGCCCGGCACCACATTGGTGTTGGTGCCGCCGCTGATTTGGCCCACGTTGAGGTAAGGGTGGGTGATGCCTTCAATCTTGGAGGTCGTATTTTTGTAGCCCTCGTTGAGCGCGTGCAGCGCGTTCAAGATGTGTACTGCACCTTGCAGCGCATCGGTGCCACTGTCGGGAATAGCGGCATGCGCCATTTCGCCTTGCACGGTGACTTCCATTTGCAAGCAGCCGTTGTGGGCGGTGACCACTTGGTAGCTAAAGCCGGCAGCAATCATCAAGTCGGGTTTGGTCAGGCCTTGGGCCAACAACCAACCTGGGCCTTTTTCGCCACCAAACTCTTCGTCGTAGGTGAAGTGCAACTCGATGCCCCCCTTCAACGGCAAGCCCAATGATTCGAGCGCGCGCGTGGCAAAGGTGAAGGTCGAGAAGTCGCTTTTGCTCACCGCCGTGGCACGGCCATACATCGCGCCGTTTTCAATCTCAGCGCCGTAGGGCTTGTGTGTCCATCCTTCGCCGGGGGGCACCACGTCGCCGTGGGCGTTGAGGGCGATGGTTTTGCCGCCCTCGGCAAACTGGCGGCGCACAATGAGGTTGGTGATGCTTTCCAAACCGTAGGCTTTCACTTCATCAGCAGGCACAGCATGCTTTTCGGCCTCGTAGCCAAAGCTGTGCAGCAACTCGGCGGTGCGTTCGGCGTGGGGGGCGTTGTTGCCGGGCGGTGTGTCGGTGGGGACTTGCACCAAGGCTTGCAAGAACTTCACTTGCTCGTCAAAGTGCGCGTCGATCCAGGCGTCGAGTTGGGCGTAGGTGGCAGCGTTGGCAGTCATGGGGTGTCTCGTCGTGGTGTGGGTTTGTGAGGCTCGGGCGTGCAAGTTGTGCAGCAGGTGCATGAAGGCGTCGATGGCCAACTGCATGTCGTCGCTGGTGGTGCTTTCCAGCGGGTTGTGGCTGATGCCTGCGTTTTGGCCGCGCACAAACAACATGGCTTGCGGCATGACTTCGTGCAGCTTCATCGCGTCGTGGCCGGCGCCGCTAGGCAGGTGGAACACGGGCACGCCCAAGCTTTGCACGGCGTGTTCCCACAGGGCTTGCAGCTTGGCGTTGCTGGGGGCGGCGCTGGCGCGCATGGTTTCTTCCAGCGTGTAGTGCAAGCCACGGCGTTCGCAAATGGCTTGGAGTTCTGCCACCACGTCGTGCATCAGGCTATCGCGCAGTGCATCGGTGGTGGCGCGCAGGTCGAGGCTGAATTGGCAGCGGCCTGGCACCACGTTGATGGAGCCGTTGGGCACCGTCAACATGCCGACGGTGCCGACCAAATTAGCTTCTTTGGCTGCACGTTTTTCTACAAACAGAGCGAGTTCAGCCACGGCTGTGGCGGCATCGCGGCGGCGGTCCATCGGTGTGGTGCCTGCGTGGCTGGCCATGCCCACCACTTCGCCCACAAAGCGCACGCTGCCATTGATGGAGGTGACGATGCCCAGTGGCATGTCCAGCTCGTTCAGCACAGGGCCTTGTTCGATGTGGACTTCCACAAAGCCCACATAGTCAGCCGCGTTGCGGGTGAGTTGGGGAATGTCTTCCAACTTCAAGCCTGCTTGTTTCATGGCTTGGCGCATGGTGATGCCATCCGCATCGTGTTGGTCGAGCCACTCATGTTTGAAGTCACCCACCAAAGCGCCAGAGCCGAGGAAGGTGGCTTTGTAGCGTTGGCCTTCTTCTTCGGCAAAAGCCACCACTTCCAGGTTGAAGGGCAGGCGTTGACCGGCACGGGCCAGTTCGCGCACGCAGGCCATGGGCACGAAGATGCCGAGGCGGCCATCGTACTTACCGCCGTTGCGCACGGTGTCGTAGTGTGAGCCGGTCATCAATGTTTTGGCGTTGGATGATGTGTTTGTTGGGGCCGCTTTGTAGATGCCCACCACGTTGCCTACCGCGTCAATGCGCACGTCGTCAAAGCCACAAGCCTTCATGCCCAGCTCGATCGTGCGGGCGCACTTCAGGTGCGCGTCGGTCAGGTAGGTCACGGTGAGTTCTTCACGTGCGGCGTGCGGTGCTTGTGGGTTCATCGTGCCTGCATCGCTGAACTGGGCCAGCCATTCGTGCCAGTCCCACACCTCGTGGCCCAGCGCGGGCTCGTAGCCCAGCTTGTCGTTCAAGCGAATCTCCACGATGCGGTGGATGTTGCGCAAGCACTCGGCCAGTTCGTAATCGGGGTGGTTGTGCAGGCGGCGCTCAAAGGTGGCAATGATTTGCTGCTTGTTCAAGCCCGAGCCGCGCGGGCCGCGCACCGCCAAGATGAACGGAAAACCAAACTTAGCGTTGTAGCTGGCGTTGAGCTGCTGGATGTGCGCAAACTCCTCAGGCGTGCAATGGGTCAGGCCCGCTTTGGTTTGCTCGTTCGTCGATTCAGCGGTGAGGCTTTGGCTCACCATCGCTTTGCCGGCCAGCTCGGGGTGGGCGCGCACCAAGGCGAGCTGAGGTTCACGGCCTGCTTTGTTGAGCACCTTCACCATGGCGTGTTTGAGTGCCGCGGCCGATGCAAAGGGGCGCGCGTCTAGCGCTTGCTTGGCAATCCAGTCCGAGTGTTCGTACAAGCCTGTCAGCAAGGCGGCGGCCTCGGCGCGGGGCAGGGTGTTGATGTGGTTCAGCGTGATGGTGTTCATGGCGATGTCCTGCTGGTTAGTTGCCGCTGTAGGGGTGCACGTGCTTCCAGTGGCGCGCAATGTCGATGCGGCGGGCGACCCACACGCGGTCGTGTTGGGCGATGTGGTCTAAGAACTTTTGCAAGGCCACGATGCGCCCAGGCTTGCCCAGCAAGCGGCAGTGCATGCCGATGCTCATCATCTTGGGGGCTTCGTCACCCTCGGCATACAGCGCGTCAAAGCTGTCGCGCAAGTACACAAAGAAGTCGTCCGCTTGGCTAAAGCCTTGGGGCAGTGCAAAGCGCATGTCGTTGCAGTCCAGCGTGTAGGGCACCACGAGTTGTGGCACCACGTCGCCGTTGGTTTTTTTGACCTTCATCCAAAACGGCAGGTCTTCACCGTAGTAGTCGCTGTCGTATTCAAAGCCACCGTGGTCGGCCACGAGGCGGCGGGTGTTGGGGCTGTCGCGGCCGGTGTACCAGCCTGCGCCGTGGATGCTGTTGCCGTGCGTGGTGTGGGTGAGACGTTCGATGATCTCAACGCCTTTGCGCATGTGCTCGCGTTCGGTTGCTTCATCGATGGTTTGGTAGTTGATCCAGCGGTAGCCGTGGCAGGCAATTTCGTGGCCCAGCTCGACGAAGGCGGCCGTGAGTTCGGGGTGGCGCTCCAGCGCCATGCTCACGCCAAAAACGGTGAGGGGCAGGCCGCGTTTTTCAAACTCGCGCAAGATGCGCCACACGCCCACACGCGCGCCGTATTCGTAAATGCCTTCCATGCTCAGGTGACGGTCGGGAAAGCTGGGCGGGTTGAACATCTCGCTCAAAAACATTTCGCTGCCCGCGTCACCGTGCACCGTGGCGTTCTCGCCGCCTTCTTCGTAGTTCAGCACAAACTGCACCGCAATGCGGGCTTGGTTGGGCCATTGCGCGTGCGGCACTTGACGGCCGTAGCCCACCAAATCGCGGGGGTAAGCGGCAGTGCTGTCGTAGGTGGCGTTGGGGTTGGACATGCGATTTCTCCTTAGGCCAATGCCATGGCGATGTCATTGCTGGGCACTTTGCGGTCAAGCGCCAAGCCTTCTTCCACGTGGGTCAAGTGTTCGTCCATGAGCTTGACGGCTAAGTGTTCGTCTTTGGCTGCGATGGCTTTCAAAATTTCAGCGTGCTCTTCGGCTGAGTGCTCGGCGGCGTTCGTGCTTTGGTACATCAGGGTGATGAGGGCGCAGCGCGAAATCAACTCACTCAGAATTTGCGCCAACACTTGGTTGCCCATCAGTTCGGCGATGCGCACATGGAAGTCGCCCAACAAGTCGGTGCGTCCTGGCACATCGCCACGGCTGACGGCGGCTTTTTCTTCGGCCACGTGTTCTTTGAGGGCTTTGATTTGTGCAGGCGTCACGTGACGCACGAAGCTGCGCGTCATCTCCACCTCAATCATGCGGCGCACGGCAAACACTTGGCGCGCTTCGTCAGACGAAGGGGTGGCCACAAACGCGCCGCGCGCAGGCTCCATGCGGATGAGACGCTTTTGCACGAGTTGAAACAGCGCTTGACGAATCAGGGTGCGTGACACGCCAAAGTGGTCCGCCAGTTTTTGCTCAGCCAGTTTGGTGCCGGGGTGCAGGCGGTGCTCCACAATGGCTTTGGTGAGGGCGTCCACAATGCTGCGGGTGGCGGTTGAGCTATCCATGTCGGGTCTCCGGCAAATTCACGTGGGGCCATGATAGACCCAAATGCAAAAATTGTATACACTTTCAGTCGACCAAGTCGGTCGCTAACCATTTTCGGAGCATTCCATGGGATTGAGCACACATGTTTTAGACACCATGCACGGTGGCCCCGCAGCCGGTATGAAAGTGTCCCTGTTCACCACCACCGAGGACGGCCAAGCCACCTTGGTCAAGTCGTTCACCTTGAACCACGATGGCCGCAACCCTGATGGCCCGCTGTACGACAACGACAGCTTGAAAAGAGGGACCTACCGTTTGGTCTTTGATGTGAAGGGCTACTTTGCGTCGAAGCATGTGCAGTTACCCGAACCCAATTTTTTGAACCAAGTCAGCCTTGACTTCGGTGTGGCCCACACCGACCAGCACTACCACGTGCCTTTGCTGGTGAGCCCTTGGAGCTACTCGACGTACCGCGGCTCTTAAGCCGCATGTACGGGTAACTCCCGTCAAACTTTCAGCTAAAGACATCAACATCACCAATAATGATGAATTAATCAATTTAATCGTTATTGGAGATTGGCCTTGGAGACGTTTGACCTCTGCGTGATTGGTTCTGGCCCTTCCGGTTTTGCGGCCGCCATGCGCGCCATCGACTTTGGCAAACGTGTGGCGCTGGTGGAGCGCAACAAGGTGGGCGGTGCGGGCATTTTTGACGGCGCACTGTCATCCAAAACGCTGTGGGAACTGTCAGAGAGCTACAAACTCACCCACAACACACACCTGGGCTACACGGTGTACGACTCCGAGGTGCACTTTGGCAGCGTGATGCAGCAAGCGCACCGTGCCGTCGCTGAGAAGCATGTACAGCTCAAGCAGCAAATTGCGCATTTTCAAAAAAGCGGACAGCTCAAATTTTTCAACGGCCACGCCAAGTTCGCCTCGAAAAACGAAGTCAACATCATGGATGCCGAAGGCAAGACCCAAACCATCTGGGCCGACAACACCGTGATGGCCGTGGGCAGTCGCCCACGTTATTTGCCCAACATCCCGATCGACGAAAAAATCATCCTCACCAGCGATGGCGTGTCGTCGTTGCCTGATTTTCCGAAGAGCATCGTGATTTTGGGTGCGGGTGTGATTGGTTGTGAATTCGCCACCATCTTCTCGAACTTTGGCAAAACCAAGGTGTATTTGATCGACAAAGAAGAGCGCATCTTGCCCTTTGAAGACGAAGATATTTCACGCGCCGTGGCGGCCAATATGGAGCGCAATGGCGCGGTGATTCACCATGGGGCTTCGCTTGAAAAAATGAGCGTGGTCAATGGCAAAGTGGAGTACGTGCTGAATTTCAAAGATGGCCGCACAGAAACCCACACGGTTGAGAAAGCCTTGATTTCTGTGGGCCGCGTGTCCAACTGCGAAAACCTTGGCCTCGAAGCCGCAGGTGTGGTGTTGAACGACCGTGGTTGCATCGACGATGAGCACACCCGCTCGAACGTGCCCAATATTTACGCCGTGGGCGACTTCACCGCCGACATCTCGTTGGTCAATGTGGGGGAGCTGGAAGGCCGCCATGCTGTCGAGCGTATGTTTGGTCAACCTGCCCGTGAACTGGTGTATGAAAACATTTCCACCATCATGTTCTTGAACCCCGAGGTGGCGGCCGTGGGTTTGAACGAAACCCAAGCGCGTCAGAAGAAAATTCCCTACCGCGTGGCGCAAATGAACTACCGCTACGTCAACCGCGCCATTGCCATGAGCAAGGTGGATGGCTTCTTCAAAATCTTGGTGTCCGACGATGAAGAGATGAAGATCTTAGGTCTGCGTGTGATGGGCAATCACGCGTCGAGCACCATCATGGCGGTGGCCCTGATGATTTCGATGGACATTGGCATTGAGCACTTGGCAGAGCTCATCTTCCCGCATCCGTCCATTCCTGAGGGGATTCAAGAGTGCGCCCGCATGTTGATGGGTAACTCGATCGTCAAGCCTGAGGTGTTCAATCTAGACGTGCGTTGCTACCGGGTGGATGCGCAAGGGCGCATCGAAGATGTGTGATGCGTCTTCAGTCGAGTTTGACCTTGGAGAGATCAAACAAGGGCTTGGGCATTTCCAGCTTCATGCCTTCCAAGGTGTGCACCAAGAGCTCAGCCACAAACAAGTCTCGGTAAGGCTTGTCGTCGGCAGGCACGATGTACCAAGGGGCGTTGGTGGTGCTGGTGGCTGCCAGTGCGTCTTCGTAGGCCTCGGCGAACTTGGGCCACAGTTGGCGGTCTTCAAAGTCTGAGGGCTGGAGCTTCCAGTGCTTGTGGGGGTCATCGAGGCGTGCTTGCAAACGTAGTTTTTGCTCGGCCTTGGAGATGTGCAAATAGCACTTGACCACCGTGATGCCTGCATCGTGCAACAAGGACTCAAAGTGCTGGATGTCTGCGTAGCGCTTCTCGCAGATGTCTTTCTTGATCCAGCCGCGCACACGGGTGACCAAGACGTCTTCGTAGTGGCTGCGGTTGAAAATGACCATTTCTCCGCGTGCCGGTGTTTTGGCGTGGATGCGCCACAAAAAGTCGTGGCTTTTCTCCAGATCGCTGGGTGCACCAAAGGCTTCTGCACGCACGCCCAAGGGGCTGATGTGGGTGAACACGCTGCGTATCACACCGTCTTTGCCGGCGGTGTCCATGCCCTGAAACACCACCAGCAAGCCTTGTTGTTTGCCTGCATGCAAAGTGCCTTGCAGCTTGTTGAGCTTGTCACCGAGCTTGTGCATGCTGCTGTGCCATGCGTCGTCGCTGGGCAAATCTTTGGTTTTGGGCAAAGTGTCAAAGTCGTGCAGCTTGAAGCTGCTGTTGGGTTTGACACGCCATGGGGAAAAGTCTGTGTGTTCCATAGGCTCAGTGTAGGGACTTTGATTTAGCTATTTAGTCCGCTGTGCCCCTAAATATTTGTATACCAAGCGGCATACCTGGTGCGGATTTGGGGTGCAAGTCACTAAAATCAGAGGTTCTTTCTCCAGATTTCAGACCACATCCCATGACCCAAGTCACCAACACTGTGCGCTTTGTGCTCGACGGCCAAATCGTTGAAGCCCAAGGTGCCCGTCGCACCACCACCGTTCTTGATTACCTGCGTGAGCAGCTCCACCGCACTGGCACCAAGGAAGGTTGCGCCGAGGGCGACTGTGGTGCTTGTGTGGTGATGGTGGGTGAACTCAATGCCGCTGGCACTGGCGTGGACTATGTGGCCACCAATGCGTGTATCCAGTTGTTGCCCTCGCTCGATGGCAAATCGCTCAAGACCGTGGAGAGCTTGAAAAAAGCCGACGGTTCACTGCATCCCGTGCAAGACGAAATGGTCAAGTGCCACGGCTCGCAATGCGGCTTTTGCACCCCTGGCATCGTCATGAGTTTGGTGAACTTGGTGCAAACCAACCCCTCGCCTGTGCGCCAAGAAATCACCGATGCCCTGAGTGGCAACTTGTGCCGTTGCACAGGCTACGCGCCCATCATTGACGCGACAGCCAAGGCCTGTGCAAAGAAATCTGCATTGAAAGTAGACGACAGCGCTGACTTGCCACTGCTCCAAGAGATCAAGCGTGCCAGCACACCGACCATGAGCTTGGAAGGCGAGATCATCGTGCAGCCCGTGGTGCGCACCAAGAAGGGCAACGAGTTTGTGTCACCCGCCACCTTGGCGGAGGTGGCCGACTACTTGGTCAAACACCCCACCACCACGTTGTTGGCAGGCAGCACCGAAATCGGCTTGCAAGTGAACAAACAGTTCGCACGCCCCGACCACATCATGTACTTGGGCAATGTCAAAGAGTTGCGCCAAGTGGCCGAGACTGACAAGGTTTGGCGCATTGGCGCAGCGGTGTCGTTGACCCAGGTGGAAGCGCTGGTGGCCAAGGCCTACCCTGACTTTGCCGAAGTGTTGCGCCGCTTTGGTTCCCCCCCCATCCGTTCAACTGCGACCTTGGCAGGCAACATTGCCAACGGCTCACCCATTGGCGACTCCATGCCTTGCTTGTTGGCGCTGGGTGCTAACTTGGTTCTGCGCCGTGGCGAGAAGACACGCAACGTCTTGCTAGATAACTTCTACACCGGCATGAAGCAAAACGTGCTCGAAGCCGGTGAGTTCATCGAAGCCGTCGAGTTACCCAAACCTGTGGCCGGCCAAGTGTTCCGTGCCCACAAGGTGAGCAAGCGTTTTGAGCAAGACATTTCGGCCACTTGCGCTGCGATGAGCTACACGCTCAAAGGCGGCCAGTTGTCTGGCGTCAAGTTGGCTTACAACGGCCTGAGCCCCTTCCCAGCCCGTGCGCCAAAACTCGAAGCCGTGCTCGAAGGCAAAACACCTGCCGACGTGAAAGCTGCCGATTTGGACGCCGCCATTGCCGCGAGCTTCACGGCGCGCGACGGCCTGCGTGCCACATGGGCTTACCGTGCTTTGGTGGCGCGCAACTTGGCGCTCGAATTCATTGAAGAACAAACGAAAGAGGTGGCTTGAATGAACGCTCCTACCGCACTCAAAAACCTGTTGCCCACATCGGGCGTTCAGCAAGGCACCGACGTGGTCCACGAATCTGCGCACTTACACGTGACCGGCACGGCCACCTACATCGACGACATTCCTGAGCACGCAGGCACTTTGTATGCCGCCCTCATCTTGTCGCCTGTGGCGCATGGTGAGTTGATTGGCGACGGCATTGACCGCGAAGCGATTCTCAAAGAGCACGGCGTGGTGGCGGTTTACACCGCCAAAGACATTCCGGGCGAAAACAACTGTGGTCCCATCGTCCATGACGATCCGTTCCTCGCCGCTGGCAAGGTCGAGTTCGTCGGTCAAGCGGTGGCCGTGGTCGTGGCACGTGACATGCTCTATGCCCGCGAAGCCGCGCACAAAGCCAAAGTGTTGGTGAAAGAACTCACCCCCATCTTGACGGTGGAAGAGGCGATGGCCGCGAACAGCTTCATCATGCCGCCCAAGGGCATCACACGCGGTGACGCAGCGGCGGCCATTGCCAGCGCGCCGCACAAAATCAAAGGCACGACCCGCACCGGCCAACAAGAGCAGTTTTACCTCGAAGGCCAAATCACCTACGCGGTGCCCAAGGAAGACGGACAACTCACCTTGTACGTGTCGACCCAGCACCCCGACGGCAACCAACGCGAAGCCGCGCATGCCCTGAACTTGCACACCAATGATGTGGAAGTGATCTGCCGTCGCATGGGCGGTGGTTTTGGTGGCAAAGAAGGCAACGCCAGCATCTTCAGCCAAAGCGCCGCCTTGGCCGCGTTCAAACTGCAAAAGCCCGTCAAGCTGCGCGTGAACCGTGACGACGACATGACCATCACCGGCAAGCGCCACGATTTCCGCATCGACTACGAAGTGGGCTTTGACGACAACGGCCGCGTCTTGGGTGCCGACATCACGCTCATGTCACGTTGCGGCTACAGCACCGATTACTCGGGTCCTGTGAACGACCGCGCTTGCTTGCACATCGACAACAGCTACCACATCCCCGCGTTGAAGCTGGTCAGCCACCGCTGCAAAACCAACACGCAAAGCGCCACCGCGTTCCGCGGTTTTGGCGGCCCACAAGGCATGTTCGGCATCGAGACGGTGATGGACGAAATTGCGATGACTTTGGGCAAAGACCCCTTGGAAGTGCGCAAGCTCAACCTCTACAAAGACCCCGCCATCAGCGGCACGCCCGACACCATGACCACCCAATACAACCAGCTCATTGAAGACTGGGTGGGTGACAAGGTGATCGCGCAGGTCGAACACGAATCCAACTACGCCGAGCGCCGCGCTGCAGTGCAAGCCTTCAACGCCCAAAGCAAAACCCGCAAGCGCGGTTTGGCCTTGGTGCCTTTGAAGTTCGGCATCAGCTTCACTGCTACACACTTGAATCAAGGTGGCGCGCTGCTGGTGGTTTACATGGACGGCTCGGTCAGCTGCAACCACGGCGGCACCGAAATGGGCCAAGGCCTGAACACCAAGATGGCGCAGGTGTGTGCCGATGGTTTGGGCATCAGCGTGGACCACGTGCGCATCACCGCGACCGACTCACAAAAAGTGCCCAACGCCTCGGCCACATCCGCATCGAGCGGTGCTGACATCAACGGTGCAGCCATCATGAACGCCACCGCGCAAATGCGTGAGCGCTTGAAGCCTGTAGCGGCTCGCATGTTGCGCTGTTCCGAAGGCGATGTGACTTTTGCCAACAACCAGGTGCACGGCGGCGGCAAGTCCGTCCAGTGGGCCGACGTGACCAAGCAAGCGTGGCTCGACCGCGTGGGCCTCTCGGTGACGGGTTTCTACATGACGCCCGAAATCAAATACGACTTCACCACTTTGAACGGTCGTGCCTTCTATTACTACTGCTACGGCGCTGCTGTGAGTGAAGTGGAGATCGACACCCGCACGGGCGAGTGGTGGCTCAAGGCCGTGGACATCGTGCACGACGTGGGCCGTAGCATCAACCCGGCACTCGACAAGGGCCAGATCGAAGGCGCCTATGTGCAAGGCATGGGCTGGCTCACCATGGAAGAGTGCATCTGGGACAAAAAAGGCAAGCTGCTCACGCACGGCCCTAGCACCTACAAAATTCCGGTGGCGGGTGACATCCCCGAGCACTTCAAGGTGTCTTTGTTTGAAAACCAAAACAACAAGCCCACACCGTTCAACAGCAAGGCCACGGGCGAGCCCCCTTTGATGTTGGGCCTGTCCGCCTTCTTCGCCTTGCGCGATGCGGTGGCTGCCAGCGCCGACCACCAAGTGGTGGTGCACATGGATGCCCCAGCCACGCCTGAGCGCATCTTGATGGCCTGCGAAGCGGTCAAAGCCAAGGCCGCGGCTTAAACCCGACGTGCCACGCCACACTGCGGAGCTCTTGCACCAACTCCAACATGCCGATGGCGTGTTGGTGTCGGTCGACAGCGTGCAGGGCTCGGGCCCACGCGAGGTCGGCGCTTGGATGGCGGTGTTCCCGCAGACCTTGGTCAACACCATTGGCGGCGGGCATTTGGAGTTTCAAGCCATCACCGAAGCGCGCGCTTTGATGGCGCGGCCTGTTTCTGACAATGCCTCAAGCACGGCGACCCACGAAGACAACGCACTCACCACGCGCTACGCCCTGGGTCCTGCCTTGGGCCAATGTTGTGGCGGTGTGGTGCATTTGAAGTTTGAGCGCATCAGCGCGGCTGACGCCCCCGCACTCAGACAACGCTTGTTGGCCAATGGCCAACCGCTCGCGCTGTTTGGCGGCGGCCATGTGGGCCGAGCCTTGGTGAACGTGCTCAGCACCTTGTCTTACAACGTGCAGTGGGTTGACAGCCGTGACGAAATCTTCCCCGCGCATCTGCCCCCCAATGTGGTGTGTGAGCACTCCGACCCCGTGCATGCGGCTGTGGCCGATTTGCCCAGCGGTGCAAGCGTGCTCATCATGAGTTTCAGCCATGCCGAAGATTTGGATGTGGTGGCCGCCTGCTTAAAACGCCAACGCCTGCAAGGCGATTTGAAATTCGTTGGCCTCATTGGCAGCCAAACCAAATGGGCCACGTTTCAGCATCGCCTTGAAGCCAAAGGCTTTACCGCCGACGAGTTGGCTTTCATCACATGTCCGATTGGCGTGAGTGGCATCACAGGCAAGGAGCCTGAGGTGATTGCCGTGTCCGTGGCTGCGCAGTTGTTGCAGCAACGCTGACGGCTTAGTCCGTCATCAGTTCGTGTATCAACGCACGCACCTTGCCTAGCAGGGGGTGTTCGCTGCGCGAGGCAATGGTGACCAAACCAAATTTGGCTTTGGCATTCACGCTTGGCGTGATTGGCAGTTCGACCAAATCAGGCGCAGAGGCACGGATGGCCAACACAATGGCATTGCTGGTGCGCGCCACATCCAACAAGCTGGAGATTTCTTCACAACGCAAATTCACCAACTGATGGGGGTGTGCGTCTGCGCCATAACGCTCCATCAACACGCGCGCCACCTCGTCGCTCAGTGGCGTCGAGGCAATGGGGTATTCGCGCAACTGCGCAAATGACACTTGGCGTTTCTTGGCCAGTGGGTGGCCTGTGCGACACATGAACGTGCCCTTCATTTCATGCACGGCATCGACCTTCAAGTCGGCAGCGGGTTGAAGCGAGCGGATATCCACAATCAAAGCATCTAAGAAACGATCACGCAGTGCCTGCACCAGCAAGCCCGTGTTCCCGCGTGAGATGTCAATGTGCGCCTGTGGGTGCTCGTTGGCCATCACCATGAGCAACGGTGTCATCAACATGGCGCCTGGACCAGAACCCATGCCAATTCGCAGTTGACCGAGTTCTCCGTTTTTCAATTGCTTGCCGGTGCGGCGCAACTCGTCAGCGTCATCCACCAAGCCACGTGCGCGTTGCACGATGTGTTCGCCAAATGCTGTCAATTCATTTCGCCGACCGATTCGGTCAAACAGGGGTTGGCCTAGTTCATCTTCGAGTGCTTTGATGCTGCGGCTGAGGGCAGGCTGCGTCAGATGCAGCTTGTCCGCGGCTTGGCTGAATGAGCCGTTGCTGGCCAATTCGATCAAATGCTTGAGTTGAACCAACGTCATGCAGCGCCCAATCTATGCATAAAAGTTATGAAATATCGAATAAAAATGCATTGGACATTATAGAAATCGCTTTTTACGATGCCAGCATAACAACCACTTTGGAGTCGAGACATGGTCAATTTATTCAAAACCTGCACCGCTGTGCTCAGCGGTTTGCTGTTGGCGGGCGCCGTGGCTGCTCAGACCTATCCCAGCAAACCCGTCACCTTGATGGTGCCGTATCCAGCAGGCGGTTTGTCAGATGTCATTGCCCGCACGGTCAACAACACCTTGTCCAAAAACTTGGGGCAACCTGTCATCGTTGAAAACTTAGGTGGCGCCAGTGGGTCGATCGCGGCACAGAAGGTGCTGAACTCACCCGCGGATGGCCAGATTATTTTTCAAGGTTCACCCAATGAATTGATCTTGGCACCTTTGGCGATTTCTGCGGTGAAGTTCAAGAGCGAAGACTTCCGTTTGGTGCAAATGATTGCGACCGCCCAAATTGGGTTTTTGGCACGCAAAGATTTGCCGGTCAACAACGTGGATGAGTTTTTGGACTACGCCCGCAAGCAAGCCAAAGAGGGCAAACCCATCACCTACGCCAGCGTGGGGCCCGGTTCGTTCTATCACCTCTTAGGCGAGCACTTGTCCAAAGTGACGCACATTGAAATGACCCATGTCCCCTACAAAGGGGCAGCCCCTGCCAACCAAGATTTGTTGGGGGGGCAGGTGGATATTTTCTTGGCACCATTTGGCAAGGCTTATGACGAGTTGCACAAGCAAGGCAAGCTCAAAGTGTTGGCCATGCTCAACCACGAGCGTTTGGACTCTGTCAAAGACTACCCCGCCATCAGCGAAAGCAAGTCGCTGAAGAACTTCACCTTCAACATCTGGACGGGTTACTTTGTGAAAAAAGAAACACCTGAAGCGGTGGTTCAAGTCATTCACAAAGCGATCACGGACGCGCTGAGCGATCCCGCGGTGCGCAGCGGTTTAGAGGCCAACAGCCAGTTGGTGCCCAAGCCTTTGTCATTGCAAGCCGTGGACAAAGCGTATGCCGATGGCACGGCGCAGTTCCGTGCGATTGCCAAATCCATCAACTTACAACCTCAGTGATATGCGCTATTTACGTGATGCTTTGGTGAGTCGCGTGGGCGAGTTTGTGCAACTGCGCCGAGACATTCACCGTCACCCCGAACTTGCGTTTGAAGAGCACCGCACGTCGGATTTGGTGGCCTCCAAGTTAGAGAGTTGGGGCTATGCCGTGCACCGTGGATTGGGTGGCACAGGTGTGGTGGGCACACTCACGCGTGGCACAGGTCAACGTCGCTTGGGCTTGCGTGCCGACATGGATGCTTTGCCGATTGAAGAAGCCACCGGCGTTGAATGGGCCAGCAGCAAGCCAGGCCTCATGCACGCATGTGGTCACGATGGGCACACCGCCATGTTGTTGGCAGCGGCCAAACTCATTGCCAGCGACGCCACGTTGGATGGCACCTTGAATTTGATTTTTCAGCCCGCCGAAGAAGGCGGGGGTGGTGCCGTGCGCATGATGGCCGATGGCTTGTTTGACCACCACCCTTGCGACGCCATCTTTGCCATGCACAACATGCCGGGTGTGCCGCAAGGTCATTTTGTGTTTCGTGATGGGGCTGCCATGGCGTCCAGCGACTACGTGACCATTCGTGTGCACGGCACTGGCGGCCACGGGGCGATGCCACATCGTGCGGCGGATCCTTTGGTGGCAGCGTCGTCCATCGTGATGGCGTTGCAAACCATCGTGGCACGCAATGTCGACCCATTGCACACCGCCGTGGTGACGGTGGGCGCCCTGCATGCGGGTCAAGCCAACAACGTGATTCCTGCTTTGGCCACTTTGGAGCTCAGTGTGCGTGCGCTTGACCCGGATGTGCGTCGTTTGCTCGAGCAGCGCATCAAGGCTTTGGTGGTCGCGCAGGCTGAGAGTTTTGGCGTCAGGGCCGAAGTCGATTGGCGACCCGGCTATTGCGTGTTGGTCAACTCGGCGGCGCAAACCAACTTTGCGCGCGATGTCGCGCTGGGCTTGGTGGGGGCTGACCATGTCACCTTGCACGGTCCTGCACTCACGGGCAGTGAAGACTTTGCCTTCATGCTTGAAAAAATTCCTGGCAGCTATTTGCTCATCGGCAATGGCGATGGTGACTCAGCGGGCGCATGCATGGTGCACAACCCCGGCTACGACTTCAATGACGACAACATCGCCACAGGTGCCGCGTATTGGGTGGCGTTGGTTGAGAGGTATTTGTCCGCCTAGAATGATCCGACATCCATTCGACTTTGAGTCGACGTGTTGACCGGGAGAGACTGCCAGCGCTTGGTGCGCGTGGGCAGCGCCGAAGGAGCAACCGCCCCGGAAACTCTCAGGCAAAGGGACCGGTCACACGCACCATCTCTGAAGAGCTATTGGCGCTCACGTCCGCCAGTGCACCGAAGGAGCAAGCAAGCAGCGTCGCTGTTTGTGAATCTCTCAGGTCAAGATACAGAGGGGGCGCATTGGGCACGCTGCTTGCGTGCTTAGCGCATCACCTCTTGACGTCTTGAAAGCTCTCGATCATGAAATCAATCGCAATCATTGGTGGCGGCATCACCGGCGTGACCACCGCCTACGCTTTGGCCAAACGCGGCTTTGACGTCACCTTGTTTGAACGTCACCGCTATGCGGCCATGGAAACGTCGTTTGCCAACGGTGGCCAACTCTCGGCATCCAACGCCGAAGTGTGGACGCACTGGAGCACCCTTCTCAAAGGTTTGAAGTGGATGCTCAAAAGCGATGCACCGTTGTTGGTCAACCCTGCACCGACTTGGCACAAGCTGTCGTGGTTTGCCGAGTTCATTGCGGCCATGCCGCATTACGAACGCAACACGGTTGAGACCGCACGCATGGCCGTGGCCGCGCGCGAGCATCTGTTTGCATGGGCGGCGGACGAGGGCATTGACTTTGACCACAAGCGCGCAGGCATCTTGCACATTTACCGCGACAAGAAAGGCTTTGATCACGCGGGCAAAGTCTCGCAGATGTTGGCCAAAGGCGGCTTGCCACGTCGTGCGGTGACGCCTTCAGAAATGAAAGCCATCGAGCCCACGCTGGCAGGCACGTACTACGGTGGCTACTTCACCGAGAGCGACTCGACGGGGGACATCCACAAATTCACCCATGGTTTGGCGGCAGCGGCGGCCCGTTTGGGTGTGCACACCTTGTACGGCCAAGACGTGAAAACCGTGCAAAGCAACGGCCAGCAAGCCGTCATCACGGTGGCCCAAGAAGATGCGGCGCCGAGCGTTCACACCTTTGATGGCGTGGTGGTTTGTGCGGGCGTGGCCAGCCGAGACTTTGCCGCGCAGCTGGGGGACCGCGTGAACATCTACCCCGTCAAAGGCTATTCCATCACGGTCAACTTGACCGACGACGCCAGCCAAGCGGGGGCTCCTCATGTGAGTTTGCTCGACGACGAAACCAAACTCGTCACCAGCCGATTGGGGGTGGATCGCTTTCGTGTGGCGGGCACGGCCGAATTCAACGGCGTGGATCGGGACATTCGCGCGGACCGCATTCGCCCGCTCATTGCGTGGGTGGAGCAGTGTTTCCCCAACATCAACACACGCTCGGTCGTGCCTTGGGCAGGCCTGCGCCCCATGATGCCCAACATGATGCCGCGCGTGGGCAAAGGTCGCGCAGCCAATGTGTTTTACAACACAGGTCATGGTCACTTGGGTTGGACGTTGTCGGCGGTGACGGCTGATATGCTGGGCCATGTGGTGTCTGACGCCGCCCGTGCTAGGGTTTATCCGTGACGGATTGGTTTTGACTGGCGACAAAAATTGTATACACTTCGTGTCACCTGTCGCAGCGGAGCAGGGCCCTCTCAGCCCTTGTTCGCGACCCTCGTGTCATTCACAGCGCCCGCAGTGGTGAATGGCAAATTGCATCAAGTGACTGAGGTCTCGACATGGACGCATATTTCTTAGACTGGGCCAACCTGCTGTTGCGTTGGGTGCACGTCATCACCGCCATCGCCTGGATTGGTTCCTCGTTTTACTTTGTCTTTTTAGACAACAACCTGATCAAACCCAACTCACCCGACCTGCTGGAAAAAGGCGTGGACGGTGCCATGTGGGCCGTGCACGGCGGTGGTTTTTACAACCCGCAAAAGTACATGGTGGCGCCGAAGAAGATCCACACCAAACTGCACTGGTTCTATTGGGAAAGCTATTCCACTTGGCTCACCGGCTTTGGTTTGTTCACCGTGCTGTACCTGTGGAATGCGGGCACGTTCTTGATTGACAAGTCGCTCATGGACTGGTCGCCTGCTGCGGCCATCACGGCAGCGCTGAGCTTCTTGGTTGCGTTTTGGTTGATTTACGACACCGTGTGCCGTGTGTTTGGTTTCCGTGAGAACGGCGAGCGCATTGTGGCCCTCACCATGATCGTGGTGGTGGCCTTTGCCGCGTGGTTGTCGTGCCAGTTGTTTGCAGGTCGTGCGGCGTTTTTGCTGGTGGGCGCCATGATTGCCACCGCCATGAGTGCCAACGTGTTCTTCTGGATCATCCCTGGCCAACGCAAAGTGGTGGCCGCCATGACTTCCGGCGTGGCGATGGACCCCAAAGAGCTGGCCACCCACGGCAAGCGCGGCAAGCAGCGTAGCGTGCACAACACCTACTTCACGCTGCCCGTCATCTTTGCGATGTTGAGCAACCACTACAGCTTCCTCTACACCCATGAAAACCACTGGGTCATCTTGGTGATGATGATGTTGGCCGGTGCCTTGATTCGCCAGTTCTTTGTGCAACGCCACGGCTACCACTTGGGCCGTGCCAAAAACCCGCTGCCCTTTGCCATGGCGGGCGTGGTGATTTTGCTGAGCGTGATTGTGTGGATGCGTCCCGCACCTTCTGCAACAGTCACCGTGAGTGATGCGCCTGTGAGCTTTGCTGAAGTCAATGCCATTTTTGTGCAACGCTGCCAAAGCTGTCACGGTGCGCAAGTGCAAATGAAGAACGTGCGCTTTGACACACCTGAGGGCATCAAGCAACACGCCTTGGGCATTTACCAACAAGCCGTGGTGACCAAACAAATGCCGATGAACAACGCCACTGGCATCACCGAGGCCGAGCGTGCCACCCTCAAGCGCTGGTACGAAACCGGAGCAGCGCTGAGATAATCAGCGCCTATGAAATTACGACTGATGCTGGCTTTTGCCAGCACTCTTTTTTTTGGGGGGGCCAAAGCGGGTGAAGTCGCGGTAGCGGTTGCCGCCAACTTCACCGCCCCCATGCAACAAATTGCCAAAGCATTTGAACAAGACACGGGGCACAAAGCCCTGGTGGCCTTGGGTGCAACAGGCAAGTTCTACGCCCAAATCAAAAATGGTGCGCCGTTTGCGGTGCTGCTGGCTGCCGATGACGAAACACCCGCACGCTTAGAAAAAGAAGGCCTCGCCGTTGCGGGCACGCGCTTTACCTATGCCACGGGGCGCTTGGCGCTTTGGAGCAAAAGTCCTAACTTGGTGGATGACAAAGGCGAGGTGCTGCGCAGCCCTCGTTTCGACAAATTAGCGATTGCAGACCCCAAGCTCGCCCCCTATGGCGCAGCGGCGATGGAGGTCATCCATCGGCTGGGTTTGCAAGCCAGCGTTTCGTCCAAACTGGTCCAAGGCGAAAGCATTGGCCAAACCTACCAATTCGTCAGCACCGAAAACGCACAACTCGGTTTTGTGGCCTTGTCGCAAATCTCAATGGATGGCCGAATCACCCAAGGCTCCGCATGGGTCGTGCCGCAAAGCTTGTACACCCCGATCAATCAAGACGCTGTGCTTCTCAACCCCGGCAAAGACAACCCCGCCGCACACGCGTTGCTGAAATACCTGCAAGGCGACACCGCCAAAGCCATCCTCACCCGTTACGGCTATGCCTTGTAAAGTGTGGGCATGAATTTAAGTGCCCAAGATGTCCAAGCCATTGCGCTGACGCTGCAACTCGCCAGCGTCACCACGGTGTTGCTGCTGTTGCTGGCCACGCCTGTGGCGTGGTGGTTGGCGCATACCCCGTCTGCTTGGCGCGTGCCTGTGGCGTCGCTCACGGCGCTGCCCTTGGTGTTGCCGCCCACGGTGCTGGGTTTTTATTTGTTGGTGGCGCTGGGGCCCAATGGTCCGATTGGACAGTTCACGCAATTGGTAGGCTGGGGCACGTTGGCGTTTAGCTTTTGGGGCTTGGTGTTGGGATCGGTCATCTACTCGTTGCCGTTTGCAGTGCAACCGCTGGTCCATGCGTTTGAAGCGATGGGCCCGCGGCCAATGGAGGTGGCCGCTACTTTGCGCGCCAGCAAGTGGGATGCCTTTTTCACCGTGGCTGTGCCCTTGGCCAAACCTGGTTTTGTGATGGCCGCCATGCTGAGCTTTGCGCACACCGTCGGCGAGTTTGGTGTGGTGCTGATGATTGGCGGCAACATCCCCGACAAAACGCGTGTGGTGTCCACCCAAATTTACGGCCATGTGGAAGCGATGGAATACTCACAAGCCCACGGCTTGGCCGGTGTGATGCTGGTGTTCTCGTTTGTGGTGTTGTTGGGGCTGTCGTGGTTGAACCGTCGCGCTGATCCACGTAAAAAGGTGGGCGTATGAACATCCACTTGCAGCTCGATCTCGCGCGCGCCGACTTTGATCTGTCGGTCGATGTGCAGTTGCCTGCGCATGGCATCACGGTCATCTACGGCCCCTCAGGTTGCGGCAAAACGACGTTGCTGCGTTGTGTGGCTGGCCTAGAGCCCTCGGCGCATGGTGTGGTGCAACTGGGCCACGAGGTGTGGCAAGACGACAAGCCACAGGCTGGAAAAGGCGTGCGCCTGCCCACGCACCAACGCGCCTTGGGGTATGTGTTTCAAGAGGCGTCGTTGTTTGCGCACCTCGATGTGGCGGGCAACTTGGCCTATGGCCACGCACGTGCTGAAAAGCAGAGTCGCAACGCGATGAGCCGAGCCGTGCAGCAGCAGGTCATCGAGCTGTTGGGCATTGGCCACTTGCTCAAGCGTCGCAGCCACGAGCTGTCGGGGGGTGAACGTCAACGCGTGGCCATTGCGCGCGCCTTGGTCACACAGCCTCGTTTGTTGTTGCTGGATGAGCCTTTGGCTGCCCTCGATCACGCACGCAAACAAGAAGTGTTGCCGTGGCTAGAAAAACTGCGCGACGACCTCAACATCCCCATGCTCTACGTCACCCATGCGGTGGACGAAGTGGCGCGCTTGGCCGACACGCTGGTGGTGATGCATGACGGCCGCGTGCAAGCCAACGGCCCTGTGGCCGAGGTGCTGACGCAAGCCGAGCTACCCGTGGTGGTGGGCGAGGATGCTGGCGCGTTGCTCACGGGCGTCGTGCTCAGCATCGACACCGCATGGCACTTGGCCCAAGTGGGCTTTGCCGGTGGCATGCTGTGGGTACGCGACAGTGACTTGGCGATTGGCCAAACCGTGCGCCTGCGCGTGCTGGCCCGCGATGTGAGTGTGACCCTGCATGAGGCCACACACACCAGCATTCAAAACCATGTGCCTTGCGTGGTGGATGCGATCACACCTGATGCACACCCTTCACAAACCTTGCTGCGTTTGCGTTGTGGCGACACCGTGTTGCTGGCGCGCGTCACGGCGCGTGGCGTGCATGCGCTGGGCTTGCATGTGGGCATGGCCGCATGGGCGCAGGTGAAGTCGGTGGCGTTGGTGAAGTAAGCGCTAGAACCACCAAGCCACTGCTTGTGGAATCACCACTGCCCCCACAATGCCGTGCAAACCCATGCCGAGGCTGGCGTAGGCGCCGGCCTCTGGGTGCACGCTGAAGGCGCGTGAAGTGCCTATGCCGTGGGCGGCCACGCCCAGTGCAAAGCCGCGTTGCCACCATTGGGTGACGCGCAGGGCGTCTAGCACGTAGCGACCAAGGATGGCGCCTAAGATGCCGGTGCTCACCGCAAAGATGGCGGTCAAGGTGGGCGAGGCTTGCACGCGTTCGGCAATGCCCATCGCAATCGGTGCGGTGACCGACTTGGCCACCAAGCCGCGCACCAACGATGCATCCACACCCAACCAACGCGCCATGCCCACCGCAGTGAAGACCGAGGTGATGCCACCCGCCACCAGCGAGAGCAGCAACACCCCCATGCGCCCCTTGAGCGATGCAAAACCTTTGTAGATGGGAATGGCCAGCGACACCGTGGCTGTGCCCAGCAAAAAGTGCACAAACTGCGCACCTTCGAAATACTTGGCATACGGCATGTCAAGCAGGTTGATGCTGAGTGTGACCACGACCACCGCAATCAACACCGGGTTGGCCAGGGGGTTACGCTGGCTGCGCTCATACAACGTGAGGCCCAGCAAGTACGCGCTCAACGTCAGCACCAAAGCCAGCAGCGGGCTGCCCGAGAGGTACACCCAAATCTCAGAAATGGGCGGCAAGTGCGTTTGAAATTCGTTACTCATGCGTCGACTCCTTCTTGGCCAGCACCCTGAGCAAACCTGCCGTCACCGCCACTGTGGCCACCACGCTCACCACCAGCGCCGCGCTGATGGCCCATGCGTTGGCCTGCAACACCGGCAAGTAAAGCACCACGCCCACCGACGCGGGGATGAACAACAAGCTCAAGTGTTGCAAGATGCCACTGCCCACCAAATCAATCGCTGCTGGCACGTGGCCGCGCACGCTGAGATACGCCAGCAACAACACCAAGCCCAACACGGGACCGGGGATGAAAGGCAGGGCGAACTTAGACACCAGTTCGCCGAGGGCTTGGAAAATGAAGAGTTGAACGAGGCCTTGAATCATGGCCTCAGTTTAGACAAGACATCGCCTGATCGCTTGTCAAAACACTTGTGATGAAAACAGAGGCGATTTACTTCACCGCTAACGCCAACTGCATCGCCAGTTGGTTGTGCCGCTCAATCAACGGTCCCATGTCCACGGTGGCAATTTCGCCTTGGCGCACCACCGCGCGGCCATTGACGATGGTGTAGTCGGCGTTGTCGCTGGCGCACAGCAGCAGCGCACCCACGGGGTCGTGCACTGCGCCGCCGGCCATGCTGAGGGTGTCGGTGCGGAACAGGGCAATGTCGGCGCAATAGCCCTCTTTGATTTGCCCGAGTTCATGCGCACGACCCAATACCTCTGCACCGCCGCGTGTGGCCAGGCGCAGGGCGTCGCGCGGGGTCATCTCGGCGGGGCCATGGTCGCAACCAAAATCATCCAGCGCACGGCCCACGCGTGCCAGCAGCATGGCTTGGCGGGCTTCGTTCAACAAGTGCGCCGCGTCGTTGCTGGCGCTGCCGTCCACTCCTAGGCCAATCGGCACACCTGCGTCTAGCATTTTGCGCAGGGGCAAGATGCCGCTGGACAAGCGCATATTGCTGCAAGGGCAGTGGGCAATGCCCGTGCGGGTTTTGGCAAACAGGTAAGTGCCTTCGTCGTCCAGCTTGACGCAGTGGGCGTGCCACACGTCGTCGCCGACCCAGCCTAGGTCCTGCGCGTATTGCGCGGGCGTGCAGTTGAATTTCTCTTGGGTGTACGCAATGTCGTGGTCGTTTTCGGCCAAGTGGGTGTGCAGGCGCACCTTGTGCGCACGGGCCAGCTTGGCCGCTTCGCGCATGAGGTCTTGGCTCACACTGAAGGGCGAGCAAGGGGCCACGGCCACGTGCGTCATCGCACCAAAGTTGGCATCGTGGTAGGTCTCAATCAGGCGTTGGGTTTCCTTCAGGATGAAGGCTTCTTTTTCCACCACGCGGTCAGGCGGCAGGCCACCTTGGCTTTCGCCCACGCTCATGCTGCCGCGTGTGGCGGTGAAGCGCATGCCAATGGTGTGCGCGGCTTCAATGCTGTCGTCCAGTCGCACGCCGTTGGGGTAGATGTACAGGTGGTCGCTGCTGGTGGTGCAGCCACTCAGCAGCAGCTCGGCCATCGCCACTTGGTTAGACACCAACACCATCTCAGGCGTGAGGCCTGCCCAAATCGGGTACAGCCCTTTGAGCCAACTGAACAACTCGGCGTTTTGCACCTGTGGCACCGCACGTGTGAGGCTTTGCACCATGTGGTGGTGCGTGTTGATGAGGCCGGGCACCACCACGTGGCGGCAGGCGTCAATCACCTCGTCGACTTGCGTCAGCAGTTCGTCGATGTTTTCTTCGGCGGGAATGATGCGTTCAATGCGGCCACCCTTCAGCAGCAGCGAAGCGTCCTTGAGTTCGGTGTTCGCATCGTCTTGGGTGGCAATGCAGCGGGCGCGGTGGATCAGCAAGGTGGTCATGGACTTGTCCTAAAAAACAATGAAACAAGTCGTGGCCGAGTCCCCAGCTTGGGCGAGCACCACGTTGCCGCGCATCCCGGGCTTTTGCAGTGCTGCGATTTTAGGCTTTGGGCGCGACCACATTCACCGGCGTGCCGCGCACAAACGCTTCCACGTTGTCGATGAGTTGATCGGCCAAGGCCTGAATGGCCTCGGCACTGGCCCACGCCACGTGCGGGGTGAGGATGAAGTCGGGTCGGTCCAGCAGCGCCATGAATGGGTGGTTTGCGGGCGGCGGCTCTACGCTGGTCACATCAAACGCGGCGCCGGAGATGTGACCTGCTTGCAGCGCAGGGCCTACCGCCGCTTCGTCCACCAAGCCACCGCGCCCGGTGTTGATGAGCAAAGGCTTGCGCGCCATCTGTGCAAACTCGGCCGCACCAATCATGTGTCGGGTGTGGGCGTTGAGTGGGCAGTGCAGGGTGAGGATGTCGGCTTGTTTCAGCACCTCCTCAAACGGGGCGTACAGGCTGCCCTGGCCGCTGCGGCCCTTGTGCGCCGAGAACAGCACACGCATGCCCAAGGCGCGGCCGATGGCTGCCACTGCTTGGCCCAACACGCCATCGCCGATCACGCCTAAGGTCGAGCCTGCGAGATCGCGGATGGGGTGATCGAAAAAGCAAAACTGTGCGGCGTCTTGCCAACGTCCGGCCTTCACCGCGTCGCGGTAGGCGCAGATGCTGCGGCGCAACGCGAACATCAGCGCGAAGGTGTGTTCGGGCACGGTGTGCTTGGCGTAGTTGCGCACATTGCTCACCACGATGCCGCGTTGTTGGCAGGCTTGCAGGTCGATGTTGTCGGTGCCTGTGGCGGCCACCGCAATCAGCTTGAGCTTGGGCGCTTGGGCCAACACCTCAGCGAGCAGCTTGACCTTGTTGACGATCACGATGTCTGCGTCGGCCATGCGTGCAGCGGCTTGGTCAGCACTGGTGCGGTTGTGTTGCACCCATTCGTGCGCAAACGTGGGGGCGCGCAGTGTGGTGTCTGGCGAGATGGTGTCGCGGTCGAGGAAAACTATTTTCATGACTGGCAATCTATCAACAAAAGGTGTGTGTGCAAGGGGAGGCGTCGAATGTCAGGTGAACAAGCATCATGCCAACAAGCGGCGAGCTTCAGTCACCACAGCATCGGGGGTGATGTTGAACAGTTTGTACAACTCGTCCGCAGGGCCAGAAGCCCCAAAGCCTGTCATGCCGACAAAGCCACCGTCGATGCCCAGGTAAGCATCCCAACCTTGACGCACGGCGGCCTCCACACCCACGCGCACGCCTGTGCCCAACACGCTGTGGCGATACGCCGCGTCTTGCACGTTGAACAGTTCCCAACAAGGCATCGACACCACAGCGGTCCCTACGCCTGCCGCTTCGAGCTGTTCGCGCGCTTGCACAGCCAGCAGCACTTCAGAACCCGTGGCCAGCAAGGTCACTTGGCGTGGGCCGCAAGCCGCTTCATGCAGCACATACGCGCCTCGGCGTGTGAGGTTGTCGGTGGTGTGTGTGTGGCGCACCAGTGGCAACGATTGGCGCGCGAAGATCAAGCTCACAGGGCCGGCTTGGTGTTGCAAGGCCAGCTCCCAACACTCCGCGGCTTCTACTGCATCGGCCGGGCGCATGACCCACATATTGGGCATGGCGCGCAGCGACGCGAGGATCTCGACGGGTTGGTGTGTCGGGCCGTTGCGGCCAATGCCAATCGAGTCGTGGCTGAACACAAATTTCACGGGCAGGCCCATGAGCGCCGCCATGCGCATGGCGGGGCGTTCGTAGTCGGCAAACGCGAGGTAAGTGACCGACAGCGGAATGACACCGCCGTGTGCGGCCATGCCGTTGGCCATGGAGCCCATCACATGCTCGCGCACGCCGCAGTGCACATACGAACCGGCACGGTCTTGGGCGTTGAAGGCGGTCAGGCCGCGCTTGTGGCTGGTGGGGGCTTCGAGGTCGGCACAGCCCACCATGCGATCGGGCAGCACGGGGGTGAGCAAGTCGTTGATCTCCGCCGAGATGAAGATGCCGCTGGGCGCGGGGGGCGCTTGCAGCGCTTGTTGTTTGTAGTCCAGCAGCACTTGTTGCCAGTGCGCGGGCAAGTCGCCGCGCATGACGCGTTCAAACTCGGCGCGCTCGGCAGCGGGCAGGGCGGCCACGCGGACTTGCCAAGCTTGGTGCTCACCAGTGCTGCGTTGACCGGCTACACGCCAGGCTTGTTGCACGTCCGCAGGAATTTCAAATGGGCCATGCGCCCAGCCCAGCATCTCGCGCGCAGCTTGGGCATCTTCTTCAAACAAGCGACCGCTGTGGCCGCCGCGTTGGCCTTGCAAACGGGCAATGCCTTTGGCAATCACGGTGCGACAGGCCAGCATGGAAGGGCGTGGGTCTTTGCGCGCGGCGTCCAGCGCAGCAGACACAGCTTCAATGTCGTGGCCGTCCAGTTCCACCACATGCCAGCCCGCCACGCGGAAGCGCTCGGCCACGTTTTCGCTGATCGACAACTCGGTGCTGCCGTCGTCGGTGATTTGGTTGTCGTCCCACAGCAGCACCAGCTTGCCCAATTGCAAATGGCCTGCCAGCGAAATCATTTCTTGGCCCACGCCTTCTTGCAGGCACCCGTCACCCACAAACGCATAGGTGAAGTGGTTCACCAAATCGTTGCCAAAGCGGGCGTTCAAGTAGGCCTCGGCCACCGCCATGCCAAAGGCGTTGGCAATGCCCTGACCCAATGGGCCGGTGGTCACTTCGATGCCATTGGGCTCATCGTGTGGGCGCTCGGGGTGGCCTTCGCACACCGAGCCCAGCACGCGAAAGCGCTGCACTTCTTCAATGGGAAATGCGGGGTAGCCGGTCAGGTGCAGCAACGAATACAACAGCATCGAGCCGTGTCCGTTGGACAGCACCACGCGGTCGCGGTCAAACCAGCCGGCGTCTTGTGGGTGGAACTTGAGGTGGCGCGTGTACAGCGCGGTGGCAATTTCGGCCATGCCCAGCGGCACGCCTTGGTGGCCTTCTTGGGCTTTGACGATGGCGTCGATCGAGAGAAAACGGATGGCGTGGGCCAGATTTTGTTGGGGGTGTGCGTTCATGGCGCGGATTTTTGCCAAGCCCATACATGAACACAAGCGATGAATATTCAGGTTTGGATGAACCTAATTCAACCTTTTCGGTGGCTCAAGGCGCCGCTTCTTCTCTCAGCCACTCGACAAAACTCTTCACCTCGGGCCGTGACGCATGTCGTGCGGGGTAGACCATGAAATGCGCTTGCACTTCCAGGCTCAGCTTGTCACCAAAGATGGGTTGCAGCTTGCCACTGTCAATCAGGGCTTGGCCCACGCTGGCGCTTTCCAACGCGACGCCCAGTTTTTGCACCGCGGCATCCAAGCTCATCATGGCGCGGTCAAACCGCAAGCCCATGCGCTCGGGGCGTTCGCTGGCGTAAAAGCGTGCAAACCAATCAGGCCATTGCACCAAGTTCACGCTCGATTGGATCAACGGCACACGCAGCAAATCAGCCGGTTCATGCAAGGCATGGATGCGGATGAACTCAGGGCTGGCCAGCGGCAGGATGCGTTCGGTGAAGATCGACTCCACCTCCAGGTTGGGCCAGTTGGGCATGCCATAGCGAATGTCGATGTCCATCTGCCCGAGCTGAAAGTCGGAATGCACATGCGAGGCCGACAGCATGAGCGAGATGTTGGGGTGCCGCTCGGCAAAACGGGCAATGCGCGGCATGAGCCACAGGCTGGCAAAGCTGGGGCTGCTGTGCACGTACAGCGTGTCTTGCACACCGTGACGCAAGTCTTCGGTGGCGGCGTTGATGGCGCCCAAGGCGCTGGCCACGCGTTGCAGGTATTGCTGACCGGCGGGGGTCATTTCCACGCCACGCGCCGAGCGCTCGAACAAGCGCACATGCAACAGGCCTTCGAGCTTGGCGACTTGGTGGCTGACGGCCGACGGCGTGAGGTGCAGCTCTTCGGCGGCCAGCGCAAAGCTCTTGCGGCGGGCGATGGTTTCAAAGGCTTGCAGGGCAGCGAGTGGGGGGATCATGGTTGAATGAAATTAAATCATGGGTGAGTTTATATCGTTTGTGCTCAAGCATAACCTTGCCAAACAATCGCGCCACTCGATCAACGCAATGCAATCAAACAAGGAGACAAGCATGCTACTCAAGGACAAAGTTGCCGTCGTCACCGGCGGCGCAGGTTTAAACGGTTTGGGCTTTGCCACCGCACGCATGATGGCGGCGCAAGGCGCCAAAGTGGTGATCCTCGATTTGGAAGTGGCCAACCCACAAGCCGCTGCGGCCCAGCTGGGTGCTGAGCATTTGGGCTTGGTGGGCAACGTGACCGACAAAGCTTCTTGCGAAGCCGCGGTGGCGCAAATCAAAGCCAAGTACGGTCGCATTGACATCTTGGTGAACAACGCCGGCATCACACAACCCGTGAAGTTCTTGGACATCACCGGCAGCGACTACGACCGCATCTTGGACGTGAGCCTGCGCGGCACGCTCTACGCCTCACAAGCCGTGTTGCCATTGATGATTGCGCAAAACAGCGGTTCGATCGTGTGCATTTCTTCCGTCTCAGCCCAACGTGGCGGCGGCATTTTGGGTGGCCCACATTACTCAGCTGCCAAAGCCGGTGTGCTCGGTTTGGCCCGCGCCATGGCTCGCGAATACGGCGGCAACAACATCCGTGTCAACTGCGTGACGCCTGGCCTCATCGCCACCGACATCAACAAGGGCAAGATCCCAGAAGACAAGCGTCAAGCCATTTTGGACGGCATCCCACTCGGCCACATTGGCGAGCCCAACGATGTGGCCGGTTGCGTGGTGTTCCTCGCCAGCGACTTGTCCAAGTACTGCACCGGTGTCACGTTGGACGTGAACGGTGGCATGTTGATTCACTGATCACCCGGGCGTAGACCCTTTCATTAAAACCATAGGAGACAACACCATGAAAACCACATCCCTCATTCGCCGCACCGTGTTAGCCACCGCTTTGCTCGCTGTCACCGGCTTTGCATCGGCACAAACCGTCAAATTGACTTTGGCGCACGGCAACCCACCCGATAACCCTCGCCACATTGCGTCGGTCAAGTTTGCCGAAACCGTCAAAGCCAAAACCAATGGCCGCGTCGAAATTCAAGTGGCGCATTCGGCCCAGTTGGGTGATGACGCCGCCATGGTCACGGCCTTGCGCTCTGGCACCTTGGATTTCTCGGCCAACAGCCAAGGTGCGGTGTCCTCCACCGTGCCAGAGTTTGCGGCCTTGGGCATGCCTTTCTTGTTTGCCGATGTGCAAAAAGCGTGGACCGTGATGGACGGCGCCATTGGGAAAGAGTTGGGTGACAAAGCCGCGGCCAAAGGCATGGTCTTGTTGGGCTTGTGGGACAACGGCATTCGCCAAATGTCCAACAGCAAGCGCCCCATCAAAGTGCCTGCTGACATGAAGGGCCTGAAGATGCGCACCCCACCTGATGCAGTGACGGTGGACATCATGCAAGCCATGGGTGCCGATGCGCAGCAAATCAAGTTCTCTGAACTCTATGTGGCGCTGCAACAAGGCGTGGTGGATGGCCAAGAAAACCCATTGACCAACATTGCCTCCGCCAAGTTGTACGAAGTGCAAAAGTACATCTCTTTGTCTGGCCACAAGTACGAGTCCACCCCGTTCTTGATGAGCAAGCGCACCTGGGACCGCATGACCCCTGCTGATCAAAAAGTGGTGACGGAAGCTGCGACTGAAGCGACACAACTGCAACGCCGCTTGAACAAAGAAGTGGATGACAAGTTGGTGGCTGACCTCAAAGCCAAAGGTGTGCAGATTGACACCATCGATCGCAAAGCCTTCATCGATGCATGCGCACCTGTGTACACCAAGTGGACGACAGGTCCGATTGGTGAGTTTGTGACCCGCGTTGTGCAGGCTGCCCGTTAATTTTTCTTCAACCGAGCCCGCTGTTGACGGCGGGCTCACAAGGTGTTGCCATGAATCCTTTATTCAAAGCGGTGGACACGGTCATTTCTTGGTGGTGTCACGTTGTGCTGTACATCACCCTGTCGGTCGTGTTTGTCATCCTCAGTGTGAATGTGTGTCTGCGCTATGCCGCAGGCAGCAGTCTCTCTTGGGCGTCCGAGTTACCTGAACTCATGTTCCCTTGGATGATCATGTCTGGCGTGGTCATTGCCGCACAACATGGCTCTCACATTGCAGTGGTCATGTTGACTCAAAAGCTGGGCGCTGCTCGCCGATGGGTGCTCACGGGGGCCTCGTTGGTGGTGGCCGGTCTGTACCTCAGCTTGGCCTATGCCGCTTGGCCTGTGTTTGAAATCGCTGCAGATGAGCGCTCACCCATCATGCAAGTGCCTGGCTCTGTGAGCGTGGGTTGTTTGTTGCTTGGCTTTGTGATGCTGGCCATCGTGACCCTGTGCCGTTTGCCTCAAGTCTGGCGCGGTGAAGAACACAACGAGATTGGAGCAGATACATGAGCCCCCACGTTCATCACTTTGTGTATTCACTGCCCCCCGAGGGGGCCCTGCTCTCCTTGGAGCGGTCCTGCGGAGATCAGATATGACACTCTTAATCATTGGTTTATTCATCGTGGCGGCGCTGCTGTCCATTCCGATTGCCCATTCGCTGGTGCTCGCCTCTGTCGCGGGTTTGCTCATCATTGACCGTGTGCCTGTCCACTTGGCGGTGGAGCAAATGATCACGCAAACGCAAAGCTTCCCGCTGATTGCGATTCCCTTTTTCATGATGACTGGCGCGTTGATGGTCAGTGGCAAGTTGGGCCAAAGCTTGGTCAGCTTGTTGACCATGATGATTGGCCGCGTACACGGCGGCCCTGCGCAAGTGGGCGTGTTGTCATCGACCATCTTTGGTGGTGTGTCGGGCTCTGCTGTGGCCGATGCATCAGCCATCGGTTCGATGTTGATTCCTTGGCTTAAAAAGTTGGGTTACCCAGCACCATTTGCCGCAGGCACTTTGGCTGCTGCCGCCACGATTGACATTTTGATTCCACCCTCGATTCCGATGATCGTCTATGCGCTCGTGTCTGGTGCGTCGATTGGTGCTTTGTTTGTGGCGGGTATCTTGCCGGGTCTGTTGATGTGCGGTGGCTTCATGTTGGTGTGCTACGTACAAGGCCGTCGTCGCAACTTCCCACGTGACACCACCCCGTTTGTTTGGGGCGAGTTCATGCACCAGCTGTTGCATGCTGGTCCAGCGTTGGCCATGCCTGTGCTGATCATCATCTTCTTGCGCTTTGGCATTGCCACGCCAACCGAGGTGAGTGTGATGTCCACGCTCTACGCCTTGGTGGTGTCGGGCTTGGTGTACCGCGATTTGAACCTCACCAAACTCAAAGCCGCGGCCGTTGAGGCGGGCATCTCCACGGGCGTGGTGTTGCTGATCATCATGGCCTCCAGTGTGGTGGGTTGGATCGTGACGTATGAGCAGTTGCCTGCCGCCTTCACGCTGTATGCCAAAGAAACGCTGCAAGAGCCTTGGCTCATCATCTTGGCGATGAACCTCATCATGTTGGCGACGGGTATGTTCATTGACTTGCCTGCGGCGGTGCTGTTGCTCACGCCCATGTTTGTGCCACTGGCTTCTGCGGTGGGCATGGACACGATTCAGCTCGGCATCATGATGATCGTCAACCTCTCCATTGGCTTGTATCACCCACCCATTGGCACCACGCTGTTCATCACCAGCACCATCGCCAAAGTGCGCATTGGTGATGTGGTGGTGGAGCTGATTCCTTTCTATGCCGTCGCGATCACGCTGCTGCTGGGTTTTGCCTACCTGCCTTGGCTGACCCTGCGTTGATTTCACTTCTTTGACTGACACACACCATGAGTAACCTTCAAGAAATTGCCAGCTGCGCTTACCGCATTCGCCGCTATGCCTTGCGCATGGGCGAAGTCCAAGGCCAAGGCTATGTGGGCCAAGCCTTGGGCTATGCCGATGTGCTGGCTGTGGCCTATGGCCATGCCATGAACTTTCGCCCCAACGAGCCCGAGTGGGAAGGGCGTGACCGCTTCTTGCTCTCGCACGGCCACTACGCCATCGCCGCGTATGCCGCCATGATTGAGGTGGGCATCATCCCCGAGTCCGAACTCGAAACCTACGGCAGCGACGACAGCCGCTTGCCCATGTCAGGCATGGCCACGTACACCCCCGGCATGGAAATGTCGGGCGGCTCGCTCGGTCAAGGCTTGCCCATTGCGGTGGGCATGGCTTTGGGACTGCGTCACCAAGGCAGCTCAGCGTTTGTGTACAACTCCATGTCCGACGGTGAGCTCGACGAAGGCTCCACCTGGGAAGCCGCCATGTCGGCTGCGCACCACGGTTTGGGCAACTTGATTTGCATGGTTGACATCAACAACCAACAAGCCGATGGCCCCTCCACCAAGGTGATGGGCTTTGAGCCACTGGCTGACAAGTGGGCCTCATTCGGCTGGCATGTGCAACGCGTCGATGGCAACCATTTGCCGGCGGTGCTGCGTGCGTTTGATACCGCACGTGCTTTGCCCGATGCCAAACCCCGCGTGATCTTGTGCGACACCTTGATGGGCAAAGGTGTGCCTTTCTTAGAGACCCGTGAGAAAAACCACTTCATCCGCGTTGATCCACCAGAGTGGCAACAGGCGCTGGAAGTGCTCGATGCGAATCGCCCATAAGGAACTTGGCCATGACGACTGTGACTGACAAAAAACCTCGGCTGACCACCTCAGCCATGATTGCCTCCATCGCGAGCGAAGGCCAACGCGTGCAAGCCGCGCCCTTTGGCAAAGCTTTGGTGGCCTACGCCGCGAGCCACCCCGAAGTGGTAGGCATGACCGCTGACCTCGCCAAGTACACCGACTTGCACCTGTTTGCGCAGGCGTACCCCGAGCGCTTTTTCCAAATGGGCATGGCCGAACAGCTGCTCATGGGTGCAGCCGGTGGCATGGCCAAAACCGGCTTGGTGCCATTCGCCACCACGTATGCCGTGTTCGGCACACGCCGCGCGTATGACTTTATCCACCAAGTGATCGCTGAAGAAAACTTGAACGTGAAAATTTGCTGCGCCTTGCCCGGCCTCACCACCGGCTATGGCCCCAGCCACCAAGCCACCGAAGACTTGGCCATGATGCGCGCCATCCCCGGGCTGACCGTGGTGGACCCGTGCGATGCCTTGGACATCGAGCAAGCCGTGCCGCAAATCGCTGCCCACCAAGGCCCCGTGTACATGCGCTTGCTGCGTGGCAACGTGCCTTTGGTGCTGGACGAATACAACTACACGTTCGAGTTGGGCAAAGCCAAGATGCTGCGCGAAGGCGCGGATGTGCTGGTCATTTCCAGCGGCTTCATGACCATGCGCACGCTCGAAGTGGCCAAACAGCTGGAAGCCGACAACATCAACGTGGCGGTGCTGCATTGCCCGACCATCAAACCGCTGGACGAAGCCACCATCTTGGCCGAAGTGCGCAAGCCCGGTCGCTTGGTCGTCGTGGCCGAGAACCACTCTGTGATTGGTGGTTTGGGTGAGGCCGTGGCTGGCTTGTTGCTGCGCGAAGGCGCGGTGCCCAGCAAGTTCCGCATGTTGGGGTTGCCCGATGCCTTCTTGGACGCCGGTGCCTTGCCCACCTTGCACGACCGCTACGGCATCTCGGCCGAGAAAGTGGCCGCTTCGCTCAAAGCTTGGTTGGCCTAAAGTCTTGGGCGCGGCGCTAGGATAGACGGATGATGGATCCACACAACAATCCCCTGTCTTTCCTTCGCCAGCTCTACGACGCAGCCGTGCTGCGGGCTTTACCGCTGCACAACACTGCCGCTTATTTGCCTACACCGCCCAAGGGCCGCACCGTGGTGCTGGGTGCTGGCAAAGCAGGTGGCGCGATGGCCCAAGCAGTCGAGGCACTGTGGCCGGCTGACAAACCTTTGTCGGGCTTGGTGGTCACACGCTACGGCCACACACCACCGCGTCCAGCGGGGGTGCCCGAGCGCATTGACGTGGTCGAGGCTTCGCATCCCGTGCCTGATGCTGCAGGCCTTGCTGCGGCTGAGCGCATCTTGGCGCTCACGCAAGGCTTAACCGAAGACGACTTGGTGCTGTGCCTGATCTCTGGTGGCGGCTCAGCCTTGCTGACTTTGCCTGCCGATGGTTTGACATTGGCAGACAAACAGCGCATCAACAAAGACTTGCTCAACAGCGGCGCAGGCATTGGCGAAATGAACTGCGTGCGCAAGCACCTCTCGCGCATCAAAGGCGGCCGCTTGGCCGCGGCTTGTGCGCCTGCACAGGTGGTCACGCTCACCATCAGCGATGTCCCGGGCGACGACCCGTCCGTCATTGCCAGCGGTCCCACCGTGCCTGATGTGACGACTTGCGCCGATGCATGGGCCATCCTGCAACGCTACAAAATCGAAGTGCCTGCTGCCATAGAGGCCGCTCTGAAAGCAGGCGCCCTAGAAACACCCAAGCCCAGCGAGGCGTGGGCCAAGCAACCCGTGCACCTCATCGCCACGCCCCAACAGTCGCTAGACGCGGCTGCCGAGCTGGCTCGCGCCGCAGGCCTGAACGCGTATGTGTTGAGCGACGAACTCGAAGGCGAGTCCCGCGAAGTGGGCAAAGTGCACGCGGCGCTCGCACGTGCGGCCGCACATGGCAAAGGGCCGTTTCAAAAACCGTGCGTCATTTTGAGCGGTGGCGAAACCACGGTGACGATTCGCAAACAAGCACCCGGTACACCCAAAGGCCGAGGCGGCCGTGCGGGTGAGTTTTGCCTTGGCCTGGCCGTGGCTTTGCAAGCGCAGCCCAACGTGTGGGCCATCGCGGCTGATACCGATGGCATTGACGGCATCGAAGACAACGCAGGCGCACGCGTCACGCCCGACACCTTGGCCCGCGCTGACGCCAAAGGCATCAAAGCCGCCGACTGCCTCGACCGAAACGATGCCTACGGTTTCTTTGAGGCGGTGGGTGACTTGGTGGTGACGGGCCCCACGCACACCAATGTGAACGACTTTCGCGCCATGTTGGTGCTTTGACCTAGGGTTTACGCGGGCACGTTGCTTGCAAGAAGAGACACATCGGGTGCTGGTAACCTAATCACCTTTTGTGAAATCTTGACTCACGTAACGCCGACTTTCGCGATGACCCAAACACGACTGCAACTTGCCCGCATCACCAAGCGCTACCCCGCTGTGGTGGCCAACGATGCCGTGAGCCTGACGGTGCAGCCCGGTGAAATTCACGCGGTGTTGGGCGAAAACGGCGCTGGTAAGTCCACGCTGATGAAGATCATCTACGGCGCCGTCAAGCCCGACGCAGGCGAGATTCGGTTCAACGGTGAGGTGGTGAACATCCGCAACCCGCAAGAGGCGCGTCGCTTGGGTATCAGCATGGTGTTTCAACACTTCAGCCTGTTCGACACCTTGAGCGTGGCCGAGAACGTGTGGCTGGGCTTGGATAAATCACTCACCCTCGCCGAAGTCACACAACGCATCACCGACACCGCTGCGCAATACGGCCTCGACATTGACCCCGCCCGTCCCGTGCACACACTGGGCGTGGGCGAGATGCAGCGCGTGGAAATCATCCGCGCCTTGCTGACCAACCCGCAGCTGCTCATCTTGGATGAGCCCACCTCGGTGCTCACACCGCAAGCGGTGGAGAAGCTATTTGTGGTGCTGCGTCAGCTTGCCTCTGAAGGCCGGAGCATTTTGTACATCAGTCACAAACTGCACGAAATTCGTGCGCTGTGCACCGCTTGCACCGTGATGCGTGCCGGCCGCGTGACCGGCGTGTGCGACCCACGCCAAGAAACCAATGCCTCGCTGAGCCAACTCATGATTGGCAGCTTGCCGCCCGAGCTGCATGTGCGCGAGCACAAGCCGGGCGCTGCGGTACTCAGCGTGCATGATTTGCGTTTGCAAGCGGATGACCCGTTTGGTGTGGACCTCAACGGGGTGAACCTGCAAGTGCGCGCAGGCGAAGTGGTGGGTATTGCGGGTGTGTCGGGTAATGGCCAGCGTGAGTTGCTGTTTGCCTTGTCGGGCGAGGACATGCGTGCGGCCGCTGACAGCATTCAGCTTGAGCGCCAAGCCGTGGGCCACTTCAACCCCGACCAACGGCGTGACCTCGGGCTGCACTTTGTGCCAGAAGAACGCCTAGGCCGTGGCGCCGTGCCTAGCCTGAGCCTCGCGCAAAACCTGTTGCTGACGCGCCATGATGCTGTGGCGTCTCGCGGTGCAGCGGGTGCTTTGGGTTGGCTCAACCTGAACACGCTGCACACCCAAGCCGCCCACATCATTGCCAAATACCAAGTGAAAGCGGGTGGCCCCGATGCGGCGGCGCGCTCGCTGTCGGGGGGCAATTTGCAAAAGTTTTTGGTCGGCCGAGAGATTGAAGCCGCGCCCAAGTTGCTCATCGTCTCGCAACCCACCTGGGGTGTGGACGTGGGTGCTGCCGCGCACATACGCGCCGCACTGTTGGCTTTGCGCGATGCAGGCTGTGCGGTGTTGGTGGTGAGTGAGGAGTTGGACGAATTGTTAGAGCTGTCAGACCGATTGCATGTGATGGCCGAAGGCCGCTTGTCACCCGCGCTCACACGTGAAGAGGCCCATGTGTCGCGCATCGGTGCGTGGATGAGTGGCTTGTGGGACGCCCCCGCTGCAACACAGGAGGTGAACCATGCTGCGTCTTGAGCCGCGTGCCCAACCTTCTCAGCTGTGGCGCTATGCCTCGCCTTTGCTGGCGCTTGCCATCACGGTGGTGTTGGGTGTGATTCTTTTCGTCGCACTGGGCAAAGACCCGGTGCGTGGTTTGCAGGTGTTCTTTTGGGAACCCATCAAGAGCGTGTATGCCTTGTCTGAGTTGATGGTCAAGGCCACGCCGTTGTTGCTCATTGCCTTGGGGCTGGCCGTGTGCTTTCGCTCCAACGTGTGGAACATCGGTGCAGAAGGCCAATTCGTCATGGGCGCGGTGTTTGCCGCTGGCGTGGCGCTGACGGCGGATGCCAACACGGGCGCAGGCTTTTGGGTGCTCATCTTGCTCGCGGGTGTTGTAGGCGGCATGGTGTGGGCGGGCATCACGGCGTTCTTGCGCGACCGCTTTCATGCGAGCGAAATTTTGGTCAGCCTCATGCTGGTGTACGTGGCCATCATGATGTTGAATTTCTTGGTCTACGGCCCTTGGAAAGACCCACTGGGCTACAACTTTCCGCAAACCAAAACCTTTGATGCCATCACCCAAATTCCCAAACTCATCACAGGCACACGCGTGAACATCGGCGTGTTGCTGGCGCTGGCCGGTGTGGGCGCGTTGTGGGTGTTTTTGTTTCGCACGCACGCAGGCTTTGCGCAACAGGTGGGCGGCTTGGCGCCTGATGCAGCGCGTTATGCGGGCTTCTCGTCACGCAAGGCGTTGTGGCTGGCGCTGCTCACCTCGGGCGCCGCGGCTGGTTTGGCGGGCGCTTTAGAAGTGGCAGGGCCGCTGCGTCAGCTCACGCCATTCGTACCGGTGGGTTATGGCTTTGCGGCCATCATCGTGGCCTTTGTGGGGCGCTTGCACCCCGTGGGTATGGTGTTGTCAGCTATTTTGATGAGCATGTTTTACATCGGCGGTGAGCTGGCGCAATCGCGCTTGGGCCTGCCACGCTCACTGACGGGTGTGTTTCAAGGTTTGCTGTTGTTCAGCCTGTTGGCCTGCGACACCTTGATGCAATACCGCATACGCTTTCTTACCCAAGCGGAGGCACTGTGATGGAGACTTACGCACTGTTGTGGGCCGCCACCATGAATGCAGGCACCGTTTTGGCCTTGGCTTCTCTTGGTCTTTTGATCAATGAAAAAGCAGGCATCGTCAATTTAGGCGCCGAGGGCATGATGTTGTGCGCTGCCATTGCTGGCTTTGCCACCGTGGCCACCACGGGCAGTGACACGCTGGGCTTTCTGGCAGGCATGGGCGCAGGCGCGGTCATGGCTGCGTTGTTTGGCGTGCTGGTGATTTGGATGAACACCAACCAATACGCCACAGGCCTCGCGCTGAGTTTGTTTGGCGGTGGCTTCTCGGCCTTTGTGGGGACTTCTTATGTGCAGGCCAAGTTGCCTGAGCGCATGCAGTTTGAGCTGCCTTACCTTGCTGACATTCCCTTGCTTGGCCCCGCCTTGTTCAGACACCATCCCCTGGTGTACGGTGCGATTGCGCTAACTTTAGGGTTGATTTATTTCCTTTACCGCACACGTTCGGGTTTGGTTTTGCGCGCTGTCGGTGAGTCACCTGAATCGGCCCACGCACTGGGTTATCCCGTGCGCCGCATCCGCTTGTTGGCGGTGGTGGTGGGCGGTGCGTTGTGTGGCTTAGCAGGGGCTTACATCTCCGTCGTCTACACGCCGCTGTGGGTGGAAGGCATGATCGCCGGCAAGGGGTGGATTGCACTGGCCCTCACGACCTTCGCCACATGGCGCCCGGCACGCGTATTGCTTGGTGCATATCTGTTTGGTGGGGTGACCATGCTGCAGTTCCATTTGCAAACCACGGGTGTGGATGTGCCTAGCCAGTTCTTGAGCATGCTGCCCTATCTGTCCACCATTGTGGTGTTGGCGTTGATTTCTAAAAATCCGCGCTGGCTCAGGGTAAACATGCCTGCTTCGATCGGTAAACCGTTTTACCCCGGTTGATAATTTGTTCGCTTTTTTTCAGTTCTCTTTTTGAAGGATTTTTCATGACTAATTTGTTGAAACGTCGCTGGCTGCAAGCCGCAGCATTGACCGCAGTTTCCGCCGCTGTGTTGGTGGGCTGCGGCAAAAAAGAAGAAGCCAAGCCGGTTGAAGCGCCTGCCGCCGCAGCCAAGGCCGAGCCTTTGAAAATTGCATTTGCCTACGTGGGCCCTGTGGGTGACGGTGGCTGGACTTTTGCGCATGACAACGCGCGCAAAGCCCTTGAAAAAGAATTCGGCGACAAGATTCAAACCTCCTTCGTTGAGAACGTGCCCGAGTCTGCTGACGCAGAACGCGTGATTCGCGACATGGTCGGCCAAGGCAACAAGCTGGTGTTTGGCACCACCTTTGGTTACATGGAGCCCATGCTCAAAGTGGCTGCGGACACCCCCGATGTCAAGTTCGAACACGCCACCGGCTACAAGCAAGCTCCCAACATGCGCACCTACGACAGCCGCACCTACGAAGGCGCCTACATGGCGGGCGTGATCGCAGGCAAGATGACCAAGAGCAACACCTTGGGCGTGGTGGCCTCTATCCCAATTCCTGAAGTCATTCGCAACATCAACAGCTTCACCTTGGGCGCGCAATCGAGCAACCCCAAAGTCAAAACCAAAGTGGTGTGGGTCAACGAGTGGTTCAACCCACCCAAAGAAACCGAAGCTGCCACCTCGCTGATCAACGGTGGTGCTGACATCTTGTTCCAAAACACCGACTCGCCCGCGGTGTTGAAAACAGCCCAAGACAAAGGCAAGCGCGCTTTCGGTTGGGACTCGGACATGACCGCCTACGGCCCCAAAGCGCACTTGGCTTCCGCGGTCATCAACTGGACGCCTTACTACATCAACGCCACCCGCGCTGCCCTAGAAGGCACTTGGACTGGCGGTAGCCACACGTGGTCGGGCGTGAAAGACGGTGCGATTGACATCGTGTCGATCGCAGAAGACGTGCCTGCAGAAACCAAAGCCAAAGTAGACGAAGTCAAAAAGGGTTTGAAAGATGGCAGCTTCGCCATTTGGAAAGGCCCGCTTGTCGACAACACTGGCAAAGAAGTGTTGAAGAAAGGCGAAGTGGCAGACGACAAGCTCTTGAGCGGCATCAACTTCTACGTCAAAGGCGTGGAAGGCAAAGTACCCGGCGCGAAGTAATCCCTATTTTTAACTTTGAAGGAAACTGAAATGAAAAAGAAAATTGCCCTCATTGCATTGGCTGCTGCGGCAGTTGGTGTGCACGCTGCTGATTGGAGCGATACGTCGTTGGCGTATACAACGGGTACTAAATATGCTGAACCTTTTGAAGGTAATAGCATCGGTAAAAACATTTTTACTTTCAAAAATGTCAGTGGTGATAAGTATGGTCAAAACTTCTTTGCAGCTGATTTGTTGCAATCGGGTTCAACTAGTACTGACGTAGCTACAGGAGCCAAGAGCGGTGCACAAGAAGTCTACGTCGCATATCGCCGCTTGCTTGATTTGCAAAAAATCACAGGTAAAAACTATGCATTTGGTCCAGTGAAAAACGTTGGTGCGACGGTTGGCTTTGACTGGAATACAAAGAACAATGACTATGCTTCAAGAAAGCGTATGTTGGTTGCTGGTCCAACCTTCATGATGGATGTCAAACAAGGTTTCTTCGATATCAGCTTGCTCGTTTTAGATGAAAGCAATGCTCCTAATACAGTTGCACGCTATCACTATAAAAACCATGCTGACTTGAACTTTTCTTGGGGTGTGCCAACTGGTATCAACAACTTAAGCTTTGAAGGTTGGGCAGATTACATTGCTGCTAAAGGTAAGGATGAAGGTGGTAGCGATACAAAGCCTGAAACTCATTTCTATGGCACATTGATGTATGACGTGAGTGCTCCAGTTGGTGCTGCCAAAAACACATTCAAACTTGGTGCTGGTTATGAATATTGGAAAAACAAGTTTGGCAATGACTACACTGCCGCACCCGGCCAAGGCGCATTCGCTAAGACGCCTTTTGTCAAAGCCGAATACCACTTCTAATCAAGTGCGTCCTTCATAAAAAGACCACCCTCAGGTGGTCTTTTTATTTGGGTGGTTTATTTTTGGTTAGCATGAAGCCTTGCTAGGAGACTGCCATGTTCAAAGTTCACGCCGTTGCTCCCCATCGTTTGCCTCAGCTCTTGCGCGAAATGCCCAAGGCTGAGTTGCACATCCACATCGAGGGCTCACTAGAGCCTGAGCTCATCTTTGCGCTGGCCGAGCGCAACGGCGTGAAGCTGCCTTACGCGAATGTCGAAGCCTTGCGTGCAGCCTATGCCTTCACCAACTTGCAAAGCTTCCTCGACATTTATTACGCGGGCGCGAGCGTGCTGTTGCACGAGCAAGATTTTTACGACATGGCTTGGGCCTATTTGCAACGCGCCCAAGCCGACCACGTGGTGCACGCGGAGATCTTCTTTGACCCACAAACCCACACCGAGCGCGGCGTGCCCATGGCGACCGTCATCCACGGCTTGCATCGCGCGTGTGTGGATGCGCAAACACAACTGGGCGTGAGTGCGCAGCTCATCTTGTGCTTCTTGCGTCACCTGAGTGAAGACGCCGCCTTGCAAACCTTCAATGAGGCCTTGCCATTCAAAGACAAATTCATCGGCGTCGGTTTGGACTCCAGCGAAGTGGGGCATCCTCCTGAGAAGTTCAAAAACGTGTTTGCCTTGGCGCGCGCACACGGCTTGCACCTCGTCGCCCATGCGGGCGAAGAAGGGCCGCCCGCCTATATGTGGAGCGCTTTGGATGTGTTGCACGTCGAGCGCATCGACCACGGCGTACAAGCCGTGCACGATGCTGCACTCATGGCTCGCTTGGCCAAAGACCGCACGCCACTCACCGTGTGCCCGTTGTCCAACCAAAAGCTGTGCGTGTTCCCCGATTTGAAAAACCACAACATCGGCCAACTGCTAGACGAAGGCCTGTGCGTGACCATCAACTCGGACGACCCAGCCTACTTTGGTGGCTACATCAACGAGAACTTTGTGCAAACCTTTGACGCCACGGGGCTGACTGCACAACAAGCTTATGTGTTGGCTCAAAACAGTTTTGAAGCCAGCTTTGCCACCGAGCAGCAAAAGAACCAATGGCTGCATGCGTTGAAGCAAACTTTCCAAAGGTTCTCTGAGCAAGATTAAGGCTTGAGCAGCGCCAACAAGTCTTTCAAGTTGGCCGCATGGCTCAAGTTCCAGCAAGCGGCAATGATTTGTTGGCTGCGCTCAGCGCCCAAGATGGGGTCAGCCAAGTCGTGGAACTTGCGCTCCAACATGGCGTCGGTCATGGGGCGTTGCAGTGAACCAATGGCGTGTTCCACATGCACGTCCACTGTGCGGCCATCTTTCAGGTGCGCGGTCACGTACACGCTTTCTTCGCGCACCGAAGGGTCCACCACCGCGTTGACTTTGTCGCGCAAGGCCACCACGTCTGCGCGGCGCACGATGTGGTCAGAGAACTCTTCCTCGCCTGCGCGGCCAAAAATCAAACCCACCGCACAGCCGTGGTAGACGCTGAACTTGCCTTGCAAGCCGTCTTGTGGGGTCTTCTTACCCGTCAACTCCAACACCAATGGGTGCACGCGCAAGTCAATGCGGGTCACGTCGTCAGGCTTCACCCCTTGATCGCGCAGTTGCGCACATGCATCAATGCTGGGGTGAATCACGATGCCGCAAGCGAAGGGCTTGTAGGCGTTGAAGCTGATCTCAAACCGCTGGCCCAGCTCATCTTGTGCTTCGCGCCAGTCGTACTTGGTGGACACCACTTGCGCCCAACCGCGTGGCGCTTCGAGTGAGCGTGCGCTCGAGGTGAAGCCGTGTTGCGCCATCAGGGCGGCCATCAAGCCCGCGCGGGCGGCCCCTCCTGGGTGAAATGGTTTGGTCATGGTGCCAAACTGTTCGCGCAAGCCAATTGGCTGCGACGCGGCAATGCCCAAGGCCATGGTGGTTTGTTGTTCGTTCAAGCCCAGCAAGCGTGCACATGCAGCGGCCGCACCCAGCGTGCCGGTTGAGCCTGTGATGTGCCAGCCGCGGTCGTAATGTTCGGGATAGACCAAGTTGCCCATGCGGCAAGCCACGTCAATGCCCAACACGATGGCGTCAATCACTTGGCGGCCCGAGCTGTTTTGGTGCTCGGCCAACGCCATCACTGCAGAGGCCACTGGGCCTGCGGGGTGGATGATGGTTTTCAGGTGGGTGTCGTCAAAGTCAAAGGTGTGTGATGAGATGCCATTGATGAGCGCAGCGTTGGCCATGTCCACGCGCTCTTGGCGGCCAGCGAGTGTGGCTTGTGGTGCCGGGGCGAGCATTTGCACAGCGGCCAAGGCCGCATCGACGGCTTCGTGCTTGGCTGCGCCAATCGCGCAACCCAGCCAGTTCAAAAACGTGCGGTGTGCTTCGTGTTCCACGGCATCGTTCCAGCCTTGGGTCGGGTGTTGCGACACAAAGTGGGCGAGTTGTGCGGTGATGGCGGGGGCGTGGTGGTCTGCCGCGACGGCTGTGTTGACTGTCATGTGGGTTCCGTTTCAGTTCTAAAAAATCAGTTGTCTAAGTTGATGTTGCGTTCGCGTGCCAGTGTGGTCCAGCGCGCCAAATCTTTTTTCATGTACTCGCCGAATTGTGCAGGCGTCATGGGGGTGAGTTCGACCGCTTCTGCACTCAGTTTCTCACGCAAGTCGGGCATGGCCAGCACTTGGGCCATGGCATGGTTGAGTTGTGTGACCAATGGCGCGGGCATCCCCGCAGGGCCAACCACGCCATACCACTGCTGCGCGTCAAAGCCTTTGAGGCCTGCTTCGTCCATGGTGGGCACGTCTTTGAGTGCCGGGTGGCGCTGGCTGCCCGTCACGGCCAACGCACGCAAGCGTCCGTTGCGGATGTGCGGCAACGCTGCCGCGAGACCCGGGAACATGCATTGGGTTTGCCCCGCAATCACATCGGTGGTGGCAGGGGCAATGCCGCGGTAGGGAATGTGGACCATGAACACGCCTGTTTGGGCTTTGAACAACTCGGCCGTCAAGTGCGTGAGCGAGCCTGCACCCGCAGAGCCGTAGGCCACTTTGCCCATGTTCTTCTTGGTGTACTCAATGAACGATTTCACATCGGTCACAGGCAAGGCGGCATTGACCACCAGCACATTGGGCGTGCTGCCAATCATGCCGATGGGGGTGAAGTCTTTGACAGGGTCGTACGACAGTTTGCGTGTCGCCGGTGACGTGCCGTGCGTGGCCACATAACCTTGCATGAGGGTGTACCCATCGGGCACAGCACGCGCCGTGACCTGTGCCGCAATCACGCCGCCGCCGCCGCTTTGGTTGTCCACCACCACCGTTTGGTTCAACACTTTGCCAAGACGTTCGCAAAACGTGCGGCCAATCATGTCCGAGCCACCCCCTGCCGCAACGGGCACGATGTAGCGAATGGGCTTGTTGGGGTAGGGCGCTTGGGCTTGAACGGCGGCGGGTAAGCCTAACAGCCAAGGCGTGGCCTGCAAGAGGGTGCGGCGTTTCATCGTGTCTCCTAAATAAGGCTAAAAATCATCGTATGCGATAGTTCAGGGCGTTGGTGCGGTTCACAGTCCGCGAGGTGACACGTGTCTAAAATACAAACCCTAATCAAAGGTTGAACGATGAGCATCAAGAGCGATAAATGGATCCGCCGCATGGCTGAACAGCACGGCATGATCGAACCCTTCGAACCCGGCCAAATTCGTCAAAACGCGGCGGGCGAAAAAATCGTCAGCTACGGCACCAGCAGCTACGGCTACGACATCCGCTGCGCGCCCGAGTTCAAGGTGTTCACCAACATCTACAGCACGGTGGTGGACCCGAAGAACTTTGATCCCAAGAGCTTTGTGGACATCGAGTCGGATGTGTGCATCATCCCGCCCAACAGCTTTGCGCTGGCTCGCACGGTCGAGTACTTCCGCATTCCGCGCAATGTGTTGACCGTGTGTTTGGGCAAAAGCACCTATGCCCGCTGCGGCATCATCGTCAACGTCACGCCGTTTGAGCCTGAGTGGGAAGGCTATGTGACCTTGGAGTTCTCCAACACCACACCGTTGCCTGCCAAGATCTACGCAGGCGAGGGCTGTGCCCAAGTGTTGTTCTTCGAGAGCGACAAAGACGATGTGTGCGAAACCAGCTACAAAGACCGTGGCGGTAAGTACCAAGGCCAAGTGGGCGTCACACTGCCCAAGACCTAATTGACCACCTTCAACGTCATCGGTTGCGGCCGCGTGGGGCAAACCCTCGCGGCCTTGTTACATCAGCAGGCCCGAGTGCAGCTGCAAGACCTGCACTCCCGCAGCTTCACCAGCGCCGAGCACGCTGTGCAGTTTGTGGGGGCCGGCCAGCCCGTGGCCGAGTTGGCCCACATGCGCGCTGCCGAGGTGTGGCTGCTCAGCGTGCCCGATGCCCAAGTGGCTACAGCTGCGCAGGCCTTGGCCGAGGCGCAGGGGGCCCAACTCGCTGGCGCCATCGTGTGTCACAACAGTGGGTTTTTAAGCTCGGCTGAGCTGCAGCCCTTGCAAGCCTTGGGCTGCCATGTGGCCAGTGCGCATCCCGTGCTGAACTTCGCCTCTCCTGAGACGGGCGTGCGCCAGTTTGCCGGCACGCCTTGTGGGTTAGAGGGTGACGCACCTGCGCTGGCTTGGCTTCACACCGCACTCACTGCCATTGGCGGGCGTTGCTTTGAAATTTCCAGCGCCGACAAACCGCTGTACCACGCCGCAGCGGTGTTCAGCAGCAACTTCACCGTGGTGTTGCAAGGCCTGGCGCAAGACGCGTGGCGCAGCGCCGGTGTGCCGCCTGAGTTGATGCGTCCACTGACCGAGGCCTTGCTCAAAAGCACGGTCGACAACGTGCTGGCCATGGGCCCCGCGCACGCGCTCACAGGCCCCGCCGCCCGTGGCGACACAGCGGTGGTGCAGGCGCAGGGTGAGGTGGTCAAAGGTTGGAGCGTGCCTGCAGGCCAGGTGTACACCACCCTGAGCGAGCTGGCCGCCCAGCTCAAAAAACACGGCAAAACCCAGCTTTAAGGGCGTGTTGCCCACAATGCGACAATACGGCCCAGACATGACGACCTCTTTTTCTAATTTGCAGCTGGCCCCCGCGCTGGCACGTGCCGTAGCCGAAATGGGCTACGAATCCATGACCCCCATCCAAGCCCAGGCCATTCCCGTGGTTCTGACCGGCCAAGACGTGATGGGCGCCGCGCAAACCGGCACCGGCAAAACGGCCGCGTTCTCGCTGCCACTGCTGCAACGTTTGCTCAAACACGAAAACAGCTCCACCTCGCCTGCCCGTCACCCCGTGCGCGCACTGGTGCTGTTGCCCACCCGCGAGCTGGCCGACCAAGTGGCCCAGCAAATCAAACAGTACGCCGTGCACACCAACTTGCGCAGCGCCGTGGTGTTTGGCGGCATGGACATGAAGCCCCAAACCATCGAGCTGAAAAAAGGCGTCGAGGTCTTGGTCGCCACGCCTGGCCGTTTGCTCGACCACATCGAAGCCAAGAACGTGGTGCTCAACCAGGTGGAATATGTGGTGCTCGACGAAGCCGACCGCATGTTGGACATCGGCTTTTTGCCAGACCTGCAACGCATCTTGAGCCACTTGCCCAAGACGCGCACCACGCTGTTGTTCTCGGCCACGTTCTCCACCGAAATCAAACGCTTGGCAGGCAGCTATTTGCAAAACCCCGTCACCATCGAAGTGGCGCGTCCCAACGAAACTGCGGCCACCATCACGCAACAGTTCTACAGCGTGAGCGTGGACGACAAGTACAACGCCTTGCGCCACCTCATCAAAGCCAACGGCATGAAACAAGCCTTTGTGTTTTGCAACAGCAAACTGGGTTGCGCCCGCTTGGCCCGCTCGCTCGAGCGCGATGGTTTCCGCACCAGCGCTTTGCACGGCGACAAAAGCCAAGACGAACGCTTGAAAGCCCTCGAAGGCTTCAAGCAAGGCGAGGTCGATTTGTTGGTGTGTACCGATGTGGCCGCACGCGGCTTGGACATCAAAGACGTGCCCGCGGTGTTCAACTTTGACATCCCGTTCAACGCCGAAGACTATGTGCACCGCATTGGCCGCACAGGCCGTGCAGGGGCCTTGGGTCATGCCATCAGCTTTGTGTCGGGCAGCGACCAACGCTTGGTGGGCGACATTGAAAAACTGCTCAAGACCAAGATCACGCTAGAAACCGTGAGCGTGGAGCAAGACCGTTCGCGTGAGCGTCGTGAACCGCGTGGTGAGTCACGGGGTGAGCGCAGCGAATCGAGCCGTCCCCGTGACAGCGCCTTGTCACGCGATTCACGCCCACGTGAGCAAGACCACAGCCGCCGTAGCCGCGAAGTGGGCTATGTGCCTGCACCGCGCATCAAAAACGACCCGTTCTTTGACAAGCCCTACGAAGCCACCGTGCGCAGCACCGAAGCTGCTGCACCTGCCGCGCCCGACCCATTGCGCAAATCGGCCAACATCAAGCCCAAGCGCGTGGTGGCGGCGTTGTTCAAGTCCACCACATGAGGCGCGGGGCTGCACAGCCCCAATGCACTGGTCATTGCGCTTTAAATGACCGCCCTCAACACCTGTGAGGTTTCGATGATCACAGGCAGCAACTTCTCGATGATCAACGCTTCGCTCCACAACGAAGATTGCAAGGTCATGCTCAAGGCTGCTTTGCATTCGCCGTGTCGGTCGCGCAGCGGCACGGCCACCCCTGAGAGTCCTTGGTCCAAGTTGCCCACCGAGATGCAGTAGTTGTTCTTGCGCGCACTCAGCACCATTTTTTCAAACTTCTTGGGCGTGAGCACCGCATTGCTGTTGAAGTTGGAAAACTCATGGTCGGCAATCCAAGCTTTCAACGCGTCATCGTTCAGCGTGGACAAAATTGCGGGGCCCGGCCCCACCACGTGGGCGGGCACGCGTGCGCCCGCATAAAACCCAATCGACACCACCCGCGGGCTGTTGCTGCGGGCCACGTACACCAACTCGTGCCCATCCAGCACAGACACATTGACGGTTTCGCCCGAAGTCATGGCCAGGCGTTGAATGAACGGCTGCACCAATCGCGGCAGGCGTGCACCGTCTAAATAACCTTGGCCCAGTCTGAGCACACGTGGGGTGAGCCAATAAAACTTGCCATCGGTGTCGCCATAACCAAAGTGGCACAGGTTGAGCAAATAGCGCCGTGCGGCGGTGCGGGGAATGCCGGTGCGTTCTGCCACTTGCGAGACCGTCATGCGACCGTACTCATCGTTGAACGCTTCGATCACGGCCAATGCACGGCCCACACCTGTGATCAAGTCGCCCGAGTCAATGGGAAATTCTTTGCTCGTGGTTTTAGAGACCAACGCAGACGCATTAGGAGAAACCATGGTTTTAACCGCCTTTCGGATGGCATTGTCCGTTATTCGGTCAACTTGGGCAGCGCAACGATTGAAATATTCCCTCACGCCAATACAGTTCAGGCTTGTCTTTCAACCCACACAGAGAAATTCCATGAACCCATTACGTCGTGTCCTCTCGCTGTCACTTTTGACCGCTGCTCTCGCATCCACAGGCTTGGCTCACGCTGCTGACTTTGAAGCGCGTAACGTCAAGTTCCCCTCTGCCAGCAACAAAGGCCACCCCCAAGTGCTGGGCGTGGAAAAGTTTGCTGAACTGATGGCCAAGAAAACCAACGGCAAATTCAAAGTGCAAGCCTTCCCAGGCGGCGCCTTGGGCCCCGATTTGCAAACTGTTTCTGCCATGCAAGGCGGCACGGTAGAGATGACCGTGATGAACGCCAGCTTGTTGGCAGGCGTGGCCAAAGAAATGGCCATCTTCGATTTCCCATTCTTGTTCAACAACACCAAAGAAGCCGATGCCGTGTCGGACGGCCCTGTGGGGCAAAAACTCTTGGACAAGCTGCAAGACAAAGGCTTGGTCGGTTTGGCCTATTGGGACTTGGGTTTCCGCCAAGTGCACACCGGCAAAAAGCCCATCGCCAAAGCCGATGATTTCAAAGGCATGAAGATGCGTGTGATCCCGACGCCCATCTATGTGGAGTTCATGAAATCTTTGGGCGCATCGCCTGTGCCGATGGCCTTCACCGAAACCTACACCGCGTTGGAGCAAGGTGCGATTGACGGCATGACCAACCCCTTGTTGAACATCTTGGACAGCAAGTTTGACGAAGTGTCCAAGTACCTCACCATCACCAACCACATGTACACCCCACAAGCCGTGGTGGTGAGCAAGAAGTTTTGGGACAAACTCACACCCGCTGAACAAAAGCTGATGCGCGAAGCGGCCCAAGAAACTGCCGTGTACCAACGCAAAATTGCACGCGACGAAGCCGCCAAAGTGTTGGCCGAAATCAAACGCAAAGGCATGACCGTGTTTGAGTTGCCCCCCGAGGAAATCGCCAAACTGCGCGAGCGCTCAAAGCCCGTGGTCGAGAAGTACACCACCGAACTCGGCCCCATCGTAGGCGAGATGTACGCGGCAGTGGACAAAGCACGCAAAGCCAAATAAGCGCTCACACGCACCATGAAAAAGGAGCCTCATGGCTCCTTTTTTTTCGCATGCGTTTCAGGCCAACGGGTCCATGGTTTGCGGGCATTTCACACTGAGGCGCTCCCACGTTGGCGCTTCGCTCACGCGCAACCGCGTGTCCTTGGTTTCAAGCTTGGCCGCACTCAAGCAGCCTCCCCACACGCAACCATCGTCTAGGCACACCACGTCTGGGCGGTCTTTCAGGTGCACGGTTGACCAATGGCCGAAGGCCATGCGCACATCGGCGGTCAATCGGCCCGGCACATCAAACCATGGCATCAAGTGCGTGGGGGCTTTGTCGGCGCCTTCTTTCACGCTGAAATCCATCGCACCGTGGACATCGCAAAAACGCAAGCGGGTGAGGGCGTTGACGATCACACGCAAGCGGTCTGCCCCTGCTAAATCATCACGCCACACATTGGGCAGGCCACCATACATCTGTGGCATGAACGTCACCCAGTCGTCGCTGCGCAGCACGGCTTCCACTTCGCCCGCCAGCGCCATGGTTTGCGCCGCTGTCCATTGCGGCAGCACACCGGCATGCACCATCAGTATGTTGTTCACACGCAGGGCCATGTGTTGGTGACGCAACCAGTGCAGCAGCTCGGCGCTGTCGGGCGCGGTCAACACGTCATCAATCGTGTCTTGCTTGTTGGGTTTTCGCACGCCCCGTGAGACGGCCAGCGCATGCAAATCGTGGTTGCCCAGCACACATTGCGCACTGCTGCCGAGTGCCATCAAACGGCGCAGCACGCCCACGTTGTCAGGGCCACGGTTGATCAAATCGCCCAACACATACAACGTGTCGCGGCTCGGAGAAAACGCGAGGTGCGTTAACAAACGTTCTAAGGCTTCGTCGCAGCCTTGCACGTCGCCAATCAAGTAAAGTGCCATTGAATTCGTGCTCGGATTTTTTCCCGCATCTGTCACGGTTTTACGTGATGCAGATCCATGAACATGGTGATGTAATGTTCGCCTTCTGTTTCGGCTTCACCGATTCGTTTAAATCCCTTGCTTTCGTAGAAGCCTATGGATTGCGGTTTTGCATCAACCACTAAGAATCTGCATCCCGTGTGTGGCATCACGTGCTGCACGGCTATGCCTATGACGAACTCAACAAGTCTGCCACCTACGCCTTGCCCTTGAAGGCTTGTATCAACTGCCAAGCGCGCTAATTTAATGGCGGGGTAGTCGGTGTACTTGAATTGTTCGATGGGTGCTGACTGCTTCAGCTCTTCTACGGAAATTTGTGTGCAAAGTGTGGTGACGTATGCCAACACTTTTGTGTGTGCTTTTTCTGCGATCACGAATGTTCGTGCCAAGTTGTCTCGGTGCAGTTTTTTTGCTTCTTTTCTAAGGAAGGTTTTTAGCGGAGTGAGGTTTTGATCCCCAAGGCTTAATCCATTGCACCCATCATCTTGGTGCAGTTCTCGCAGCTCGATATTCACACTGGCTGCTTTTTATCTTGCTTGATTTTGAATGTGACCACACCCGTTTTTGCGAATTTTGCAGCCATCTTTCGGCCACTTTCGGCTGCGGCTAAGACGGTGCGATTTGGGCGGCCATGGCTAACCATGCGATTGAATGCTTTTGCTTCATCGCCTGAAATGGTTGTCGCGCCAAGGAAAGTGCTATTGATTGCCATTCGTAAATTTTACTTAAGTTCTCAAACTCACGCTAGTGGCAATCTTCACCCTTGAAGTAAAGTGCCATGTAGGAGATTGTGATGGATGTTTTACTGATTGTTTTCTTAACGCTGCTCAATGGCTTGTTTGCCATGTCTGAGATGGCGTTGGCGTCTAGCCGCAAAGCGCGCTTGGCCGTGCTGGCCGAGTCGGGCGATGGGGGCGCCTATGCCGCGCTGTTGCTGTTGGAGCAACCCACCCAGTTTTTGTCCACGGTGCAAATTGGCATCACATCCATTGGTGTGCTCAACGGCATTGTGGGTGAGGCCGCATTCAGTGAAGACCTGTCGTCTTGGATGCTGGTGCAAGGCGTGCCCGAAAACGTGGCTGCAGGTTTGGCCACCGCGTGTGTGGTGACCTTCATCACCTTCAGCACCATCTTGTTTGGCGAGTTGGTGCCCAAGCGCATTGGTCAGTTGTTCCCAGAGTCTGTTGCACGTGTGGTCGCCCCCGTGATGTTGGCCTTGGCCACCTTGGCCAAACCTTTTGTGCATTTGTTGTCGGCCAGCACCAGCGGTATGTTGAAGCTGTTGCGCATCGATGTGCATGGCGCACGCACCGTGACCGAAGAAGAAATTTCAGCCAGCTTGGTCGAAGGTGTGGATGCGGGTTTGATTGAACAGCACGAACACCAAATGGTGCAAAACGTGTTCAACCTCGACGAGCGTCCGCTCACCTCCATCATGGTGCATCGCTCGGACATCGAGTGGCTCGATGCCAAGCTGCCCGTGCCCCAAGCCTTGGCACAAGTAGGTGCCAGTGGCGCGCACTCGTGGTACCCCGTGTGCCGTGGCGACCTGGACAACGTGGTGGGCGCTGTGAGCGTGTCTCAACTCTTGCGTTTGCCACCGGGCACCGACATGACGGTAGAGGCTTTGGCCAAGCCCGTGGCGTTCATTCCCGAAACCTTGAGTGGTTTGGATTTGTTAGAGCAGTTCCGCAAACCTGCAGAGCGCGCCACCGCACATGGCCGCATGGTGTTGGTGGTGGATGAGTACGGGGTGGTGCACGGCTTGCTCACCCCACGCGATTTGCTCGAAGCCATCACGGGTGAGTTGCTGCAAGCCACCCCCACCGATGAGGCGTGGGCCACGCAACGCCAAGATGGTTCTTGGTTGGTCGATGGCCTCATGCCGGTGACCGAATTCAAGGCCCGTTTGGGCATCAAAGAACTGCCAGACGAAGACCGTGGCATTTACAACACCGTGGCAGGGTTGGTCATGGCCATCTCGGGCGAGTTGCCCGCTGCGGCCGATGTGGTGGCGTTTGGTGAATGGCGTTTTGAAGTGGTCGACCTCGATGGCCGACGCATCGACAAGTTGCTGGTCAGCCGCGTCGCTTGAACGGCACTTGGTACATCCACACGGGGCGGCCATCGCGGCAGGTGAGGATGGCGCTAGGCACCAGCTCTCGCGCTTCAAACTCCAAGCTCACCAACCAAGCGCCACGGCGCAATTCGGCTTCAGCTTTTTCTACCGCGCGGGGCATGCTCTCGGGGCGTTGGAACAAATAGACCATGTCAAAACTGCGCCAATCCACCAACCAAATGTCACCTTGACGGATGCGTGCAAACGAGCAGCGCATGGCGCTGAGCACACGCAACGGCCAGCTCATTTCCACACCATGCAACTCTGCGCGCGGAAACGCATCACGCAAAGCCAGCAAGCCGTCACCCATGCCACTGCCTGCGTCCAAGATGCGTGCACCTGCGGGCAACACGATGTGCTGCTGCAACTCCCGCAGCGCTCTTTTCGGTGTCGGGAACAGCGGGGCATCACGCCATGCCTTGCGTGGGTAAACCAAAACGATTAACCCCAGCAAGAACAACCAGCCGATGGGCGGCACATTGAGGGTGGCCGATGACGCGGCCATCGACAGCGGAAAACCCAACACCATCAAGGCCTTGCGCATCGGTGTATGCGTCAGCGCGCTCAAAAAACCACCCACGCACGTGGCCACCACAAAGGCCACGATTTCACTCGCGCCTACAGCGTGCAAGCCCTTGAAAATGAGCCAAGACAACCCCCAAGCAAGTAGGGCGGGAACGGGCCAAGTCATGAGTTTCATGGTGGAGAATGATAGCTATGAATTCAATGCCTACACACACCCTGCACCGCATCAGCCACCTCAAAGGGCGGCAGCCCGATGCGCAGTCGTTGCAAGAGGTGCGCACCTTGGTGTCATCGTTTGATCGACGTGATTTGCTGATCGAGCATTTGCATGTGCTCAACGACACCTACCGTGGTTTGTATGAGCGGCACTTGGTCGCCTTGGCGCACGAGATGCGCTTAGGTTTGGCTGAGGTGTTTGAAGTGGCCACGTTCTATCACCACTTCGAGGTGTTGCCCAATGACGCCCAACCCGCAGCCTTGACCGTGCGCGTGTGCGATGGCCTGAGCTGTGAGATGGGCGGCGCCCAACAACTGTTGGCCAAGTTGCCCGGCATCTTGGGCTCAGACGTGCGCGTGATCAGCGCGCCGTGCGTGGGCCGTTGTGAACAAGCGCCGGTGGCCGTGGTTCATCACAACGCCGTGCCACACGCCACGCCAGACAACGTGGCGGCGGCCGTCAAAGCCAATGCCACCCAACCCACCTTGCCCGACCATGTGGACATGGCTGCGTATGTGGCCGATGGTGGCTATGCCTTGGCAACCGCTTTGGCAAATGGCCATGCCAAACCCGATGACGTGCTGCAAGCCATGGAGGCCTCGGGCCTGCGCGGCTTGGGTGGCGCGGGTTTTCCGGCAGGGCGCAAGTGGCGCATCGTGCGTGAGCAAACCGCACCGCGTGTGATGGCCGTCAACCTTGACGAGGGCGAGCCCGGCACCTTCAAAGACCGCACGTATTTAGAGCGTGACCCGCATCGCTTTTTAGAAGGCATGTTGGTCGCCGCACAGGTGGTGGGCATTGAGGCCATCTACATCTACCTGCGCGACGAGTACCACGGCTGCCGCGCCCTGCTGCAACGCGAGCTGGCTGCATTGCAAGCCCATCCACCGTGCCCACTGCCGCACATCGAACTGCGCCGAGGTGCGGGCGCCTATGTGTGTGGTGAAGAGTCCGCCATGATCGAAAGCATCGAGGGCAAACGTGGCGAGCCCCGCATGCGCCCGCCTTACATTGCGCAAGTGGGCTTGTTTGGCAAGCCCACGCTTGAGCACAATTTTGAAACGCTCTACTGGGTGCGCGACATCGTGCAAAAAGGCCCACAGTGGTTCACCAGCTTTGGTGCCAATGGCCGTGTGGGCTTGCGCAGCTTCAGCGTGAGTGGCCGCGTCAAGCAGCCGGGCGTCAAGCTGGCCCCTGCGGGCATCACGGTGCAGGCCTTGATTGACGAGTATTGCGGGGGCATGTTGGAAGGCCACACCTTGTATGCCTACTTGCCCGGTGGGGCGTCCGGCGGCATCTTGCCTGCACGGCTCAACAACGTGCCACTTGACTTTGACACCTTGCAAGCACACGGCTGCTTCATCGGCTCTGCCGCCGTGGTGGTGCTGAGCCAGCACGACACCGCACGCGATGCCGCCTTGAATGCCATGCAGTTTTTTGCACACGAGAGCTGTGGCCAATGCACCCCATGCCGCGTGGGCACAGCCAAAGCGGTGCAGCTCATGCAAGCCCCCAAGTGGGACAACGCCACCCTCGAAGACTTGAACCAAGTGATGGTCGATGCTTCCATCTGTGGCCTTGGCCAAGCCGCACCCAACCCTGTGCGTTGCGTGCAAACCTATTTCCCACACGAGGTGGCTTGAATGATTGAATTCAAACTCAACGACCAATCCGTTCAAGCCCATGAGGGCGAGAGCATCCTCAAAGCCGCGCAACGCCACGGCGTCGACATTCCGCACCTGTGCTACAGCGATGGCTTGCGCGCTGATGGCAACTGCCGTGCCTGTGTGGTGGAAATCAAAGGCGAGCGCACCTTGGCACCCAGCTGCTGTCGCACCGCAACGGCGGGGCTGGAGGTGTTGGTGAGCGAGCGTGCGGTGAAGAGCCAAAAAATGGTGCTTGAAATGCTGCTCTCGGACATGCCTGATAAAGGCTACAAATGGAACGATCAAGGCCAACACGGTGAGCTGAGCGATTGGGCTTCTCGCATGGGCGTGCAAGTGCGCCCAGAATTGCGTGCACTGCGCCGCGAGCAACCTGCGTGCGATGCGTCACACCCCGCCATGGCGGTCAACCTCGATGCGTGTATTCAATGCAACCGCTGTGTGCGTGCCTGCCGCGAAGAACAAGTGAATGATGTGATTGGCTACGCCCACCGAGGCGCATACAGCCACATCGTGTTTGACTTGAACGACCAGATGGGCAACAGCTCGTGCGTGGCCTGTGGCGAATGTGTGCAAGCCTGCCCCACGGGCGCATTGATGCCCAAGGCACATGTGGGTTCACAAGTGGTGGACAAACAAGTGGACTCGGTGTGCCCGTTCTGTGGTGTGGGCTGTTTGCTCACCTACAACGTGAAAGACAACACCATCGTCAGCGTCGATGGCCGCGATGGCCCCGCCAACCAAGGCCGCTTGTGTGTGAAAGGCCGTTTTGGGTTTGACTACATCCACAACCCCCAACGCTTGACGGTGCCACTCATTCGCAAAGCGGGTGTGCCCAAAGACCCACAAGCCTTGAATGAACTCAACCTCCATGCGGCCGATTGGTCGCAAGTGTTTCGCGAAGCCACATGGGACGAAGCACTCGACCTCGCCGCCTCCAAGCTCAAACACTTGCGTGACACGCATGGCAAAAAAGCACTTGCAGGCTTTGGCTCAGCCAAGGGCAGCAACGAAGAAGCGTATTTGTTCCAAAAGCTGGTGCGCACGGGTTTTGGCTCCAACAACGTGGACCACTGCACACGCTTGTGCCATGCGTCCAGCGTGGTGGGCTTGCTCGAAGGCGTGGGCTCAGGCTCGGTCACCAACCAAGTGAACGATGTGGCGCACTCGGATTTCATCTTGGTCATTGGCTCCAACCCCACCTCCAACCATCCCGTGGCGGCCACGTGGATGAAAAACGCAGCCAAGCGCGGCGCCAAAATTGTGGTGGCTGACCCGCGTGGCACAGACCTTGGCAAACACGCGTGGCGTGCGTTGCACTTCAAAGCCGACACCGATGTGGCCATGCTCAATGCCATGTTGCACGTCATCATCGAAGAAGGCTTGGTGGACGAAACGTTCATTCGCAACCGCGTCAACAACTACGACGCCATCAAAGCCAACATCCAACCCTTCAGCCCCGAAGCGATGGCCCCCATTTGCGGCATTGATGCACCCACCCTGCGCGAAGTGGCACGTGCGTATGCCACCGCCAAGGCGGCCATGATCTTGTGGGGCATGGGCGTGAGCCAACACGTTCATGGCACCGACAACGTGCGTTGCTTGATCGCTTTGTCATCCATCACCGGGCAAGTGGGCAAACCGGGCTCGGGCTTGCACCCGTTGCGCGGGCAAAACAATGTGCAAGGGGCCAGCGATGCAGGCCTCATCCCCATGATGTACCCCAACTACCAGCGTGTCGCTCAACCCGAGGTGCACGATTGGTTTGAAAAGTTTTGGGGCACGCCGCTTGATCCACAGCCCGGCTACACCGTGGTCGAAATCATGGGCAAGATCTTGGCCGACGAGCGTGACCCACACAAAATTCGCGGCATGTACATCATGGGCGAAAACCCCGCCATGAGTGACCCCAACCTCAACCACGCACGCCATGCTTTGGCGTCGTTAGAGCACTTGGTGGTGCAAGACATCTTCATGACCGAAACCGCATGGCTTGCCGATGTGGTGTTGCCCGCCACCGCGTGGCCTGAAAAAACAGGCACCGTCAGCAACACCGACCGCATGGTGCAACTGGGCCAGCAGGCCATCACACCACCGGGCGATGCGCGTGCTGATCTGTGGATCATTCAGCAAATGGCACAACGCATGGGCCTGAACTGGCACTACGCCGGTGAACACCACGGTGTGGCCGAGGTGTACGAGGAAATGCGTCAAGCCATGCATGCGGCCATTGGGGGCATCACGTGGGAGCGCTTGCAACGTGAAAGCAGCGTGACCTACCCCTGCCACACCGAAGACGATCCGGGCGAACACACCGTGTTCACCGACCACTTTGCCACCGACGATGGCAAGGTGCATTTGGTGCCCGCAGGTTTGATTTCGGCCAACGAAACCCCCGACGCGCAATACCCGTTTGTGCTCATCACAGGCCGTCAGTTAGAGCATTGGCACACCGGCAGCATGACCCGCCGCGCAACCGTGTTGCACGCGGTCGAACCCATGCCCACGGTGTCGATGTGCAGTGCCGACCTCCAGGCTTTGGGGGTGCAAGCGGGCGATGTGGTCACGGTCGCCTCACGCCGTGGCCAAGTGTGTTTGCATGTGCGGTTGGACGAAGGCACACCTGTCGGTGTGGTGTTCATCCCGTTTGCCTACCAAGAAGCCGCAGCCAATGTGCTGACCAACCCCGCGCTCGATCCGTTTGGCAAGATTCCCGAACTCAAGTACTGCGCAGTGTCTGTCACCGCAGGGGGCGAGCTGGCGCACCCCGCAGGCTTTGGCATGAACGCTGTCAGCACTTGATCGCTGTTACTGTGTGACCACGGTGATTTTTTTGGCCGCCGCACGCGCGCGCGCCAAAGCGTCGGCACCTTTGGCCAACGCCACCGCCATGCGTCGGTAAGGGCGCGTGGTTGGCTTGCCAAAAATGCGCACATCAATGCCGGGCTCGCGCAGCGCATCGGCCACGCCGCTGTAAGTGGGGGAGGTGCCTTCTTGGGTGGCCAGCACCACAGCGCTTGCGCCTTCGGTGGTGTCGATGTTTGGAATTGGCAAACCCAAAATCGCGCGTGCATGCAAATCAAACTCGCTCAGGTTTTGGCTGATGAGCGTGACCATGCCCGTGTCGTGTGGGCGAGGGCTCAACTCGCTGAAAATCACTTCGTCTTTCGTCACAAAAAACTCCACGCCAAACAAGCCAGCACCACCGAGGTCTGAGGTGACTTTTTCAGCCATCTGTTCGGCGGCCTTCAGGTAGTCAGGCTTCATCGGCTGGGGCTGCCAGCTGTATTGGTAATCGCCGCGCTCTTGCACGTGGCCGATGGGTTGGCAAAACACCGTCTGGCCGTTGCGTTGGCGAATAGTGAGCAGGGTAATTTCAAACTCAAAGTGGATGAACTCTTCCACGATGACGCGTCGGCGGTCACCACGCATGCCCTCGCACGCGTAGGCCCAACTGGTTTGAATGTCGGCCTCTGTCTTCGCCACGCTTTGGCCCTTGCCCGACGAGCTCATCACTGGCTTGATCACCACAGGAAAACCAATCGCCTTGGCTTGGTGCATCAACTCTTCGGCAGATTCGGCGTAGCTGAACTTGGCCGTGCGCACACCCAAACCCACCGCCACATCGCGAATGCGGTCGCGGTTCATCGTCAAGTTGGCCGCGCGTGCGCTGGGGATGACTTCAAACCCTTCCTTCTCCACCTCCAGCAACACCTCGGTGCGGATGGCCTCGATCTCGGGCACGATCAAATCGGGCTTGTGCTCGGCAATCGCTGCACGCAACGCTGTTTCGTCCAACATGCTGAACACACTGCATGCATCAGCCACTTGCATCGCGGGCGCGCCCGCATAGCTGTCGCACGCCACCACATAGCAGCCCAAACGCTTGGCGCTGATGACGAACTCTTTGCCCAGCTCACCAGAACCCAAGAGGAGAATTTTTTTCATAAAGCTCTATCCGAATAATGAATGCATTGATTGTCCAAACTCTGAAAAGGCGGACGTATACAAAATGTGAGGATGGCTATTCACTAGATTTGTATTAAAGCTATCTCGCTGGTTGATCAATCAACGTTAAATTTTTGTATTCTTAACTAACTGAAAAAATATCCCTTGGAGATTTTTATGGCCACACAAAAGAAATTTAAAAATGATGCTAAAACACAGCATGCTCTTGCGGCGATCAACGAAGTTAAGCAAAAAGGAAATGGAATTCCTGCTGAAGTCGTGCTCGCTAAATTGCAATCGAAATTGGTTGCTGCTAAGCACGCCAAAAATAAGAGTACTCAATAAGCAGCCAGTGCCAGTCTTTCAATCTTAGGGCGCTTCATCTTGCCAGCCATGTGCAAGTCGTATTGAAGTTGCATGCCTGCCCACAATTCGGGGCTTGTACCAAACGCGCTGCCTAGGCGATACGCCATATCCGCCGATATGCCAGAGCTGCCAGAGATCACGCGTGACAGCGTGACGCGATTGACTTTCAGCTTCGATGCGGCTTCCGTCACCGTAATGTCACCCAAATATTCCCGAAGGACTTCCCCTGGGTGAGGAGGATTGTGCATTTTTGTCATATCAACCTCAGTGGTAATCCATGTAGTCAACCAGCACGGCATCCGTACCTTCAAATGTGAACACTATGCGCCAATTCCCATTCACTGTCACGGCCCAATAGCCCTTTAGATCGCCCCTCAGTGGATGCAATGCCCACGAAGGGGCAGACATATCTTCTGGACTTGTGGCCTGATCAAGTGCGGCCAACTGAAGGCGAAGCTTGGTTGCATGCGTTGTCTGAATCCCAGCTTTGCTTCCAGTTTCAAAAAAACGTTGCAAGCCTTTGTGTCGAAAACTTTTGATCATTCCAAATTATCAGATAGTGTAGCGTATAGCGCTACAAGTGGCAATTTGAAATTACGTGAGTTTTATAAGGTTTAACAACCCAACTTATTTTTCATAACTGCCATCAGTTTTCGATGGGTCATATAAGGCGTATGTACGGTCAATTGCAGGCTCATTCACCAGCTCAACATCGTGTTTGAATTTTCTAAATTCTTTGATGAACTGAAGTGGCGTCAGTTTTGTGTGCACCTTGAACTGCTTTGTCAGCTCATTCAACGTCAGTCCTGATTGCTGCAATAAATCATTCAATGAAATGGGGGAGTCAATGTTCTGATCAATCCACACCAGCAACTCTTCAAAGGTTTGACGGTTGGCCGCAGGTTTATCCAACGGCACATCTGCAGGCGTTGGGGGAAGGTGATTGAGCAGTTGTTTGTACGATGGCATGATGTGTTCGTGATGCGAATGCACTTAATTGCCTAATTTATTTTTCATATCCGCAATCGCCAGCCTGACCAAGCGTTTGTGTTCTTCCAGTGCTTCGTGGTGTGTGGCGAAGTTTTGCAGCATCACGAAGCTGCCTTCTGGCAGCAGTGACATGGCTTCGTGCGAAATGGTTTCAAAGTGGCTGTTGCGTTCGATGACGTACCACGTGTGTGCAAAGTTCATTCTGTGGCCTGCAAGTTGAAGGTTTTGAACGCAGCCAAGAGCTTGGCCTTGGCTTCTTTGGTCAGTGCGCATTGGGGTGGGCGCACACGCTCCCAGCTCTCCATGCGGTAGTGCTGTGCCAACATCAATTTGAGGGCGGCCACTTGCGGGTAGCCACTCAAAATGGTCGTCAACTCAGTCACTCGGTCATCAGGCTTGGCCACCTTCATGCCTGGCACCTTGGTGGCGTTGTTCACAAAGTCATTCGCAATCACGTGCTTGATCACATTGGGCATCACATTGGCCAAGGCCGACACACACACATCTGTGGGGTTGAGGATGGTCAAGTTGGGTTCATGGCACGACGCAATGGCCAGTGTGGTGTCGAACGCGCGTAGCAACTCCACCGTGTGGTTCACGTGCACGTCTTGGTCCACCATGCCCACAAAAATGCGCGGATGCGCCTTCTTCAAATCAGCCAGTGTGACCTCTGGCAAATCAGACGCTTGGTTTTTACCGCCAAGCTGGTGAATGAACAGTTGCCAATTGGGTTGGTTGACTTGCTTGATGATCTGGTCGAAATAGTCAAACAAACCCAGGTTGCTGTACGGATCGTTGTAGAGCGGGGCTGACACCAAAAACCGTCGCACCCCCTTTGCACACGCCTTGCGTATGAACTGCGCCACATCGGTGTAGGACGACGAATTCACCCCCACCAACAGGTTGTTTGCCTCCACACCCGCCGCCATCACCTGCGCCACAGCCGCCAGCTTTTCATCGCCAGAAAACGAAGTGCCTTCGCCCGCGTGCCCAAACAAAACAAAGTTCTCAAAGCCCTTGGCGCTCAAGTTACGCAAGTGCGAAGCCAGCTTGGGCTCGTCAATGTTCAAGTCCTCTTGCAGCGGGACCAGTACATCTACCCAAACGCCATGGAAACCTATCGTGCTTGAAATGTTTTCGTTAGCCATGGCGTTTGTGTCCTTCTCAGTCAATGTGCATCAATCAACCTTCGCCGCGTTCACCAGTTTTTGCACGTACTCGGCGCGCTCTTGGGTGAAGACGGCGTTGACCAACTGTTGCTTGCTTTCTTCAAAAGTGGGCACTTTGAACTTGCGTTTGCCTTCCACCTTCAACACTTGCCAGCCATCGGCTGTGGCGATGGGGGTGGTGGTGGTATTGCCCACGCTGAGGTTGACCATGGCACCCGCCAAAGCAGGGGCAATTTGGTTGGGCAATAGCCAGCCCAAGCTGCCGCCGTTTTGTGCGCTGGCGTGGGTGGATTTTTCGCGGGCCAGCTTCGAAAACGCAGGGCCTTTTTTGGCATTCAACTCTCGGATCACTGCTTTGGCCTCGGCCTCTGTGGCGGTGACGATGTGGCTCACTTGGTATTGCTCTGCATCGCCCAGTTGGTCCACTTGGCGCTTGTATTCAGCGCGCAGCTTGTCGTCTGAAATGTTGAAGTTGGCAAACTGCTTGGCCAACAAGCTGTCAATCAACACACTGTTTTGTTGCATGAGCAACTGCATCTTCAAAGCTGGTTCTTTGTCGAGGCTTTGCTTCTTGGCCTCTTGCACCAGCACCTCGCGCGAGATCAGCTCTGTGCGCAGCGCTGCGCGCAGCTCGGGGGTGTCTTTCACGCCCTGTGCCACATTGTTGGCCACCAAATACTCCAGCACCTCACTGCCAATCTTCACGCCATTCACGGTGGCAATGGTGGTGTCAGCCGCAAACGATGCACCAGCCCATGCGATCAAAGCGCTTGCCGCAACCAAACGGCTCATTGTGTTGAGTTTCAATTTCATAACCTCTTGCTTAATCTAACGAATACGTGGGCTTCACGTCTAACAAATGCATCAAGTCCTTCAAAGACGAGACACCCAATTTTTTGTACACCTGCGCTTTGTGCGCTTTGACGGTGGCCGCAGAGATGTTAATCAGCATTGCAATTTCTACATTGCTGTAGCCCGTTGCAAAGTACTTCACCAACTGACGCTCACGCGCCGAGAGTGCACACAGTAAATTTTTAATACACGTTGCTTGATCTGTTTCCATACTGCATCAACACGACTTAACGAAGGTCAATCACCACACCATCCAAATTGGCCAGCACCACTCGGTTGTCTGCACCCAGGCTGGTGATGGCGGCTGCTAGCACCATGTTCATTTCTGTGCGGGCAATTTGTTTGGCGGCTGAGCTGGGGGCGATGATGACCAAGCGCTTGTTGATCAAACCACCTTGAAACTCCACCATCTGGCCGTTTGCTTGAGCCACCATGAAGCTGGTCAACTTGTCGTTGAACACCAGCTTGGCAGACACAGGCGGCACCGAGGGTGCTGCGGTGATGTGCAACGACACGCCATTGGTATCTTGCTCAAACGCCACACCCGTGGTGTTGGGCCTTGCGTTGGCGCTGCTGAGCACTGTGACGGGCAACACACCTGTACTTGCCTCGCTGCGAATGGCAGATGCCGTTGCAGCTTGTGCGGTTTGCATTGAGCTCACGCTCGGTGCGGCAGGTTGCGGCGCTGCAGCTGCGGTAGCAGGCGTAGCGGCGGGCACTTCCACCGCCGGTGCGCTGGGCGCGGCCACCTCGGTCATCACAGGAATAGGCGCTTCATACTTGGCTGTGGCCACTGGCTCTGCCTCGGGGGTGTCAGCCTTGGGGAAGATGCCAATCGCGGCCAGTTGCAGCTCGTCAAAACTTGCCAACTCGGCAGCGCTCAGGCTTGCAATTTGTGTAGGTGTCAAGCCCCGAAGTTGATCGGGCGTCAAGCTAGCTACTTGTGCCGTTGAAAAAGCCGCAATCTGCGCCGCACTCAACATGCCCAAACTCGATGGTGAAAGAGCCGCGAGCTGTTCGAGCGACAGTGCGCTCAACTGCGCATTGCTTAAAGCGCTGATATCTGCCGCTGTCAAACGAGCCATCTCGATGGTGCTCAAGCCTGTGATTTGTGCCGGCGTGAGTGCCAAGATTTGCTGCAAGTTCAGCGGTGTGCCTGCATTGCCTGTGAGCAATGCAATTTGCGCAGGTGTCAGCAGGCTGAGTTGCGTGGCTGAAATGGCATTCACTTGTGCCGCTGTTAGCGCTTGCAACTGTGCGTTGCTCAACGACGCCAACTGATTAGGCGTTAAGCCACTTAATTGAGCCATTGACAACGCTGCGATTTGTGCAGCACTCAACATGGCAAAGCTCGATGGTGAAAGCGCTGCCAGTTGGCTGGGTGTCAGTGCGCTCAACTGTGCTGCACTCAAGGCGCTCACATCAGCCGCTGTCAAACGAGCCAGCTCAATGGTGCTCAAACCTGTGATTTGTGCAGGCGTGAGCGCCAAGATTTGCTGCAAGTTCAGTGGTGTGGCTGCATTGCCTGTGAGCAAGGCAATTTGCGCGGGTGTCAGCAGGCTGAGTTGCGCGGCTGTCATGGCACTCACCTGTGTTGCCGTCAAACCTTGCAACTGTGCGTTGCTCAGTGACGCCAGCTGACTAGACGACAAACCACTCAATTGCGCAGTCGTCATCAACGACAGTTGCGACGCAGACAGGCCAAACAACTGTGCCGTGCTCAAGCTGGCCAACTGCGCAGGTGTGAGGCTTGCAAACTGCGCAGCAGATAACGATCCAATTTGCTGCCAGCTGAATACCTGCAACTGCGTGGTGCTAAAGCTCGCAATTTGGCTGCCTGTTAAACCTGCAAGCTGACTGCCAATCAATGCGGCCACTTCGTTGTTGTTCAACGGTGCCACATTGATGTTGTTGGTGGATATCACAGTCACACTGCCACTGGCACCTGTGGTGGTGTAGTTGCTGTTGTTCAAAGTCAAGCTGTTAAAAGCGGTGATGGCTCGCGTGCCTGCGGCAGCAGAGGCCAAGGTGGCTGTGCCACTGACAGTCAAACTATCGCCTTGCACCACGTTGGTGGCTGACAGCGTGGTGCCTGTTTGCGTGGTGTCGAGCGTGGGCTGACCGCTGTAGTTCATCTGGCCTGTCAACGCAACGGGGCGAGGGTCAATCACCAAATTAGCTGCGGCATACGTGAGTGTGTAGTTGCTACTGGCTGCCAATGTGCCTTGGCCAATGGCATAGGTGCCCACTGTTTCACCACTGGCTCTGCTCAACGCTCCGCTCAGTGTTTCACTGTTGGCCATCGAACCAGATGTCAATGTGTAAGTCAGCGTGGGGTCTGCATTACCGTACACCTTGTTCAGTGAGTTTGCTGTGACTGTGATTGGTCGTGCAGTGATGGTTAAGTTTGCAGAGGTATAGCTGATTGCGTAATTGCTATTAGCCAATGTGCCTAAAGAAATTACGTAGTTATTGTTGACTCCACTCGTTGTCGTCGCTGCGCTAGACAAGGCACCTGCAAACACATCACCTGTTACAAGACCACGTCCTGTACTGGAAGCTTCTGCTGTGTAAGTGAATGCGGGATTTGCATCACCGTAAATTCGCGTAGCGGCATTTGCTGTCAAATTGATGGGTCGTGCAGTGATGGTTAAGTTTGCTGGGGTATAGCTGATTGCGTAATTGCTGTTTGCCAATGTGCTGGTGATTGCATATGTGTTGACACCGCTGGTCGTTGTGGCAGTTGTTGTCAGTCCTCCTGCAAATACATCACCTGTAACAAGTCCACGTCCTGCGCTGGAAGCTTCTGTTGCGTAAGAGAACGCAGGGTTTGTCTCACCATAAATCTTAGTGGCAGCATTAGCTGTCAAGTTGATTGGTCGTGCAGTGATGGTTAAGTTTGCAGAGGTATAGCTGATTGCGTAATTGCTATTAGCCAATGTGCCTAAAGAAATTACGTAGTTATTGTTGACGCCACTCGTTGTCGTCGCTGTGCTAGACAAGGCACCTGTGAACACATCACCTGTTACAAGACCACGTCCTGCACTGGAGGCTTCTGCTGTGTAAGTGAACGCAGGGTTTGCTTCACCGTAAATCTTCGTGGCGGCATTTGCCGTCAAGTTGATGGGGCGTGCAGCAATGGTTCCGGTATAGGTTGTAGAACTTGTTGTGACGCCCGAGAGGCTCCAACCGGTGCCACTCGTCGCAGCGATTGTGGGAGTGGTCGTGACGCTAATCGTTGTTCCAGCATTGGCGCTTGAATAAGTGCCGCTGGCAGTTGCAGAGGCTGTAAAACTGTCACCATCAATTGCGCCACTGACAGAACCGCCAGTCAGTGTTGCAGTTGTCGTGCCATCGTACGTTTTATTGAATGTTGCACCACTGTAAGACAACGTCTCTGCTTGACGGTAATTAAAGTTACGTGTGCCCAGTACCACGCTTGGCATTGTGTTCACGGTTGTACTGTAATTTTTGTATTTCAAAGCACCTGTAGCGCCAACCATTTTTAACATCAAGTTACTTGTGCTAGTGCCTGTACTTGTGGAAGGTGACGCAGTAAAAATATTGATCGTTCCCGTATCACTGGTTGTGATTGTGTTGTTTAGCGTCAAATCACCATCCGCTGTATATCCTGTCGTGTAATTGCTGCCTGCCAATAAATCAATGCGGCTAGCGGCACCGCTAAGGGTGATATCGCGGTTGATGGTTAAATTACCTCTGCTTTGTATTTTTATATTGCCAGTGCCAGTGATTGCACCGGCATAACTTGCCACAGTACTTAAGCTGATGGCATCTGATCGACTAATGAACAAAGTGGCGTTATCAACCACTGCCCCTCCGCCTAGAGTTCCTGTTGTGCCAGCACTACCGATCTGTAGCGTACCTGAGTTGATGGTGGTGGTGCCTGCATAAGTGTTGTTTGCACTTAATATCAAAGTACCACCGTTACCATTCACGACCAAATTACCATTGGTTGCTCCCCCTGCAATGCTTTGTTGTGTTAGGGCTCCGCTTTGGGTAATCGTCACCCCATTCAGCACATCTGCAGTCACTGTTCCATTTAGGGTGTAAGTCGCGGAATTAGTTTGAGGCAAATAGACGGTCCCAGTGGTGCCGTTCACATTACCAGTCAAACTCCAAGCGCCACCTTGCCCGATCGTCAAGTTGGTTGCACTCAACGGCATAAACGTCAATGTAGCTCCCAGGCCCATCACGCCAGAGGTCATCGTAGTGCCATTAGCTTTAAGCAAAGGCCCAGAAGATGGGGTACCCAAATTGGCCGTACCCGTCCAAGTTACTCCTTGAACACTTGTAAACGTAGATTTGTATCCCGCAGTGACAACATTGAATGTTGCATTGCTCAAATCTGGTGAAGAACCCAATTTGATAGATGCTAGGGCTGGCGTAGTAGTTCCATTACCCTCGTTCAAATACACGGAATAAGTGCCACTAAAGCCAGTGAGCGTCGCCCCTGATAAGTCGAGAATTGTGTTGCTGCCAGCCGCCCCTAACTGATAAGCATTAGTGATAGTCCCCGTGCCCGAAATTGTATTGAGCGGTCTGGTTTGATTGACAACAGGAGGGCCAGCGGAATAATCTGTATAGCTTGCCAAGTTATATGCCAACGTGGCGCCACTGGCAATGCTGATGGCAGAAGCAGATGCAATCGAACCACTTGTGTAGCCGTTACCTATTTGTAGCGTGCCTGCATTGATATTAGTAGTACCAGTGTAGGTATTGGTCATAGTGAATATGAGGGTGCCCGTCCCGCTTTTGGTCAGCGTGCCTGTGCCAGATGCCGGATCAGCAAGGACTGCAGAAATAATTACCTGACTTGTGCTGTCGATGTTGAAACTTGGGCTTTTTAAAACGCCCGAGGATGAGGATACGTTGCCACCGTTGGAACCGATGCTAAAACTGGTGGCACTTTGGGTGGAGGAATTCAATTGCAAGTTACCGCCATTGAGAAGGATCGCACCTGATCCAAAAGGATTTGTGTATGCTGACGCGCTGCTAGCAGTCAATGTTCCACCCAAAATATAGGTGCCTCCGCTGTAGCCCTGCCCGACCGAGGTATTTGACACTGTGGCATACCAATTGCCGTTACCTATTTTTGTCAATGAACCGGTACCCAAATTGACATACGAATTGAAATAGCCGCTGGTGATACCGCTACTTGTCACAGTCAAGTTATGGCCTTGACCATTGATCTGATTGATTGATAAACCATAAGCGCTACCACTCGCGCTGCTGATAAGAGTATCGCTGCCGAGTGTGATAACTCCTGTCCAACCTGAATTTGCTGATGAAATGCCCTTCATCAATGCACCAACACCACCCACACCTGATCCATTCAACGTAAGCGGAATGGCAGTGCTCGGAGAGACATTACTCACATCGAGCGTCGCACCTGAACTAACGGAAACGCTTGATAAATTATTTCCAAAAACAGATTGATGCCCCATTTTCAGAGTGCCAGCAGCGATGGTCGTTGCAAAGAAAGTGTTGTTAGCGTTAAGAGTAGGGCCTACTCCTGTCCCGCTCATAGTGAGAGTACCTGCCCCTAATTTAGTAAAAGTAGCGAACTTTGCTGTGGTGTTACCGACGATGTTTCCTGAGAACGTACCGTCAGCTGCTTGATCAAACACTAAGCCTTGTCCTGCGGATGAGCCATTCATCGTGATATTGGCCGTGCCGTTGATAGCACCAACAGCCGTCAAGGTTAAAACTTTGGCCGAGGTCCAAGCCACTGCATCGTTGATGCTGATATCACCATTGCCAGAGGCAGCATTACTGCTCGCAATCAACACGCTTCCAGTTGCTGTGGCATTGCCTGTAGCAAAGGTTTGAATCGTCACATTGTTCGAACTCAAAGCCGTGCCCAACTGAGCGCCCGTGATATCACCACCACTTGCTGCTATCGTGAAGTTGTACGGATCAAGCAACCACTGGCCACCTTGGGTGTCAACCTGCGCGAGTGAGCCCACTTTCAATTGGTGCCCCGATGTTTCCACCTTGCCACCATTACCCCCGTTGGGTCCGGCGTTGGCATTGATACTGCCGTTCACTTGCGTCACGCTATCCGCGTTGTGCACATCACTCCACAACACCACCTTGCCGCCGTCACCGTTGTCGGTGGCGCTGGCGTCAATGGTGGCACCTGCTTCCATGGTTACCTTGGTGGCTTGGCGCAACGTGCCGCTGCCTTGCCAGTCGCCGCCTACCAGCACCACGCCACCACCCAAGGGGCCTTTGGCTACGATCTTGCTGTTGCGGTCCATGGCAATTTGGTCGGCCTCTAAAACAATCTTGCCGCCTTTGTTGACCAAGCTGTTGGCTTCTAAGCTGCCGCTGTTTTTAACCATGCCTGCTTGCAGCTTGTCTAGCGCCACGGCTGACAAAATAATTTGCCCATCAGGGGCCAACACAGCGAGCTTGTTTTCTACCAAGCTGGCTATGGCACTGGGCGTGGTGGTGATGCCCGCCAAGCTGCCTGCACCGTCCACGTTGAGGGTAATCAGCTCGCCCGCTGCCATGGCCACGGTGCCTGCACGTGCCACCACCACACCGGCGTTTTGCACCTCGGGGGCGAGCAGGGCCACGTAGCCACCTAAGGCGGCGGTGATGTTGCCTTCGTTGATGACTTTGCCTGTGGCGCCGTTGCGCTCAAACACGTAGTTGCCCGACATGAAGTTGTCGTCGGTAATGCTGTGCGTGGTGGCCGTGAGTGCACCCACGTCTACCGATGACGAAGGCGAGAAGTACACGCCATTGGCGTTGGTTAAAAACACTTGGCCATTGGCGCTGATGCGACCAAAAATTTGGCTAGGGTTGCTGTCGTTCACACGGTTCAATGTGACGGCCTGTGCATTGGGTTGCACAAAGTTCACGCTGGCATTGCTGCCTACGTTGAAGGTGTTCCAGTTGATGACTGCACGTTGGCTGCTTTGGTTGACCGTCATGGCCGCAGCTTGTGCAGTGGCGGTTTGTTGAATGGTGGCAGTGCCACGTGCCACGCTGCCGCCAGTGGGCAGCTGGTTGACTGAAGGGGGTGCTTGTGCGTTGGCACTGCTCACCAAGCTCAAACCCAAAGCGACCGAGGCCAACACACCACCCGAAGATGATTGACTTTTCTTGCCAGCAGACTTGGCGGTTTCAGGCACAGCTTGCCATGACTGAGTGGCGACAGACCAAAGCGTGCGATAGATGCGATTCATTTCTTCTTCTTTTTTTCTTAGTAGGCGATGCTGGAGCTAAACCAAATGCGTGTGATTTTTTTGGTGCCATCGGCATCCATGCCGGTGGTGGTGTTGGCTGCTGGGTTGCTGCCCATGCGTTGGGCCACAGTGGCTTTGAAGTCTGCAGAGGGTGTGGCTTGCCACGCCAAGGTGATGCCGCAGCCCTGCAGGTTGTAGTCGTTGGGGTTGGCGGGTGAGGTGATGGCGTTGTCGTGGTTCACCTGCACGCGGCCGTAGTCATAAAACCCGGTGAGGGTGAGGTTGTTGTCTAGGCGTTGGCGCAGTTCCAACGTGAGGGTGCTGCCCGAGCTGCCGCCCGCTTCGCTGGCAGGGTAGGCACGCACACCTGTGGCACCACCCAAGTACATTTTTTCGCTGGAGTCGAGGGTGGCATTGGTGGTTTGGGCGCTGGCGGCTACGTACACGCTGAGGGTGTCGCTCACGCTTTGCAAGCGGCTCAGGCTGAGGTTGTATTTTTTATAACGGGCATCGGTGTATTTGTCGCCCGAGGTCACGCTGGCCGTGGCGTTGGTGACACCGCCACCTTCCCAGTTGTCAATCAAGCTGGCACTGAGCGATGCGTTGAACACCTTGATGCCGTAGCTGGTGAGGGCACCGTTGGAGGTGTTGTCAAAATTTTTGTCGTCGTAGCTCAGGGCCAGGTTGATGTTTTGCAGCTGGCTACGCAGCCAGGGGTAGCTCACATCCAAGCCACGGGTGGTGGCGGTGCCGAAGGGGTTGAGCGACGCAAACTCGGGCGCGATGACTTGGTAGTTCAAGTGCGAGGCATGCACACCCACACGCGCCCCGTCAAAGCCCACGGGCACGGAGTAGCTCAAGCGTTGGTATTCGGTGCCTTGGGTTTTGAGGGCGTTGATGGCCAGTGCATCGCCCATGCGGGCTGGGCTGTTGATGCTGAGGTTGACACTCAAACGCTCGGGGCCTGTGGCGCGTGAGCCTTGGTTGTCGAGCGAGGCGTTGCCGTTGACCAAGGCATCGTCCATGGCGGCGAGGTCGAGGTTGATTTCACCGTCGTTGTCGCCTTGCACCAAATTGCCCGACACGTTGACGCCGGGTAAATCGTCGAGCAGCAACAAGGTGCGGTCGAGTTGTGCGGCATGCAAGTGTGTGCCTTTGCCCAAGCTGGCTTCGGCCATGTCGATCAACACTTGCGCGTCCATGCGCTGGGGCTCTGCACCCGAGAGCGAGGCACCACCAAACACGGCTTCCACCACGTGCAGGGTGACGGTGCCGTTGTTGATTTCTTGCTGGGGCAAGTACGCACGCACGGTCCAACCTGCTTCGCGGTAGGTGTTGGTGATGGCGTCTGCCGCTTCTTTGAGTTGGGCCAGCGTCAAGGGGCGGTTGGTAAAACTGGCCAGTGCGGTTTGCAGGGCTTCGCTGCTGAGCAAGGTGTTGCCTTTGAAGGCAAAGGTGTTGACTTGCACCGTGGTGTCGGTGGGCCTGACCGCCGCTGTGGGCGCGGCTTTGCGGCGTGTGCGTTTTTTGGTTGACTTGGTGGGTTTGAGTTCTTGCTCAGCTTGACGGAGCAAGGTGCCGGCATCGACATTGGGGCCTGCAGCGTGTGCGCCAGAGTGAGAGAGGCACAAGGCCAAGCTTGCGCTGGCGAAGAGGGAGAAGCGAAGGGGGGTGCGTGTCGTCATTCAGCTGGACATAGTGGTAACCAGCATGAATTGTTAAAAAATACAAATTTGTTTTATTACTGCAAATTACAAAACGTAACTTTTGTTTTAAAGAATTTCGATGTGCGTTGTTAATTGATAGCCGATGTTGCGCAAAAATGGTTTTGCAAATTTATTTTGAAAAATGTATCATCTGGTCATTGAGCTGTATTTGTTTGATTTATTTCATATAAATCAATGACTTAAAAAGAAATTTATAGAATGGTTAATGAGCCATAAATGTTGCCATGAATATCACTGACCGCATCAGACGTTCTGTTCGTAGCCGTGCCGACTTGGTGTTTCGGCCTGCCGACTTCTTGCTGTTTGGCAGCGAAGCATCGGTCAAGCGCGCGCTCAAGGCGCTCACAGACATTGGCGTGTTGGTGCGGCTAGGCGTGGGCATTTATGCCAAGGCCAAGCCCAGCGTGATTTCGGGCAAGCCCATTCCGATGCAACCCCTCGAAGTGCTTGGCCCGCAGGCGTTGGCGAAGCTCGGCGTTGAACTGAAAGAGTCTTCTCAAACGGCCAAATACAACGCTGGCAAAACCACTCAGGTGCCTGCAGGCATCGTTGTCAACATTGGCAAACAACGCGTGAGTCGAAAAATTGGCTTCAACGGAAAATTCATAAAGTATGAGCACGCATGAGAGCGCTATCGACTGAGCGCCGAGAACTCATTGATGCCTTGGTGGCCGAGGCAGACATGGGTGGCGTGACTGCAGGTTTGCTTGAAAAAGACGAGCATCTGACAGCCGCATTGCAGGCGGTTTTTGATCTCAAGTTTGAACATGCATCCTTGGTTTTTTGCGGTGGCACCAGCTTGTCAAAAGCACATGGGCTGATTAATCGCATGTCCGAGGATGCGGACATCAAAATTGTGCTCTCGTCAGATGCCGCGAGTTGGCCGCAGAATCAGTTGAGGCGCTATTTGGGCGACGAAGTTCGAGGGCAAGTGATCCAAGCACTGCAAGCGATCGGACTCGTTGAGGATGAAACCTCCCGACGCTCATTGAACAGCAATCGGTATCTCCATAGCCAATGGACATACCAACGCGCCTACGAAGGTATTGCGGCTTTGCGCCCGAGTTTGCAACTGGAATTAACAGCACGCACACCCGTGAGGGCCACTGAGCTTGCATCGATCGGAACATTGGCAGACAAATTTGCAGGACGCACAGAGGCGATGTTTGCCGTGCCCGTGGTTTCAGTTGCAGAAACTTTGGCAGAAAAAGTGCTGTCTTTTTTGAGGCGCTTTGCGCAACACCGCGCAGGCCAAATGCAACAAGATTGGGATACAGCGCTTGTGCGGCATATCTACGATGTGCATTGCATTGCTTCAAAAAAACCAGAGGCTTTGGATGATTCGGTTGCCGCTTTTGTGGCTCTAGCAGCGGGTGATGTGAGCGAGTTTGGCTACCAAGACGCCGCGTTCGCGGCTGACCCTAAGGGTGTTCTGATGGCTGCATTGCATCAGGTGAAGAGTGACAAGCAATCGCATCATGAATATCACGATGTTCTATTGCCATTGGTTTATGGCGAAGAAAAGTTCACCTTCGAAGCGTCTTGGGCAAGCTTTGAAGCAATCGCTAAACGATTGGTCAATGCGCTTTAAAGAATTTCGATGTGCGTTGTTAATTGATAGCCGATGTTGCGCAAGGACTCGATCACAGCGCCTTGGGCACCTGCATCGACGAGTTTTTTGCGCAGGCGCACCATGCGCACAGCAAGGCTGGCTTTGAAGGATTCGTCGATCTGGGCATCGAGCAGTTCGCCGATTTGCCATGTTTCCAAACGACCGGCAGGGGCGCGTGCGAGTGCGGTGAGGACGATGGCTTCTTGGGGGGTGAGTTTGATGGTGGTGTGTTGGCCTTGCAGCTCAAGTTTGTTGAGGGTCAGGCCTTGAGGGGTGATGTGTTTGAAGGTGGCCAAGCGTCGGCGTGCAAAGCTGCGCAGGGCGGCAGAGAGTTCGGGCAACGAGATGGGTTTGGTGAGGTAGATGTCTGCACCGCAGTCGTAGCCGCTGAGTTTGTCGTCCAACGCCGAGCGTGCAGACAGCATGATGATGCCCACCAAGGGGTGCGCGTTGCGGATGCGTTTGGCAAGGCTTAAGCCGTCTTCACCGGGGAGGTTGATGTCGATCAAAAACGCATCGGCGTGGTCGCTGCCAGCTTGGTCTTCAAGCTCTTCGGCGCACGACAAGGGGGTGACGCGGTGGCCTTCTTTGCGCAGGGCGTTGCTGAGCAGTGTGCGCAAGTCGGTGTTGTCTTCAATGACGACGATGTTCAGTTGGGTAGCCATACATTGAATTTGACATGGGTGTCATCGGGTTCGTAGGTGCACGTGCCGCCCAGCAGGGTGCAGATGCTGCGCACCAAGAACAGGCCCAAGCCTGTGCCAGAGATGGTTTTGGCGCCGGTGCTGCGGTAGTACTTGTGAAACACTTTGTCGGCTTCAGGCCATGAGGCGATGCCGGGCTTGTTGGCCACGCTGATGACCAGGCCTGCTTGGCCTTGTGCGTTGTGGCGTGGGTGCACGTCAATGCCAATGGGTTGGCTGGTGTCGCCATAGCGCAGGGCGTTGTCGATGAGGTTGCTCAACACGATGCGCAAGCATTGGTAGTCGGTGCGCAGGGTGATGGGCGAGACGGCGTAGTGCAGCTGGAAGGTGTGGTCGTCGAGTTGCTTTTCGTCGGTGATGTCATCGATGACTTCGATCAGATCGATGTTTTGTTGTTGGATGTTGATTTTTCCGTCAGACAAACGGTCGGCGCTGAGGCATTGATCGAGCACATTGCGGATGATGGAGACGTTGCGGCTGACGTAGTCTTTGGCATGAGCGTCATCGGAGGCTTGTTGCGCAAGGTCGATCACCGCGAGTGGGTTTTTGAGCTCGTGCATGAGCATGGTGAGGAGTTGCGTCGATTCTTCGCGTCGATTTTTTTCAATCAATACTTGTTGCGCAGTCTGGTTCAAATCTTCTGACATTTGAATATTGACTTTGCGCACCTGCCTGGTACGCAGCTCCATGAGGATGGTCATCTCTAGGCCCGAGACGATGGAGTAATAGACCAACCCATTGGCTGAAAATTCACTTCCAGCAATGGCGCCTAGGTAGGGCAAGATGGTGACCATCAACAGTGCCGCAATGATGGCGTAGTAGCCGACGATGAATTTTTTCTTTAAAAGAGACACTGTTTTTGGGGTGATGGTTCGGTTGTCATCCAGGAAGATGGCCGACAGCACCAGCATCAGCACAACAGCTGTGCCGGTGAACATCATGTTGAGCTTGAGGCTGAGGTGGGTGTAACCCAAGCACAGCAATGTGATGTTGAACGCACACCACAGCAACATGCCGCGAAAAAAGTATCGCACCCACGGTGGCGGTTCGTATTCAGAGATGAAGTAAATTTCAAACCAAAATGAAAATGCGCTCGTCCCCACGATCAGCCAGTTGTAAGCAAGATCAATGTGGTGTGCCGAGACGGAATCGTCCAGTAGGTAACGGTGCAAGCCAAAAAAGGCAGCGGTGTAGACCAAGTAGATGAAATTACGCATGACAAACGCTGCGTACAAAAACTCTTTGTAGTTGAACCAGTTGATGATGGCAACCAACAAGCACACCGTGATCAATGAAAGTGTGAAAAAGTTGTTCAGCATGAGCCGATGTTCGTCACGCTGCATGTCGTCAAAGGTGAGGGCTTCGACGTGCATCAAGGTGGTGCTGGTTGCTTGAAGGCGAAGCCAAATAAAACGTGGTGCTTGACCGGCCGGAATGACAAACGCATGCGCCAGCGATTTGTATTCTTCGTCTTTGTAGCTTGTTTGATCTCCCACGATGCGGGGGCGGCCACTGAGGTCAAGCGGGTCGTAGAGCTTGATTTGGTCTAGATAAATGGGGCGAATGCGCAGGACGAGTTGGTCCTCTGGCTTGGCGTTTTGGGGAGGAACGATTTCAAATTTCGTCCAAATGGCAGATGGGGTGTAGCCGCGGCCCAGCACGCCCTCATAAGGGGTGAAGGTTTGCTGTTGGGCTTGTTCAAACGTGGCTTGTCCTGATGGGTCTTCCCAATAGGCACGTTGTGCAATGTGGTCGTGCGCACTGGCTAAGGCAGACGCGTTGGCGCCCAAGAGCACGCACAGGACGAAAAGAAAACGGGAGAAGTGACGAACCAAAACCAACATCAATCCATTTTGAAAAAATTCGCGCAAGCCTAGCACTGGCTTTGTGTAGTTTTATTTCCGTACATTACATAAAAAGGCCCGCATGAAGCGGGCCTGTTGTTTTGAGGCGTAAACGTTTACTTTTGTGTGTGGTAGCTGGTCACGCGATCCACTTCGTTTTTTGAGCCCAAGATGACGCTGACACGTTGGTGCAACTCGGTGGGTTGGATGTCCAATATGCGTTGCTTGCCATTGGTCGAGGCACCGCCGGCTTGTTCGATCAACCAGCTCATGGGGTTGGCTTCGTACATCAGGCGCAGCTTGCCCGCTTTGCCGGGTTCGCGCTTGTCCCAGGGGTACATGAACACGCCACCACGGGTGAGGATGCGGTGCACATCGGCCACCATGGAGGCGATCCAACGCATGTTGAAGTTTTTGCCGCGTGGGCCTTCTTCACCAGCCAAGCACTCGTCGATGTAGCGCTTGACGGGTTCGTCCCAGTGGCGCATGTTGCTCATGTTGATGGCGAACTCTTTGGTGTCGGCAGGTACTTTGACGTTTTCTTGGGTCAACACAAACGAGCCTTGCTCGCGGTCCAAGGTGAACATGGCCACGCCGTCGCCCACAGTCAGCACCAAGGTGGTTTGTGGGCCGTACACGCAGTAGCCCGCAGCCACTTGTTGGGTGCCGGGTTGCAAGAAGTCGTCTTCGCTGACGCCTTTGCTGGGGTCGACTTTTTTGAGCACGCTGAAGATGGTGCCAATGCTGACGTTGACCTCAATGTTGCTGGAGCCATCGAGGGGGTCAAACATCAAGAGGTATTCGCCTTGGGGGTAGCGGTTGGGCACGATGTGGATGCTGTCCATTTCTTCGGACGCCATGGCCGCCAAATGGCCGCCCCATTCGTTGGCTTCGATCAGCACATCGTTGGCGATGATGTCGAGTTTCTTTTGCACTTCGCCTTGCACGTTTTCGCTGCCAGCCGAGCCCATGACGTCGCCCAGCTCGCTGCCCAAGGCACCTTTGTTGACCGCGTGGCTGATGCTTTTGCAAGCACGGGCCACCACTTCAAGCAACAAGCGCAGTTCGGAGGGGATGAGGCCTTTGGCGCGTTGTTGTTCGACCAGATAGCGGGTGAGGGAAATACTCATGGCAAGTCCTTAGTTGGAGAGCGCGCGCGAAACCACTTCGCGCACGTCGTTGCTTAAATCGGTTTTGGCGGCGACGCGTTTGATGGCTTCGTGCGCAGCGGTGCGGTAGGGCTCGGCGAGTTTGCTCCAACGGTCCAAGGCGCGTGCCAGACGGGCGGCGACTTGGGGGTTGATGGCATCGAGCTCGAGCACGCGTTCGCTCCAGAACACATAGCCTGCCGCATCGCTGCGGTGGAAGGCGCCGGGGTTGGCACTGCAGAAGCTGAAGATCAGGCTGCGTGCGCGGTTGGGGTTTTTGATGTGGAAATCGGGGTGCAACATGAGGTTGCGCACCAACGACAAGATGTTGCCACCCCGGTCGGTGCTGCCCGCTTGCAGGGCAAACCATTTGTCCATCACCAAGGCTTCGTTGTGGAACAGGTTGTAAAAGCGTTGCAGGGCATCGGCGGCCAAGTCGTGACCCGCACTGACCGACTGCGCTTGCACCAAGGCGCTCAGGGCGTTGAAGCGGTCGGTCATGTTGTGCGCGTCTTTGAAGCACTGGTAGGTGCGGCCGGGCCACACCACATCACCCGTGGTGCGTGCATCCAAGCACAACATGGTGAGGGCCATGCCGCTCAAGGCGCGGCGGCCGCTGGACACGGGGTCGGGGCTGAAGGCGCCGTTGTCGTTGTGGGTTTCAAAGGCCCACGCCCAGTCGTCGTGCAGCTCGCGGGCGAGTTGCGTGCGCATGGCTTCGCGCACGGCGTGGATGCGCTGTGGGTCGACCACATCCAACTGTTCAGCGATGTAGGTTTCAGAGGGCAGGGTGAGCACCAAGTCTTTGAAGGCGGCATCCAACGCGGGGTTGCGCAGCACGGTGCGCAGGGCTTGCACCAAGGCGGTATCCAACACATGGGTGGTGGTGTCTGTGGCAGCCACCGCGGTGAGCGCGGCATTGAGGCACAGGCGTTGTGCGGCTTCCCATTGGTTGAAGGGGTCGGTGTCGTGCGCCAAGAGGGTGAGCAGTTGGGTGGCGGTGAAGTCTTTTTCCAACACCACGGGCGCACTGAAACCACGCAAGAGGGAGGGCACGGGCTCTTCACCGGCTTGCAATGACAAGTCGTGGAACGCGAAGCTTTGAGTGGCTTCGGTCAGCACCAGCAGTTGTGTGGGCAAGACCTCGCGGCCATCGGCACCCAGCAAACCGAATTGCACAGGGATGACAAAGGGCTCTTTGTGGTCTTGGCCGGGGCTGGGTGGGCAGCTTTGGCTTAAGCGTAGTGTGTAGGTGCGTGTGTCGGCGTGGTAGCTGCCTGCAGCTTGCACACGGGGTGTGCCTGCCTGTGCGTACCAACGCTTGAACTGCGTCAGGTGTGTGGCCAAGGCGGAGCCGGGGTTGGCATCGGCGATTGACTGCGCGAAGTCATCGCACGTCACCGCTTGACCATCGTGACGCTCGAAGTAGAGCGACATGCCTTTGGCGAAGCCTTCACGCGATGTCAGGGTCTGCATCATGCGCACGACCTCAGAGCCTTTTTCGTAAATCGTGACGGTGTAGAAGTTGTTGATTTCTACATAGCT
>Ga0228700_1000049_pt1 | contig 129757 bp, 120 predicted proteins | sample McNCre317_Aug_MG_FD_178019 | JGI IMG/M metagenome (GOLD analysis project Ga0228700, IMG submission 178019) | Freshwater microbial communities from McNutts Creek, Athens, Georgia, United States - 3-17_Aug_MG | ecosystem: Environmental > Aquatic > Freshwater > Creek | place: USA: Georgia...
TCAGCACGTTGCTTTGCTTGTGCTTTCGCTGAATCGGATTTGTTTGCTGGAGCAATTAAGATATGGCTTGCACGCATCGTGAATAAAGAATCTTTCTTCACACCGCCGTATTTGTAAATCGAATAAGTTAATCCTTCTTTGAATGGACCATAGATACCACCCACTTGGAAAGTTGGCAACATGGCTTTCACCGCTGCAGGAATTTCCGCGTATGGCAATAAGTACGGAGTGCGAACATCTGAATTCAACATGGCAAAAGCTGAATCGTTTGGCGCAACCGCTAAGTCTTTCGCTAATTTTTTGATTTGCGTGTAGAACTCAGCTGTATCTTGTTTCGTAGGAATTACAGGGAAAGTCGCATATTGGATTGAACGTGTGTTCGTTCCTTTGAATTGATCTTTGTGCTTCGCTAAATACTCTTCTAATTGCGCATCCGTCACTTTCACCGTTGTGTCTGCTACTGAGAAGAATGGAACGAATAAGAAACGCGCATTGAACTTCGCGTTTTGTGCTTGGTATTCTTTTTGCGCATCTGCTTGTGTTACGTAGTTCGATAAACGCAATAAGTTCTCATATTTTGAACGAATACGATCTTGTGAAATCGACTTCTCAAACGCCGCCCAAGCTTGTTGTTGTTGCGCTGGCATTGTTTTCAAGTTCTTCAAAAATTGGATCACAAACGTTTTGTCAAATTGACCCGTTTGAGGATTTGTGAATTGTTGGCGTACAGAAGGGTGGATGTAATTTCCTTGAACCATGTCGATCAACTCTTCTTCAGAAACCTTTAATCCCAAGGCATCGAATTCTTTTTTGTAAGCGATATCCAATACGTATTGGTTCCAAACTTGCTCACGAATCGAAGCAGCTTCTTGCTCAGATGGGCCTTTGCCTGTTTGAGCCGTGTAATTAGCCGTAGCTTCTTCTACTTTCTTTTGGAAGTCTTGAATCATAATGCTTTCGCCCGCGATTTGACCTACTTCTTGAGAACTTGAACCAAATAAAGATGATTTACCTTGGAAAATATCACTTCCCACGAGAAACAACACTAAACTGATCGCGATAGCCGCTGCCGCAATTCCCGATTTCTCTCTAATTTTTGTAATTAATGCCATTGATACTATTATCTAATTGTTTTGTACGCTTTCTTTTCTTTGTATTTCTCGACTTTGTCTTGAACAAAAGAAACGCAAAATAATCACATTTCTAATGAAAAAGCAAGTCATTTCTAAACTAATCTAGCCTTTTAAAACGCTTCGTAAACTTTCAAGGAAACGATCTGAGATGGCTTGGTCAATCGCCAAACTTGGCAATAAACGTAGCGTATGCTTTCCTGCATAGCCCATGAAAATATGGTGCTTGTGTAATAATGCATCCCGAATAGGCCCTACAGCTTCTTCAAGCTCGATTCCAATCATCAATCCACGTCCGCGAACTTCTTTGATACCTTGAATTCCGGCTAATTCTTGCTCGATATAAGCGCCAATTTGCGTTGCATTGGCTAATAAATTTTCTTCTTCAATGATGTCCAAAACGACATTAGCTGCCGTGCAAGCCAAATGATTTCCGCCAAAAGTCGTACCTAATAAGCCATAGCTCGCCTGGATATGCGGTGCGATTAACACGCCGCCAATCGGGAAACCATTGCCCATGCCTTTCGCTGTGGTCATCATATCGGGATTAATTCCCGCATATTGATGCGAGAAGAATTTCCCCGAACGGCCATAGCCACATTGAACCGAATCCAAGATTAATTGTGCTCCCGTTTCATCGCAATGCTGACGCAATGCTTGTAAAAATGGGGTGGAGGCAACTTGAATGCCACCTACGCCTTGAATACCTTCTACAATCACTGCGGCCGTTTCTTCCGTAATGACGTCCAATAATCCCTCGATTTGATTGAAGGGATGGAATGTTACATGGGATGTATCATTGATCGGTGCGACGATGCTCGGGTTGTCGGTAACCGCCACAGCACCGGCTGTTCTGCCGTGGAATGCTTTGGTGAATGCGACAACTTTTTTGCGCCCTGTATGAAAAGAAGCCAATTTTAAGGCATTTTCATTTGATTCAGCACCAGAATTCGTTAAGAATAATTGGTAGGTAGGATATCCTGAAACACGTCCTAATTTCTCCGCTAATTCCGCTTGACCACTGATGATGATAGAATTAGAATAAAAACCGATGTTGGACAATTGTTCCGTCATCCTAGCCACATAGGTCGGGTGGGAGTGACCTATCGAGATCACCGCATGTCCGCCATATAAATCTAAATATTCCTGTCCATTTTTATCCCAAACCGTACTTCCTTGGGCTTTCACCAATTCGATAGGGTAGAGGGGATATACGTCAAATAGTTTCATGTTATCAGTCGCTAGTCTCTAGTCGCTAGTTTAAATTTTAAATGGTCCCTAGGTTTTAACCCGGGGTTAATGTTTTTTTAGCCTCAGACTTCAGTCTGGGGAATCGGCGCAAAGCGCCTCAATCTTTGGTAATTCTAATAGGTTTGCCAAAGGGTCAAACGTCCAACGTCTAATGTCAAAAGTCCAATGTCTAACGTCCAAGGTTAAATAGACGCGAAGTATCGCGTCTCTACAAACCAACTCCCAACGTCCAACGTCTAATGTCCAACGTCTAAAACCCTATCGCCTTCAACCCTAACCCAGCGGTCTCAGGCCAGCCCAACATCAAATTCATGTTTTGAACGGCTTGACCAGATGCTCCCTTGATTAGATTGTCAATGACCGAGCTGATCAACAATTGGCCATCATATACCTCTAAATGCAAGAAACATTTATTGGTATTTACCACTTGTTTCACGTCAATAGCCTTTGGACTTACAAATACGAAAGGCGAATCTTGGTAATAGCTTTCATAAAGTTCGACAGCCTCTTCCTGTGTACCCGCATATGCCGTGTACACATTGGCCATGATGCCGCGCGAAAAGTTTCCACGGTAAGGGATAAAATTCACCTTCGGTGCAGGTGATTTTGCGCCTAATACCATTCCGATTTCCGTCAAGTGCTGATGCGTAAAAGCCTTGTAAATGCTCACATTGTTATTTCTCCAGGAGAAATGACTCGTAGAAGATAGCGCTTGGCCTGCACCCGTCGAGCCTGTTACCGCCGAAACATGTACATCTGCTTTCAATAAACCCGCTTGTGCCAATGGCAAAAGTGCCAATTCAATCGAAGTAGCGAAACAACCTGGGTTGGCGATTTTATTTGCCGACTGGATTTTTGACTTTTGGAATTCGGCTAAACCGTAGACAAACCCTTCAGACTCATCACGGAAATCCGTGCTTAAATCGACGATTTTGGTATGCCATGGGATCTCATTCGCGGCTAGGAATTTCTTAGATTCGCCATGTCCTGAGCATAAGAATAGTACATCAACGGGACTCAAATCAGCACAGAAACGGGCATTCGTTGATCCCAAAAGATCCGTATGCACATCCGATACCAATTTGCCTGCTTGCGAATTCGACATGATGCACGTCAAATGAACATCTGGGTGATTCACCAAAATGCGCAACAATTCGCCACCTGTATAGCCCGCAGCGCCAACGATTCCAATTTTAGCCATTAGTTTGATTCGTTTACTTTCCGGTGAATCATCGTTTGGTTCGAAACGATTTTCGAGAATCCTCTCACATCATCACCCGTCCATGCTTTGTTCATTTCCCCATAGGCACCAAATGCCGATGACATCAAGTCAAATTTCGACTCGATACCTGTCACCTGGAATTGATAAGGAGATAAAACCACGTGAACGGTCCCTGTAACATTGTCCTGTGTATCTGCTAGGAAGGTTTCGAAATTCCGCATAATTGGATCCAAGAATTGTCCTTCGTGCAATAAAGTGCCATACATATCACCAATGTTTTGTTTCCAATACAATTGGTGTTTTGTCAACACGTGTTTCTCTAATAAATGATGCGCCTTAATGATGATCAACGGTGCAGGAGCTTCAAAACCTACACGACCTTTGATACCAATAATTGTATCACCCACGTGAATGTCGCGGCCGATTGCATAAGCTCCTGCGCGTGCAGTCAATTCACGAATGGCATCTACCGAACTTGCATATTTTTCGCCATCGATGCCAACTAATTGGCCATATTCAAATTGCAAAGATAATTTGCTCGGTTTCGTTTCTGTTAATTGTGTTGGCCATGCCTCTTCTGGTAAATAACCATCGGATGTCAACGTTTCTTTACCTCCTACCGATGTTCCCCAAAGACCTTTATTGATCGAATAAGTTGATTTGTGCCACTCTTGTACAACACCTTTTGATTTTAAGAAATCGATTTCCGCTTCTCGTGATAATTGTAAGTCGCGAATAGGCGTGATTACTTCACATTCTGGTGCCAAAATGCGGAATACCACATCGAAACGAACTTGGTCATTGCCTGCACCCGTACTTCCGTGAGCGATCGCTTTGGCACCTAATTTAGCTGCATATTTAGCTACGGCAGTTGCTTGAAAAACACGCTCTGCCGAAACAGATAAGGGGTAAGTATTATTTTTCAATACGTTTCCAAAGACCAAATACTTGATGCAATCTTGGTAATATTCTTCCACGACATCTAACGTAACGTGTGAAGTTACTCCTAAGGAATAGGCTTTTTCTTCAATCGTCTTTAATTCCGCAGGTGAAAAACCACCTGTGTCAACCAAAGCTGAGTGCACTTCCATGCCGCGCTCTTCGGTTAAGTATTTTACACAAAATGATGTATCTAATCCCCCACTAAATGCGAGTATTACTTTCGGCTTGCTCATAATTTATTTGGATTTTCCTTTCTTGTGGAAAGGCATTAATAATTTCTCTTTAATTTTTTTCAATTGGGTGAAGTCGGCAATGTTCTTTAAAAAGATCCATTTGTCGTCTTTTTCCGGTTTAACTGTTGTATGTGCCGGGTCGTAAATCATCCCAGTGCATAAACAAATCTTGCGTTCCGTTCGGGTTAAGATGTCATAATTCACGCAGGATTGGCAACCTTTCCAAAAGTTATCATCTACCGGTAATTCCGAAAAGGTCGTTGGCTCATAGCCCAAATCCGAATTAATCTTCATTACCGCGAGTGAAGTCGTAATACCAATGATTTTTGCATCCGGAAAACGTGTGCGCGATAATTCAAAAGCTTTTGATTTAACCGCTTTGGCGACACCGTATTGGCGGTAGGATGGTTTAACGATCAAACCCGAGTTTGCGACAAACTTGCCATGTTGCCAGGTTTCGATGTAGCAAAAGCCCACGAATTCGCCTGTTACATCATCGGTAGCGATGATGGCCTTGCCTTCCGACATTTTTTCTTGCAGGTATTCGGGTGTACGTTTGGCGATACCGGTGCCACGTGCTTTGGCAGATTCTGCCATCTCGTGGCAAATAGATTCCGCTAGGTCAAAATGGGCTTGACTAGCGATTTGAACAGTATATGAATTCATGAATGGAATCAAGTATAAATGAAACAAATAGGTAAATCAATCTTTCAAGGGAATCATACCCTGAAGATGAATCTTCGTCGTCGGAGCGACGTGACTACATACCTGTTTGAATTATTTATCTTCATGTTCTTGATAAACAGCGTGATTAAACGCTAATTTTGTCTCGATAATAGGGGACAAATTTCAGTAATTCAACGGGGAAATCCCAACAATCAACTGATTATTTCATGGAAAATGATAATTCTTTAACTGCGGAAGCCTTGATTTATGCCTATACCTCGGGCGTCTTTCCGATGGCGGAATCAGATGGAACGATCTATTGGTACCGTCCAGATCCCAGGGCAATCATTCCCATTGATACCTATAAGCCTGCCAAATCCCTGAAACCGATACTTAATCGGGGGCAATTTGAGGTTCGGATAAATACACAATTTGAAAACGTTATGCGTGCTTGTGCCTCCCCTCGTGCATACGAACAAGAAACTTGGATTTCCGAGGAAATCATTCAAGCCTATGTTGAATTGCACGAAATGGGATTTGCTCACTCTGTTGAGGTTTATGAGCAGGAGGATTTAGTTGGCGGTTTGTATGGGGTACATATTGGTTCCGTATTTTTTGGTGAATCGATGTTTATGAAGGTTTCCAATGCGTCCAAGGTAGCCTTTCATTACTTAATTGAGATTTTGCGCGCAAATGATTTTAATTTGTTGGACACCCAGTTTATGAATGATAATGTGCAGCGATATGGAGCTATTGAAATAAAGCGTACGGCTTACGAAAAGTTATTGTCCAAGAGTTTAATGAAGGCAAGTGAATTTAAATTGCCTGCCAAATAGCCTGAATTTCACCATAAAGGGCTAAATTGTAGCAAAATTCAAGATTATGTCAAAGCCGATTCTCGTCATTAAGTTTGGTTCATCTTCCATTACCCATGCCAATGGAGAAGTGAATGAACAGACGCTCGAGAAAATTGCGGCACAGGTGGCAAGTCTTCAAGGTGAATATTCCATCGTATTAGTATCCAGTGGTGCCGTAGCTGCGGGTAAAGGCTCTTTGAAACATTACAAAGGAACTTTGTCGGAGCGTAAGGCTGCCGCCGCGGTAGGGAATCCTTTATTAATTGCCAAATACAATCATTATTTCCAAAAATACGGTATCTCCATTGCCCAGAGTCTTTGCGAGCGTCATCATTTTTCCAAACGGGAATCTTTCCTGCAATTGAAGGAAACCTATCAAGAGCTTTGGCGAAATGACATTATTCCGATTGCAAATGAAAATGACGTGGTGAGTAATGTGGAATTAAAGTTTTCGGACAATGATGAATTGGCAACTTTAATCGCTACCGGTTTTGGAGCTGAAAAATTATTGATTTCCACTTCGGTGGGTGGCTTATTAGATGAACAAGGTCAAATCATTCGTCAAGTTAAGGAGATCAACGCATCTATTTTGGATGTGGTGAATACGGATACATCTAGCACAGGCTTGGGCGGCATGATTTCCAAATTGACCTTCACGCGTTTGGCTACTCGAATGGGAATCAAAGTTGTGATTTTTGGATTAGATCAGGCGAATGGGATCATAGACGCTTTGCATGAAAATATCGGAACAGTTTTTGAGCCGCAATCGGCAACACTTTCTGCCCGACAAAAATGGTTAGCTTCTGGTAGTGTCATTACCGGTAGAATCGTTTTAGATAAAGGAGCTGTCAAAGCTATCCAAAACCGGAAGAGTCTATTATCCGTAGGAGTTCTAGAATACATCGGCGATTTCGAAAAAGGCGAAGTGGTCGAAATGCTGGACCCACAACACAATCCGATCGCCGTTGCGCGCGCGCGTTACTCCAAATCAGAGCTTGTTAATGTTACGGAAAGTAGGGAGGTGGCGAATGCGGATGATATAGTAGTCTATTAGACGTTAGACATTAGACGTTGGTCTTTAGACGTTGGACTTTGGACGTTGGAATTATTTGTTTATGGATGCGATACTTCACGACCAATATTATCACCAATTTGACAAAATAGAATCTTTATCAATTTTAATACTCATGATTATTTGAATCCATTCTTTCTTTGTTCATGAAGAAAAAAGAAAGAAAAGTTGAGGATTTGCTCGTTTGGCAGCAGGCCATTTCTGTTGCGAATGTAATTTATTTGCATTTTAATTCATTGCACGATTTCGGCTTTCGAAATCAAATTCAACGCTCAGCAGTTTCCATTTCTAATAATATTGCTGAAGGATTTTATCGAAAATCTGACCGTGAATTTAAGCGCTTTCTTACTATTGCTCTCGGTTCAATGGGTGAACTGAAATCGATGTTGATTCTCGCTGTTCATTTGAAATATATATCAGAAGCATTACAATCGATATTAACAGATCAACTTAATCAGATAGGCAAGATGATTAATTCGCTTATCAATTACTTGGGACGTGAAATAGAAAGATCTAAATGAAAAAAGACGCGAATTTCTTCGCGTCTCCAAAAATGATCGGATTTGACGTCCAACGTCCAACGTCTAACGTCCAACGTCTAACGTCTAATGTCTAACGTCTAACGTCCAACGTCTAACGTCCAACGTCTAACGTCTATTCCACAACCACCGCTTTCCCACTCTCCACATCCGCTTCCACCGCCTTGTACTTCACGTTTTCCTTGATACTTCCATCTTGGTATTGAACCGTTACGCGTTGGTTGCGATCCGCAATTTTGACGGCTTGACGAGGTGCTACGCGCTCCGCTTGGCCTGCCGATGGATCATGGTAGCCTGGCTCTTCTTGTGCGCCAGCTAATCCACCTAATAAAGAAGATAATGCCTCATCCTTGCTCATTTGCAATTTCGGCGCCTTCTCTTTCGGTGCTTTGGGTGCAGTTTGATTCGTCGATTGTGCTGCTGGAATTTCCGCTTTGATCACGAAGCTAATCGTATCCGAATTCACACGTGCCACAAAACGTTGGAATAAATCCACCGCCTCAAACTTATAAATTAATAAAGGATCTTTCTGCTCAAACACTGCATTTTGAACGGATTGCTTCAAATCATCCATTTCACGCAAATGCTCCTTCCACTCTTGGTCGATCAAGGTCAAAGTGATGAATTTCTCCATCTCAGAGATTACTTCTTTTCCTTGTGTCGCCAACGTTTTGTCGGCATCCACCACAACCCCTGTCACCATGTGACCATTCGAAATTGGAACCTGAATGCCAGAGAATCCTTGACGCTTCGCCTCTTCTGCAACCTGAATTACTTGCTGTGCAATGATTTCATTCTTTGCTTTATAATGCATTTCTGCCGCTAAGAACAATTGTTCCGTCCGCTTATCTAATGCCAAACGATTAAACTCTTCCGCCGTGAATGGTGGCTCCATGCCTAATAATTCAATCACTTTTAACTCAAGCTCCTCGTAATTTGAATAGCTTGTTGTGATGTCCTGGCATACATCGAACAAAATATTGATGATGTCCAACGATAAACGCTCGCCAAATAATGCATTCTGCCGACGCTTATAAATCGCATTCCGTTGGTAATTCATCACGTCATCGTATTCCAATAAACGCTTACGTATACCAAAGTTATTCTCTTCAACTTTCTTTTGTGCACGCTCAATTGAGTTCGTAATCATGGAATGTTGAATCACTTCGCCTTCATCCATGCCCAAACGATCCATCACTTTCGCAATACGATCTGAACCGAACAAACGCATTAAATTATCCTCCAATGACACAAAGAATTGAGATGAACCCACATCGCCTTGACGTCCCGCACGACCTCGCAACTGACGGTCAATCCGACGAGATTCGTGGCGCTCCGTACCGATAATCGCTAAACCACCCGCAGCTTTTGACTCCGGACTCAGCTTAATATCCGTTCCACGACCAGCCATGTTGGTCGCAATTGTTACCTTGCCTGATTGTCCCGCTTCTGCAACAATCTCCGCCTCTCTAGCATGTTGTTTGGCATTCAAGACATTGTGTTGAATCTTACGGATATTCAATAATCGACTCAATAATTCTGAGTTTTCTACTGAAGTCGTACCCACCAATACCGGTCGGCCTGCAGCAACCAATTCTTGAATTTCTTCCGCTACGGCATTGTATTTCTCACGCACCGTACGATAAACTTTATCCTCATGATCTTTACGTTGGATCGTACGATTCGTAGGAATCGAAACCACATCCAATTTGTAAATCGTCCAGAATTCACCTGCTTCCGTTTCCGCCGTTCCTGTCATACCGCCTAATTTGTGGTACATACGGAAGTAATTTTGCAAGGTTATCGTCGCATAGGTCTGTGACGCATCTTCCACGTTCACACCTTCTTTGGCCTCAATCGCCTGGTGTAATCCGTCGGAATACCGGCGGCCTTCCATCACACGACCTGTTTGCTCGTCGACAATCTTAACCTTACCTTCTACTAAGATGTATTCGGTATCTTTTTCAAATAGTGTATAGGCCTTCAACAACTGATTAACCGTGTGAATGCGTGATGCTTTCTCATTGTATTCGCTGATCAATTGCTCTTTTTTTGCCAAACGCTCCGCATCCGACAAATCTTTATTCTTTTCGATTTTATTTAAATCGATCGACAAGTGTGGCAAAACGAAAAAGTCGGGATTCTCGGTGTTTCCACTCATGAATGCCAATCCTTGTTCGGTCAATTCAACTTGATTATTCTTTTCTTCAATCGTGAATAATAACGGCTCATCTGCCTGCGGCATCAATTTTTGGTTCTCTGCCAAATAAATCGATTCCGTTTCATGCATCAATTGCTTCATGCCGTTTTCCGACAAGAATTTAATCAAAGGTTTTGATTTAGGTAATCCACGATAAGCGCGGAATAAGGCAAGACCACCTTCTTTTTTATTGCCAGCTGCAATTTCTTTTTTGGCCTCAACCAAGAAGTTTTGAACGATCTGTTTTTGAGCTTCAACCAATTTATTTACACGAGGTTGGAATGCTTCAAACTCCTGCTCATCTCCTTTTGGAATAGGACCTGAGATAATTAATGGCGTACGTGCATCATCGATTAACACGGAGTCAACCTCATCCACCATCGCAAAATGATGCGGACGTTGAACCTGATCTTCCAAACTGCGTGCCATGTTGTCACGCAAATAATCAAAACCAAATTCATTATTCGTTCCGTAGGTAATATCTGCCAAATAGGCTTGGCGACGCTCATCTGTATTCGGCTCATGCTTGTCGATGCAATCCACCTTCAAGCCATGGAATTCGAATAAAGGCGCATTCCATTCGGAGTCACGTTTCGCAAGATAATCATTCACAGTTACCAAGTGTACACCACGTCCGGCTAAGGCATTTAGATAGGTAGGCAAGGTAGAAACCAAGGTTTTCCCTTCACCTGTACCCATTTCAGAAATCTTTCCTTGATGTAAAACGATACCACCAATCAACTGCACGTCGTAGTGGATCATGTCCCAAGTAATCTGGTTTCCAGCAGCTAACCATTGATTATGCCAAATCGCTTTGTCACCTTCAATCACGACATTCGCTTTTTTAGCAGCGATGAATTTATCTTCAACCGTAGCTGTTACGACTAATTTCTTGTTTTCTGTCAAACGACGAGCGGTCTCTTTCACAACAGCAAATGCCTCAGGAAGAATTTCCATCAGAACAACTTCCAATTGTTTGTTACGATCCTCGTTTAATTTGTCGATTTGAAGAAAGAATGTTTCCTTCTCATCAATGTCCTCAGTTGCATTTCCTTGTTCGCGCAAAGCGACAATTTGTGCATCGATATCCGCTAGGAACTCCTGAATGCGTTGCTTGAATTCGTAAGACTTTCCACGAAGTGCATCATCCGAAATCTCATGCAAACGAGCATATTCTTCCTTGATCTTTTCCACAATCGGCATGATTGCTTTGATGTCACGCTCCGACTTCGTGCCAAATATTTTTGTAACGCTTTTGCTTAGTATTGAAAACATGGTAATATAGGGCCTACCTAGGCTTGGTGATAATTTAATTTGCAATTTACCAATTTGAATTTTTATCCTTGCTATGTTCCGACAATTAATCCAAAAATTTTACGGATTTGAATTCGAAATTCATTTGTTTTGTAGCTCAATTTTGAATTCTTATGGCTGATAATCCAATTCCTCCACGTCGGGCACCCCGGAAAAAACTGAAGATGCCGCTTTTCGGCGATATGATCAGTGGCTCTTCGGGACAAGGCGGGTCGAAGAATTTCTCAACATACCTCTTTTTATTGGTGGGTTTGGGGATGTTAGGCCAATTGTTCCTACCGCAATTATGGGCAGAGAAGGTATACGATTCCGAATCTGAAGTGCGCGACATGGAAATCGATGGGGTTTTGCGTAAAAAGTATGCGGATGCTAGTGATCGAAGTGAGATTCATTATCTGCTCGTTGTTGTTGAAAAGGAAGGTAAACGAAAGAAATTGGATTTATATCAGGCTGATTCGTTGTTCTTCGAACAAGTGGCTGTTCCTCAGCGAATTAAAAAGGAATCAGGTAGTTTGAAAGTACTTGTTAAGCGCTATTCCAAACCTGACACTACGCTTGAAATTCGATTTAAAGAATAAATAATATCAGTTTTTTGATAATCGGGTATTTCAAATTACCTTAGGGCAAAATTCTACTATATTAATGCCCGCGCTTACCTCACCGAATGCTAAACATTTGTTGGCCCGTACGCTCTTTGGTTTCTCCAAAGAACAATTTCAGCAAGCCATGGGCTATGGTTCACTCGAAGATCTCGTGGATCGTGCTTTATTAGCCGATGCAGCCTTGCCCGCCCCTCCGAATGCCTGGGTGAATACTGTTCCTGCGCAATCCCAACAAGATTCGGGCGATGCGGGAACGTGGTATCGCGAATTAACCTATTGGTGGTATAACCGCATGTTTTCGGAAGGCTTGAATTTTCGTGAGAAAATGGTTTTGTTTTGGCATAACCACTTTTCCTGTGAACGGGATAAAGTGAATTATCCGCAATACATGTACCAGCAAAATCAATTGTTTCGCAAGTTTGCTTTTGGCAACTTTAAACAAATGGTCAAAGAAGTCAGCATTGATCCTACGATGCTCATTTATTTGGACGGTAATAACAGTCGGGGAACAGGCCCCAACGAAAATTATGCCCGTGAGGTGATGGAATTGTTTACACTCGGGATCGGGAATTACACAGAAAATGATATCAAACAAGCCGCCAAAGTGTTATCGGGTTGGCAAGTCAAAGGCCTAACATCCGTGTTTGATTCAACCCGTTGGTACAAAGAAACGACCTTAACCATTTTCGGGAAAACAGCTGCTTTTAAAGTTGATACATTAATTGATTTGATTTTCGAACAAAAGGCCTGTGCCGAATTTATTTGTCGGAAACTCTACAAAGCATTCATTTACTATAAACCAGACGAGGCTTTTGTTGCACAAATGGCCACAGTGCTGCGGACGAATAATTACGAAATGAAACCTTTATTGCGTTTCATGTTTTTGTCAGATCATTTTTACCAAACGACATTTCGTGCGAGTCACATCAAAGATCCCCAAGAATTAATGGTGGGTTCTTTGAAAGCACTTCAGGTGAAATTGCCAGATTTGGTCAATTTATATGACATGGCCAAAATCTTGCAAATGCAATTATTTCAGCCTCCTAATGTTGCGGGATGGCCCGGACAGCGCGATTGGATTAGTTCCACAACCTATTCGTATCGGGGTGGATTTACGGATTCTTTGTTGACCGGCAAGCGCTTTAACGGAACAGCTGTCGCTGGAAAATTGGATGCAGTTGCCTATGCCCGTACTTTTTCGAATAGTGAAAAGGCAGCCTTGTTTGTAGACGATGTTATTGATTCCTTGATTTTGTTTCCATTGACAGCGGCCAAACGGCAGTTTTTATTGGACACTTTATTAGACGGAACTTTGGCGGCAAATTGGTCGACCTACACTCCTCAAGCAGACGCGCGGATTGTTCGTTTACTGAAAGCAATTATGCGTTTACCTGAATACCAACTGAATTAAGGTCATGAAGAAGCAGATAAATCGGAAAGTATTTTTACAGCAGATGGCCGTTCTGACAGGTGGAGTGGGATTTGGTTTGGGAGCTGTTACGGGTAAGGCATTTGGCCAAATTCCTGCAGCGCACATGGCGAATGTGGAGCCAGGTAAAATTTTGATAATTATTCAATTAGCTGGAGGGAATGACGGTTTGAATACGGTAATTCCCGCGGAGGACGATTTGTATTTTTCCGCCAGACCTGGGATTGCCATTAAAAAAGAGGATGCGTTGAAATTAGATCAAGGCATGTATTTGCATCCATCTGCCGTCGGTTTAAAGAAATTATATGATCAAGGGCAAATGAGCATTGCCCAAAACATTGGTTACCCAAATCCGAATCGTTCACATTTTCGTGCGACGGATATTTGGAATACCGGGTCCGATGCCTCGACTGTGTTAGAGGAAGGTTGGGCAGGTCGTTTTTTAAAAACGCGCTATCCTGAGTTTCCTATTTCGCTAGCCAAGCACCCGATGGCGGTTCAGTTGGGCTCTGTGGAATCATTGTTATTTCAGTCGGAGCAAGGAGGTTTTAGTACGGTTTTCGAAGATCCCAATTTGTTTTATCAATTAGTAAGCGGAACACCTGCCGACACAGATATCCCTCCAGCTACTTTGGCGGGGGATGAACTCGGTTTTCTGAAGCAAATCGCTGCGGCTTCGGTTCAATATGCTGGTGTCATCCGAGATGGTGCGACGAAGGGTGTGAATACACTAAGTTATCCGACCTCTAATTTAGGCCGACAGTTTGGAATCGTGTCAAAATTGATTTCCGGGGGATTAGAAACGCCTGTTTATTTGTTGAATATCGGAGGATTTGATACCCATGCGAATCAATTGACTCAACACGCTAATTTGTGGAAAACGATCTCTGAAGCGGTTTCAACGTTTCAGGTGGACATGATGAATCAAAATTTAGCGGATCGAATTAACATCATGACCTTCTCGGAATTCGGTCGGCGGGTGAATCAAAATGGAACCGCTGGTACGGATCATGGAACTGCCGCACCCATGTTATTTATTGGGAAAACGGTTCGCGGAGGCTTGATTGGGGCAAATCCAAATTTGAAGGCATTGGATAGCAATGGGGATTTGAAGTTTAATTATGATTACCGACAGGTGTACAGCACGGTGTTGCGGGATCATTTAGGTTTGGATAATGTGCGTTCGCAGCAGATTTTCAATTCGACCTTTGAGCGATTACCTATCTTTAAGAATTCACCTGATGCACTTCCAGAGGCTATTACAATGGAACTAATTGCGCCATGGCCAAATCCAGCGAGTGGCTATACTTTGTTGCAATATGGAATTTTTGAGGAGGCGACTGTTTCGTTGGCGTTGTATGATTTGCAGGGTCGCCAACTGAAATTAATCGATTCGGGCTTGCGCAAGGTGGGGTCATATTCTGTAAATCTAGACTTGCAAGGCTATGCATCGGGTCATTATTTGGTCAGCTTAAGTACAAGTAGAGGAGGACGAATGACTCGCCAATTGGTGATTCAATAGATAAATTGTTATCTTCGAAACTTGAATTTCGCACAACAAACATTTTGAATTTTCGTTGATGCTAAAACGTAAATTATATTCTATGTTTCGATTCGCCGTTCTCATCTGCTTGTTGGTCGGTCTGTCTCACACAGACTCAAATGCACAAATGTGGTTTTTAGGCCAAAAAGGCAAAAAGAAGTCGCCTTTCCCTGTTTTCAAAAAGCATACATCGATCTCTTTTGGGGCAGGTTCATCGCATTATATTGGGGATTTGGTTCCAGTCGCGGGTTTATTTACAGTGGGTGCACAGACAACTCGTTGGAATGTAGGAGTTAATTTTACCCGTCATTTGTCTTCCAATTTTAGTGCGAATCTCGGATTGAATTACATTAGAATCGCTGGGGATGATAGTTATTTTTCACCTGTGGGAACCTGGGATGCCAATTTTAGACGCAATCTGCATTTTAGAAATGATATTAAAGAATTGTCCTTGGTGGGGATGTATGAGATTGGAGGCAATCCAGAAAATTTAAAAAAACGAAATGCGGTTTCGCCTTATGTATATTTAGGAGTAAGTGGTTTTTTACATTCGCCTGATGCGCGTAAGCAAGCAACGGTAAACGCTGCAGGAAATCCAGTTCAAGGGCCTTGGTTGTCGGACAACAATGGAAGTTTATTGGATTACAAAAACGAAGGTGTTGATTATTCGCTGATGGGGGTTTCGATTCCGTTTGGTGTTGGATTTCGCTATAAGATTACCGATGCAATGGATCTAGGCTTTGACTTTGGTTACCGCGTCGCTTTAACGGATTATTTGGATGATGTGTCAGATAATCGAAATACGGTGCTTCCTGTTTCCATTGGGGGATCCATGTTATATACGGATCGTTCGGGAGAACCTTATGCGGCGAATACATTAGTTAATCGTATTCCAGTTCCTGCGACAGTTTCAGCGCCAAAAATCTCAACAGGTCCTGATCAATATTTTACCACGCAAGTACGTATTATTTATCATTTGCGAAATAAAATTGATTGTCCTCCTTTGCCCAATCAATGAGAAAAATTTTAGGTTTTGTTGTGTTAATGGTACTAAGCCATGCGGTATTCGCTCAGCGTTGGACCATGTCCGCAGGGGCGGGTGCTACCTTGTACAAGGGAGATTTATCTGATTGGCATTTGATTCCTCATTTATCCCAATTGAAAACGGCTTCGACAGGAGTCAACTTCCAATTACGTTATCAGCCTAATCAGGCGATTTCCTACCGGGCAAAATTGACTTTTACGGGAATATCAGGTGATGGTGCGAATTTTGGGTTGCCCAGTATTTCTTATTCGACTAATAGTTTTTCAAGTCCATTAATTGAATTTGCTGGTCTGGTGGATTATAATTTCAAAGATTATCAAGCCAATAGAAATGTGCGAAATTGGACACCCTTTATTTATGGAGGCTTGGGAACCTTGTTTGTGAGCCCTGAAGGAAACATTCCTTCCCCTAAAACCTACTTTACTTGGGCAATCCCATTTGGTGTAGGGATAAAGGCCCAAATAAACAATCGATTAGGATTGCAATGGGAATTTGGAACGAGTAAATCCTTGTCAAACATATTGGATGGTCAAGCTGCGTGGGGCGAACAGCCCCAGATTTTTACGCTGAATAAAACAGACCAATATTTGCAAAGTTCGGTATCGATAACTTATTCGTTGATTTCCGTTTATTGCCCTCGGGATTAATGTTTTGAATAAGGGGAGGGATTAGCTATCTTTGCCTCTTGTATGTTGTATTTATATAGTTGTGAGTCATAACGTAAAAGATTCTATTGATGTAAACAATCTGCCGGCGCACGTTGCCGTTATCATGGATGGTAATGGGCGATGGGCTAAACAGCAGGGGTTTAAAGATCGCATTTTCGGTCACCGACATGCCATTGCGGCTGTTCGGGAGACGATTGAAGGTTGCGGTGAATTGGGTATCAAGTATCTTACTTTGTACGCATTTTCAACGGAAAATTGGAATCGTCCTGCAGCGGAGGTGAAGGCCTTGATGAGTCTATTGGTGAGTGCTATCCACGACGAATTGCCAGGAATGATGAAGAATCAGATACGCTTAAAAGCGATTGGAGATTTGGCATCATTACCTAAAAGTTCGCAGAAAGAATTGCAATCGGCGATGGATCAAACGGCTGCGAATAAGGGTTTAACACTCGTCTTAGCCTTGTCATATTCTGGAAAGTGGGATTTGACGCAAGCTACCCAAAAGATTGCCTTGAAGGTTGCCGCTGGTGAAATGGCAGCATCAGATGTGGATGCCAATGTGATCAATGCGCATTTATCTACGGCAGGAATGCCGGATCCTGATCTGATGATTCGTACGGGTGGGGATCACCGAATAAGTAATTTTATGCTGTGGCAATTAGCCTATGCGGAGTTGTATATTTTTGAAGAATTGTTTTGGCCCGATTTTAGAAAAGTCAATTTGCATCAAGCAATCGTTGATTTTCAGATGCGCGAGCGTCGGTTTGGCAAAACAAGTGAACAAGTTAAACGTGAGGGCTAGGCCCTAGTAATGAAAAAAGACATTTGCATGAATTTTCGTAAAGAATCAAAAGGGTATCGTTCTTGGCAGCTAGTATTGGTGGGCTTGGTTCTTTTCATCACTCAAACTGCGCAAGCGCAGGTTTTAGGCGGCCGCCGGTTCGCGCCTTCTACGGCTGCTACTTCGACTTTCTCGTGGGCAGATCCCAAAGAGTATGAAATTGCCGACATTGAAGTGACGGGTTCACAGTTTTACGACGGTGCCTCGATGATTAACATTTCAGGCTTGCAAAAAGGTGATAAAATCAAAGTTCCGGGTGATGCGGTTGCGACGGCGATTCGTAAAATCATGGACCAAGGAATCCTAGAAGAAGTGGAAATTTTAGCTTCTAAGGTGGAAGGGGATAAAATTTGGCTTCAAATTGCTTTGAAAGAACGTCCTCGTTTGTATGCCATCAATTATGTGGGGATTCGTAAAGGGGAGCAAGAAAGTTTAAGCGAAAAGGTGAAAACCTACAAAGGAAAAATTATTACGGAAACCCTTAAGAAGAATTTAGAATTAGCAATCCGTAAGTATTATCAAGAAAAAGGTCGCTTGAATGTTAAGACAAAATCTACGATTCGTGTAGATACATTACGCGGTAACAATGCGACGTTAATTGTCAATGTTGAAAAGGGAGAGAAGGTAAAAGTGCATAAAATCATTTTAAATGGGATTGATGAAAAGTCGCGCGGCTTGATCCTTCGTAAAATCAAAAACACGAAGCAAGTTCGTTTTGGACGTATTTTTAAGCCATCCAAATTTGTGCCTAAAAAATGGGATGAGGATAAAACGAAGTTGCTTGAAGCCATGAATAAATTAGGTTTCCGTGACTTTCAAATCAAATCGGATTCGATTGGTAAAGTGGATAAAAAGTCGGTAGACTTATACATCAAACTCGTTCAAGGAAAAAAATATTATTACCGCAATATCAATTTTGAAGGAAATTATATTTATCCGGATTCTGTGTTGCACATGGTATTAGGTGTCAAAAAAGGGGATGTATATAATACGGAAGAATTGGACAAGAAAATGCAAGGAAATCCTGGTGATGACTTGAGTTCAGTGTACATGGATAACGGTTATTTGTATTACAATGCGGAGCCTGTGGAGTCGGCTATCGAAGGGGATTCAATCGATTTGACGATTCGTATCAGTGAAGGAAAGCAAGCGACGATTAATAAGGTTATCTTGAATGGAAATACGAAGACATCTGATCACGTCGTTATGCGAGAGATTCGTACGTTACCGGGCCAGAAATTTAACAAGTCGGCGATTATCCGTACTGTACGTGAGTTATCAACCATCGGATATTTTAACCCGGAAAAAATTACGCCAAATCCGCAGCCTCGTCCGGATGGAACAGTGGATATTGAATACAATGTTGAGGAGAAGCCTTCGGATCAGATTGAGCTTTCAGGAGGTTGGGGTGGTTACATCGGTTTTGTGGGTACCTTGGGCGTTGTGTTCAATAACTTTTCAGCGAAGAACTTGACGAATTGGTCGGCGTGGCGTCCTTTGCCAGCGGGTGATGGTCAAAAGTTATCTGTTCGTTTTCAAGCGAATGGTGCTGCTTACCAAAATTATAGCTTGACATTTACGGAGCCTTGGTTAGGTGGAAAGAAGCCAAATTCATTCTCCATTTCATTGAACCGTAGCGTCTCTTATCCATATCAATTTAGAACGACTGGATACGGTGGAGGTTATGGTAGTGGCATGGGAGGCTATGGCAGTGGTTATGGTGGTTACGGCGGAGGCTATGGCGGATACGGTGGATATGGCGGTTACGGTGGATATGGGATGAGTTCATATTCAGTTCCCGATTCATTGTTGAGTGCTCACTTTAATGTGAATTCAGTAACCTTCAGTTTAGGTAAGCGTTTGAAATGGCCAGATGATTATTTCTCATTGAGTAATTCCTTGTCATTCTCGCAGTATGATGTAGATCGTTATTATACTTGGGCTTACCCACAGGGTAAATCAACTTCGATCACTTTGATGACAAACTTCTCTCGGAACAGTATAGACAATCCTACATTCCCACGTATGGGATCAAGTTTCTCATTGAATGCATCGTTAACGCCACCTTATTCCTTGATGGGCGGTAATAAAGAAGGCAATTTGATTGAGTACCATAAGTGGATGTTTGATGCGAGTTGGTTTACGCCTTTATTAGGTAAGTTGATTTTACATACACGAGCTCATTTAGGATTCTTAGGTTCTTATGGAGGCGCTGCAACCACACGATTCGAACGTTTTGATTTGGGGGGCTCTGGAATGGTGCAAGGTTTCTCATTCAACCGGGATATCGTGGGATTGCGTGGTTATAAAGATCGTGTGATTGGACCATCGGGATCATACGGAAATGGTGGGGTCGCCTACAATAAGTTTGTGATGGAAGCACGTTATCCTGTCTCATTAAATCCTTCTGCGACAATCTTTGTGTTGGGCTTTGCTGAAGGAGGTAATAACTTTGCTTCGATGACGGATTATAATCCGTTTAATCTGTATAAATCAGCTGGATTTGGGGCACGTATTTTTATGCCAGCATTTGGTATGATTGGTATTGATTATGGTTTTGCGTTTGATAAGCCACGTCCAGGAGATTCGGATTTTGGCCGACAAGCATTTACGTTCTCGATTGGACAGCAAATTCGCTAAGCGGTATTAACAATGAAAAAGTCAATTTTTTTCTTAATTTTGGGAATCTTGTGCATGGGACAACGGACCTATGCGCAGAAATTTGGCTACATTGATACGGAGTTTATTACGTCCAAAATGCCTGAATTTCAAAAAGTTCAAACGGCTTTGAATGAGAAAACAAAAAACTGGTTGAAGGAAGTTGCCGACAAGCAGGAGGCTGTTGCTCAATTGGAAAAAGAGTTTCATTTGGAGGAATTATTGTTGACAGACGAGTTACGTCAACAACGTTTGGCTACGATTAAGTTGAAAGATCAAGAGGCTAAGGCTTACCAGGAAAAAGTATTTGGAGAGGAAGGTGAGTTGTTTAAAGCCAAACAAAATGCCATGAAGCCCATATTGGATGAGATCTCGAAAGCATTGGAGCGGGTTGTGCGCCAAAAGCGTTTGGATTTTGTGTTTGATAAGGCAAATGATGGCTTAGCATTGATCTATACAAATCCGATTCATGATTATTCGGATTATGTGTTGGAGGAACTAGGTTTGGAACTAGATCCTAATTTGAAGAAATAGTAGAGTGATTAAGAATATAAAACAAAAACAACTAGATTAAACTTTTATGAAAAACAAACTATTCTTAGCTATGAGCCTTGTGTTCGGAATGGCTATTTTACCAGCGAAAGCACAAGTGAAAATTGGATTTATTAACGCGGATTACATCTTAAGCCAAATGCCAGAAGCTAAGCAAGTGGAGGAAGATTTGAAAAATACGCAAAAGCAATATGAGACGCTTTATCAAGGAAAAGTGAAGGATTTTCAAGATAAATTAGCGGCGTTTGAGAAATTAAATGCAGATCCTAAGACAGCTGATATCATCAAGCAAGACAAAGAAAAAGAATTGCAAAATTTACAAACTTCGATTCAAGAGTTCCAACAAAATTCACAATCTTCATTGCAAAAGAAACAAGCTCAATTGTTACAACCCTTGTTGAAGAAAGTAGAAGAAAACATGCACACAGTAGCTGCTGAAAATGCTTATACGTATGTATTCAACTACGATGCAGGAATGGGAACAGCTCCAATCTTGTTGCACTACCCAGCAGATGCTAACATGTCTGACTTGGTATTAAAGAAAATGGGCATTACGCCTAAGCCAGCGGCTCCTGCTGCAGCACCTGCTGCTCCAGCAAAGAAATAAGTTAGCTGATTCTTTTGAAGAAAGCCTCGATGAAAATCGGGGCTTTTTTTGTGGATTTTGTGGAGACGCGATACTTCGCGTCAATTGGACGTTAGACTTTAGACGTTGGACTTTTGAGATGAATAACTCGCGTCTATTAGACGGTGGACTTTGGACGCTGGACTTTAGAAATGAATACCGCGCGTCTATTGGATTATATCGTTGGTCTTAGACGCGATGTATCGCGTCTCTACAAATTAGCTACCAAAAATATTTAATTGCCTGCAACAACGATGTCAATAGAATAACCCCCAACACAATATATTGAAATGTCTTTTCAGGAATGTATTGTAAAATTCTTTTTCCCAAATAGGAGCCTGCAATCGATATTACGATGAGGAAAGGGATCAAAACAATGTGTTCTTGATGGAAATATCCGCTGGCGATGTAAACACCTGCCCGACTCAAATCCACGCCCATATCAATGATTGCAGAAGTAGCAATAAAAGCATCTTTTTCTAAATTAAATGCGGCCAAAGTAATTCCTCGAATTGCTCCGCCAGTTCCAATTAAACCTGCCAGAAATCCAGAAATAGTTCCGCCTAGATAGAGGTTGGTATTCGTTTCCTTCAGCCCTTTGTGATGACCCGTCATGAGGTAGAGCGCTAAAATGAAAATGATTATATTCATCCCCATTTCAATTTCTTTCTGAGGAATGTAATTCGTAAGCCAAGCACCTAAGGTGACAAATAATACGGCTGGAATACCCAATTTTAGGGCAATCTTTTTGTCGATTCCTGTTTGGAATAAATAAATCTTGGACAAATTACTGAATACATGAAAAACAGCTGTGATTCCAAGTACAATCTTGAAATCCAAGACGAGCGAAGCTAGTGGAACGAACAAAATAGATGAACCGAAGCCACTGATTGTTCCGACGATTTCAGCGAGTAGGGCCAATAAGAAAAAGATGAAATATTGCCCCATATTATAGCGTTATTCGTTTTCTTCTTTAAACAAGTAATTCTGAAAGAACAAGATCGTCACAACGCCGCAAAAAATAGCAGCATCTGCAAAATTAAATATGGGTGTTGAATAATAACTTCCTCCCCAAACGGGTATCCAAGTGGGCAGAATTCCTTCCCAAAAATCAAAGAAAAACATGTCAATCACTTGCCCGTGAAACCATTGCATGGGTGCACCCTGAGGCGCATTATTCAAAAATACGCCATAGAATACTGAGTCGATTAGATTCCCAATCGCTCCTCCTAAAATGAGGGACGTACAAACCAATAATAAGGTTTTTGATTTTTTGACCGTCAAGGTATACAACAAGTATCCGATGCCGAACATTGCCAAAATGCGAAAGCTCGTTAAGATTAATTTTCCGTAATCAGAACCTAATTGAATGCCAAATGCCATCCCAGGGTTTAAGGTATAATGCAATTTGACATATGGACTAATCAGTTCGATTTGCCCATAATATCCGGGATCCATAAAATGGTGTACAGCCATTTTGATTCCTTGATCTAAGAGGATGATCAATAAACTAAGAAGGAAATAGCGATAATTGGATTTCATTAGGCGTTTTTTCTGCGTTTAACTTCGTTTTGCAATAACGTGTATTCACGCGAAGTTTGTCCAGCAATGGAGCTGTTTTCCTCTGCCCGACGGAATAAATAAGGCATAACAGATTCAACAGGGCCATAAGGTACGTATTTGGCTACATTATACCCTGATGCCGCAAGATTGTAACTGATGTTGTCCGACATGCCTAACAATTGGGCGAAGTAAATATTTGGGTGATTGTGTGGAATTTGCTTCTTCGCCATCTCCTCAGCCAGTAATTGGCAGCTAAATTCATTGTGTGTTCCGATACAAAAATGTACTCGGTCGATGTTATTCAGGCAGGCCAACATCCCTAAATTGAAATCTTGATCTGTATGTGCTTTGTCTTTGTGAAGTGGTTCCGAATATTCTTCCTCATGCGCTCGCTGACGCTCTTTTTCCAAATAGGCTCCACGTACCAATTTTACACCTAAAAAATAGTTTTTGTCCTTGGCTGATGCTATGGCAGAAGTCAAATTCTCCAGCATATCTACCCGATACATTTGAAACGTATTGTAAATGATGGCATGCTGTTGATTGAATCTTTCCATCATTTCATAAGTCAAGCTGTCAATTGTACCTTGTATCCAACTCTCTTCAGCATCGATAAAAAGACGAACGCGTAAATCATATGCCTTTTGGCAAATCTCCACCAAGATATCTTTACTATGTTGAAATGCCTCTTCGTTTTCCTCGCTTAAGCCTGTTTCGGTTTGGAATTCTTCCAAAAGTTCTGCTTGAAAAATGCCCGTCATTTTAAAAACGGCAAATGGAATGGCCTGATTCTCATGGGCTTTCTGTATCGTTTTTAAGATTTCTTGCTTGGTTGTTTGAAAGGATTTTTCATTTTCTTCCCCCTCAACTGAGTAGTCAAGAATCGTTCCAATCTTTCCTAATTGTAATTGGTCAATCGTCTGTTTGCATTCTTGAATCGTTTCTCCACCACAAAATTGTTCGAAAATCGTAGATTTTATCAGTTTTTTAATGGGAAAATGGAGGAAAAGGAACAATTTGATGAAAAAAGTCCCTAACTTTACAAGCCAATTTTGGTTCATTAAGGCAAAAATCCAATAGGCCTTTTTGAGTTTAAAGTTGGATTTAGATGCAAAGGCAATTTGTGTGTCTTCGAACGATAAGTGAGGTATGGTTGAAGCGTTGATTTTGTTCATTGATTTTGAAATAGCTTGCAAATATAAGAGAATTAATAATCCGTTGAATCGGTGAAGTATAAAATAAAATAAACAAAACGTTTGGGGCGTTAGCCTTGTAAATCCGAAAATTATGAATGCCAATTTAGACATTGTACCTATGCAAGAGTGGATTCAGACTGGTGGAAAGCCGTTGATTATTGCGGGTCCATGTTCAGCTGAAACTGAGGAGCAAGTATTAGAAACTGCCCGTCGTATCAAGGCGGAAGGTTATGCACACATTATGCGTGCTGGAGTTTGGAAACCTCGTACACGTCCGGGAAGCTTTGAAGGTATGGGTGAACCTGCTTTGAAGTGGTTGGTAGAGGCGAAAAAAGAAACAGGATTGCCATTGGCTATCGAAGTTGCAACGCCTGAGCACATTGAATTGGCTTTGAAATATGGTGTTGATGTATTGTGGATTGGTGCACGTACTACCGTTAATCCATTCAACGTACAAGATTTAGCTGATGCATTGAAAGGTGTTGATGTTCCTGTATTGGTTAAAAATCCGGTTAATCCTGATTTGGCTTTATGGGTAGGAGCTTTTGAACGTTTACAAGGTTCAGGTATCAAGAAATTAGGTGCAATTCACCGTGGTTTCTCAAACGCACAAGAAACGAAATATCGTAACTCACCAATGTGGGCAATGGCGGTTGAGTTGAAGCGTTTATTTCCTCAAATGCCAATCATCGGTGATCCATCGCACATGGCTGGAAAGCGTGCTTTATTGATGGAATTGTCTCAACGTATTTTGGATTTGAACTACGATGGTATGATCATCGAGACTCACCGCGATCCAGATGCGGCTTGGTCTGATGCTTCTCAACAAGTTACTCCGGAGAAATTAGGTGAAATGTTGCGCGAATTAGAAGTTCGTAATGCAAATTACGGTTCAGACTTCTCTGACGAATTAGCAGGTCTTCGTGAGAAGATTGACAACATCGATCGCGAATTGATGGAAGTTTTAGCTGCTCGTATGGCAGTTGTTGAGAAATTAGGCGAGTACAAGCGTGATAACAACGTTGCAGTATTGCAATTGGATCGTTGGAAGCAATTGCACAATGACCGTGCAAACCAAGCTAAAGGCTTAGGCTTGTATCCTGAATTCGTAGAGGAAATGTTCAAATTGGTTCACTTAGAATCTATCCGTAAACAAACGGAAGTAATGAATTCTGCTACGGCATAATTTGAACTTTGTATAATATTGATTGCTGAGCCCTGAGAGAAATCTTGGGGCTCGCTTTTTTAAATGAGTTAAGAATTAAGAGTTAAGAATTGTTGTAATTGATAGATTGAAATACTTGTGCTTTCTCCACCTCTTACCTCTTAATTCTTCACTCTTCACTCTTCACTCTTAACTCTTCCCTCACTTCTTGCTCACCCGATAACTCCCCCAAACCACCATTCCCATTCCCAAGCAAATCAACAAGGAAGGAAAGCCATGCCCCAAAGTGATTTCAATGGCAATTGAAAACACCACCGCACTATTTCCTACAGCTCCTACAATACTGGTTTGCTCATTCAATAGAGCCTGAGTCGTAAAGTATTGAACGCCTAGGGCTAATAAGCCCATAACTAATGCTTTTAGCCATTCAAAGGGCGTAGGCATCACCCACACTCCAGTAAAAAAGCTGTTGGGCATTTCTAAAAATGTACCTAAACACAAGGAGATAGTTGATGCAATTAAGCCAGCACCCATAAAGGACACAACCACCCAACGGGAGTCATAATATTTCTGTGCCTCTTTAATCGCCAGGTAACCGAGCGCCGTCCCCATCGCATAAATGATTCCCGTTGCATGATTGAACCACTGGCCCGTGGCTTCCGGTTGGAAGATTAATAAAATTCCGAAAAAGCCGACCATCAAAAACAACACCTGTTTGCTTGTCAAACGTTCATTGGGAATCAGAAAAAAGCTAAAGATTGCGATGAATAAGGGAAACGCCTGGCCATAGGTGTTGGTTAGTGAAAGTCCCAAATGTTCCAAGGTGTAGAACAAGCAATACAAAGTAAATGCTCCCAGCAAACCCCGAAGAATAATGAAATAAAGTTTTCCGCCTTTTTGTACTGCCGGCCTGCGAATCAAACTTGTTAGCAGAAAGGGGAGGCCCACAGCACTTCGAAAAAACACCAATTCTACAGATCCGAATCGGTCACTCATGGATTTGGCAAGTGCCGACATCAATGCAAAACACAAAGAAGAAAGGAGCATGTAGCCGATTCCTTTATTCTTGTACCAAACCTTGTGTATTTTTTTACGCATGAATTAATCGATTCCGCAGTTTCCTGATTCGAGATTCAGGCAAATTTTGGTAACTTGCATCTCTTATTTCAAAGGTATGACAAAAAAAATAATTTTTTCTCCTGACGCCCCCGCTGCAATTGGTCCTTACTCGCAAGCGGTCGAAGTGAACGGCATGGTTTTCGTTTCCGGTCAAATCGCTTTAAGCGTGTTTGAGTCTGGCGCGAGCATCGAAGAAGAAACGGACCAAGTCATGAAAAACATGGGTCACATTCTAAAAGCGGCAGGTTGCTCGTATTCAGATGTGGTCAAATGTTCCATCTTTGTCAAAGACATGGATAATTTTGCCAAAATTAACCAAGTATACGGGGCATATTTCCCCGAAAATCCTCCCGCACGCGAAACAGTCGAAGTTGCAAGACTCCCCAAAGACGTACGTGTTGAAATTGCTTGTATTGCCTATAAATCATAATATATGTCATCATCTGTTCGCGTTCGTTTTGCCCCAAGTCCTACGGGTCCATTGCACATCGGTGGGGTTAGAACCGCGTTATATAATTACCTTTTCGCTCGTAAAATGGGCGGGACATTCATTCTTCGCATTGAAGATACCGATCAAGCACGTTTCGTTCCCGGTGCAGAACAATACATTTTAGAAAGCTTAGCTTGGTTGGGTATAAGCCCCGACGAAGGTGTGGGTGCTGCTGGACCGCATGCTCCTTACCGACAAAGCGAGCGGAAAGAGCTATACAAAGCCTATGCTGATCAATTGATTCGCGAGGAAAAAGCCTATTATGCATTTGATACATCCGAGGAATTGGATGCGATGCGGACGATGTTTGAAAGCAAAGGTTCTGCATTCCAATACAATGCGTTAACTCGCGTTAAATTGCGTAATTCGTTGGCTTTACCTGCTGCAGAAGTTCAAGCATTATTGGATGCGAATACACCGTATGTAATTCGTTTAAAAGTTCCTGCCAAAGGGGAAATTCGTTTCCAAGATTCTGTGCGTGACTGGGTGCATGTCCACACGTCAAGTATCGATGATAAGGTTTTGATGAAATCAGATGGCATGCCTACTTACCATTTGGCGAATGTAGTTGATGATCACATCATGGAAATTACGCATGTGATTCGTGGAGAAGAATGGTTGCCATCAGCTCCTTTACATATTTTATTATACCAAGCATTCGGTTGGACCGCGCCTCAATTTGCGCACCTACCACTTTTATTGAAGCCGGAAGGAAATGGTAAATTGTCCAAACGCGATGCGGATTTAGGCGGTTTCCCCGTATTCCCAATGGAATGGACGGATCCACAAACGGGTGCCGTTTCCAAAGGATTTAAGCAAGAAGGTTATTTGCCTGAAGCGACCTTGAATTTCTTAGCCTTCTTAGGTTGGAATCCAGGTACGGAGCAAGAATTATTTAACTTGACGGAATTAGTTGATGCCTTTTCATTGGAACGTATCAACAAAGCTGGAGCCAAATTTGATGTAAATAAAGCCAAATGGTTTAATGAGCAATATTTGAAACAACAAGCTCCTGAATTATTAGCGAAAGAATATTTGGGACATTTACCTTCCGAACAAGGTTTGGCATTTGTTTCTCTGTTTTTAGACCGAATTACTTTTCCTCAGGAATTGTCAAAGTTGGTAGCTGCATTTATCGAAAAGCCTTCGACTTATGATGAGGCTGTTATTCAAAATAAATGGAATGCGGAAGCTGAGAAAGGTTTACGCTTATTGGCAGATGCATTGCCTAAGGTTGGCGTTTGGCAAGCCGACGAGATAAAACATGCGATTCACGAATGTTTAGAAGCGGCAGGAATCAAAATGGGGAAGGTAATGCAAATTTTACGTGTTGCCCTTAGTGGCAATGGTGCAGGGCCAGATTTGATGATATCCATGCAATTATGGGGAAAGGATCAAGTGGTAGAACGATTATCAGCTGCATTACAAGCATTTCCACAAAATAGCTAATGAAAGCAAAACCAAAACCAAAGGCGCCCAAAGTTCATCCGGATTTAGCCGGATTTGAAATGAATATCGATTCATTGGGCCAAATCACGACAAATTTGGATCGTGATGCCTTGAACGCATTTTTGGATAAAGAAATGCCGGAGGATAAAAAATTAAGATCAAAGAAAGATGAAGGTAAGTAAAGAGGATGTTGTTAAGATTGCCCATTTAGCACGTTTGGATTTAAAAGAATCCAAGGTGGGAGAAATGCAAGATTCCATTAACAAGGTTTTGGATTGGATGGAAGCTTTAAATGTAGTCGATACGCAGCATGTTGCCCCTTTGGCACACATGACTTCGGCTTTAAATCATTTCCGAGAAGATAAGGCGATTTCGAATTTAGCGCGTGAAAAAGCACTCGCATTAGGGCCGGATACCAACGAGCAATATTTTAAAGTTCCACAAGTAATCGAGTAATTATCCGATGTAATATTCCAAGGCTTTCTTCATCTCCGCCTTGGTCACAGGAATATCATAACCACAATCTCCAATCCCTGTAAGTAGCGAGAATCGAATTTCGGATCCTTTGTTTTTCTTGTCCTGGGCTGTTAATTGTATAATTGCTGGGATTTCATCTGCTTTAATTTGAACACGGCCGTAGGTAGCAAATAACATAGCTTCGATGGCCTCTAATTCTTCAGCCTCCAATAAGTTGCGTTCAAATGCCAAATAGGCCTCTGTAATCATACCCACAGCAATAGCTTCTCCATGCAAAACGGCACGTTTGCCTAATCCCAACAGGTAGGTTTCAACCGCATGACCTAATGTGTGTCCAAAATTTAAAATTTTTCGCAAGCCTTTTTCTTTCGGATCTTCTTCTACAACTGCTTTTTTGATTTCGACAGAATGGGCGATTAAATCAGCTAGGTCAACTTGGTCAAAATCCAAAGCTGCGATTGTTTCCCATTTTGCGGCATCTCGGATTAAACAATGTTTAATGATTTCCGCAAAGCCTGACAATTTTTGACGATGTGGAAGTGTCTGAATGAAAAATGGGTCTATCAAAACAGTTTTAGGCAATTGGAATACTCCAATGTGATTTTTTAAGCCATGAAAATCGATTCCCAATTTCCCTCCTACGCTTGCATCCACTTGTGCTAATAAGGTAGTTGGTATTTGAATAAAATCAATGCCTCTTTTATATGTAGATGCGCAAAAGCCGCCCATATCTCCAATCACCCCACCACCAAGGTTTATGACTAATCCATGACGATCCATGTTGGCACGTGTCATCGCCTGCCAAATTTTCTCACAAGTTGCGAGTGTTTTGTTCTCTTCTCCAGATTTGATAACGATTTTCGTATGATTTTTCGGGAGCAAGGATTGAATAAGAGGTAAACAATGTTTTTGTGTCTTTTCGTCCACAATAACTGCGATATGTGAATAATCGTGTTGGCTTAAAAAGCTCGATAAAGTTGCAGAAATTGCGCCGATTTGAACTGACATGGTTGATTTTATTCGATGGAAATTCAAAAATACGACGATTTTACTAAAATAGACGGATTGTAACCTGAATTTTGGTTTTGCGGTGTGCTTTTTCTTGCCTAATTTTGTCGCTGCTTGGGAATGCCCAAAACAAAGATATCATATGAGAGAAATTCAATTTAGAGAAGCCTTACGTGAGGCTATGCAAGAGGAAATGCGTCGCGACGATACTGTCTTCTTAATGGGAGAAGAAGTTGCGGAATACAATGGTGCTTACAAAGTGTCACAAGGTATGTTGGACGAATTTGGTCCAGAGCGCGTGATTGATACCCCAATCGCTGAATTAGGTTTCGGTGGTATTGGTGTCGGTGCTGCTGCGAATGGTTTACGTCCGATTATTGAGTTCATGACTTTTAACTTCTCTTTGGTGGCTATTGACCAAATTATTAACTCAGCGTCTAAGTTGATGTCGATGTCGGGAGGTCAGTATTCTTGTCCTATTGTTTTCCGTGGACCTACCGGAAATGCTGGGCAATTATCCTCACAACACTCATCCAATTTTGAAAATTGGTTTGCTAATACTCCTGGACTTAAAGTGGTTGTTCCTGCAACGCCAGCGGATGCGAAAGGCTTAATGAAGGCTTCTATTCGTGATAATGACCCTGTTATTTTCATGGAATCGGAATTGATGTATGGAGATAAGGGTTTAGTGCCAGACGGTGAATATTTGATTCCGATTGGTAAAGCAAATGTTGTGAAAGCGGGTACGGATGTGACAATTGTTACTTTTGGTAAAATGTTGTCTCGTGTGGTTTTGCCAGCAGTAGAAGAATTAGCAAAACAAGGAATCAATGCAGAAGTAATCGATTTGCGTACTGTTCGTCCAATCGATTATTTGACTGTTGTTGAGTCAGTTAAGAAAACAAACCGTTGTGTCGTTGTTGAGGAAGCTAATCCATTATCTGCTATCTCATCTGAAATTGCATACCACTTACAACGTTGGGCTTTTGATTATTTAGATGCACCAGTAGTTCGTGTGAATTCACGTGACTTACCTTTGCCATATGCTCCAACATTAATCGAAGAGATTTTGCCAAACGTAGCTCGTACAATCGATGCGGTGAAGACGGTGATGTATCGTAAATAGTCGCTAGTCATCAGTCACTAGTCGCTAGACTGATAAATTAGCTAAAATATATAAGCCCTGCTTGGTATTCCAGGCGGGGCTTTTTTAATCAGTCATCAGTCGCTAGTCACTAGTCGTTAGACTGATAAATTAGCTAAAATATATAAGCCCTGCTTGGTATTCCAAGTGGGGCTTTTTTAATCAGGCGCTAGCGACTAGCGACTGACGATTGATGACTAGCGACTAGCGACTAGCGACTAGCGACTGACGACTAGCGACCGACAACTAGCACCCATTAAAAAGCCCCACCTGGAATTCCAAGCGAGGCTTTTTTTCTTTCGTGTTATAGATGTCAGCTAATGACTAGCGACTGACAACTAGTGACTAGCGACTGACAACTAGTGACTAGCGACTGATGACTAGTGACTATTTACAACACATAAATAAACCTTGACCCATCCACATCAATACCCTCTAGCTTCGTGCGGCCTTTGCGTGCTTCAAGTAATTCAGCAGCTTCTTTTGGGTTATTTACTGCTTTGTCATTAATCTTTGTGATGATGGAACCTTTTGATAAACCATACATTTCTAAACGGCCTTCAGGTAACACTTCAATCACCTTAACACCTGAACTTACATTGAATTTCTCCTTATCTGAGCTGCTCAATGCCCCAAATTTAGCACCTAGGAATTCAGATTTATATGATTCTCCCGTTTCCCCTTTCAAAATGGCAGTATTGCCATCCTTATTTTTTAAGGTAACGGTGAAGTCTTTGTTTTGACCATCGCGATTAACAGTTACGTTTAACGTTTCACCTGGACGCTTGCGGCCCACAATTTCCATCAACTTTGCCGATGTCTTCGTTTCCATGCCGTCAATTTTCGTAATGACGTCATTGATTTTGATACCTGCTGCTTTGGCTGCCGAATTCTCGGAGAATCCGCCTACATAAACACCTGTTGATACTTTTAGATCCTTTTCGTCAACTAATTTTGAATTGACTTCCATGATGCTCACACCTAAGAATCCGCGTTGTACATTACCATACTTGATTAAGTCGGCCGACACTTTCTTAACAATGCTTACGGGTACTGCGAAAGAGTAACCTGCAAATTGGCCTGTGCGTGAATAAATAGCGGTATTAATACCCACTAATTCACCTTTTAGGTTGACTAATGCTCCACCCGAATTACCCGGATTAACAGCTGCATCTGTTTGAATAAAAGATTCCAATGGGTTAGCAGCTTTGTCATCATCGCGGTCGATGATGTTTTGGCGACCTTTGGCTGATACAATACCCGCTGTAACTGTTGACTCAAGATTAAACGGATTGCCCACGGCTAATACCCATTCGCCCACTTTTAATGCATCTGAATCACCAAATGTTAAGAAGGGTAAATCGTTTGCTTTGATTTGAATAACGGCTAAGTCTGAAGATGGGTCCGTCGAAATGACTTTCGCTTTAAATTCACGTTTGTCATTTAACATCACGGAGATTTCAGTTGCTTCCGCAACGACGTGATTGTTCGTTACGATATATCCATCTGCACTAATAATAACACCCGACCCTGAAGCTTCCGCTTGCTGAGGAGCTTGTCGGCGGCCACCTCCACCAAATGGATCACCAAATCCACCGAACAAGTCGTCAAATGGACTTGAGAATTGACGTTGTTTTTGTTCCATTTTGGTTTTGATGTGTACAACGGCAGGCGTTGTTTTTTCGGCTGCATAAGTGAATTCACCCGGGCTACCTGCTGCGGTAATGTTGGATACATTGCTTGTGAAAGCGGATGGAGAATCACTAAAATTCGATTGATTCCCTAAATTAAGTAATTGATATGCCCCCAAAGTTACCCCGCTGGATAATAAGGCGATGACTACGTAGGATTTTAATTGATTTTTCATTTCCATCTTGCGATTTGTAAAAGGGTTAGTATTTGATTTACGAATTTAATCTAAAATTCGTTTTAACAGCTAAACGTAAAATCGAATTAACAAGTTTTAAGAATTGTAATCAACTTTTATTTGCCAAGAGAAATGGCTATTTTTGTGGCTTCATTTTATCCCTTATATTCTGATGATTTTAAGTGAACAAGAACAGCTGCGTAGACAAAAGAGACAAGAGTTAATGGCCATGGGGATCGACCCATATCCAGCGGCTGAATATCCGGTAAACGTACATTCGGCAGAAATTTTAGCCAATTACTCACCTGAAAAGGCAAATTATCAGGAAGTTGTTCTTGCTGGTCGCTTGATGGGTTTCCGAATTATGGGAAATGCTTCATTCGCTGAATTGCAGGATGCTGAAGGACGTATTCAATTGTATTTCCGTCGGGATGATTTATGTCCAGAAGAAGATAAAACCTTATACAATACCGTATTCAAAAAGTTGTTGGATATCGGAGATATTATCGGTGTCAAAGGCTACGCATTTACAACGCAAGTAGGCGAGATTTCAGTGCATGTTCGTGAATTTACCTTGTTGTCAAAGGCTTTGCGTCCATTGCCAGTTGTGAAATAAGCATTAGGTCAAACGTATGATGCATTTTCAGATCCTGAAATGCGTTATCGTCAGCGTTATGTGGATTTAATTGTTAATCCTCAAGTAAAAGATATTTTCATCAAACGTGCGAAGATTGTTTCGACCATGCGTTCGATGTTTGATGAACGCGGTTGGTTAGAGGTAGAAACACCTGTGTTACAAGCCGTTCATGGCGGTGCTGCTGCCCGACCGTTTAATACGCACCACAATACCCTAGACATGCCCCTTTATTTACGTATTGCAAATGAGTTGTATTTGAAGCGTTTGATCGTAGGAGGTTTTGATGGCGTTTATGAATTTGGTAAAATGTTCCGCAATGAAGGAATGGACCGTACGCATAATCCGGAATTTACTTCTTTGGAATTTTATGTTGCCTATAAAGATTACCATTGGATGATGGATTTGACAGAAACCATCTTCCAAACGGTCGCTCAGACATTACATGGTCAAACCAAATTGCGTGTTGGCGATAATGAAATTGAATTTGCCGGACCTTATCCGCGATTAACCATATCAGGTGCTATCCAACAATATGCGGGTGTGGATGTAGATGCAATGTCGGAAGATGAATTGCGTAAACATTGTCTCGGCTTAGGAATGGAAGTGGATACCCAAATGGGAAAAGGTAAGTTGATCGATGAGCTATTTGGCGAAAAGGTCGAGGCCAATTTGATTCAACCGACTTTCATTACGGACTATCCGGTAGAAATGTCGCCATTGACTAAAAAACACCGTTCGAAAGAAGGATTAGTAGAGCGTTTTGAATTATTCGTGAACGGAAAAGAAATTGCCAATGCTTATTCCGAGTTAAATGACCCAATTGATCAAAAAGAGCGTTTTGAAGATCAATTGCGTTTAGCTGAAAAAGGAGATGACGAAGCGATGGCGATGGATTACGATTTCTTGCGTTCTTTGGAATACGCGATGCCGCCAACCTCAGGAATTGGAATTGGTATTGACCGGTTAACCATGTTAATGACAAATCAAGTATCGATTCAAGAAGTATTGTTCTTCCCGCAAATGCGTCCGGAAGTTATTAAAGAAGTTTCATCAGATAGCGAATTTACAAATGCAGGTGTACCTGAAATTTGGATTCCAGCCCTTCAAAAAATGGGTATACTGACATTGGGTCAATTGAAGGAAGCAAATCCCAATAAAGTTTTTAACGACTTAGGGGGAATGCGAAAGAAATTGAAGATTGATTCAGCCATGCCTACGAAAGATGAGGTAATAGCCTGGATCGATTAATTGCTGTTAAATAAAAAAGCCTTCCGAAGAAGGCTTTTTTATTTCTCTTTAACTAGAGATCAATGGGGCAATACTATATATTGAAATCTACTGATTTGCTCTAATCAAATTAAACGTGCGAAAATTAGATTTTCTTTACGTTGATTGCGTTTGCTCCGCGCTTTCCATCAGTTACCTCGTAAGATACTGAATCGTTTTCGCGAATTGTAACACCTGAAAGGCCAGTTACGTGTACGAAAATGTCTTCGCCTGTTTGATCATCAACGATGAATCCGAATCCTTTAGTCTCGTTGAAAAATTTTACTTTACCAGTTTGCATAAAAATAATGTTAAAAAATTAATACTTAAATCGATTGTTCTGCGCTAGAAGACGAAACAAACTTTAGAATCAAAACTATAAATAGTGGGAGATACTAGAGAGGGGAAGTCTGAACTATGGCTGAATTAAATCTTTTAAGTGCTCAAATGTAGAAAAAATATAATTGTATGCAAGCATTTTGTAATTAATTATCAGTTAATTGAAAATAAATTAATACTTTTCCCTTATTTTTTTGTACTTTATTTATTTGATGTCTTTTTTTCTTTAAATGGCGAAAAAAATCTAATTTTGCAGAACCTAAATAAATTGCGATGTACAGATTGAAATACTTTGTTGAAAATCAGGCCTTTGGGGTTTGTACGCGATTAGGTGAAAAGTTTAAAATATCAACAAGTAGTATTCGCTTGTATTTTATTTACACCTCTTTTCTGACCTTAGGTTCCCCCATCATTATCTACCTGATCTTAGCCTTTTGGATGAATATTCGTCGGTATTTGCGTCAGCGAAACAATCCGTCTGTTTGGGACATTTAAAATCGGATTGCAGGGAATTGCTTGATTTTACGAATGAAGTAGTCCCATACAATACTGCCTTGGTAACTTATCACTTCCTTTTTGGCTAATTCAGCTGCCAAATTTTCTTTGTTTTTCTTGAAAAATACATAGCCATAAAAGTCGCGATGAGCTCTTAAGATTGCTAAGATTTGCTTGAATTCTCCTTTTAATAGAAATTGTACTCCTGCCAAACCGTCAAGAAGCATTCGGGTAAATAATATCCCCAATCGCTTTTTCGTAGGAAGGTTCTTATACAATAGGATTAAGTTATTGCGGAAATTTAAATAAGTCTTTTGGGGATTTCCCTGCGCTAATGTTCCTCCACCGACGTGTAGCACTTCACTTGTTGAGACAGCGGCAATGTTGTAGCCTGCGCGTTGCATGCGCCAACAAAGGTCTATTTCTTCCATATGGGCAAAGAAATAGGCATCAAGTCCTCCGACTTCCCAATATACGTTTGATCGAACCATCAGACAAGCTCCAGTAGCCCAATTTACGAGCGCACTTTCATATTGATTTGTTTGATTCTCTATGGAGTCAAAGATGCGTCCCCGGCAAAATGCATATCCATATCGATCCCAATAACCTCCAGCGGCACCAGCATATTCGAATTTATGGGGCTCGTGATAAGATAATATAAACGGTTGGGCCGCAGCCACATGAGGATTAGCATGGAAATAGGTCAACAAATTTCCTAGCCAATGTTCCTTGGGTTCAATATCCGAGTTCATGAGCACATAATATTCGGCATCAATTTGTTTGAGTGCATAATTGTAGCCTCCGGTATAGCCTAAGTTTTGGCTTGAATGAATCAGCTTGACTTGAGGGAATTCCGATTGAACGAATGCGACAGAATCATCTGTTGAACCGTTGTCTGCTACATAGATTACTCCTTCTGGACTTGTAGAGATTACTTTTGGAAGGAATTTCGAGAGAAATGCTTTTCCATTGTAGTTTAAAATGACGACGGCTACTGACATGCTTACAAAGGTAAGGCTTTTCGTTTAATTAGAATTTCTTTGAGAAAGATGTATTTTTGTTCTTCGTTACAATAATCAACAAGTTTATATGATGTGGTCTTCCTTTTTTCGTAAGAAGTCAATAGATAAAATTATTTCAGACCAACTGGAAATTGAAAAGTTAGAAGGGGGCCAAATGCATCGCAATTTAGGCGTTCGTGATTTGACTTTCATGGGTGTTGCGGCGATTATTGGTGCCAGTATTTTCTCGGCGATAGGTCAAGCATCAGCCAATGGGGGGCCTGCGGTTTCCATGTTATTTGTTTTTACTGCATTAGCCTGCATGTTTACGGCATTCTGTTATGCCCGTTTTGCGGCTACTGTACCCATTAGTGGTAGCGCTTATACCTATGCATATACAAGTTTAGGCGAAATCGTCGCTTGGATTTTGGGTTGGAACCTCTTGCTAGAATATGCCATTTCCAATGTTGCCGTTGCGATTTCCTGGTCAAAATATTTCGTCGATCTTTTGGAGGGCCTCGGAATTCATGTGCCGGAATTTTTGACGATGGATTATTTATCAGCCAAAAGGGCTTTCGTCGAAGCTATGCCACTACTTCAGTCTGGCCAAACCCTTCAATCTTTATCTGTGAATCTACGTGAAGGTTATCTGGCTTATGAATCAGCGCCTACGCTATTTGGTTGGCATTTTGTGGCCAATTTGCCTGCCTTACTCATTACGGTTGCCATTACTTATTTGGTCTATATTGGTATTAAAGAATCAAAAAATACTAACAATGTTCTCGTTATTTTGAAGTTGTTGGTCATCGCTATTGTGATCGGCGTTGGGGCATTTTACGTACAAGTTGAAAACTGGACACCCTTTGCGCCCAATGGTATTTCCGGGGTATTAAAAAGTGTGGCTGCAGTTTGTTTTGCATACATAGGTTTTGATTCCATCTCAACGACTGCAGAAGAGTGTAAAAATCCCCAACGGGATATCCCCAAGGCGATGATGTGGGCTTTGATTATTTGTACGACACTTTATGTGTTGGTGACATTGGTCCTAACGGGAATCGTTCCATCGCATCAATTGACAGGCATCGAAGATCCTTTGGCTTTTATGTTCATGAAAGTGAATTTGCCGGGAGTAGCTGGTGTTGTGGCAGCTAGTGCTGTTATTGCCTTGACGAGTGCTTTATTGGTCTATCAATTAGGCCAACCACGAATTTGGATGACTATGTCGCGTGATGGATTATTGCCAAAAGCTTTCTCGCGCATTCATCCCAAATACCGTACACCATCGTTTTCAACGATTATGACGGGTGTTTTGGTGGGGGTACCTGCATTATTTGCTAATTTGGAAGAAGTAATCAACTTGTCTAGCATTGGTACTTTGTTTGCTTTTGTTTTGGTATGTGCGGGCGTGTTGATTTTGGATCTGGATCCTGAGAATCAAAAGAAATCGAAGTTTAAGATACCTTATGTTAATGCCTCTATTTGGGTAGGTTTGGCGTGGGTAATTGCCTTGTATTTATCATTACCTGATTCAGCATCGTGGTCAACTTGGTTTGGAAGCTATTTTGATGGGGAGGCAAAGGCAGATCATTGGATCATGTCCGGCTTCTTTATCATCTGGTTAGTGCTCGCTTTTTTCAGCTACACGCACCGTTTATCTTTAATTCCTATTTTGGGATTGTTGGTGAATCTGTATCTAATGACTCAAATGGGGGCGACCAATTGGGAGCGATTTGCCTATTGGTGTTTAGCTGGGGTTGTTATTTACTTTGGATATAGTTATCGGAAGAGTAAGTTGAATAGCTAGACGTTGGACGTTAGATAGATTTGTGCAAAAAAAAGACGCTATTACAGCGTCTTTAATATTTATCCAAAGTCCAACGTCCAAAGTCTAACGTCTACCGTCCAATGTCTAATCATCACTTCTCCTCCCACCCATCAAATTCAGATAATAAAGCAATTGTGCCAACATACCTAGTGCGGCCACGACATAGGTCATTGCTGCCCACCAAAGCGCATCTTTAGATAGTTCATATTCGGAGGGAGTAACAATATTATTTGCCTTAATCCAGGCTAATGCTCGGTTAGATGCATCAAATTCGACAGGCAATGTCACAAAGCTGAAGAGTGTCGCTAAAGCAAATAAAGCAACACCGATGGCCAAGACTGTTGAGTTTCCGGTTGAATATAAGAGCATCATTCCAGCCATTAATAATAGTGGCATGAATCCATTCGCGATATTCAACATAGGTACCATTGCACTACGGAATTGTAGAAAGCTATATGCTTTAGCATATTGGACTGCATGTCCACATTCGTGTGAAGAAACGGCCGCTGCGGCTGCATTTCGTCCATAATATACATCATGGCTTAAGTTAACAGTCTTGTCTGCCGGATTATAATGGTCGGTCAATTGTCCTTCTACCGAAATCACGCGTACGTCATGGATGCCGTGGTCGGCCAACATGCGTTCAGCGATTTCTTGGCCTGACAAATTACTTTGCAATGCCGTTTCAGAATAAGTTTTGAATTTTGATTTTAAACGCCACGAAATAAGCATTCCGATGACACCAAAAATAATAGCAATAATCATGATCTTAGTTTTTTAGTTTTTGAATGATATTGGTTGTTGAGTAAGTTGGTACCAATGGAATCGTTGTTACTTTTCCGCCATGGGCGATGACTTCTTTGGCACCTACAATGGTTTCAATCGAGTAATCGTCACCTTTAACCAAGATATCCGGTTGTAATTCATTGATCAGATTCAATGGTGTTTCTTCCTCAAAAATGATGACAAGATCAACAAATTCAAGCGCTGCCAAAATTCGAGCACGGGCATATTCATTGTTGACTGGTCGCGATGGTCCTTTCAGTTGGCGAACAGAACTATCCGCATTTACGCCAACAATCATTTTAGTGCCTGTTTGGCGTGCTTTTTCAAGATAATCAACATGTCCTAAATGGAGGATGTCAAAGCAGCCATTGGTAAAAACGACTTGTTGGTTTTCTTGTTTCCAAACGCTTCGCCTCGATTTTGCCTCAGCCAATGTGCAAATTTTATGACTCGATTCCTGCATTTTTTTGTGGTAAGAAAAAGGTGATAATAAAACTTAATCCGCCAAATAACAAGATCGTCGCCATTTGGGTTCCATGGAAAAACGTTGCCAATACGGTTGCGTCTTTTAAAGGGATTAAGTAAAAACTTAGCGTGGATGCGACTAAACTATGATAAGCACCGATTCCGCCTTGCGTAGGAGTGGCCATACCAAAGGTGCCCATAACCAAAACCGTTAATCCAGCTGATAAACTTAAGCCTGCGCTAATCGGGAAAGCTAACAGCAACGTGTAAGTGTTTGCGAAATAAGCAACCCAGATTAAAATGGTGTACAAGATGAATTTAGATGGATTTTCAACTTCTTTAATACTTAAAATCCCAACGAACCAGCCTTGCAATAATTGGCCTACTTTGTTGGTCGCTGCAAAGTGCTCCCAACGAACGCGTAGTCGGTCGCGAAGAATCCAAATTAAACCTAAAAAAGCAATCCCGCCTGCGCCTAATCCCGCTAATAAGATTGTAGGGGGGAGGTGGAAGTTGGGGAAAAGGAATTGTTGGATCGGCTTCCATTCGACAATGAAGGTTAGGCCTACTAACACGGCAAGGCCCAAAAGGTCAATAATTCTTTCAGTGATCACTGTGCCAAATGATTTTTCAAAAGGGATGTTCGCGGTTTTTTGTAAGGATCCACAGCGTGAAACTTCACCCATGCGGGGAACGATAAAGTTAGCGAAATAGCCAATCAATACTGCTGATAGGGTACGCGTTGTACCAGGTCTATATTGCATCGCGCCCAATAGTTGTTCCCAGCGTAAAGCACGGAGCAGATGCGAAATCATGGCGATGATAATGGAAACAATAATCCATTGATAGTTTGCTGTTTGCGCAGTCTGATAAATATCCGCCCAATGTAAATCGCTTTTTGAAAATGCCCAATACAATAGGCCCGCAGCTAGCAAAGTTGAAATGCTATATTTAATAAGGGCTTTGATCATCTAATCGTGGAATCAGTTTAATTCAATAGGCAAAATAAAGACCTTTAATTAATAAATGTGCGGAATTGTGCTTAATTTTTTATATTTTTGCATTTGTTTTTTGGGATAAATTCCCCTAACTAATTTTAGCATGTCTAAATTGCGTATTCTTTACGTTTCCAGCGAGGTTGATCCTTTCCTCAATACATCCAAAATAGCTGATTTTGTTCGCGCGTTACCGACAGCGATGCAAGAGCGTGGGATGGAAATTCGAATTTTGGTTCCCCGTTTTGGGTCGATTAATGAACGTAAAAACCGTTTGCATGAAGTGGTTCGTTTATCAGGAATTACGATTCCGATGGGCGATGAGGAAAAGCCTTTGACAATCAAAGTTGCGAGTATTCCAGCTGCGAAATTGCAAGTTTATTTCATTGATAATGAGGATTATTTCCAACGGAAATATGTACTTACGGACAAGGAAGATACATTTTATGCAGATAACCATGAGCGTGCTATATTCTTCTGTAAGGGTGCCTTAGAGACTGTAATTAAATTAGGATGGTCGCCTGACGTCATTCATTGCAATGATTGGATGTCAAGTTTTGTTCCATTGTATATTTCTTCTTATTACCGGAATCACCCAATTTTTAAAGATTCCAAAACAATTTTTTCCCCTCACAATACTAGCTTCGATTTTACGTTCTCAGTGGACGACTTGAAAGAAAAAGTGAAGATTGGCGACATGGATGATGCACATTTGTCTAGTTTAGATGGTGCAGATTATGGTGCCTTTATTAAGCTTGGTGCTGAATTTGCCGACAAAATTGTTTCTTTAGAAAATGCGGATAATACCCGTATCCAACCGATTATTGATGAATTTCAAGATAAAACCTTCCAAAATATTGCCGATAATGACCTCGATTTCTTCGAAAAAACGTACATTGAATTGGCCGGCAATTAAATGGTTGGGAATTATTTCCCTTTTCCTTGCTTCTTGTGATACGCCAAAAGAAATCGGCGCAGATCTATTTAGTGTAGAAGTTGGCCTTAATTTTACGGATTCCCTACGTGTAAATTCAAGCACTGTGTTGATGGATTCTATCCACACAGGAGGTAACAACTCGTTTTTAATTGGGTCTTTCAATCATCCCGTGTTAGGAACTTTTGAGTCAACGGTGTTCACTCAAATTGCAAATGCTGATTCATTATTGGCTAGTAATGTTTCAATCTTGGATTCATTGAAAATGCATTTGGTTTACAAAAACTTCCAAGGAGATACGAATCAATTGCAAACATTTCAAGTATATAAGTTGAAAGACAGTTTAAGTTTGTCGACTGATTATTTTGCAAATACGAATTCTGTCGCTGCTCAAACGACAGTTGTTGGATCACATTCGTTTCGTCCACGTCCAATTCGCTCTAAAGCATTTAATGGAGATTCATTGAAATTAGACACCTTGCATTTTAAGATGTCAAATACCTTAGGCAGTGAGTTGTTAGCCAAATATTCCGATAAAACATTAGCGGGTGGTGGACCAATATTTCGGGCATCCTTTCCTGGTTTGATGATGAAGTCTTCAACCACAGCAAAATCGGCATTAATTGGATTTTCGCCGGCATATTCTCGCATGACATTGCATTGGCATAATCCGAATGATACAACAAAGTATTCTGTAAACTATTATTTCAGTTTGTCGAGCGCCATGATGACGGAGGTACATGCGCGCTTCAATCAATTTAAAGTAAGTCGTTCGGGTGCTTTAGCTAATCTGACGAAATCGGGGAATAGCGTACCAGCAGCGACCACAGGACAAGTGACTTATGTTCAATCAGGGTCAGGTTTGGTGACAAAATTGGATTTTCCAACGTTGATGAACCTGAAGGGGAATCGTAATATTGCGGTAAACAAAGCGGAATTGGTTTTAGAAGCTGTTAGTGGTGTTGATTTAAATCAGACATTAAGCCAATTAACTTTACTAGAGGTTGATGCAAATAACCGACCAATTCGAAATTCGTATGGATTAGGTTATGTACCGTCGGAAGGTGGTGCAGGTATCCAAACTGCGAATTATAATTCAACACTAAACGCATTCACATTTAATATTACCACGGAACTACAATCCATTTTAAATGGGCGGAAAAATAATTTGGGATTCCTAGTTACTCCATCAATTTCTGCAAGTTCAACTGGTTTTACAAAGATGATGAGTGAGTCAGCTCGCTTCGTTCCTTTGAACGCGTTGAAGTCTAAAATTCGAATCTATTATTCTTATATTGCTAAATAAATAGTAATATCATCATGTCTACCCTGAATCAAGATTTACGGGTTAGTTATGTGCAAGCCGATTTGGTTTGGGAAGATCCCATTGCCAATTGTGCGCAATTAGAAGAGTCTATCCAAGATTTGCAAGGCCTAACGGATGTCATCATTCTTCCTGAAATGTTCAGTACCGGCTTTAGTATGTCTGCCGTTGGTGCTGAAATGGCATCAGGACCCACGGTACAGTGGATGAAATTGCAAGCTTCTCGTTTGCAAGTACTGCTCATTGGTAGTCTTAAAATCAAGGAATCGGGTCAATATTATAATCGTTTATTGGCTGTTCATCCTTCGGGTCAAATCGATTCGTATGATAAAAGGCACCTGTTTCGAATGGGTAATGAAGAAGCGTTTTATACAGCTGGAAATTTATCATGTTTGATATCGTACAAGTCTTGGTCGATTGCACCTTTTATCTGTTACGATTTACGTTTTCCTGTGTGGTCGCGAAATGTTCAATTGAAATATGATTTAGCCATCTATGTAGCGAATTGGCCTGCTGCACGAACTCATGCTTGGTCAAGTTTATTGCGTGCGCGAGCGATTGAAAATCTAGCTTATGTCGTAGGAGTAAATCGGGTTGGGGTAGATGGCAACCAGTTAGCATATGCAGGAGCTTCCAGTATTGTTTCGTTTAAAGGTGAGGATCTATTGCCTTTAACGTCAAATGTTTCAATTCAAACCCAAACGCTTTCCTTTCAAGCGTTGAAGGATTTTCGTGAAAAATTTCCCGCTCATCTCGATGCAGATGATTTTACTATTTCGATTTAGTCTTTTCTTGAAACAATTGGCTGATTCCACCGGGAAAGGCTTTGGCTTCTTCCATACTGCAATCAACCTGTAATACGCCATGATTAATGATCAATAATCGGTCGCAAATGGCTTCAACTTCGCTTAATATATGGCTAGAAAATAAAATTGTTCGACCCGGTTTTAAGGACAGAATTAATGAACGAATTTCTTCCATCTGATTCGGATCTAAACCACTTGTGGGTTCATCCAAAATTAAAATGGTAGGATTATGTAAAATTGCTTGAGCGATCCCAACGCGCTGTTGGTATCCTTTCGAAAGGGTATGTATTTTTTTGTTTTGTTCGAGCGTCAATCCTGTTAACTGGATGACCTCTTGAATTCTAGCTTCTGGAATTTGATGTATTGACGCAATGAAAGCCAAAAATTCTTTGACATACATTTCCGTGTAGACAGGATTGTCTTCTGCCAAATACCCAATTTGCTTTTTCAGTTCGGTAGAATCTGCGCTTACGCGTTTTCCTGCGATGTAAGCTTCTCCGGAAGAAGGTTGGATGAGGCCAACAAGCATTTTGAGGCTTGTTGATTTTCCAGCACCATTGGGTCCTAGAAAACCTACAATCTGTCCTGATTGTGCGCTAAAGTTAAGTGAATTGACGGCGATTTGTGCGCCATATTGTTTACTCAGATTTTTAGCTTCAATCGACATGTGAGATTCTGTGATATTATCTGACAAAGGTAGCTAAAATGGGAACTATTTCTGCTTACCTTTGTGTTTTCGTTACAAAATACACAATAATCATGCAGGAGGAAAGTATACGTTTAGATCGTATTGAGGATGCCATTGAAGATATTCGCCAGGGAAAAATGATCATCGTAGCAGATGATGAGAATCGGGAAAATGAGGGTGATTTGATTTGCGCTTCGGAAGCAATCACTCCGGAGATAGTTAATTTCATGATTCGTGAGGCAAGAGGTTTGATGTGTGTGTCATTGACAAATGAGCGTTGTATTGAATTGGGCCTTGAAATGATGGTTGATCAAAATACCACATCGCATGAAACTCCTTTTACCGTATCTGTAGATTTGTTAGGTCATGGTTGTACTACAGGTATTTCGGCACAGGATCGTTCAAAGACTATTCAGGCTTTGGTGGATTCGTCAACTCGTCCGAGTGATTTAGGCCGACCAGGTCATATATTTCCTTTGAAGAGTCGGACAGAAGGCGTTTTACGTCGGACTGGTCATACGGAGGCTTCGATGGATTTTGCCAAATTAGCAGGCTTCAAGCCTTCTGGGGTATTAATCGAGGTATTAAACGAGGATGGAAGCATGGCTCGCTTGCCAGACTTACGCCGAATTGCTGATAAATTTGATTTGAAGTTGGTAACAATCAAAGATTTGATTGAATACCGTTTGGCTACAGAATCTTTGATCCAGCGTGAAATTGGTGTGGATATGCCAACCGAATGGGGGCATTTTGATTTGATCGCTTACAAGCAAAAAAATACGGGAGATACGCATTTAGCCTTAATTAAAGGTACTTGGAATGCGGATGAGCCAGTGATGGTTCGGGTACATAGTTCTTGCGTTACTGGTGATATTTTCGGGTCTTGTCGCTGTGACTGTGGAGGTCAATTGCACAAAGCGATGGAGATGGTTGAAAAGGCAGGCAAGGGTGTTGTTTTATACATGTTCCAAGAGGGAAGAGGCATTGGTCTTTTGAACAAATTAAAAGCTTATAAATTACAAGAACAGGGACGTGATACGGTAGAGGCTAATTTGGAATTAGGTTTTGCCATGGATGAACGTGATTATGGAGTGGGAGCACAGATCTTACGTGATTTAGGAGTTCATAAAATTAAATTGATTTCCAATAATCCGAAGAAGCGTGCAGGGCTATTGGGATATGGTTTAGAGATTGTAGAATCTTTGCCCATTGAAATTCAATCAAATCCGCACAATGAGGTGTATTTGAAAACAAAACGAGATAAAATGGGTCACACCATTTTGAAATAATAAAAAAGGCTCCGATCGATTCGGAGCCTTTTTTGTTAGTTATTGCCTAAGATGATGGGAGTTGATTTATTTCCCATGATGATGACTTTGGTATTCGGCGATTTAGCAATTTCTTTTTGTGCTATGATGGATTCATATTGCAATTGTTTGTCGCTTAATCCGGTCGACAAGATTTTCTGGTAATCTGCGATTCCTTGAGCTTCTACGCGCTTACGTTCTGCTTCTTGCTTTTCTTTCAATAGAACGAATTGCATTTTCTGAGCGTCCTGCTCAGCATTGATTTTGGACTCGATGGTTTGCTTAACTGAATTGGGTAGATTGATATTTCGAATCAATAGTTGCTCCAATACTAAGCCTCGCTTTTTGAAATTGCTCTCAATGTCTTTGTAGATGCGTGTTTGGAATTCATTGCGCTTCAATGAATATAGTGCCACAGCATCGTAATAAACGGCGTTATCGCGAATCATGGTTCTTGTGATTGGACGCACAACTTTGTCTTTGTAATCTGGGCCAATTTCCTTTAAGATCGTTGGAGCTTGTGAAGGTAGGATTCGATACAATACTGTTAAATCTACAACCACCTCCAAACCATCTGCGGTTAATACGCGGATAGCGTCATCACCTTCGCGATCGCCTTCGTCGTGTACAGCCGACATGGTATAATTTTGGGTTTTGGCATCAAAGACTGTTACACTTGCAAGTGGGTTTACGAAGTTTAATCCAGATGATAAGGTTCGCTCGGAAACTTTACCGAATACACTTTGAACCCCAACTTCCCCTGCATCAATTTGCTTGATTGTCGAGCTGCTAATTCCCAAAATGATTAAAACGATTGCAGCTTTTCGTAAAGGAGAAGCAAATTTGACAAAAACTAGATTTGGATTGTCGATGGCTTTGCTAGCCAAAAATAATAATGCACCGAGAATAATGAATAGCATACGTTTGTTATTTAGAAGCGACAAGGTACACATTTCTTTGCTTTTAAAATCAAAATTCACATGCCGTTTTTCCGTAAAATATAGCTAATTTTGAATATGATTCAGTTGAAACACATACACAAGGAATTTGACGGTCGAGTTGTTTTAGATGGCATTGATAGTAGTTTTCAGCCGGGGAAAATCAACATGGTGATTGGTGGAAGTGGAACCGGTAAGAGTGTGCTGTTAAAGTGTATGATTGGAATCTTAAAACCTGAAAAAGGACAAGTTCTCTATGACGGTCGAGATTTTTTACAAGCTGATCAAGATACCGTAAAAGCGATTCGTAGGGAAATGGGCGTTTTATTTCAAGGAGGCGCATTGTTTGATTCAAAAACGGTTTTGGAAAATGTACGATTCCCGTTAGACACGCTGACATCGCAATCTGTAGAAGAGAAAAATGCACGGGCAATGCTGTGCCTACAACGCGTAGGTTTGGAGGCTGCAGCTCACCAGATGCCTTCTGATATTTCCGGTGGCATGAAGAAGCGGGTAGGTATTGCTCGGGCGATTGTCATGAATCCCAAATACCTTTTTTGTGATGAACCGAACTCCGGTTTGGATCCATTGACGGCTGTAAAAATTGACTTATTGATTCAGGAGATTACTAAAGAGTTTAATATTACGACCATTGTTATTTCACATGATATGAATTCTGTGATGCGGATGGGGGAATACATTATCTTTTTGAAAGATGGGAAAAAGGTTTGGGAAGGAAGTAATCAAAACCTTCTGAAAACTGATGTGCCTTCTTTACAAGAATTTTTATCGACCAAACTTACTTAATATGCCCTTGGTTAAATCGGCTCCACGTGTATTGGAAAACGTCTCCATGCTGCCTTATAATACATTTGGTATAGATGTTGCTGCCCGTTATTTTGTGGAAATCAATCATTTGCAAGAATACATTGAGCTTGTGCAAACGGGAAATTATGCCCACGTCAAGCATTTGTTTTTAGGTGGGGGGAGTAATTTGTTATTGACCCAAGACATCGATGCCTTGGTTGTTAAGATTCAAATGTTGGGAATTGAGGTGGTGGATGAGGATGCTGATCACATTTGGGTGAAGGCTGGTGCTGGAGTTGTTTGGCATGATTTTGTTTGTTATGCGGTGGCTCATCAATGGGCTGGCATTGAAAATATGTCATTGATTCCGGGAACGGTTGGTGCGGCGCCTATGCAGAATATTGGTGCATATGGGGTTGAAATTAAAGATACATTTGATCATTTGGATGCCTTGAATTTAACGACCATGCAAATGGAGCGATTTGATGCTGCACGTTGTGCTTTTGGGTATCGAGAAAGTTATTTTAAGCATGCAGGAAAAGGACAATATTTGATTTCGGCCGTTTGCTTTCGTTTAAATAAGCAGGTTCAAGCACAAACGTCTTATGGTGCGATTCAGTCTGTTTTAGCTGAGAAAGGGATTTTAAATCCAGGAATAAGTGATGTCGCCAATGCGGTGATTGAAATTCGCCAAAGCAAATTACCTGACCCGAAAGAAATTGGGAATTCTGGTAGTTTCTTTAAAAATCCAACATTGTCTGCGGATGCTGCCGCTCGATTAATAGCTGAATACCCCAATATCCCACATTATCCAGTTGAAGGAAGTATGGATATTAAATTTCCAGCAGGTTGGTTGATTGAGCAAGCGGGATGGAAAGGCTATCGATCGGGTGATGCGGGTGTGCATGCCAAACAAGCCTTAGTGTTGGTCAATTATGGCCATGCCAAAGGTGCAGAAATACAAACGCTCTCAGAGCAAATTAAAAAATCGATTTTAGAAAAATTTGGTGTCGTATTAGAGACCGAAGTAAACATCTTATAATATGACTTTACCCACGTTAGAAAATTTAGGAAAAGGACCATTCTTTTTGATGGCTGGAAGTTGTGCGATTGAAAGTCGGGACTTAGCATTTGAGATTGCTGAACGCATTGATGGCATCACGAAATCCATGGGGATTCCGTACATATTCAAAGGTTCATATCGGAAAGCAAACCGAACTAAGATTGACTCATTTACAGGAATTGGGGATATCAAAGCCTTGGAGATTTTGAAAGAAGTAGGAACGCATTTTGATCTACCTACGGTTACTGATATTCACGAAAGTGCTGAAGCGGCGATGGCTGCGGCTTATGTAGATGTATTGCAAATTCCGGCTTTTTTATGTCGGCAGACCGATTTATTAGCTGCTGCTGCCCAAACTGGAAAGGCTGTTAATATCAAGAAGGGCCAATTTATGTCGGGAGCTTCGATGAAATTTGCTGTAGAAAAGGTGATGCACGAAAATCCGCAAGCTCAAGTTTATTTGACTGATCGTGGAAATTCATTTGGCTATGGGGATCTCGTAGTTGATTATCGCAATCTTCCAGAAATGTCGAATTTTGGTGTTCCTGTGATTATGGATTGTACGCACTCACTGCAACGCCCTAATCAGGGTAGTGGGGTGACGGGCGGCCAACCGGCCTTGATTGAAACCATTGCGAAAGCTGCAATTGCGGTAGGAGCGGATGGGTTATTTATTGAAACTCACCCGAATCCATCAATTGCAAAATCTGATGGAGCGAATATGCTTCCATTGGATCAATTGGAAGGTTTATTGGAGAAATTATTGAAAGTTCGTCAAGCGATCGTTTAAGGAATATAAGCTACTTGTAGTCCAATATCTGTTTTATGCGATGCTGCGATGGCATCTAGTCCAGAACCGATTACCTCTTTTTGGAAGTAATCGGTTCTTGCTATTTTAAGGGCAACAGATATTTTGTTTTCACCTTTATATTCAATCAATAATAGGTTTCTTGTGCTAGGGTCATAATATGCTGGTAGTAGGAATGAGAAGGGTAAACTTGGTTCATAGGCATATAAGCGGGTATCGTAACTTCCCGACCAAACCCAAGCTGTTCGCATTTGCATTTTGAATCGCTTGAGGTGGTATTCGAAATCATTTAGGTACAAATAACCCGATTCAATTTGTTCTTTCGATTCAATGTGTGACCACATGATACGCCCATGCCATTGAAATCGGAGTAATGGCCTGTTCCAATCGAGGCTCGCTTGAAATAGGTCATGTGGCGATTTTGAATCTGCGAGGTATTTATGCGTCCATTTGAGTTGAGCAAAATAATGCCCTAATTTTCTTCGGTCCCATTGGAAGCGACTTAATAATTCCCAACCTAGTGGTCCAGCTGCCCATTGACTGGAGCTCGCTTTTGGAAAGCGAAATACATCTATATAGCTGGAAAAACGTTTGTATTTCGAATACTGGTATTGATGGCCAAGAAAGAGCCCCCATTCATTTTTATTGTTCGAACTTTCGCTAATGGCATTCGCCATGGGGCTAAAGTAACCTGCGTCGTACATCCGTATAATTCCAGAGAAATCTGTTTTTTTATTAACAGCCCATGCTAATGCGTGGATCGTCGACCAAGCGGATGTCGCTGTATGGGCGATTTCACCTGATATTCGAACATTTCCTTGTTGGCTTATATAACTAAGTGAAGTATTCAATAAAGTCCTTCCTCGCCAATCCAAAGGATTTGACGGCATAAATGGATAATTCCATTGTGTCCAAGTCTGGGCCAATGCCCATTCTACATTTTGACCTTGATAACGAAAATTAAGCCCTGCGGCGAATTCTTGCAAGCGGTGTTGTTGGCTTATTTCCGTTGGGCTGCGATGTAAGCCGTCCAACTGGAATGAACGAAAATAAGTGCTATCCTTCGATAAAATGAGGTCTTTTTTACGGGATGAAAAATAGATTTGTCCTTGAAATCGTTGCCATCTGGTTTGAAGGTTAATTCCCCTGTAAAATTCTGATTCGCCCGAAGAGGTATAGGCCATCGCTCCTCCGTGAAATTTTTGGGTGGCGCGTATGCTTTCATAGCTTTTGCCTAAGGAAAAGGAACCGGATTGGACGAGTCCTTGGCCCCATTGGTTGATAAAGTCGCCTATAATCAATTTAACGTGCTCTCTGGAGTCTTTTAACTCAACAAAAGCACTTGTAAAATCATTGTATTGTAATTCTCCGGCATCTTTTGCCACCAAAAGTCCTGCACGCATATGACTACTCCATGTCCCACGATAACGAAATAATGTACTCAATGGATTACCCACGTATCGAACTTTGCTTCGGCATGTAGGAGCGGAAAATCCTATTTTTTGTTCGAGTGTTCTCTCCAAGCGTAGTATGATTTGTTGCTTGGGGTTTTCGGCTTCGTACCAATGCGGTGGAATCGTCCGACAAACGAATAGTGCTTGAATGGTACGTAAAGTGGTTAAATCCCAATTGGGTATGGTTTGTAATTCAAATAGGGAGTAAAATCGGCCAATACGGTTGCGATGCATGATGAATGTATCAATTTGATTGGCTTGTAAGATTCCCATGGCGAGCAACTCTGCTTCGCTTGCCTCGTTGATATCGAGCGGATTTTGTTGGTAGTAGTTGAGTATCCCTTGTTTTTCCTCGGTCAGTTCCGCGGATTGCTGGGCAGCAAGCCAAAAAGGGAAGAGCCAATAAATAAAAATGAGCCGTTTCAAGTTTTTTTCTTGAAACTAGCTCATGACTGGTTATTCTTTCGCTAGAAAACTGATAATGAAAATCAGTTAACTGAATTTTCGTTCGATGAGTAACATAAGTTCTTGTGATGCAGAAGATTCTTCGAACTGATATCGTTCTGAAACTTCAACTCTCCAATTGGTTACGCTTGCTTCAAAGTCAATAAATTCAATGAATTGACTGAATTGCTCCGCATTCCCATCAAATAATTCTTGGATGAAATTCAAGCGTTGGAATAAAGAAATGCTCTCCGCTAGGGATGAAGTCATTTGATTGGCAACCATATTCTTTAACGAATGATCGTCCACTTGTATCGTGTCCAATACTTTTTCGCCTGTTGAATCAGCCAACATCTCCTGAATGCTTTGTGTTTTGCTTTCTTCTTGGTTTAATTCGCTTAAATCAGGTAATTCATTCGATACCTCAAAATAGTCTGGCGTTGATTGTGTAGGGAATTCAATGGCTGTATCTTCCCAAGCAACCGCTTGAAGGTCATTTTCCTCGATTTCAATTTCTGGGCTTAGTTCCTCTTCTATTACGATCTCCTCTTCCTCCTCAGGCAAATCTTCCAATGAATCCGATGGCCGTTCAAAAAACACTTCGGCATTCAGTAAATCAGCAAAGCTAGGAACTTCGGGTTGTACGGATTCGATTTGTCCACCCAATGTAGTAATCCAATCCATCCAAATCTGCTCAGGCAATTGCACTTGCATTAACAACGTTTGAGCGATTGAATTCCATTTTTCTTGCATGCGGAGATTTGACCAATCAAAATTGGGTAGTTTTTCCACGAGCATTTCACTTGTTAACTGTTGCAATAATTCCGCTTGAATAGTCGCGAGAATCATGGGGTCACAGTCAAGCGAAAGAACTTCCTGAAAACTCAAGGTTTTACCTTGATTGTTCCAGTAGTGTAAGAAAATATTAGGTTTCATACGCTTATTGATTGATTTTTAGCGCTTCGCAAGCTTTCATTGCGGCATTTTGTTCCGCTTTTTTCTTAGAATATCCTTTGCCTTCGGCAATTTTTTCATTTTCGATGAGTACGAATGCCGTAAATTCTTTGTTATGATGAACACCTTCTTCATCCAAAGTAAACTGTACTTTTTTGCCTTCTTTCTGCGCCCATTCAATCAAGATTGACTTGAAGTTGGGGTTGTTTTGAACGACCGTATCCAAATCAAAATACTGGGTAAGTATTTTTTGAGTGATGAATTTTTGGGTAAAACTAAAGCCCTTATCTAAATAGACTGCACCAATAAAAGCTTCTAGTGCGTCTCCATACATGCTGGAGCGGGATAGCGAGGTTTTGCGCTGGTTTTCGTATTCAATGACTTCTTCGAGACCTAATTTTCGGCCGAGGACATTTAATGATTCCCGACTCACCATTCGAGAGCGAATTTCAGTTAGGAAGCCCTCGTCTTTGAATGGGAATTTTTTGAATAAGTACGCTGCGGTAATCATGCCTAGCACGGAGTCTCCAAGAAATTCCAAACGTTCGTTGGACTCTTTATAAGATTTTGAGACAGATTCTTTTGAGGCCGAGGCATGTAAAAAGGCTAATCGGTATAATTCTAGATTAGACGGATTAGCCCCTATAAGGTGTTTGACTGATTTATAAAGGTGTTTCTCGCGTTCATCTTGGGAATGTAAGCCGAACCAGGTCAACGGAGAAAGTAAATGCATAAATTATATTTTTCTAAAGATGACAGTTGCATTGTGGCCACCAAAACCGAAACCATTGCTTAATGCAACATCAATTTTGCGTGCTTTACCTACGTTTTCAGTTAAGTCAATGCGTTGATCAATTTCTGGATCACGGTTGAACACGTTAATGGTAGGAGGGACGAATTGATTTTTGATTGCTAGGACAGATGCAACTGCCTCAACAGCTCCTGCTCCTCCTAATAAGTGACCTGTCATTGATTTCGTAGAAGAAATAGCCATGTTGTAGGCGTGTTCTCCAAAGCAATCAACGATGGCTTTAATTTCTTGTGGATCACCAATCGGTGTTGATGTTCCGTGTGTATTGATGTAATCAACCTCTTCAGGTTTGATTTGTGCATCTTCCAATGCGTCTTGCATCGACAATAAAGCACCATATCCATCCGGATGTGGGGCTGTAATGTGGTAAGCATCTGATGAGAAACCTCCACCAATTAATTCCGCGTAGATTTTTGCACCACGTGCTTTTGCGTGCTCGTATTCTTCTAAAACCAATGCACCTGCACCTTCACCTACGACAAAACCATCACGGTCTACGTCATAAGGACGAGAAGCAGTAGTTGGATCATCGTTGCGTGTTGACATCGCGTGCATCGCTGTAAATCCACCAACCGATGCGATTGTCACAGGAGCCTCAGAGCCACCCGTGATACAAACATGCACACGACCGGTACGGATGTAATTGAACGCGTCAATAATTGCATTGTTCGCAGAAGAACAAGCCGAAACAGTTACGTAGTTAGGTCCACGGAATCCATTGCGAATGGAAATTTGTCCTGAACTTGAATCTGCAATCATTTTTGGAATAAAGAATGGATTAATTTTTGGCGTTCCATCACCTTTTCCAAAATAGATCATTTCATCTTCGAATGTTTTCAATCCTCCGATACCTGATCCCCAAATAACGCCCACCTTATTAAGGTTTAATTTCTCCATATCAAAACCCGCATCTGCAATGGCTTCATCTGAAGCTACCACAGCATACTGGGTAAATGGGTCCATTTTACGGGCCTCTTTGGTATTAATATAATCTTCTACTTTGAAGTCTTTCAACTCACAAGCAAAGCGCGTTTTGAATTTTTCAGCATCAAATCGGGTAATGGGTGCACAACCACTTTTACCAGCGGCTAAACCTTCCCAAAAGGTATCAACTGTATTTCCAATCGGTGTAAGAGCACCTAGGCCCGTCACAACTACGCGTTTTAACTCCATGTGTTAATTAAATAGACTTTGTAAAAATAAAAAATGTCAATTAGTAATGGTTCAACTGAGGAAAAATCCTTAGGAATTACCAGGTACTAATTGACATCATTATGATCGTGTGATTCGATTACTTTGCGTTTTCTTCCAAGTAAGCTACTGCTTGGCCTACTGTTTGGATGTTTTCAGCTTGGTCATCTGGGATAGAAACATTGAATTCTTTTTCAAATTCCATGATCAATTCTACCGTGTCTAAGGAGTCAGCTCCCAAATCGTTTGTGAAAGACGCCTCAGTTGTAACTTCTGATGCTTCTACACCTAACTTCTCAACGATGATGCTTTTTACTTTTTCTGCAATATCTGACATTTTATAAATATTTTGGGGTTCAAAAACGATGCAAAGATTAGAATTAAAAGTTAGAATATCAAACAAATTTTATTCCATTTTGCACTTTAAGAGTATTTATTGTAATAATAATAATTCTTTTTGTAAAAAACTTGTGTGGTCTATACTGTTTTCAATTAAAAACAGAGTGATGCCGCGCCTAAAAGACCTGCATCATTGCCTAATAGAGCTTTCTTAATATTTAATTTTTCTAAGTAAGCAGGGGTCAACCAGTAGTTTAATTGGCGTTCCATGCTTGGTAAAATAAAGTCATAAGATGCGGATAGTCCACCTCCGATGAAGATATTTTTGATATCTAAAATACGAATCAAAGAAACGAGCATATCACCTAATAAACTTCCTACCTCATCCCAAATAGCCAATGCCAATGCATCGCCTTCTTCGGCCGCAACAACTAGGGCTGTCGTAGAGATCGTGCCATCATCCGCTAACACCGTTTGACCTTTATAGTTAGCACGCATTTCAGTCGCTAATTGCAATAATTCTTTTTTACCCACATTACGCTCTAGAACCTTACCGTTTTTCGAGGGAACGTGACCTGGTTCCATCGCATTACCATCTCCGCCTAAGAAAATCTTACGGTCGATGATTGCTGCTCCACCAACACCTGTTCCCAACGTAATGAAGATGAAATCTTCTGGCATGGTGTTTTTTTCTGGAGAGAAATAGAATTCTCCTAATGCCGCTGCATTGGCATCGTTTTCCATGAAAAATTCATGCTCAGGGAAACGTTTCTCCAACATATCGATCATGGGTGAACCGTCGATTTCTGGAATGGCTGTGATTTCAATCAAAGTACGGCGATTCTTTGTAAGAATACCCGGTAGGCCGATGCCTATCTTTTTGACATTTTTATGTTGGTATAATTGCAAGGCAATAGCATCCGCCAAACGATCTAAGAAGTGGTGAGATTCACGCCACGTTGCGGTATCATAGCTCTGAAAGTTGCTGATTTGTCCGGTATCGGAATGAACAATTCCCATTTTAACGCCGGTACCACCTACGTCAATTCCTAAATATTCTGCTGCTGCCATAAACATGTATTGATTGAATTACGAATTTGTCGATTTTTGCCGTGAATTTCAAATCAAAAGGGGTTCAATTGTAAATTCGCTCCAATTTTTCCATGATTTGGGCAACGCCTGGGCAGATGACCGCATTCTTTTGGGTGAGATTCATGATGCCCAACATGTTTTTGCGGTCGGTATGTGGATATTCCCGACAAGCCTTTGGTCGGTGTTCGTAAATTTGGCAGGTATTGTCTTCCAGTGTTAGAAAGGGGCAGGGAGCGGAAGGGTAGACCCAATCGCCATCTGAATCTTTGATTAAGTATTGATCCAGAAACTGGGCAACTTTCATCTTAAGGAGATGAGCCACACGCTGAATGTCGGTTTCATTCCACATCGGGCTTGTCGTCTTGCAACAATTTCCACAGGTCAAACAATCTAAATTTTCAAAGACTTGTTCATGTGCCTTTTCAAACTGCATATCCAAATCCCTGGGCTTTTTCGCCTTGATTCGTTGGAATACCTTTTTGAAATGCGGGTCTTTGGGCATGATTAGATCTCGGCATGAAAGCAAGCGCGGCAACGTGCTTGGTAGGATTCTGTTTCGCCTAGTAAAACCGTTTCTTCTTTGTCGACGATGCGGTAAGAATAATGTGCCACGGCACCACATTGTACACAGACCGCATGTACTTTCGTGACATACTCAGCAATGGCCATTAATTTAGGCATGGGGCCGAATGGGTTCCCTTTGAAGTCCATATCAAGACCTGCGATAATAACTCGTTTGCCTTGATTGGCCAACGTATCTACAACTTCTACGATCGAGTCGTCGAAGAACTGTACCTCATCCAATCCCACTACATCGCAATCCCCCGCTAATAAAAGGATTTCACTCGCACTTAAAACAGGGGTGGAGCGGATCGAATTATGGTTATGGGAAACGATGTCTTCGTCGTGGTAACGTGTATCGGATGCGGGTTTGAAAATCTCAACTCGCAATTGGGCGATTTTGGCACGTTTCAGTCGGCGAATTAATTCTTCTGTTTTGCCAGAAAACATGGAGCCACAAACGACTTCGATCCAGCCAAGGGCTGGAGATTTTTGATTGGACTTGGAATGGGTGGGTTCTAAAAACAAGGGCGTAAAAAGCCCCTGAAATTGCATTCAGGGGCTATCAAATTAAGTTTTACTTCGAAGAAAAGGTAGCAGAGAAGAATTCGCGGTTCATACGTGCGATATTCTCTAACGAAATGCCTTTTGGACATTCAGCCTCACATGCACCTGTGTTTGAACAAGCACCGAAACCTTCTTCGTCCATTTGCGCGACCATCGCTTCTGCACGTTTCGCAGCTTCTACTTTACCTTGCGGTAATAAAGCTAATTGTGAAATTTTAGCGGATGTAAACAACATCGCAGATGCATTTTTACAAGCGGCAACACATGCACCACATCCGATACAAGCAGCGGCTGCGAAAGCATCATCTGCATCTTCTTTTGGAATAGGCAAGTTGTTCGCATCTTGTGCATTTCCTGTATTAACAGAAACGAATCCACCTGCCGCGATGATGCGGTCAAAGGCAGAGCGATTCACCACTAAGTCCTTGATCACCGGGAAAGCACTTGCTCTCCAAGGTTCAACCGTAATGGTTTCACCATCTTGGAAAGAACGCATGTGCAATTGGCAAGTCGTAACCCCACGGTTCGGTCCATGTGGACGGCCGTTGATGTACATGGAGCACATACCGCAAATACCTTCGCGGCAATCGTGGTCAAATGCAATTGGATCATCTCCTTCTTCGATCAAACGGTTGTTTAACACGTCAATCATTTCCAAAAATGACATATCTGTGGAGATGCCACTAACTTGGTAAGTTTCGAATTTACCAGCTACGTTAGCATTTTTTTGTCTCCAAATTTTGAGTGTCAGGTTTAAATGTCCTTCCATTGTATCGAATTATTTATAAGATCTCTGAGCAATTTTGATATTTTCGTATTTCAATTCTTCCTTGTGTAGTTCGAATTTTCCATCTCCTTTGTTTTCCCAAGCAGCTACGTAAGCGTAATTTTCATCGTCACGTAATGCTTCGCCATCTTCAGTTTGGAACTCCTCGCGGAAGTGACCACCACAACTTTCGTTACGGTTCAAGGCATCGATACACATTAACTCGCCTAATTCTAAGAAATCAGCCACGCGTGCTGCTTTCTCTAATTCAGGATTCAAGTTGTCTAACTCGCCCGGAATACGAACGTTCGACCAGAATTCTTTCTGTAATGCTTGAATTTCAGCAATCGCCTCTTTCAAGCCTTTTTCGTTACGCGCCATACCGCATTTATTCCACATAATTAAACCTAATTTTTTGTGGAAGTAATCGACAGGTTTGGTTCCTTTGATATTCATCAATTTCTCCAATTGACCACGAACTTCTTTTTCCGCTGCCACAAATGGCTCAGAATCCGTCGACATTGCTGGCGTGCGGATTTCAGAAGCTAAGTAGTTACCTATTGTGTATGGAATCACGAAATAACCATCCGCTAGTCCTTGCATCAAAGCAGAAGCTCCTAAACGGTTCGCACCGTGATCAGAGAAGTTTGCTTCTCCTAAGGCGTATAAACCTGGAATTGTTGTCATCAAGTTGTAATCAACCCAAAGACCTCCCATCGTATAGTGAACCGCTGGATAGATACGCATTGGCAATTCGTATGGATTCTCACCCGTGATTTGCTTGTACATATCGAATAAGTTACCGTATTTCTCCTTAACGACTTCTTTGCCCATCGCTTGAATTTCTTCATCGGATGGATTGTGAAGGTTACGCTTGTTTGCTTCTCCTTTACCGTAACGGATGATGGCAGCAGCAAAATCTAAGTAAACGGCCATTTTTGAGGCTCCTACTCCATAACCTGCATCACAACGTTCTTTTGCAGCACGTGATGCAATATCACGAGGTACTAAGTTACCAAACGCAGGGTAACGACGCTCTAAGTAATAATCTCTTTCCTCTTCAGGAATATCAATCGCTTTGCGCGTATCGTTTTGTTTCTTTGGAACCCAAATACGTCCATCATTACGAAGCGACTCCGACATCAAGGTTAACTTGGATTGATGATCGCCTGAAACAGGAATACATGTTGGGTGAATTTGTGTATAACAAGGATTCGCGAAGAAGGCACCTTTTTTGTGGGCTTTCCAAGCAGCTGTTACGTTAGAGCCCATCGCGTTTGTTGACAAATAAAATACGTTTCCGTATCCACCTGTACACAACAAAACAGCATGGCCGAAATGTCTTTCTAATTTACCTGATACCAAATCACGTGCAATGATACCACGTGCTTTGCCGTCGACCATAACAACGTCCAACATCTCATGGCGTGCGAATAATTCTACATTACCCATACCAACTTGACGTTGCAAGGCTGAATAAGCACCCAATAAGAGTTGTTGGCCTGTTTGTCCAGCCGCATAGAACGTACGTTGAACTTGCGTTCCACCGAATGAACGGTTTGAAAGCAATCCACCGTATTCACGTGCGAAAGGAACACCTTGTGCCACACATTGGTCAATAATGTTACCTGAAACTTCAGATAAACGGTGAACGTTAGCTTCACGTGCACGGTAGTCACCACCTTTGATCGTATCGTAGAATAAACGGAAAACAGAGTCTCCATCATTTTGGTAGTTTTTGGCAGCGTTGATACCTCCTTGTGCAGCAATTGAGTGCGCACGACGTGGAGAATCTTGGAAGCAAAATACTTTTACTTTATATCCTAACTCAGCTAACGATGCTGCAGCAGATGCTCCAGCCAAACCTGAACCTACAATCACAATTTCCAAAGAACGTTTGTTTGCAGGATTTACTAATGGTACGCTTGATTGGTACTTGGTCCATTTTTCAGCCAGCGAACCTTCTGGAATTTTAGCGTCTAATTTTGTCATAATCGTATCGGCTGAGGAATTATTGAATCAAATTAAAATAGAAGGCGATTGGCATTGCGGCAAAAGCAGCAGCAATGATAATCGAATAAATAGCACCAATAGCTTTGATCGTTGGTGTGTATTTTGGGTGGTTCCAACCAATCGTTTGGAAAGCACTTTGGAAACCATGCAATAAGTGGTAGCCTAAAGAAATACATCCTAATACATAAATCGCAACAACGATTGGACTTTCAAATACAACTTGCATTTCGTTATACAGGGTATGTGTTTCAGTCAAATTGTTCGTTAAACGTGAGAAATACCAGAAATGCTTTAGGTGAATAATTAAGAACAACAACAATAATGTTCCTAAAAGGCCCATAGAACGAGAGTACCATTTGCTATTGGCTGCTCCGTCTACAACAGCATAAGCCACAGGACGTTTCTTTTTGTTGTCTAACCAAAGGCGAAGACCGTCAAAGATGTGCAACAATAAACCACCAAACAAGACGATTTCCATCGTACGAATGATTGGGTTGTGTGCCATGAATTCAGCACCTTCGTTAAATGCGACACCGCCATCATTCAAGAAGATGGTTGCATTCAAACCGCAGTGAATTAAAAGGAAGCTAATCAAAAATAGGCCTGTAATTGCCATGAGGAGCTTTTTTCCAAGGGATGAATTAAGAGATTTTGCTAGCCAAGCCATAAATTAGGTTATTAGATTTAGGTAAAAACATTCAGAGCGATTGAACAATATGAACTGTGCTACTGAATTTTAGCCTTCAAAACTACAATCCAATCGCTTGTCAATCAAATTAATCACGTAAAAAAATGGTTTTTTTTACGATTTTAATTTTGCCTTAGTAACTTGCTAACTGACACAAATGTTTTATGCGGAAATATATTTTAATCATCTTCATGCTAGTTTTTTCGGTAAGCGCAGCATGGGCAACGCACTTAAAGGGAGGTGAAATTACGGTTAGGCGTATTTCAGATAAAACATTAAGCTATGAATTTACCTTAACAACCTATACCGAGAATAATCGGGCGAATCAAGATCAAGTTGATGTCAATTTTTGTTTCGGCGATGGATCTGCCATTATTAAGGCCAAACGTTGCTGCGGTACTCCCGTTGATATTGGTAATGGGACCCTCAAAAACGTATACAAAGTAGAATATACTTATCCAGCTCCAGCGCTATTTTATAAGGTTTCAGTCGCGATACCGAATCGGAATGATGGGGTTCGCAACATGACGCGTTCTGTCGAAGTGCCTTTTTATGTTGAAACAATATTCTCCATCAATTCCGGTTTAGGCCAAAACTCAACACCTTTGTTGTTAAACCCAGCGGTCGATTTGACGGCAGTTGTGGGTCAACCGTTTATTCATAATCCTAATGCAGTGGATGCGGAAGGGGATAGTTTGGCATATCGATTGTCTGTTTCGCGTACGGGTGATTCCGAAACATGCAATCCGGCTAGTCGGGGGATAACTGCACCTAATTTCAGACAACCGAATGAGGTTTCTGCTTTGCCATCCAGTTTTACGATTAATCCCTTAAACGGTGATTTAATTTGGGATGCTCCACAAGAATTGGGATTATACAATTGTGCCTTTATCATCGAGGAATGGCGAAATGGGGTAAAGATTTCCGAGACGGTGCGTGATATGCAGATTGAGGTGAAGGATGTGGATAATAAAGCGCCTAAACTAACTGTTCCGCCGGATGTTTGTGTGCAGGCTGGGGCTTTGATTAATGAAAGTATCACGGCGATTGATGTACCATCGAAAACGGGTCGTGTGGATCCTTTGACAATTTATAGTTTTGGTAATGTGTATGCGATGGATACGGTTTATGCGGTCAAACAACCTTATGCCACTTTTGCTTCGATTGCCAAACAGAATTCCCCTGCGAAGGCGACGTTTCGCTGGCAGACGGCATGCCAACATATTCGTAAGGAAACCTATGATGTTCTGTTTAAAGTAGAGGACAATCCGCCACTAACGGTTGGAAATGGATTGAAATTAGTGGATTCAAAACTTTGGAAGATTCAAATCATAGCGCCTGCTCCCAAAGGATTAAAAGCTGTGTTACAAGGGTCGAATGCTTTGTTGGCCTGGAATCCATTTACTTGTGCTTTGCCGGGCGCCAAGACGATTGTTTACCGACGGACAGGGGCATGTAGTCCAGTTGTAAATGCTAGCTGTTCAACGGGAATGACAGCCACGGGTTTTGTGAAAATCGGAGAAGTGGGGACCGATGTGACGACATTTACAGATAAAAATGGGGGAGAGGGTTTATTGAAAAATACCAATTATTCTTATGTGTTGGTTGTTGAATTTCAAAATTCGAAAGGGCTTGTGAATTACAGCCCAATGTCAGAATCGGTTTGTGCTTTTATTCCATCCACTGCGCCTTTGATGACAAATGCAAGCGTACTAAAAACGGATGTGTCTGAAGGTGAAATTCAAGTTCGTTGGACAAAGCCTTTGAAATTAGATACCAACGTTTACAAGGCACCTTATCAATATCGTTTGAAGCGGGCTGAGGGGCAAACGGGCTCGCAATTTGTGGAAGTGGGCGTTACGTCGGATACCCTATTCATAGATAAAGCTTTGAATACAACCGATAAGGCTTATCGCTATCAAGTGGACTTTTATTACACGGCGAATGGGACTTTGAAATTATTGGATAGCCCAACGCCGGCGAGTTCAGTGCGTTTGCAAGCTCAGACGGCGGTTAAATCTGTGAAATTAACATGGACCTCTATCGTGCCTTGGTCGAATGACTTTCAGGTACATAAGGTTTACCGCGAAACCTATAAAGGTTCGGGCAAGTTTAATCAGATTTCGGATGTGTCAGTAGCTGGGCCGAGTACCTATCAATTTACTGATATAGGCACCGATTTTATTCCATCGGATGGGAAAATAGATGTGTCGCTTTCAGCTGATTCTACCTATTGCTATTATGTGCAAACGGTTGGTCGATATGGGGAAGGTTTACCTGCCTTACGTATTGAAAATGCCTCTCAAAAGGTATGCATTAAACCGTTGGCGGTTTTGAATCCACCTTGTGCGCCAATTTTGGAGGTGACTGTTCCAGATTGTGGCATTCAAACGTCGAACTGTGAATCCATTGCCGTGTCAAATGCATTGACTTGGAAGCCCGTTGTTTCCGGGACTTGCGATCCTAATATTGAAAAGTATCGAGTATATGGAGCTAAGTCGGCAGCTGGGCCATTCGTCAAATTAGCTGAAACAGAAACTTTAGCTTATGTAGACAAGAATCTCTTATCGCACATCGCTTGTTATTATGTCGTGGCAGTAAATTCTGGGGGAATAGAAAGTCCAAAGAGTAATGTTGTATGTGCGGACAATTGCCCATCGTTTGATTTACCTAATTTATTTAGCCCCAACGGGGATGGCAAGAATGATGTATTTCAAGCATTGTATTGTCCCCGTTTTGTCAAGCAGCTTAACGCCAAAATCGTGGATCGCTATGGGGTTTTGGTATATGAGTATGCTGGTGCATTGAGTGGATTTGGCTGGAATGGTCGTTCGATGAGTGGACAGGCGCTTGCAGCAGGAACCTATTTCTATACGGTTGATGTTGAATTTGAAGTGGTCGATGCAATGAAGGCTAAGAAACAATTAAAAGGCTGGCTTGAGCTAGTTAAGTAAGGATGTTGGTAATCATCGATGGAGACTGTTCTTTTTGCCGTTGGGCGTCAAATCTCTTGCGTCGATTATGTAAGCCCGGTTTGGATATCGTGCCTTTGGAAGGCATTTCGGAAGAAGTTTTAATACGCTGGTCAACGAATCCCCTTTGGCCAATTGATAGCATTAAAGTTGTTTCAGCGGGAAGATTGTTCATCAAATCACAAGCTGTTGCCGTTGTCATGCGTACAGCACGTTGGTATGCGCAGCCACTACGTCTTATCTTTTTATTACCTGATGCCTTGTTGGATCGAGGTTATGATTGGGTGGCTCGGAATCGTAAAAATGGCAACCAATGTAATTTACCCGAATAGATTGATCCATCCCAAAATTGGAATTTGATATAATTGAAGCAATAGGGTATATGTGGGTAAAAGTAGATTGCTAAGGCAAATTAGTGCACAGAATAGACGTAAATTTTTCTTGTCACTTTCTAAGGATGCAGCTAATTGATAAAAAGCGAGAATGAGTAAGAACCCAAACCCAAGACTTCTTGTCACGTCTTCTACAGCCGTGGAAGTTAAAAAAATCAAGATAAGTGTGGTAAGATAGGCAAGGTTGACTAATAATTCTTTTGACTTTGTCAGTGTATAGATTGTTATAAAGATCAATATGAAATTTAATTTAAACGCTGAGAATATAGCAAAGGGAACTTTGAATTTGTGAATAAAGGCAAGTCCCAAGGTTACGCCAGCATCATTTCCAACGGGTGTTGAAAGTCCGAATTTTTTGAAAAGGACTATTCTAATAGCGACATAAATGAAGACAGCGATACAATACAGCCAGCATGCGGTATTGTTGAAGATTAATCGGCCTAATTGGGCTTTCCAAGTTGTATTTGCATCTTTTTTTGATGAAAAATAGGATGAAATGATGATTAGACTCGCAGGAATTATGCTACGTTCGTCGACAAAAAAAGTAGCAATGAGTATAGGAATTGCGAGCCATTTGTTGTTCCAATAAAGCGCCGCTAGAAGTCCTGTGTAAGCGTATGAATCAAAAAAAAATGTATCGTAGTTGAAGGAGTTTCCTACATAAGAAAATAAGAGGGCAAGCGTTCCCCAAAATGCTATAATTTCATCTTTTATAAATTTGTTGATTGTTTTTAAAGATAAATAGATGAATAATGGGAAAAGAATGAATGCTTGAAAGTAAAAAAGTTTTATGGCTTCCAAATGAAAAATGTTACCAATCAGATAAGGTGTTATACGTAAGTCTCGTTTGCTGAAGTGATCCCATTTTTCGGCATTTAGGTAAGGAGTGAATGGGGATTTGATTTTAAGATTTACAAAGTTTTGAACTAATTGGTCATTTACAGACCATTCTCCAGTGATTCGTTTTACTAGAATCTCAGGGAAATAGATAAATGAAAAGCAAATGAAAATCGTAAAAGTGATTTTATAGATACCCCATTTTGACAGCCAAAGTTTCTGAATGTATTCGTTGAATTGAAGAAAGTAGAAATTTAAATTTGGGGTCATTATGTTACTTAAAGCGCTGTAAAGGTTTGGTTTGAACAAAATGTGCATCTAATAATGCTTCATTCCATTTAATAGCTGCATTTTCTACGCCAGCGAAATTAAAATGTGTTCCGTCGTGTCTATAGGTGGGTGCCGTTAAAGATTGTAAATCTGCACCAGTTAGTACATTGGGAATTTCTTCTAAGATTCTTTTTTGGGCAGCGCGAACTTTGATTTCTTTGGGGTCATTCGTGCCACGGTTGCATTTTGCCATCCAGAAAACCAAATCAGGTTTATTTAATAGATCGCGGGTTTTTTGAATATAGAGTTTAGTACTTTCAACAATATCATTTTCAGTTAAATCGATATCATTTTCCCCATGCATTATGAATACGCCTCTAATGCCTGTTTTGGGGAAATCATTTAGGACTCTATTTTCGAAAAATTTATATGGATACCGTTGTTTCCAATCAAAAATTGGGCTTTCAAAAGGTAATCCCCAAGCTGAGTTACCCCAATGTAAGGAAGTCGTTCCTCCAATTCCCGTGTTGTACATCATGATTGGAACGTTCAAACGTTTCTTAAGTAATTCGGCCATTCGTCCCCAAAAAGCTACTTTACTACCATCGTCCCATTTTATAACTTCACACCATTGTTTGTCAAAATCTTCCAAATTGTAAGGGTCTTGTCCTTCGGCAAGGGAATGCCCGACGACTGCAAATACTTCACCCACTTTAAAGTTCCACAACATTAACGTGTCCTCAGTCACTTGATTGTTGTTTTCGATGATAACTTGTGGATAATAGCCTCCTCCTTTCAATGTAAAACTGCCACTGAACTTGTTTCCACCATCGTTGCTTAATTGAAGCCATCCGGTTTCTTGCCCGCCTAAATAATTTTTGAATTTTATTTTAGCTGAGGTAAATGGATTGTTTGTGCTTCCTGTAATGAAAACCTCTCCTTCATTTGTGTTATTTCTTTGGACAAATTTTCTACAATTAGGTATATCAAAGGTAACTTTTGTTGAAATGTCAACAGGTGTAGGGCTAACGCCATTTTGTTCGCATGAACTCAATAAAAACACGAGGCTTACGACTAGTAAAGTCAATCTATTCATTGGTTTCATATTAATATGGGTTGGTCCAACGACCAACTAGTTGACACTTTGATTATATTTGTCATTCAAAATTTAGTCAAAAATATAAAAAAATAGATAAATGAAAGCATATGTTTTCCCAGGTCAAGGTTCTCAATTTCCAGGAATGGCTAAGGATCTTTATGAAAATTACGCTGCTGCTAAATCCATTGTAGATGAGGCGGATGCTATATTGGGCTTTTCGCTCTCTGAAATTATGTTTGCGGGTACGGAAGAGGAGTTAAAGCAAACGCGCGTAACTCAGCCAGCTATTTATTTGCATTCTGTTTTAGTTGCGAAATTGGGGAAAGATTATGCTCCAGCTGTTGTGGCAGGTCACTCATTGGGCGAGTTTTCAGCCTTGGTAGCCGCAGGAGGTTTAGCTTGGCAAGATGGTTTGCAATTAGTGTATAAGCGTGCGTTGGCTATGCAGAAAGCATGTGAAATTCAACCGAGTACAATGGCTGCCGTTTTAGGGTTGCCAGATGCCACGATTGAAGAAATTTGTGCGGCATATGGTCCATCCGTTGTGGCGGCAAATTATAATTGTCCAGGTCAAGTAGTGATCTCAGGATCAGTAGAAGGTATTGAGGCGGTAGGGGTTCAATTGAAAGAGGCGGGAGCGAAGCGTGTGTTGACATTGCCTGTAGGTGGTGCATTTCATTCGCCATTTATGGAGCCGGCACGTCTAGAATTAGCAGCGGCGATTGAGGCGACGGAGGTTTTGAAGCCTATTTGTCCTATTGTTCAAAATGTCAATGCCAAAGCTTCTCAAGATCCTGCAGAAATAAAGGCAAATCTAATTGCTCAGTTAACCGGTGCGGTTCGTTGGACGCAGTCGGTCGAAACTATGGTTGCCATGGGTGCGACAGAATTTATTGAATGCGGACCAGGAAAAGTATTGCAAGGATTGGTGAAGAAAATTCACGGAGAAGCTTTAGTAGCTTCAATGGAGCTTGTTTAATTCATTGATAATGAGGAGTTAGATTTTGCGGCCAATAAATATTTCGTTTTTTTTAAAGCGATGTTTGATTTTTTGGGAGCTAGGCCTTACTTTTGCATCACAATTGGTATTGACCTATGGTGTAATGGTAACACACCAGTTTTTGGTTCTGGTTTTCTAGGTTCGAATCCTGGTAGGTCAACAGAATAAAATTAAGAAGCCTTCGAACATTTTTCGAAGGCTTTTTTTATGCTTTCAGAATCTAAAGCAGCGAATAAATTTCATAGAGGACCGCTACCAATAAGGTTAATCCGATTATTTTCAAAATTAAAATGAGCAGCGCAATCCTTTTAGGAATTGGATTTTTGTTTTCGTTCATCATTGGCTAAGAATGGAGCCCAATTATACTGAAGAAAATAATTTCCAACGAAGTTTATTGGGTTAATTACATCGTTCACATATTTACATTTTTTCTAATATAAATTGTGACTGCTTCCTGGCTAATAACGTAATTGACAAAACGTTTATCGCTTTCAGATTGATGTCTACTTATTGCTTCATGACATCCATAATTGCGTTCGAAAAATAGATTGACCGAGGAAATGAATTTTGATCTAGATTGTCTTTGACTTTCTATCGTTTTTCCCTCACATTGCAAGATTTCATTCAGCTTTTCCGTAGTGCATGTAAAATTGGATTGTGAAGATAAATACGTTAAGAATATTTCCCCTTGTTCGGGTAATTGCTTCCAAGATTTAAGCTCACGTTTTCTCCTATGATTAATCAAAAGGCAAATCCCTATGATTAAAATGGCAATAATGATCATTGTGCCATAAAATAAAACGAAGTTCCAATCAATTTCGTTGTACCAAATTTTAGGTGTATAAAAATTTCCAATGATTCTGCTGTTCTTTTTTAATTGATCAAGCGACATAGAATCTAATTTAAATTCGAAGTTGTTCTGATTGTATGTTCGTTGAAAGGAATAGATGTATTGGTCCTTAATGTATAATTGGATTGCCAAATTGAAGAATGAATTATTTTTACCCTGATAACGATAAATTATATTCTCCTTAGGATCAATAAATTCCCCTAAGGTAATTTCAGATGTAAAGAAATAGGGAGGTATCCATTGGCTTGAGAACTTATTGAAATTATGCATTTTGGGATCTGTAAAATCTACATAACCTAATTCAGTCCAATTGTTTCCTTTGAAGTTAAAGGCATAATATGGGTATTTAAGATTGTTGTTTTCTAAATAAAGGAGCGGAAATTCTAAACAATAAATTTGATCGTCAGTAGGCGAATATCCACCAAATTGAGATGAAATACCCTTGGGGCCTTTTTCATTAATACTTCCATAAATGTCCCATTCGTTTAAAGGCTTGTGAAAATAAGTGGAGATATTGTGAATTCTCCAGAACCCATGGCCTCCTAAACTTATTAATGTATCTCGTCGAATAAATTGTATTGCACCAAAGTTGTATCCCCGATAATACGTTTTGTCAATTCTTGTTAAAAGGCAGGTTTTTGTGTCAAATTCATAGGTTTGTCCTGTTCCTTGTATGGTAATAAGGAATTTATTTGGAGATAATTGAAAGAATTTAGCGACGAAATCCGGAGGTAAGTCTTCTTTTTTGACATTATTAAACGTGATGGTTCGTGATTCTTGTTTCCCATCCGAAGGGAACTCAAAACATTGATTCGACTTTAAGTCTAATTTGAAAAGTTTATTTTGCTTAATGTCTACTAAATTGATTTGTTGAAATCCATCCAGTGTCTGACCTTGACTGAAATATACGAGTAAACTAAAAAATACCGATTGTATGATGGACAGTTTAGTCATAGGATTTAAAACAAACGTAAAACGTAAATTTATCAATTGACCGATGCTCGATGGAAAGTTGTGACTGAAAAGTAAGTTAATTGAGTGAATCACCTATTTTATTTGTGGTTTCGCAGGAATTCAATGACTTCTTTTACTTGATCTTTCGACATGTCAGATTTTCGATGAATATCCCAATGCCAGACAGTCAAAGGTAGCATGATGTTTTGGGGGATTTTATTTGCATTTTCCGTGTTACGTAACGTGGTGATAACAATCACTCCATTGGCTCCTCTCACCCCATACATGGCTGTTTGTGATGGATCTTTGAGTACTTGTACGCTTGAAATATCATTGGGATTAATTGAATTGATATTGCCTTGAAGTGCCACGCCGTCTACCACATATAATGGGCTATTGGCATTGATCGAGCCAATTCCTCGAATGCGAACCATGGCGCCACCACCTGGGGAATTATCATTTCCCACAACTACTCCTGAAGCCTGCCCTTGTAGTTTTTGAGCCACAGAAGCAACGTTCGTTTGATTTAGTTTTTGGGTATTAATTGCTTGACTCGAAGCATTCCGAAGCTCATTGCGTGTTTCAAATGGATAAATTTGTAAGCCAATACCTCTTTGGCCTGCAGCATTTTTACCTTTGATGATTTTCACCTCAGCGATTTGTTGTAAATCGATGGCACTTGTATCACGAAATTCAAGTGGATTTTTTTCGTCTTTGGCCTCATACCAATATACCCATAAGGTATCACGCTTGATTTCAATTCGTTGATTCTGATTAGAAAAATAGCGTAATAATAGGGCAGAAGGGTCTTGTGTCTGGGCCCAACTGTGAAAAGAAATCATGAGTAAAAGACCTAATTTTTTCATACGTTGAATTCGCCTAGTTTCTCATAAGAGAGAATCATCGAACGAACATTATGGTAATTGATTTTCCAATTATGCGCCATGTGTCGCCAAATGGGTTCGCCTTCACGGGTCATCAGTGGCCACCATTCGCCTGTGTTTCGATTTATCATCTTGTCGAATACAAATCGATGCACCTGTTTATGTGCCTCCAAAAAGCGTTTATCTTTTGTTAATTTATAAGCATCTAGCATCCCAATCAGCATTTCAGCTTGTTGCCAAAATTCTTTCTCAAGATCCGTCGCTTTGCCCGTATGTGATCCTTCCACAAATACGCCCCCGTGTTCCCAGTCGATGCCATGATCCAGCGCATGATAAAACGCTTTTTCTAAATTAGGGCGGTATTTTTCGAGGTCAAATCCGCCGATTTTGATGGCATGCATCAGGAGCCAACCGAATTCTGCGTTGTGTCCGTAGGAAGTATTGTCGGTCGAAGAGGCTTTTTGGCCCCCATCTGCAAAGCGGTCCCATCCCCAGACTACATCGAATTTGATTTGAGGGGCGACCGACCAATCTGCCCAAAACTGAGGAATGCCCGTTCCTGTGACGGGGTGCATGATTTTATGGATGAGTATTTCGATGACTTCCTCCAACTTCCGACGGTGTAATTCCTTTCCACTTGCTTCATATAGCGTCGTGAAGGCTTCCATCAAATGCATGTGGACGTCGAGTGTCTTGCGATCTCCGCCGGGAGAACCGGGTCCCATCAGTGACCAATCTTCTGCGAAAAATTCCCAATAGCCTCCGTGATAAGTATCAACAGCATGTTTTTGCATGAGGTCAAAAACTTTTTCCGCATATGCTAGCCCGATGGGATCGCCTGAGGCGAGGGTATATTCGCTTAAACTGTAAATGGCAAAGGAATGTCCATAACCAATTTTTTGTTTGTTTAAGGGCTTACCAGCACGGTCAACCATCCAATGGAATCCGCCATGGTTAGAATCCCACATGTGGTCTAATAGAAATTTGACACCGTTTTGGGCCATTTCAAGTATGATGGGCCCTCCAAATCTGTGGCGATATGCCTGTGAATAGGTAAAGATGGAACGGGTTTGCGCAATGAGTGATTTCTCGTCATCACCCGCATCGTTCCCGAATTCATCGAAATGCGTAATGAATCCTCCATGCTGAGGGTCTATCGTCCTTTTAATCCAGAAGGGTAATAAAGCGTTTTCAGTATAATCTTTAATTTCTTGTTGCATGGTTTGTTAGGATTATTTCTTGTGGATTTGCACTACCTGTTTCGCCTAATTTGTGGATGGATACATGGACAGCTAAGCTAGCGAATTGGCAGGATTCAGGAATGCTCGCGCCAGCGGCTTGAGCGGCGCTGAATGCGGCTACTACCATGTCTCCGGCTCCAACTGTGTCGATAGGGCCATGTTTGGGAATAGCTTTCTCCCAATGAAATTCTGTGGGAGATGCATAGATCATGCCTTGCTCACCTAATGTTACAAGCACGGGTTTTTGCCTGGTTGAAACCCATAGTTTGATCGCCTCTTCCCAATCGTTCGTCTTGCCAATGATCTTTGTTAATTCGGCCTCATTGACTTTTAAGAGTGTTTGAGTCGCAAATTGTCCAAGACTACGTAGGTCGGCAATGGAAGATTCTCCTACGAATTTTTGGAGGTATTCCAACGTCGCCTGATTTAGCAATGGAATTTGAAATTGCTCATTGATGACAATCCAATTGTATTTACTAGCATGGATGGCCATTTCGTGTATGACATCAATCGAAAATTCCTGAAATCTGTCATTTCGCGTGCCAAAATCCAGTCGGCTTTGTTCGATGCCCGCTTCCATTGGTTTGCTATAGGTAGGCGTCTCGATTCCGTTTTTTACACGGAGTTGCTCGGTATTAATCTGGAGTTGATTCGCTAAGTGTTCCATTTCTCTGCCAAAAACATCATTTCCTCGTATGCCAAAGGCGTCCACTTGAACGCCCAAACAAGCCAGGTTTTTGGCTACATTTCCTGCGCCGCCTAAATAGGTTTTGGTTTGCGAGGCATGTTGGACTGTTTTCCCCGTTTCCACAGATATTTCACCCGATTGAGCAGCCAATTCAAAATAGAAATCCAACGCGTAGTCGCCGATGACCGCAATTCGGAGTGAGCTGATTTTAGCCAATAGGGCTTCTAATCGCTGGGAATTCATGTTGATAGGTTTAGTGGCAGAAATGTACAAAAAAAATGAGTTCAGGCAAATAGGGGCCTTCCGCATGCTTAGCTTTTGTCTCAGCTTTGGCAATCCTTTGAGGTTTGCCAAAGCTACGCCGTTCAGATGAAAATTTGACTTGAGAAACTGATAATTTCTCCTTAATTTTATTTTTCTATTTACCCTAAATTTATTCCGTTTTGGCATTAATTAAATCTATTTCAGGCATTCGTGGTACCATCGGAGGGAAACCTGGCGATGGTCTTAGTCCCATTGATGTGGTGACTTTCGCCGCAGCCTATGGTGCTTGGTTGAAAAGCACGAATCCAACTTCCAATCAAATCGTTATCGGTCGAGATGCGCGAATTTCAGGATCGATGGTTTCATCTTTGGTTTCCAATACCTTAATCGGTCTAGGATGGAATGTGTTGGATATAGGTCTTTCAACCACCCCAACCGTAGAATTAGCGGTGCCATGGACGAAATCGGCCGGTGGAATTATTATCACGGCAAGCCATAATCCAGCCCAATGGAATGCGTTAAAACTCTTGAATTCAGAAGGGGAATTTATCTCCGACGAAGACGGAAAGGCTTTGCTTCGTTTGGCAGAAAATCTTGATTTTAATTTTGTTGAGGTAACGGAATTAGGTAAGGTTACGGAAGATGCAAGTTTCCTTCAACAACACATCGATCACGTGTTGGGTTTACGTTGGGTAGACCAAAAGGCCATTCAAGCGAAAAATTTCAAAGTACTTGTTGATGCGGTTAATTCCACGGGAGGAATTGTTGTTCCCCAATTGTTAAATGCCCTAGGTGTTCAGCATGTGGATGTGATTTTTGGAGAACCCAATGGACATTTTGGTCACAATCCAGAGCCATTACCGGAAAATCTTACAGCGATGATCGCTGAAATGAAGACGGGAAAATATGATCTAGGCATTGTTGTGGATCCGGATGTGGACCGCTTATGCTTTATCTCGGAAGATGGTACGCCGTTTGGTGAAGAATATACCTTGGTAGCTATTGCGGATTATATATTAGCCAAAGAAAAAGGTAATACGGTTTCTAATTTATCCTCTACGCGTGCGCTAGCCGATGTAACGAATCAACATGGCGGAACGTATTTTGCTGCTGCTGTAGGCGAGGTGAATGTGGTGACCAAAATGAAAGCTGAAAAAGCGATCATTGGTGGCGAAGGAAATGGAGGCGTTATTTTCCCAGAATCGCATTACGGTCGGGATGCCTTAGTGGGTATCGGATTGTTTTTGACGCATTTGGCCTATAAAAACAAATCAGTAAGTGCCCTTCGTGCCGAATATCCGGCTTACATCATGTCGAAAAATAAGATAGAATTATCTGCAGATTTAAATGTGGATTTAATCTTAGCGACGGTGGCAGAACAATTTAAAACGGAACGCGTTAATACGATTGATGGTGTGAAAATTGATTTTGCAGACCGCTGGGTACATTTGCGCAAATCCAATACGGAACCCATTATTCGAATTTATTCTGAAGCACCTACGGAAGCGGAGGCGAATGGATTAGCCCAACAAATCATGCAGGTAATCGAAGCGATTGCAGGCAAATAAGTATAACATGACATCAACAACGAAAACACCTATTTACCTCGATAATGCGGCGACCACTCCGGTGGATCCGGCGGTTTGGCAGGAAATGCAACCCTTATTTGAGCATTTTACGGCGAATCCCTCGTCGATACATTCGCATGGCCGACAAGCCAAAGTGATTGTAGAGAAAGCGCGAAAGGCTGTTGCTACTTTATTGAATGCATCCCCAGCTGAGATTTTCTTTACTTCCGGTGGAACTGAAGCGGATAATACGGTAATCCAGTCGGCTGTTTTATACGGCGGCGTGAAAAACATCATCACATCCCCTTTAGAACATCATGCGGTTTTGCATACAGCGGAGGCTTGGGAGAAATTAGGGATGGTGAAGGTTCAATTGGTTCAAATCAATGCTCAAGGTGATATTGATTTGGCACATTTGGAAACTTTATTAACTGAAAATCCGAATGCCCTCGTGTCTTTGATGCATGGAAATAATGAAATAGGAAATCTATTGGATTTGCAAGCTGTAGGAGCCTTGTGCCAACAGTACAACGCCATTTTTCATTCAGATACAGTGCAAACCATGGGTCATTTTACGCATGATGTTCAGGCTTTACCAGTGGATTTCTTGGTAGGAGCTGCACATAAATTCCATGGTCCTAAAGGGATTGGGTTTTTATATGCACGTGCTGGGGCGAAATTTCATCCTTTGATGCATGGTGGGGCGCAAGAGCGGAACCAGCGGGGAGGTACGGAAAATGTATATGGGATGGTTGGTTTGGCCAAAGCGTTAAGCATGGCTTATGAGCACATGGATGAACACATGGTGCATATTAAATCCATCAAATCCTATTTTATCGAAGGTTTAGAAAAACGCTTCCCAGGTATTCAGTTTAACGGTCGGTCGGGCGAAGTTGATAACAGCCTTTATACGGTTTTAAATGTTCGCTTCCCGAGTGTTGCGGATGGTGATATGCTCTTGTTCCAATTAGATATTGAGAAAATTTCCGCTTCCGGTGGAAGTGCATGTTCGAGCGGAACTTCGGTTGGGTCCCATGTGCTTTCGGCCTTGAATCCGACGGCGACGGGGGCAGCGATTCGTTTTTCTTTTTCGAAGAATAATACGAAGGAGGAGATTGATCGGGTGCTGGAGGTGCTGGAAAGATTGGTGAAATAATAAAAAAAAGACGCGGGTATCGCGTCTTTTTTTATTTTGTATGGACGCGATAATCGCGTCTATTTTGAGTTTTGTGGTGACGCGGCTTTGCGTCTTTTTCCTGTTTTGTAGAGACGCGATACTTCGCGTCTTTTTGTGTATTAGACGCGAAGTATCGCGTCTCTACACTTTTTATTCAGACGCGAGGTATCGCGTCTCTACATTTTTTCAAACGCGAGGTATCGCGTCTCTACATTTTTTCAAACGCGAGGTATCGCGTCTCTACATTTTTTCAAACGCGAGGTATCGCGTCTCTACATTTTATTCAGACGCGAGGTATCGCGTCTCTACATTTTATTCCGATCTACGATTAATAAGCTCTCGCAAACAACACCCGCTTATTCGACGGATTGCCAGTAAGAATACATTTGCCGGCCTCTTCTTTTGCATCCAATGGAATGCAACGAATCGTGGCTTTGGTTAATTCTTTGATTTTCTCTTCTGTTTCAGAGCTACCATCCCAGTGCGCTGAGATGAAACCACCTTCTTCCAATTTGGCATTGAATTCGTCCCAAGTATTCACCACATGGGTTTTCTCTGTGCGGAATGCTAAAGCTTTGGCATAAATTTTGGATTGAATATCTTCCAAGGTATCCACGACTACTTGCTCAATTCCTTCGAATGCCATGCTCGTTTTTTCACGAGTATCACGGCGCGCTAATTCGATCGTGCCATTTTCCATGTCCCGATTTCCAATTGCCAAACGTACGGGTACTCCTTTCAATTCGTACTCGGCAAATTTAAATCCTGGGCTTTGGTTTTCGGAAGTATCAAACTTCACTGAAACCCCACGTTTGCGCAATGTTTTCACCAAAGGATTTACTTTTTCGATGATAGCATTCAATTGCTCTTCGCCTTTGTAAATAGGTACGATAACCACTTGAATAGGGGCTAATTTGGGAGGTAATACCAAACCTTGGTCATCCGAATGAGCCATAATTAAGGCTCCCATCAAACGCGTTGAAACGCCCCAGGATGTTCCCCAAACATAATCCAATTGATTTTCCTTACTCAAGAATTTGACATCAAATGCTTTGGCGAAGTTTTGACCTAAAAAGTGGGAAGTTCCCGCTTGTAAAGCCTTTCCATCTTGCATCAAAGCTTCGATACAATAAGTTTCATCCGCTCCGGCAAAACGTTCATTAGCTGTTTTGATGCCTTTTACAACGGGCATGGCCATGAAGTTCTCCGCGAAATCTGCATAAACTTCAAGCATTTGTTCGGTTTCCTCGATTGCCTCCTTTTTCGTTGCGTGCGCCGTATGGCCTTCTTGCCATAGGAATTCTGCAGTACGGAGGAATAGGCGAGTACGCATTTCCCAACGAACCACATTAGCCCATTGATTGATTAATAAAGGTAAGTCGCGGTAGGACTGAATCCAGTTTTTATAGGTCGACCAAATCACCGTTTCGGAAGTTGGCCTTACGATTAATTCTTCTTCTAATTTTGCCTCAGGATCAACGATAACGCCCCCACCATTCGGGTCGTTCTTTAAGCGATAATGCGTAACAACCGCACATTCTTTGGCAAATCCTTCTACGTGAGAAGCCTCTTTTGAAAGGAATGATTTGGGAATGAATAAGGGGAAATAGGCATTTGTATGACCTGTTTCCTTGAACATATCATCCAAAGCACGTTGCATTTTTTCCCAAATGGAATAGCCATAGGGTTTGATAATCATGCAGCCTCGAACAGCTGAATTCTCAGCTAAATCAGCTCTTTTGACTAATTCATTATACCATTCTGAATAGTTGGCGGCACGTGACGGTAAGGATTTACTCATATATTTTTAGGGAATCGTACTAGGTGGGTTTTTATTTCGTTAATTTGTAGGTAATTGATTTGAAACGTTTTTGAACGTTTCAAAGGTTAAATTTACGAATTAAACCATGAACTTAAAAATTGAAACGAATCACAGATCCTAATCCATTGAATTTATGAAAAATATAGGGATTGCCTCGGTATTGATTGCGATGATTGCACTATTAAATGCATGTTCAGTTTCACAAACAACATTTGTTTCGGACGATCTTTATGATAGTTATCAAAGGCCTGCTGCGGTAGTTGCGAAGCAAAAAAAAGCATCTTATTTGAATTTTGAAGATGATGCCCAAGTCATTCAAGAAGAAGAAGCTACAGTTATTCAAGAAGATGCGGATGTTAATTATTTGAATTCGAGAGCTATATACCAACAAGGCTATAATTCGGGATTCAATCAAGGCTTATTTACTTCAAATCCATGGAATAATTGGTACTCCAATCCATACATCAATTTTGGTATGGGATTTTCAAATCGATGGTATTCTCCCTTACAGGCTTGGCGTTTAAATGATCCTTTTTATTCGGGTTTCTCGATGGGGACTAATTTTGGATATTATGGGGGAATGGGCTATGGCTTTAATTCCTTTGGATTTTCGAGTCCATACGGGTATTATGATCCGTTTTATGGTTATGTGGGTCCTGGTATGATGTTTGGATATGGCCCTGCGTATAATTACTATTACGGCTTTGGCCAAAATTATTACGGTGGGAACAATTATCAGTCGAATGTAGGGAATGCACAAGAACCTGCTCCTCGTTACATTCGTGGACCTCGGGATGGAGGTTCAAGCAATCGATATGGGGGTGAAAATTATTACAATACACCACGAGGTGGAAATAATACCTACAATTCTCAAGGTACCAATCAGCCCCGTATAAATTCGAATTCCGGTAATTCAAATACGCCTTATCAAGCGGCACCAAGGAGAAATTCAAATTATGAATACCAACCGAGTGCACCGCAGCAAAATTATGGTCAAAATAGAACGGAATCTTACAGTTCTCCTTCATCGAACTATTCTGGTGGGGGATTTAACGGTGGAGGAGGTTCTTCCAATGGTGGTTCTTCACGTGGTCCAAGATAATTTCTATGAAGCATATACATAAAATCTTCACGCTTATTTTAATAAGCTACGTAGCTAACTCGCAGGTATATACTTATCCAATGTTGGCCAAACAATTTTCTACTTCCTATGTGACTGGCTCGGCTCGTATGCAAGGAATGGGGGGAAGCCAAAGTGTATTGGGTGCGGATTTAAGTTCGATCGCGGGGAATGCTGCCGGATTGGGATTCTATTCGCGTTCTGAAATCGGTTTAAATTTTGCCGTGAATTCATCTACCACAGATGCAGATTACTTGAATCAATCAACAAATAGTACCAATAACTTATTTCACATGCCCAATTTTGGTATTGTGATTTCAGGGGATTATTTGTCTAGTTCTTCTTGGAGAGGAGCCTTTGGAATAGGTTATTCGCGGCAAGTGGTTTTGATTCAGCCTTTGACCATCGAAGGAACGAATAATCGCAGTTCTTACTTAGATCATTTGATTCAAAAAGCAGGGGATAAGGGTGCTACAGGCGCTACCTTGGATGCGGAATATGATACGTATTATAATACCGCAGATAGTCCTGAAGCGTCAGCTTATCAAGCTTATTTGATCAATCCCAATGCCACGACAGGTGGAGCGCCATTTGAACGCTACTTACCTAATTTGCCTACAAAACAATTTGGATATGGGACGAATTCCGGCTCAATTGCTCAATGGGATATCAGTTATGGGGCAGCTTACCAAGATCAATTTTACATAGGATTAGGTGTGCATTTTTCAAAATTGAACACAACCCATTCACAACGCTGGGACGAAGGTTTTCCAGGAAATAATTACGTGGCAGGTTTCAGTATGGAAGAGCAATTGATTACCACGGGTTCAGGAATCTCTGCATCCCTCGGTGTTATCTATAAGTTGAAGCCAAATTTGCGCGTTGCATTGAATCTGCAATCGCCTACTTATTATGATCAGCTCAATGAGCAACTGACTGGACTATTGACACCACAGGTTTCTGCGATTCCAGTATCTGGCGGGTTTATTACCAAAGTAAAGCCAGTGAAATTAACTCCGAATGAATTTACCTACCAATTAGTAACACCTTTTCGTCTTTCAGGAGGTATGGCCTATTTCTTTGGTAAAAAGGGTTTGATTAGTGCTGATTTGGAATTGTTGAACTATTCAGGCATGTCGGTTTCATCCGCGGAGTTAGGACCTTATGCCAACCAACAGTTCAAAGACAAGTACAATAGTCAGATTTCCAAAAACTATCAATCGGTCGTGAATATGAAGGTGGGTGCCGAATTTCGCGTTTCAAGTGCTTGGACATTACGTGGTGGTGCTGCGCTTTATGGAAGTGGATTTTCTAGTACTTATGATTCCATCGATCGAAATCAACTCCAATTTTCTGCGGGTTTAGGTTATCGAAGCACTGCATATTATGTGGATTTTGCTGTTGTTCAACGAACAGGAAAGGATGCCTATACGCCGTATACATTAAAAAATGCGGCCGATTATGCATCAGCCGCATTGAAATTAACAAATACGCAATTCACCCTAGGGGGTGGGATATTCTTCTAAACGGGAAGGTATTGGTCTAATAACCAAAGCAATTGGCTAACCGTAATTTCGCCATCCACTTGGATGTCGGCTTGTTGGTAATATGCTAAACGCTCCTCAAAAGTCTTTTTGATCGAGGCAATTACCACTTCTTCGCTTTGGCTTTTGTCTAATAAAGGACGGTTATTTCCTTGTGCTTTGTAAAGTCGTTTTGCCAAATCATTGACGTCCAAATTCAAGAAAATGCTGACACCATTTTCTTTGATGAAATCCATGTTATCATTGAAGCATGGAATGCCACCACCTGTTGCAATCACCATCGACTGATTCGGTTGGAATCCGCGCAATGTTTTCTTTTCTATTTCACGAAAGTGTGCTTCTCCATAGTTTGAAAAAATCTCTGAAACGGTTTTTTGCTCACGCGTTTCAATCAATTTATCCATATCTGTAAAGCTATACCCTAAATTTCTTGCTAATTCTTTCCCTAATGTACTCTTTCCTGATGAGGGCATTCCAACTAAATAGATATTCTTCATTCTTGCACTTATTGTTTTAAACGTTGTTGAATTTCATCCGCGTCTGGTAGGCGATAAGCCGACCATTTTCCTTTGACGGTGCCTTGGCTAATAAGCCAAAGTCCAGGACTCGAGCGGATGATGGTTTTTAATACTTTGGTGTCCGCCGATAAGGCAGGAAATGCTAATTGGTATTCATGACGCAAAGCATTCACATCCTCATCAGAAGATGCACTGACTAACCACATGGGAACCTTAATTGTTTTCGATAATTGACTGATGCTTTCAAATGCGGCTAAACGAGTGTGGTGGACATTGGGTACGATGACCAACAAATGATCCCCCTGGAATATTTTTTGTGTATAATCCGTCGTATCACCGTCAATCCATAAACGGTAGTCGGTGATTAAAGGCCGTGCTTCTTTTTCGTTGATTGCCTGCATGGAAATGAACTCAGCCTTCGGGTCCGTAGGCATCTCCGTTAATTCGACCTCTTTGCCATTGATTTTGTAGACATAGCTGAATTTTAAATCTTCACGATTCTTCATATTCGAAGGAATATGTTGGCCTACGGCATAAGGCAATCCATCTTGAATCGGGAGGTAAAAATAGCAATAGGTTCCCATTCCCACACTAATAAAAGCGGATGCAATCACCCATTTACCAGAAGGTTTACTGTGCTTGATTTTGTCTGTTAGGAATAAGCTTAAGGTCAAAACAAGTAAGAAAATGTCTTTGCTAAAGGATGTCCAAGGTGTTAATTTAATCGCCTCTCCAAAACAGCCACAATCGGTAACTTTATTGAAATAGGCTGAATAAAACGTCAAAAAGCTGAAGAAAATGAGAATTCCGACGAAGCAGTATAAAGTCTTCTTTGATTTGTAATTGAGGGCTAAGGCAACGCCAAGTACAACTTCAGCGCTACTTAGTCCGATGGAAAATAGTAGGGCTTGCGGGATGAGTAATTTCCAGAAATCAGCCATCCAAGGGAAATCCACGGAGAAAACTTCGAAGTATTCTTCGAGTTTTAATTGTGTTCCGATAGGATCATTGAGTTTGATGAGACCGGAAAATAAAAATATCCCAACCAATACAAACGTGGCTATGTTGCGGTATTGCTTCATCTGATTTATTGCTGTTGGGCCATTTGCATTTGCTTTTCCCCTTTGAATTTAATCAAACAGAAAACAGCATAATTGAGCATATCTTGGTAGTTGGCCTCCACACCCTCCGAAACCAATGTAACTCCTTGATTATTTTCGATTTGTTTGGTGCGGAAAATTTTCATGAGAATAAGGTCAGTCATGCTGCTGATGCGCATATCACGCCAAGCCTCGCCGTAATCGTGGTTTTTGTTGCGCAATAATTCGAGTGTTGTTTCAACTTGTTGGTCGTAAAAACCACTTAATTCTTCGGGAGTAAACTCCATTTGATCGGATGATTCAAGTGATTTTTGAATCAAGGCGATGATGCAATAATTAATGATTCCGATGAATTCACCTTCGATACCATCTTCGATGCGTTGCGCTCCTTTGTCTTGAATACTGCGGATGCGTTGGGCTTTAATGAAGATTTGGTCAGTCAAACTAGGCAATCGTAAAATTCTCCAAGAGGTACCGTAATCTTTGTTTTTTTTATCAAACAAGGCTTTGCAGTATGAAATTACTTGGCGATATTCGATTTCAGTTTGTGAAGGCGCGGAGTCCTTGATCATACGGGTCAGTATTTTAATTATAGCCTACAAAAATATTTAAATTATCCTAAATTTCGTTGATTTGAACGCTCTTTTTCCATCAATTCAAACAATTCGCGTACAGGGTCGAATCTTAAGCCTCGATAAGCCGCTTATCATGGGAATTTTGAATACAACACCTGATTCTTTTTATGCGGGTAGTCGGGCCTTGGATGCTTCTGTTTGCTTGGAACGAGTTGCGGGTATGGTCGCGTTGGGAGCCGAAATTATCGATATTGGGGGACATTCTACGCGTCCCGGAGCTGACCCCGTTTCCGTGGAAGAAGAAATTGAACGCGTTGTCCCAGTGATCACATTGTTACGTCAGCATTTTTCCTCGCTGGTGATTTCGATTGATACCTATCGTTTGACAGTGGCTCAGGCAGCGATAGCAGCAGGAGCTGATATTTTCAATGACATCGGTGCAGGCCAAATGGATACAGGAATCTTTGAATGGGTCGCTCAAAATCAAGTCCCTTACATTTTGTCGCATAGTCGGGGTACCTTTGATCAGGTACATGAAATACCCAATTACCAAAATGTCGTTTCGGATGTTTGGTCTGATTTGGCTAAAAAACTCCAACAATTACGCGCTATGGGTGCGAAAGATGTGATCGTTGATCCCGGATTGGGTTTTTCGAAATCCATCGAGCATAATTTTACTTTATTGGCTCATTTGTCAAGCTTCAAAACCTTAGGAGCTCCCATTTTAATTGGGGTTTCACGCAAGTCGATGATTTATAAAACACTGGGCATTACAGCTGCGGAATCTTTGAATGGGACTGCGGTGTTGCATACGATTGCGCTCCAACAAGGTGCGAATATTTTACGCGTGCATGATGTGGCGGAGGCACGTGAGGTTATCACATTAGTAGCAAAATTACAAGCAAATGGATTACCCGATTTGGTTTAATGGGGCTTGGAAGCCTGCGAATGAAGTACATGTTTCCGTCAAGGATATTGGTTTCTTACGGGGTTATGGCATCTTTGATTTTTTTCGAATCATGGATGGAAACCCTGTTTTTTTGGCAGATCATTTGGCGCGATTTGAGCGATCTGCGGCCAAAATGGGTTTGAAATTGCCCTATTCAACAGAGGCTTTATCTAGCTGTATTCATGAATTAGCCGCAATGTCAAAGGATGTTTGTTTAGGTGTCAAAATGGTGTTGACCGGAGGAGAAAGTATGAATGGCTATTCTCCTGCTGAGCAATCAAACCTTTGGATTTTGCCAGGAGTATTTCAGTTTACCGATCCGGAAAAAGGAATGCGTTTATTGAGCAAGGAATTTGTTCGTGAGATGGCTGATATTAAGTCGCTGAATTATGCGTTTGGAATCCGGCATATTCCTGAGATGAAGCAGGCTGGTGCGGATGATTTACTTTATTTTACTTCCCAACATGGAGTTTCGGAATCGACGCGAAGTAATTTGTTCTATGTCAAAAATGGGGCGATTTACACGCCCGATGCGCATATTTTGGAAGGAATTACCCGGATGAAAGTGTTGGAAATCGCACGGACACATTATCAAGTGAATGTGCAACGATGCGACTTGGAAGATTTTATGAAGGCCGACGAAGTATTTACTACCGGAAGTACGAAACGTGTGGTGCCTATTTTAGCGATTGATGGGCAAAAGATTGGTTCGGGGGAGAGAGGTCCGGTGGCGAAGCGGCTGTATGAGGAGTTGGTGAAGTTAGAGGTATTGTAGAGACGCGATACCTCGCGTCTATTTAATTTAAGACGCGAAGTGTCGCGTCTCTACAAAATAAGCCAACGACTAACGTCCAATGTCTTATGTCTAATAGACGCGAAGTATCGCGTCTCTACAAACTTAATTCCCCTTCGGCCTAAATGCCTTCATATTCGCCTCATTGCATTCCAAGAATGGCCCACCAATTAAATCAATGCAATAGGGGATAGCAGGAAAAACAGCCTCCAAACATTGGCGAATGGCCTTAGGTTTTCCGGGTAAATTTAAGATCAATGTTTGATTGCGAATGCCGGCGGTTTGTCGGCTTAAAATCGCAGTAGGCACATATTGCAAACTCACGGATCGCATTAACTCACCGAATCCAGGCATCATCTTTTGGCATACCGCTTCTGTTGCTTCGGGTGTTACATCGCGTAATGCAGGTCCTGTGCCGCCCGTGGTGACTAACAAGCAAACTTCCTCAGACATTTCGATCATTTTGGCCTCCAACAAAGCTTGCTCGTCGGGGATGACAGCATACACCACCTCGAAAGGTGAGGTCAAATATTCATGCAATAATTCCACGACCGCCTTGCCGGGAATATCCTCGTAGATACCTGCGCTGGCACGGTCCGACACATTGATGACGCCAATTTTGATCATTTCTTATAAGCTTTAAGGCGTTTTTCCATGGGAATCGGTTCATCCAATAAATCGCGAATGACAATGGACGCGACTGCCCCCCCAAAAGCGGCTGGTAAATAGGAGATAGTCCCGTAGGCGGATTTTTTAAAGTTGGAACCATCCGTTAATATCAACGACTCATCCTTCACTTTCTCCAGCGAAAAGACCGCTTTAATTCCTTTTCCGACATTCATTTTACGAATGCGTTTGCGCACCAAGGATGCCAAATAACATTCCCGTGTATCCATCAAATCCGCCGTGCGGATCTTGGTTGGGTCTAATTTTCCTCCGGCACCCATTGAACTCGCAATGCGATAGCCTAAATCATAAGCCGTTTTTAGCAAGGTGATTTTTGGCGTGACCGAATCAATACAGTCCATCACATAATCAAAGCGGGTTTGTTCCAATAATTCTTTGGCAGCCTCTGGACTCAAAAAGCTTTCAATACTCGTCAGTTTCAAGGCAGGATTGATCGCCATTAGGCGTTCCGCCATAATTTGCGCTTTCGATACGCCATGGTTTGTAGCCAATGCGGGTAATTGTCGGTTTCGATTGGTTGGATCCACAACGTCACCATCTACGATGGTCATGGTTCCTACGCCTGAACGGGCGATGAATTCTGCGGCGAATGAGCCGACGCCACCAAGGCCAACAATTAGCACATGTGCGTTTTGTAATTTTTGGATTCCTTCTGCGCCGATGAGTAGTTCGGAGCGAGAAAGCCAACTAAGGTCATTATCTTGTAACATTAGGCAATTTCTTCCTTGATTTGGTATTGTGTAGTTTTATCGGAATTCGTGATAAGTAGTTCTCCTAGGAAACCTGCGACGAATAATTGAACACCCAAAATGATGGCAACTAATGCCAAAAAGAATAATGGGTTTTCTGTGACGTTTCTGAACTTAAGATTATTCGCGATGTTATAAAGTTTTACCCCAATTAACCACAAAGTAATCAGTGAGCCAGAAAAGAAGGATAAAATCCCTAAACTACCGAAAAGGTGCATGGGTCTTTTGCCAAAAGTCTGCACAAAAGTGATGGATAATAAATCCAAGAAACCATATAGAAAGCGTTCCAAACCAAATTTGGTAACCCCATATTTACGCGCTTGGTGCTGAACTACCTTTTCGCCAATTTTCGTAAAACCATTCCATTTAGCCTGCACCGGAATGTAGCGGTGCATTTCGCCGTATAATTTGATGGTTTTGACAACCTCTAATTTGTATGCCTTTAAGCCACAATTGAAATCATGTAGGGAAACGCCCGACAAAGCGCGCGTCGCGGCATTATATAGTTTTGTTGGGATTGTCTTGGAAATCGGATCGAAACGCTTTTGTTTCCAGCCCGAAACGAGGTCAAATCCTTCCTCGGTAATCATGTGATACAATCCTGGAATTTCATCAGGAGAATCCTGTAAATCCGCATCCATGGTAATGACAACTTGCCCGCTGGCTTTTTGGAAACCTTCATGCAAAGCAGCTGATTTGCCGTAATTACGCGCAAATGAAATGCCTTTAACGGTTGGATATTGTTTCGCCAACTCTTGTAAAACTTGCCAAGAATTATCCTTGCTTCCGTCATTAATATAAATCATTTCATAGGAGAATTGATTTTTCTGCATGACCTGATCAATCCACGAACATAATTCGGGAAGGGATTCAGCTTCGTTATACAAGGGTACTACAATGGATATTTGCAACATAGGTGGGCGTCAAACAAACAAAAATACAAATTTCAATGGATAAATTAGTCGAAAATCAGATAGTAAGGTCTTAATAAGTTGATGAACGCCGGGGAATAGGTATCATCGTTATTCTTTATGCAAAGAATTTCTTTCTCTATTTTGTCAGCATGAAAAGACCCTTGGGCCATCAAGCGTAATGTTTCGTGCGTTGCTTGATGTTTGACCTCGCAGATTTGATTCAGGTAAAGTCTCCGTTTATTGGCCGCCTCTTCGAATTGCTTCATGCCTACCGGTGGGTAGAGCACGGTGAATTTTCCTTCGGGACTTAAGGTACGCTGAATTCCTTCGGCCAATTCCTCCGGACTAAGCGTATCACTGTGCATCGCTTGATTCTTAGATGCATCCGAGTTTTTCAAGTGATTAATGAAAAATGGTGGATTGCTGATGATGAAATCATGTAGGCCTGTATAGTCGGCAAGTCCTTTTGCTTGTATCTGTATATTATTATTCGATAATGAAATCATATTTTCTGTGGCCAATTTGGCTACATCATCCTGGATTTCAATGCCAGTAAATTGTGCTTGGGGGTGGGCTTGGGCCAACATGCCTATGAGTAGTCCGCAGCCCGTTCCGATGTCAAGTGTGTTTTGTTGTGGAAATTGCGCCGACCATGCTCCGAACAAACAGGCTTCTGTAGTTATTTTTAAGCCTGGCTTTCCGTGAGCGAGCTCAAATTGTTTGAACTGAAAAATGGATCTATTTTCGGCCATAATCTGCCGGATTTTCTCCCCAATCTTCTGTTTCCCACTTCAAGATTTTGGTAGTATAGCTGTTGGTCTTCAACCATTCAATTGCTCGATCGACCAAAATAAACAGATCCTCCGTTTTCGCATTGCGTTCCAAATTCGTTTTAATGGCTTTGTTGCGTACCCAAGCAATAGCTGTTCTTGAATCGGAATAAAGCGGAAAAGGGCAATCCAATTTTTTGAGGTACGAGAGTCCGTGAACAATCGCAAGGAATTCACCTAAATTGACCGTCCCTACTGGAAAGGGGCCGCGTTTAAAAAGGACTTCTTTGGTAGCTGTGTTGACACCTTGGTATTCTAAGATTCCGGGATTTCCTGCACATGCCGCGTCGACGGATATGCTCGGAACGATGTAATTTCCTGCAGCTCCCGAAGGCTTCAATGTTTTAGTCGCTTTTGGATTGATACTCGCCCAGTAGTTTTTCTTTGATGCAGCTTCTGCTTCCTGTCTTGACTCAAAAGATTTATATTGAGCATTGGGGAAGCCTTTGATATGCTTCTCGGTTTCCGACCAAGAGTCGAAAATCCCTTTTTTATGCCCCTCCCAGATTACATAGTATTTCTGTTTTTTGGCCATTATCCTAAACGCGTTTTGAAGATTTTAATCGCGATGGCAATCAAGATTACCCCAAAAACTTTGCGTAAAACCTGCGTTCCAGCATTTCCGAGTTTGTTTTCAATCCAGACGCTGGAGCGTAAAACGATGTAAATGAAGATGAGGTTAATCAAAATACTGATCATGATATTCTCCTCCTCAAATTGGGATTTCAAGGAAATTAAGGTTGTCATCGTACCTGCTCCAGCGATAATCGGAAACGCTAAAGGCACGATGCTATGCGCGGAACCTTCTTGCACTTCTTCCGATTTAAAAATGTTACGACCCAGTGTCATTTCCAAACCAATCAAAAAGATAATCAGCGCTCCTGCCATGGCAAATGAGTTCGTATCCACGCCAAAAAAACGCAAGATCAGTTTCCCTGCAAAGAAAAAACCAATCATGATTAAGCCTGATACCATGGTGGCTTGTTCTGCATGGATATTGCCATTCTTTTTTCGCAAATCAATGATGATGGGAATTGACCCTAAAATATCAATGACCGAGAATAAAATCAGGGATGACGATAAGATTTCTTTGAAATTAAAGTTCATGTTTTAACAGCTTGATGAGTGTATGAATATCGTTTTCTGTATGGCTTGGGAAGTTGGCAATCCTTACTGTGCTCGCTTGCCAATCGCCGTATCCTTTACCTAATTCAATGCCTGCCGCTAAGCAAGTTTGTTGGATTAATTGAATTTGTTTCGGATCTCCTTGTAAAGCTAAAACTGTCGGAAGGCGTAATTTAGGATTTTCAATCAAACATTGAAGGCCCCAGTTGGTATTTGTATGCCAGAATTCTTCCCAGATTTTCATCTTTTTCCTCGTTTGCGCATCGATTATGCTTAAATTGGGTAGTAGATGTGTTAATCGGTTAAGCAAGTAAATACTTAATACATTGGGCGTATAATGGGTCTGAAACCGCTTACGATTTTCTTCCATTAATAAGATGTCATTGTAGTGTGACTTGCGTCCCAATTTCTCTGCACGAGCTAAAGCTTTGGGTGAACAAATCATGATCCCTAAGCCGGCTGGAATACCCATGCATTTTTGTACGGAGGCCAACCACACATCGGCTTCTGCCCAAGGCAATTCGATGCCACCCATGGATGACGTCGCATCAACGGCAATTAGGCTTTCGCCATAAAGGGAGCGAGCAATTGTTTGGCCTGTACCATTGGACGTTTCACTTTGGACGAGGCAAACCGTATCGATTTCGGCTAGTGATGGAAGATCGACAGATGATAAACTGGCTTGTGCATCGAAAGAAATCGCTTGAGCCTGTGGATAAATTTGTTGGGTATAATGCGCCCATTTTTTTCCAAAAGCGCCATTGTAAAGATGCAGGGATTGCTTTTCAATCAATGATTGAGCGACAATTTCCCAGGCTTCTGTGGCGGAAGAAACAAAATAGATGGTATAGTCCGAGGGTATATTCCATTTCGCATGTAATACCTCCAAGGTGTCTTTTAACAGCGCCTCAAACCGCGCACTTCGGTGGTTAATGCTGACAATACCCTGGTCAAAGGCTTCTTGGATGAATTCCAAGGCCTCCGGATGAACCTTAGAAGGACCGGGGTAAAATGAAAGCATCGTTTATAGGAAAGAATTTAATGCTAACTCATAGCCGCGCAAGCCGAAGCCCACAATGATTCCTTTGCAATTTGGACTCAAATAACTGTGTCCACGGAATGCCTCCCGTGCATGTACATTTGATATGTGAACCTCAATAACGGGAGTTTTAATAGCAGAAACTGCATCCCCTAAGGCGATGGAAGTGTGCGTATAGCCTCCTGCGTTCAAGATAATGCCATCGAAACTGAAGCCAACTTCATGAAGTTTATTAATCAGGACTCCTTCTTCGTTGGATTGAAAATAAGAAATGTCCAAACTGTCTTTGAATTTTTCAGTCAAAATTTCAAGAAACTGTTCAAAGGTCTGATGTCCATAAATTTCAGGCTCTCTCGTGCCTAGTAAATTCAAGTTGGGACCATTCAGGATTAATATCTTTTTATGTACCATGGTTCAATGCCTGTGCTATATTTCAAATTTAGCCTAAATTTACAGGAATCTAGCAATATTGCATTCATGTGGTCGACTGAAATCCAAGCATTTGGTAATTATTTGAAGATTGAGCGGGGCCTCTCTGCACATTCTTTGGATGGTTACGTGCGTGATGTGCAGAAATTTGCAACTTTTATGGCAGATTCTCCACATCATGATTTGAGTCCGATAGAGCTTGAGGAAAATCACATTCTTGATTTTTTCAAGGTGCTACATGATCTTGGGATTGACGCGAGCAGCCAAGCGCGCTGTTTATCTGGTCTTCGTAGTTTTTTTCAATATTTATGCCTCGAGAATCCTGATTTTCGGGATCCAAGTGTTCAGATCAAATCCCCTCAGAAGGGGAGACATCTTCCTGATACGCTTTCGTTTGATGAAATTGTGCTCATATTGGAATCGAATGATATGTCGAATTCGCAAGGCATTCGCAATCGGGCGATGTTGGAATTTCTGTATGGTGCAGGTTTGCGTGTTTCCGAATTAGTCAATTTGAAAATTAGTGATATCTATACGGATTTGGGATTAATCAAGGTGCGCGGAAAAGGAGATAAAGAGCGATTAGTTCCAGCAGGTCGGGATGCGTTTCATTATTTGAAACTGTATCAAGAGGAGGTTAGAGCTCACATGGATGTTAAAAAAGAAGCGCAAAATATTGTCTTTTTAAATCGGAGAGGGGCGGCACTCAGTCGGGTGATGGTCTTTATCATTTGCAAGGATTTAGCAGCTAAGGCGGGAATCGAGAAAACGATTAGTCCGCATACATTCCGACATTCCTTTGCCACACATCTCATCGAAGGAGGGGCTGATTTGCGGGCCGTTCAAGTGATGCTTGGGCATGAATCCATTTTGACCACGGAAATTTATACCCATTTAGATCGGGCTTATTTGAGTCAAATGGTGCATGATTTTCATCCTTTGAATAAGAGCCAACTAAATAATAATCATAAATTTATTGACTAAATAGAAGGTAATGGGTCGTTTGACGAATATTTTAGGTTTTTTTATTTTATGCATGACTAATGGCTTATTTGTCTTTTTTGTCATGGATTTTAGTCTAAATATTCCTTTTTATGATGATTTCGATTCGATTGGTACGTTTATTCTAAGTGGAAATAATGCCTTTGGAAGTAGGTTGTTTCATGTGTTTGATCAATACGCTGAACACCGAATTGGATACACAAGAATGATTTCTTTACTGTATTTTAGTTTGTTCGGGAAGCTGAATTTTATGCATTTAATTTGGTTTGGATTATTGGGGCTTTTAGGGATTCAAGTGCTTATTTATTCCGTAGTCCAAAAGTTTCGATATGCTTTTGTAGCGCTATCTATATGCAGTTTGTTTTTACTGAATTTTCAATATTGGGAAAATATGATGAGCGCCATGACGGCATTACAAAATATTTCATCCCCATTTTTTAGTTTAGCAGCACTTTATTTTCTTTCGAAAGGGACCTTAAAATGGAACCGCTTAATTACCTATTTGATCGTAGTGCTAACTGTTTTTACCTCAGGGAATGGGGTCTTATTATTGCCTATTGGTTTTATATTTATATTATTTTCAAAAGAGGGTAATCGGCAGCTATACTTGTGGTTGCTTTTTGCATTTGGACTACTCTTAATTTATTTTTTAAATTACCAAAAACCACCTGCTGTCTTTGGTGGAAGGTCGAATATAGGTGATATGTTATTGAGTCCTGTTTCGCTTTTTGAAAATTTCACGCTTTTTCTAACCTCTGTTTTTCATGGAATCGGCTTCTCGTTTGTGAGTTGTTTTGTTATTGGTACACTTATTGTTGGTTACATGACTTGGTTCATATATCAGGGTGTTTTCGTTTTAAAAATGAAACATGCAGCAATGAATTGGTATTTTCTCGTGTTTATATTTTTACTAGGAACTGCATTTTTAGTGGCATTAAATCGGGGAGGAGGATTAGAGAATATGCTTTTTAGTCGGTACAAAATCTATTCTAGCTTAGTTTTAGTATTTGTATTTTTATCTGCACTTGAGTTTGGCAAACCTAAGGCGATTACAGGCGTGTTTTTTATTTTGGCTGTATACTTTTCGTATCAATCTTTGCCATTTGTGTCAACGCTCTACAATCATTTTAATGAATTAAAATATGCTGGTAAAACCTATGAAATAAATAATCGAAATTGGAAAGGTATTTATCCGCCGTTCACGACCAATTTTACCAATGCCGAAAACGCTAGTCGGGTATGTCAAATGCTTATTTCAAAAGGCTATTATCAGGGTGATTGGGGGTTGAGAAATTCTGAGAAGCAGATCTTGGGTAAGGATTCGATTCAAGCAGTTTGTGCTTCATTTACTCAGAAATCAATGACCTATCATACGGCTATTGATATGGCCGTAGCACCCATACCTATTGATGAATTCAGCTGCATTCAAATGCAGTCATCAAAAAATCTAGTTTTATTGCCTCTGAAAGTAAATCTTTCTCCCAAAGATTTACTGAAGCGTGCAATAGGAATGCCTATTTATGCAAGTTCATTTACTGTGATTGTTCCAAAATCAAATGTTGATCATGGGAATTATTCACTCTCCTTTATCCAAACAAAAAATGGCATTTTAACGAAATGTAAAATGATGGATTTGCAAGTTCCTTATTTTGAAACTCCGCAATTTCATAACTAAATCTCGTCTGGAAAAGGAATAAAGACGAAGTTGGTGAATTGCCCATCTACCACAAATAAACAGGCATATTCTTCGACATCCTTGAAATTTTGCACAAACAATTCCACATTTTCTTCTGCGATTAATTTGCGTTGCACAAATTCTTCCATCATGGAAGCATGGTAATTCCACTTATTGCCGTTCAATTCCCCTACGCCGATTAGCATTTGGCCAATTTCAATAGGTCGCTGCGAACAAACAAAAACAGGGAATTCAGAAAATCCACGTTTTTTAATTTGGTAGGCTGCCTCTTTGAGCGTGTCAGCTACTAAGACAAAATCACTGGAAATGAGTCCTAAATATTTTCCATTCAATTCTGGAGAATTGGGGGCATTGGATATGGCGGTGTAATCTTCAATCATCGAGCTAATAATAAGAGTTGAATGTCCTTTAAGGGTTTTTTATACAGTTTTGCGATGCTTGCTAAGGTAACGTGGCCCTTGTAGCAGAAAGTTCCTTTCATAAAGGATTTACCTTGCCAAAGCATTTCTTCCACGCCACCCGTTTTTCCTGCTTTCAATACAAAGGAGGTCAATAAATTACTGATGGCAATACTGGCGGTATGAGAAACTAACGAAGGTATATTGGGTACGCAATAATGGCTCACGCCAAATTTTTTAAATACGGGTTTGCCTAAACTTGTGATTTCGGATGTCTCGAAACAGCCTCCTTGATCAATGCAAACATCGATAATCAGCGTTCCTGGTTTTAATTTGCTCACCATTTCTTCCGTCACCACACAAGGTGTTACGCCCGAATCCGATCGCAAAGCCCCTACAATGACCGTTGCATCTTGTAAAGCGTGTGGTAAATTTTCGGAATCAATCACTTGGGTAACAAGTGGGAATCCCAAGGTGTGTTTTAAGCGTTGTAATTTGTAAATGTCTTTGTCGAATACTTGCATCTGTATCCCAGCATGCCAAGCTGCTCGTGCCACTTGCTCCACCACATGTCCCGATCCTAATAAAACCAATTTGCATGGAGGAACTCCCGTGACATTGCCCATCAATAAGCCAGGTCCTTTGTGATTGCTCAGAATGCCACTCGCAATCGGTAGCACGAGTTGGCCTGCAATTTCAGCCATGATTTTAACAAAAGGATAGCCTCCGGCATTATCTTCTGCATATTCCAGCCCGATGGCGATCAATTGTTTCCGATTGATTTCGTCAAGTAATTCCCCTGATAATTGATTTTTTGATGCGCAAGAAACAAAAGACTGTCCTGGCATCATGCGCCCCACTTCTTCCAATGTAGGTGCATTGATTTTCAAGATTAATCCTCCCTGCCAAACTTGTTGTAAATCTTCAGTGACTATTGCTCCCGCTAAAAGATAGTCGGCATCTGAAAATCCGGCACGTTCGCCAGCTCCTCGTTCCAGAATTACTTCATGGCCATTGGCAATAAGTAATTGAACGGCTTGTGGCGTTAGTCCAATTCGATTTTCATAGGTTGACGTTTCTTTGGGTAGTGCGATTTGAATGCTTTTGGCATTTTGTTTGGTCCAACTCATCGCCTCCATTGGCATGATGCCCTGTTGGGATAATAATTCGTGAAAAGGATTTGTCATACGCATCTTACCAAGATAGGGTTAATTTTCGTTGAACTTCATTGATTGCCTCTATTTCCACATTGACATGCGGAAAATCCCAGAGCTCTTCTGCCTGCTCAGGCCATTCGATTAAGCAATAATTTCCAGAATCTAGATATTCCTCTATTCCAATGGCCAAGGCTTCTTGGATGTTTTTTAGTCGGTATAAATCAAAGTGGTAAACCGTCTCACCAGAGTTCGTTTGGTATTCGTTGACCAAAGAAAAAGTCGGGCTTTGAACGTTTTGATCGATACCTAATTGCTTGAGTAATTCCTTGGAAAGTGTCGTTTTTCCTGCCCCCATTTGGCCACGAAATAGCCAAACCCGCGGAGCGTCCTGCAGGGAGGCCAACATTTCTTTAGCAACGACCGGTATATCAGCTAAGGTATAGGATTCCCAAATTCTCATAAATCAATATCTCCTAATTGTGGGCGAATTAAGATTTCTTCCAAAACAGTGGATGGGCTCATTTGATATGCAGACCAAATTGTCTGTGCCACATCATCCGCCGGGATGAAGCGCGATGCGGGTAATTCAACACCATCCCAAGAAGGGGTTAAAGTTGCACCTGGAAGTATCGCTGTTACTTTAATGCCTTGTGTTTTCAATTCCTCACGCAATACTTTGGTAAAACCCAATAATGCGAATTTACTAATGCAATACGATCCACCAAGCGTATAGGCTGTGATTGAAGCGGTCGAACAAATACTGAAAATATGACCAGTTTGTTTCGCTTGGAAAGTAGGTAATAGGGCGCGTGTCAAATGATAGGCGCTGTATAAATTTGTCTCTATGGTTTTCTCAAGAATGTCTTCGGCCTCATTTTGGATTTGGCCCGGCATGAATACGCCGGTATTGTTAACAAGCACATCAATTTGATTGGTTTGTTTTAAAATCCAGTTGGCAAAATCAAGAACTTGATTTTTTTGACTCAAATCCGCCGCAAAAGTATGTAAACGATCCGTTCCTAATTCTGCTTTTAAGGCATCTAATTTTGCTTGGTTGCGGGAGCAGGTGTACACAGTAAATTGTTCAGCTAAAAACTTTTTTACGAGTGCTTTACCAATTCCTTGGCTTCCTCCACTTATAACTACGGATTTGTTCATTATCTTTGAGACTTAGCGCGTTCTTAAATTCAAACGCATGTCAAAATTAGGTAAATATTTAATCTTCCTGAGTAAGCTTTTTACAAATCCTGAGAAATTTCGGGTGTATTGGGCATTAACGATGCAAGAATGCAAGGATATTGGGATCAATTCGATGTTGATCGTAACGATTGTATCTTCTTTCTTAGGTGCTGTGACATGTGTTCAAACGGCTGCGAACATGGAGAATCCTTTCGTTCCTAAGTATATAATTAGCTTAATTGTTAGAGATTCGACGATTTTGGAATTAGGTCCTACGATTACTTGTGTCGTTTTAGCGGGTAAAATTGGGTCAAATATTGCAGGCCAATTAGGTACGATGCGCATTACGGAACAAATTGATGCTTTAGAAGTAATGGGGATCAATTCTCCATCTTATTTAGTGCTTCCTAAAATGATTGCGGCGATGGTTACTTTTCCGATGCTTGTAACCATGGCTTGTTTTTTAGGAATTTACGGCGGCTATTTGGCAGGTTGGTTGACAGGTTCAGTAACCCAACAATCTTACATATATGGTTTGCAGTTCGACTTTAAACCTAATTACGTATTGTTTGCATTAATCAAATCGGTCGTATTTGGTTTTTTAGTTGCTTCGATTGCGGCCTTTCAGGGCTTTTATACCAAAGGTGGAGCTTACGAAGTAGGCAAGGCAAGTACGGCGGCAGTTACAAATGCATGTATCGCTATTCTGGTTGCCGATTACCTTTTGGCGCAATTATTGGTAGGCTAGATTCGCTCAATAAAAACTTCTGTTGTCAACGTTGAAATGGCCGCGCCACGATAGGTGCCAAACACCGGTGTAATCTCTTCGGGTAAGCAAGATGCTGCCAAAGGAATGTGATTCCCAGATACGACTTCGTGTTGGGTCGGATCATAACCTCGCCAGCCGCCACCCGGCAAATATACTTCTACCCAAGCATGTAAATGATGAGTTTGATTGGGCACATCAACAGGCGCCGCTCCTGTGTAATAACCCGAAACAAATCGCGTAGCAAGTCCCATCGTTCTACAGAGTGCAGAGAAAAGTACCGCATAATCCCGACATGATCCTTTCCGGTTTAACAGTGTATATTCAGGCGTATTGGGTGCGCCTTCTTCTCGAATTTCGTAGGCAAAGTTTTTGTAAATGAATTCATTGATCTGCATTAAAAATGCAGATGTTTCATACTGTACCTGCGAAGCGAGTTGGCGAGCTGTTTGTTCTACAACTGAAGTAATTCCCGCAAGGCCTAAATAGGGGCTTAAGGTTTTTAAGTAGGAATCCGAATAACGCATTGGGAGTCGTTTGCTTTCGAAGGGAAAATAAACGAAATCGAAGGGGTTGAATTCAGTTGTTTCTACTTGGGCCTGCATCTGAATATGCAGGAAATTGGTAGGCTCCTTGAAAAATAAGATATTTTGTATGTTCCCCTCGGGGTCTAAATTCTTTGAAATTTGTACCGGTTGCGGTTCAATCCATAAGTCAAACGACTGAACGCTTAGTAATGAACTTTTTCTTGGATGTAAATACAAGACATGCGGATCCAATGTGACCGGCTCACTGTATTGATATTGAAGGCTATGGTGTATCTTAGCGATCATCGGCTCGGAAATGTAAGCAAGCTCTTCATCCAATGTTCGTCGATTGTCTCAAGGGAATTACGCAAGGCTAAATTCCATTCATCGGAAATCTTTTGCATGTCCTCTTTATATAAACGGATTTCTTTAGCTTTGAAACTATCCTTTTCGTAAACCACCACATCAATCGGATAATCGACATCATTCGTACTCACCTGAGTGGCATCAAAGGATAAGAAGCCCATTTTAAGCGCATCTTTTAAGGGAGTCTCAAAACTGAGGTTACGATTTAACAAGGGCTTTCCATAGTTGGAGTTGCCTATGATTTGGTACTTCAAGCCATCATTGATTTCAATCCAATTGCCTTCAGGGAAGATTAGAAACAATTTATGTTCACTGTCTTTGGGCATTTGTCCACCTACGATGGCATGTAGATTAAAATTGTAACCTTCTTTTTCTAAAGCCTCACGATCTTCTTGTGCTACTTTTTTAAGCATTTGGCCAAAAGCCGTTGCTGCTTGAAACATGTAATCATAGCTTGATTCCTCTTCTTCAATTTTCTGATTGAAATAGGTGACTGCTTTGTCGCGAACCGAGCGTAAACCCGCCGTCATGATAAATAAGCTATGCTTATTAATTTCATGAATCGAAATTTTCTTATTGGAATACATTTCATTCCCCGCCGTGATTCGGGTATCTGCGATTGCAATAAGACCTTCTTTAACGGTGATTCCTAAACAGTATGTCATAAATGATGGGTGGCAAATGGGAGCGCAATATTACAAATTAAAATTGAGAAGCCGGGTTAGCTGACCGGCTTCAAATCGAAATAGGTGTTGAAAATAGTTTGGCCGATTTCGTTGTTTTTGCTTTGGAAATTGTCCAAAAACTGATGTAATCCTGTATTCAGAATGTCGTCGATTTCCGTGAATTGCACTTCGGAAAGTAATTTTGATACTTTTTTCTCCGCAGGGTTTGAATAGCCATGATCGGAAGATGTTCCCGAAATGGCATAAAGTGAAGCTTCAGCTTCTTGTAAACAATGCACGACAGAACGCGGAAAGCTTTTGTCAAGGATTAAAAATTCCACAATGTTCTTGGGATTGATGACCTTGTATTGCTGGCGGAACATGTTGTAGGCCGAGTTGGATTTCAGCACCGCCGACCACAATAAAAGGTCAAGCGGAGAACCAATCGCGTCAATATCGGGGAGTAGCGTAAAATACTTCACATCTAAGAAACGCGTGGTTTTGTCGGCGCGCTCCAGTAATTTGCCCAATTGGCCAAAATGCCAACCTTCTCCTCGTGTAATGGTGGAGTCCACAATACCGTAGAACAATTGACTGCCTGATTTAATTTCCTCCAAAAAGCCTTGATAGCGAGAAATTTCCCATTCTCTACTCCCTTCGACACGATCTTTGACTTTCCAATAGATTTGGTTGACGTATTCCCACATTTCCCTTGAGATACTCTCACGGATGGTCCGTGCATTTTCGCGGGCGCTGTATAAGCATGATAAAATCGAGTTCGGATTGCTTTCATCGAATGTCATGAAGTAGAGGACATTTTCTCTGTTAGCAACTGGATAATGTTCAAAGAAATTGTAATGATCGGCTGTGGCGACAATGAGCGGTTCCCATTGTTCCGGGACATTGGGAGGGAGATCCAATGCAAGGTTGAAATTTACTGAAATGAATCGCGCGTAATTGTCGGCGCGTTCAATGTACCGATTCATCCAATAGATGGAATTTGCTACTCGACTTAACATAGGCTGTATAATTTTTAAATGCTTGATTACCTTTTAAGGTATTTTTAAAATTAGCCTTTTTTTTGAGTTGGCCGCATGCTTGTGCGTGTTATTTTAAAAAGTCTTTCGAAACTTCAGATTATCCTTGATTTATTCCCATAATCTTGAGGGCATTTTGTATTTTTGTTACTTAGCTTTTTGAATCCCCTTTTATGTTTTATCAGTACCTTATCAAGCCTTTCTTTTTTCTGTTTGATCCTGAGCGCGCGCATTATTTGCTTGCTGATATCATCAAGTTTTCGATGAAGATTCCGGGTGTTCCAGCTTTGTTCCGACTCATTTATGGATATGAACATCCGAGCTTGGCGCGAACGGTTTTTGGTATACGATTTCCTAATCCAGTCGGATTAGCTGCGGGTTTTGATAAGAATGCACTTTTAATCGATGAATTTTCACATTTAGGATTTGGCTTTATCGAAGTAGGTACCGTTACTCCAAAGGCTCAAGCGGGAAATGATAAACCGCGTTTGTTTCGTTTACCGGCAGATGGTGGGATAATAAATCGGATGGGGTTCAACAATGAAGGCTTGGATGCGATGAAAAAGCGCTTGCAAGCGCGTAAGTCTCAAGTAATCATTGGAGGAAATTTGGGTAAAAATAAAGTTACGCCAAACGAGGAGGCAGATGAAGATTATTGCAAAGGTTTTGAGGCTCTGTATGATGTTGTGGATTATTTTGTGGTCAATGTTAGTTCTCCGAATACGCCTAATTTGCGGGCATTGCAGGAGAAGGAGCCACTTCAAAATTTGCTGATGCGCCTTCAAAACTTGAATGCTGCCAAGCCTAAGCAAAAGCCGATTTTGCTTAAAATAGCCCCTGATTTGACGAATGAGCAATTAGATGATGTGATTGAAATTGTTTTGGAAACTAAAATTGCTGGTTTGATTGCGACGAATACGACCTTGTCACGAGAAGGATTGCAATCAGAAGAATCATTGAAATCGCAATCCGGCGGCTTAAGTGGTAAGCCGGTTCGTGCGCGTTCGACGGAGGTAATTGCTTACATCCATCAAAAATCAAATGGACAAATTCCGATTATTGGAGTGGGAGGGATACATTCAGCAGCAGATGCTCTTGAGAAATTGCGTGCAGGAGCGAGTTTGGTGCAAATTTATACGGGATTCATCTATGAAGGTCCGGGTTTGATTAAAGAAATCAATCAAGGAATCGTTCAAGCGGGCCTGTAAAATTGATTTTGTAAATCGAATCAAAAAGTCGAAATTTATATGTTAAATATGATTGTTTCTTAGATGGCCAAAAAGATAGTTAATCCTACGAGTACCCTTCAAATTAATTTTGATTCCGAAAACAGGAAGCCCAAAACTCCGGCAGAGATTGCATATCGCGTTCGATTGATTTTCGGATGCTTTTTGTTGCTTGTTGGCTTTTTATTACTGTTTGCTTTCGTGTCGAGTTTTTTTGTCGGAGTCGCGGATCAAAGTGAAGTTTCGGAAGGTGCTTTGGATGTGATTGCAGGTTCTGATATTCCAGTAAAAAACTGGGCAGGCTTATTAGGTGCCAAAATTGCACATTTCTTTTTGTTCAGAACTTTTGGGTGGTCGTCCTTATTGTTGATTCCTTTATTCTTTTTATCGGCCATTAAACTGATTTTCAAAAGGGAAATTTATCCCTTGGATCGTTTAACATGGCAAGTGATTTTCTACATCATTTGGGGAAGTTTAATCGCTGGATTTTTTGTTTATCAATTGGATTTGCCGCATTCGATTGGCGGAGGCGTGGGTTATTTTGTGAGTGAGAAACTAATTCAATTGATTGGTTACTTGGCCATTTTTGCACTTGGATTTGCGGGTTTGGTGTTTTTGATTTTGTTCTACCAATGGAATCCTTCCAAGCCTAAAGTTCAAACAACAGTTTCTGGGGGCGCTTTGCCTAAGGATGAGTTTGCCGAAGAAGAGGCCTTGTTTGATGATGACGATGATTCTCCTGTTCATGTGGATAATGAGGATTTAGAGACTTACCGACCACTTGTTCCACCGGTAAAAGTGGAAGATGAGGATGAAGTATTGCCAGCAGATTTGCCGATTGTCGAAGAGCAAATCGCGGAAGCGGCTTTGGAAGAAGTGGATGAAACGCCATTTACATTCAAGGTGGCTGATGAAGATGATGCGGCTGTTGAAGTTGAGGAAACACAACCGACTACCACTGTTCAGGCTAATGACTTAGTTGCCCAATTTGGTTTATATGACCCTACGGCGGACTTGCCTAAGTATGTCTACCCGACGCTTGATTTGTTGAAGGAATACGACCAGAAGAATCAGACGACGCAAGTGACGATGGATGAGCTGAAGGAAAACAAGGAGAAGATTGTCGAGACCTTGTTGAACTATGGCATTGGAATTCAAAAGATTGAAGCGACGATTGGGCCAACGGTTACTTTGTATGAAATTGTGCCAAAAGCGGGTGTCCGGGTAAGTAAAATTACATCTCTGGAAGACGATTTATCGCTTTCTTTAGCTGCCATGGGTGTTCGTATTATTGGGCAAATGCCGGGTAAAGGAACGATTGGTATCGAGGTTGCGAATAAGAACCGAGAAATGGTTCCTGTACGTGCTGTGATTGGTTCGGAGAAATTCCAAAAGTCAACCTATGATTTGCCGATTACCTTGGGTAAGACGATTTCGAACGAAATTTTTGTGGCTGATCTAGCCAAAATGCCTCACTTATTGATGGCTGGTGCTACAGGACAAGGTAAGTCCGTTGGATTGAATATGTTATTGACTTCCTTGATTTACAAGAAACATCCATCGACATTGAAGTTTGTTTTGGTGGATCCGAAGAAAGTAGAGCTGTCCTTGTTTAATAAGTTGGAGCGCCATTTCTTAGCCTGTTTGCCAGATTCTGCGGAGGCGATTATTACGGATACCAAAAAGGTTGTTGCGACATTGAATTCCCTTTGCAAAGAGATGGATATGCGTTACGATAAACTGAAAGAAGCGGGATGTCGTAATATTAAGGAATACAATACGAAATTCATTAATCGCCGATTGAATCCGAATGAGCATGATTTCATGCCGTATATCGTTTTGGTGATTGACGAATTAGCCGACTTGATGTTAACAGCCGGTAAGGAAGTGGAGCACCCGATTGCCCGTTTAGCGCAGTTGGCCCGTGCCATCGGTATTCACTTGGTTGTTGCGACACAACGTCCTTCCGTGAACGTTATTACAGGTACGATTAAGGCCAATTTCCCTGCACGTTTATCGTTCAAGGTTATGTCAAAAATTGACTCCCGTACGATTTTGGATGCCGGCGGTGCTGATCAATTGGTAGGTATGGGAGACATGCTCTTATCGATGGGATCTGAGGTAATTCGTTTGCAATGTGCTTTTGTAGATACACCAGAGGTTGAGGAGATTTGTGACTTTATTGGGAACCAACAAGGTTATTCGTCGGCCTATTTATTGCCAGAACCTGATGCCGATGAAATGGGAGGTCAAGACCGTGGTGATGTAGATTTGGGCGATCGGGATTCGTTTTTTGATGAGGCGGCTCGTTTGGTTGTGATGCATCAGCAGGGAAGTACATCCTTGATTCAGCGTAAATTGAAATTAGGTTATAACCGTGCGGGTCGATTGATCGACCAATTGGAGGCAGCGGGCATTGTCGGTTCGTTTGGCGGATCCAAAGCCCGGGAGGTATTAGTGAAGTCCGAAGTAGAGTTAGAAGAAATTTTGAAAAATTTAAAGTAATGAAAAAGATATTAGCGTTTTTATTGTTATCGTTACCTGTTTGGGGACAAGCGAATAAGGCCATCAGTTTAATTGATGGCATGCAAAAGAAATATAAAAGCATGGGGTCGTTTTCAGCAAATTTCAGCTATCAAACCGATGGCGGAAATACGATGAATGGTTCGATTACCGTAAAGGGAACGAAGTTTCGTTTAAAGACGGCAGGGCAGGAGATTTTCAATAATGGGAAAGAAGTTGCGACGTATATCAAAGAAATTAATGAAGTGAATATTTCAGCCTTTGATCCGGCGGATGGAGACTTGAATCCTGCGAAAATTTATACGTTTGACAAAAAAGGCTATAAGTTTAGCTTGGTTAGCGAATCAGGTGGCATTGCTACAGTAGAGATGGTACCAGGTGGAAAAGCTGCTCAGGTGAAGCATATCAGCCTTAAGATTAACACATCAGACTTTACGGTGAAGTCTTGGACAATTGTTAATAAGACGGGTAAGAAACAATTGTTTACGGTCACGAAATTGAATGCCAAAGCGGGTGCGGATGATACATTCTTTACATTTAATAAGAAGGCGTTTCCGGGGGTAGAGGTGAATGATTTGAGATAGGGTTGTAGAGACGCGAAAATTTAGACGCTGGTGCAATGTAGAGACGCGATACTTCGCGTCTTTTTATATTATTAGACGCGAGGTGTCGCGTCTCTACAAATTTGAGTTTTAAGACGCGAGGTGTCGCGTCTCTACAAATGGGAACAAAAAAAGCGCGAAATTCGCGCTTTTTGATTTTATGCCATTTGAAGGATTAACTGCTTCATGATTTCCAATCCATCTGTGTTATTCAAATCGGGATCTGCCGCACGTTCTGGGTGTGGCATCAATCCGAATACATTGCGTCCTTCATTGCAAATTCCAGCGATGTTCAATAAGCTTCCGTTTGGATTGGCTTCTTCTGTTACTTGTCCATTCGCGTCGCAATAGTAAAACAAGATTTGATCATTTGCTAGTAGCGATGCCAAAGTTGCTTGATCTGCAAAATAACGACCTTCGGCGTGCGCGATAGGTATTTTGTAGGCTTTGTTACGATCTAACTCTTGCGTCAATAAAGCATTGTTTGTCGCAGCCTTCAAGTAGATATTTTTTGAAATGAATTTTTGTGAATTATTACGTAATAAAACGCCTGGCAATAAATGTGCTTCAACCAATACCTGAAATCCGTTACAGATACCCATCAAATAGCCACCATTCTTAGCGAATTCAATGACGTTTTCCATGATAGGTGAAAAGCGTGCAATGGCACCTGAACGTAAGTAATCTCCATAGGAGAAACCACCTGGAACGATAATAAAATCACAGCCTTGCAAATCGGTATCCTTGTGCCACAATTTCACGGCCTCATGGCCTAAGCTTTGAATTACGCCAACGGTGTCATCATCACAATTGGAACCCGGGAATACGATTACGCCAAATTTCATTTCTTTTCTGTCTTAATTTTGTGCAAAAATACGGGATTTCAGCGATTTATTTTAGCAATTCTTTATCAAATAAATAGCTTTCTTCATCCAATTCCGGAGCGTGGTCTAATTGGATTTCTTGCCATACCGAATTTGGTTTGATTTTCTCGCCTGATTTAAGTGTGAGAGGAAAGCTGATGTCATCGTTTAGATTGCTCCAGCGATAGCGCATTGTCCAAGAATTACCCGTTTGTAAGATGCTATACTGCAAATTGGGATTCTTCACTTGATACAAGTAATTCAACATCAAATCCTTGATGGGCTTGTTCAAGTGCTTGCTCCAGAATTCAACAACTTCTTGCGTATTCGTGTTCTTGTGGTAAAATGCTAAACAAAATTCGCGCATGGTTTTAAACCAAAGTGCATCATCTTGAATGATATTTCGTAAAGTATGGAACATCCAGGTTCCTTTGAAATACATGTCAGAATCTGGATGCTGGTAGTTTACCTGATAAGGGCCCGCGATTGGAAAGGCATATCGGATGTTTCGTTTTTGACCATTCAAGTATTCTTGTGCTCTCGCTTTGCCAAATTTCTCCTCCACATAAATGGCCTCGGCATATGTACCTAATGCTTCGTGAATCCACAAATCTGCATGATCTGAACAAGAGATGGAATTGCCAAACCATTCATGTGCCGACTCATGAATGATGATAAAATCGAAACCAAATTTGTTGTTTTTGTAGTGGTTACCATAAGCCACTGCACTTTGGTGTTCCATTCCCCAATAGTCCGTTTCCACTAAAGCATATCCATCCCGAGGGAAAGGGTATGGTCCAAAATATTTCTCAAAAATGCGCAACATTTCTTCACTTTGCTCGAAATGTTTTTTAGCAATTGCCTCATTTTCTTTGAGAACATAATAGTCTAAATCTAAGTTCTTGCCATTCAATTGCTTCATCGTTTTGGACCAATGCGCATATTCGGCCATATTGATGCTAACATTGTATAGATTGATGGGATAGCTGACTCTCCAGTGATATTCATCGGTGGATGCCTTGCTGATTTTTTCTACCAAATTTCCGTTGGAAACAGATACAAGTCCTTTCGGGCCTTCGATGTGGATGTCCATCGATGCGGGTTCGTCGGAAGGATGATCCTTGCATGGCCACCAAACCGATGCCCCTAATCCCTCACAGGATACGGTTACCCAAGGATTTCCTTTGGGGTCTTTTGTCCATGAAAATCCGCCATCCCAGGGTGGTTTAACAGCCGGTCTGGGATTACCGTGGTACTTCACCCAAACCGTTTGAACTTGTTTGGCGGGAATCATATTATTGGCTTGGATGAAAATAGCATTGCCATCCTGACGGAAGTTTACTTTTTTATTGGCCCAACGAATTTCGTCTACGATTAAGTTTGCAAATAGATCCAATTGAATCTCTTTGGTTTGTTGGGTCGTGATGAAACGAATGCTATTTGTTCCCGCAATGCTTTTTTCGGCCGGATTCACAGCCACATGTAGGTCATAATGCAATACGTCGAAACAGGCTCTTGCCGGGCTTAATGTTCCACGAAGACTATCCGCATGGCTGAATTTTTGAGCAAATAAACCTAAGGGGATAAGAAGAATGAAGAGTAATTTCTGGGTCATTGGAATGAAATGTGAATTTAAAGATATAAAAAAAGCTGCACCTTGAAAGTGCAGCTTTTGATATACATTCAGAAAAATACTAGTAACGGTAATGCTCCGGCTTGAATGGACCCGCTTGAGGTACGCCGATGTATTCTGCTTGTTCTTTTTCTAATTTCTCCAACTTCGCACCGATGTGTGCTAAGTGCAAGAATGCTACTTTCTCATCTAAGTGTTTTGGTAAGATGTAAACTTTGTTCTCGTAATTTTTTGAATTAGCCCATAATTCCAATTGAGCTAATGTTTGGTTACAGAATGAGTTCGACATCACGAAAGATGGGTGACCCATGGCACAACCTAAATTTACCAAACGACCTTCTGCCAAAACGATCACGTTTTTGCCGTCGATTGTGTACATGTCAACCTGTGGTTTGATTTGGTCTTTTGTAGAACCGTAGTTGTTGTTCAACCACTCCATGTCGATTTCATTGTCAAAGTGACCGATGTTACAAACAATCGCTTTGTCTTTCATCGCTTTGAAGTGACGATCACGGATAATTTTTACGTTACCTGTAGCCGTAACAAAGATGTTCGCGCGAGTCGCTGCTTCATCCATCGGAACAACTTCATAACCATCCATTGCCGCTTGAAGCGCACAAATTGGGTCGATTTCTGTTACCAAAACACGGCAACCAGCACCACGTAATGAATCAGCAGAGCCTTTTCCTACGTCACCATAACCTGCTACTACAGCAACTTTACCTGCTAGCATCAAGTCAGTTGCACGACGAATCGCATCAACCAATGACTCTTTACAGCCGTATTTGTTATCAAATTTAGACTTTGTTACCGAGTCGTTTACGTTGATCGCTGGCAAGAATAATGTGCCATTCTTCATACGCTCATATAAACGGTGAACACCTGTCGTTGTTTCTTCTGAAAGACCTTTGATGCCTTCGATTAACTCAGGATAATCATCAAAAACCATGTTTGTTAAATCACCACCATCATCCAAAATCATGTTCAAAGGTTGACGATCTTCTCCAAAGAATAAAGTTTGCTCGATACACCAGTTGAATTCCTCTTCGTTCATGCCTTTCCAAGCATAAACGGGAATACCTGCTGCCGCAATAGCTGCTGCTGCGTGATCTTGTGTAGAGAAAATGTTACAAGAAGACCAAGTTACATCCGCTCCTAAAGCTGTTAATGTTTCGATTAAAACTGCTGTTTGAATCGTCATGTGCAAGCAACCCGCGATGCGAGCACCTTTCAATGGTTGCGCTGCTCCAAATTCCGCACGCAATGCCATTAAACCCGGCATTTCAGCTTCTGCTAATTGAATCTCTTTGCGACCCCAGTCGGCCAATGCAATGTCTTTAACTTTGAAAGGTACGTAAGTCCCTGATTGTGATGCCATTGTGTATTGTATTTTATTTCGAATTCTTAAGAAAGTGCAAATTTAATCCTTTATTGCCGAGCAACAAAATTTTGTTTTAAGAAAGGCGAAGCCTAGGATTCTAAGAATGGTAATACACTTTCGAGTTGGATCCCTCGCGAACCTTTTACTAACAAAAAGCTATTCGTAATGGGGTTATCTTGTAACCAATTGTGTAAGCCAAATTTGTCAGGGAAATAATAAGCTTGTGGTAAATGAATTAATGCATGTTGCATGTGTTCGCCTACAAGCAGTACTTTTGAAAATTGAAATCCTGCGATAAGCTGACCTAGTGAGGTGTGTTCACTTGCCGACAAATCACCCAATTCAAACATGTCGCCTAGGATGACAATTTTAGGGTTATTTTCCGTTTCGGCAAAATGACTTATGGCAGCCTCCATGGAAGATGGGTTGGCATTGTATGCGTCCATCAATACTTGATTGGATCCAATTTTGATGAATTGGGAACGGTGATTCGTAGGCATGTAGGAACTAATTCCTAGCCGACAAGCCTCATCACTTAGTCCGAAGTTTTTTCCAACAGCGATAGCCATTTGGATGTTTTCAAAATTATATATTCCCGGGAGATGCGATTTTACAATACTTCCATCTGCACAAGAAAAAGTAATCGTTGGTTTCGCTTCAATAAGTGTTGTGGGCATTTCGACATTCGCCACAATGCAATTTGAAATGCCGCGCTCTTCGCTCATCTCATGTACTACATTTTTGTCTTTTGGTAAAAAGACCGTTCCGCCATGTTGGGCAACATAATCAAATAATTCCCCTTTTCCTTTGCGGACACCTGCTTCCCCGCCAAAGCCTTCTAAATGTGCCTTGCCGATATTGGTAATTAGGCTATGAGTGGGCTGAGCAATTTCAACCAATTCTTTGATGTCACCTTGCTTATTCGCACCCATCTCGATCACTGCAACTTCATGCGAGGATTTGATCTGTAAGATAGATAGTGGCACGCCGATATGATTATTTAAATTCCCGGCAGTGGCATAGCAATGGTATTTTTGAGATAAGACCGAAAATAATAATTCTTTCGTCGTTGTTTTCCCGTTTGAACCCGTCAATCCAATGATGGGGATCTTAAGCGTATTTCGATAATCCCGCGCTAAATCTTGTAGGGCTATCAAGCCGTCTTCCACGAGTAAGGTTTTATCGCCTGTTTCGAAGTTTACATCATCGATGACAGCCGCTAAAGCCCCTTTTTCCAAGGCTTCTTTGGCTAAAGCGTTTGCATTGAAATTGGGTCCCTTTAGTGCAAAAAAGAGATTTCCTGCTTGAATCTTACGGGTATCTGTACAAACACCTGTGGATTTTAGAAAAAAAGCTAAAAGAGCTGAATTTAAAATCTTCATGTTAAATTTAGTGCGCCTAATGAAAATGCTCTGCAAATATCGAATGAAAAATTGTTTAATCCTTTTAATGAGCTTGATAAGTATGCAAATCCCTGCGCAAAGCTTGCGATTTTCTATTTTTCAAGGCATTTCGGTGAAACAAAATGGGCAGAGTTTAACCTTTCCTTGGGCCGGCGGCATGAATTCCATGCAATATCAAAGCATGGATTTGAATGGGGATGGTGTGATGGATTTGGTTTGTTTTGATCGTACAAGTAATCAAGTGAGTACTTTCTTGCAAGATTCTCAAGAGAATTTCATTTTTGCCCCAGGATACGCCATCAAATTCCCAGTCATCGAAAACTGGTTTGTATTGGTAGATTTTAATCAAGATGGCCGAAAGGATTTGTTTTGTTCCAGCGCTGCAGGTATAAAAGTATATCAAAATAAATCGCTAAACGGACAGATTGACTTTGAAAAAGTCAAAGACCCCCTGTATACGAAAGGATTTTCTGGTCTCATTAATTTATATGTCGCATCTCCTGACATTCCGGTCATTGCTGATGTAGATAGCGATGGCGATGTGGATGTGTTGGCATTCGAACCAGGAGGTCATTACATCGAATTTCATGAGAATGTGTCCATGCAAAAATCAGGCAAAGCGGATCTTGATTTTGAGAAATCTCCACAATATTGGGGGAATTTTGTTCATCATGATTGTCGGGATGCCCAAATCCTAAACTCGGAAATTCGCCCTCAGTCTGTTGGGGCCGTTAATCGGGTCGACCATGTTGGGAATAGTTTGGGTAGAACGGCCAACAATGATTTGTTTTTTGGGCAGGTAGCTTGTACCAATTTGGGTATGTTGAAAAATGTAGGAACACAGCAGCAGGCAAGCTATTCGAATATAGAATTTGATTATCTAGGTGGATTGTCTGTAGGGGCTGGGGTATTCTATTCTGCAACATCCCTTCAGCTGAACGGGAAGACAGAGGAATTGTTCGTTTCTTTTAACACGCCGGACAATGCAGGTTTTCGGCAGGATTTCCAACATGCTTCATTTCGAATTGTCGGGGGCAAATCAAAGCCCTTTTTACAAGATCAAATGATCGATGTAGGGGAGAAGGCGAGTCCTTGCTTTTTTGATGTAGATGAAGATGGGGATTTGGACCTATTAATCGGCCATGCCGGTTATCGGGTAGCAAATGATGTGAAATCTAGTATCTATTTATACGAAAATCAATCGGGTACCTTCCAATTTAAAACGGCAGATTACCTGGGTTTAGGTGTTAGCGAATCCCTAACTGATTTGGTTTTACAAGTGCAGGGAAATCAAATGCTGGTTGTAGGCCAAAGTGCTGAAGGTTCAAAAGTATTTTATTTGGCAAAGCAACAAATTACAAAGGTTCCCTTTGTCGTAAATTCAGGAGAATTACCTTGCACGAGTCCTTGGGGAAATTTAATCATTACGCGCACGGGCCTAATTCAATCTGCAGCGAATGCCGACTGGGGTCATTTAAGTAAAGAGTCATGGCAATTGCGTTCTTGTCAGTTTGCTGATATGGATGGAGATGGTAGATCGGAATTTATCGGGATTGATGTTGAAGGCAATTGGCACATCGGGAATTATGATGTATTAACAAATTTACTTTCTTGGCGTTCTTCAGATTTTCAAGGCTTTAAGGTGGGAAGAAATGCGCGTCTGAGCGTGGCTGATTTCAACGCAGATGGTCGGCAGGATTTGGTTGTTGGAACCGGCGGTGGAGGGATTTATTTACTGGAGAATAAGAGCAATTCGCCGGTTTGGGATGCGATGATGGAGCAAACGTTACAAGTTTGGCCTAATCCGCATTCAGGTCAAATTCACGTATTAACGAATCATCCAGGGGAATTGCAGCTATATAATTCGTTGGGTCAAAAAATTTCTACGACCACTATGCAAGCAGGAAAAACGTATGACATGTTGAATTCGGGTATGTCAGTATTACGCTTTGTGGATACAAGCGGAAAAGTGACTACACAAAAACTCCAACAAGATTAAAAGAATTTCCCGGCTCCTAAAACGATTTGGCGTAGACTAACAATGATGATCACGATGCCTACTAAAATCATCATACTCTTTACTGGAAGTTTGTTGGCCAAACGCGCAGCGATTGGAGCTGCGACAACACCACCTAATATTAAGCCGGCAATGACTTGCCAATAACCTAAGCCAATCACGGTAAAGAAGGTAATCGAAGAGGCAAGGGATACAAAAAATTCAGTGAGGTTGACACTACCAATCGTATATTTTGGATGCCGTCCCGATGCAATTAAGGTGGAAGAAACGATGGGTCCCCAACCGCCACCACCGATGGAATCTAAGTAACCACCGAATAAGGCCAACCAACCCACTTTCTTTAATGGACGTTTTTCTTGGCGTTTGATTAAGGCCTTGCGGATAATGATGGCCCCTAAAAATAAGGTGTAAATGGAAACGATTGGTTTGATATATCCTGCGTAGTCTTCCAAAGAAGATAAAATATATGCACCTAAAATTGCGCCAATTACGCCTGGAACGACTAAGGTTTTGAATAATTTGGAATTCACATTCCCAAATTTCAAGTGCATGTAACCCGAAACACCAGAGGTGAATACCTCAGAAGCATGCACGCTAGCGGAAGCTGCGGCCGGAGTGATGCCTACCGACATTAAAAAAGTCGTAGCAGTAACCCCATAAGCCATACCGAGTGCGCCGTCAATCATTTGCGCGACAAAACCGCCTAAAATGTAATATAAGATTTCAGAATTAACCGTATTGAATACGGCAATGACATTTTCCGCTGTTAAGTATGAGAATAATAAATGTCCCACAATCATTAAGGCCAAAGCATTGCTGATGTGAATAATGACCTCGGTGATGCTCCGTTCCCGTTTCCAAATGATATTAATCGCTTTTAATAAGCTAGGAAATTTAGGCTTGTTCGGCGTGGACTCAGGTTGTGTAGACATGGGTAAAATTAATAATCCTACAAAACTAATAGACTTTACTTAATCTACCAATAAAGTAGAGTAAATATTTTTTCATAAAATTCGTGTAAATTGCATGCCCTTTTGAAAAACAAACAATTATATGCGTTCAGAGTATCAATTTCGTGAGATCGAAAAAGCGTGGCAAGGATTTTGGGAGCAAAACCAAACATTCAAAGCACAGGTTAATCCTAATAAACCTAAGTATTATGTGTTGGACATGTTTCCTTATCCTTCAGGAGCGGGGCTGCATGTAGGCCATCCACTAGGTTACATCGCTTCAGATATTATGGCGCGTTATAAGCGTTTGCAGGGATATGAGGTGTTGCACCCCATGGGATTTGATTCCTTTGGTTTGCCTGCAGAGCAATATGCGATTCAAACGGGTCAGCATCCTGCGATTACGACGGAACAAAATATTACACGTTACATTGAGCAATTGAAAAACATGGGTTTTTCGTTTGATTGGACGCGTGAGGTACGGACCTCGGATCCTGCCTATTATAAATGGACGCAGTGGATTTTCATGCAATTATTTAATTCTTGGTATAACCAGGAATCTGATAAGGCTGAGTCTATCGATACCTTGAAAAGCATTTTAGCTTCCAAAGGGTCTATCGGCTTGAAAGCGGTTTGTGAGGAGAATGTGGAGCGTATTTCACCAGATGCTTGGAATGCCATGAATGAGGAGGATCAATATGCCTATTTATTGAATTTTCGTTTGGCTTATTTGGATGATTCGGTTGTCAACTGGTGTCCTCAATTAGGTACGGTATTAGCGAATGATGAAGTAAAAGATGGTTTATCCGAGCGTGGAGGCTATCCTGTGGAGCAGAAAAAAATGCGTCAATGGTCTATGCGCATCACGGCCTATGCAGATCGATTATTACGTGGTTTAGAGGAGGTAGATTGGTCGGATTCCTTGAAAGAACAACAACGCAACTGGATTGGAAAATCAATCGGTACTGACGTTGAATTTGCCATTGAGGGTATTTCGGATAAGAAAATCAAGGTGTTTACGACGCGCGTAGATACGATTTATGGGGTATCTTTCATGGTTTTAGCGCCTGAGCATGAATGGGTGGCAGAATTAACAAAGCCAGAACAACAGGCTGACGTGGATGCCTATATCACTTGGACGAAATCTCGTTCAGAATTAGATCGTGTTTCAGAAGTTAAAACTGTTTCAGGCGTATTCACTGGTTCTTATGTGATTAACCCTTTGAATAATGAGCGTGTGCCTTTGTTCTTGGCCGATTATGTATTGGCAGGTTATGGAACCGGAGCTGTGATGGGTGTACCTTCTGGGGACCAACGTGACTGGAATTTTGCAAAACATTTTGATTTGCCTATTCCTGCCATCTTAGATGCGCAAAAAGATATTGAAAAACAGGCTGATAATACCAAGGAAGGGAAATATATCAATTCGGGGATTATCAATGGCATGGGTTATAAGCAAGCTACGGAAACTTTAATTCAATGGTTGGAGGAACGTGGAATAGGCAAAGGAAAAGTGCAATACCGTATGCGAAATGCCGTATTCTCACGTCAGCGTTATTGGGGAGAACCCGTTCCGGTTTATTTCAAGCCTACGGCCTCAGGCCAATTATTGCCTTATTTAATTCAGGAGTCTGAATTGCCTTTGGAATTGCCTAAAATCGATAAGTATTTACCTACGGAAACGGGTGAGCCGCCATTAGGTCGTGCTGCGGATTCATGGAAATATCAGGGACAATACGATTATGAATGGTCGACCATGCCAGGCTGGGCCGGATCGTCTTGGTACTGGTATCGTTACATGGACGCACAAAATGATGCTGCATTTGCTTCGGCAGAGGCAGTGAATTATTGGAAGGCTGTCGACTTATATATTGGTGGTTCTGAGCATGCAACGGGACACTTGTTGTATTCGCGTTTTTGGAATAAGTTTTTGAAGGATTTAGGGTATGTAGCGGAAGAAGAATTTGCTAAGAAATTGATCAACCAAGGGATGATTCAAGGTCGGTCAAATTTTGTCTATCGTGTCAAAAATTCCGATCAGGTGACTTTTGTGTCTCATGGATTAAAAGATCAATACGATGTGGCTGCTTTGCACGTGGATGTGAATATTGTGGAAAATGACGTGTTGGACGTTGAAGAATTCAAGCGTTCACGTAACGATGTACCTGCGGATGCACAATTCATCTTGGAAGATGGGAAATATGTATGCGGTTGGGAAGTGGAGAAAATGTCCAAATCGAAGTTCAACGTCGTGAATCCGGATGATTTAATTGCTAAATATGGTGCGGATACTTTACGTGTTTACGAGATGTTCCTAGGGCCTTTGGAGCAATTCAAGCCTTGGAACACGAATTCCATTTCGGGATCGCATAATTTCTTGCGTAAGGTGTGGCGTTTGTTCTTTGACGAGCAAGCACAAAAATGTGTTTTGGTGGATGCCCAAGCTACACCGGAAGAATTAAAGGTATTACATACAGCCATTCGCAAGGTTCAGGATGATTTGGAGCGTTATTCGTTTAATACGGTTGTGTCGACTTTGATGATTTGCGTAAATGATTTAGGCCAATTGAAATGCCACAAGAAATCGGTGCTTCGTGAATTGGTTTTATTGCTATCTCCCTATGCACCTCACATGGCTGAAGAATTATGGTTGGCCTTAGGAGAGGAGGCAGGAAGTATTTCACATGCCAAATTCCCGGTATTCAATCCAGAATTTTTGGTGGAGAATGAATTCAATTATCCGATTTCTTTCAATGGGAAGGTGAAATTAACCTTGGCCTTTTCGGCAACGGCAAGTCCAGCTGAAGTGGAGGCTGCTGTCCTGGCTAATGAACAAGTGCAGAAACACTTGGATGGCAAAGCACCTTCCAAAGTGATTGTGGTTCCGAAACGGATTGTGAATATTGTTTTAGGAAAATAGATAGAAAGGGCTGAGTAATCAGCCCTTTTTAGTTGTGGATGACTAGATCAATGATTTTAAATAATGTGAGGCAAAAGGTCATCAAGCCAAGTGTCCATTTTATGTTTGATTTCATAGTCTTTTCAATGGTGGCCTCCATTCTTGACTCAAAAGAAATGAATCGCGCCTCTAAGGTTTCGAATCTTGCTTCAAGAGAATGAAATTTACCTTCAAGGACATAGAATCTACTTTCAAGATGATGAAATTTTACCTCAAGTTCAGAGAAGTCTAATCGTAGCTGTGCCACATCCGCGGCCAACTCATCCAATCGCATTTCGAAATGATTGATGTGATTGAATGCTGATTTCAATAAAAGTGTATTCACATCTTGATCTGACAACGCTTCTCCATTTGAAAATTTATTTTCAATCAGCTGAATGCGCGGCTGAATCATTTCGAGGAGCTGGTTTTCTATTAAGGTATTCTTTTTCATTTTTCGGGCTAGGTTTGATGACACAAATTTCGTCCGGATAAATACCTTTTCCTATTCAAAAAATGACTAATTGAATGATTATCAATGAATTGATTTAATCCATTCACGGATCACCGCGACGCCTTCTTGATGGATAATTGTCCGACCAAGTTCCGGCATCATAACCCCCGGATCATGCGAATTCATTCGATAGAGCAATATGCTTTCTGCCGGTTTACCCGCAACGATGTCATAGGATAAACCGCCTGAACCGCGACCTGCCGCCACAGGTGATTTCATGTTGCCGTAGGCCGTCGTACCATAATAGCGATAATCTAAAAATAAGCCTGAACTCTTGGCGGGTCCTTTGGGATTGTGACAATGCGCACAATTGATGTCCAAATATGCCTTCACTCGTTCATTGAGCGGCGCACTCTCGTCTATATACGAGACGAATTTTGGCCTATTTCCAGGTACATTTGTCAGCTGATTCGTCCGACTCCAATAATTCAATTGATTTTCTTCTCCATGGGCATAGCGCATCGAGGCATTCATTTGTCGGGCGCTTGGACCTATCGGCGTCATCATACCATCGCGTTCGTGGCATCCTTTGCATTGATTCATATTCGGCACGACATAATTAACCTGCTGCTTCTTGCCCTGCAAGTTTTTGAACTCCACCAAACTCGTCCCACCGGCTACTTCTAAATAGGCTTCTGTTTGCTCCTCATTCCAAATATAAGGCAATGCTACCCAGCCTGAAGCTTCATGGCTTAGGATACGAGTTTCCATGATTCGCCGACCGGATTCAGGTTTGCGCTCATCGAAGGGATAATAAAAGGTTTTGGCTATGCGTGTTCCTACCGGAAATTGAAAAACGGAATCTGGATTATAGGTGACTGATTGTCCCGCAGGTAATTGAACGAAGCGTAATTTATGGGCGTAATCTGAAAAGAGGGGGCTAATCAGCTCATAGGGTATCACACCAGTTACGGGAATTTGATCTTGCAGTTTTCCCTGAAACAAGCCGTAATCAGAGAGTTTCGTGGGGAATTTAGGCGCTGGTTGGTATGAAAATAAGCCAAGAAGCAAGAGGAATCCCAAGTAACGCATGCCTAAAATTGATTCGATTTGACATATTCCTGTACACAATCCAACTCCACTGGATTACGACGCACGTTTTTGAAATCATGCTCCGCGTCCATATTGGCCACCGACTGGTTTACATTATGATGTACACAAATGCGATGTTGGGGTAAATATTGACCATCGCTTCCACAACGTGCCGAATCAAGAATGCCATCATAAATTACATGGGGTACATTTCTGCCAAATCGCAATTTGAAGCGGTAAATCTGGGCAAATCGTCCTTCTAAGGGTACACGTCCTAAACGACGCTCAAAGGTATTATTGAACACCGAAATGGCGGTTGGGTAGGGGTCATATTCCTTATCTTTAATCGCGATTTCTGACATGAAATAAGAAATAATACCGACGCCTACAGTTTGATGATTTAAAATCTTATTGTCGTAAATGTCTACGTTGCTCGTCGCCAAAATCAACATCCCGGTTCCCTTGGGTACTTTACCTACGATATTGCCTTTAGGAGCGAAATTCGATTGGTTATTAGCTTCGATGAGGTTGTCATGAACCTTAACAAATCCACCCTTTTTTTGAATCAAATCCGGTAAATCAAATACCAAAATCCCACCTGTATTTCCATAGGCATGGTTATGGTGCACATCCGCAAAGAGAGAGTTTTCGATTTCAATCCCCGCTACATTCTGATAGGCTGTGCAATTTTTTACTTCGATGTGCTGCGATTGTCCTACATAAATTCCCGCATCAGATGCCCCGATCGCGATACAGCTGTCGATAAGAATATTTGTGCAAAGCACTGGATAAAGCGCATAGGAGCCATTTTGGGACTTGGGTCCTCCTGTCCATTCGGCTTTGATGCGACGGAATGTGATATCCTTCACATGCATCGATTTGATTAGATCTCCTTTGGAGTCCTGAACTGTCAAATCTTCTAAAACGATATTTTCGCAATTGGTGATTTTGATTCCTTCCGCACCGGTTTGTTGATCTTTGAAACTCAAGACCGTTTTGTCCATTCCCTTACCGCGAATGGTGATCTTCTTTTTACCTTCTAGGGATAAACTACCTGAAATTTGAAAATTGCCGGACTCCAACTCAATTAAATCCCCATCTGATGCCAAGATTAATCGGGTTTGTAGGGCCTTTTCAAATTGGGCTTGCCCCATGACTGGAGAAAGCCCAATGAATAATAATAAAATACAGAAGTACTTCATGCGAATTAGTTTCTTGGAGGCCCGCCCGCACGCATTTGCGACTGCATAGTTTTGTATTTCTCTAATTGCTCAGGTGTCAAAATAGCCTTCAACGCTTCTTGTTGGCCCTCGTTAATCTTCTTCATTTCCCCCATCATCTCTTCACGTTCCATACCAGCTTGACGGAATTCCATCATCTTTTCGATTCGTGCAACAATCAAGGGTTCAATTTTGTCTTCTTGCTCTTTGGTCAATTTCAATTCTGAACTCATGCGGTTCAATTGATTCATAGCCATTTCCTGTGGACTTGGCATTTGTGCGTAAACTGCTTCGCCGGCTCCCATTAGGGCAACGACCATGGCGATTGTTGTTAAGATCTTTTTCATTTTGATAAGTTTAGGAATTCAAGTTAACCAATTTATTCAAACACCGTATTCCAAATCAAGGAATAAACTTCCGTTGGTTCCATTTTATCAGTTGATTGATTATCAGCGATATACAAAGGATAATAAGCTTCGTCGCAAAATGGACTGCCATGGGATCCTTTGACCAAACTCGCATCCAAAGGAATCACATCCATGCGATAACGGAAACCTGTCAGTTTACGGGCCAATTTATAGGCCGCACGGAGTTTGATGAATGGGTTTTTAGGATCCATGAACATCTCGACAGGGTCATACCCAGGTTTTTTGAAGATGTCTACACAACGGGCAAAATCGGGTGCTTTTTTGTCGTCCAACCAGTAGAAATAGGTGAACCAAGCATCCTTATCAGCAATCAATACCAAGTCGCCCGCACGCGGATGATCGATGTGAAATGCGGCTAATTCATCGCCGGATAGTACTTTTTTGACGCCATGTGTTTGCATCAAAAGTAATTTTACTTCATCCAAAACAGAAGCATCAGGACAATATACATGCGCGATTTGGTGATCAGATACGGCAAATGCACGTGATGCACCCGGATCTAATAATTCCAAGCCTTGTTCCTCCCGCAAGGCGATATAACCTGCCTCGCGCAAGATGCGATTCAAATGAACGGGTTTGGAAACGTTATTAATTCCATATTCGGAAAGGATAATTACTTTCGCCCCTTTGCCTTCAAAATGGCTTACTAAACGCTCAACTACCTGATCGATTTCCTGCAAATCGCCTTTGATCTTTTCAAAATCCACGCCGAATTTCTGCAAGCAATAATCCAAATGAGGCAAATAGATAAAGGTAAGCGTCGCATCATATTTCTTATCCACGTAAATGGAGGCATCCGCAATCCAATTTGTCGATTTAATATTTGCATTGGGTCCCCAAAAATTAAACAAGGGAAATGTTCCAAAGGCCTCCTGTAATTCATCACGCAAATCAGCTGGATGACTATAACAATCAGGCATCTTTACTCCATCCGAGTGATATTGAGGTCTAGGTGTCACCGAATAATCCGCCGATGAATACATGTTGTACCACCAAAATAAATTGGCACAGGTGAAATTCGGATCTTTTTTATGTCCTGCATCCCAGATTTTTTCGTCCCCCACGAGCTTATTGGACTGTTTCCAAAACTTCACTTCCGAATCGATGTTGTCATACCAGCCATTCCCCACAATGCCATGTGAACTCGGATATTTTCCTGTCAGGTATACACTTTGGGAAGTCGTCGTCACGGCCGGAAAAGGGGGCTTGATTTTCGATTTCTTTTTACCCGAAATATAGCCGTCTAAAAAAGGGGTATGTTGACCTAAAATACTTTCGCTTAGGCCTACAATATCAATGACTACGGTTTTTTGCATAATAGGTCTTGTATGTACGTGACTTCACGCGCGATGGATGTCTCGATGGATTCTTGGTATTCGGAGGGTAAAACTCCCCAAGTATAGGTCTCAATTTCCATCATCCGTGTGACATGATGTTGTTGATGATAAGCCAAAGTTTCCGCGATTTCCGCTTGCGTGGAATTCAATAAGCCATAGGAATCTAAGAAAAGAGGCACATGGAAATGCACGCGCCACTCGTCGTAAACTCCATCTTGGTATTGCGCTAAGGCTTCTCCCAAATCTTTGAATTGTTCGTAATTCCCATCTTTTTTCAAGGCCTTCACCTGATGTAAATAAGTGGGTTCCTCATATTGTTTCAAGGCTTCGATTCGCGCATTAGCGTCCTTTCGTAAATCAACTCGCAGCGCAGAACTGATTTGTATCTTGCCGATGGAGATATTTTTCTCTGCTAATTCTTGTAAACAGGATGAAGGTTTATCGAACGAAACCCCATAATGACATACATCGAAACAGATGTGTATATGCCTGCGAACCCAATCTTCCGGAATGCCAGCAGTTATCGCATAAGGAATTAAAATGTCTGTGTACCAGTCGACGAATTCACGGTGATTTTCCAATAGGCCATCTGGCTCCGGTTCGATGTCAATGTGAATCCATTTTCCCGTTTTTTGTTCCGTTTGAGCCAAATAGGGGACGAGTTTTAACAATTCCATCGTGGCCTGGCTAATTGCCGAACCGCGATTATCCCACCAGAATTTATAAGACAATGGCGACGTTGAAATACCTCCCTCATGTTGATCCTTTGGCAATAATTGAACTAATAAATCTATCAATCGACGGGTATAATTCACGCGATCCTGTGTCGTCCAGTCGGGCGCATGCACCTGATCTTTGACAATCGTATTATGAAATCCGCCATACGGGAATCCGTTCAACGTAAATATGTAAATGTCTTCTTGAGCTAGCCAGGTTTTTAAGGCTGCCAACTTATTCGAATCTTCGCTTAAATCGATACTTGCCTGATTAGCGATCCGTAAACCCAGTCCCATCGCGTGGTCTGGACAAACTTCTTGCTTTACCTTTGGGACGGTTGCTTGTAAATTGGTAAAATGTTCTTCCCAAATCTCCCCGGGATGAATGTTACTGCAATAACTGAGGTGTCCGTAGGCTGATTTCATCTTAAGCGTATTTAGCTAATAAGGCAACGGAAGCTTGGATTGTAGGGAAGTCCATTTCGTGAACTTCTTCTCCTTTTCCTAAAGCTTTCAACAAAGTGATGGTTAAATGCCCTCCCAAATGTTCTTGGAATTCTTGCAAACCTTTATGCAGGTTTTGGCATTCATTTTCGGCCAAAGCCGGATGATATAAATCAAATCCTAAGCCCTTAATGACGGCCAAAATACGCTCACAATCCGATAAAGAAATCGCACCAATCAAATGCGAATACACGCAATCCAAGGCAATTCCGATCGCAACTGCTTCGCCATGACGTATCTTGAAATCGGATAAATATTCCAATTTATGGGCAGCCCAATGTCCAAAATCCAAGGGTCGTGCGGATCCCAATTCAAAAGGATCTCCGCCCGAAATATGCTTCATGTGCAAGTCGGCGCAACGATAAATTTGCTCAACCATCGCCGCTTCATCACGGGCATTCATGGCATCTACATGAGCCTCTAACCATTCAAAAAAGGCTAAATCTTTGATCAAAGCTACTTTGATGGCTTCTGCAATCCCAGAGCGCCAGTCGCGGTCTTCCAAGGTTGCTAAAAAGGCGATATCGTTAAATACGGCTACAGCAGGAGCGAAGGTGCCTAAGAAATTCTTTTTGCCTAAGTAATTGACCCCATTCTTGACGCCCACTCCTGAATCATTTTGGGATAAGACGGTCGTGGGTATACGAATTAATTTAACTCCACGATGGGAAATAGCAGCGGCATAGCCCGACATATCCAAGAAAGCACCACCACCAATTGCTGCGACAAAAGAATGTCGGTCAATGCGATGTTCATCAATCGCCCGAACGACTTCTTCATAAAATCGGGGATCATTTTTACACACTTCCCCGCCAGGTAAAACCAAGATTTCTGGTGCTAAATCAGCTACAGCATTCGATTCAAAATATGAAACAATGTTACTCGTTAAGGATGGATGTGCATCTGCAACGCCTTTGTCGATGACAAATAAGATGCGTTTGCGGAAATTGCTTTGGCCAAAATTGGATATAAAATCACACAAGGTTTTATTGCTCGCGTCAAACAAGTGTTTCGTAAAAATCACTTGATAGCTGAAGGGTACTTGAAATTGCTGTTGTAAAACTTGCATGAATGATAAATTAAGAAACGGCGAATTTTTTGCCCACCCACATGGAGAGTGGCAATAAGGCTAAAGTAACAAAAGCCATGTAATATTGTTCACTGACGCTGACCCAGGCGGCATTCATTAAAATTAGTGTTAATACACCGGTTTTAACACTTTGACCAATATTAGGGCCTATGGGGTTTTGGATGGCTTTTGCCAATTTTGAAAAAATCAAATAAGCGTGTGCCACAACAAATGGCAGCATGTACATGAATTTTCCGGCTTGATAGCCTACGGCCAATTGGCTTCCATGCACGATGACGAATAAGAAGGCCGCAAACCACAAGGGCGCCGACTGGCTTCCATGTACCTCACCGCGACTCACCAAGGTAATCGCTGCAATGTAAATCAAGGGAATTAAAATCAAATAAAAGTGTTCTAAAACGCCCAGCTCGTATACGCTCATACCCAGCATTAAATTATAAGCCCGGCATAATCCCATATTGATAGGACCTAAAATGCGCATGTGTTTTCCCTTGTAATCATAAAATAACGCCAGCATCGTTATGATCACCGCGACGATTCCACTCAATCGGCTTTGCCAAAAGGCCAAGAAAATTCCCAATGATAATAAAACGATTCCACCAAAAACGGCTTCTATTCGTTGGATTCTGCCACTCGGCAAAGCACGTTCCGGGCGTTCAATGGTGTCTAGTTCGTGGTCAAAAATGTCATTGAATACCACACCGCCTGCATACAAACACATGGTCGAAATACCTAGAAAAACCACGGGCCAAAATTGATAGTCCAAGGTCCCAAAGGTAAATCCTACGATGGCCATTCCCGCCAGCACATCCGTTAAGGCTGTGATGACATTCGCTGGACGCATGAGTTCAAGAAAGGCTCTGAATTTGGTACGCATTAGCGAATGATTAGGGAATCTTTGTTGACACGCGGTGCTTGACCACCTCGTAAAACCGTATTTCCATTAAATTTTTGAGTTTGGTCAATTTCCAAGCCGTTGATGAAATCCGATTCTTGAATCTGTCCACTTTGGGCAAATGCATCCAAAGCGTTTTGATACGTGACCAAACGAATATGTTCATCAGGAATCTCCTTGATTTTCATTAAGGCAGCCGTTTTGGGAATTGCTAATGGATCCGAAATACCCCAATCCGCTGCAGAATTGACCATGATGCGTTCGGGACCGTATTGTTTGACGATTTCCACCATACGCTCATTACCCATTTTAGTGAAAGGATAAATCGTAAAAGCGGCATAAAAACCTTGGTCTAAAACCGATTTAACCGTTTCTTCATTATTATGGTCGATAATGACCATGTTCGGTGCGATGCCATGCTCCAAAGCAATAGCCATACTGCGCTCCGTTCCTTTTTTCTTATCCCGGTGTGGCGTGTGTACTTGTACGGGCAAATTCATTTCTTTGGCCAGCTCTAATTGCGCACGGTAATATTTTTCCTCAGCGGCCGTTTGGTCATCGAAACCGATTTCCCCTACACCCACAACGCCTTCTTTCTGCAAGAATAAAGGCAATATTTCCATAACCTGTTCTGCTAATGCCTCATGATTAGCTTCACGAGAATTCAGTCCAATCGTGCAATAATGTTTGATGCCAAATTGCGAAGAACGAAAACGTTCCCAGCCCACTAAACTCGCGAAATAGTCTTTAAATGAAGCTAATCCAGTACGCGGTTGGCCCAACCAGAATGCAGGTTCAATCAAGGCCACAACGCCAGCATCAGCTAATGCCTGATAATCATCTGTGGTCCGCGAAGTCATGTGCACATGCGGATCGAAGAATTTCATGCCTTGCGTGTATTGGGCAAAAGTTCCATCAACAGCATGCGCCGTTGTTTTCTCTTGCTCCGTTCCTTCGAAATGTGAAGGATTTCCTATGTTTTTATGTTCTTGACACATATTAGGCGGTATAAATCGGTTCTGGTTTTTCGAGTTCATGCCAAAGTCCTTGCGTGCTGCCAGGATTTTGGACTTCTTGTTTCACGAGGTTTGCCGCTAGGACATCCCGAGGATTTTCAGATTGTGCTAGCTTTTCAATGTCGGCAAGTAAAGATTCATTCATGAATTTAGGAACGAGCCGCCATACTTGCGATGGCACTCTACGTCCTGCCGACCATCTTTCATGGGCAAAATCGGAAAGGGTATTGGCTAAATCTTGATTAGCTCGTTCATCCAAACCAATGATATGATGAATTGCTTTATCGTTGAAAATACATTTTAAGACTAATTGGTTCCAAGCCGCTTCGCTGAAATAATCTTTCGGATAGGTATTCCCAAAGGCGATTGCGTCAAAAACGGGACCCATGTTGGAACGAACCGCGTCCGTCGCACGTAATAAAAAATTCTCAGGATTAGTTAAGTAGGGAAGTGAACGCGTTAAAGCGACAGCTTCTTGCATTTCCGCTGTTTCAAACAATAGGTCAACATTCGCTTCGTCCAATTGTGTAAGTAAATCGACACGAACGACTTGGTCTAGCGTCCAGCCTTTGAAATCGCCCACTTCAATCAAAGCCTTTGAAATAAAACGAGGAGCTTTTACAAATGCTAATGCCAAAGCTTTACCGTTTAAGGTTTTTTGCTCGGCGATCCAAGTGGATTCAGTTTCAGTCGCATAGGCTGCGATGGTTTCAGCGATTTGTATATTCGTTTTCACGGCTAATTAGGTTCCTTTCAACGAAAATACTAAAAAAAATGAGGATTTTTATGATTTATTGACTTGATCAATATTCTCTTCCGATTTTATGCGGTAGGGTCCTTTTTTTAGGAACAAAATCGGAAAAAAATAGCGATAGAGAACGCCCAATTTTTGGCTAAAAATTCGTTGGTTATCTGTGTCATTCAACCAATTTTTCTCCTTAAGTATATTCAAGCAAATTTTCCACGCCCAAAACACAGGAGCCAAAAACGTATAATTCGCATAGATCACCAAGTATGGTAAAATGCCATAACTTTTCCGAATCCACAACAAGTTCGAAACTTGAATTTGCATCGCAAAACGATTGACCCAGGAGTAGGTCGTTCTTCGGAAAGGATTTTCTTGAATGAGGTGAATGAATTTGATCTCGTCAAAATAGGCCAATTTTCCAATTTTACTCAGACGGTAACTCAATTCAGCATCTTCTGCATACATGAAAAAATCTTCGTCCCAACCATGTAGTTTGAGCAGGTTTTCTTTCGATGCCATCAGAAAGGCACCCACTAAATTATTTGTTTCTTCCGGTCGGCTGAATCTTTCTTCAGGCAATAATCGATCGATCAGTTGATGGAAAACAGGTCTATTGGGAACAATGTAAAAATCTCGTCTTACAGCATTTAGCGTTCGATAATAGGGGATAGGATCTTGATTTGAATCAACTTGAATTCCGCCGACAGCCACAAGACTTGAATCGGTTTTTAGTTTTTGGTAAGCCTTCGTAATTGCTGCATCAAAGACCAAGGTATCGGCATTTAAGAATAGCACGTATTCGCCAGAGGCTGCGTTCAATCCGATGTTATTGGCTTTGGAAAAGCCAACATTCCCACCTGAATCAATCCATGTTGTTTGTGGAAAGGCCGATAAAATGGCTTGATTTTGGCCTGGGACGTAGTGATTGTCGACAATTATGCATTCGAAATGCAGGTCGGCGGTATGTTCGTGAATGCTTCGCAAGCAATCCAATAAGAGCGCTTCCGTTTTGTAGTTGACAAATACGATTGATACATTCATAAACCTCAAAATTAGTTTGAATTTATTTTATTTAAACGGGTCCTGCCTTTTTTCTTTTCGTTTCCGTCTGACATTCCCTATATTTCGTGTTCTAAAATCAACCTATGCGTAAATTATTTTACACCCTTGTTCTAGTTTCCTTTCATTTGATCGCTTTTGGTCAAAAATTCACATTTGAAGCCGTCAAATCTTATGCTTTTCCAACGGAACTAATTCGCTCGACTAAAGGCGATAAAATTGCTTGGGCTTTGGATGAAAAAGGTGTTCGGAACATTTATGTGGCAGAATCACCCAATTTTATTGCTCGTAAATTAACTGCTTTCAAAGAAGATGATGGGCAAGAGCTAAGCTCCATTTCGATTTCGGATGATGGGAAATGGGTATTATTTGTGCGTGGAGGAGATCATGGAGCTAGTTTTGATGATGAAAAAGCAGTTAATCCTGCTGGAAATACAGAGCCACAAACAGTTCGAGTGATGCAAATTGCTTTTACAGGAGGTCCGATTCGTATTATTTCAGAAGGAGACTTTCCGGTTATTTCACCGGATAATAAAGTGGTTGCTTACATTAAGGAAGGCCAACCGTGGATATGCAAATTGGATACCAATGAGAATGAGGATTTCTTAGAAGCACCTGTTCGCTTGTTGAAAACGCGTGGTTCGGTGCATTCTTTAACTTGGGCTCCTGGAGGAAAGAAATTAGCTTTTGTTGCGAATCGTGGAGACCATTCGTTTATTGGATACTTGGAAATGGGTAAAAATGCAGTTAATTGGGTTGATCCTGCATTTGCCAAAGATTTTAGTCCAAATTGGTCACCGGATGGCACCCAATTAGCCTTTGTTCGGACCCCTGCAGAAGGTGGTTCCGCAGATTCATTAACCCAACGGAAGCGTATTCCATGGTCGATTCGTAAGGCTGGAATAGCTGCAGGAGAAAAATCTACCTTGGTTTGGGAAGCACCCAATACCTACCGAGGTTCTTTACCTACAACACATGGCAGCACGAACTTAAATTGGGCACGTCAAGATCGTTTAGTATTTACGTCTTACCATGACGGTTGGCCGCATGCTTATTCAGTTGCACCTACGGGTGGCGCGGCTTTGTTATTGAGTCCTGGTGAATTTATGGTGGAGCATCTTAGCGTTAGTGCTGATGGAAATTCGATTTATTTTGATGCAAATACAGGAGGCGATGAGACAGATAAAGATCGCCGACATATCTGCCAAGTTTCTGTTGATAAAGCTGACATGAAAGTCTTGACGCCAGGTAAGGGAATTGAGTGGACCGCTGTTTCGGTTGCGGGTGGATATGCATATATCGGGGCAGGAGCTCAAAAGGCACCTCAATTGATGTTGTCTATCTCTTCGACAGCTCGTTCATTAACCGAAAGTTTAATTCCAGCGGAATTCCCAACAAGCGCATTGGTTGAACCCAAACAAGTTATTTTTAAATCATTGGATGGCTTAACAATTCACGGTCAAATTTTTGATAATTCGAATGGAACGCAGAAAAAACCGGCCATCATATTTGTACACGGAGGACCTCCACGTCAAATGCTTTTAGGCTGGCATTATTCCGATTATTATGCAAATGCTTATGCATTGAACCAGTATTTGGCAAATTTAGGATTTGTGGTACTTTCCGTTAATTATCGATTGGGCATTGGATATGGCTATGATTTTCATAATCCAAAATCAGCTGGCCAGTGGGGCGCATCGGAATACTTAGACATCAAAGCGGCAGGAGAGTGGTTAGCCCAACAATCTTATGTAGATTCCAAGAAAATTGCTCTCTATGGTGGCTCTTATGGCGGGTATCTAACCGCATTGGCTTTGGCACGTGATTCTAAATTATTTGTGGCTGGAGTGGATATTCATGGGGTGCATGATTGGGCACATCAAAAAGAAATTCCAATGGAATTGTTGTCGGGGCCACACAAGGCTCCTGATGCAGATTGGGCAACAAGTTTATCTTATCGTTCTTCACCTATCTCGTCTATCGATACATGGAAATCACCAGTATTATTCATTCATGCGGATGACGATCGCAATGTTCCATTCAGTCAAAGTATTGACTTAATCAATCGTTTGCAAAAGAAAAAAGTAACTATGGAAACGATGGTGATTGTGGATGATACGCACCATTGGATGAAGTTTTCAAATGCTATCAAGGTATTTCAAGCGACAGCAGATTACTTAAAAGCGCAATTAACGAAATAGGTTAAACCCGCGTTTTTAGCTAATTTTGCAGCATGCAAGAAAGACCGATTACCGACTGGCTTCCATTGACAAAAAAGGAAGTAGAAAAGCGTGGCTGGGATGAACTCGACGTGATTCTGATTTCAGGAGATGCGTATGTAGATCATCCGGCGTTTGGAACGGCGGTTATTGGTCGGATCATGGAAAGTGAGGGCTTGAAAGTGGGGATTGTGGCGCAGCCCAACTGGCAGGATGACTTGCGGGATTTTAAGAAATTAGGTAAACCCAAATACTTTTTTGGCGTAACAGCAGGTTGTATGGATTCCATGGTGAATCACTATACGGCGAATAAGCGATTACGTTCCAATGATTCCTATACACCGGGTGGTGAAGCAGGTTTTCGGCCTGATTATGCCACGACGGTTTATTCAAAAATATTAAAGGAGATTTATCCAGATGTCCCTGTGTTAATTGGGGGTATCGAAGCATCCTTGCGTCGTGTGACGCATTATGATTACTGGGCTGATAAATTATTCCCATCGATTTTAGTGGATTCCCAAGCGGATATGTTGGTCTACGGCATGGGCGAACAACCCTTGCGCGAGATTATTCGCGGGGTAAAATCAGGTAAACAATTAGCTGAATTAACGGACATCAACCAAGTGGCCTTTATCCAAAAGCAATCGGAGCCCTTACCAGTCGTGGATGATTGGGAAACGGTTGAGTTGGCCAGTCATGAAGTTTGTTTGCAAGATAAAATTAAATATGCTTCTAACTTCAAGATTGTGGAAGTGGAGTCGAATAAGTGGCAGGCTAACCGAATTACCCAAGCCGTAGGCGAGGACCTTTTGGTGATTAATCCACCCTTTAAGACGATGGAAGAGGCGGAGATGGACAAATCCTTTGATTTGCCTTATACGCGCTTACCACATCCAAAATACAAGAAACGTGGGCCGATTCCGGCTTATGAGATGATTAAGTTCTCGGTGAATATGCACCGCGGATGTTTTGGGGGATGTAGTTTTTGTACGATTTCCGCGCATCAAGGGAAGTTTATTGCGTCCCGAAGTGAGAAGTCCATCATGAAAGAAGTTGATCAAATCACGAAGCAGCCTGATTTCAAGGGATATTTGTCGGATTTGGGAGGTCCATCTGCCAACATGTATCGCATGAAGGGGAAAGATGAGTCGATTTGTGCCAAATGTGTGAGTCCCTCGTGTATTCACCCGGTGATTTGTAATAATCTAGATACGAATCATAAACCCTTGACAGACATTTACCGCAAGGTAGATGCGCATCCGGGAATTAAGAAAGCATTTGTTGGTTCAGGCGTACGATATGATTTATTGGTCGATGACTTCAATAAGAATAACCAGGATGGGAATCACGACGAATATATGGAGCAATTGATTACGCGCCATGTTTCGGGCCGATTAAAGGTTGCGCCGGAGCATACTTCGGATGCGACATTACGCGTGATGCGGAAGCCTTCGTTTAAGTATTTTCATGCATTTAAGAAGAAATACGATGAGATTTCTGCCAAATTTGGCCTAAAGCAGCCTTTGATTCCTTATTTTATTTCATCGCATCCGGGATGTGAAGAGGAAGATATGGCGAATTTGGCGGCAGAGACTAAAGATTTAGGATTCCAGTTGGAGCAAGTGCAGGATTTCACTCCTACACCCATGACCGTGGCAGAGGTAATTTATTATTCGGGTGTTCATCCTTACACCTTGCAGCCTATTAAAACGGCGAAGACGAAAGAAGAGAAGCAGAATCAGAATAAGTATTTTTTCTGGTATAAGGCAGAATATAAGGATTGGATTCGGAATCGTTTGACGTATTTGAAGCGACCGGATTTGGCTCAGCGCTTATTAGGATTTAGAAATAACAAAACTGGTTGGAAGAAATAGTTTCGACCTTAATTATTAACCAAAAAACAAGAATACAATGGATGAGAATGAAGAATTAATCGTTCGCGATAGCAATGGAGCTGTTTTGAAAGATGGCGATTCAGTTACAGTAATTAAAGATTTGAAGGTGCGTGGTTCATCGAGTGTGATCAAGCGTGGTACGATGGTCAAGAACATTCGTTTGACAGATGATGCAGATGAGGTTGAGGGGAAAGTAGAAAAGTCGATGATGGTGTTGAGAACGGAGTTCTTGAAGAAAGCATAGTAGCTAGTCGTCAGTCACTAGTCGCTAGTCCTTAGTCCGGAGGAATTCTTACCTCTTACTTCTTGACTTATTTAATGTCCGAAGTCCGAAGGTGTATGCTGGGAGCTAGTCGTCAGTCACTAGTCGCTTGTACGGAGGGAATTAGTCCGGAGTCCGGAGGTGGGAAGTCGCTAGTCTTCAGTCACTAGTCGTCAGTCCGGAGTAAACGTTACGTTTTTTAGCCCCAGACTATAGTCTGGGGTCCCTAGGCTAAAGCCTAGGGTTATATGTGAAGTCATCAGAAGTCAGTCCGGTGGAATTTAGTCCGGAGTCCGGAGGAATTCTTTCCTCTTCGTTCTTAACTCTTAACTCTTAACTCTTACCTCCCTTCTATTCCTCCTCAATCTCTAGCTCCTCGTCTTGAATCAATCCTTGGTTTAATTTTTTGGTTGATTTGATGCCTAGTTTATGCAGTTTTTCGGCCCGACTGACAAGGTTACCTTTTCCGGTGCTTAGTTTGTTCAGGGCGCCAGCGTGGGCATCTTCAGCACGTTTCATGTGTTTGCCTACGTCTTCCATATCTTGAGTGAATGAGACGAATTTATCGTAAAGATCACCGGCTTGTCGAGCAATTTCGATGGCATTACGTGTTTGGTATTCAGTCTTCCAAACCGAAGCGATCGTGCGTAAAGTTGCCAATAGGGTAGAAGGGGATACCAAAACGATTTTACGTTCCCAGGCGTAATTAAACAAGGTCGTATCTTGGCTGATGGTTGCCACGAAACCTGATTCAATCGGAATGAATAGGAGGGTGAAGTCGGGGCTATTTAAGTCGAGACCTGTATGATAATCTTTGGCAGATAATAATTTGATGTGGGATTTAAGTGACTCGATGTGTTCTTTGAGTGCTTGTTCTTTTTCGACTGTGCCTTCTTCGGCGCTGGTATAGCGTTCGTAGGCGGTTAAAGATACTTTGGAGTCGATGATGAGGTTTTTGTTATCGGGTAGGAAGATAACCGCATCGGGTTTAATCGTTTCGTTTATTTGATTTTTAGTGACAAATTGTGTCTCGTATTCCATGCCTTTTTTGAGGCCTGAGCTTTCCAAAACGCGTTCTAAAATCATTTCACCCCAGTTTCCTTGGGATTTATTGGAGCCTTTCAGGGCGTTTGTGAGGTCTTCGGTTTTTTGGGTAACGGTTTGATTGAGGTTAGTTAGATTTTTGATTTGTTCCAAAAGCACCGTGTTTTGATGTAAGGAGTTTTTTTGGCCTTCATTGACCTGAGTCTCAAATGCCAAAAGTTTTTCCTTGAGCGGGTTTAAAACGTCGTTTAATTTAACTTGTTGCTGATCGCTTAGCATACGTCCTTGTCGAAGAATCGACTCATTGCTAATATCCGTAAGCATTTTCCGTAATTTATCTTCGTCGGCCTTCTGGCTTTCCACCGTAGTTTTCAGCGTTTCATTTTGTCCTTCGAGTTGGGATAATTTACCAAACATCGTTTTGTTCTCTTGTTCCAGCGCTTCGGTTTTTGCTTGTAAGCCGGTTAGTTGGCTTAATTGGCTGTTCAAAACGGTGATTTTACCTTGGAGTAGGAGATAGGCTGCTCCGGCTCCGACTAAAATTGCGAGAATGATGTAGATAATTGTCATGAAGTAAAAGTAAATCATTAGGGGGTAATTACAAAGCTGGGGATAGGTAAATGAGTGACAGAATTCGGTGGTTATTGGTTAGTCAGGAGTCCGGAGGGAAATAGTCCGGAGGGAGTTAAGAATTAAGAGTGAAGATGATGGATATTTAAATGTAGAGACGCGATACTTCGCGTCTTTTTTCATTAGTGCTAAAAGGAAGCCATAGGCAGTTGAATTACCGAGAACAATAGTAAGCTAACTAAGAGCTAAGAGTGAAGA